>Ga0209992_10000041_pt1 | contig 201743 bp, 179 predicted proteins | sample 2SBtaG_2_FD_182564 | JGI IMG/M metagenome (GOLD analysis project Ga0209992, IMG submission 182564) | Deep subsurface microbial communities from Kolumbo volcano to uncover new lineages of life (NeLLi) - 2SBTROV12_ACTIVE470 metaG (SPAdes)... | ecosystem: Environmental > Aquatic > Marine >... | reverse complement strand
ACGTGCCAGGTTGCAATGGTGGCATCGGCAACTGACTCAGGTAGAACCGGAACTTTTATCTCAATTGTCATTACTGTTCCTTATTTAATTGTGAGTGCGTTTTCAACCAGGGCTTTCTGTTGCTGGTTGTGAACGGATACATAACCTACTGCAGGTGACGAGGATGCATCACGGCCTGCATATGTTAATTTCGCACCATCTGGAATTGCTTGCCAGAAATGGTGTTGGCTACAGTACCAAGCGCCTTGGTTTTGAGGCTCTTCTTGACACCAAACCCAATCTTTTACATGGCTGTATTGTGCCACAACTTTAGCGCATTCTTCTTGTGGGAATGGATAAAGTTGCTCTAAACGGATGATTGCAACGTCTGTTTGCTCATTTTTACGGCGCTGGTCTAACAAATCGTAGTAAACCTTGCCCGAACACATAACAACACGCTTCACGTTCTTCGGATCAATGTCGTCAATTTCATCTATCACGTTGTGGAATTTACCTTCCGCTAGCTCTTCTAACGAAGATACCGCCATTGGGTGACGTAATAATGACTTAGGCGACATGACGATAAGCGGTTTACGCATTGGGCGAACCACTTGGCGACGAAGCATGTTGTATACCTGTGCAGGTGTAGAAGGCACACACACTTGCCAGTTGTGATCAGCACACATCTGAAGGAAACGTTCAAGGCGTGCAGAACTATGCTCTGGGCCTTGACCTTCATAACCGTGTGGTAGCAATACTGTCAGACCACACAAACGGCCCCACTTTGCTTCACCTGAACTTAAGAATTGGTCGAATACAACCTGTGCGCCGTTAGCGAAGTCACCAAACTGGGCTTCCCAAATGGTCAGGCACGTTGGCTCTGCCGTCGCATAGCCGTATTCAAATGCCATTACTGCTTCTTCCGAAAGCACAGAGTCGTAAATTTCAATTTCACCCTGACCTTCGCGAATATGCTGCAGAGGCATATACGTTGATGCGTCTTTTTGATTGTGTAATACCGCGTGACGGTGGAAGAAAGTACCACGGCCAGAATCCTGACCCGTAATGCGAATATCTTCGCCGGCGTCAACGATAGTGGCATAGGCTAAGTTTTCAGCCATCCCCCAATCTAACTTCTTCTCGCCTGCAACCATAGCCTTACGGTCTTGGTACAGCTTATTTACACGAGACTGAAGTTTGTGATCTTCAGGAATAGTAGTGATTGACTCACCTAGCTCTTTAAGCTTCTCAACTGAAAGTGCGCCATCGTAAGGCGTATCCCAGTCGTGTCCAAGATATGGAGACCAGTCAACACTGTGCTCGGTCATTGGACGCCACTCTTCTACAACACAAGCGCCGTGATCCAACGCTTCACGATACTCTTCAAGGTAGCGGTCTGCATCCCGTTGCTCAATTACGCCTTCAGCTATAAGTTGGTCAGCATATAGCACACGCGGTACAGGGTGCTTTTTAATTTTTTGGTACATCAACGGCTGCGTTGCATTCGGCTCATCCGCTTCGTTGTGACCATGACGACGGTAACAAACAAGGTCAATTACCACGTCTTTCTTAAACTTGTTGCGATATTCAAGCGCAAGCTGTGTAACAAAGGCAACCGCTTCTGGGTCATCTGAGTTAACATGGAAAATTGGCGCCTGCACCATTTTCGCGATGTCGGTACAGTATTGCGTTGAACGGGTATCTTCTGTTTTCGACGTGGTAAAGCCAACTTGGTTGTTTACCACAATGCGAACGGTACCACCCACAGCAAAGCCGCGAGTTTGTGACATATTAAAGGTTTCTTGAACTACACCCTGACCCGCAATAGCAGAGTCACCGTGGATAGTTATTGGCAACACTGTGTTAGTGTCGTCATCACGACGTGCTAAACGAGCGCGTACCGACCCCATAACTACCGGGTTAACAATTTCAAGATGAGACGGGTTAAACGCAAGCGCTAAGTGAACATTGCCACCTGGCGTTGCAAAGTCTGAAGAGAAACCGGCGTGGTATTTCACGTCACCCGCACCTAGCGAGTCGTCGTGTTTACCAGAGAATTCGTCAAACAGTACTGACGGGTTTTTACCCAGTACGTTTACCAATACGTTCAATCGACCACGGTGTGCCATGCCGATAACCACTTCTTTGGTACCCGCAGTGCCCGCTTTTGTGATCAAGCCTTTAAGCATAGGAATTAGCGCATCGCCGCCTTCTAGAGAGAAACGCTTTGCACCTGGGAATTTAGAACCCAAGTATTTTTCCATGCCGTCGGCCGCAGTAAGGCCTTTAAGAATACCTAACTTCTCATCACGAGAAATTTCAGGCTTGGCCTGAACAGATTCTATCTTTTGCTGTAACCAACGCTTTTGTTCAGTGTCGGTAATGTGCATGTACTCTGCACCGATAGACCCGCAGTAAGTTCTGTTAAGCGATTTAAACAGTTCTCCAAGTGGCATTGACTCTTTGCCGATAGCATAAGAACCCACGTTGAAAACCGAATCGAAATCTTGCTCAGATAGGCTGTGGTGAGAAAGTTCTAAGTCGCGCACACGCTCTTGTTGCCATAGACCAAGAGGATCTAAGTTTGCGTGTTGGTGACCGCGGAAGCGGAACGCGTTAATTAACTGAAGGACTTTAACTTGCCTGTCGTCTGAGACATTAGCAGAAGGAGAAGACGGACTAGACATGCGGGCGGTTGGCCCTAACGCAGCAAGTTGCCTAAATTGATTCTTAATAGTTGTATGATTGGTTTCTAACTCTACGCCATCGACTTTGGGGAGGTTATCGAAGATTTGTCGCCAATTTTCAGAGACACTTTGCGGGTCTTCTAAATAGGTTTCATACAACTCTTCAACATAGGCAGCGTTGGCACCTGCCATGTGCGAGGAATCCCACCACGCTTTCATCACGCTTTCTTGCATTTAATTTGCCTTGCTACGTTTTATAAAATCTAGTTAACAATCAAGATGTATTATAAGGTTATTCTCAGCATAACCAAGTGTTATAACAGAGAATGTATAAAAAAATAGCCATCCTTATTGGATGGCTATTTAGCGTATCGCATCTATAACTTATGAAGTTATCAGACTATAGTACTAAACAGCCCGTTGTAAAAGCATTGACTTGATTTGGCCGATAGCTTTTGTTGGGTTCAACCCTTTAGGACATACACTTACACAGTTCATGATACCGTGACAGCGGAATACGCTGAATGCATCGTCAAGCTCGTTAAGACGCTCTTCTGTCGCAGTGTCACGGCTATCAATTAAGAATCGATAAGCGTGAAGTAGACCGGCCGGGCCGATAAACTTGTCAGGGTTCCACCAAAATGATGGGCAAGACGTCGAACAGCATGCACATAAGATACACTCATATAAACCGTCTAACTTAGCGCGCTCTTCAGGTGACTGAAGGTGCTCACGAGCCGGCGGCTGCTTGCTGTCGTTGATTAAGAAAGGCTTAATCTTTTCGTACTGAGTATAGAACTGCGTCATATCAACAACAAGGTCACGTACAACAGGTAGACCTGGAAGTGGACGAACGACTATTTTGCCTTTGCCCAGCGCAGAAAGTGGAGTAATACATGCTAGGCCGTTTTTGCCGTTCATGTTTACACCGTCAGAACCACATACACCTTCGCGGCATGAACGACGGAAAGAAAGCGTCGGATCCTGCTCTTTAAGTGCAAGTAGCGCATCTAGCACCATCATGTCTTGACCTTCCTCTACTTCTAGAGTGTAGTCTTGCATGCGAGGCTTCGCATCTACTTCTGGGTTATAACGATAAATCGAAAAAGTTAATTGCATGATCGTTGCCTCTCTTAATATGAACGCACTTTAGGCGGGAATGCTTCCCTAAGCTTAGGCGCCATATTCACTTCACGTTTAATCATTTTATCCGTGTTCGGATCATAAATGCTGTGACATAGCCAGTTATCATCATCTCGGTCCGGGAAGTCGAAGCGGCTGTGTGCACCACGGCTTTCCGTTCTGAAGTTCGCTGCTACTGCCGTGCTGTACGCGGTTTCCATAAGGTTATCAAGTTCTAAACACTCAATACGTTGGGTATTGAAGTCTGAACTCTTGTCGTCAAGGCGTGCATTCTTAAGGCGCTCACGAATTTCGCTAAGCTCTTTAAGTCCTTCCGCCATTGCGTCACCTTCACGGAATACCGAGAAGTTAAGCTGCATACATTCTTGCAAATCTTTCTTAATTTGGACTGGGTCTTCGCCCTTGCCTTTTTCTGAATTTTCCCAACGATTGAAACGAGCCATTGACGCTTCAAGATCAGATTCTGACGCGTCGCGCGTTGGGGCCATATCAGATAATGTCTTACCAAGGTGTAAACCAGTCGCACGACCGAATACAACAAGGTCAAGTAGCGAGTTACCGCCAAGGCGGTTAGCGCCGTGTACCGATACACAAGCAATCTCACCACAAGCAAATAGACCATTAACAACCTTGTCGTTACCGTTTTCATCAACCGTTAGACATTGGCCATCAACGTTAGTTGGAATACCACCCATCATATAGTGACAAGTAGGAATTACTGGAATTGGCTCTTTTACTGGGTCGACGTGTGCAAACGTACGGGATAGCTCAAGGATACCAGGTAGACGCGATTCAAGAACGTCTTTACCAAGGTGATCAAGCTTAAGCTTAATGTGTGTACCCCATGGGCCTTCACAACCGCGACCTTCGCGAATCTCTGTCATCATTGAACGAGCAACAACGTCACGACCAGCAAGGTCTTTCGCGTTTGGCGCATAACGTTCCATGAAGCGCTCGCCGTCTTTGTTTAGTAGGTAACCACCTTCACCGCGACAACCTTCAGTAACCAATGTACCTGCGCCAGCAATACCCGTTGGGTGGAACTGCCACATTTCCATATCCTGAACTGCAACACCTGCACGAAGCGCCATACCCACACCGTCACCGGTATTGATGTGTGCGTTTGTGGTAGACGCATAGATACGCCCTGCACCACCCGTTGCAAGTACAACAGCGCGCGACTTGAAGTAAACTACTTCGCCAGATTCGATGTCGATTGCTGTACAACCTACTACGTCACCGTCTTGGTTTTTCACTAAATCTAGCGCGTACCACTCAGAAAATACTTTTGTTTTATTCTTTACGTTTTGTTGGTAAAGAAGGTGAAGAAGTGCGTGACCGGTACGGTCAGCCGCTGCTGCCGTACGAGCACCCTGCTCGCCACCAAAGTTCTTAGACTGACCACCAAAAGGACGCTGGTAAATTTTACCGTTTTCGAAGCGAGAGAAAGGAAGACCCATGTTCTCCATCTCAATGATTGCTTCAGGTCCTGTCTTACACATGTATTCGATAGCGTCTTGGTCACCGATATAATCTGACCCCTTTACGGTGTCATACATGTGCCATTCCCAGTTGTCTTCGTGTGAATTACCCAATGCTACGGTAATACCACCTTGTGCAGACACAGTGTGAGAACGGGTTGGAAATACTTTTGAAAGCAGAGCGCAAGATTTACCAGACTCTGAAATCTGGAGTGCTGCGCGCATACCTGCACCGCCGGCACCAATTACTACTGCATCAAACTCGTGAACGGGTAAACTCATTTTACACTCCCCACAATACGAATAGGCCAACAGCTACGTAGCCGAACGCGATGATATTTAATATATATTGTAGTACCGCACGTAGACCTGTCGCTTTAACATAGTCTGTAAGTACCTGCCAAAGGCCGATACGCACGTGGATCATCACTGCTACTAGTGTTGCCAATGTGAAAACTTTCATAGCTAGGCCAGAGAACAAACCTCGCCATTCGATAAACGTTAAGTTATCGGTGGTAATAAAAAACCACGCCATGAAAACCGAGTACGCGAAAATTATCGCTGCTGTTGCGCGAAGAGATACGTAGTCTTGTACGCCGTCACGCTTTATGCTTGCTTGGTTGGTTACCATAATGCAACTCCCAATACTACGGTCAGTACAACCCAAAGTGCGATAACTGCTTTAGCACTTGTATTGCCCGACTCTAGTTCTTCCCAGTGACCTAAATCCATAACAACGTGTCTTAGGCCGCCTAGAATGTGATACGTCAGCGCTGAGGCTGTGCCAATTGCGACAAATTTTCCAAGGAAACCGTCCATGATTGCTTGTACGTTCGCGAAACCTTCAGCCGAGTGAACAGAAACTGCCCAAGCCCAAATAACGAAAAGAAGCGCGAAGAACATTGCAACACCGGTTACACGGTGGAGAATTGACGAAATAGCAGAGGGCGGAAATTTAATAGTATTGAGTTCTAAATTTACTGGTCTTTGCTTTTTCACAATGTATGCCTGTTTAATCCGTAGGGGATAATGAATTTCTTACCTTTATTATGTCCTGAGTAAGTGAATTCGATTTTTAACCTGTTAATTGCCTCATCCATTGAGTTGTTAACAATTTGTGAATTATTCTTTAATGCTTGTAACAGAATAATTATTCCGATTCCAAAGCACCGCTGAGTATATCCAGCGTAGTATATAATTACAATTTTTTGTGCCGTAGTAAGACTTTAGTCTTTATCTGTACTTTTGTAGTCATTATTTTGATTAAAAAGAGTTCAAAATTGAGCGCAACACGTCGAAACGCGTGCAATTACAGCGTTTTGAAGTTTACCAGCAGGCACTGGGAATAACTATGCATATCAATAAGAAATTAAGCACTTTTAATCTGTATGGGTAATTATTCCCCATCAAAAGGTTACTTTTTAAACTAACCTGTTAATATATTTATCGATCGGTGGTTTACCTTTGTCGAAAAGCCATTGATAATTGCACCGTATCGGGCAAAGTGAATTCCCAGCAAGTTAATTAATCGTTATCCGATTGCTAGTATTTTTTTAAGCAATTTGGAATATTTATTGTTCAAATATGCAATTAAATTGACTTGTTGGTGCATAATAAAGTACAAATACGCCCACTTTTCCCAACGAAGCGGATATTTTCGTCCGTTTTCGCTGCAAACAGAACCATTCTGAGGAGAGCATTTTATGGCAGATCAGAAAGCCATTCTTAAAGCCGGCGGTAAGGAAATCGAGCTTCCTATCTTGTCTGGCACTGAAGGACAAGATGTAATCGACGTCCGTACGGTAGGCCAACACGGTTATTTCACGTACGACCCAGGTTTTATGGCGACAGGATCTTGCGAGTCTTCAATTACCTACATTGATGGCGCTCAAGGTGTATTATTACACCGCGGTTTCCCTATTGAAGAACTAGCGCGTGACGCAGACTATCTTGAAGTTTGTCACATGCTTCTTCACGGTGATGCACCAACAAAAGAACAGTACGAAGAATTCAAAGAGACGATTACTCGTCACACCATGGTACATGAACAAATTAACATGTTCTTCCACGGTTTCCGCAACGACGCGCACCCTATGGCAATGCTATGTGGTACCGTTGGCGCTATGTCTTCGTTCTATCACAGTGATTTAGACGTTTCTAACGAAGAGCAGCGTATTCGCAGCGCTCACCGTCTAATTGCGAAAATGCCTACCCTTGTTGCTATGTGTTATAAATACAACATCGGTCAGCCTTTCGTATATCCACGTAACGACCTAAGCTATGCAGCTAACTTCCTGAACATGATGTTCTCTGTACCTGCAGAAGAATTTCAAATCAGCCCTGCTGTAGAGCGTGCGATGGACCGTATCTTTACCCTTCACGCTGACCACGAGCAAAACGCGTCTACCTCAACGGTACGTCTTGCTGGTTCATCTGGCGCTAACCCTTACGCGTGTATTGCGGCAGGTGTTGCGTCACTTTGGGGACCTGCTCACGGTGGTGCAAACGAAGCATGTCTTAACATGCTAGAAGAAATCGGTACAGTTGACCGCATTCCTGAGTTTATTGCTCGTGCTAAAGACAAGAATGACCCGTTCCGTCTGATGGGCTTTGGTCACCGTGTTTATAAAAACCACGACCCACGTGCTACAGTAATGCGTGAAAGCTGCCACGAAGTATTGAGCGAACTTAACGTGAAAGACCCACTGCTAGAAGTAGCAATGGAACTTGAAAAAATAGCGTTGAGCGACCCTTACTTCGCAGAGAAGAAACTGTTCCCGAACGTAGACTTCTACTCAGGTATCGTACTAAAAGCTATTGGTATTCCTACAAACATGTTTACCTGTATCTTCGCCCTGTCTCGTACAGTAGGCTGGATTTCTCACTGGCATGAAATGATGAGCGACCCTAAGCAAAAAATTGGTCGTCCTCGTCAGTTATACACTGGTCACAGCCAGCGTAAGTACACGCCAATCAAGTAATACGGAACTAAGTATTACTCTTGATAGTAAAAATAGCGCCTCTATGGCGCTATTTTTGTTTTAGAAATTTGTATTAAAGGAACATCAATGCCCTATTCTGCCGTTTTGCTAGGTATTGCAGGTCTTATCCCCTTTGTCGCTATGCCATTAGCATACCAATTCAATTTATTGCCCCTTACTCAAAGTGCGGTTTATTTTGTACAGTACTCTGCCGTATTGTTGTCTTTTTTCGGTGGTATTCATTGGTGGGATGCAATTAGTAATCAGCGTTATGACAAACAGATGTTCATTGCCATGTTGCCTACCATTATCGGCTGGCTGTGCTTGGTATTTTCAAATGATGTCAAAGTGTTTGGTGTATTGTCATTAAGCTATGTGGCTGTGCTCATGTATGACAAGTTCACCCTTAGCCTACCTAAAGAGCAAGTGGTAAGCTACATTAGCCTTCGTATGGGGCTAACCAGCGTTGTGGTAGTTTGCCACGCATGGATGATTTATTTAATCGCTTAAAAAAGCCAACACGTTACGTGAATTATTTTCGCGTTAATCATCTTAAAAAAACTTATATCGGTTACACGTAACCAGTGTAAGTTTTTGATTTTTTATGTTTTTATTTTTTCAAATCAAAAAAGGCGACAAACTTTTAAAAGTATTGTCGCCCTATCGCTTTCACATGACTTAAATGAACAGACTGCCGTTAATCGCGTTGATTACTCATCGCGAATAAGTGTAAGCAGTGCTTCTGTCTTCTCTTCCATCAAGGCAATGTCGCCTTTACTTTCAACATTTAAACGAATAACTGGTTCAGTGTTCGATTTGCGCAAATTAAAGCGCCAGTTTCCAAATTCTAAACCTAAGCCATCCGTTGTATCTATAACGCTAGCCTGAGGTTTATATCTACTCGTTACACGCTCAAGTGCTGCGTCAGCATCTTTAAGCTTGCTATTGATTTCACCTGATGATGGAAACGCTTCAATACGCGCTTTAACCATGCTTGCTAGCGTTTGTTTTTTCACGCAAACAAGTTCAGCAATGAGTAGCCAAGGGATCATACCTGAATCACAGTACGCAAAATCTCTGAAATAGTGGTGCGCGCTCATTTCTCCGCCATACACCGCATCTTCCTTGCGCATACGTTCTTTAATAAACGCATGACCGGTTTTTGATTTGATGGGGGTACCGCCCGCGTTCGCTACAATATCTTCTGTATTCCAATACACGCGTGGGTCGTAAATAATTTTGCTGTCGGTATTTTTCTCGATAAACGCCTCAGCCAGCAAGCCAACAATGTAGTATCCCTCAATAAATTCACCGTCTGCATCAAACAAGAAACAGCGGTCGAAGTCTCCATCCCACGCGATACCAAAATCAGCACCCGACGCTTTAACCGCATCAGCAGTATCGGCACGATTTTCTGGTAGTAATGGGTTAGGAATACCGTTTGGAAATGTACCATCTGCGTCGTGGTGTACTTTTATAAATTCAATGGGTACGCCCTGCGACTTCATTTCTTTCTCGATAGCGTCTAGTGCCGGGCCTGCGGCGCCATTACCAGCGTTCACCACAACTTTTAGCGGCGTAAAATTACTTAAGTTCACATAAGACAGCATGTGAGAAACATAGTCAGACATACACGACTTAACCGCGTATTTACCAGTGTTAGAAAGCTTAACTTCGTTTACATGAGCAGTACCGTTAAAGAACGCGTCGGCATCGATCGTTACACCGTTAGTGTAGTGCGCTAACCGTTCTGACACGTAATCGTCGCCTAACGCTTCCGCTTTCTCTTTTATTGCGTTTAAGCCTGTGTCGCCGCTAATAGGAACAGAACCCGCTTTTACCAGCTTCATGCCGTTGTAATTGATGGGGTTGTGGCTTGCTGTTACTTCAATACCGCCGTCCACACCAAGGTGCTTTGTAGCGAAATAAATTTCTTCGGTTCCTGCCATGCCAATGTCAGTAACTGTTGCTCCAGCGTCTATGAGGCCTGCGCTTAACGCTAGTTTTAATGGCGTGGACGTAAGACGCACATCACTGCCAACGACAACGGTTTTCGCATTTAATTCTTGAGCAAAAGCATAGCCAATTCGGTACGCTACCTCTTCGGTTAGCTGTGAGTTAAGTTCGCCACGAATATCGTATGCTTTAAAGCAGGTAATTGGGGTTGCCATTTGGATCGAAATTCCCTGTGTTTTAACTATTTATGATTACTTTAATGCTTTTTACGACCTTAAAGCGCTAAGCGCCTTTTTGATGACATCGTAAAAGAGAAGAAAACATGTATTTAAACATAGTGATATTAAATCATTAGGGGGAGTGAATTACTATTTCAATTTGTGAAAAGGCAGCAATTGCCCACATACGGGCTCAAATGCGCGAACTTAGCGCGTTAACTCATAGTACACGCGGTTTTAAGAGGCACGTCCATGACGATTATTTTGAATAATAGGAAAGTGCCTGTTGTAAGCCAAGCGGTTCTAAAGTAAAAAAGCTTATGCCCTTACTTTGCTAATACACCGCTTTGATAATCATTAAACGCCTGAACAATTTCTTGCTGAGAGTTCATCACAAAAGGGCCATATTGAACCACAGGCTCGTTAATAGGCTTACCCGATACTACTATAAACTTACATTCCGTATCAGTCGAAACACAAAGCTGCGTTCCCTTCTGTGATAATACGCCAAGTTCTCCTTGTTCCAGAATAGTTTCGTTGCCCTGATCACCTTTATTAACAACGACATCACCTTCGTAAACATAGATAAATGCAGATTCATCTGAACTCATGGCAATTTCAGAAGGCCCGCTTTTCAATGCCACGTCTAAAAAGGTGGGCGATACGGCGGTTGTCCTAACAGGCCCTTGTACTCCTTCAATCGCTCCTGCTAGTACTTTTACGTCTGCATTTTGGATGTGCGCCATTGGAACACTATCCGGCTGAATATCTTGATAGTTGGGCGCTGACATCTTCTCAATTGCGGGTAGGTTTACCCACAACTGAAAGCCTTGCAATAAACCCTCTTCTTGCTCCGGCATTTCCTCATGAATAATGCCTCTACCTGCGTTCATCCATTGAATTCCCCCTGCATCAATCACGCCCTCATTACCCACAGAGTCCTTATGACGCATTTTACCTGCAAGCATATAGGTAACCGTCTGAAACCCTCGATGAGGATGAGGTGGAAAACCCGCTATATACTCACCAGGGTTATCTGAACCAAAAAAATCTAGCATGAGAAATGGATCTAATCGAGGCAGATCGGGTTGGCCGATGATACGTGTGAGTGACACGCCTGCACCGTCGCTGGTTGGCATACCCGTGACGACTTTTTCTATCGTTTTTTGCGCGTTAACTGTGAACGACATAGCTTGTACCTACCTTAAATTCTTACTAAAAAGCCATTACTCGATACTTTCGCGGCCATGGGCCGACATAAGGTCTTGCTCGGGCCCTACCGGGATGACTTGCGTTGGGTTTATCATGGTATGGCTGTAATAATAATGTCTCTTGATATGATCAAAATTCACCGTATCAGCAACACCCGGCACCTGATAGAGTTCTTTCATATAGCCGAATATATTCGGATAATCTGCAATTTGCTTCTTATTACATTTGAAGTGACCGTGATAAACCGCGTCAAAGCGAATTAGCGTGGTAAATAAACGCCAATCGGCTTCGGTGATTTGACTGCCAACCAAATAGCGTTGTTTACTCAGTCTTTCTTCAACCATATCTAAAGCATGGAACAAAGCATTCACCGCCTCTTCGTAAGCCTCTTGTGTTGTAGCAAACCCCGCCTTATATACACCATTATTGATGTCGTGATATACCATGTTGTTAATGGTATCGATTTCTTCGCGAAGGGCTTCAGGGTAATAGTCGTCGTTGTTGTTAGTGAGTGCGTCAAATCCACTGTTGAAAATGCGAATGATCTCGGCCGATTCATTATTAACGATGGTTTCGGTTTGTTTGTCCCATAAAACGGGAACGGTAACACGACTCGTTATTTCGGGTTCGGCTTTCGTGTAGATCTGGTGGGCATAATCAAACCCGTAAAGCTCATCTCCGGTTGCCCCAGGGTAGTCTTTAAACTCCCATCCGTTATCAAGCATTTCAGGGTGAACAACAGAGACATCAATATGCGCTTCCAACCCCTTTAGCTTTCTAAAAATGAGTGCTCTATGCGCCCATGGACAGGCTAAAGATACGTATAGGTGATAACGGCCTGATTCAACTGTGAATGTTCCGTTGTCATCGCTGTTAACTGTGTCACGAAATTTGGATGCCTGGCGTTCAAATTTCCCACCGCTTTTACTGGTATCGTACCACTTATCTTGCCATTTTCCGTCAACGAGTAAGCCCATTTGCCTGCCCCTTTTTTCTATCTCATTAAACAATGAGTTTATTAAAACATGTATTGTGTAGAACGTATGTTGCTTAAAATCGGATTTATTATTCGAAAAAACTGGAGTGTATTGATCTTTGGTATTCACTTTTGAGATGATGCGCGCCCTGCTAGTGTGTTTACGCGTTTTATCGCTAACCCACGTCCGTATTGTTTAATTGTTAAGTGAAGTAAAGCATGTCTGATGATCCTCGTTTAGGTGGTATTGTGCGTTTGTACGGCGCACATCAAACCAATAATTTAGCCAATAGCCACGTAGCCGTAGTAGGTATTGGTGGCGTAGGAAGTTGGACTGCCGAAGCGCTAGCCCGCTCGGGCGTTGGCACAATCACACTTATTGATTTAGACGATGTCTGCGTTACGAACACAAACCGTCAGATTCACGCGCTTTCAAATACGATAGGCGAAGCAAAGGTCGAGGCCATTGCGTCGCGTATTGCGCTAATAAACCCTAATTGCAAAGTAAACTGTGTTGAAGATTTTGTCACGCCTGACAATACAGCCACGCTTTTGACCAAAGAAATGGATACAGTGGTTGATGCTACCGACAGCATACGTGCTAAAGCCGCTATGATTGCTCACTGTAAACGCAACAAGATCCCCATCGTTACGGTAGGTGGCGCTGGCGGTCAAATAGACCCCACACAAGTGACCAAAGGCGACCTAGCTAAGACGACGCAAGACCCGCTAGCTGCCAAATTGCGCAGTGAACTTCGCAGAAACTACAATTTTAGCAAGAACCCTAAGCGCCGCTTTGGTGTGGAATGCATTTATTCTACTGAGCAGTTGCGTTACCCGCAACCAGATGGCTCAGTGTGTTATAACAAGTCGGCAATGGAGGGAGGAACTCGACTCGATTGTGCAGGCGGTTTTGGGGCTGTTGTTACGGTTACTGCGACATTTGGTATGTTCGCAGCGGCGAGCGTAATTAACAGATTAACTGGACAAAAATAGACTTTGGCCGATAACTTACGCACAATAGCTACCAAACAGTAAGGGCTTGCTTAGTCCGCGTTTGCTCGATGTAGTGCGTTTTCTTTTAATGGTAACAAAACGCTTTCTATCAGCTAATTTTATGCGCAAGTTAATGTAATTTTGACTAGCAACCAGGTTTACTTATTCAATTATTGGTTAAAGTACCAATGCCATTCTCGGTGAGAAGGAGAACAAGATGTCACCAGATGAACTCAATAAATTAATGTCAGACTGCGCTAAAGACGCAGCAGTAACCGCAGCCGATGAGTTCAATATAGTACTCGACAACTCACCAGAGAGTGTTGCTTTAGTTGATGACGTTCTGCTTAGCTTTGTTGATAAATACCACGACTTAGCTCTAGAAGATGAAGCGGTCTTTACCATATGCAATATTTTTGGCGCGTATATAGGTGAGATTTTGAAAGCGCAATTAGATGGTGAGTGGATTTACGACCAATCTAACCCTAAAGCGCCTTCAGTATTTTTAAAAGTGGGCGATAATACGTATGCACTCGCTGGAATCTGTTACGAGCGCCTTGTTAACGATAGTCAAATTAGTGTGTTTGCTTATTATGAACAGGCCCTTGCCAACCACAAAGCGCATCACTAAGGGCCAGCCCCTTTCATCTCGTTAAGCGCCTTTACCTTTAAGGGTTAGGCGCTTTCCAATCTTCTACCATCCACTTCAAATGACGGCTTTTTGATATGGCATAAAGCGCAATGCTATAGAATGCCATTTTAACACCGGTAATGTATTCAAACCCCCAATGATGATGCATAGCATAATAGAGTTGTACACACAGCAATAATACCACGCCAATTTGTGCTAGCGGAATTACCCAACGGCGCCAGTTGAGGTAGCCTTTTTTCCACAGTCTCTCTCGCTGACTGACTAACACCAGTGCCAGAAAAACCGGTAGGCTAGCCAAAAGCCCAAGACCTAAACTTTCTTTTTGTGGGTAGAAAAACGCTAGTAACTCAGTGGTTTGTGTTCGAGACGCTAAGGAAAAGATAAACGCTAGCCAATCAATGCATAAAAGAATAAATACGCTATACAGCCAACGAGGAGGAAGGATGCGCCCAGATTCGTCGTAATAAGAAAGTGGGAGTTTTAACATGGGTTCACTTTTTTCATTTCCACTTTTGAACAGCGCTTAACACGCTTCTTTATTGAAGTTTTGTATCATTAAGATACTAAAGTGGGGATAACTTCAAAATTTTAAACAGGCAGGGTTTTAGTATTTCTTCTCATAGCCCTTTATTTAAAAGGTCGCAAAATGTCAGACCGCGCCTCTACCGCGACGCGTTACCTTTTTTCATGAATAATAATGGCTTTTTTAAAATATAGCGCTTAGCCTTTAATTAACACGGTAACGTAGGTCTTACCCCCTGCTGAACTATGTCTAACTAAAAGCGCATTTGTAACCTAAAACTACTGCGCATTGATAAGACTTCCTGTATAATCCGCGGCCATTTTATGCACAGTCATTTTTCGGGTGATATTTTAGATGACAGTAGAAACGTTTGATCCAAACAAAGTCGCAAACAAAACCACAACGCTTGAAACACCGGTCAAAGTACTGAGTGACAATCAATCTTCACAACAAGGTGTAGGTAGCAGAATTGGTTTTGTCAGCTTAGGGTGCCCTAAGAATTTGGTTGATTCTGAACGTATTCTTACTCAACTTCGTACCGAAGGTTATGACGTAGTGCCTACCTACAACGATGCTGATCTCGTTATCGTCAACACTTGTGGGTTCATTGACGCTGCAGTTGAAGAGTCGCTAGATACCATTGGTGAAGCATTAAAAGAAAATGGCAAAGTTATTGTAACGGGTTGCTTAGGGGTAAAAGAAGACGAAATTCGAGAGCTACACCCAAATGTCTTGGCTATTACCGGCCCTCATGCATACGAGACGGTAGTAGAGCAAGTACACGAGCATTTACCGAAGCCTCAGCATAATCCGTTTGCAGATCTTATTCCTGATCACGGTGTGAAACTAACGCCCCGCCATTACGCATATTTAAAAATTTCAGAAGGCTGCAACCACCGCTGCACATTCTGCATTATCCCCTCAATGCGCGGAGATTTAGTAAGCCGCCCTGTAGGCAACGTGCTTGATGAAGCCAAACGATTAAAAGAGGCGGGCGTGAAAGAGCTATTGGTTATCTCTCAAGATACCAGTGCGTACGGTGTAGATGTAAAACACAGAACAGGGTTCTGGAACGGCATGCCGGTGAAGACCCACATGCAACAGCTTTGCGAGCAACTGGGTGAAATGGGAATTTGGGTACGCCTCCACTACGTTTACCCTTACCCCCATGTTGATGACCTCATTCCACTGATGAATGATGGTAAAATTCTGCCTTATCTTGATATTCCATTCCAGCACGCCAATAAGCGCATTCTTAGACTTATGAAGCGCCCAGGTAGTGCAGAAAGAGTACTAGAGCGCGTTAAAAAATGGCGTGAACAATGCCCGTCGTTGGTAATTCGCTCTACGTTTATCGTTGGATTTCCAGGAGAAACAGAAGAAGAGTTTGAAGAACTTTTAGACTTTCTACGGGAAGCCCAGCTTGATCGCGTAGGTGCATTCGCTTATTCACCTGTTGAAGGGGCAAGAGCAAATGACCTACCCGACCCAGTACCAGAAGATATAAAACAAGAACGCCTTGCGCGCTTCATGGAAGTTCAGGGTGAAATAAGCGCTGCGCGATTAAAAGCCAGAATTGGTAATGAGTATCAAGTGGTTATTGATAGCGTTGACGCCGAAGGTGCAGTAGGTCGAACTTATGCCGATGCGCCTGAAGTGGACGGCCTCGTTCACTTAAACGGGGTTTACGATGTAAAACCGGGCGATCGTGTATGGGCAGAAGTAATACACGCAAATGAGCATGACGTGTGGGCTGTACTGTCTGAAGACCAAGACGATGAAGCCGAAAGTACTGACTCTACTCAGTAGTTTTAACTTTCTATTTAATAAGTAACTTTCCCACTAATTTCCTCACTATTCGATTTAACCCTATCGGCTAATTGCTAGTCGATAGGGCTTTATGTATAACAAACCTCCTACATAACTAAACAAGTAATCCACACAGCGCCTTCTTCTATGGCACTTGAATTAAATATGGCAATGTTACGCTACTTTGAACCGAAGCATTCTTTTCGCCACATTCTGATGTTTGGCATAATGGTCATTTGGGCTTCCGTGTTTTCACCCCACGCGCTTGCTAGCTCAGAGTGTAAAGCTTTTCGCACCGCGGGAGCACAGCAGTGGTTTCCTTACGCCTTTAACGAGTTTGAAGGAAGATTAAAAGCCACGGGGATAGCCTTTGACGTATTAACGCTGTTATCACAGGATTTAGGCGTCACACTAGAGATAGAAACCGGATTACCTTGGAAACGCATTGAATCTAAACTCGACACGGGTGACCTTGATATTCTGGCGGGCAACTATTTGAACGAAGAACGTAGTCAAAAGTGGCTTATCACCGCACCGTTTGCAGCAGAAGAGGTTTACATGGTTCTTTCGCCCTCATTGGTGCAAATACGAGGTACCGAGCTTTCGCTTAACGCACTTGCGCAATATATTGGTGTGATGCCTCGTGGTATAAGCTTAGGTGAAAAATTCGATAGCATTAAACCAAACTTGAACATTGTCGAAGTTAAAGACCACGATAAAATGTATGAAATGATTCGTCGACATCGTGCTGACTACGCAATTTCACCACAAAGCGCAGCACTAAGCCACTTGAAAGCCCCAGAGAACGATGGCATGCAAATAAGCCAATCACCTATAACAACAAACAATGTCCATTTTGCTATCTCTGCTAAATCAAAATGTGCATCACTATTTCCAGAGTTTAACAATGCCCTTAGCGCTCGCCTAAAAGATGGGTCTATCGAGCAGATTATTGATACGTATAATCTACCGCGCTAGCGATGTAAGACTCAATACGAAAACGCAGTTGAAAGGTAAAATAGAAGGGTTAAGGGATAAGATAAAAGAGCGCTTAGTTATAAGCACTCTTTTACTATAAGGCATGCACGTTTTAGCACGTGGCAACCTAGCAACCAAACTACCAAGGCAATACTTCACCATTTGAATGGATAAAACGCCCTGCATTATCCACGTTAAGCTCATCGATACGCTGCGACAAACGTTCGGCACACGTATCAGCATCAATATCGCCTGCGCCATTAACCATTTCAGTTTGCACAAACCCCGGGTGAAAAATACCTACAGCAATCCCTTTTGGCTTTAGATCATTTGCCAAAGATACGGAGGCTGCATTCAACGCAGCTTTAGACATGCGATAGCCATAATAACCACCAGAGCCATTATCAGCCATCGAGCCCATACGACTTGTTATCATCGCAATTTTACTGTTGTCTGCCATCGCTGGTAAGAGAGTCTGGGAAACAAGAAGCGGCCCCATGGCATTAACACGGAACTGATAATCTATGGTGTTTGGGTCCCAGTCATCTAGGCTTTCTTTGCCCAGAACCCCAGCGTTATTAATGAGCAAATCAATTTTCACATCCATTAAAGGTGCGAGTTTTTCTGCCAGCATTTCAGGTTGAGAGACATCAACGCCTTTGATGATGGTAACGCCTGCAGAGTTCAACTCATCACAACTATTGCGACACGTAGCATAGACTTTTGCGCCACGTGCTTTAAATTGCTTGGTAAGCGCAAGCCCTATGCCGCGATTACCGCCCGTAATAACTACGTTCATAACGATTCCCTTGTTACTGTGTATATGCGTTATTTAGATTTCTTGCCTGTTCGGCATGCTCGATTCTAGCGTTTTTTATGGCTTTTAGCCGACATTACGCCGTGGTGAACCATTTTCCAAAAGCTTTCTCTTTTTTATATAGTCTCTAAAAGGCGTTCCAGATCTTCCGGAGTATCAATTCCAACAGGTGGTGGCGCTACGGCTACCTCACAATGAATTTTATCACCGTACCAAATAGCCCGAAGTTGCTCGAGTGACTCGATTTGTTCTAAAGCACTGGGCGCGTAATTAACGTACTGGTTTACATAGTCGGCGCGATACGCGTAAATCCCAATATGACGATTGTAAAGGGACGTATTCGCTTTGTTTGGGTTCGCCATCATATAGTCTCGTTCAAATGGAATGGGCGAGCGTGAAAAGTAGATAGACTCCCCTTTTTCATTCACCAACACTTTCACTATGTTTGGGTTGAATACATCCTCGACACTCACAATAGGAGTGGAAAGCGTGGCCATTTGACATTGAGGCGCGTTAGCTAAATTAGTCGCAACCTGTTTTATATTTTCAGCGGGAATAAATGGCTCGTCCCCTTGGACGTTCACTACAATGGTATCCCCAGAGATATTCTGCGTTTGAATAACCTCTGCTATGCGCTCTGTGCCCGACTGGTGATCCACAGACGTCATGCATACTTGGGCAAACCCTTCGACAACGTTTTGAATACGTTCATCGTCTGTTGCCACTACTATGTTTTCCGCGCCCGCCTCTTTAGCCCGTTCTACTACGTGTTGAATCATGGGCTTTCCATCAATAAGCGCTAATGGCTTACCTGGAAAGCGGCTTGAACCGAAACGTGCGGGAATAACAACGGTGAATGACATATCTTTCTAGCCCTTAATCAAAGCTTTTAACTGACGCTGAAGACAAAACTGAATTAACGTGTAGCGTCGACTTCATCTAAAGATAAAGCGATTGCTTTACTCTCAATAAGAACAGGTATGCCGTCCTTAATATCAAATGCTAAGCGGTCAAACCGACATACCAATTGCGTCATATCTTCATTTAGTACTAACTTTCCCTTGCATACGGGGCAAGCCAAGACCTCTAAAAGCTTTTTATCAAATGCCATTGTTATTATTCCTGTCCGTTTTGTTAAACGTTAAACCCGCTTTTGCAAGTTTTACGTCTATTAAATTAAAAAAGTCTGGGGCGAGATGAGCGCTGACGGGTAAAAACCAACATGCTTCATGAGCGAATGACGCCGCCTTTACTGCATCTTTTTCGGTCATCAAGACTGTACCTTGTGGAATATCAGAAGGTGTCATCGCGTGATGATCGGCCAAAGGCTGCGTATGTGATAACGTTATTTGCATATCCCTTAGCTGATTAAAAAAGCGTTGGGGGGAGCCAATTCCAGCAATCGCACTACAAGGTACCTGTTTTCTTATTTCTTCAACCGTACAAGTTTTTGCTCGGTTAGATACCGATGTAAAATCGCCAGGCACCAGTGTCATTAAAAATTGCGGGGCGACGGCATGGTCAAACGTCGGCATGGAGCGGCTATTGTGAATTAACGCATCCACGGTGCTTAAACGCCACTGCCCCTCTCGCAAAGGGCCCATAGGAAGCAAATAACCGCTCCCTACTTTTCTATCGTCCATAACAACAAGCTCAATGTCACGATGCAATGCATAGTGCTGCAGTCCGTCGTCGCAAATAATCAATTCACATTGTAATTCTTCAGTTAAATAGGCGGCGCCGCGAGCGCGATTTGGGTCAATAACCACATCACACTGGCTTCTAATAGCCAGTAGTCTAGGCTCATCCCCCACCTCTGCAGCATTGTCGTCGCCGTTTACTCGTCTGGGGTAAACCGCTGATTTAGCGCCATAACCTCGACTAAGAATGCCTACTTTTATGCCGTGACTTTGGTAATAATCGGCTAAAGCTAACACAACGGGTGTCTTGCCGTTTCCCCCCACCGAAATATTACCCACTACAATAACGGGTACTTCGGCTTTGAAAACTTTTTTCACACCCACTTTAAACAGTAAACGTCGAATTGCCGAAACAAAGTAAAATAGCAGAGCAAAAGGTGCGAGCAGCCATACTAATCCATGGCCAAAATACCAATTGTCGTGCAGGGTTTTACTTTGTGGTTGGCTCACTTAGTCTCACCAAATTGAAGTGCGTGGAGCTGCGCATAATGACCGCCTTTTTCAAGCAATTCATCATGCTTACCTTTTTCAATAATACGCCCCTGCTCAACTACCATAATACAGTCTGCATTCTCGATGGTTGAAAGACGGTGTGCCACCACAATACTAGTACAACGCTTTTGTAGCTTTTCCAAGGCATCTTGAATTAAGCGTTCCGACTCAGTGTCTAGCGCCGAGGTTGCTTCATCTAAAATAAGTATGGGCGCTTCTGCCAAAATAGCCCTTGCAATGGCAATACGCTGGCGCTGACCGCCGGAAAGCATAAGACCATTTTCACCAATCACCGTGTCTAACCCATCCGGTAAATTTGCAAGAAACTCTTCTACGTGGGCCATTCTAGCCGCATTTTCAATTTCTTTGCGAGGCACGTTTTGGCGTGCACCGTACGCAATATTATTAGCAATGGTATCATTAAACAGCGTGACATTTTGCGATACCACGGCGAATTGAGCGCGCAATGCTTTTAAGTCTACGTCGTTAAGCGGCATGTCGTCTAAACGTATCTGCCCCTCTTGCGGCGCATAAAAGCGCGTAAGCAGCGATGAAATTGTTGATTTCCCGCTTCCTGAACGCCCAACCAATGCAACCGATTGTCCTGGGTTTGCCGTAAAGCTAACATTGGATAGTGCCGGCGTATGCTTGCCGGGGTATGAAAAGGTAACGTCATCAAATTCTATCTTGCCAGTTGCTCGCTCTATTTTTGTGCGGCCACTGTCTTCTTCATCAGCTTCATCGAGTATTTCGAAGATGCTGGCGCAGGCAGCCATGCCCTTTTGAAATTGATTGTTAATGGTGGTGAGCTGTTTTAATGGTTTCAACAGCATTACCATACAAAACACCACATTGATAAACACACCCGCGGTTAATTTTTCTAGCATGCCCGGCGTACTGGCTATGTATAACACTACCGCCAGTGCTATCGACGCAATAACTTGAATAGACGAGACACTTAGGATTGATGTGACGGAAAGCTTCATGGTTTGCTGTCGATTGTGGTTGTTTTTCTGTTTAAAACGGTTTTGCTCTATTTCCTGACCGCCAAACATGATCACTACCTTATGCCCTTTCACCGCTTGCTCGACCGACGAGGTAAGGTTACCCATAGAGTGCTGTATGTTTTTGCTCACAACACGAAAACGCTTGCTAACGAAAGAGACAATAACAGCAACCACAGGGCCAATTAAAAGAAAAATTAACGACAATTGCCATGAGTAATAAAACATTACGCAAAGCAGACCGATAACAAGAGCGCCCTCTCGGACAAGGGTGAGCAATGCTTTGCCCGACGCATTAGCTACCTGCTCGGTATCGTAAGTAACCTTACTAATTAACCCACCCACGGAATGATTGTCGTGAAAAGACACAGGTAAATGAATATATTTGTCAAACAGCTGTTGTCGCATGCGCATGACAACCTGCGCACCAATCCAGCTAAGCGTGTAACTGCCCATAAAATTAAACGTACCGCGAAGCAAAAACAGCGGCACAATGGCGTAAGCAGCTAAACGAAGGTAATCGTGATCGTTCTTGCCTAGCGATTCATCAATCATTGGCTGGAGCTGAGCAAATACAAAGGTATCAACAGCGGAATAACCAATCATTCCGATAATGGCAAATACGAACGGGACTTTGTACGCTTTGAGATAATTCAAAAAGCGCTTTATTTGAAAATCCGAGTTGTCGGCTTGTTGCATGTAGTTTTTTTAACCTGTTTGAAACGTTAACTAAAACGCGTTACGGATATTGTACTCGTTCTCTCTCTAATTCACTAATATAGCGGCAAAATTGATTAGTCTGCCAGCTAAGTGCTTAATGTGTGGTCACTCGCTTGCTATTTAAAGGCTAACGATAAAACCAACACAATGTTGTTCTTTGGTCAGTGTTTCAATTGAGGATGAGCGGCATTGCAAAAATTACGGCTCAACGTACGTTTGCGTTAGAACACGCTAACGGAACGAGGGTAAATGACGAGGCAACCTGCCCTTTAAATACCAACGGCGTTTGTAATTACCACGCTGGGTGTTAACTGTAACCCCTTTATCTTTAAAGGTAGCGCTGATATATCCATGAAAACTGCTTAGATAAGTTGCTACGCCGTTTTCTTGGTAACGTGCGAACACCACTGGAGCCGGAAACTGCCAGCGGTTTTCATACCCCTGCGTAAAAATAACAGCCGAAGGCGAAACCTGTTCAATAAAAACGTTCGTAGAAGACGTTTTACTTCCGTGGTGCGGCGCAACCAGCACATCTGCGTGCAATGCGTTAGTTTGACTCTCTAGTTCACGCGTTATCAACGCATATTCGCTCTCTTTCTCAATATCCCCTGGTATAAGCACACTTCCTGCAATGTTAGCTATTCTCACTACGCAAGAAGTGGCGTTCGTATTTTGCTTATTTCCTTTAAGCGGCCAAAGAAAAGCGACGTGCAAACCCTGCCAGTTAAAGGTTTTGCCGCGCTCGCAGCCACGCGTAGGTGAGTACCATTTAGCGTGTTGCGCGTTAGGATGAGTATTAAAAGTATCTGCGCCTCCTGCGTGGTCGTTATCACTGTGTGTATGAATAATATGGTCAATATGACGTATGTGAAGCTTATCTAGCAAAGGCAACATAGCGTGTGTGGCGGTAACGGCCTTACCGTTGTATTTCGCACCTGAATCAATAATTATAGCTCTATTGCCTTTAGTCACCATTAGCGCGGTGGCTTGCCCTGCGTCGAGTACATGCAACGTCCAGACACTATCATTTGGCGATACCCACCAACAGACTTCAACAATTAGAGGCAGCGACAGTAACACAGCGCAAACGTTTTTGTAGCGCCACGTCGGCAAGAAAGTCACGACAATAGCCGTTAAAAAACATAGCGCTGAGCCACTTTCTATAGGCGCGTATACAAGGCTGAGTTCATACTTTCTTAAATAGGCTAAATATTCGAGTAAGTAGCCAAACAAATAGTCACTTTGTTTAAGTATGAGCGATCCTAAGAACGCCACAACAGTGTTGTCAAAAAAGTGAATCGCCAATAACGACAGGAGGCCTATGGGAAGTATAAGTGTCACAAGAGGAAGGGCAATTAAGTTGGCGACAAGGGCGATGAAGCTAGCGCTCCCGAACCAAATGAGCGTTAACGGCATCATAATGAAGGTAAGCGCCAGCTGAAGCTTTATCAAAACAACATACCAAGCATAACGCTGTAACCCAAAAGCAGTGATAAGAAACCATATACACCCCACTGCCCCAACGCTAAGGTAAAAGCTAGCGCTTAACATGGATAAAGGAAATATCAACAGACTAAGGGCAAGCATAGCGACACCAATGTTCAACGGCCGCCATGCTAATTGGCAAACAGATAACAAGCAGCCTAAGGCTAGTAATATGAAAGCCCGTACCACAGGAAGCGCGTTACCGCTTAACCCTGCATACAAAAAACACGCAAAGACAGTGCAGGATAATACTATTAACCTTACCGGTGCGATGAATAATTGCCCCCCAATACGCGTTCTATCATTGCCTGTATTGTTTAGCAAGGCTGCCCTTTGTGGCGGGCTAAACAGGCTTAAAACACGCAATTTAAAGATTGCGCGAATGTTCCCTAACGCGCTAGCGGCCATTGCTAGGGTAAGCACTATGGGGTTAATGATCAGCAGACAAACACCAGCAATAATCGATAAGTGCATGCCAGAAATGCTAAACAAGTGCCCAGTTCCTGTGCGTTGTAATTGATCCCAGTCGGTATCAGTTAATTCGGTTTTATTGCCAAGTAATAAGGCAAACCACCACCTTTGATAATCAAGGCCTAAACCCACGAGGGTTTTCCCTAAACCAAATCGCTCATTATGACTATGCTGTGTTTTTTTATTATCTAATGATTTGATGTACCCGGTAACATGGATGAATTTACTCGCGAATTGTTGCTGCCTATTAAATCCAACCGGGTTGGCCGTGCCGTAAGCGGGCTTAAGCTTAACTACCGCAGTAAACCTGTCACCATTGTGCAAACAGGTAGCCGGTTTTTTTAGCGCCTTAATGTTATTCTTGCCCTTTTCACCGGCAACCGTTTTTATATCGTGCTGCCGGTTACCTTGGTCATTCGAACGCAAATTTATCGACGCTCTCCCCTGTGGGTAGATGTAGCTTGGTTTTTGGTTTTGCGCGCCTGAATATACGGTATGCGAGATCCGCGCGTTAAAACTCGTGTATTGACTAAAAAACGCTGAAAACGGAACCCTATTTAAAAACGCAGCGGTGCGCTCATTGTTAAGTAATTCAATGGTAACAAAGTATTGATAGTGAGCTTGAACCGCGTCTGTGTTCGAAGAAACACAGCCTCCTGACACAACTTGGCCTGAAATTGTGACATCTTGTTGAATTTTCCCTTCGGGCAGTTGCCAAGCGTAGTAAAAATGCCCTACACTCGCCACCCAAAGTACACCTGTAAGCAGACCACTTATAATCCAACACAGCAGTGCTTCGAAAGCGGTGTGTTGGCACGCACGACTTTTTCGTCGATAAAGCATAGGGATGGTGCTTGCTACAACGTTTATGGCAATCATCACTGCCATGGTGTTTGCGCTGGGAAGTCGGTACCAAAAAACCGCACTTATTGCGCCAGCGCAAAAACAGCTTAACCAAATTGTGATACGATTGACCATGTTATCACGTAGCAATTGACAATTAGTGAACGTGACATGTGCACAAAGCACGTTGCAATAACCCACGTTTTGTCATTTTTGATTTTATTTTCGAGATGCATTGATATTTATGCCTAAGAAATTTATTCGACGTTTTTTGCCAGACCACCAAAGTATTAAGCAAAACAAAGCTTTAAAGATATTCGGTAGCGTTCTGCACGAACCAAATTTGTGGCATTTAAACCGTCGTTCAGCATCTGGTGCTTTTGGCATTGGCTTATTTTTCGCTTTTTGGCCTGTGCCGTTTCAAATGTGGTTATCTGCCGGTTTAGCCATTCCCTTTCGGGCTAATTTACCTTTGTCAGTGGCCACCGTTTGGGTAACAAACCCTTTCACCATTCCTCCTATATTCTATGGGGCGTACAAGGTCGGCACTACTGTACTTGGGACCAAACCTGAGCATTTTGAATTTCAATTTAGTTGGCAATGGGTGGTTGAAAGCATAAACACAATAGGCCCAGCGTTTCTTGTCGGCTGTGGTATTTGCTCAGTGGTCTTCGGCTTAGCGGGTTACTTTTCGCTAAATTGGGTATGGCGCTTCCAAGTCAAAAAAGCGTGGGAGAGACGTCGTCAGTTGCGTAACCAACAAGCCTAAAGGCGATATGTTACAAGCGTGCGGAATGCACTTTTTTAAATGTAACCGAGTGCTTTTTCTTTAATGTCATTCGTAAAAATAAAAACGCCACTTTTGAAGTGGCGTTTTTTGATTCACGGTGCTTTTTAGTTCTTGGTGCTAGCTAAGACACGTCATTTCTCATTTTCTGCGAGAAAAGCAATAAGTTTGGCTTCATCCCACACCTCAACGTCTAACTCTTGGGCCTTCGTCAATTTAGAGCCTGCCTTTTCTCCAGCAACCAGAAAATCGGTATTTTTACTTACCGAGCCCGCCACTTTAGCCCCTAGGAGTTGTAAGCGCGCTTTAGCATCCGAGCGGCCCATTTCGCTAAGCGTTCCGGTGATCACACAGGTTTTACCCTCAAGCGGTAAGTTATCCGCGTCAGGTTTTTCAATCGCAGGCCAGTTAATGCCTTCTTTTAACAACGCATCAATCACATCAGTATTGTGTGACTCATTAAAGAAGTTAAATATATGTGTTGCTACTATCTCGCCCACATCCTGTACTTCAACCAGCGCCTCTATCGACGTGTCGCGAATTGCATCGAGGGTTTCAAAGTGCGCCGCTAAATTAGCTGCTGTCGCTTCCCCTACTTCTCGAATACCAAGTGCGTATAGAAACTTAGCTAAGGTAGTTTGTTTAGATGCTTCTAAAGAGGATAACAGCTTACTCGCTGATTTTTCAGCCATGCGTTCTAAACCAACTACATCACCAAGTGATAGAGTAAAGAAGTCAGCAGGGCTATGAACTAAATCGGCATCAACTAGCTGATCGACCAATTTGTCCCCTAAACCGTCAATATCAAATGCCTTTCGAGAAGCAAAATGTTTAAGCGCTTGTTTGCGCTGTGCTGCACAGATTAACCCACCCGTACAACGAGCAACTGCCTCATCTTCAAGCTTTTCTACTTGTGAGCCGCACACAGGGCACTGACTGGGAAAAGCTATGTCGGTTTCGCTGCCTGTGCGTTTTGTATCAACCACAGATACCACCTGCGGAATAACATCACCTGCACGGCGGATAACCACAGTGTCACCCACTTTAACGCCTAAACGAGTAATCTCATCTTGGTTGTGCAAGGTCGCATTTGACACGGTTACACCGCCTACAAAAACGGGCTCAAGCCTTGCGACAGGAGTAATTGCACCGGTACGGCCAACCTGAAACTCTACATCAAGCAGTTTGGTCACTTCTTCTTGGGCAGGAAACTTTTGTGCAATTGCCCACCTTGGCGCACGCGCTACAAACCCTAGCGCAGCCTGTAAATCAATACGGTTAACTTTAAAGACAACGCCGTCTATGTCGTAAGGTAAGTTGTCACGCTTTTCTAATATATGATGATAGTAATCGAGACAGCCTCGCCCACCTTCAGCTGTATCAATATCGGGGCACAAGGGAAGCCCCCATTTACCTAATTGTGAGAGACGTTCGCTATGGGTGGTAGGTAGCGTAAAGTTATCAGGTTGTACTACGCCTAGCGAGTATGCATAAAACATCAACGGGCGTTTAGCGGTTATTTTTGAATCAAGCTGACGTAAACTTCCCGCTGCGGCATTTCGTGGATTGGCAAACACCTTACCACCGGCGTTTTTCTGATGTTCGTTTAACTTGGCAAAGCCCTCGCGAGGCATGAATACTTCACCGCGTACTTCTACGCGATCGGGGTGAGCGTCTCCGCGCAACGTTAACGGCACGTTAGAAATAGTGCGTACATTCGCCGTAATATTCTCACCGACTTGACCGTCACCTCGTGTGGCTGCACGAACAAGTTCACCGTTCTCATAAAGGATACTTACGGCAAGGCCATCTAACTTAGGCTCGCAGCTAAAATACAAACTTGATGTGTCTTTTAATCTATCTTTGAGACGCTTTTCAAAAGCAAGAAGGGATTCCTCATCGAAAGCATTATCAAGCGAAAGCATAGGCACGTCGTGGGTGACTTGCTCAAATGCCGATAATGCCTCCCCCCCCACTTTTTGACTTGGGGAATTAGGGCTTTGTAAAGAAGGATACTGTTTTTCAAGCGCAATAAGTGACTGCATATCCCTATCGTATACCGCGTCGGGTATTGAGGGATCGTCCAATACATAATACTGGTAGTTATATTCGTTTAAGGTGTTGCGCAGTTCGGCAACTTTTTTTCGAGCTTGTTCTAAAGTGTCAGACATGGAATTGTGGTCACGCCATTTAAATAATTAAAAGTTTAACAATGTATAGCAAAGGTCAAAAAACCAATGGTTACTGTATACTGAACGTGGCTTTAAAGTACTCAGCCAAAATGCCCATTAATGAGCATGTCCAAATTACGCTTATTAACAGAAAAGGACTTGGGTATAAGCCAAGTCCTTTATAACAACGCTGCCAACTATTAAAGCCAAAGAAGGCTAAACGCGTTTAACTGCTTAATGATGGCTAGCTACGCGCAATCATGCGTTTGCGTTCAAATTCGCGAATTTTCTCAACATATTGCTGCAGGCCCTGTTTGGTTAATACGCTTCTACGCCCATCTAAAACCTGAGCGCCGAATTCATCAGCCAGTTTTCGCGCTGCATTATGCATCATGTTAAACACCTGATGCGGGTCACCCTCTATGGGCAATATCATAAAGAGTGAGATACCTTGTGTTTCAAAATTCTCAAGGTTGTCGATATCAAAAACACCGGGCTTAAACATGTTAGCAAGGCTGAATAATACCGGGCCTTTGCCGTTAGAATTAACGTGTCGATGGAATATATCCTGATCGCCAAACTTGAAGCCAAGAGTAAGCAACATAGGCAGTAGCGCGGCACCTAAAATTGGTTCACCTTCTGGCGTTCTTACGTTCAACACTAACACTTCCTGTTCAGGTTGAGGTGTATTTGCCTCGCCTTTAGCACTTGATCGCTCAGTATTTTGCGAACGGCTTGCATCATGATCTGCGCTAAAGCTTTCACGTTCATAATCAGGTGCACTTGCCTCACTGGTATCAAAATCAATACGCATTTGATCATCACCAAAATTTGGCTCTTCTCGCTTTTTAATACCTGGTTTGCTTCGCTTTGAACGAGAAAAACGCTTAGGCTGTCCGCTTTCTTCTTGCTCATTGTTTGAGGCAAAAGACTCCTGCGGCGCATCTAAACTAAAGTCGGCAACGTCGCGCTGACTACTCGATTCAGCGTGGGGTTGGTGTTCTTCCTCTTCTAGCGTGGGATCTACGTAGAATTTTTGCGCGGCGCGTTTTGTTTCTGTACGCGGCGGCTCATCGGCAGCCGTTACTCGAGTAGTGTTTTGCGCTTCAGGTGAAACGGCTTGTTCATTATCCGAATGCACGCTTTCGCCAGAGTGCGCCGAATCAGTTCTACTACTTTCATGTATGTGCGCTGACTGTGCATTCTCGGTATGCCCTTCACCCGCAGCGTTATCACTCTCTCCTTCACGAAGCAGAAAACCCGGAGGTTCAGGGAAGTCATTATCTCCAGCCTTTTTAGACCCGCTCTGTGCAGGCGTCTCATGGGCGCGAGCTTGCCCTGACATATGCGGTTTCGGATTGGTGACCACTGAACCGTAAAGCTTTGGCTCTTCTGGTTGCGCTTCTGGCGCATCAAGGTCTTCGTTGGTATCACTACTACTAGCTTTAGATAAGCCCAAGGAGTCTACTTCACTGTCTTGACTATTTGCGTTTATATGGTGAGCAGCAGCAATATCGTCTTCCTTAGAGTCAAACACATTATCAGGCTCTTCTATAGCGCGCTTGTCACGAGGCGTAGCCGGCTCATCAGAAGCGTTTTTAGCATGACTAACCACTCTTACAGCGCCTACCCCTAACTCGTCGAAGCCTTCTTGTTCGTTATTTAATTCATTTTCAACATCATCGTCGTTGTCATCATCCATGTCGCTCCACTGGCGTGGCTCAACACGCGCTTTTTCTGAAGGCTTGCTGTTCTTACGAATTTTCCAAATACCATGTGCTAACACGGCAATAATGAAAACCGTGCCCCCAAGGAGTAAAAATAGACGTAATTGATCTTCCATTTAATTTCTTTCGCCCTTTGTTATGCTTCTGCGAAGGCTACTGCCTCGTCTACATCTACCGCTACCATACGTGAAACCCCAGGTTCCGCCATGGTAACACCGGTAAGGTGACTGGCCATTTCCATCGCTATTTTATTGTGGGTGATATAAATAAACTGCACTGTTTGTGACATTTCTGACACTAAATTACAAAAGCGCCCTACATTTGCATCATCCAATGGTGCATCTACTTCATCCAGCAGACAAAATGGTGCTGGATTCAATCTGAAAATAGCAAACACCAATGATAAAGCGGTTAATGCTTTTTCTCCACCGCTTAAGAGGTGAATCGTACTATTTTTCTTGCCAGGAGGACGAGCCATAATCGTCACCCCCGTTTCTAACAAATCATCGTCGGTAAGTGCAAGGTACGCTGAACCGCCCCCAAAGACTTTAGGGAACAGCATTTTTAAATCTTCGTTAACTTGCTCGAAGGTATTTGAGAATCGCGTGCGCGTTTCTTTGTCAATTTTTCTTATGGCACTTTGCAGTGTCTCTAGCGCGTCCGTTAAGTCCTGATGCTGTGTATCTAAATGCTGTTTGCGCTGAGACTGGGTTTCGTATTCTTCAACGGCCGCAAGGTTAACCGCTCCTAGACGCTGCAAACTTGCTTGGGTTTTCTCAAGTTCATCTTGCCATCCCGTTTCATTCGCCTCGTCTGGCAAGGTTTCCAAAATCGTTTTTAAAGACTGTTTGGTTTCATCAAGCTGCTCGAGTATGGTATTTGCCCGAACGCGGTAGCCCTCAATATCTATAGCTAGTTTATCAATATTGGTCTGCCGGGCTTGAATATCCTTGCCAAGGGACTGGTGGCCCTTCTCTGCTTCTCGCAGCCATTGCTCGATATCTTCCAAAGCCCGTTGCTTAGAGGCTTTTAATTGCTCTAACTCTGCTTTAGTTTCTAATAGTGTTTGAAGCTCGGCTTCCTGTATTTCTTGAGGCGACGTAAGCTGAGCAAGTTCCTTTGTTAGCCTGTCTTTGTTTTTAATGTATTCGTCACGCTGTTGAAGGTTCCGAGACACCTGTTGGCTGTATAAATTCTGATGGTTCTCTAGCTGTTGCTTCTTTAATGCAAGCTCATGATTTTGCGATGTTAAGTTATCAACTCGGGCTCTTAACTCGGTGGTATTTCGCTCGTTAGACTCTCGCTTACTGTTGACCTCATCAATATGAACTTCATGCTCTAAAATCTGCGCTTCTTGAAGCTCTAATTTTTCAGATAGCTGGGAGAGTTGTTCTTCTTCTTTCGCTAGCATTTGCTTTTGCTTACTCAGTTCTTGATTGAGCTTTTCCGCGCGTGTGGACTGCTGCGCTTGCTGCATTTCAAGTAGCGATAGCTTGTTTTTAAATTGTGTAAGCTGATTTTCTTTTTCGCTCAAGGCGCTTTGTAACGCCTGTTTTTGCGCTTTTGTAGCGGTTAACGCATGCTCGGCAGCGTTTAAAGACATGTTTACTTCATCGAGCATGCTTTCGCTAAGCAAGATTGATTCGCTCAATGCCTGAATTTTGTTGGCACGCTGCAGTGCACCGTCATTTGCTTTACCCGGTCTTACCACCCATTGACTGCTTGCCCACAAGCCAGTTGGCGAGATGGCGCTGGCGCAACCATTAATGCGCGAATTATCTCGACCCAGGCTCTCCTTACCTCGCAGTTCACCGGGCCCATTATGAGCCTTCCCTGCCTGATCTCCCTCTTTATGTAACGCACAATTACCAATAAGCTGTGTAAGTTCATTGTCATCGTCACAAAGGTAAATATCGTTGAAAATAGCAGGAACGCGACGATTTGGTGTGGGCACACCTTCTTCACGCAACAGTGCGTCTGCTAGCGTGCCGGGCTTGGCGTTAGTTACAAACGCTTCACCAGTAAACACTTTCACACCACTTGGTACGCTTTCTATTTGCGATAGCAAGTCATAAATACCGTGGGATTTAGCGACAACGGGGTCTTTTACGTGCTGTAAAATAGACTCAACGCACGGTGCCAGTGCAGCCCCTGAACTAAATTGCTGCCATAATTTTTCAACACCTTCTAAAACAATATCTTCGCTGCTCATGGCATCTTGTTGAAGTGCTTCTAAGGCAGACTTGGTTGATTGGGCGGTTTGCAGTTCACCTTGTACTGTGCGAAGTTTTGATTGTTGTGCTTGAACAAGGCTTTCTTGTTCGTTTTCCAATTCGCTAATACTGATGATTTTGTCGCTATCTTCGTCAATCTGAGCACTAATTTCTTCGCTTTGCCCAACAACAAGCGCTATCTGAGACGCGTAGTCCTCATCATCTAATTGGGTTAGTTCATCGTTTAATTCACTAATGCGCTGAGAGGTGCGAAGCTGCATGCTCATCGTTGACTGAATCTGACTGTGGCATTGCTGCACGTTTTGGCGAAGCTGATTGTAGGTTTGCTCTTGCTCTCGAGCTTTTATATTAAACTCTCTAAGCGCTTGCTCGGCATCCTCGAAGCGCTCTTTTGCTTGTTCAAGTTCGGCTTCTTTTAACGCTTTTTCAGGCTCGATAGTATCAAGCGCATCATTTGACACGGCTAAGGCTTCTTGCGCCTCGGCGATAGAGTGATTTAGCAATTCATGCTGCTCATTTATACGAGATAACTCTTGCTCAACTTGGGCTTTGCGCTGTTTAGCGTGAAGTGCATTTTGTTCTAGCCGAGTTATCGCATTGCTTGTTGAAAACAACTGCTGTTGCAAGTCGTCAATTGCCTGCTTGGTTTCGCCTTGCTTATTCTTGTATGACACTAGCCCTGCTTCATCGCCCTGAAGCCGTGCTGTTAAATCATCAACCTCGACCTGCAAAGCTTGCTGTTGTTTTTGCAAGGTCTCTATGTGTTCACTGTTCTTTAAAAAGCGAATAGCAGCAAGCTGACCTTTTAATTCTCTTGCCTGCGCACGAAGCGTTTTATAACGTGTTGCGGCGGCAGCTTGGCGTTGTAGCTTTTCCAACTGCTTACCTAACTCGTCGCGCACATCATTCAAGCGCTCAAGATTATCCTGGGTGTGTCTAATACGGTTTTCGGTTTCTCGCCGGCGCTCTTTGTACTTCGATATGCCCGCAGCCTCTTCAATAAACACTCGAAGTTCTTGAGGCTTAGACTCAATGAGCCGCGAGATCATACCTTGCTCTATAATGGCGTACGAGCGCGGCCCAAGCCCTGTACCTAAAAATAAGTCAGTTACATCCCGTCTTCGACACTTAGTGCCATTTAAAAAGTAGGTAGAGGTAGCATCTCGCGTCACGAGGCGCTTCACCGACAACTCGTTGTAATTAGCGAATTCGCCCGCAATGCGCCCCGCACTATTGTCGAAAACTAATTCAACACTACACTGACCAACCGGTTTACGCGAAGAAGAACCATTAAAAATAACGTCTGTCATGGCATCACCACGAAGGTTCTTGGCAGAGCTTTCACCAAGCACCCAACGTACCGCGTCTATAACATTGGACTTACCGCAGCCGTTGGGACCTACAATCGCCGTCATTTCACCTGGAAACGGGATTGTGGTTGGCTCTACGAAGGACTTAAACCCAGCTAGTTTTATCTTTTTAAGCCGCACGCATCAACCCTCTGAGAGACAGAACTGGCAGGCGATATCGCACAAAAACCGGCCGAAAAAGCTGATGGGTTAGAAATGATACAATCACACGGAAGATTCTTTTGTTATTATTCATCGACTCTACCAAATCTAACAGCTTGTAACAATTACCATTTCGGCAAGTTAGGCATACGCAACCCAGTAAGCGTATGATAGAGCATGTAAATACTTAAAACGCAAAAGGAGTCCTAATGAGTTCAGGTGGTGTACATTATTTCTTTGAAGGCTTTTCGCTTATCAAAACGAAAGGGCTAAAGCGTTTCGTATTTGTGCCCCTTACTATAAATCTAGTGCTATTTTCAGTGGCCTTTTATTTTCTGTTTGGTCAAATTGAAATGGGCATTGCCTATGTCATCGACCTTGTCCCAGAGTGGCTCGGTTGGATTAAAACAGCCATTAGCTTCTTTTTGTGGCCTTTGGCGGTTATAAGTGTTTTGTTAATATTCGCGCTTATTTTCGGCACACTCGCGAACTGGATTGCCGCACCGTTTAACGGCGTACTCTCTGAAAAAGTTGAGCGCCTTCTTACCGGTCAAGATTTAGGTGATGAAGGTGTCATGTCGCTTGTAAAGGACATCCCTCGTACCGTAGGCAGAGAACTCACTAAGCTTATTTGGTACATCCCCCGGGCAATCGGTTTCCTTCTACTTTTCATCTTTTTACCCATCATTGGGCAAGTGCTGTGGTTTTTGTTCAATGCGTGGATGATGGCTATACAGTATTGCGACTACCCTTACGACAATCATAAGGTCGACTTCACTCGCATGCGATTGCACCTAGGCGAACACAAAGGTAAGGCACTGACTTTTGGTATGATGGTGAATGTCTTTTCGCTTATTCCTGTCGTCAACTTTATTATCATGCCGGTTGCGATTTGCGGTGCTACGTCTATGTGGGTTCGAGAACTTAAACACACGCTCAATAGGTAGGCTGCGTTGTATCTGAAACGCTCTGCACTCACCTGTAATTAGGTAAGTGCAGAGTAATTTTGAGCTTTGTTAGGTACAAATTTACGGCTACTGCCCGTTAAAGGTTTCATATTCCGCCAACCAATGCGCCGCTTCTTTCTGATTGCCATTGCGATGAAATGCTTGGAAGAAATTCATAGAAATTGGTCGCTGTGCGTTTTCTTTTTCTAACTGCTGCTGCCACAACACAAGATAGAGAGGCGGTATGACACCGCTATCGTGATGCTCCATAAACGTTATTCTGCGACTGGGTTTATAGCTGTTTTTCCCCAATACCGAGCAGGTTTTAGCCCACGCAATGATCGTATTAGGGTCTATAGCTAACCAACCCTCTACCGTTTTATGAGGTGCGTACCAATACTCAGAGTCTACGATCAGGTTCGGTGGCATATAATCGCTAATGCCATTCTCGTCACAAAGCTTATTCGCCATGCTGCGCCCAATAGGATATTCATCAGCAAAACCGGCAAAGTGTGCCAGCTCATGGACAAACACAGAATAGGCATCGCTAATATCTAAGTACATTACACCATTTTGAACGTTGGCTTTCCCCTGCTCTGAAACCACAACAGCGTGACTAAACTTATGCTTTTTAGCAATGTTCGATAAAGGAGTAATGTTGCATCCTAAAACCCCCGTATTTTGGTAATTCGGGTGGCAGTTAAGGGCATCGGCTTGAAGCCAGATAGGCTTAGCTAAACATATTGAAAGCGCTTGAAGCCGTGTATCCGCTTTGAACGAGCTATAAAGGCTGTGAGCACGCATAATGGTAGCTAAGCTAGTGGCAAATGGCTGTATACGCTGGAGACAGTCAGGGTTATCTAACCACGTTGGCGGGGCGGGCTGACTTGCCAACTGACCTAAAGTGTACGGCGTGTAAAGTTGCACAGCTTCTAACGCCTTTTCAGCCTGCGCATGCCCTTGTTTAGCAGCAAACGTAAAATGTTCTTTCGCTTGTTGATGTTCACCTTCATCCCACAACAATCGCGCATATTTAAACGCGCTTTGCATATCTAATGTCGCTGTGGCCGCTAGAAGTGGCTTGGCCAAATGTTGTTGGCCGTGAAGCAAGTACCAGTCTGCCAACGCAGCTTGCGCAGGTAAGTATTGCTGCGACGCCGCTCGAACCAGCCACTTCTCGCGCTTTTCTGGCGACTCAGTAGACATTGCAAAAGCAAGCTGGGCTTCGGCCACATCACCTAGCGCCGCCAAACGCATAAAGCGCTGCGATGCTCCCTCTTCGCCAAGTATTTGGTAAAGCAGCCAGGCAGCATCTGCATTTTCAAGATTTACCAACTTTTCTAAGTAATACGTAGCGGTAGCTTGCTCGATGCCGCGTGTTGAGGAAAATTTGGCATTATATGCTGCTTCAAACTGCTGGAGTAATGTAGCCTGAGCGTCTTTGCTGCCTTGTTTGGCCGCAATCCAAAGTAGCGCTAGCGCTTCATCAGTTTGAGTGGCTAAAGGGGTTGATACATTTGGGGCGTCGTTATTGAATGAGCTGGCAGGTGTTAGCCCTTCGCTATCGTTTATCGGCTGGATCACGCTCAGGGCGTTTGCTATTAACTGAGGAATGTAACGTCCACTGTCGCCCGCAACAATAAGCAGTGCGAACACTGCTAAAAATAAGCCTCGCATAACCTTGGTCGATTACTCTTCGCTTACCGGCGCGCTCGATGCTCTATCGCGCAAGCGGTTTAGCTCCATTCGTGCGTATCGGTGTTCAACGTAATCAAACACGTTGGTACTTAGCGCAAGTTTGAAGTAGTTAGATGCCACGCCACTGTTGCCTTGTTGCGTGTGAAACTTACCCAGATAAAAATACGCTTCGCAAAGCCTATCTGTGAGTGCTTTTTGGCTTTTCACGCCGTTTAACAGAGAATTCAGTACATCATTTTCTGTAACAGTACCTAGAAACAAGTCGACTAATGTCGTGGCCCAATGCTCGTTGTCTAGCGTAGGTCGAATTGAAGCTAGGTAAGTCTGCCCTTCTAACGCAGACACATCGTGGTGAGCAAAATAGGCCCACAATGCACGAAACGGGTCACTATCATCTTTTTCAAAAAAAAGGTTTAAGTCGTTAGTTGCAAGCTCAGCACGGCCCCCGTAGTACAACGCAATCCCGCGATTTAAGAGCGCAAAATCATATTCTGGGTTAATTTCAAGGGTTGAGTCGAACGCGTCGTACGCTTGAATAAAGTCACTTTGTTGAATGTAGTGTATACCCATAGAGTTATAGGCTTCGGCCAAGTCTGGCTTAAAGTTGATGGCCTGGGTGTAATCGAACTGAGCGAGACCCGGCAGGCCAACGCTGTCGTAAAGCATGCCACGCTGAAAGTGCAATTCTGCTTTATCTTCGTCGGAAAGCGCAGGGCTGGTAAGCACTTGGTTGTAGCGAACAATGGCCATTTCAGAACGTGGATTAACGGGTGCGGGCTCTGCTAAAAGTAGATTTCCCATTTGAGGTCTTTCAGAAACAGGAGGTGTTTGCGCGCAACCGGTTAAAATAGCAGCGAATAAAGAAAAAAAGATGAGACTAACGTTTCTGCACATGGTAAAAAAGCATTCTATAAAAAAAGAAAAAACCGCCTGAGTATAAAGTATACGCTTGTCGCGGCGCTAATGCCGCCAACCTTCTCGCATTTGATGATAAAAGTAAAGCGTATTGGGTGGTTAACACAGGTAGCTATGAAGAAAAATAATATAGAAAAACTATCACAACTTGCTTTTGACGCGCAGAAAAACTCTCACTCTCCTTATTCTAACTTTAAAGTGGGTGCAGCAGTGTTAACGCCTAGTGGAGAAACCTTCGCGGGCTGCAATGTAGAAAGTGCGGCTTTTCCGTTAGGCCAGTGCGCCGAGGCCACCGCCATTGGCAATATGGTTACACAAGGCCAGAAGCGTATAACACACATCGTTATTGCCAGCCCTAACAATGAATTTTGTTTTCCCTGCGGCGGTTGTAGACAAAAAATCGCTGAGTTCGCGCCAGATGAAACCCCGGTAACCATGGTTAGTCAAAGTGGGGAGAAGTTTGAAACCACTATCGGTGAGTTACTTCCAAATGCCTTTAGGGCGCACGATTTAGACAAATAAATTTAATAACTATACCTTGCAACAAACGAGGCTCACGCAGTTTCCAAATCTGCCAGCCTCGTTTTTGCGCTCCTGTAGGTCAATTCAACGTATTTATATATCAGCACATCAACGGCTTGGTAGACTGCTTAATAGACAGTATCCTTCCCTGACCATCGAATGCTAGCGCTACCTGAGTACCCACGTTGATATCCCCTTCTATACGGCCATTAATATCTAACGATGCAATAAGGCTCTCAGAAACGATAACTTGCTGATTTTCACAATTCACCAATAGCCAATACCCATTTTGCGACTGCAATGTAGCTGGCTGCTCGGTGACTGCTTTAGCCACTAAACTACTCTCTACATATTGGCGAGTATAGGCATTGAAACGCGCTTGATAGTCGTTATTGGCGTTGTTAGCCAACAATTTATCTTCACCTTCAAAACCGTGGTAGTGAACTATATCTACACTGTAAGCAGCAGTTTGCATACCCTGTGAGTGGCGGCTTTGGAATGTTCCAATGTTGTACACCCCCAGCATGGCTACAATAGCAAAAGCCACAGCTGTAAATCGAAGGGTTGATGACGCGAAATAGGTACGAAGGTGCGAAGCCACCGAAGCGAACATACGTTCTGTGGCACTTCCATTTGCTTTAGCCTTGTTGTGCTTAAGCACGTTGGCGCGTACCCGTGCGTTTGCCTTTTGGATTGATGAATCATTTTGCTTGTAGACCTGCTGGCTGCGTCTGAAGGCTTCTTGTAGTTCTTTATCTGAGATAGACATGATTACAATTTCTCCAGCATAGTTTTAAGACTGTCTTTGGCATATCGAATTCGTGTTTTAACCGTTTCTTTTTGCGCGCCGCAGATACTCGCTATTTGCGATAAATTAAAACCTTCTAGCTGTAGCGAGAGCGCCTCTTTCTGTTTGTAAGGCAATTGCTCTAAACAGGCTTTAAACAGATCTTTTTCTAACCCTTTAGCCACATCATCTTCTACCGATGACTGTACGTACTTAACCAACTCAGAAGGAAGAAATGTCTCTACAGCTTCGTTGCTATATTCGAGCTTGGCGTTTTTACGGAATTCATCAATAAGCGCTCTCCTTCCGATGGTGAACAGCCAAGCTTGGAAATTGTCGCCACTTTTGAATAAATGGCGATGTTCAATCACTTTTATCCATGTACGCTGGCATATATCTTCAGCTATGGTGCTATCACTTAACACCTTAAGAAAATAAAATAGCTTTATGCTGTGTAAGTCAAAAAGTGCGGCTAACGATGCTTCATCACCTTTTGCGCTGTATTGCAGCATTAGCCTTTCACTCACTCCCAGCGCTTTTTCGCGCTTACCTTGAAACAGGCTTTGCAAGCTTACGCCTATACTCATAGGCTATCCTTATTGTTCTAGTTTGAAATCTAATACTACAACCATACCTGGTTGACTAACAGGTTTACCGTCGTTCAGCTTAGGCTTGTACTTCCATCTTTTAAGCGCTCTGCGTGCCGCTCTATCAAACACACGCTTGGGCTCAGAATCTAATACCTTTATATCAGATACAGCGCCGCTAGCACTTACCGTAAACCCGAGCTTTACCCAACCTTCAACACCATCTCGGCTCGCCTCTGGCGGGTACGTAGGATCAACCCTAAATTGAGGCGTAGCCTGCATATCACCTTGAGCACTATTTAGATTTATTGATAAATCTAACGCAGTATTGGGAACTTGTGTGTTTATGTCGAAATTACCTGGGCCTTCATTTGGCTCGGGGTCAATCTCGACTACTTTTTGCGGTGGCGTTTTAATGACTTGCTCAATTGGCGCAATGGGCTTTTTAGTAATAGTTCGTTCATCTTCAGGCTGGTAAATGATGGGTTCAAAAAACACAGGCGGCGCTTCGCTTATATTCACCTTATCTTGCCTGATAAGCTCTGCCATTAAAACGAATAGCCCGGCAGTTACCGCTCCACCAGCAAGCGCAATAGTGGCAGCGTTTATAGCCCGTTTGTGGAAAGGCGCTTTGGCAAAAGGTAGTACGCTGTGTTGTACCAGAACTTGCGAACTAGCGCTTGGTAGAATTGTTGTTTGCATATGGTTCCCCCTTTTTTCACTAAACGGAGGAACCTAATAAAAGGGGTGAAAATATTTATTGTTTTTAATTCACCCTATTGTTTGAGGAAAATTAAAACAAATATCGCTTTTCTACCATTGGCATTGCAGCTTCTATAACAAGCTTGGCAGACAAGCTAATCATTTTTTTCATCTTGGCGTTTATTTAGCTTCGCTGCTGCCATAAAGCCAATAATAAAAATGGCGAAGATAACCACGCCTACCCAAATCAATACGTTAAAAAGAAAGTCCATATCATTTCCTAATCACAGTTTTATGATTTAACTTTAACACTTATTTGATTGTGTAGGCGAATTAGATCATCCAGCGTATTTACTTCATAAACCATGTTATTCAGATTTTTCTACACCAATAGCCATGACAGACTGATCGTCTTTAATGGCTGGCATTTGATTAACCATCATAACCGTGCCATCAACAGGCGATTTGAGGGTTTCAACAAGATTACCAAAATAGTCGGTGACCGTACCTATCTCCTGCCCAGTTGACACTTTCTCGCCTATCACCACTGAGGCCTTAAAAAAACCGGTTTTTGAGCTTTTAGGGTATTTGATGGTTTCGTAGATAATTGGCTCGGGGTGCGGCTTTGGCTTTTCTGGCAACATCTTTAGAAAATTCATAGCGTTTTTTGCCACTTTACCAAGCTTATCTATCTGCTTTTATCGAGACTAATGTGTATCTCTATTATTCGATATCTATTTTTCTATATCGAGTGCCGCTCTGTCGAACAAAGTAAAGTAGTCTTCGTTTGCGTAAAGCTTTAAAAAGATAGACATAGTAACCGTGTTCAATTCACTCTCAGATTCTTTAAACCCTGTACTTACGTGAAGATCAAAACCTGTGGGTGACCCAGATTTCATGAATTCTTGAAGTTGAGTGAATTCCTTTATCGCCTTGGGGCTCAGCCCAAGTATATATTCGGTTCGCGAGGGAATATCACTTAACCAACCTGACTCTGCTGGTAGTGTTTTTTCAGATATAACTTCAAGATTGTACTTAAAACTTCTTTCCTCTTGCGCTGAACTGACGCCCAAAGTAAGCCAGGTTTTCTCAGGTTTTATTTCCGCGGGTTTGTCTAAGTGAATTTTGGTAAGCAAATGATTAGGGTCGAGTTGGACGAATTTGGCCTCATCAAAAGAACGAAACTCAAGCATCGTCGAAATAGGGATATTGGCGCAACCTGCTACAAACAATGTGAAAGAAACGAAGATTATTTTTTTAATACTTAACACTAACGGCTACTCTTTGAGGAAACAGCAAAATATTCATTGTCAGACTTACAAAGCTTTTTCTTTTTCGTAAGTTTTCTCAGATTTGTTCCACATTAAGTGGCCAAAAGCGATGCCTGCAATGGGAAAGATGATCAAAGCAATGATTGGGCGTACCCAAATATTTTCTGATGGCTCAATAAACTCCATTAACACGGCCCAAAAGATTGCCGTAGTGACGCCCCACCCTAAAACACCGTTAACTAAAACAAAACGCTGTTTGCCCTTCTCTCGTATTTGGGTCCACTTTTCCATGTTCATATAGATATCCTTTTTTTAATATTAAGCAATCAGTACAAGGCAAACAAAAACAACTATTAAGCTAACAAAACCAACAGCAACGGTTCTTCCTTCATCTCTTCCCGCACGAGGATATTTACCCAATGTTAAAAGATTAAGCACCACGTGACCTGTACCTTTTAAAACAAATTCAATGATAGCCTCTACGACTATCCACTTGAGTATTCGAAGTATAAACCGGCCCAGAGGTTCTAAAACGTCTTCCATAACTTTAATGCTCTTTGTTGCTTTTGTTGAATAGTGGCTGTCTTTTAATTTTGTCGCTAACGACGCCCTTTACTCGGTATTCTCGTTCGTCTAACGGCGGTACTATAAGCCGATTTCACCAATAAAAATCAAGGTCCACATAGCCAACGCTGCAATAAAATTGATGGTAAACACCATACCACGCAACCTGATGTTGTCGGTAAATATTTGAACAATACTGTGCAGCACTCTGCCAATCACAAACACCCAAGCCAAGTAGACTTGCATACTATCTATTGGCTCATCCATTGCGATAAGCAACACGCAGGCAATGTGAAAAAATATCGGCCATTCAAATTGGTTGCTTAAGTTTGCGCTGATTTTAGGCTGGATAGTGTGAAAAGGGTTTGAGCCGTTTTTGCTTTGCCCTACTCCCCATACGGCCGGTGCGCGAGTTACGGTTAATAACGCATAAAGCAGGGCACACCAAACGATGTGAAGAAAAACGGGAGTAAGGAGTGTGTTCATAACTGCTGCTTAGCACCGGTATGTTCTATAATTCTATAAAGAAACTGCTTTAACACGCCGTTCACTGTCTATGTAGTAAAGTGAGTATCCCTTAGCTTTTAATTGTTCTCGCAACCTTAAAAGCTCCTTGATATCTCTTTCAATCACTATTAGTTTTTTAAAACCTGTTGCATCTAAAGCAGAAAGGAAAGCTTCACCATTGGTTTTATCAATCTGCTTACCGTCAACAATATAGCTAGTATCTGTAGACATTAACAACATGCCTTTCCCAGCTGACTTCGGTGGCTTATTAGTAGCGGCACAGCCAATCACAAGAAAACAGATGACAAAGATAAAAATCCAGTTTTTCATAAATGCTAATTACGCCTAAAATCTCGTTGAAACAAAAAAGTAACATTAAGCTTAACGTCTTACCACTACTCCTCATACTTTCTTATCACTGCCACTTTACCACCTTCAATTTCTAACACTTCTAATGTTTGATACTGCAGTTCAATTAGCGCTTTAGTTTGCGGGTGAATGCCCGTACTCAAACTTAAAATGACAGGCATAGTTCAACCGCAATCACTACGCAATAAACTTAAAATGACAGGCATTACTAGAAAAATCAAAACTGTCCCCTCGTACACTTACTTTAAACTGAATAGCTATACAAACTAGTAAACAAGTCAATCAGAGTAAGACCGCTGCAATGCCTAAAGCCCGAAAGTCGCAAATTAGTTTATCGGATACGCCCTATTATCACTGTATTTCCCGCTGTGTTCGTCGTGCTTTCTTGTGCGGCGAAGAAAACGGTAGAAGCTTTGAGCATCGTCGCCAATGGGTAGAGGACCGTATTCATGTTTTAAGTGAGGTGTTTGCCATTGATGTATGTGCTTATGCGGTAATGAGTAATCATACGCATCTGGTATTACACGTAAATAAAGAGAAAGCAGACGCGCTGAGTACAGAAGACGTGATTCAACGTTGGCATAGGCTGTACAAAGGCACATTACTCTCGCAGCGCTACATGTCACCAGATTCACGTAAAGACTTACATGAAACCCAAATTAAAGCGGTGGAGTTAGCGGCTGAAGTATGGCGTAAAAGGCTATTTGATATCAGCTGGTTTATGCGTGCACTGAATGAATACATTGCCAGGACCGCTAATAGAGAGGATGACTGCACGGGGCATTTTTGGGAAGGACGGTTCAAATCTCAAGCGCTATTAGATGAGTCCGCCCTTGCCGCCTGCATGGCTTATGTTGATTTAAACCCGGTACGGGCAAAAATAGCCAAAACACCTGAAACATCGGACCATACCAGTATTCAATACCGAATAAACGCAGCCAAGGTAGGCAAAACCCCCAAACGACTTATGCCTTTTGTGGGCAATCCAAGGCAAGAGATGCCACACGGTTTACCTTTTACTCTTCCAGACTACTTACAGCTTGTAGATATAACCAGCCGTTATATTCATCCAAACAAACGCGGTAAGGTTGAACATAGCCTGCCTACTATTTTGGAACGTCTCAATATTGAACACGAACATTGGCTAACTTTAACCACGCAGTTTGAAACCTGCTTTAAGCAGGCCGCTGGCAAAGTGATTCACCTAGAGCAATACGCACACAATCAACACCAGCAACGGGTTCAAGGCCGACAAAGTGCAATGCGATTACTCGGTTAGCTTTATAGCTTGCAAGACGGGCACAAAATTTAGACATCTGAACACAAACATGCCTGTCTTGTTTAGTATTGTCAGTTGTAAAAAAGATGACTGTCTTGTTTAATCTATCGAAGGGAGCGAGTTTAGCGCTTTGTTAGCCACGTTTTTCGACTTTCCACGGCGGCGACAAGCGGTTCTCGCCAGCCCAAAACAGTTTAATTTTGTTGCCTGAAGGGTCTTTTAATACAGCCTCTTTCCATAAATACCGCTGTTCTATAGGTAGTTGCTCGAAAATAACTCCCTTTGCAACTAATGATTCTGCGAGCATATCTAGTTTTTCGGTCTCGAAGTAGATGATAGCACCATTTTTAAACTCTTCTAATTCCAGAGAAAGAGAAAAAGTCGAGTTACCTTTAGGGCAGGAAAACCTCGCATAGTGCGGTGTATCTACGATTTGAATAAAACCAAGAGCCAGATAAAACTTTACGGCTTCTTCCATATTTTTTACTGGAAGAGTGACTTGGTTCATTTCCATTTAAACCTCCAAGTAGCTAAACCCCCACTAAGGGGCGAGAATACATGGGCTAAAATTAGGAACGAAGTGACGCAGCCCATGTGTTAGCGTCCCAGCGAGATAATTGGACTCCTCAACCCAAAGTACCGCAAACATGCCTGTCTTGTTAAGTACTTCTTCATTTAACCCAGGCCTTAAAGCTCATCTTGTTAAAATGTAAATAGGAGTTGAAAGTAAGACAAACAAAAAACATATACCCTTATTTAGAAATGTCTGTCTTGTTAAATCACTCCGCAATGAATGCAGTGAAACTGTTCTTCTTTAAATGAAGGAGGATAATATTTACTCATTCTTTCTCCATACTCTGAGTAACACTTGACGCTAAACTAACTGGCAGTGGCGTAGCAGTATAATCAATAATCACGAAGCGCCGCTGCGGTAGTCATAGTGACCGAAGAGAACGTGTTCAGCGTTTTGTTAGCTACTTTCGCAACCTTTTAAAAGATAATTTGCGAACCCTTTTGAATAAAATCTTTTTGTATCGTCAAACCTCTCACAAAGGTTAGGAGAGTTCTTGGTAACATTCATTATCCAATTATTCCAGGAATTCCAATCATCTCCTTCATAAAGACTATCGATATTGTCTGTTTGAATCCACAGAGCATCGAAAAAGTCTATATGCATGTCAGCTAGTGCCATAACTGCATTGTAGTTTTTGTCTTCTTTACTAGCCTTTAAACCTTCCTCAAAATATGGCCATAACTCCGGCTTTTCAATGAACACTTTATTGATTTCCTGAACCCCACTACTGAGGAAGTTCTGTGCATTATCCTCAATTGAATTTATAGCTAGGTTTATCTGCCAAGCTACAAAAGGAACACCGAAAAATGTAACAAAAGAAGAGCTAGCGGAAATTTTTTCTCCGAAGTCCATAGTTTGCCAATTTTTACAAAATGTTTGGAGTAATGGTTTCTTTTCTTTTTTTTCTGCCATGAAATCCCTTAATTCTTGGTGATAGCTAACAGCCCGCATAACGGGCAAAAATACGCAGGCTATAATGCCGAGTGAAGCGAAAGGAGCCTACCTGTTGTTTGTCCCTAGCGAGCGGAGCGAGTGTTAATACGCTTGTTAGAGCCGTTAGCCAAAGAAATCCTGCTGTGAATCTTTAAGAGCTTTTGTATGACGATATCTAATACCCTGTTTAGTTTTATGCACATCATCGCCTTCAATAACTTCTACAACAGTTGTGACGGCATAACCTGTCACCTTAACCTCACCAATTTCGTCTATTTCTCTGGATTTTCTCAATACACATCTGATACATGAACCATGTTTAAATCCAATATTTTCAAGTAGAACATCTTCTTTAAAATCTGCGTCGTTCATATCGAATGAAATAACAGCATCCTCGTAGACTCCCTTCCATTTAAACCGGCCTTCTTTAAGCACTGGAGAGATAATTTCAATGATTGCATTTTCATCAACTTCTGCACGAAGTGTATCTGAGCGTATAATGAACTTAGTGAAATTTTCTCTCGATATCTGACGCTCATCACTAAAAAAATCACCGCTATCTGAATCTGAGAGGGTAAACCCCACCTTGTCTATCGTATGCTCGTTTGAAAGTAAACTGTAAAGATTTGACCTTCTTTTCACTACTTTGAGATTTTTATCTATTACCTTTGCAGCTTTATTTATTATATTTTTATCTACTTCTGAAACTGCTTTTTCTTCGAGTTCAAGTTTAAGCTTTTCAATATTTAACTTTTTCTCTTCAATCGTAAGCTTTTTTATCTCTTTTTCTAAAGCTTCCATCTCTGGATCTGTTGTAGGGACTCGAGAAAGAACTATCGTGGCGATTACTAGTAAAATTGTGATCTGGTTGTTATTTTTACCCATTGCTTTCCAAAAGTCCCTAAATCCGCCTTCGCTGGGGATGCTAGAATATAAGGAAGCATCAATGGATAAAATTGAGGCTGCTTCATTGAGGATTGCTAAGACTTCACTTTCACACCTATTTCGCAATGATGCATCTATTAAGTGCGAATCATTATTGAAGTAATAATGGAGCTCGAATAAATTTGCTGTACTACTCATTGAAATTCCTTTTTCATTATTGAAATAGCCTAAACCAAGTACAAAAACTTCTCAAGGCTCTAACATCTTACTTGTCCCCAAACCGTCATGCTAATCCTCACCACTTTGAGGTAATTGTCCTTTTTATTACATACTACTTTAAACCACAACCAACAGAGAAATAAAGGAAAAATCGCATTGTCGTTTTTCACTCAAATGTTAAAAAATCAAATCGGCAAGTAGATGATTTTGGTGTATTTCACGCAAGCCAAACAAAAAAGCCAACATAAGCTGGCTTTCAAAACACAAAAACAAGTTTCGTCTAATCTAAAAACTACTTCCCTTGCCTAGCAGCCAACTTTTCCAACTGCTCATCAGTAGCAGGAAGCTGGTGCTTCTCTTTCCACTCTGAATACGGCATTTTGTATAACACTTCACGTGCGGCTTCGTAGTCGATATCAGCGCCCTGCTCGCTCGCAGCGGCCGAATACCATTTTGCCAAGCAGTTACGGCAGAAATCGGCCAAAATCATTAGGTCAATGTTCTGAACGTCTTTATTCGCGTCTAAGTGTTCTACTAAGCGGCGGAATACCGCTGCTTCTACTTCGGTTTGCGTTTGCTTATCCATTGTTTAGTACCTCTAAAAAAGCGTTTTTCGTTATGGCTTAAACGTGTGGGTTAACAAGTAAAAACCCAACCCGCAATCTCTTTTAAAACCTAAAACGAAAAAAGGGAGCCAAGCTCCCTTTTTACTTAAACATAACTAACTAGGTTTAAAACCTAATTGATATTACTCTGCGTCGTCAGACTTAGGCGCAGGCTTTTCTAGAAGCTCTTTAATGCTTAAACGTACACGGTTCTGGCGGTCGATTTCCATAACCTTAACGTCAACCATTTCACCTTCTTTAAGGTAGTCAGTAACCTTGTTCACACGCTCGTGAGCGATTTGTGAAATGTGAACAAGACCTTCCTTACCTGGAAGTACTTCTACGAACGCACCGAAGTCTACAATACGTGTAATCTTACCGTTGTAAGTCTTACCAACTTCAATTTCAGCCGTTACTTGCTCAATCTTGCTAATAGCGATGTCTGCTTTCGCACGCTCTGTCGCGAAGATTTTGATAGTACCGTCGTCTTCAATCTCGATGTTAGTGTCAGACTCTTCAGTAATTTGACGGATCATTGCGCCGCCTTTACCGATAACGTCACGAATCTTGTCTTGGTCAATCTTCATTGTGTAAATGCGTGGAGCAAATTCACTTAGCTCTTCACGGTGACCGCCAATTGCTTCGTCCATTACGTTAAGAATGTGCAAACGTGCTTCTTTTGCTTGTTTAAGCGCAATTTGCATGATTTCTTTAGTAATACCTTCAATCTTAATGTCCATTTGAAGTGCAGTAATACCGTCGGTAGTACCCGCTACTTTAAAGTCCATGTCGCCAAGGTGGTCTTCGTCACCAAGGATGTCTGAAAGTACAACAAAGTTGTCGTCACTCTTAACTAGGCCCATTGCGATACCCGCAACAGACGCTTTAATTGGAACACCTGCATCCATAAGCGCTAGTGAAGTACCACATACCGACGCCATTGAAGATGAACCGTTTGATTCTGTGATTTCAGAAACCACACGTACTACGTACGGGAATTCTTCTTCACTTGGCATTACAGCTTGAATACCACGCTTCGCTAGACGACCGTGACCAATTTCACGACGCTTAGGCGAACCAATCATACCGGTTTCACCAACACAGTATGGAGGGAAGTTGTAGTGAAGCATGAAACGGCTGTCGCGCTTACCTTGAAGCTCGTCAATCATCTGTGCGTCACGCTCTGTACCAAGAGTCGCTGCAACAATTGCCTGAGTCTCACCACGAGTAAATAGTGCAGAGCCGTGAGTACGAGGAAGAATACCTGTTGCTACGTCTAGTGCACGAATCATTGCAGGCTCACGACCGTCGATACGTGGCGCGCCAGAAAGGATGCGTGAACGTACAACGTCAGATTCAAGATCGTGAAGAAGATCTAGTACTTCTTTCTTGTCTTGTTCTTCGTCTTCAGCAAGGATAGCTTCAAGTGCTTTCTCAGTTACTGCCGTTACTGCGTCTTTACGCTCTAACTTGTCAGAAATCTGGTAAGCAGCTGTCATTTCAGCTTCAGCTAGTGCTTTAACTTTGTCTTTAAGCGCAGTGTTTTCTGCTTCTGGTGCCCAGTCCCACTTATCAGTGCCAACTTCAGCAGCAAATTCGTTAACCGCGCTAACCACGGTTTGAAGTTGCTCGTGACCGAACATTACCGCACCTAGCATAGTTTCTTCAGAAAGCACGTCAGCTTCTGATTCAACCATAAGTACTGCACCTTCAGTACCCGCAACAACAAGGTCAAGCTCGCTTTCAGCTTGCTCTTCTGCGCGTGTATTTAGAATGTATTCGCCGTTGCTGAAACCAACACGTGCCGCACCAATTGGGCCGTTGAATGGAATACCAGAGATAGCAAGGGCTGCAGAAGTACCAATCATAGAGATGATGTCTGTAGGGATATCTGGGTTAGCAGACATTACAGTAACAACAACTTGTACTTCGTTTTTGAAGCCTTCTGGGAATAATGGGCGAATTGGGCGGTCGATAAGACGCGCAGTCAATGTTTCGCCTTCAGATGGACGACCTTCACGCTTGAAGAAACCACCTGGGATTTTACCCGCAGCGTATGCTTTTTCTTGGTAGTTAACTGTTAGAGGGAAGAAGTCTTGATCTGGCTTGGCTTCTTTTTTACCAACTACTGTTACCAGTACAGACGTGTCGTCCATGCTCGCAAGAACCGCAGCTGTCGCCTGACGAGCAATTACACCCGTCTCTAGAGTTACAGTATGCTGTCCATACTGAAATGATTTAGTAATAGGAGTCACTATTTGTCCTTTAATTTCAATCTTTATTTTATCGCTTTTAAACGCGGCGCACAGTATAACTTTGAAGTGGCGTTAATGCCATTCCCAAATGCAGCCCCACGTGGAATTTGTCGCATTATTTTGTAATCAACTCGGTAATTTACCGCTACCACCTATAGCACCATGACTATATGAAATATCTGTGAAATTTCAAATATTGACTATATTTTCATCATACTGACATAAAACAGCGTATGCTAGAACAAAACGTAAGCTAAACAAGAACGCACATGTCATCTTACATAAAGGTTACAGTAAGCGTATTTATCACAATAAGAACGTCTAATATTAAGGCTTGTTGACCCTTGCACTAGATTAATGGTCACCAGCCTCAAGTGTGCTAAAGGAGATAACCATGTTGGTACTTCGACTTAACAAAGCAGGCATGCCACAAGAGTGGATAGATGTTGAACAAGCCGCAAAGCTTTACAGTCAAGATAAGGTGTTGTTTGAACTAGGTAGTGATGGGATAACGCTTAAAGGGGGGTGGAATCACCAAGGGTTGCAAAGTCAACTAACCCTTTCAAGCATTATTGCCTGTGATGGAAAAGTTACTGACCTGTCGGGTAAAGTGGCGCTCACTAATCGGTATTTGTTCCGCCGTGACAGTTATCTATGTATGTACTGTGGCCAAACATTCACGCCCAAACAGCTAACTCGCGACCATATTATCCCCCGCTCTCGCGGCGGGAAAGACGTGTGGACGAATGTAGCTACCGCTTGCCAGCGCTGTAACCATGCCAAAGGGGCTAAAACGCCTGAAGAGGCCAATATGCCGCTTTTAGCCGTGCCATTTAGACCTAACGTTTACGAGCGTTTCTATTTGATGAACAGGCGCATATTAGCCGACCAAATGGCATTTTTAGAAGGGCACTTTTCTCATCAACGAAATTGGACATGCCACGAATAATAGGCAGCGGCCGGAGTTGATCAACCGACCGCCCTCAAATGCGTTTTTATAAGCCTGTACTTGACGTCGTTTGTTGGTCTGTTGTCGTCGCAGACGGGGAAATGTTGGTGTTAAATTCGCTTTGTTGTTGCATTAACATCGCTTGTTCTTCCTTTTGCGCTCTAAACCACAGGCTTAGCCAATCTGAACACATCTTGTGTTCAAGTTCATGAGCTTCCGCAGTTGGGCAAAACAAACTCACCTTTACCACTACTTTGGCTAGTTCGTTCGTTTTGATTTCCACTTCTGGGTCAATACGAATAAACTCTTGTTCTAAATGACGTTCAATCAGGCCTTTATAGCGCTCTGCTACGTCGCGAAAGTATTCGCAATGAGCTTGTGCGCGAGCGTGAAACGCCGGTAACAAGCTATAGGCATTGACTGTAGGCTCATTCACTATTTCAAAAGAGTGCAGACGATAACGACGCATAAAGTTAAGGTTGCGTACGGTTTGGGTTACGAGCTGGCTATTAGGCACATACACGTGCTTTCCTGTGTAGTTGAAGGTCTCGGGATCAACTTCTAACAACGCCGTTTTAGCCCAGTCCATTTCCACCACTTCACCAATAATATTATTCATTTGGATCCAGTCCCCTACTCTAAAGGGCCGGGCGCCAAGGTAATAAATGAAACCCATGAAGCACTGAATAAACTCGCGGGTAGCAAGCACAATTGCAACCATGAAGGCGGCAATAGAAATTGCCAGGGTCTGAATTTCAGAGCTCCACACCATCATTAACACTATGATGATAAACGCATTCCCTAGCTGCTCTAAAATGTTTATTTGGTTTCGACGGTCTTCTCCCCGCTGGGAGCTTATGCGCCTAATAAGCAGTAATACACCCTTTTTAGTAAAGTGCAGCACAATTAAAAGCACTAGAGATGTCAGCAGTTTGTACTCATTCGCAAAGGCGATAAGTTGTTCCCACAGCTGCGTTGGGTCTATCACAATCTCCATGTAAGCTCCGTTAATGCTCCAAGGGTAAATATTTGAATAGGCGAAAAAAAGCGCCGACGAATGTCAGCGCTTTTTATTATGAAGCATGTAAACTCGTGGCACAATGCCGACCAGTTATAACTGCGGTCATTTAGTCACGAATTTGACCTTCACCGTTCACAAGGTACTTTTCTGAAGTCAGCGACTCTAGGCCCATCGGGCCGTAAGCATGCAGTTTGGTTGTAGCGATACCAATTTCCGCACCTAAACCAAGCTGGCTACCGTCAGAGAAACGAGAAGAAGCGTTTACCATTACCACACTCGCGTCTACCGCGCGCTGGAACAGCTTACCTTTATCGGCATCTTCGGTAATGATAACCTCGGTGTGGTTACTACCGAACTGAGCAATATGGTCTACTGCCCCTTCGAAGTCATCTACAACGCGAATTGCGATTTCTAAACCTAGGTACTCTTCACCGTATGCGTCTTCTGCAATTACGTCAGCGCCATCGAAATATTGGCTACCTTTTTGGTTAACGTGAACCTTCACGCCTTTTTCTTTGAAGGCATCGGCCACTTTAGGTAAGAAATCACCCGCTACCGCTTGGTGAACGACTAAACCTTCTAGTGCATTACACACACCAGTACGCTGTGTTTTACCGTTTAGAAGAATGGCTAACGCCTTTTCTAAATCAGCGTCTTTATCCACGTATAAATGACACACGCCTTTAAAGTGCTGAATTACTGGTACTTTTGCGTTATCAGTAACGTAATTAATAAGACCTTCACCACCACGAGGGATAATTACGTCGATGTAATCACGCTGCTCCATCAACTCTTGCATAAGCGCACGATCGGGATTTGGAACCACGGTTACCAAAGCTTTCGGCAAGTTGTGCTTTTCGAGTACGTCTTGCATTAACTCAGCAATGGCTAAGCTGGTATCAAGCGCTTCTTTACCACCACGTAATATAACTGCATTACCCGATTTGAAGCACAGCGCACCTGCATCGGCAGTAACATTAGGTCGTGCTTCGTAAATCATGCACACAACGCCAAGAGGAATACGCATTTTTTTGATTTCGATACCGTTTGGACGTGTACCGATAACGCGCTCTTTACCTACCGGATCGTCAAGCTCTACAATAACTTCAATCCCTTCTGCCATAGATTCGATACGCTCTTCATTAAGAATTAAGCGGTCGATCATTGCAGCGTCCAAATTGTTGTCTTTCGCTCGCGCTACTTCTTTTTCGTTTACTTCAATTATCTTGCTTTTATTTTCACGAATAGCCGCGGCCATATCAGTTAACACCGCGTTTTTCTGGCTCTCACTTAAAATCGCCAGTGTACGTGCAGCTTTTTTCGCCTGTTGTGCTAACTCTGTAATAATACTCATTCTTTCTCCAGATTTGCTATGTGCTGATCAGAAATAATTGGCCCCGTTTTTTCTTCAAACTCGTGGGCAAATTCGTCGTTTTCCTGATTCGCAATGAAATTCAATAAACAGCTACTGTAATTCGATTTCGCTTTCACCAGCTTAGTACCGTCTTCTTTACGTACTAATATGGTGTCGCCGACCGAGAACTCACCTTTCACGTCAATAATTTCGCTGCTGGTAAGCTGCTCTGCGTCGCTGTGTAGAGAGTCATCGAAATCTCCCTCTACTATAACCTCGCCCTGCGCGTTTGACGTATGGCGCATCCAATGCACATTTTCTTGCATTGGCTTGGCATGAGGTTTGAAATGCGTACCCGGGTTTTCACCCGACAACAGCATGTTAAACGACAGCTCAGTAAAGCCGTTAATAATATATGTATCTATACCATGCGAAACGGCTTTTTCCGCCGCTTCAATTTTTGTGCGCATGCCGCCAGTGCCTACACCGCCTTTAACCGCACCACCAGCCATGTCATAAATGCTTTGGTCGATGGTATCAACCGACTTGAGCATTTTTGCGTCGTCATGTTCGTGGGGGTTCTTATCGTACAACCCATCGATGTCTGAACAGATAATCAGTGCGTCTGCTTCAGCTGCCGACGCTACCATGGCTGACAAGTTATCGTTGTCACCTACTTTCAATTTATCGGTAGTGACCGTGTCGTTCTCGTTCACGATAGGTAGAATATTGTTATCCAATAAGCTAAATATCGTTTCACGAATACTCACGTACCGCTCTCTGTCGCGCAAGTCGGCGTGAGTTAGAAGCATCTGTGCCGAAGGGAAGTCAAACAGTCTGTCCCATGTGGCAATCATTTCGGTTTGGCCTGCTGCTGCCATTGCTTTTTTAACCGCAATATCAGATTTTTCTTGCTCTGGAAACAAATGCGCGCCAGCTGCGACTGAGCCAGAAGACACCAATACTACCTGTGTGCCGTTGGCTCTGCATCGCACGATAAACTGTGCAATACTCAGCAAATAGTGACTGCTACAACCTTGCTGGTTGGGCGATATTAATGCACTACCTACTTTGATGACTACGCGTTTCCAATTAGGATGACTCATAATAAACTTTTTAACCTTAAGATTGTTGATTCGCTAATTCTTCACTGGCTTGCGCAAACGTTGCCTGCACGTTTTTCGATGGGTTCTCGCCGAAACGGCTTACCCCATAAAGCGTTAACGTACTTACCGCAAACCCTGGAATAATTTCATAAATAACGCTGCTTAACGTTTTACCGTCAGCTAAAACCGGGGCATAAATCCAAAACAGCACGGTTACCGCACCACTCACCATACCTGCCATGGCCGCTTTCGCTGTTAGGTCCTTTTTATACAGACAAAACAGGACTAATGGACCAAATGCAGCACCAAAACCGGCCCAAGCGTTACTTACTAAAGATAAAATTGTATTTGACGCGTCCATAGCTAGCAGTAGCGCAACAACTGCAACCCCCGCTACACCATAACGCCCGATTGTTACCGTTTGCTTTTCGCTAAGTGTTTTTTGTGGTGACTTTTTATTCACCAATACGCGATAAATGTCTTCCGTTAATGAACTCGCACTAACAAGTAACTGTGACGAAATTGTACTCATAATCGCTGCCAAAATAGCGGCCATCAAAAAACCACTAATAAGTGGATGAAACAGCAATTGAGAAAAAATAATAAAAATTGTTTCAGGGTCGTCTACCGCTAAGCCAAACTGATTGGCATAAGCAATACCGACAAACCCGGTCGCTAAAGCGCCTATGATTGTCACTGTCATCCACGACATGCCAATGTTGCGCGCAGTGCTAATAGCGTTAACGGAACGAATAGCCATAAAGCGAACAATAATGTGTGGCTGACCGAAATAACCTAAGCCCCACCCTAAACTTGATAACAAACCTACGATGGTCAGTGTTTCAAGAGACGCCGAAAAATCCGGTACAGATTGATAAGCTGCGCTTGTCATCTGCGATACACTATCGAATTCGGTAAAGGCAACGATTGGCACCAGTACCAGTGCAACGAACATGATACAGCCTTGTACGAAGTCGGTAAGACTTACCGCTAGGAAGCCGCCTAGCAACGTGTAAGACACCACCACACCCAGCGTGATAAACAAGCCAAGTTGATAGTCTACTGAAAATGCACTTTCAAAAAGCTTCCCGCCCGCTACAAGTCCTGCTGACGTGTACAATGTAAAAAACAGTACAATAATTACCGCAGAGACAATGCGTAAGCTCGCATTGGGCGTATTAAAGCGTTTTGCAAAAAACTCAGGCACGGTTAACGAGTCGTCAGCTACTTCGGTATAAACACGGAGTTTAGGCGCGACTAAGAGATAATTGGCTAATGCACCCGCTACTAGCCCTATTGCAATGTAAACGGCATCGAAACCGGTTAAATACATTGCGCCAGGAAGGCCCATTAACATCCAACCTGACATGTCAGATGCACCCGCTGATAGCGCGGTAACTTGAGGGCTTACTTGTCGCCCTCCTAAGATGTAACCAGAAATATCACTGGTAGATTGTCGGTAAGCAAACAACCCTATCCCTAGCATTGCGATAAAATATACTGCTAGCGACAGGTAACTTTCCATTGGCATAACGTGGGTTATTTCCTCTATTGCTCTCGAAAACTTTATATTGATTATTGCGAGAAGTCGCTAAAGACCTTTAAATGAAATTAGTGCGTTTGCCTGTGTGAGTAACAAAGGCGCCTTTCAAAAACGCTTTAGTAAAATACCGTTTTAGAAATTTTTAAACGTAAAATTCAATCGAGCAATAATCATTAGAGTTCTAACAATATAAGGATTTGAAAAAATTTTTCAAGTTTAATTTTTATACAACTTGATTTAAAACACATTCATAGGCTTTTCTGTGTCAACAATGTTTCACATAACATTTCACTTTTTAAAAACTAAATAACCTTTACTATTCAACATGCTACAAAGTTAGCGCAAGGCATGAAACATTTTAACTTTGCGTTAAATGGTTATAAATCGCCTCACTTTACTTCCAGCTAAAACATTTTTAGGGTAAACCCATCACACATTGCTCTTAGTAGAAATAACATCCAAAAGAAGCTTTTCTATAGGCAGTAAGTGCGTGATATGTGTACAATCTTCACCAGCCAGCGATCGCACACGATTTAGCGTCTTTTCGAAAGCTTCCCCCTGGTTTTTAATAGCAAATAGTTTCGGGTGAATATAATATTTTCTGCAAACCGCTGGCGTATTGCCTAGTTCAGCTGATACGGTTTTACTTAATGTGCTTTCCCACTTTTTAGTTTTTGAACTTGCTACACGTTCATATACGTTGGGCATCACCGTTAGGGCAAAACGGCTCGACGCCCAAGTCCTAAAGTCCTTACAACTAAATTGTTCGCTCAGCTTCTCATGTATAAACGCGTTCACATCTTCGCTCGTTACATCGTGCCATTGTTTACGGTGATCTTGATAGCGAAATAAGCAATAACCTTGTTGTTGTGCGCAATCACATATTAAAGACGCCAATTCTGGGTCATTCACTTTCAGGGTTCGCGGTTTCCCATGTTTTCCTATGTACGCAAGTTCTACACTGTCGTCGCACTGCGCCTGAACGTGTTTGCGTCGCAGCGTCGTAAGCCCATAGGTGTTGTTCTCTTTACTGTATTGCGTATTCCCTACCCTAGCGCCGGTGTAGTCTAATAAAAGACAAACAAGCGCGCATGCGCGCTCTAGCGTCCAGGAAGATTGAGAAATGAGAGAAATGCAATGCTCTCGAAACGTTGGAAGGGCATTGCCAAAAGCAATCAACCGCTCAAACTTTTGTACCTGCTGTTGCTCATGCCACTTCTCGTGATAAATGTATTGCTTGCGGCCTTTTTCATCGTACCCAATCGCCTGAACACTCGCCTTACTGTCGCGGCTGATAAAGGTATCGCGCCAATTCGGTGGGATAACTAGTTTCTTTATGCGGTTTATCACACGTTGACCAGTAACTTTCTTACCATTGGCGTACCGATAGTAAAAACGTTTATTTCCGCACGCAATGCGCTTAATTGATAGGTGGCTATCATCTTCATGCACATTACAATAGCCTTTTATCCGTTTCTTCAAAGCATTCTCCCTTTTAGCGCGTTCCGTATTAATACAGGTTTATGGTTTTATGAAGCGTATGATTGTGAATACAAATTACAAGTTATACAGAAGAATTGATCACATCATCTTTTAATAGTGCGCCTGCTTTCGATTATTACTCGCTAAATACGCTGTAACGTTTTTTCACTGCCCGTGTAAAATAATCTCAATAAGGTAATGTTAACATTAGCTCCCGCATGGCTTAGCGGGTAAATCTCTGTGCTTCCCACCTAAACTTATACCTGAAAACCTTCTTTAACTTCTTTTAACAATGCGATTAAAGTCGTTATAAAACAGCTTGTTAAAAGATGAAAACAACCAATTTGAACTAAAGTATAAAGCGCATAATACGTTCATAGGAATGCAACTTGTATAGATAGATGCAATAGAGAAAACTTTTAGCTGTTACCGTGTAACGTAAGTCTTTTTACCACTGTGAAACGTTTAGCGAAGAGACGTTGAAACCAGGGTTTGCTAAGCACACGGTTTAAATTGAAGTAAGGATTCAATAATGAGTATTCAAAATTCAGACAATGAAAATTTCAGAGCCAGCGTTGTTTCTAACGATGAACTACAAGTAGCAGCGGTGTTCACTTCTAAACAAAAAGTGAACGAAGTTATCAATATTGTACAAGATGAAACATCGGTGGAAACCTCACAAATTGAAGTGGTGGAAGCGGGCGATGCAAAAATGAGCGAAAAGCTTGAGCGCAACAGTGCATCTATCGGTAAGAGTATGTGGTCGTCTCATTTACTGCTTGGTGCTGTAGGCTTAGTTGTCGGGCTAATTGCTGCGTTTCTGCTTACGCAGTTTGGCCCTGCTCTAACGCAGCAAAACCCTCTGTTTACCTATATCGCACTAATAAGCCCGGGCTTATTCATCGGTTTGTTTGTGGCAGGTTTGATTGGACTGCGCCCTGACAGAAATGAAGTAATACAGACAGTTCGTCATGCGGTTAGATATGGTAAGGTTGCACTTATTATTAACTTAAAGAAAACGCAATCGGCTTCGCAAGTCACTAAGCTACTTAAGCAACATTCAGATAATGTTGTCGAGTCTATTCGCTAGTCGGGTTTGTCAGCCACGCTTCACCTTGGTAAAGCAAAGTAGCGGTTATGCTAAGCCATGCTTATCATGTATTGGATGATAGATGTTGGGCGTTAGATGTTGGGTATAGTGTACGCTACTTAGCGATCATCTTAAGAGGCAATATACGAACCTTTGGCGTATATTGCCTTTCGCGTTATTCAAAACCTTATTATTACTGTTGTAGAAACTGGGCATCAATTGTATGGATTTAATATTTTTTGATTTAGACGGGACATTATTGAACAAGTCCTCTCAAATCTCATCGTTTACCAAAGAGACCTTAGCACTACTCGGTGAAAAAGATATCGCCTTTACCGTCGCGACAGGGCGCACTATGCATTCTGCTCAGTTCGTATTAGAGGGGCAGTCTTTCTTGCTGCCTCATATTTACAACAATGGTGTCGCAATTTGGGACCCGTCGGGCAATGCCCTTACGTTAGAAAACCTTTTAGCGCCAAGTGAAGTTAACCTTATTATTGAGCATGCAGTCAAAAACAATATTACGCCATTTATCAATACGGTGAATATGGACAGCCCTAATCACGAGCATGTGATTTATCATTCGACACCTAAATACCAAGTAGAGCGTGATTTAATTGAAAAATATTTTTCTAGAACTAAGGCGAAACTTGCCACTATTGAATCACTTCCGGCAACCGCGCATATAACCAATATCAGCATGATTGGAGATGCAGCGCTTGTATACGATATGTATCAACAATTAAACATGCATGATGAACTTATCGCCTACTCTGGCCCAGCAATAGAGGGTGACGAGTACCGTTGGATGGATGTGCACCACAAGCTAGCGAGTAAAGGTAGTGCCGTTGAGCTTTTGAGAAACCAGCTTGGCGCCAGTAATGTGATTTGCTTTGGAGATAGTGACAACGATTTAAGTATGTTTGAACTTGCGGATGAAGCCTACGCGCCATCGAATGCTAAACCTTATATCAAAGACGCAGCAACATCCGTTATTGGCCACCACGATGAAGACGGCATAGCTCGCTTTTTAAGAGAGCGTTTTTCACTCTAGGTAGTGATAGAACGTAAAAGCACCGCTTAGGCGTAAAGTAACGAACACGCTACGCAACTATCGTTATACCGGCCCAGTCGAGATTCTCTAACTGGGCCACTAGCATGATCAATTACCAGTCGATAGGCTCTCGGTCTTTTAGAAATTGACCGTGCGGGCCGCCCTCCTCGATGGTCGCTAACCAAATAGCAGTGTCAGCCCCTTCCTGAGGTGTCTTAGGCGCATCGCTGCCACCCATTCTGGTGTGTACCCAACCTGGTGTCATACTATTAACTTTGACATTAAGCGAGCCGCTATCGGATGCTTCGTCTACCACTGCTGCCATCTTCACTGTTAACGCGTTCAGCGCGGCTTTCGACAACGCATAGCTAAGTGGCCCCTTTAACCCTTCAGCAAAACTACCGTAGCTTGAACTCACGTTAATAATTCTACCAAACCCACGGTCGATCATTTGGGGAAGGGTTTGCTGAATAAGGGTAAGCGGCGCATTTACATTAACTTGCATAGACTTGGCAAGTGTCTCTGCGTTAACCTCATCCCAAGGTGTATCATCTAACACCCCAGCGTTATTGATTAAAATATCTATGGGGCCATACACGGCTTCTGTACGAACGAGGGCGTCTACAATAGCCGTTTCGTTGTCTAAGGGCATCTCTATAATATGAAGGTCTCCGCCAACGGTATCTTTTTTCGCTTCAAGACCTGATTCTTCGTCTCTACACCCCATTAGCACTTTGTAGCCTTTCGAGAGCATTCCCTTTACTATTTCCAAACCTATTCCGCGATTGCCACCGGTAACTAAAACGTTCTTCGTCATTGCCAATACACTCCTTGCTCTTACGCTTGGGACAGTTTTGCCTCAAAACGATTGGATAGATAAAAACAAAGTGGGAACACCACGCTCCACACTAGGGCGATGAAAATATAAGAAAACAGTATGCTTGCGCCAAGCTCAACGGCACCAAATTTAGCGCCGGCAATGTAGCTGAGTGGAGCAAATACAGCGCCTGCGATGGAAGCAAGAACAGGGCGGCCTTTGAACACGGTCAAACTGTGATATACGGTGCCGGCAAACGCAACCCAAAGCAAACTCAGCCAAATAGGAATGGGCCAAAAAGAAAGCAGCGCCTCTGTCTCGTTGAAAATGAAAAGACCACTGTAAGTGAGTAGTGCGTCAACTAGCGTGCCTAACACAAATACCGCGCTCATTAGCTTAATATCTTCTATGCGTTTTGAAGACAAAAAGAGCCAAAGCGCAATCAAGCCCAAAACAGGTATCACGGCTTGGTTCTGAAATAGAATAACGAGCCACCAAATCCCCTGAAACCAGGCGAAGTTTACAACTTTAACTACTGCACTATCTTTCATTTAAAACACTCATATTTTAATTATCAAAGCATACGTTAGCCAGAACGTGTTAGTTCAAACCTATTACCTTAAAAAGTAAACGAAAACACAGTTGGACAAGTATAGATGCATAGGCTATTTACTTTTTCCTATTACAAAGGATGTGTCTAACGTGAAAATGGTGAAGTATTACGTACTAGGTGCAATTGCAGCCTTAGTATTAACGTTTATCTTACCGATAATCGTATTGAAATTGCTGTTTGGATGGGTTGCTTTTTCACTAATAGCGGTCAGTAGTGCATACTTGCTGAACTACCCTAGCCTCTTTCGTAAACGTGAAGACGGCTCTATTCCATTTTATATTCGCTGGGTTTTCATTCCTTTTCTGTTAGGTACTGGGCTTTACAATGCGTATGCGCGCCGAACAGATAAAGTACCGCCGCTTCAAAAAATCGAGCCCAATTTGTTTTTGGGCTGTCGAATGTCAAGCAAACACGTTCCTTTGCTTAACAAAAATAATATCGACGCTATTTTAGATGTGACAGCTGAATTTGATGGCCTTGACTGGACGGCCTACCAAGAAGATTATCGCTATTTAAATATTCCCGTGCTGGATCACACAAGCCCCACACCTGAACAGTTAGTATTGGCCATTAACTGGCTAAACCAACAAATATCGGCAAACAAAAATGTGGTTGTTCATTGTGCGCTTGGTCGTGGCCGCTCTGTATTAGTCGTCGCCGCCTATTTGCTTGCGAAGAATCCAGACTTGACCGTAGAGCAAGCACTTTCACAAATAAATCAAATCCGTCAAACGGCAAGGTTGAATAAACGCCAATTGGCATCGCTTCAAAAAGTAAGAGACGGCGGCTTGTTATCACTTCAAAAGAAACTAACGCTTATCGTCAACCCCGTATCAGGTGGTGGAAAATGGGCGCAGTATAAAGAAGATGTATTATCTCGGCTTAACGAAAAATTTGAAGTTACCGTAAAAGAAACCACACCGGACGTTGACGGAAAAGCCCTAGCAGAGGCGGCAAGAGATGACGGCGCCGACATTGTAATAGCGTGTGGTGGAGACGGTACCTTAACCGAGGTGGCATCGGCGCTAGTTAATACAAACGTTACCATGGGCATCATCCCTTTTGGTACTGCGAATGCGTTAAGCCAGGTATTGCACGGCTATATCAGTAAAGTAATGCCTGTTAGTACCGCTTGCGACATCATCATCGAAGGGAATACGCTTAACATTGATACCGCCACATGCAACGACCGTGTAATGCTGTTGGTAGCAGCGGTAGGCTTTGAAGAAAAAATGATTTCATCTGCCGACCGTGAAGAAAAAGATATGGGTGGGCAATTCGCCTATTTAAAAGGTTTATGGAACGCCATATCCAACAACGAAAACATGACTTTTAGCGTTGAAATAGAAGGTCGCGAAGCCGAGAATTTTGAAACTCCAAGCTTTGTTATTGCTAATGCAGCGCCGATGACTACAGCACTAGCCCAAGGTGCAGAGCAACCTAATATTACAGATGGCAAGTTAGACTTAACATGGCTTGAGCCACAAACCACATCCGACAAACAATTTTTGTCGCTAGCAGAGCTTGTGTTAAGCCCTGCTGATGCAAAAAAACAATCAGATTCTATACGTCATGAACGCGCAGCAACTATCACTTTAACGTTTGATAAACCGACAGCCTATGCAGTAGACGGCGAAATTTATGAAGGGAACTCACTTACAATAAAAACCGTTCCTCGCAGTCTTACAGTGCTGACAAATTTTAGCAATAAGGATTAAGTAGTCCATGGCAGAACAAAGTAATTTGGATGAAATAACCACGTTTCTTAACGATAAATTTTCTGGCGAAACTGAATACCTTCAAGCCACTCACGAAGTACTTCAAGATATTGTTCCTATATACAATGCCAATGCGCACTACAAAGCGTTTGATATTGTTAGACGCCTCTGCCTTGCGGAGCGAATTATTAACTTTACTGTCTCGTGGATGAATAGCGAAGGTAACATTGAAGTAAATCAGGGATGGCGTGTACAACACAACTCAGCGATGGGGCCATATAAAGGCGGTCTACGCTTTCACCCTACCGTAAATTTATCCGTGCTTAAATTCCTAGCGTTTGAACAGTGCTTTAAAAATGCATTGACCGGGCTACCAATGGGTGGAGGAAAAGGCGGCTCAGATTTTAACCCTAAGGGACGTTCAGATCGTGACATCATGCTGTTTTGCCAAGCATTTATGCGTGAGTTGCAACGACATATAGGCGCAAATACCGATGTACCCGCAGGCGACATTAATGTGGGGGCAAGAGAAATCGGGTATTTATATGGTGAATACCGCAGGTTAAATAATAAGTTTGAAGGCGTACTCACCGGCAAAGGCTTAGAGTTTGGTGGTAGCTATGTTCGAACCGAAGCAACAGGTTTTGGCCTCATCTACTTTTTAGATGCGGTGTGCCAGTATAAAAAGACCGACCTTAAGGGCAAAACAGTGACTGTATCTGGAGCCGGAAATGTCGCCCTTCATGCCGCCTTAAAAGCCGTTGAAAAAGGCGCTAAGGTAATTTCACTATCTAACAGCCGAGGGCTTTTACATAGTGAGAGCGGATTAAGTGATAAAAACCTGAGGTGGGCAATTGAAAATCATGCTTCAAGTAAAAACATACTCTATGACATGGCTGAACAAAATATGGGGGCGTGGGTAGCGGATAAAAAACCTTGGCATCTTACATGCGACATAGCGCTCCCCTGTGCCACGCAAAACGAACTGCAAGAAGAAGATGCCAACGCACTGCTTAACAACGGATGTAAAATGGTATTAGAAGGTGCCAATATGCCTTGCACTACCGACGCGCAAAAACAGTTTTTTGACGCCAAAATAAACTACGTACCGGGCAAGGCATCTAATGCTGGGGGCGTTGCACTTTCAGGCTTAGAAATGGGTCAAAATGCTATGTTCAATCAGCGTGACGCCAGCGCGTTAGACGAACAGCTTTGCTCGATTATGAACAGTATTCACGAACGCTGTGTAATCGAAGGTAAGCGTGAAGATGGCTATGTCGATTATATGAAGGGAGCGAATATTGCGGCTTTCAGGCGGCTCGCCGATGCCATGCTAGCGCAAGGTGTTTAAGTCTCGCTATGAACGAATGGTTCGGCATATAAACCGTTGAGAATATATTGGTAACGCGCTATGTAAATCTTGCGCTGTTGTTTAATGCCTAGGCATTATTCAACAGCATTAAAATTAAAAAACGTTTTAAATCAATTACAAAGAATAACGGAAAGCATGGAACAAAAATCGCATTGGTTAGTAAGTATTTAACCATTTGAGGGATCTTCCATGAAAATATTTGAAGCACTGCGCCAAGACCATGAAAAGCAACGTTTACTGCTTAAGATTCTCGCCGAAACAAGCGGCAACACTGCGGCACGTCGTGAGTACTATGAAGCACTTAAAACTCAGCTAGAGAGTCATGCTATCGCTGAAGAGCGACATTTTTATACCCATCTGCTAGAAAAGGATGCCACTGTCGACTTAACTCGTCATGGCATTGCAGAACATCATGAAATTGATGAACTGCTAGGTAAACTCGACGAAACTGATATGAGCTCGCCCGCTTGGCTACGTCATTTAAAAACGCTACAAGAAAAAGTTGAACATCACCTCGCGGATGAGGAACAAGAGTTCTTTCAAGTTGCGGGGAATGTACTAAATGATAGCCAGAAAACCAAGCTTGCCGACGCCTATCGCGAAGAGATGGAAAAAGAGCTAGACGAAGAAAAAGTTACAGCCTAGTACTAGATAGCCTCACTGACTAAAGTGAGGCTATCGTTTTACGGTAACCAAAAGCAAAAGCCAGCTTCTATAGCTGGCTTTTTTAATTTTTCACTTTGTACCACGTTTGCAAGAAAAGGCGCGAGATTAACGCCCCCTTCCTACGCCAGTAAGCGCTACTTTTTAGCGATAATGTAAATGGCGTGAATAACCCCTGGAAAGTAGCCCAGGATGGTTAGCAGAATATTAATCCAGAAATGAGCGCCTAGCCCCACTTGAAGAAACACGCCCAGCGGTGGTAGTAAAATCGATAGTAGTATACGAATGATGTCCATAATAAATTCCTTGTTTTTGAATTAATTTCACAACTCAATGGGCAAAATACTCACAGTTTAGCGAAGAATGAGCCCACAGAGCGTTGTACACGCTTCATTATTGTTTGTTGCATTTACAATGCCATGTCGCTTCTTTTAACGACAATAAATATTGAGTCTTCATTTAAAACAATAAAATTTAATTAATAAAATAGCTATTCTCCGAAAGGCGTATTTTGAAGCCAATTTTCTAGGTCAGCACAATTTAATGGGCGGCTGATGTAATAGCCTTGCGCTATGTCACATCCCCATTCTTTAAGAATGTCTAACGATGCAGCATCTTCTACACCTTCAGCAACTACTTTCAAGTTAAAAACATTGGCTAAGCTAAGAACCGTGCGGACAATTTGCTGGTCGTTTTCATCACTGGCAAGCAACAGTATAAAACTCTTGTCTATTTTAATGGTTTTTACTGGCAAGTTTTTCAAATAAGCCAGTGAAGAGTAACCCGTACCAAAGTCATCGATGGCAAAATGAAAACCACGGGCGGTTAACTCGTTTAAGTTCTCAATCGCAAGTGATGCGTCTGCCACCAGATCGCTTTCGGTTATCTCAAGCTCAAGGGCTTCAGGCGACAAGCCCTCTTCGGTAAGTAGCGAGACAAGTTTAGTTAACAGCACCTTATTTTGAATATCCTGGGTAGATAAATTCATGGCTACTGTAAAGCCATAGCCCTTTTCTCTGAAGTAAGCCAAGTCAGAAATGGTTTGCTTCATCACCCACGATGTAACCTGCTCTATCAAACCTGCTTGTTCAGCAATGGTAATAAACTCATCGGGAGGAACAAACCCAAGTACGCTGTTGTTCCAACGAATGAGCGCTTCCATACTGCATACTTTCATGGTTTGTAAATCAATTTTAGGCTGATAAACCATAGATAATTCATTTTGCTGACTGATTAACGCGCGCTTTAACTCAGTAGTAATAGACAGCCTTCTGGTGTATTTATCTTCCAGATCTGCTCTGTAACGAACACACCAATTATCGCTGTGTATCGCTTCGTCTGTCACGATATTCATTTTTCTAAACAATTCTTCAGAAGACGAGGCATCTTTAGGGCAATCAATTACAGCCATAGCTACCTTTACCGGAATAGCGATTAAATTACTTTCTACCGGCTGCTCTAAAATGTGCTTGAGGGTTTCAAGCTGATCATCATTGAGTGCGTCGTGTGTAATGTAAAGAATTTCTCCGCCAGCTAGACGGGCTGAAGTACCGGGCCAACGCTGTAACCTTTCAGCAAGGGCTTTTAATGTGTTATCACCATTAGAATAACCATAAAGATCGTTAATGGTTCTAAAACCAATAACCGTGATTGCCACAACTTGAACCGGGTGCCCACTTCCTAGCTCAGATTCAAAATAGCCTTCCACATAGTTACGGTTAAAAAGCCCTGTTAATACATCGTGTTCAGCCTGATAGCGAATGTGCTTTTCTCGGCTCTTAATACTGGCCTGCATGCTGTCTACTGCATTGGCGAGTTCGGTAATTTCTTTAAGCTTTGAGGGAGTTTTTAGTGTGGCACCATATTTACCCGAGGCCACCTTATTAACCGCTTTTACTAATGTAGATACCGGCTGACTCACGCTTCGTGCAAGCAATAGTGACAAACCAAGTGCAATCAATATCGCTAAAATAGAGAAGGCGAAGATAGTGAGCTGCACGCCGGTGAAGGCCTCAAAAGAGGAAGTGGTATCAACGGCTAGAGTAATGTTAACCGGTAAGGTTTCTTCGCTTCCTAAATAGACTTGGCGCGTTACGTAAGTAAGTTGATTTTTGAACGTTACATCGACCCAAGAAGGATCTCGTTGTGATGCAAGGACCCGCTTAGCCTCGTGTTCCTCTAATGTGGTTTTAAGTATACGATTTGAATCGAGCTGCGATATTATGATTTCTGCATCGACGAGTTCTTTCAGTTCTTGTAGCAATACACTGTCGAATTCAACACCGATAAGCATGTAGTATCTAAGAGTAGGGATTTCTACACGAATGAGATTAAGCTGAACTAATTTATTATCTACGACAAAAAAACCGCTATCTTTACCCTTGGCAACTAAGGCTAAGCTACTTTGAACATTTTGCCCTTCTTTGAAAAGCTCGGTGTGTGAAGCAACAACCTGATGGTCTAAACTGACTAGTGCAATAATGTCGGTATTTAGCCTGTCTGCATAACTGGTAAAGGCGGCTTCAATTGAGGGAGTGCTACCTGTTCCCACGGCCCGTCTGAAATCAAATGAACGAGAAAGCACTTTTGACACACTTTTAATTACGGTTTGCCTGTCAGAAACAACTTTATCAAAGACCTTTTCTGCTAACTGGATATCGTGTTCGATATTTTTAACCACAAGTGTATTAGCAGAGCGCCAGACAGCGCCAATTATCAGAAGTGATGCTATTACAACTCCTATAAATAAGGTTTGGAATAAACTCTGACTAAGTGTCTTTTGCACTACAGTGCCCCGTCGTGTGAATATTTCAATTTTGTGGAATGCCAGAACGGCTAGTTACAGAAGAATAGCTGAATAACAAAGATAGTAACAGGCATAACATCCTGTTAATTTTGGAATTTAACGCTTTGTTACAATTAAGAGCGCTGGGCTAAAACAAAGCGATAATGAGGACGAAATTGTCAAATGTTAAAGAAAAAAAGGCCAGCATGCATGCTGGCCTCTCTTCAAAGTTGGTGCGGAAAGCGGGACTTGAACCCGCACGAGCTATGCTCACCACCCCCTCAAGATGGCGTGTCTACCAATTCCACCACTTCCGCAAATTTACTTTAGTTTGAACCTTCAGTATCGTCAGACGCTGGCACGTCTGTCGCGTCACCTTCAACCGCTGGTACGTCACCTTGCGCTGCACCATCAACAACAGGAACGTCGCTCTGTGCTGCACCTTCGATAACAGGTACGTCTTGGTCTGCAGGTCGTTCTACTTGCTGCTCAACAGCCGCTGGTATTTCTAAATTGTCCCACTCGTCCTCAGCACTTTCACGGTTAGCCGTCATAGCGCCTAGCGATAGGCTGATAAAAAAGAAAAGACCCGCTAAAATTGCCGTTGTGCGCGTCATGAAGTTTCCAGAACCCGATGAGCCAAACACTGTGTTTGAACCGCCTGAGCCAAATGAAGCGCCCATATCTGCACCTTTGCCTTGCTGGATTAAAACAAATCCAATAAGCAAAAGCGCCACAATTAGGTATGCTACTAATAGCACTTCGTAAATCATAAATACCTCGTCAGTTTGCCGCTTGGCAAATTGAAATAAAATCTTCAGCTTTTAAGCTGGCTCCGCCAATTAACCCACCATCTACATCATTTTGTGCAAATAGGGTTTTAGCATTATCTGGCTTCACACTACCACCGTATACAATACGAAGGCCTTGGGCCAGTTGCGAATCTACTTTAGAAAAGTAACCGCGTATAAATTCGTGTACTTCTTGCGCTTGTTCTGGGCTGGCAGTCTTACCCGTGCCTATTGCCCAAATTGGCTCGTAAGCTATAACTGTTTTGCTTAGCTCATCCACAGACATTGCATTAATAAGAGCGTCAAGCTGTTCACCGACAAACGACTCTACGTTGTCAGCTTCTCTTACTTCAAGAGACTCACCCACACAAATAATGGGGGTAACACCTGCAGCCACGCATTTTTTAGCTTTTAATGCTACAAGCTCGCTCGACTCGCCTTGATCTTCTCGTCGTTCAGAGTGCCCTACTATAGCGTATTTACAACCCGCTTCTTTGAGCATATCAACCGAAAGCTCACCGGTATGAGCACCGTTATCTAAATGACTAACGTTTTGAGTACCCACTGAAAACGAATCTTTATCAAATGCGTGTAAGAACAAAGAAGGAGCACAAACCACTACCTCCGCACTCGCGTTTACATCCGCTAACTTTTGATTAAATTCAGCCACAAGTGCCAAATTTCCGTTCATTTTCCAATTACCAGCCACGAATGGCTTTCTTAGATTTTCACTCACAACGCAGACCTTAGCCCTGTCTTTAAAGCGGGCGTGATATTAACTATTTAATTAAGAATATACAAGCACAAAAAGCAAAATTTCCAGCTACGCCAACTAATTGGCGAGATTACGAACAGTTTCAGCAATATGCTCTGCCCATTTGTGAGATTGGGCTTCATCATTTGATTCCACCATCACACGAATGAGGGGTTCAGTACCACTTTTACGTAGTAATACCCTACCCGTTTTACCCAGTGCTAATTCGGCTTCTTGTTTAGCATTTTGAACATCAGCATGAGCGAGGTAGTCTACGTCTTGATTTGTGTAACGCACATTGACTAGCGTTTGAGGGTACATGTCGAAACCGCTCGCTAAATCGTGCAAGTCCATATGCGAGCGAAGCATTGCTGCTAAAACTTGCAATCCAGCCACGATACCGTCACCCGTAGAACTCATATTAAGGTTAAGGACATGACCTGAATTTTCGCCCCCAATAGACCAACCTTTTTGCTGTAAAAGTTCCATAACGTAACGGTCGCCAACATTACTTCTGGCAAAAGGCACGCCTAATTTAGATAGCGCGTTTTCAAGGCCTAGGTTGCTCATAAGCGTACCCACAACGCCGCCTTGCATTTTACCATTTTTAAGTGCGTCTCGTGCAATAATGTAGACAATTTGGTCTCCGTCTAAAACGTTACCAAGGTGGTCTACCATCATAATGCGATCGCCATCACCGTCTAAAGCGAAACCTAGGTCAGCACCGCTCTCTTTTACCTTTTCAACAATCGCTTTCATCGACGTTGCACCAACACCGTCGTTGATGTTTAAACCATCGGGTGTTGTGCCAAGTTCAATAACCGTAGCGCCCAGCTCTCGTAATACATTAGGTGCAATGTGATAGGTAGCCCCATGTGCGCAGTCAACGACGATTTTTAAACCTGTCAGTGAAAGTTCAGAGGGAAATGTGCCTTTACAAAATTCAATATAACGACCAGCAGCATCATTAATTCGCGTAGCCTTACCTAGCTTATCAGACGCCACACAGGTCATCGGTTGCTCAAGCATAGCTTCAATGGCAAGTTCGATATCATCATCAAGTTTAAACCCTTGGGCAGAGAAAAACTTAATACCATTATCATAAAAAGGGTTATGCGATGCGCTGATAACAATGCCCGCTTCAGAGCGAAATGTTTTTGTTAAGTACGCAATGGCTGGCGTTGGCATTGGCCCTAAAAGGCCAATATTAATACCTGCGGCAGACAGCCCTGCTTCTAATGAAGATTCAAGCATATAGCCTGAAATGCGGGTGTCTTTACCTATAAGAACCTTATTCGTACCACGTCCAGCTAATACCTTACCGGCCGCCCATCCAAGCTTTGTTACAAACTCTGGGTTGATATTACTTTCACCAACCTTGCCGCGAATGCCGTCGGTACCGAAATATTTGCGCTGCGTCATTATTATTCCTTATTCGATTTTATTCAGCATGTTCACGATATTAACTGCATCTGCAGTTTCTTTTACGTCGTGTACCCGAATAATCTGTGCGCCCATTTGGGCAACAATTGTAGCGAGGCTTATGCTTCCCGCCAAGCGCTCATCCACTTTTCTATTTAGCAAATTACCAATCATTGACTTTCTAGACATACCAACAAGCACTGGATAACCGAGGTCCATCAACTTAGGTAAATGCTTAACCAATGCATAATTGTGCTCTAACGATTTACCAAACCCATATCCCGGGTCAAACAAAATTTGTTCTTTAGCGATACCCGCTTTCTCACACACCTCTGCCCGTTCAAGCAAAAACTGAGTGACGTCTTCTACCACGTCTTGATAAGTTGGATGATTTTGCATAGTGCGAGGCTGTCCTTGCATGTGCATTAAACATACAGGAACCCCCGTTTCGCTTGCCGCGATTAATGCGCCGGGCTCTTGTAACGCACGAACGTCGTTGATGAGTCCTGCGCCTGCTTTCACCGCCTCGCGCATAACCTCAGCTTTACTGGTGTCGATAGAGATTACGCACTGTGCATTTTTTGCGACCGCCTCTATTACCGGAATGGTTCTGTCTAGCTCTTCTTGCAGCGAAACCTCGGGCGCACCGGGACGTGTAGACTCGCCGCCAATATCGATAAACCTAGCCCCTTCATCAATCATGCGAAGCGCGTGTTCCAAGGCTTGTTTTACATCAGCGTGCTTACCGCCGTCAGAAAAAGAGTCAGGCGTGACGTTTAAAATACCCATCACCTGTGGCTGTGATAAACCAATAAAATGATTTCCAAACTGCATGATTTACCTGCGTTATCGTTTTTATAAAATGGAATTGAAAAGCGAACTGATTTTAAGCGGCACATCGCAAAGTTGGCACCTGCGAATTATAATACGTGAGTGTGAAATATGTGGCCGATGAAAATCAGTACGCTCTAATAAAAAACGCCAGTAGAACTGGCGTTTTTTTATATTAACGTTTGCGCTTAGCTAGGAATGTCACCCGGCTTGCCCACTGAAGGCTTATCAACACCGTCATTCTTGATTTCACCTTCGCGAACCGGCGCTCCGCCACTTGGCTTGTCGCCACCCGATGGTTTACTGTCATCCCAATCCGCAGGAGGACGAACATCAGTTCGATTCATTAGGTCATCAATTTGCTTAGCATCAATGGTTTCGTACTTCATAAGTGCGTCTTTCATTGAATGTAAGATATCAATGTTGTCTTCAAGGATCTTCTGAGCACGTTCGTAGTTGCGGTCGATTAATGACTTAATTTCCGCATCAATCGCACGGGCCGTGTCGTCAGACATATTAGTAGCCTTAGACATAGACTTGCCTAGGAACACTTCGCCTTCGTCTTCAGCATATAGCATTGGGCCCATTTTGCTCGACAAGCCCCACTGGGTAACCATCTTACGTGCAATTTCAGTTGCGCGCTCGATATCATTCGACGCACCCGTGGTTACTTTGTCGTCGCCGTAAATGATGGCTTCAGCAATACGACCACCGAACAGGCTAGAAATCATGCTTTCTAAGTGCTGTTTAGAATGGCTTACACGGTCTTGCTCAGGCAAGTACATAGTCACACCCAGTGCGCGACCGCGCGGAATAATTGACACTTTGTAAACCGGGTCGTGCTCTGGCACTAAGCGACCAACGATGGCGTGACCCGCTTCGTGGTACGCTGTCATCTCTTTTTCAGGCTCAGACATCACCATAGACTTACGTTCAGAGCCCATCATGATTTTGTCTTTCGCTTTCTCAAACTCTTCCATAGAAACAAGGCGCTTGTTACCGCGTGCAGCGAACAATGCAGCTTCGTTTACTAGGTTTGCCAAGTCGGCACCTGAAAAGCCTGGCGTACCGCGGGCAATTACCGACGGGTCAACATTGTCGGCCACCGGTACTTTACGCACATGTACTTTTAGAATCTGCTCACGACCGCGGATGTCTGGTAAACCTACAACCACCTGACGGTCAAAACGACCAGGACGAAGCAACGCAGGGTCAAGTACGTCAGGACGGTTAGTTGCCGCAATAACGATAATACCCTCGTGACCTTCAAAACCATCCATTTCAACAAGCATTTGGTTTAACGTCTGCTCACGCTCATCGTGACCACCGCCTAAGCCTGCACCACGTTGTCGACCTACGGCATCAATCTCATCAATGAAGATAATGCATGGCGCTGCTTTTTTAGCTTGTTCAAACATATCGCGCACACGAGATGCACCTACACCTACGAACATTTCAACGAAGTCAGAACCTGAGATAGTAAAAAATGGTACTTTTGCTTCACCAGCAATTGCTTTAGCAAGTAACGTCTTACCTGTACCAGGAGGACCTACCATCAAAACGCCTTTCGGAATTTTACCGCCAAGCTTTTGGAACTTAGATGGGTCGCGTAGGAAATCAACCAGCTCAGAGACATCTTCTTTTGCTTCATCACAACCAGCCACGTCAGCAAATGTCGTCTTAATTTGGTCTTCACCAAGCAAGCGCGCTTTACTCTTACCGAACGACATAGCTCCACGGCCACCGCCACCTTGCATTTGACGCATGAAGAATATCCACACACCAATAAGCAACAACATGGGGAACCATGAAATAAAGATAGACGTCAAAAGAGACTGCTCTTCTGGTGGTTCACCGTAAACTCTTACGTCGTTTTTAACCAAGTCAGATACTAACTTGTCATCGAAGTAAGGTACGAAAGTTTGGAAAGTTTCGCCTGAACGCTTTGTACCGCGAATTTCGCCATCATTATTAATGCGAACTTCACGAATATTTCCCTGTTCTGCTTCTCTCAAAAACGTTGTGTAGTCGGTTTGTGAACGAGACGATTCACTCGGTGAAAAGCTCTGAAAAACCGACATTAAAACAACGGCGATGACTAACCATAAGATTAAATTTTTTGCCATATCGCTCAATGCTACTAACCTCTATAAACCCGAATTGCTTGCATATTCAACAAGTTGATTATTGAATAAGCGACACAACTCGCAACGAAAACCGCTTAACCCAAAGCGTACTACACTTTATAGCCACAAGCCACCAAATACACCTCACGAGAACGTGATCTGGACGAGTCAGGCTTACGCGTCTTTATGGTGGTGAAAGATTGTTTGAGTGCGTTCATAAACTCTACAAAGCCTTCACCTTGGAACACCTTAATAACAAATGAACCACCGGGCTTTAATACTTGGTGACACATATCCAGCGCTAGTTCACAAAGATACATAGAGCGAGATTGGTCAACCGAAGCATTACCTGCAAGGTTCGGTGCCATATCAGACAACACTATATCTACGGTGTTCCCGCCAATTCTGTTCAATAGTGCGTCGAGAACTGCATCTTCTCGAAAATCACCTTGTAAAAAGTCGACGCCTACAATGGGATCCATAGGCAAAATATCGCACGCGATAACTTGACCATTTTCACCAACGAGCTGTGCGGCTAGCTGTGACCAGCCCCCAGGCGCAGCCCCAAGGTCTACAAGTGTCATTCCGGGCTTTATAAGCTTATCTTTTTTCTGGATTTCTTCCAGTTTGTAGATAGCTCGCGATCGCCAACCTTCCTTATTTGCTTTTTGCACATAATGGTCGTTAACGTGTTCTTGAAGCCAGCGCTTACTGCTGGCGGAGTGTTTCTTTTTTGTCATTCCATCACAATGTAATTAGGATTGTAGAGAAGATGGCGTTAGAATACGTTATTTCAAGCTTAAACTAACAGATTAATTGTAAGAAATATTAATACATGAAACTTTCAAATAAACAGAAACAATTTCTAAAAGGCCTTGCACACCCGCTAAAACCTGTTGTGCAGCTAGGCGGCAACGGCCTAACCGAAGGGGTGGTTGCAGAAATTGACAACGCTCTTAACCACCACGAATTAATTAAAGTTAAGGTGCCTACCGATGACCGTGAAGAAAAAGCGCTTATCATGGACGCCATTGTTCGTGAAACCAACGCTGTAAAGCTGCAGGTAATTGGTCACACACTTATTATCTACCGTCAAAGCGAAGACTGTAAAATTCAGTTGCCAAAATAAGCGTTTTAATGGTGCCGATCTTCTCGGCACCGTAGTTTTTCTTCTTACTTCTCGTTAACATCACATTAATAATAGTGATAAAACGGGTTTAAAGGAAATCTATGACGCTAAATAATCTCACCGCTATAGTCACAGGCGGTTGTTCAGGTCTTGGTCACGCTACTGCTATTGCGCTTCGTGAAGCAGGTGCCAACGTAAGCCTTTTCGATTTAAACGAAGAACTTGGCGCAACACGCGTTGAAGAACTAGGTAGTGACAATACCCTTTTCGCCAAAGTGGATGTGCGCGATGAAGCTTCTGTTCAAGACGCTATTGACGCGACAACGCACAAATTCGGCGCTATCTCTTTAGTGGTCAACTGCGCAGGTATTGCTCCCGCAAAGCGCTTACTTGATAAAGAAGGCAACCCTGCACCACTTGGTGATTTCCAAAAAACTATCGATATCAATTTAGTTGGCAGCTTTAATGTATCTCGCTTGGTGGCTGCGGCCATGGCAAAACAAGCACCTATTAACGATGAAGGCGAACGGGGCCTTATTGTTAATACTGCTTCAGTAGCGGGTTACGAAGGTCAAATAGGCCAAACAGCCTATGCAGCAAGTAAAGGCGGTATTATTGGTCTTACCCTGCCAATGGCTCGAGATTTAGCACCACTGGGCATTCGAGTTAACACTATCGCGCCGGGGGTAATGGGTACGCCAATGCTGCTTGCTATGCCTGAAAAAGTGCAGGATGCCCTTTCTGCCAACGTGCAGTTTCCTAAGCGCCTTGGCCTACCTGAAGAATTTGCGAAATTAGTTATTCATATGGCAAACAACAGCTATCTAAATGGTGAGACAATCCGCTTAGATGGCGGGCTGCGCATGCCGCCTAAATAGCCAAAGAAAGTTAGTCAACGAGGCAACAGACAACGCCTCGTTGAATATTAAACGCCTAGGGTAGTTAATGCCAATAACGCCAATCAATACCTAGTGATAATTGGCATTATTTAAATCTTAACAATACCGTGAACACTATCATAAATTCGAGTATGGGCTCTTTTATTGGCTTTTGCTTCATAAAGTGCCTTATCCGCTTTTAGCAATTGCTGGGCAATCAGGTTTGGTTGAGCAAGATCACCTTTTTCTAACACAGTACCACCAATACTTGCCGTTAAATGCTTACCGCTGGGTAAACTAATTTCGCTTATGGCATTGTGCAGCCGTTCGCTAAAAGGCTTTATGTCTTTTATATCCGTGTTAAAAAGCACCATTAAAAACTCTTCACCGCCCCACCTTGCCACAACATCTGTCTCGCGCACTTGCTCCAGCAACACGTGTGATAACTTTATAAGTATTCTATCGCCTTCTTCATGCCCAAAGGCGTCGTTAATCTTTTTAAAAAAGTCGATGTCCAAAAGCAGAAAAGATAGGGGGACAAAGGCGCGACGCGATTGAGATATCATTTTTAGCACATCGTCATTTGCCGCGCGACGATTAAGTAATGGCGTCAATGTATCTCGACGGCTTACAGCCGTAAGCTCTTCGGTCTTCTTTTCAAGTTGATCTTTTGCTTCTATCAACTCCTGATAAAGCTTATCTCGTTCTTTTGCAACGTATATCGCCCAGTACAGTATGTTACCTGAAACCGTGATATTGGCCACAGCGGGCACTCTTTGGCCCGAGCCCGATAACAAGGTGATTTGAACTTCTAAATATTCACCATTGGCAAGGAGTATAGGTTTTATATAACTTTCGTAAAATATCGAACTTGCCTTAGAGACGATATCGATTATTTTCTTCTCAGAAGTCCACTCTACCCCAAGAAACGACTTGGCATAGGGATTAAACCATTTTATTTCTGTCGTTTCTAAATCCGATTTAAGTAACAAACAGGGGAAGTCTTCCTCTACTGCTTCTTTCAAGCTGCGAAATCCTCGAATAAGGTAAACACAGTAGCCGGGTTAGTCATGTGTAAACAATGTCCATAGGCATCAACGATATGCATTTTAGCGTCCGGAATAGCGTTATTCATGTATTCCCCCACATTTGTTGACGCTAAATTATCGTGCTTGCTTTGTAAAATTAGTGTAGGAAGCATGAGCTTTGCAAGCTGTGCTCTGTCGTCAGAAAAAAACGTGGTTTTGGCAAACGGCTTGGCGAATTTAGGGTCCGTAGAACAGAAACTTGTTTCAAGTTCTTGAATTAAGTCTGCGCTATTGTCTTGCCCCATGACCAAGGGCGCTAAATAATTTGCCCACCCCACATAGTTCTTGTCCATAAGGTTTAATAGTTCTTCTAAATCTGCTTTGTCGAAGCCTCCCATGTAGTCAGGGGGGAAATTTAGAAAGCAGGGAGAAGGACATACCATGGCAAGCTTGGAAAAAATGTGAGGTGATTGGATAGCCGCGTGCATGCCAATCATACTGCTAACCGAGTGCCCGATGAAGATTACATCCTTAAGGTTTAACGCCTCGCAAATATCTAGGACGTCCTGAGCGTATCCATCGAGTGTCGCATAGCGATTATTATCGTAGGCTGAATAATCAGAAGCGCCGCATCCTACATAATCAAATAACACTACTTTGTACTTTTCTACAAGGTAGGGTAATAGGTGGCGCCACATCTGCTGATCACAGCCGAAACCGTGAGCTAACATTATTACGGTACTTCCTGAACCATGAATGGTGACGTTATTCCTCGTCACTACACTGCAATTCGGTTGCATGGTTTACCTTCTTATTTTTTTAAACGGCAACACGGCTATTTCTAACATTGATGCGGATATTAATGTTATGAATGCCAATATTGCCTAATATATTTGTTATTTCTAATATTTTACACCAAAATACCATTATTATTTCACGAAAAAGATTAGCTTTTCGTCTACTCTCCATCTCCACCATTTACAATAAGCGCAATGTTGTATAAACGATTTACTGCATGGTAGTTAATAGAGTTTTTGGGGTAGCGGCCTTTACTGCTAATTTTACCCGCCTCTTGTTCCATCAAAATGGTTAACGCGTCGTCTACGGTTTCAACGGTGTAAATATGGAATAGCCCTTTTTTCACTGCATCGATAACGGTGGTGTCTAAAACCAAGTTGATGGCATTCGATTTAGGAATAATTACCCCCTGTGTACCGGTAAGCCCGCGGTGCTGACACAAATCGAAAAAGCCTTCGATCTTCTCGTTTACGCCGCCTACGGCTTGCACTTCACCATACTGGTTTATTGAACCCGTTATGGCCAAAGTTTGTAGGCACGGTATTTCTGTAAGGGCAGATATTAACGCGACTAATTCGCCAAGAGAGGCACTGTCGCCGTCGATATGCCCGTATGACTGTTCTAACGCGATGTTTGCAGAGAGTGTTAACGGGAAGTGCTGAGCATATTTATTACCTAAATAACCGTTAAGGAGCATGACACCCTTAGAGTGAATAGGCTGTCCAAGCTCTACTTCACGCTCGATATCAACGACACCACTTGCCCCAGCAAACACGGTAGATGTAATGCGCGCAGGTGTACCAAACGCCGTGTCACCGATATCCAAAACCGTAAGCCCGTTTACCTTACCTACCGCTTTACCTTCAGTGGCAATAAGTACATGCCCTTCTTTAATATCGTTTAGTAGCGTTTGACTAACGCGGCCGGTACGACGTTTCTTGGCACTTAAGGCGGTCTTTAAATGATCAAGTTCTAGGGTGTCGGCATTCGATTTTTGACAGAAGTAATAGGCTTCATTAACCAACTCGATAACTTCGGCAAAATGCGCAGAAAGTTTCTCTTTGTGCTCGGCCATTCTAAGAGAATACTCAACCAGCCTGCACATGGCATTAGCCGTGATACCTTTTAATCCCAGCTGAATGAGATGAGCGCGAACCTTGCCTACAAAATCGAAAAGTGCCTGTCGCGTAACAGGTATTTCCAAGTCAAAATCTACGAGCACTCGGAATAGCTCGTCAAACTCATCATCATAATCTTGCAGGGTGTAGTACAGGTCGCGGGAGCCTAGTAAAACGATTTTCACGTTTAAGTCTATAGGCTGAGGGTCTAGCGTGATGTTATTCACCATCCCCACGTCTTGCTGGGGTAAATCCATGCGTAAGCGCTGGGACTTAATGGCAAGTTTCAGGGTATCCCACACAAACGGCTGCTCTATTAACTGGTCGACATCCAATAAAAGGTAGCCGCCATTCGCCCGGTGCAGCGCGCCTGACTGTATCATTCTGTAATTGGTAAATACGCTACCATGTATGTTGGTGTATTCAATTTTACCGAAAAGGTTTTGGTAAGTTGGGTTTGGCTCGTAAATAACAGGTGCCGCATCCTCTAATTTATTTGATACCAATACATTAGGAAGAAACTGCTCTTCTAAAAATACCTTCTTATCAAAATCGTCACTCTTTTCCTCTTTTTGCTCTTCACTATGAATAACTAAGATAGCACTAACCAAAGCGGTTTTAAGCTGCTTTAGATATTTCATAACCCCAAGCTCAGAGGCGTATTTGTGTTCAAACACCTTAATAAGCGGCTTAATTACGTGCTCTGCGGTCTTTTTGTCAAGCTCACGCAGACGTTCTGAGTTTTCGCGCTTCCACGTTGGTAAACTCAACAGACTTTCACTCAGTCTATTTTCTAAATCATCTATGAGCGTGTAAAAGCCTTCTCGCTGCTCGTCTGTAAGCGATGCAAAATCAGTATCTCTTATTGGCTTGCCATCAATGATAGGTGAAAACGTAATTGAGCCACCCTCTTCATAAAGCGCAACGTCGTTAGCTTGTGCGTAACGCTCTACAGCATCAATAGCTGCATCGTACTTTTGTTCAAACTCTCTAGAGATAGAGGCACGGCGGCGCTGATAACCAGGGTTATCAAATGCAATAGGCAGTGAATCCAAGACATCATCGATAAGTGCAGCCATATCTTTTTGAAATGCCTTGCCGCCACTTGGCGGAAATTTTAGCGCTACGGGTTGGCGTTCATCGTCGAAATTATTGATATAACACCAATCGTCGGGTGCGCAAAGCTGTGCAACTTGGCGTTCAATGTAATCTTTTACCAGCGTAAAACGGCCTGTGGCAGGTTCACCCATCACGTAAAGGTTGTAACCTCTGGTGCTAATGCCTAACCCGAATGTGAGTGCTTCCCGTGCACGCTCTTGCCCAATAAAGGTCGCATTTAGCGCTTCATCATCTTTTAAAGCACTGTTAATCGCTCGGCGATTGATGGTAGGTGAAAGCGCATCTACATCTAACGCATATAAATTAGTGTCTACAGACATGTCTGTTCTATTTTTCGTTTCTTTACTTAAGTGAAACCCTAATTAACAGTACTGTCAAACGGTTAACTCTTATTACGCAGCTTTACGCTGCTAATTGCCCAACAAACAACCAGCTTAGCGTCTTAATGCATAGATTAAGACATGTTGGGATGGCACAAAGGCTTCTGTTCACATTGATACATGAGGAAACAAGGTGTAGCTTTTCAATGGCGGTAAGTGCGTTACAAAGTGGAAATTTATTTACCAAGCAGCCGACACGAAAAATAAAAAACAAAGGTTAGAACAATGACGACAATAACGAAAGCTAGCAAAGCCATGCTCTTTTCGAGTGTACTGGGCGTTATATTTTCTCCATCTTGCCTCGCTAAAGTAAACTATGCGGACAATTCGGGGTTTTCTATTACTAACACAAGTGAAAGTGCTGCACCTATCGAGGCCGTGTATTCTCACTTTATTCAACAGGTGGATAAGTGGTGGCCAAAAGATCATACTTGGTGGAAGGGTACGCTTAGTATTGATGAACAAGCCGGTGGTTGCTTTTGCGAAGTTACACAAACAGCAAGTGCGGCACACATGCAAATAAGCTATGTGGAGCCTAACAAAAAAGTGGTAATGACAGGCGGATTAGGACCCCTTCAAGAAATGGGCATATCAGGTGCGCTCACTTGGGAATTCAGTAATATGGAAGAAAGCGCTTCATCGAACGAAGAAACAAAGCGCACATTTTCAACAAAAACGAAAGTGACCCTTACCTACCACGCGTCTGGCAATATTCACTTCAGCGGTCAAAGAGCATCTAATGAGGACGCTGCCAATTTAGTTAAAGTTGTCGACAAGGTGCAGGCACAGCAGTTGAATGCATTAACTGCCTTTACCGATAAACAGCTTGATGAGATGAATAAAGACAATGCCAAACGACAATAGAAACGACCAGAAAAAGGTCGCTATGTGAATTTTACGCAAGAGTTTAAGCAAATCATCTTTGTTTGCTAGCCTAAACTGCTTCATTAATGCTCACTTTTCATGCAAGCAGAAATAAATATTGCCTAGTTCAGTGTTAAGCTATTGAGGCATGGCTTAGCGCTGGGTTATTCTATTGGGCTATATGTATGTAAAGTGGGTAAATCCCACGTGCGGTTAAATGGCAATAATGCAAGAGAAAATACAAACACTCTTGCAACTCGTTTGCCTTATGCCGCCCCATAAACGTTTTAACTTTTAATGCGGAAGCCTAAGTTTCATGGCCGATAATCAGTACAATCCGAAAGACATTGAACAACGCGTTCAGCAATACTGGGAAGATAACCAATCTTTTAAAGCAAACGACGATGTAGATAAAGAAAAATTCTATTGTCTGTCGATGTTTCCATATCCTAGTGGCCGACTTCACATGGGTCACGTGCGCAACTACACCATTGGCGACGTAATTAGCCGTTTCCAGCGCATGCAGGGTAAAAATGTATTGCAGCCTATGGGTTGGGATGCTTTCGGTCTACCGGCGGAAAATGCAGCGATCAATAACAATACTGCACCGGCGAAATGGACGTACTCCAACATTGACTACATGAAAAACCAGCTTCGCTCGTTGGGTTTTGGTTACGACTGGGATCGCGAAGTAACAACATGTAAATCAGATTATTACCGCTGGGAACAATGGTTCTTCACTCGCCTTTACGAAAAAGGTCTTGTGTACAAGAAGAACTCTACCGTGAATTGGGACCCTGTAGACCAAACTGTTCTGGCTAACGAGCAGGTAATTGACGGTCGCGGATGGCGTTCAGGCGCGCTAGTTGAGCAAAAAGAAATTCCACAGTGGTTTATTAAAATTACTGATTACGCTGAAGAGCTTTTGCAAGATTTAGAACAGCTTGAAGAATGGCCGGACCAAGTGCGGGCGATGCAGGCAAACTGGATAGGCCGCTCTGAAGGCGTGGAAATTACGTTTGACCTAGCGTCAGCGGTTAACGATATTGCCGATTTAACGGTATACACCACCCGTCCGGATACCTTCTACGGCGTAACTTATGTAGCAGTAGCGGCGCAGCACCCATTAGCTGAGTTTGCAGCACAGTCTAATCCAGATTTAGCGGCATTTATCGAGGAATGCAAAAACACCAAAGTTGCTGAAGCTGAATTAGCGACGATGGAGAAAAAAGGCTTTGCCACTGGATTTGAAGTTATTCACCCTTTAACCGGTGAAAAGCTGCCAATTTGGGTCGCTAACTTTGTATTGATGGATTACGGGTCAGGCGCAGTTATGGCCGTACCGGGTCATGACCAGCGCGATTGGGAGTTTGCCACAAAGTACGACCTGCCAATTACGCAAGTTATTGCTCCAAATGCGGGTGATGAAGATAAGTGCGACCTTTCTGCCTCTGCGTATACCGAGAAAGGCAGCTTGATCAACTCGGATAAATTCAACGGTCTTGAGTTTGATGCTGCATTTAACGGTATTGCCGATGAACTTGAGGGCAAAGGCTGTGGTAAGCGCAAAGTAAACTATCGCTTACGCGACTGGGGTGTAAGCCGTCAACGTTACTGGGGCGCACCTATTCCAATGCTAAATTTGGAAAATGGCGAGTCGGTACCTGTACCGGCAGACCAGCTACCGGTTGTGTTACCAGAAGACGTAGAAATGAATGGCGTGACCTCACCAATTAAAGCTGACCCTGAGTGGGCAAAAACCACATATAACGGAGAAGCTGCGCTGCGTGAAACGGACACCTTCGATACCTTTATGGAATCGTCGTGGTACTACGCGCGCTACGCAAGTGCCACAAACAACGATGCCATGCTTGACCCAACGTCTGCCAACTATTGGCTACCGGTAGATCAATATATTGGTGGTATTGAGCATGCTATCTTGCACCTGCTTTACTCACGTTTCTTCCACAAGCTGCTTCGTGATGAAGGCCTAGTAAACTCTGATGAGCCGTTTAAGCGCCTGTTGTGTCAGGGTATGGTTTTGGCTGATTCTTACTACCGTGAAGACGAGGCAGGTAAGAAAACTTGGTTCTCGCCTACTGAAGTAAGCACAGAGAAAGACGACAAAGGTCGTATTGTTAAAGCGTGGCTTACCGCCGATGGCGAAGAAGTTATTCATGGCGGCATGACCAAAATGTCTAAGTCGAAGAATAACGGTATCGACCCGCAGGAAGTTATCGACCTGTACGGTGCCGATACAGTACGTCTATTTACTATGTTTGCAGCGCCACCAGAGCAAACTCTTGAGTGGGTTGATTCTGGCGTTGAAGGTGCAAACCGTTTCTTACGTCGTATCTGGAAGCTTGTTACCGAGCATGTGGAAAAAGGTACGCCAGAAGCCATCGACGTTAAGTCACTGTCGAAAGACCAGCAGGCACTTCGCCGTGAAGTACACAAGACGATTGAAAAAGTGTCAGACGACTTAGGCCGTCGTCAAACCTTCAACACGGCCGTTGCTGCGGTAATGGAACTACTAAATCACCTTCAAAAGGCGCCGCAAGAAAGCGCCCAGGACATCGCTATTATGCGCGAAGCCTGTGAGTCAATCTTGTTGCTACTTAACCCTATTACCCCGCACATCGCTCACGAGCTTTGGAAAGTACTAGGTCACAGTGAAGATATCGATTCAGCGCCATGGCCACAGGCAGATAAAGCGGCATTGGTTGAAGACGAAAAACTTATCATTGTTCAGGTTAACGGTAAGGTTCGCGCTAAGATGACCATTGCCGCAGACGCGAGCAAAGAGGCAATTGAAGCGTCAGCAAAAGAGCAGCCAAACGTACAGCAATTTATCGAAGGTAAAACCATTCGTAAGGTAATTGTTGTACCTGGTAAGCTTGTAAATATCGTAGCTAACTAGGTCTGCTTATACTATGAAGAAGCACTTACAATTCGCAGTCGCTGTATTGGTTACGGTTCTGGTAACAGGCTGTGGTTTCCATTTACGAAGTAGCCCTAGTCTACCGGACAACATTAATACGGTTGCCATTGAAAGTGCTCGAGCACACGCGCCCCTTGCGCGTGCGCTCGATAAACGCTTAAATGTTTACGGCTTAAGCAGTGTAGACACGGTTTCTGCACAAAGCGTGAGCATTTATTTACTTCCTGAAAAACTAGAACGTCAACTGTTATCTGTTTATCCTTCAGGTCAAGTCGCAGAATACGAGCTTATTTACGTTGTTCGCTATCGCGTGCAGTTTCCTGACAAAGAAGCGGTAATGGCGCAGTTTGAAGTGGTCCGCGACTATCAAGATGATCCAGACCAAGTGTTGGCCAAATCTCGTGAACTCGAATTAATGTTAAGCGAAATGCGCGATGAAGCCGCCGACATCATGATTAGACGCCTTTCTAGTCAAGCTGTCGCTGCGCCTGTCAGCGCCGATAAATAGCACTTCGTCCATGCAAATATACCCAAACCAATTTAGTCAAGATATCACGAAGGCATTGCGCCCATGCTATCTTGTGTTTGGTGACGAACCTCAACAAAGGTTTGATGTCATTGAGCAAATACGTGCTAAAGCAAAGGCCAATGGTTTTGAAGAACGCACGGTCTTGGTGGCTGAAACAGGTTTTAATTGGAACCAGTTGATTGAAGCCACGCAAAGCATGTCGCTGTTTTCAAGCCAGCAGTTTATTGAACTTGAGTTACCTACCGGTAAGCCGGGTACTGAGGGCAGTAAAATGCTGCAAGAAGTCGCAGCGTCGCTAAGCCCCGATATCTTGTTATTGGTTCACGGCCCCAAAATCGGCAAAGATGTACAGCGCGGAAAGTGGTTTAAAGTTTTAGATGACATTGGCGCCTCTGTGCTTTGCTATCCATTAGAAGGGAAACAGCTTAGCGCTTGGTTAAATCAACAACTCAAAGCCCACCAATTATCTGTGTCCGCTGCTGGGGTTAAAATGATTGCCGATTTTTGTGAAGGCAACATGCTGGCCGCTAAACAGGAAATTGATAAACTAGCCCTACTCTACCCCCAGCAATCTATTTCAGAAGCGCAAATAGAACAGGCTATGGTAGACCAGTCACGTTTTAACGTTTTTCAGCTGGTCGATGTCATGCTAAGCGGGGATAGCACCCGCTGTATTAAGATGCTTTACCGGCTGGAAAGTGAAGGCTTAGAGCCGAATATTATTATTTGGGCATTAATTCGAGAATGGGAGCAACTTTGGAAGTTAAAGCTTGCTGAGCAAAGCGGTCCCATTCAGTGGCAGAAGTTTGGAATTTGGCGTAACCGTCAGGGTTACTACCAGAGTGCGTTAAGTCGCCTTAGCTTCGCTCAATTAGAAGATATTCAACACGCCCTTACCCAATCAGATCATGCCTTTAAGCAAAACGTAATCGCTCGCCCTTATGTTGAAATGTGTCACCTTTGTATGATGTTCATGGGGTTCGATTTACGCGAAACACCGCTATTACAAGCATAAAGGACGTCACGTAGTGAGTTTACCTCCCACGTTTACAACACGCCCAACAGTTAAAGCCATTTTAGGGGGAACCTTTAACCCTCCACATAAGGGGCATATTGAAGCGGCGCTTAGCGCTGCTGATGAATTAGGCGTACACGAAGTTCACCTTATGCCCTGCAAATTAGCTCCACATAAGGCAGTCGGCGTGTCAGAAACCCATCGCGTGAGAATGATTGAGCTTTGCGCACAAACCAATAACAGACTTATTCCAGAGCTAATTGAACTTACGTTGCCGTCGCCGTCTTATACAGTAAAAACACTGCGCGCATTAAAAGAAAACAGTGATGACACAATCTGTTTTTTCATTGGTGCAGATTCGCTGTATAATCTGGATAAATGGTACGAGTGGGAGCACCTACTCGATTATTGTCACTTAGTGGTTATGCGTAGAGACGATGAAGAATTCTCGCCTCCTGGCGCAATACAAGCCTGGTTAGACACTCATGTGAGCGACGACAAAAACGTGATTCACACAGAACCTGCAGGTAAAGTAGTGTTAACCAACACACCGCTTTATAATGTTTCATCTACTGAGATTCGTGAAGTACTCGCTAGTGCTACTCCAGCTGATAAAGGTCACGTACTAGAGGGTTCGCCCGCTGAATTGTGGTTAGAAAATGCGGTACTTGAGTACATAAACGAACATCAGTTATATAAAAGTTAAGTAAGTGAGGAAAACTCTTGGAGAGTCAACAGCTCAAACAGTTTGTTAAAGACAAAATCGACGATATGAAAGCCCGTGATGTCATTGAACTAGACGTTCGCGGCAAATCAAGTATTACAGATACCATGATCATTTGCTCGGGTAACTCTAAGCGTCATGTATCTTCTATTGCTGAAAACGTAATGGTAGAAGCGAAAAACGCGGGCCATGCGCCTGGAAGCGTTGAAGGCAAGGAATCTGGTGAATGGGTGCTGGTAGACTTTGGCGATGTTATTTTGCATGTTATGCAAGACGAAACCCGTGATTTCTATCAGCTAGAAAAGCTTTGGTCGTAATCACTACACAACGCGATTAAAACTTAAAGCAATCTTGCCTTATGGATGGCCGTGCTGGCTAAAGTACGGTCTTCATAGCCACTATAACTATTACAACCTGCAGTAAGGGGCGAAAGTGCGTATACAAATCGTTGCGGTTGGTACGAAAATGCCAAACTGGGTGAATACAGGCGTTGACGAATTCATTCGCCGCTTCCCCAGCGACATGCCCGTTTCATTTACCGAGATTGCTGCCGGAAAGCGCGGAAAAAACGCCGATATAAAACGTATTTTAGAAAAAGAAGGCGAGCAGATGCTTGCTGCTATTCCGAAAGGAAACCGCATTGTTACCTTAGAAGTAACGGGCAAACCTTGGGACACGCCAACCCTAGCCAAGCAGTTGGATAACTGGAAAATGGATGGGCGCGACGTGAGCTTACTTATCGGCGGCCCTGAAGGATTAGCCCCAGACTGTATTGCCGCCTCCGAACAAAAATGGTCATTGTCAGCGCTTACGTTACCCCACCCTCTGGTGAGAATTATTCTTACCGAAAGCCTCTACCGCGCGTGGTCGGTAACGCAGAATCACCCTTATCATCGTGAGTAAGGCGGCTTTACGCTAATGCAAAGGAAGTCAATGCACCGAAAACGTCAAGCGATACGCGATCATTCAGCCGAAGCGAACTTATTCGCTCGTCGGGCGACGATTGCTTTTATCATTGTTATAGCCATGTTGGGCATTGTGCTAAACAACCTTTATTCTTTGCAGGTTACACAGTTTGAAGATTATCAGACCCGTTCTAACGGTAACCGAATTAAAGTGCTGCCGATAGCGCCCAACCGCGGACTTATCTACGATCGTAATGGTGTGCTTTTAGCAGAAAATCGCCCCGTTTTTAGTTTGGAAGTCATTCCTGAACAGGTCGATGATATTGATGCCACCCTTCTGGAACTGACTGAACTGATGGGTATTACTAATGATGAACTTGAACGCTTTCAGTCAACGCTTAAAGGTACCCGCCGATTTAAACCGGTAGCACTTCGTACACAGCTTAGCGAAGAGGAAGTTGCGCTATTTTCTGCCAGCAAACATAAGTTTCCCGGCGTACAAATTGAGGCTCGTCTGGCCCGTCACTACCCCTACAAAGAAACCCTTACGCATGCCCTTGGTTACGTTGCCCGAATTAATAAACGAGACTTACAAAAGCTTGTTGAGGCGGGCCAAGAAGATAACTATGCGGCTACGCATGACATTGGTAAGTTGGGTATTGAAAAATATCATGAAGAACTCCTGCATGGAAAGGTTGGTTACCAACAGGTGGAGGTCAACAATCAAGGCCGAATTATTCGCGTTCTTAGTGTTGAACCGCCAACCCCAGGCAAAGACATCGTACTTAATTTAGATCTAGAACTTCAGCTAGAAGCCCAACGCATTATCGATGGCATGCGTGGAGCAATTGTTGTTACCGACGTGAAAACCGGTGGAGTGCTGGCACTTTATTCAAACCCCAGTTACGACCCCAACTTGTTTGTTCACGGCATTAGCAGTAAGAACTATTCAGCACTGTTAAATTCTCCCGACCGCCCGCTTATTAATCGAGCGACCCAGGGGCAATACCCGCCAGCGTCGACGATTAAGCCCCACCTAGGCTTAGTAGGCTTAGAAGAAGGTGTGATCACGAAAGACTACACCATTACTGATACGGGCCGTTACAAGCTGCCAAACGTATCACACGTGTGGCGTGATTGGCGTCGCTGGGGTCATGGCAAAGTTGATGTTTCTAAAGCGATAGAGGTGTCCTGCGATACCTATTATTACGAGTTAGCCTATAAACTGGGTATCGATAAAATAAGTGACGCCATGTATAAATTTGGCTTCGGTGATTTTACCGGGATCGACTTATATGAAGAATCTGATGCCAATATGCCTAGCCGTGGCTGGAAGCGCGCTCGATTTAATCAGCCTTGGTACATAGGCGATACCATCCCGGTAGGCATTGGTCAAAGCTATTGGACCACCACTCCTGTACAGCTCAATACCTCAGTGAATACGCTGATAAACGCGGGGGAACGCTACATTCCGCAAATTATTCGCGGCTATATGAATACGGATAGCTCGGTAGACCTCATTCCCCTTAAATCATTACGTCCTATCGAAATTAAAAATCGCGACAACTTAGATGTTGTATTGAACGCGATGCGCGATGTTGTTAGCGGTGAGGAAGGCGGCGCTAGGCATGCCTTTGCCGATACTCCTTACGACTCAGCGGGTAAAACAGGAACGGCTCAGCTGTTTACTGTAGGACAAAATGAAAAGTATGATGCCAGCAAAATAGATGAGCGCCTTCGCGATAACGCCATGTATGTTGGCTTTGCACCTTTCGATGACCCGGAAATTTCGGTAACAGTAGTGCTAGAGAACGTGGGAGGCGGAAGTAAAAATGCTGCGCCAGTAGCTCGTCAAATTATGGACTTTTACTTCAGAGATCGGGTGTTCGACACCGTCAATACAGCACAATCAAACAATACCAATAAGTTAGGGGCGAATTAGTGAAACGAACCACCATAAACCCTAACAAAATTAGTTTATTACAGCGAATTCATATCGACGGCTGGTTGTTAATTGGCCTACTCGTACTAAGCGCAGTGGGACTCTTCACGCTGTTTTCGGCTTCTGGTCAAGATATGGGGCAAATGGAGCGTCAGTTCATTCGACTTGGATTTAGTTTCATTGTTATGTTCGGCTTAGCGCAACTGCCCCTTGGGTTCTACCGATTTCTATCGCCTTACGCTTTTGTCGGTGGGCTGCTCATGCTTATCGCCGTGCTGCTTTTCGGCGATATGGGTAAAGGTGCTCAGCGCTGGTTAGACTTAGGCTTTATTCGCTTTCAACCCTCCGAGTTAATGAAGCTTGCAGTACCTATGATGGTGGCTTGGTATATCAGTAAGTTTACGCTGCCCCCCCGTACCACACATATCGTTGTCGGGTTTGCTTTAGTGGTGGTGCCAACCATTCTTATAGCAAAACAGCCTGACTTAGGCACGTCACTTCTCATTGCAAGCTCGGGCATCTTTGCCATATTTCTGGCGGGAATGAGCTGGCGTTTAATCTCTGTAGTGGGCGCGTTAATCGGTGCTTTTGCGCCTGTCATGTGGTTCTTTCTTATGAAAGATTATCAAAAGCAACGCGTACTTACGTTCCTCAACCCAGAGAGCGATCCCTTAGGGTCAGGCTATCACATCATTCAATCGAAGATTGCCATTGGTTCAGGCGGGGTAGATGGCAAAGGTTGGCTGCAAGGTACTCAGTCTCAGTTAGAATTCTTGCCCGAGCGCCATACCGACTTTATCTTCTCTGTGTTCAGTGAAGAATTTGGCCTGACTGGGGTGATGTGTTTAATGGCCATTTATATATTTATAATATTAAGGGGCCTTATTATTTCTAGCCGCGCGCAAGACGCATACGCTAAGCTGCTTGGTGGCAGTATCACCCTCACCTTTTTTGTCTATGTGTTTGTAAACATGGGCATGGTATCGGGTTTACTTCCCGTTGTTGGCGTCCCCTTGCCTTTAGTCAGCTTTGGCGGCACATCCATGGTGACTTTGATGGCGGGATTTGGCATTCTTATGGCAATCGCCACTCAAAAACGTTTAATGTCTAGATAACCCGTATGTTGCGACATCTTATTTCGGTACTTGGGATACACAATGTGAATCGCGTAAACAAGCGATGCTATCGTTATTTGGCTATATTTGTTGCCGGTGCGTTTTTGGTAGGCTGCCAAAGTGCACCAAAACAATCTGGACGCTACACCCAGCACCAAGACTCTGCGCCAAAGTACGTTGCAAAAACGCCGGAAACGCTAGACGCTGTTCCTAAGTACGAAGCTTATAGAATGTTTAACAGTCGGCCCTACAAGGTGCTCGGGAAACATTATACGCCAATGCAAAATGGCAAGGGCTACGAAGAAGTCGGTTTTGCAAGTTGGTATGGGCAAAAATTCCATGGCCATCTAACGTCAAATGGTGAAACCTATAACATGTTCGCTATGAGCGCGGCGCACAAAACCCTGCCCCTGCCGTCTTACGTTCGCGTAACCAATTTAGAGAATAATAAACAAGCCATTGTTCGCGTGAATGACCGAGGGCCATTTCACGAAAACCGAATTATAGACTTATCTTATGCTGCGGCAGTTAAACTAGGTTATCACAGTAAAGGCACAGCGAAGGTTAAACTCGAAGTTATCCATTTCGACGAACAAAATAATGTCACTGTAGGCAATGGCCCCACGGTATCTTATGACGAATACCTCGGTATTGCTGTTGAACCTTCAACGCAGGTAGCCAGTGCATCCCCGTCAAATAATGCACAGGAAGAAGCGGCGCCAGAGAAAGGCGATGGCTTATTAAAAGACGCTATTTACATTCAAGTTGCCGCATTGTCTAACGCAGCGAAGGCAAAATCTATATCTAACGTACTATCAGCGCTATACCAAATACCTGCCCACCTACCCGTTGATAATAACATCTATAAACTTCAACTTGGCCCGATTCACGATGAAGCGGTTGTGGCCGAAGTACTTCAGCAATTAAAACAAAATGGCTACCCTAACGCGTATGCTATAACACAGACTTTATAACCTAGGCTCTAAAACGCAAACCCTATACCGCAATATGGACCCGCTTTTATATCCACCTGTTGTTTTAGCGCCCTTTTTATCTACCCTACTTTTACTGTCTATGCCTATCGTAAAAAAAAGAGCAAAAATGGGCTTTTCTACTTTGCTGATGCATAACCCGTAACGCCCCATCGCCCATAAATCCACCGAGAATGTGTCAGCATTGTGTCATTCAACAGGCAATATCACGGTTTCTTCGCCTTAGACCTACTAAGACGTAAACTTTTTTGATAAAACCTAGTCTTATAAGCAGCCTTTCGTTAAGATCTCATGTTGCCTCTGCGATACAATGAGGCTGCAAAGACAGGATTCAGTTTCGAACTGAACTAAAGCTAAAAATGGGTAGTCTTGTTTCGCGGTCTTCGCGTTAATAAGGTAAGCTTTAACTCACACGGATATAACGGTCAAAGAAATTAGAACCATGCTCAGAATAATTCAACGCGCTAAACCGTCATTACTTTCATTTGCCTTTTTGGTGTTAGGGACATTGTTACATACAGCCAGTGCTGCTGTAGTCACTCCGCCTGCTCCATCAGTCGCTGCAGAAGGTTTCTTACTTACCGACTATGAAACAGGTCACGTCATCGCGTCGAAAAACGCAGATATGCAGCTTGCACCAGCAAGTTTAACAAAGATCATGACCATTTATGTGATTGGTAAAGAACTTCAAGCGGGCAATATTAGCCTAGATGATGAAGTTACCATTTCTGAAAATGCATGGGCTAAGAAATTCCCAGATTCTTCAAAAATGTTTATTGAAGTGGGCACGCAAGTTTCCGTTAGCGATCTACTGCGCGGCATTGTAGTGCAATCAGGTAACGATGCCTGCGTTGCTATGGCTGAGCATGTTGCAGGTTCGGAATCTGCATTTGCAAGCATGATGAACGCTCACAGCGCCTCGTTGGGTATGACAGCCTCTCACTGGGTAAATGCTCACGGATTACATGATCCTGACCACTACACCACCCCTCGTGACATGGCTATTCTTTCTCGTGCACTTATTGCCGAGACACCTGAAATGTACAAAATTTACAGTGAAAAAGAATTTACCTACAACGGTATTAAACAGTACAACCGCAATAGCTTACTGTGGGATAAAAGCTTAAATGTTGACGGTATCAAGACGGGCCACACCTCAGATGCAGGCTACAGCTTAATTACATCTGCTGAGCAAGGCGGCATGCGCCTTATTTCTGTGGTAATGGGTACTGATAGCGAACGTGCACGTAAAGTAGAAAACAAAAAACTACTTAAATACGGCTTCCGCTTTTATGAAACGCTTACCCCTTATCAAGCGGGACACAGTTTTGTCGCCCACCGCATTTACATGGGTGATAGAGAAACGGTAGACCTTGGAATTAATCAATCTACCCCCATTACTATTCCTCGCGGTCAAGCGGCGAATTTGGAAGCTAACTTTGAGTTAGACGACAAACTGGAAGCCCCGCTAGCTAAAGGTCAAGTAGTCGGTAAGCTATACCTACAGCTAGAAGGTGAAGACGTGGCAAGTTACCCATTGGTAACCCTTCAAGAAGTAAAAGAAGGTAGCTTCTTCAACCGCGCCAAAGACTACATTATGCTTCAGCTAGGCTTTGACGACGAGTAAAAGCAAATAGATGACTACGCTTTAAAAAGCGAGTGATTAAAAAGCTAGTTGTGAAGCGGCCAGATTTGTTACAATCTGGCCGTTTTTTTATATGATATTTTAAGTACCAAGGATATCGCATGGATACCCGTTTCGACGAACTACTAGATTTTCCAACAAACCAAACATTTAAAGTAATGGGCGTAGCACACGAAGACCTACCAGAGCAGGTAGTAAGCTGTCTTCAACAGCACGCGCCTGGCGATTATTCCCCGGCAGTTAAACCAAGTAGTAAAGGTACTTACCACTCGGTTTCAATAAGTGTACGTGTAACCAGTAAAGAGCATATGGAAACCATCTACACAGAATTAGCCAAACTTGAGCTTGTTAGGGTTGTACTATAAGTGAGTGACCAGCCGATTCAGCCTGAAGCGAATGGTGTTGTAGTACGCCAACTAGGCCGTCAGCCATATGAGCCTGTTTTCGAGGCAATGAAACGCTTTACCGATGAGCGTGACCAGCACACCCAAGACGAGATTTGGCTAGTCGAGCATGACGCTGTTTTTACCCAAGGACAAGCGGGGAAAGCTGAGCATATCCTTATGCCCGGCGATATTCCCGTTGTGCAAGTAGACCGTGGCGGCCAAGTCACCTATCACGGCCCGGGCCAACAAGTCATTTATTTATTGCTTAATATCAAGCGAAGAAAACTTGGCGTTCGTCACCTCGTTACAGCGATGGAAGAATCTGTGGTCGGACTTCTTGCAAAGTACGGTGTAAAAGCCTATCCAAAGCCCGACGCGCCTGGTGTGTACGTGGACGAAAAGAAAGTGTGCTCTCTTGGTTTAAGAATACGTAATGGCTGCTCGTTTCACGGATTGGCTTTAAATGTTAGTATGGATCTATCACCGTTTCAGCGTATTAACCCATGTGGTTATGCCGGTATGGAAATGATAGATACCGCGCGCCTTAACGGCCCAAATACGCTTGAAACCGCTGGTAATGAATTAACGCATTTGTTATTAGAAGCGCTTTCCATTGCACAGCCAATATATAAAGAAGGTTTTGATGAGTAACGCACGACCTCAAGCGGGGGTAAAACTCCGTGATGATGAAAAAGTAAAACATATTCCCGTCACCATTATTCCTACAGAAAAGGAAGAAATGCTGCGCAAGCCGGAGTGGATAAAAATCAAATTGCCTCGTACTACCGAGAAAATTGATCACATCAAGAAAACACTTCGCAAAAATAATCTTCACTCGGTATGTGAAGAAGCAAGCTGCCCTAACCTAGCCGAGTGCTTCAACCACGGTACGGCCACCTTTATGATATTAGGTGATATTTGTACCCGCCGTTGTCCTTTCTGTGACGTAGCTCACGGTAAGCCTTTGCCTCCAAGCGCAGAGGAGCCAGAGAAGCTCGCTAAAACGATTGCAGAAATGAACTTGCGCTACGTGGTTATTACGTCTGTTGACCGCGATGATCTTCGCGACGGTGGAGCCCAGCACTTCGTAGATTGCATTAATGCTATTCGCGAACACAGCCCAACGACAACCATTGAAGTATTAGTGCCAGACTTCCGTGGCCGTATGGACCGAGCGCTGGAGATTTTCAAAAACGGCGTGCCTGATGTGTTTAACCACAACCTTGAGACCATTCCTCGCCTATACCGAGAATGTCGTCCAGGTGCAAATTACCAGTGGTCATTAGACTTGCTTAAAAAGTTTAAAGCGCAACATCCTGACGTAATGACGAAGTCGGGCTTAATGATGGGCATGGGTGAAGAGAACGAAGAAATTCAAGGGGTACTTGATGACCTGCGCGCTCATGATGTTGATATGCTGACACTCGGTCAGTACCTTCAGCCTAGCCGCCACCACTACCCAGTAAAACGCTATGTGCACCCTAAAGAGTTTGATGCGCTAGGCGATTACGCCAAAGAGATCGGCTTTACTCATGCAGCGTGCGGCCCCATGGTTCGTTCAAGTTACCATGCTGACCAACAGGCGGCGGGTAAAGAAGTTAAATAATGTTAACGCCATTTCATTAATTGAAATACGTTACCAATACGCACTTCAGATTTTAAAAAGCGATGATTTCATCGCTTTTTTTGTGCTCATTTTTCGCCTTTTAACGTTTTATCGTGCACTTATAAAACGACACCGCCGGTAGAATGCGCTAGCCGTTATATTTATAAGCAGCAATTCTTGCTGTGTCCTTTGCTTGCTAAATAATTACGGGTGACAAACCCGTAGGTATTGTTAGAATGCGCGAATTGTAGCTTAACTCCTTAAACGCCCCCCAAAAACAGGGGTAAGGTCATTTCATGCGCAAACATATTTACATTGCCTATACAGGCGGCACCATTGGTATGAAACCCTCTAAACAAGGTTATGTACCCGCTGCTGGCTTCTTAACTGAAACACTAAAAAAGATGCCTGAGTTTCACCGCTCTGAAATGCCCCTTTTTACCTTGCATGAGTATGATAATTTAATCGATTCATCAGATATGGATCCGTCAGATTGGCAGCGTATCGCCGATGACATTGCCGATAACTACGATAAGTATGATGGCTTCATTATTTTGCACGGTACAGATACCATGGCATACACGGCTTCAGCGCTAAGTTTTATGTTAGAAGACTTAACGAAGCCTGTGATTGTTACCGGTTCACAAATTCCGTTAGCAGAACTGCGTTCAGATGGTCAAGTAAACCTGTTAAATGCCTTATTTGTGGCGGCAAACTACCCGATTGCAGAAGTAGGACTGTTTTTTAATAACCGTTTGCTTCGAGGTAATCGCAGCCGAAAAGTTGATGCCGACGGATTTAGTGCTTTTGATTCCCCTAACTTCCCTCCGTTACTTGAAGCGGGGATCAATATTCGCATTAAAGCAGGTACCTTGGCAGAAACACCTAACAATACCTTAACGGTATCTAGCGTAAAGGCCCAGCCTATTGGCATGGTAAGCTTATACCCAGGTATTGCCCCTGAGGTAATTAAAAACACGCTTCAGCAACCCGTTAACGCGCTAATATTGCTAAGTTATGGTGTAGGCAATGCGCCGCAAAACCCTGAACTTATCGCGCAACTTAAATACGCGAAAGCCCGTGAAATCCCTGTTTTAAACTGTACGCAATGCATGCGCGGGCGCGTAAACATGGGCGGCTATGCGACCGGGCACGGCCTACAAGAAGTTGGCGTATTATCGGGTAGTGATATGACGCCAGAAGCCGCCCTCGCTAAATTACATTACTTGTTGAGCAAAGGGCTTGCGTTTGAAAAAATCAGTCAACTGCTTACACAAAACTTGCGTGGCGAATTAAGCGATTAACATACAATACCCGCAACGTTTGCGTTGGCAGGCACTAAAACGACAACGTTTTAAAAAATAAGGTTTTAAAAGTGACAACAACATATTCAGGTATGCTGCGAAAAATGCGCACCGCTGCCGATGAAGACAATACAGTACGCTACACACTCCCTATCGGTGACGAGTTTTTAGATATTAACAGCCTAATAGGTAAAGAAGTAACAGTAACCTTCTCGGGTGACATTAACTGTGTGCACTGTAATCGTAAAACCAAGAAAAGTTTTAACCAAGGTTATTGCTACCCTTGCTTAATTTCCTTGGCGCAGTGCGACAGTTGTATTATCAAGCCTGAGAAATGCCACTATCACGAAGGTACATGTAGAGAACCCGAGTGGGGAGAAGAACACTGCTTCAGCGACCATTTTGTTTATCTTGCTAATACCGGTACGGTGAAAGTTGGAATTACCCGAATGGTAACTGATGGCGTGTCGACGCGATGGATGGATCAAGGCGCTACCCAGGCAACCGTTATGTTACGTGTGCCAGATAGACTAACAAGTGGGCAAGTTGAAACCTTGTGTAAAGACCACATTGCCGATAAAACAAACTGGCGCACTATGCTAAAGGGGAAACCAGAAGAGGTGGACCTTGAGCAAGTCAAAACGGAGCTAATGGAAAAGATTGAAAACGACTTAGCGGCGTTGAAACAAGAAAAAGGACTGCAAGCGGTGTCGGAAGTGAGTACGCCTATTCACGATATTCATTACCCTGTAGAAGACTACCCGGTGAAAATTAAGTCGTTAAACTTAGATAAGACACCGTCGTTTTCTGGCGTACTAACAGGTATTAAAGGCCAATATTGGATGTTAGATGGCGACCGCGTTATCAATATCAGAAAGTTCGCAGGCTATAACGTAGACGTCACATATTAGAATTATGTGACGTCTAAAGGTCTACTCGCATTTGCTTTTACGTAAACGCTTGTAGACCTTTTAGCGTTTAGCAACCCACGAACGCGCCAATTTACTGCCAAAATTCGAAATAGTCGCCACTATTTCTCTGCGGCTTAGGCGCAGGTTCGAAGGCCGGCGTGCCAAGATACAAGAATCCAACCAGCTCATCGTCTTCGCTAAGACCCAGACCATTCCTTACCGTTTCGCATTGCGCATAATTGCCTGTGCGCCACATACCGTTAAAGCCCTGCGCAACTGCCGCCATTTGCATGGCCATAACGCCACAGCTGGCCGAAGCGATTTGCTCAACTCTTGGCACTTTTTCATGTTCAATATGCTTTGCAATTGCAACAACGACCATGGGCGCGCGATGCGGAAGCTGCACTGCCCTTTCTATGTCTTTTTGTGGCTTACCGTTTTCGATAGCCGACTTTTCATACAATGCACCTAGCTTATCTAACCCCTTTCCCGTACATACAATAAAACGCCATGGTGTTAGACACGCATGATCAGGTGCGCGCAGAGCAGCCTGCATAATATTTTCAAGTGCATCACCACTTGGTGCTGGCGCTTCTAAACGCGGCTGAGAACTTCTGTTAAGTAACAATGTTAAAGCGTCCATCTACGTCCCTACATATCAAATTCGTGCGTAATCTAGAGCGTTAAAAGTCTCTAGTTACCTAAAAGCATACCCGTAAAAGCGGTATGGTTGGTTGTATGCTAGATCCTACGGTCCATAAACAAAAAAGACCAGAAATATCCGGTCTTTTAGCGCGTTAATCAAGCGCTGTATTTGTTGTACTATGAAGGCATTTTAGGCGCAAAAAATTGTTTAAAGTAATAATCGACGCTTAAAAACCGTCCTCCGCCATATACAAACAGAACCAATAGCATAACGAAATACGTCGCAGCAAATTCAATACCGTTATTCAGCACGACAAAGTTGCCGCTTGACGTTAACCATTCGTAATGGCCATGGTTTTGTAATAGTGATTTCGCAGCCGATAGTTTTTCGGGCGCAGCCATAACACTTTCATTAAGCACGATAGTACCGTCAGCAAGCCAAGACGACGCGTCAGCAATAGCCAACCAGCCATTATCAGCATGTACACTAACCATAGCAACGACCATAGTGATTATTAACGGGATACTGACTAGGCGAGTTAATGCCCCAAATAATAACAGTACACCCCCAACCAGTTCAGCGGCGGTGGCCAAAAATGCCATTACAAATGGTATAGGCAAGCCTAAACCGTAATCCTCATTTCCAAACCAGTCTACTATGCTGTCAAAACTAGATGCTTTATTCCAACCAGCTTGTATCATTACCGGTGCTAAATATAAGCGTAACAAAAATAGCGGAATGCCGTCGGCTAACTGTAGTCGTGCTACAAACTGTTGGTAAATTTTTATCATCGTTTTGCCTTTTTCAATATTTCAGAATAAGAACGGAGCAGTATGAAAAAAATTTCATCGCACAAGAATACGCCTTCACCGTTCTCACGAATAATGCAAAAAGGCCAGCAAAAAGCCCGGTACAAGGAGCGCAACGGCAAGTTTTTAATGAGTATGAGTGAAGACGATCACACGCGTATAGCGCATCTTATTAAAAGGTGGCTAGAGGAAGACACGAAAACGCGTTAACGGCAGTTTAATAGCGAAATTATTGTTCTCGTGGCTAATTGTCCCTATTGATTAAGGTAAATCGAATGGCTGCACACAAAAAATTACAATTAAGTTCGCGATCTTATACGTTTTAGGTAACATAATGTAATGCAGTATATTGAGCAAGATACCCCTGACTGGTCTTGCTCTGATTAGTTAATTCAAAAAAGGTAGTGATCAAATGGCAGCCAAAGGAAATTGGACCAAATCCTTGTTTATTGGCTTGTGGACGGTGCTTAACTTCACCCGCAAACTTTTCTTTAATCTTATTTTCATTGTTATTTTTGTTGGATTGATTGTTGCTATAGCGGGTCAGGACAACGAGCAACTAACGGTAAATAAAGGCAGTGCACTTTTTCTAACGCTTAACGGCAAGTTGGTCATTGAAAAAGAAAGCGTTGATCCCTTCGAGCAATTTTTACAGGAATCGCTAGGCAGTGAACCTGAAAACCCAGAAGTGCTTGTTCGCGACGTGGTAAAAGTGCTAGAGAACGCCCAAAAAGACCGCCGTATTAAAGCTCTGGTGTTGGATTTGCAAGGCTTTACAGGCGGTGGTTTGGATAAACTTCGCGCCGTAGCGAACGCTATTGACGGGTTTAAAGAATCGGAAAAGCCGGTATACGCTATTGGCGATTACTTCTCACAGGACCAATATTACTTAGCAGCCCACGCTGACAACATTTATCTAAACCCAATGGGAGGGTTGATGTTTGAAGGGTATGGTCGCTTCGGTATGTACTTTAAAGACATGCTAGAAAAGCTGAAGGTTACCACACATATTTTCCGTGTGGGCACCTATAAATCAGCGGTTGAGCCACTCATGCGCAACGACATGTCACAGGAAGCCAAAGAAGCAGAAAAGCAGTGGTTAGATGGCTATTGGGCTCAATACAAGGCTGACGTTTCAGCAGCCCGCGGTATTGATGAAGCTAATTTTGATGAAACCCTTGAAGGGCTTTTGGCTAAGTTTGAAGCCGCCGGCGGCGACTTTGCTCAATATGCCCTGCAAAACAATTGGGTAGATGCGTTAAAAACACGAGAAGAAGTCAGGCTTGAACTTATCGACATAGTGGGCGAAGACGACAATAAACTCGGCGTGAATTTAACGTCATTTAATACCTACCTTAAGGTGATTAATCCGCCCATGCCGGCCATTGAATCTGATATGGATAAAGTCGCTATTGTTGTTGCCAAAGGAACGATTTTAGACGGCGATCAAAAAGCTGGCACTATAGGCGGCGACAGCACTGCACGTCTGTTAAGAAAAGCGCGATTAAATGACAACGTAAAAGCAGTGGTACTACAGATAGACTCTCCTGGCGGTAGTGCATTTGCATCTGAGGTTATCCGTCAAGAAGTACTTCAGCTTCAACAGGCAGGCAAGCCGGTTATTGCATCAATGAGCACTTACGCGGCGTCTGGTGGTTATTGGATTGCGGCAAGCGCAGATAAAATTATCGCGAGCCCGAGTACAATAACGGGCTCTATCGGTGTATTTGGCATGTTTATGACCTACGAGAATTCACTGGATTATTTAGGCATTCATAGCGATGGCGTCGCATCCACTGAGCTTGCAGGCTTTTCAACGGTTCGCCCGTTAGCACCAGAGTTTGGTCAGATTCTTCAGCGCAATGTAGAAAACACCTATGGTAACTTTCTGTCGCTTGTCTCTAACGCACGAGATATGCCAATTGATGAAGTAGACAATGTAGCGCAAGGTCGCGTGTGGATTGGTGACGATGCGATTAACTTGGGGCTAGTTGACCAATTAGGAACCCTTGACGATGCGGTTGTTGCTGCTGCCGAAATGGCTGAACTGGAAAATTACGATACGTTTTACGTAAAGCGTACGTTAACCGCTCAGGAAATATTCTGGAAAGAATTTTTTGGACAAGCAATGACATTTGTTGGCAAATGGCAGTTTGCGAATGCAGATACTGCACTGGTTAACGAGTTTAAGCGTGTACTGAAAGAGTTTAACTTGGTAAACCAACTTAACGACCCGAAAGGCACTTATGTTCTTTGCTTACCCTGCGACGTTGAATAACGGTCAAGCAAGAAAAACTTTCTTAACAAAGAGGCAGTAAGATCGCTTCAAATGACTTAACCCAAGAACAGCGTCGTGTGATTACCGACGCTGTTTTTCGTTGCTATGATAAAGCGGAGCACTATTTTTCTCGTTCTTTCGAACGCCCCGCCATTACATTCAGACGTTCCGGTAAAAACGCGGGTACCGCATTTTTGCAACAAAACCGCCTTAACTTCCACCCTATTTTATACAAAGAAAATAGCGAGGTATTTATACGGGAGGTGGTGCCACACGAAGTGAGTCACCTGCTAGTATGGATATTGTTCGCAAGGGTTCAACCCCACGGGAAAGAATGGCAATCGGTGATGCGGGGGGTGTTTGACTGCTCCCCAAGTGCAACGCATCAGTTTGATGTAAAGCGCGTAAGCCGCTCTTTTAGCTATAAATGTGATTGTGACACTTATGCGTTGAGTACGCGCAGGCATAATAATATTTTAAAAGGTGCCCAGTATAAGTGTAAAAAATGCAGCGCCTTACTTAGAGCAGCCTAATTGGGGTAAATTTGGAAACACAAGGCTATTGATATTGCTTTGCCATTACGTGCTTTCGACTAATTAAACCAGTGTTTAGTAAATACGCTGTCTAAATCGTCAAATGCTGTCTTGAGAAGTTGCGCTAGCTCTTTGTATTTTGGTTTAGCCTTAGCACTAGCAATATTCACCCCTTGGGAGCGCATTTTAGCGTGAATCTCTTGATACCAACTTTTTAGCTGCGGCGGAAGGTATTGATCTGAACGATGACCGAGCCAAAGTAACCCTTGCATGGGTAAACTTAGAAAAAATGCACCTATAGCGATGGTCTGGGGTAAATAGTCAGCGCCTAAATTCTGAAATAAAAGCGCACAGGAAACCATAGCGACCGGAGGCATGGTCTTAATCGCAAATTTGGTTGCAGCAACCACACGGCACTCTGGGAAAAAAGCGTAAAGCTCTTTCCTAACAGGCCACGTCTTCATGTACTGCTGACCGTTTTTCAACATTGTCACTACTGATTGAGACATGGCCCACCTCTTTCATTTAACTATTTGACCAACTCTAGCGTTTTCATATTAACTTGCTGCACCGTATAGCTGATTGCTCATATACATTGGCATTTGATTACGCTAAGCCTTCACACTACGTCAAGTATATACGATGTAGCAGCAAATTTGGTCGCATCTTTAGTTTAGTTGCCTCAATTTAACGTCATGGAAGATAGAAAAGTCTGAGAAAAAATAACCAAGGTTTACCCCTTTTTGAGTGGCTTATTTCCCAATATATATGGGCGCTAGCGCCTTGGATTCAAGCTTTATCTCATTCATTTAATAATTAAATGGTATAAGCATTCGCTATCTTTAAGTGACATTTTCTCAGCTTACGGGCATCATACGCATTAGAGTCCTAGCGATGTGCAGTACTACGTTCTTATCACGGCCTTTAAACTTTTGATGTGATAGTTCACTGCAATTTACCGCTGGCTAATAACCATAATAAAAAGTAACTAGGTGTTGTGCTTGATTTAATAATTTTCGCCCCTACCTAGCTTTCTAAGAGAATTTGTATAAGTAGCCCGATTCGGGCGAAATATTTGGAGAGGAAAATGGCAGAAAGCAGACACGTCCGTCTACTTATCTTGGGTTCTGGCCCAGCAGGTTACTCAGCGGCGGTTTATGCTGCACGCGCTAACCTTGAACCTGTACTTTTAACTGGTATTCAACAAGGCGGACAGCTTACTACCACAACAGAAGTAGAAAACTGGCCTGGCGACCCTGAAGGTCTTACTGGCCCAGATCTCATGGTTCGTATGCAAAAGCACGCGGAAAAGTTTGATACCGAGATTATTTTTGATCATATCAACAAAACAGATCTGACTAAGCGCCCTTATACCCTTTACGGCGATAGCGGCACCTACACTTGTGATGCACTAATTATTGCAACAGGTGCCTCTGCGAAATACTTGGGCTTAGAGTCAGAGCAAGCGTTTATGGGTAAAGGCGTATCAGCGTGTGCAACATGTGATGGTTTCTTCTACCGCAATCAAAAAGTAGCGGTTGTTGGCGGCGGTAACACGGCCGTTGAAGAAGCGCTTTATCTTTCTAATATTGCCTCTGAAGTTCACGTTATTCATAGAAGAGACAGCTTCAGAAGCGAAAAAATACTTGAGCAACGTCTTCGTGAGAAAGCAGAGAACGGTAATGTTGTGTTACACCTAAATCGTACCCTTGATGAAGTGCTAGGCGACGAAATGGGCGTTACCAAGATACGTATCAAGGAAACCGAAGGTGATGCAACCGAAGAGCTTGACGTAATGGGTCTGTTCATTGCTATCGGTCACAAACCAAATACCGATATTTTTGATGGTCAGCTTGAAATGAAGGATGGCTACATCACAGTGAACAGCGGTACGAATGGTAACGCGACACAAACCAGCGTTGAAGGTGTATTCGCAGCGGGTGACGTAAGCGATCACATCTACCGTCAGGCAATCACTTCAGCGGGCACAGGCTGCATGGCCGCCCTTGATGCTGAAAAATACCTTGACGGTATTATGCCAGAACAAGGTTAAGTACCTTATTTGAAAGCCCTACGTTACTGTGGGGCTTTTTTACTTATGATAGCGTTACATTATATTGAAGAAGGCGCGCCCTTCCCGCCTGTTGATACCGCGTTAGAAGACCCAAACGGTTTACTTGCCTTCGGCGGCGATTTAAGCCCTGCTCGCTTATTTTCCGCATACTCCCAAGGCATATTTCCGTGGTTTAGTGATGATGAACCGCTACTTTGGTGGTCACCGAACCCTCGGGCAATCATCGAGCTTGACGATTTTGTTCCATCAAAAAGCCTTAAAAAATTGGCTCGCAAACAGAAATACACGGTAACGATAAATCACGCATTTGACCGCGTTATAAACACCTGCTCCACAATACCTCGCAAGAACCCGAACACGGGTGATTTTTCAGATGAGACTTGGATAACTGAAGATATGATAGCTGCATACAAGCAGCTTAATGGTTTAGGTCTTGCCCATTCTGTTGAGGTATGGCATGACGACGAGTTAGTAGGCGGCCTATACGGCGTTGGTATTGGTAAAGTTTATTGCGGCGAGTCTATGTTTCACCGTGAAAGTAACACGTCAAAGCTAGCTATGCTGGCGCTAGTTGAGCATATGAAAGCTTACGATATGGCGTTTATCGATTGCCAATTGCCCACTGACCACCTTTCTTCATTAGGTGCTAAAACCCTCTCAAGGGAAGACTTTATTGAAAAATTGGAAAACAACAACCACACTTTAACAGATGACGGTAGGCTTCACGAAGACTACCTAGCCCGTTGGAAGCCAAGAGTGATTACACCGTGAAGTTTGGTATAACCCAATCGTTTTCATGTAGCTATTTGCCTGAACAGCAGGAGCAACTGTTAGTTTATGCTGAAAATAACAATTCTCAGCAGTGGCATTATTCGCAGCTTATTCAAGTAGGGTTCAGACGCAGTGGTGAACAAATATATCGCCCTCACTGCCCAGCCTGTAAAGCGTGCAAGTCGGTAAGGATCCCCGTTTACGAGTTTACCCCCTCTCGCAGTCAAAAGCGTCTGCTAAAAAGTAATCAGAACTTTAGCGTCAGGCTAGTCGATAAAACCCGTGACGATTACTATCCGCTGTACGAGCGCTATATTACTGAGCGTCATGCTGATGGCAGCATGTACCCCCCGTCGAAAACCCAGTTCGATAACTTCGTACAAAGCGAATGGATGACTACGCATTATCTTGAGGCCTACCACGGCGAAAAACTTATTGCTGTGGCTGTCACTGATATTATTGATGCCAATAAAAACATGAGCGCGCTTTCGGCGCTGTATACATTTTTTGACCCTGACTATAGCCCAGCGTCTTTAGGCACATGGATGATTTTGATGCAGATTGAACAGGCTAAGCGTTTAGGTCACCGCTACGTGTATTTGGGCTATTACGTTGATGGTTGTCAAAAAATGTCTTACAAGCATAAATTCCTGCCGTTTGAGCAGTTTAGTGACAATGAATGGCATCAATTTAGTAAAAGTAGTAAAATACACACTTAATTGCTTTACACCGCACCCAAGATTGGGTAAGGTCTGCGCGGCAAAAATTTTGAATTACTGAGGTAACTGCTTTACATGGCAAAAGAAGATTGTATTGAAATGGAAGGTACTGTGTTGGACACGCTACCTAACACTATGTTCCGCGTTGAACTAGAAAACGGTCACGTAGTGACTGCACACATCTCTGGTAAAATGCGCAAGAACTATATCCGTATTCTTACTGGCGATAAGGTCACCGTTGAGATGACTCCATACGATTTGACTAAAGGTCGAATCATTTATCGCGCAAGATAATGAGCCATTTAAGCGGTAACGCATAAAAAAAGCCCGATATAATCGGGCTTTTTCATATCTGTTGCTGACTCATTAATGCTGTTTCGCATTTACTTACAATGCTTCGCTATTGTAGATAAACGCCAAAGCACTCCGAAGGCGACCTACCGCCATCCTTCGGGCACTTTTCTAAAGCAATCGTTAACTAGGCTCAGCTTCTTCAGACTTGGCGCCTACACCTGTGTATTCGAAGGTTAATTTATCTTCTACACAGTCTACTTTCACATTGCCGCCTTTAGACAACTCACCAAATAACAGCTCATTAGCCAACTCTTTCTTCAGATCGTCTTTGATGACACGTGCCATTGGTCGTGCACCCATCGCTTTGTCATAACCCTTGTCGGCCATGTAAGCCCGAGCATCACTGGTTACCTCAAGTGAAACACCTTTCACGTCAAGCTGCGCTTGAAGCTCAATGATAAACTTATCGACCACTTGCAAGATGATTTCAGGGTCCAGATGATTAAACCAAATAATGCCATCTAAACGGTTTCTGAATTCAGGGGTAAATACCTTATTAATTTCCGACAATGCATCATGGCTGTGGTCTTGCTGCTTAAAGCCAATAGACTTGCGCACCGTTTCCTGCACACCAGCGTTGGTGGTCATTACAAGTACAACATTTCTAAAGTCCACTTTGCGGCCGTTGTTATCAGTTAACGTACCATGATCCATCACTTGAAGAAGAATATTGTAGATGTCGCTATGCGCCTTCTCAATTTCATCTAGAAGCACCACAGAGTATGGGTTTTTAATCACCGCGTCTGTTAATAAACCGCCTTGGTCGAAGCCCACATAACCAGGAGGAGCACCGATTAAGCGGCTTACCGCATGACGTTCCATGTATTCAGACATGTCGAAGCGCACTAATTCAACGCCCATAATCTTCGCCAGTTGCTGAGTTACTTCAGTTTTACCGACACCTGTAGGGCCAGCAAACAAGAAACTACCAATTGGTTTGGCTTCGGCCCCTAGGCCTGAACGCGACAGCAAAATAGCGTCGTTAAGCGTCTCTATCGCCTTGTCTTGGCCAAAGACAACCATTTTAAGGTTGCGACCTAGGTTCTTAAGCACTTCTTTGTCAGAGGCTGACACAGACTTCTCAGGAATACGCGCCATTTTTGCAATGATTTGCTCAATGTCACCTACATTGATGGTCTTTTTACGTTTTGAAGGCGGTAGCAAGCGTTGACTTGCACCGGCTTCGTCCATCACGTCAATGGCCTTATCTGGAAGGTGACGTTCATTAATGTATTTGGCCGACAGTTCAGCTGCCGCCTGAATCGCTTTTTGCGTAAAGCGCACGTTGTGGTGCTCTTCATAGCGACTCTTAAGACCGAGTAAGATTTTGGTCGTATCGCTTACACTTGGTTCTGTGACATCAACTTTTTGGAAACGACGGGCCAGCGCACGGTCTTTTTCGAAAATACCCTGGTATTCTTGATATGTGGTAGACCCAATACAGCGAAGTTCACCGCTTGAAAGTTTAGGCTTAAGCAAGTTAGACGCGTCCATTACACCGCCAGACGCCGCACCTGCGCCAATAATGGTGTGGATTTCATCAATAAATAAAATCGCGTGCTTGTCTTTACCTAACTCTTTTAAAATTGCTTTTAAACGCTTTTCAAAGTCACCGCGGTATTTAGTCCCCGCCAGCAGCCCACCTAAGTCCAGTGAATACACCGTACTTTCTGCAATAACATCAGGCACGTCTTCGTTCACGATGCGATAAGCTAACCCTTCGGCAATAGCGGTTTTACCCACGCCGGCCTCACCCACAAGTAACGGGTTATTTTTACGACGACGGCATAGGATTTGAATAGTTCGCTCTACTTCAGAATCGCGGCCAATGAGTGGGTCAATTTTTCCATCTTTGGCATGTTTATTCAGGTCAGTCGCGTACTTACTTAACGCCGAACCGCCCTCTTCTCCCGACTCGCTCTCTTCTGCAGTTTCCGGGTTAACTGGCTCATCGTCATCGGCTTTACTCACGCCATGACTAATAAAGTTCACTACATCTAACCGGGTAACATCCGCTTTTTTGAGGATATATACCGCCTGAGACTCTTGCTCACTGAAGATTGCAACCAACACATTTGCGCCCGTTACTTCGTCTTTACCCGACGACTGTACGTGGAAGACCGCCCGTTGTAACACACGTTGAAAACCTAACGTAGGCTGGGTTTCCCGCTCGTTCAACTGGTCGTCTAAAATGAGTGGTGTGGTATCTTTCACGAAAGATAACAATTCGCTTTTAATTGCCTCTATATCGGCACCACATGCTTTGAGCGCATCGCGAGCAGCTGAGTTATCAAGCAATGCCAACAACAAGTGCTCAACCGTCATAAACTCATGACGGTGCTCCCTGGCAAATACAAACGCGTCATTCAACGTTTGTTCTAATTCTTTATTTAACATATCGCTCGCCCTCTACAAAAAACCTTATGCTTGCTCCATCGTGCACATCAACGGGTGCTGATGCTTGCGTGCGTACTGATTAACCTGCATCACTTTTGTCTCTGCTATCTCAGCAGTAAAAATGCCACACACGGCTTTTCCTTGATAATGAACGGTTAGCATAAGTTGGTTGGCTTTCTCAGCGTCCATATTGAAAAACTGCATGAGTACTTCAATGACAAAATCCATTGGCGTGTAGTCGTCATTGTTCAACAACACTTTATACATGGGAGGCGGCTGCGGCTTTTGTCGCTGCGCGTCTTTTTGTTTTTCCTTTTCGATACTAATAGCGTTGTCTTTACTCATAACTTAATAATAGTGGTTATCTGGGATATATGTGTACAAACTTTTGGATAAATTTATTCACATTATCCCTTGACATAATATGGTTAAAAAATCTACATTTTGTATTGTGGTGTTGGGTATTGCACAGTGATAACTATTTATAACTTCATATTAGTTACATTCAATACTCTTTCCACCCTGTCTCCGGATCTATAATGGGGGCATATACTCGTGAGTTCAAGGATTAAGAGGAAGTCGAAGTATGGCGGTTGGCAAAGTTAAATGGTTTAACAACGCAAAGGGTTTTGGATTTATCGTTCCTGAGGACGGCGGCGAAGATATTTTCGCGCATTACTCTACGATTCAAATGGAAGGCTACCGTTCGCTAAAAGCGGGACAAGAAGTGACGTTCGAAGTACAGCAAGGCCCTAAAGGGCTACACGCTGAGAACATTGGCTTCAAAGAAGAACCAGAGCGTTAATAAAAAGAATTTATAAAGCCTGACCTTGCCGTCAGGCTTTTGCTTTTTATGCCATTTATAAAACGCAAAGGCGTACATTTGCGCCTGTGTGGATGGTTGTGTCGATTATTAACTGAGCTTTTGTGTTAACTTCTATGTGAGCACGTGTTTTAACTTTTGCGTTAGCATATGAATAATTAGCGGCGCGCTACGTTATCTGCACGCTTACCCAAACGATACCTTCAAAGTAACACCCTGCTTAGTACAAGCGCTCAAGCCCAATTCCTTAAACCCAGCGCTTTAAAAACAACTCTTTTAAAACAATTCCTTTAAAAAAATAGCCTTCCCTTTTCGATACATGTAAGCAACGCCAAGTTTTACCATTTGTATGCTAAACACGTAAGCACGTTAACGTGCCTTTGAAGGTTAAAAAAAAAGCCCGCTCACTTCAGTGAACGGGCTTTTTAATGTTCATATAACGCTATTTTTTACGTCATCACAATTGAACGTTAAGACGTCATACGATCAACTGTGAAAATTGTAATTAAGCGCCAAGAATAGTTTTAAGTGTCTTACTTGGAGACATCGTTGCAAAAAGCTTATCTTCGTCTGGGTAGTAGTAACCGCCAATTTCTTGTGCGCTGCCTTGAGTCGCATCAATCTCAGCCAAGATATCATCAATTTTCGCTGATAGCTCTTCATAAACTGGCTTAAACTGCGCTGCAAGATCTGCATCTTCAGTTTGGTTCGCTACTTCTTCAGCCCAGTATAGACCCAGGTAAACATGGCTACCACGGTTGTCTAGCTGGCCCGCTTTACGTAGCGGAGACTTACCATTGTTAAGCAACTTCTCCGTCGCTTTATCAAGGGCTGTAGCAATAACTTTTGCTTTGGTGTTACTGTGCTTTATAGCAACATCTTCTAGCGATACCGCTAGTGCCAGAAATTCACCTAGCGAGTCCCAGCGCAAGTGACCTTCTTCAACAAACTGTTGAACGTGCTTAGGCGCACTACCACCCGCACCAGTTTCGTAAAGACCGCCGCCCGCCATCAATGGAACAATTGATAGCATTTTTGCACTAGTACCAAGCTCAAGAATTGGGAATAGGTCAGTTAGGTAGTCACGAAGTACGTTACCTGTTACTGAAATAGTGTCTAAACCGCGAAGCGCACGTTCCATGCTGTAGCGAATAGCGCGTACAGGAGACATAATTTGAATGTCTAAACCGTTTGTATCATGGTCTTGAAGGTACTTTTCAACTTTCTTTATAAGTTGCGCATCGTGAGCACGCTCGTCATCTAGCCAGAATACTGCAGGCATACCCGATTGACGTGAACGCGTCACCGCTAGCTTAACCCAATCCTGAATAGGTGCATCTTTCACCTGACACATACGCCAGATATCGCCTTCTTCAACATCGTGAGAGATAAGAACGTTACCGTCTTGGTCAACAATAGACACAGTGCCGTCAGCTTCTAGTTCAAACGTTTTGTCGTGCGAACCGTACTCTTCTGCTTTTTGCGCCATCAAACCAACGTTAGGTACCGTACCCATTGTTGTTGGATCGAATGCACCATGTGTCTTACAGAAGTTGATAACTTCCTGGTAAATAGTGGCGTAAGTACTTTCAGGGATAACCGCTTTAGTGTCGTGCGCCTTTCCATCTGGACCCCACATTTGGCCAGAGTTACGGATCATTGCAGGCATAGACGCATCTACAATTACGTCACTTGGGACGTGAAGGTTCGAAATACCTTTGTCAGAGTTAACCATCGCAATTGGCGGACGGTCGGCGTAACACGCGTTGATGTCTTTTTGGATTTCAGAGCGCTGGCTCTCAGGTAGGCTTGCGATTTTATCGTAAACGCTACCAAGACCATTGTTAGGGTTAACACCTAGCTCTTCAAACAGGTCGCCCCATTTGTTGAATAGGTCTTTATAGAATACTTTTACACAGTGACCAAATACGATGGGGTGAGACACCTTCATCATGGTCGCTTTTACGTGTAATGAGAATAGAACGCCAGTGTTCTTTGCATCTTCAATTTGCTCTTCGAAAAATTCGCAAAGCGCCTTTTTGCTCATGAACATGCCGTCGATCACTTCACCAGCAAGCAAATCTACACGAGGCTTAAGGGTTTTCTTGCTGCCATCTTTGCCGGTGAACTCAATGCTCACGTGGCCGTCTTTTTCTACTGTTACTGACTTCTCACCAGAGTAGAAGTCACCGCCGCGCATGTGCGCAACGTGTGAACGCGATGCTTGAGACCACTCACCCATTGAATGCGGGTGTTTACGCGCATAATTTTTAACAGCTGTAGGTGCACGACGATCCGAGTTACCTTCACGCAATACTGGGTTAACCGCACTACCTAATACTTTACCGTAACGCTCACGAATCTCTTCTTCTTCAGCATTTTTAGGTGAATCAGGGAACGCTGGTACATTGAAGCCTTTGTCGTTTAATTCTTTAATCGTTGCACGAAGCTGAGGAATTGAGGCACTGATATTTGGAAGCTTGATGATGTTAACGTTCGGGTCTTGGGTCATCTCACCCAGTTCAGCTAACGCGTCTGGCACTCTTTGTTCTTCAGAAAGGTACTCTGGGAAATTTGCCAATACACGCGCAGCTAATGAAATATCGCTTAGTTCTACGTCGATATCTGCCGCTGCAGCAAACTTCTGGATAATAGGAAGAAGTGAATACGTCGCCAACATTGGCGCTTCATCAGTCTTCGTGTAGATGATTTTAGACTTGGTCATTATATACCTCAATTTTCTCGACAGGGTACTGTCGTTTTTAGTCCATTAGGTCGCACTAACCCGCAATATTTGTATTGCGCCCACAGTCAATGCGATACGTATTTGATGTTTTCCACCACATGCTAAATCAGCATGTAGTCACTTGCTGTTTTCTTCCCCACATATTATTCAATTCCTTATGTTGGCAATATGTACCTCAACCACTAGCAACGTTTACGCTAATTAGAGATACGATGTATAAGCAAGCCGGCTTATCACTGCCAAAACTGTCTAATAATTATGCAGATGCACTCTCTTATAAAAATGGGAGCGTCCATTAGTATAGGGTCGAAAGTTTGAGTTACAAGTCATACCATTGTCTTAACACATCAGATCAATGATTTTATCGACAAAGTTAATAGGAAATGAAATTAACTGAACGGTTTTTTCTAAAGCCAAACAACGCCATTTAACGTAGAATTGCCGCGTATTTTTCAATAACAATCAAGCGAACCAGTCATGTCTTCAAACTCTCAAGTGGTGCTGTTCAATAAGCCCTTTCAAGTTCTATCCCAGTTTACAGACGCTGATGGCAGAGAAACCCTAAAAGACTATATAGATATTCCCGATGTCTACGCCGCAGGACGGTTAGACCGTGATTCAGAAGGTCTATTAGTGCTTACCAATGACGGTAAACTTCAACACAAGCTTGCCAACCCAAAAGCTAAAACCAGCAAAACGTACTGGGTTCAAGTAGAGGGTATCATGCATGAGAAAGCCATGCAGGCGCTAAGGGATGGCGTAGAACTTAAAGACGGTATGACCCTCCCAGCCAAAGTGAAAGCAATGGACGAGCCTCAAGTTTGGCCAAGAAACCCACCCGTGCGATTTAGGCAGTCGATCCCTACTAGCTGGGTATCGATTACTATTACCGAAGGGCGTAACCGCCAAGTTCGACGAATGACTGCACATGTGGGCTACCCTACACTACGCTTAATAAGATATCGCGTGGGCAGTTGGACCATTGACGGCATAGAAAACGGTAAGTACGTCTGTTTTTAGCGCCTTATTTTTGGTGTAACTCAGTTGGTTTCCCCTGCTTGCTTAACCTTGAATTTAGTAGCCTTGGCCACACTATTTAAGCGCGAACGAGGTACGCGATGTCTATCGTATATTTAATAGCAAAAGCGGATAAGGATTAAATGTGAATTAGCCTGCGTATTCTGATAAAATCCGCGACCTCGAAAACGGGCCTACAAAGTAGAGACTTTAAACGAAATTCTCCATTGATTTCGGCAGCGTTGCCATTTGATGTGGCGTACTTGCTTGGCAAGTAGCTTAAACCGTACTCAATGCTTTGATTTCTAGTGCTACAGGCTTCATTTTTATTAATCAAATGAGTGTGCAATCCATAGTGAGTGATATTGAATCTAACGCCAGCAAAAAAGTAATCGTCGGCATGTCCGGCGGAGTCGATTCTTCTGTTTCAGCCTACCTGCTTCAACAACAGGGCTACCAGGTTGAAGGCCTTTTCATGAAAAACTGGGAAGAGGATGACAACGATGAATACTGCGCTGCAGCGGAAGATTTAAAAGATGCGCAGGCGGTCGCTGATAAACTAGGTATTGAGCTACACACTATTAATTTTGCTGCTGAATACTGGGATAACGTGTTTGAGTATTTCCTAGAGGAATACAAAGCCGGCCGTACGCCAAACCCAGACATCATGTGCAACAAAGAAATCAAGTTTAAAGCGTTTCTGGAGTTTGCAGCCGAAGACCTTGGCGCTGACTACATTGCAACCGGTCACTACGTGCGCCGCAGAGAAGTAGACGGCAGATGGCAGATGCTTCGCGGTTTAGATAACAACAAAGACCAAAGTTATTTTCTTTACACGCTTGGCGAAGAGCACGTTGCTAAAACCCTTTTCCCGGTTGGCGATATCGAAAAGCCACTGGTGCGACAAATTGCTGAAGAACAAGGCCTTATCACCCATGATAAGAAAGACTCTACAGGGATTTGTTTTATCGGCGAGCGCAAGTTTAAAGATTTTCTAGCGCGGTACCTTCCCGCTCAACCTGGCGTTATTGAAACCGCAGAGGGTGAAGAAATTGGCCAGCACGAAGGCTTGATGTACCACACACTAGGTCAGCGTAAAGGGCTACACATTGGTGGTTTGGCGAAATACGGTGACGACCCTTGGTATGTAGTTGATAAAGATGTGGCAAGAAATGTATTGATAGTAGGGCAAGGTGCCGACCACCCTCGCCTTTACTCTAAAGGCTTGGTAGCAAAGCAGCTACACTGGGTAGATAGAAAAACGATTACAGAGCCTATGCGCGCTGTAGTTAAAACCCGTTATCGTCAGGCCGATATCCCTTGTACAATAACGCCGACTCAAGACGACACCATTGAAGTGATGTTTGATGAGCCACAAAAGGCGGTAACGCCGGGGCAATCTGCGGTATTTTATATTGATGAAGTATGCCTTGGTGGCGGTATTATTGAGAGTTATATTCGCTGATGTTAGATACCGATATAGAAAATAACCTTGCCCTCGCCGGGGTGTGTCAAGCAGCTGCACTTGTTCAGCAGCTTGCACGACGAGGCTCAGCCGATAACGAAGCACTAGAAGCAAGCTTGTCGAGTATATTGGTTACCGACCCCGATACTCCCCAACAGGTCTTCGGCCAGCTTAATAACCTAAAAACCGGATATACAACGCTTGCTGCACAACTGTCAGATAAACAAGCCACCAAAGATACCGAGCTAACCCGCTACATTGCCAGTATTCTAGGGTTAGAGCGTAAATTAGCGCGAAAACCAAAGGCCATGAATGAACTGGGTGAGCGCATTTCACACGTTCAGCGCCAGCTTGCCCATGTCGACTTTCAAAACCCGCAAATTGTTGCCTCTCTTGCGAGTATTTACAGCGACATCATCAGCCCACTAGCCCCTCGTATTCAGGTAGCAGGTAATCCAGATTATCTAGGCCAACCCGCTACACAGCATAAAGTACGAGCTCTTCTTCTTGCAGGCGTACGCGCTGCTGTAATGTGGCGTCAAATGGGCGGCAAACGAAGAAACATATTATTTAAACGCAAACACATTCTTAACAGTGCTGTAAAAGCACTACGATTAATAAACTAGTGAGGAGCTTAAGGTGGAACTGAGTCAGTTAACTGCAATTTCCCCTGTCGATGGTCGATATGCTGGCAAAAGCGTAGAATTACGCAGTGTTTTCAGTGAATACGGCTTATTAAAATACCGTGTGGAAGTAGAAGTACGTTGGTTACAAATGCTATCTACTCACCCACAAATTGAAGAAGTTCCTGCCTTTAGCGATAAGTCAAATGCACTACTTGACAACATTGTGGCTGAATTTAGTGTTGAAGATGCTATGCGCATCAAGGAAATTGAGCGCACTACCAACCACGATGTAAAAGCGGTTGAATACTTCCTTAAAGAGAAAGTCGCCGACAACAGTGAGCTTTCAGCGGTAAACGAGTTCATCCACTTTGCTTGCACGTCTGAAGACATTAACAACCTTTCTCACGGTTTAATGCTCCGCGAAGCTCGCGAGACCGTTATTCTGCCTTACTGTGATAAGCTTATTGATGCGCTTGTAGAACTTGCTAAGCGCTATCAAAACGTACCAATGATGGCACGTACCCACGGTCAGCCTGCTTCGCCCACCACTATGGGTAAAGAAATGGCAAACGTAGCCATTCGCTTAAAACGCCAGCGCAGCCAAATCGCAAAGGTTGAGCTGCTTGGTAAAATCAACGGCGCGGTGGGTAATTACAACGCGCACCTGTCAGCGTATAAAGACGTTGATTGGCACGGCGTATCAGAAAGCTTTGTTACATCACTAGGCCTGACCTGGAACCCGTTCACTACGCAAATTGAGCCACACGACTACATCGCAGAAATGTTCGATGCTATCGCTCGTTTTAACACCATTCTTATCGATTTCGATCGTGACGTCTGGGGCTATATTGCACTGGGTCACTTTAAGCAAAAAACCGTAGCGGGTGAAATTGGTTCTTCTACCATGCCGCATAAAGTTAACCCTATCGACTTTGAAAACTCAGAAGGTAACTTAGGTTTAGCGAACGCAATCTTTGACCATCTTGCCGCCAAGCTTCCCATTTCACGCTGGCAGCGCGACCTGACTGATTCAACAGTGCTTCGTAATCTAGGTGTGGGTGTGGGTTATGCGGTAATTGCTTACCAAGCAACCCTTAAAGGCATCAGCAAACTAGAAGTTAACGAGCAAAGCTTGCTTAACGAACTCGATAACAACTGGGAACTACTGGCCGAGCCCATTCAAACAGTAATGCGTCGTTACGGCATAGAAAAGCCGTATGAGAAGCTTAAAGAGCTTACCCGCGGTAAGAAAGTTAATGCAGACGTTATTGCTGAGTTTATCGACAACCTAGACATGCCTGAGGCCGCGAAAACAGAGCTTAAAGCACTGTCTCCGGCGACCTATATTGGCGATGCAATCAGGCTTGTAGATCAGTTATAAGCACAACGCTTTTCCATTACACTAAAACGCGGTCGTAAAACACCGCGTTTTTTTATGCCAGTAAATAAAATACCCAATCGAACAATACAGGGCGAGCGAATGGCGTTGCACAAACCTATCGATATACCGTTACCACCCACAAACAATTGGGTTACCAAGCAGCGTGTAGAAAATACGGTTGTGATTTTTGCCGACCTTTCTGGCTTTCAGCAGTTCGCCGCTGACTATGGCGATATGACATGTATGGGAGTCGTTGAAGGCCTATTTGAAAAGTTCGACGAATTTGCCCGCCTACATCAATTAACCCCACTAAAAACTAATGGCGATCAATATATCGCCGTTGGGTTTTCGGCTCATCCGAAGCACATTCTTCCTCGCAGCTTTAACACGAATATTCATCAGCGCGCTTCACTCAAAGAATCACTTTGTCGGTCTGTTCACGATACTGTTTCCTCGGCATTTCACTTTGCGTGTAAAGCCAGAGACGAAGTGAATAGCCATCCACTTTTGGTATCTTCTTCATGTTATTTACGTGTAGGTATAGCGACAGGTTCCGTCATTGCAGGGCGATCATCTCGCCGCTTTGGAAATTTCGATATTTGGGGAGCGACCGTTAATCGTGCAGCCATGTTAGAGCAGTTTACGGCGCCAAACACAATTGCAATGTGTGATAGTAGCGGCTCATTATTAATAAGTCCTGAACACAATAGGCCGCTACTCCATGGCGACCACCTATTGCTTTACCCCAAGTACTTAAAAACTAAAGCCGAAGGTATTCTTGCGCATATTTGTTAATCAATCGCACGATTTTTCACACCATACCTCGCGCGCAATTTTTTCACACCATACGCGCCGTTTTAAGGTGTAAGGTGGTAATACGTTCACCAATATTTGATAATGCTGGCAATAGCAATGTTTAGCGCTTTTCGCGTTAAACTGTACACTGACACTAAAATAATGAGACGCCATGCGCACCAACGACACTTCGTACTTTATTGATGCACAAACCGGAAAAGGGTTTGATGCCGATACTTTCCTTAAGCACTATTGGCAGCAAAAGCCGGTGGTTATTAAGCAATTTTTCACAGATTTTGACGACCCTATCGATGAAAACGACCTTGCCGGGCTCGCACAGGAATCTGAGGTGGATGCAAGAGTGATCAGCAACGTACAGGGAAACTGGCATGTTGAACAAGGGCCCATTACTGACTTTGACCATGCCTGTCAGGGCAAGTGGACACTGTTGGTTCAAGGTGTAGACAAGTACGTGCCAGATGTTGCGCCCATTTTATCGCCCTTTTCATTCGTTCCTCACTGGCGTTTAGACGATTTAATGGTGAGTTTTGCAACGAACGGCGCTGGGGTTGGTGCCCACATCGATCAGTACGATGTATTTCTTGTTCAGGGAAAAGGAAAGCGTCGTTGGCGTGTCGGTCAACCTGGTGATTACAAAGAGGTCTTTCCTCACCCTAAACTCCGACAGATTGAACGTTTTACCCCAGTTATTGACGTTGTAGTCGAACCCGGCGATGTGATCTACGTGCCGCCAGGTTGGCCTCACGACGGCGAAACAGTGGAAGATAGTTTGACCTACTCAGTAGGCTATCGCGCTCCGGACAACCTTCAGCTAGCAGAAAGTTTAGCGATGATGCTGGATAAAGGCGCGCACAACTATCGTTTTACTGATATTGGGCGTACACACCAAAATAACCCGGCGTTGGTGAGCACAAGCGATATCGCAGCCCTCAAACAACAGCTCATTGACGCAATTAACGGAGAAGATTTTACCCTTGCTCTATTAGAAGCGATGAGCGAACAAGGTATTCCAGAGTACCCGTTAGATAACGAAGTTAGCCTAGAGCAAGTTTCAAACGACCTAGCCGCGGGTATGAGCTTCGCACCTGCCCCTGGGGTTAGAGCGCTACTTTGCGAAGGTAAGCGAGGCCTACCTCGTGCGCTCTATGTAAACGGTAGCCAATTTACTTTCGCTAAAAATGACCAAGAATGGTTTGAAGTGCTGGCATCAGGGTCAATTTTGAACGCAACATGTTGTCAGGATGCGCCGTCTTTTACATTTTTAGAAACCTTAACTACACTTATTAATAATGGTTACTGGGAATGGTTCGAGGGATAACAGTCACGTATGACGTTTACTGTAAAGAACGTCGATTGGGAGAAGGATAAACATCGACTAAAAGCACTAAGGGAACACGTATTCGTTTTGGAATGGCGCGTTCCCCAGGCCAGTGAATTCGATGAACACGACAGTTCAGCGTGTCACGTGCTAATTGTTGATGCCAATAACGATCCCATCGCTACTGGGCGCTTAACAACAAAAGGGGAACTTGGCCGCATAGCCGTTAAGCGCTCTTACCGAACCTTACACGTATACCGCGTGCTATTTGAAGCGTTGTTGAAAGCTGCTAAGCAAAACAACCTTCCCATTATCAAGGTAGTGTGTAACTTAGAAAGTGTCTCTTACCACAAGTCTCTTGGTTTTATTCCTGATGGTCAGGTATTTATGGATGCTGGGGTGCCTCGACAGCGTTTAAAATGCCCGGCAGAGCGATTCCCTCTGCCAGACGTAACCCAATTGCATTAAGGCTAGTAAAACGGTATTAAGCCCACAAATCGGGTGTATTTTGCATAGCGAACAAGCTTTCAGCGCGGTTAATGAGTAATGCGCCAAACGCTTTTTGACTATCGTCTGCCCCTTCTGCATTAATCAAATTCTCAGCTTTTAACTGCCAATGCATAGCGAAATGACGCAGCACATCTTTCGCATCTGCAGCATTGTCGACTGACGTGTAATCGGTAGGTAAATCTCCGCTAATTACCCAGTATTGTTTGCCGTCCATTGCTCTTATCTTCCACACCGCAAGGTAAGGCATTAAATAGCGACTTTCTTCTGTTGTGACTGAGTCAAACAGTACGCCATTTTCTGCGAGAAACTTATTGGCTTTCTGAAACTGTTCTCTTACCCATTCTGCGCGCTGTTCTTCGCTGACTGGTTGGTTTTCTTGTTGTTCTGCCATAACTGCTCTCTTTCTTATCGTTATAAATCGCCAGCACAAATGTGCGAAGCGCTTTTTCTCATAGGCATTACGCAAGCTTCTAATGCCCTTGCATGTCTTTCTTTGTACTTTATTTCTGGGTAGCGATCCACCGTAATTAAGCGGTTATCTTCGCTTTTCATATCAAGTGGCTACTTATTCATCAATAGCTCACCGCGCTGCTGTACGCAATGTGATGTAACAACGGCACCATACAAACATTTACAATTATTTTATTGGCAAATACGCCATTTTCACTCACACTGTTGATATTACATTTAATAAAGAGCGTTCACTTTCATGCGAATAGTTAGACTTACATTAGGGGCTATCTTGTTTATTGGCGGGATCGTTCTAACGCTTCTTCCTGGCTCAATCTTACTCGTTGTCGGTGGGCTAATGCTGTTAAGCTATGACTGGCCCCGCGCTAGAGGCTGGCTAAAATACAGTCAAAAAACCATGACCACGGGGGCGCGAAAAATCGATCGCTTCTTGCTAATGAGAAGACTTCGTTAAATTCGAATCTCTTACTTTTCGTAAACCAGTCTTACCCCTATTCAACGGGCTGCTTCTTTTCGCATTTTCCCATAACCTCTGACACCATTTAGTCGCAGCCTGCTAGCAGTTAAACTTATGTATATGCGTATTCGTATAATGCGTGTTAACGTAATCTTAATTATAAATAGCGAAGCCTTTAATAATAAAAACAGTGGCAAATATCCTAGTATGCGCAGCGTCTTGGATAGTTCGCATTATCAGGCAACGGAACCGTATAGATATAACACGTGTAATGTGCTTATTGCACAGTATGCCGCTTGGGTGAGAGGCCCTATTAATACTGGGCTAGCGTATATCTATCGTTTACCTATGGAGACAAGACCATGATCACGTTTACCGTAAATGGTAACAAACACGAATTTGCAGGTGATCCTTCAACCCCAGTGTTGTGGTACATTCGTGATGAATTAAATCTTACAGGGCCTAAATTTGGCTGCGGTATGGCGCAATGCGGCGCATGTACCGTTCATATTGATGGTTTGGCGCAACGCTCCTGTGTTCTGCCGGTTTCAGCGGTTCAGGGTAAAAAGATCACTACGATTGAAGGCTTAAGCGAAAACGGCGACCATCCGGTTCAAAAAGCCTGGGTTGAACATAAAGTGCCTCAGTGCGGTTTTTGTCAATGTGGACAGATTATGCAGGCAGCTAGCCTACTCTCAACGAACCCAACGCCTAGCGACGAAGAGATTGTACAGAACATGTCAGGCAACATTTGCCGGTGTGGCACCTACCCTCGTATTCACAAAGCGATAAAGTCTGCTTCTAAATCCATCAGCGCCACCGCTGGTGTGAATTACTTCGACCCAGCAACCGAGGGAGAAGAAGCATGAGCGAAAATAGATACTTCGACATGAACCGCCGCAGTTTCTTGAAGTCTACCGCTGCCGCAGGTGCCTTGGTGTTAGGCACATATTTTATGGGCAGTGCGCCACGTGCTATGGCTGGCGTTTTGGCTAAGCCAGCAGAAAATGCAAAGCGCGCAAACTTATTCATTGCACTGCGCCCTGACGGCATGGTTGAAGTAACCTGCCACCGCAGTGAAATGGGCCAGCAGATCCGCACCGCTATTGCGCAAATTGTTGCGGATGAAATGGAAGCGGCATGGGATAAAGTGATTGTTATTCAGGGTAAGGGCGACCCTAAATACGGCGACCAAAACACAGACGGTTCGCGCAGCATTCGTTTCAACATGCAGCGCCTTCGCGAGATGGGCGCAAGCGTACGCTACATGATGCAACACGCCGCAGCCAAGCGTTGGGGTGTTGAGCCTAGTAGCTGTGTTGCCGAACAACACATGGTTAGCCATAGTTCTGGCAAGTCTATCGCTTATAAAGACCTTATCGACGACGCATTAACCATTACGCCGCCAGAAGCAGACAAGCTTCAGCTTAAAGAAAGAAAAGAATGGCGTTACATCAATACGGGCATGGCGCATATTGACCTTCAGGACATTGTAACCGGTAAGGCAACATTTGCCGCCGATGTGCGTGAACCCAAGGCACTGGTTGCTATTATCGAGCGTCCTCCAGTGGTGGGCGGTAAAGTGAAAAGCTTTGATGCCAGTAAAGCAAAAGCGGTTTCCGGTGTTGTAGATGTCATCGAAATTCCTGCACCTAAAGGCGCACCGCAATTTCAACCCAAAGGCGGTATTGCCATTATTGCTAACAATACCTGGGCCGCTTGGCAGGGGCGAAAAGCCCTTGATGTAGAATGGGATGACGGTGCTAACGGCGACTATAACTCAGAAAGTTTTAAAGCGCGGTTGCTTAGTACAGTAAACGCACCGCAAACTCTTGTTAGGGAGAAAGGCGATGCGCTAAGCGTTTTAGAAAACGCCAGCGACAAGCTCATTGCCGATTATTACGTTCCACATCTTGCACAGGCCCCTATGGAGCCACCATGTGCAACGGCAATGTATTACAAAGATCGCGTAGATGTATGGGCCGCAACACAAAACCCACAAGCTGATATGGAAACCGTTGGCGCTATGGTTGGCATGGACAAAGAGAAAATCAATGTTCACGTAACCATGCTAGGCGGGGCATTTGGCCGTAAATCTAAGCCTGACTTTTCCGCTGAAGCCGCTTACCTTTCAATGAAAACGGGCAATCCAATTCGCGTACAATGGACCCGTGAAGACGATATTCAGCACGGTTTTTACCACGCGGTATCAGCCCAACACGTTGAAGCGGCGCTTGACGAAAACGGTAAGATTGACGCGTACCTGCATAGAACCGCCTTCTCGCCTATTGCTTCGACCTTTCAAGAAGGTGCCAACGCCCCCTTCAGTTTTGAGTTAGATTTGGGCTTTACTGATAACCCAATCCTGACACCAAACATGAAGTTAGAGCGTGGTGAAGCACCGGCTAAAGCGCGAATTGGTTGGATGCGCTCGGTATCGAACATCTTTCACGCTTTTGCAGTGCAATCATTTATCAATGAAGCAGCGCACAAAGCGGGGAAAGATACTAAAGATTACTTACTGGAAGTTATCGGTCCTGACAGAATTTTAGATGTTACCGAGCAAAAAGCCGAGTACAACAATTACTGGGGCGACAAATCAGTATACCCACTTGATACGTCTCGCCTTAAAAACGTGATAGAGAAAGTGTCTGACATGGCTGACTGGGGCCGGGAAATGCCAAAAGGACGAGGTTTAGGCATTGCAGCGCACCGAAGCTTTCTAACTTATGTTGCCACAGTGGTGGAAGTAGAAGTCTCTGACAAAGGCGACTTGAACGTGATCAAATCTTGGGTGGCTATTGATGCAGGAACGGTAGTAAATACTGATACCGTTAAAAACCAAACCCAGGGTGGTTCTGTATTTGGTATCACCACGGCCATTAGCGACGGTATCACGTTTGATAAAGGCCGCGTACAGCAAAGTAACTTCCATAACTACCGTGTGCCGCGAATGAGCGACTCGCCGCTAGAGGTAGAAGTTGAGGTAATTGAAAGCGATGCACCTCCAGCAGGTGTGGGTGAACCGGCAACGCCGGTATACGCACCTGCGCTATGTAATGCCATTTTCGCTGCTTGCGGTAAGCGTATTCGACAGTTGCCTATAGGCAACCAACTTAAAGCTTAGAAACTTACCATTACCGCAAATAAAATTTATTTCGGTATTGATGCAGACAGAAAAAAGGGTAATCACTGAAGTGACTACCCTTTTTTATAACTGCCTACGTCTAATAGCTAATTTGCCCTTGCAATTGTGCTTGGCTCCGCTAACTAACTTAAGGTCACACTGCGAAAAGCTGCTATGGGTGCGAGAGAAGACTATAAAGGTTGTAAATACTAAGGCAAAAACAAGCAAAAGATATGATGACGCACGCTACAAAAAGATGAATAAAAATACCATAGCTTGCATACGCAAATACTGCGCAAATCAAGCCAATTGTGAATTCAACAAGCGCTGCTTCACAGAAGGTTCTTATATTACTAATTACTGGCTGTGCAAAAAACTTGAATTGATACGCCATTTTCCCTCTGACCGCTTTCTTATACTAATCACGATAGCATATAAATACGGTAATGCTCAGCGCTAGTAGCAATAAGCTTTTAGCTAAATGCGCCACGCATTTTGTAGATTACGTTATAGAAGCCTTTATGAAAGCCCCATGAAAGTCCACATGTAAACTTTCATAACTCTCAATCATTTTTGAAAGTAAACTATCGTTTCAATTCTAGTTTTATGCGATACAACACTTATTCGTAGTTGCGTTCCATCCACATCAATTGCATTTTTAGTTCGTTAATTTCTTTTTGGGCTTGCGCCAGCTGCTCTGCCACAGAGCCTGATTGCATAACATTTTCTTCGGAAGTATTTACTGAAACCGTGCTGTCATTATGTGCCATAAGAGTTCAACCAAGTTAGTTATTAATCTGAAATTTGATGTGAAAACCACTTTGTAATATTACATTTTTAATTACATAAAGTCATGCTATTAGCGGCCAAAAAACCATATATTTCCTAAATAACCATCGTTTTTTTAAGGAATATACTGCTGGCACAGATCTGTTTTAAACCGCTACTCCGCTTGATGTAAGCGGGAAACAAAAAAGAAAAATGCCAGTCAGCTTAACTGACTGGCATTAATCGAAAGGTCTCTTTTAACCCCTGCGTTCGCGTTGTGTCTAAGTTAGATCGTTGCCCGCTTAGTCTGGGGTTAGACCTATTGGTTTAGCCGTGCTTTTCAGCAAGGTATAGCCATGTCTCAACCACAGTATCGGGATTAAGTGATACTGAATCGATACCTTCTTCTACCAACCAGGCTGCGAAATCTTCATGGTCAGAAGGCCCTTGGCCACAAATACCCACGTATTTACCACGCTTCTTGGCAGCTTGAATTGCCATTGAAAGCAGTGCTTTAACCGCTTCATCTCGCTCATCGAAAAGGTGGGCAATCACGCCACTGTCTCGGTCTAACCCTAATGTAAGCTGGGTTAAGTCATTAGAGCCGATGGAAAAACCGTCGAAAATATCGAGGAACTTGTCAGCAAGTAACGCATTGGAAGGAAGCTCACACATCATAATAACGCGAAGACCGTTTTCGCCTTTCTTCAAGCCTTGCTCCTCAAGCAATTCGATAACCTGACGCCCTTCATCTAACGTACGTACAAACGGAATCATGATTTCTACGTTAGTAAGGCCCATATCATTGCGTACACGCTTTATGGCTTCACACTCAAGGGCGAAGCAGTCGCGGAAGTCTTCAGATATGTAACGGCTAGCGCCACGGAAACCTAGCATAGGGTTCTCTTCGTCTGGCTCGTATTGGTAACCGCCAACTAAGTTAAAGTATTCGTTAGATTTAAAATCTGACATACGAACGATAACTTTTTCAGGTGAGAACGCCGCACCAATGGTTGAAATACCTTCAACTAGCTTCTCGATGTAGTATTCCGTTGGCGACGCGTAGCCTGCAATCATGTCGCTAATTTCTTCTTTCAGCTCTTCAGGCTGACTGTCGAAATTAAGCAATGCTTTCGGGTGAACGCCAATCATGCGGTTGATAATAAATTCAAGACGCGCAAGGCCTACACCTGCATTTGGAAGACGAGCGAAGTCGAACGCGCGATCTGGGTTACCTACGTTCATCATTACCTTTAACGGTAAATCTGGCATAGCGTCTATACGCGAAGTGACTACGTCAAACTCAAGCTCGTCACCGTAGATATAACCCGTATCGCCCTCTGCACAAGAAACGGTAATCTTGTCACCGTTTTTTATACTGTCAGTAGCGTTACCGCAACCGACTACCGCAGGAATACCAAGCTCGCGAGCAATAATAGCCGCGTGACAGGTACGTCCACCACGATTGGTAACAATGGCAGACGCCTTCTTCATGATAGGTTCCCAATCAGGGTCTGTCATGTCAGTCACCAGTACGTCGCCGGCTTGAATTTTGTCCATCTCTTCAATTGAGTCGAGTACTTTAGCTACACCAGCACCAATTTTATGACCAATTGCGCGGCCTTCAACAACGATATTGCTTTGGCCTTTTAGTTGGAAGCGCTCAATGCTTTGTGAGTCTTCTCGGCTGCGCACGGTTTCTGGGCGTGCCTGAACGATATAAAGCTTACCGTCTACGCCGTCTTTTGCCCATTCGATATCCATAGGGCGTTGGTAATGCTTTTCAATGATTTGCGCTTGCTTTGCTAGTTCCATCACTTCATCGTCGTTAAGCGAGAACGTTTTGCTATCAGCGGCATCAATATCAACGATGGACACTTGTTTGCCGTGTGCTTCGTCGTCTGAGTAAATCATCTTGGTAAGCTTGCTACCTAGGTTACGACGTACGATGGCTGGAAGCCCTTTGTCTAACGTAGGTTTGTGCACGTAGAACTCATCAGGGTTTACTGCGCCCTGCACCACCATTTCACCTAAACCGAATGAACTGGTAATAAATACCACGTCTTCAAAACCAGACTCTGTATCGATAGTAAACATAACGCCTGATGAAGCGATATCACTGCGCACCATGCGCTGAATACCCGCAGACAGCGCCACACCTTTGTGGTCGTAACCTTGGTGTACGCGATAAGAAATCGCGCGGTCGTTAAACAGTGACGCAAACACGTGTTTAATCGCCACAAGAACCGACTCGTAACCTTTAACATTTAGGAAAGTTTCTTGCTGACCGGCAAATGACGCATCAGGCATATCTTCTGCCGTGGCTGAAGAGCGCACCGCGAATGACGCCTCTTCACCCGCATCCCCTTGGAGGGTAACAAATGCCGTTTTGATTTCTTCTTCTAACTTGCCTTGAAATGGCGTGTCGATAATCCACTGACGAATATTCTTGCCCGCTTCAGCAAGGGCATTCACGTCATCTACGTCTAATGAATCTAAAACTTCATGGATCCTGGCTTCTAGGCCACTTTGCTCTAGAAATTCGTTAAATGCTTCGGCGGTGGTAGCAAAACCACCCGGCACCTGCACACCGGCGTTAGCCAGGTTTGAAATCATCTCGCCTAATGATGCATTTTTGCCGCCTACGCGACCCACATCATGCATGCCCAGTTCTTGATACCAAAGTACGTATTCTTGCACAGCCCAAGCCTCCAGCTTTTTTATGTGTAGGGTATGAGGTAAGTTCCAGGTTTGTGCTTATTATCGCCTGAAACAAATCAAATTGTTGTCGATGTGTGGGTGTTATCACCCATAACGCCGTCCATTACGTTTGACAGCAAACCTGTTGATAATTGCCATCATTCACAAGAACCGTGTAGCTTTTCGACGAAATCATCTTAGAATGGGGAAATTCAGAATGTAAACCCTTTATTACTTTTGTAATAAAATTACACCAATGTTAAGGATATGTTGTGCGTACAGCTTTTTATATTTCAGATGGTACTGCCATCACTGCAGAGGTCTTTGGCCACGCCCTGCTTTCTCTGTTCCCCGTTTCGTTTAATCACAACACCATTCCTTTCGTTGAAACTGAGGAACAAGCTCATAAAGTGTTGCAGCAAATTTCTGAAAGTTTTCAAGACACCGGAGAGCGACCGCTCGTTTTTTATACAATTGTGAATGTAGATGTTCGCAAGATTATTTCGAAATCGGTGGGCATTAATTACAATTTCCTCGATCAGTTCGTTGCTCCGCTCGAAAAAGTATTAGGTGTTCCATCAAAACCAGAAAAACACCGCACTCACAGTATCCACGAAACCACTTACGACATTAGAATTGAAGCCGTAAACTATGCGTTGGCCAATGATGATGGCTCGAACTTAAAAGACTACGATGAGGCAGATATCATTCTTACCGGTGTTTCCCGCTCTGGAAAAACACCAACAAGCCTGTATTTAGCACTTCAGTATGGAATTAAAGCAGCGAATTACCCGTTTACCGAAGAAGACATGGGCGACATGTTAAAGCTTCCTCCTGCCCTTCGACGCTATAAACACAAGCTGTTTGGTTTAACTATCGCCGCCGACCGTCTACACCAAATACGCTCAGAGCGAAGAGCAAACAGTAAATATGCGTCTATTCAACAATGTAGGATGGAGTTGAGGGAAGTTGAAAACTTATACAGAAAGGAAAAAATCCCATTCTTAAATAGTACCAAGTACTCCATAGAAGAGATTTCAGCGAAGATCTTGGCGGAAACAGGGCTTAAACGTCGTAAGTACTAGCCGGGCTTTTAAGTTATCAGTAACTACCTTTGCTGCAGCGGCGATGTTTACCTACTGTGTTTTATACAGCACTTTTTTATATCGCAGTGCCTTGTTGAGCTTTTATAAGCCTACAAGGCACCCTATAAATAAGACTCTGGTTTTGCTTCACTTTTTATCACCCGCTATGAGAACGTCACTTTTTGTTGCTTTCCACCCATTCTTCAAGTGCTACACCTGGGTCTTCTTCACCTGCGACAGATGACGCATAGGGGCTCGCTGCTTCTGCATCTTGGTGTGAAACGTCCGTCTCTCTATTTCCTTGGTTTTCTTTATCTGAAGACAAAGTCGCTTTTACTCGTGAACTTTTTTCTTTTGCTTTCATACCTCTTATCAACTCCTCTACATAAGGTAAAAACTCTAAGACGGTAGCAACGGCTATAACTGATAGTAAATACCAAGTTGGAAGGGGCTCTTGCTTAAACCGCAAACCAAAATCAGCAGGGCTTTCGCCTAGCCCAAATAACGCTATAAAATGAGACCAATGTCTGGCAATCACCAAAATTAATGCGAGCAGCGGTATCATTTCCAAAAAGCTGTGCACATGTTGCTCAATAGGCCCGACTCGTCTTTTCGATACGGCGTAGCTAACGTCCCACAGTGCGGTAAGCTCGTGTAACAAGAAAAACACTATACCTACAGCAATAATTAAGCTATTCACTTCAAAAAGAAGAACCAGAAAAAGTGGAACCCCCACCTCTAAAAACATCAATAGATGAATTAAGGATTCTTTCGGCCCGGCGGTAGCAGAAATATTACTGCTGCGGTGGCAAAACCAGTCGACTATCCCCGCTATGAACCACAGCGGTATAATGAAATACATTAATATTAGCTGTGTAACGTCATTCATGACTTAACCTTCAATAAGTCGTCGCTTTCCATGTATTCGAGTTTACAAACTCGACACCATATAACGTTGTAACGTCGAAAATCGAAAATTAGATTAAGAATGGTTAACATTTTTTAATGTCCAATGCGTAACAGCTTACCTAAATGGAAAGGTGCTATTCAAACCTACGCTTAACTTTGGCTCTCAAACATGTCGCCTAACGAAAGAAGGCGCTGTATCTTATTTCTTAGGCGGTAGTAGCGACAATCCAAACGACATTGGCTTTAAGACAGCCATGACCTTTTTTACTTTTGTCTATCACTCAATTATTTGTCACCGACGTGTGTCCACCTAGCGCTTGTTTTAGGTCAGCTAAATAGTTATCAAAAGGTTTCCACTGCCCCATTCCTGTTTTATAGATAGGTTGGCGAACCTGTTCAGAACTTGGCGTTTTAATAACCCGCTTGGTTTGGTGAAATGCTAAACACGCTTCTTCAAAGTCTAACCCACAAAAATCTAAGATACGTCTGACTTGGCCTTCTAAATCGTCTAATACCTCTTCGTGCTGTACGGTAAGAATCTCTCCCGGCAGCACCGCATGCCAGTGTTCCATAAGCTTTTCATAAGCTTTGTAATAGCGCCCAATATCGGAAAGCGAGTAGCTAAATTCCTGCCCTTCACCGAATAGCTGCTTAAAGCCGCTAAAGCAGCAGTCCATAGGATTTCTTCGCGCATCGATAATTTTAGCGTTAGGCAGTATCTTCTTAATTAGGCCAATATGAATAAAGTTATTGGGCATTTTATCGATGAACAATGGCGCGCCTTGTCGGTAAGCACGAGTTTGCTCGATATAACGCGCGCCAAGCTTTTCAAGCGTTTCTCCATCTAACGCATTAACGTTCAATGGATAAGGCGTCTTTTGATGACTTAACGATGAAGCAATGCCCAATATATCGTGAAGCTCCATGGTGCCATCAACTTTTGAGTGTGACGCGAGAATTTGCTCCAATAACGTTGAGCCTGCACGCGGCAAGCCAACAATAAAGATAGGGTCAGGCGCTTGGCAACCTTCTACTTTATTAAAGTCTTCACTTGAGAAAGCGCGCTGCTGTGCGTTTAGCGCTCCCTCTGTCCTTGTAATATCAAATTGAAGGGTGCTGCGCTTTAAGCTGTTACCTTGCTGGTAATAATTGAAGGCTTTGCTAGCCTCTCCCCGGTCTTCAAGCCCTTTACCTAGTGCAAAGCACACATGTATTTTATCTTCTAACTTTATAGCATTACTGTTTAGCTGTTCAGACATTTGCGCAAGTAGTGCGTCACTAAACTTATAGGTTTTCGTGTTTGCGAGGCTCCAATAGGCGTCGCCGTAGTCACTGGCATAGTCTATGGCCTTTTCGTACGCACTAACCGCATCAGGCGTATCCCCTTTTGCTTTTAACGCATGGCCAAGCGATACCCACACTTTGGGTCTATCCGGGTTTTCTGCAAGTACATCATGGTAAACAGCAATTGCCTCGTCTAATTGCCCTACACCAACAAGCGCATGGGCCAAACTGGTTTTTATACTAAAGCTAGTGGGGTTAAGCTCTAACCTTTGGCGAGCCACTTGTACCGCCTCTGGAAACTTACCTAACTTAGACAGCACATTTTGATAGGCTAAGGCTGCTTTTTCATTATTTGGATAAAGCTCTACGCAGCTTTCTAAAAGAAACTCAGCGTCGCTATAAACCTTAAGTTGCATGCCTATTTCAGCAAGTAGCATCATTGCTTCGGGGTGATGCTTGTGCTTGGTCAGAAACTGCCGGCATACCTGCTCTGCAGCAGCGAACTGCTTTTCGTACATAAGGTCGTAAGCCCCTAGTACAGGCGCTGGTAGCGACTGCAAGTGCGCTATTTGCTTGGTTGCCATTTGTACCGCAGTGGCATCATTGTGACGTTGATAAATTGACAGCAGTTTTTTCCAACTGCTGATTAGCGCGGGATTAAAATGCGTTGCTTTAAAAAACGCGCTCGACGCTTCTTTACGGTTGCCCTTCGCTTCATGACAATAAGCAAGCTCTTGATACGCCCTGCCGTAATCGGGAGAAAGTGAAAGCAGTACGTCGATATGACGAAAGGCCTCATCATATTGCTTTGCCATTCTATGTGTAACCGCTGCAAGATAATGGACTTCTAAGCGTTGCTGCTCGCTAAGCGACGTGGACAATAGGTGTTCAACGCGTTCATTGGCTAATGAGAATTGAGCGCGTTGCAGCGCTTGTTTAATAGCGCGTATTTCATGTTGGATATCTTCTGGTGTCATAGCCTTCGTTATAATTCTTAGTAGCGCCTGTTTGCAGTGCTGTTAATTCGATGAAATTAATAGTACCTAATTCTTCAAGCATTAGTAATGAAAACGGCAGACGTAAAGTCTGCCGTTTAAACGCTTTTACATGATTAATTTATACTATTAATCATCGCTTACTATTAATAATAATCGTAAGAGAAGCGTAAGCCGATAGTACGTGGGCGATTCGTCACGACTTTAGGCGTGTACTGCTGGGTATCGATATTTAAGATAGCCGACTTGTCGAAAACATTGTCGATAAACGCTTCAACTTTCCAGCTTTCATACGACATTCCCACTGAAACGTTGCCAATTACGTAACTTTCTTGGATATAACGACCACCGCGAATGGTTTCACCGTCTGCGCCTGGATAGGTCGCACCGTTAAACACTTCACCTTCGTCTTCAATCTTCAATCCAGAACCTGTACCGTAAATCAAGCGCGTGGCATCTTCCATGGCGTAGGCATTCATGACCATGCCAGCAAGGCGATCGCCAGTGTACGTAAGTGATGCATTAACGAAACCTTCTTTACCGCCATCTAGCTCAAAGAAGTAACGAGCACTAATGTTTCCAGAGAAATCTGCAGAGTACGGTAATTTGCTCCCAACCCCTGCTGCAATACCTTCAAGTTCAGAGTTGATACTTACTAGTTCAGTATCTAACACGCTGAACGCTGCGTTAATAACAAGGTTATCAGAGGCCAACCACGTTATATCTGCATCAATACCTTTAACTTCTGCATCACCTACATTATCCGTAAATACCAAGAAGCTGATGTTAGTCGGGTCGAAGCGAGAGGTCTGCAAGTCTGAAATTTCTGAGTAATAACCGGTTGCGTTGACACGCAAGATACCGTCTAAGAAATCACCTTTAAGGCCTATCTCGTAGTTGTCCAAGGTATCTGTTGTTGAATAAACCGGCACGCGGAAATCTGCAAACGCGCCCGTGTTATTCGCTGCTGCGTCACCACCTAAACGGTTGGTTACCGGAGGACGGAAACCTTCTGAATAGTTTGCGAATAACAATACGTTTTCGTTTACTTTCCAATCTAGACCAAATTTGAAGATAGTGTCGTCTACGGTTAACACACCGTCGTCACCCAACAAGCCAATATCTAGAGAACCGTCTTGTATTGCGTCTACAACACCTTGACCGTCAAGGCCTAGGTCATCGTAAACTGCTGGGTCTAAAACGCCTTGACCATAGGCTTCTAAACGACTTGTTACGTCACGGGTAGACGTTGCACCACGGTAAATATCATCAATCTGATACCAGCGAGCACCAACGGTAGCCGTTACTGTGTCAGTAATTTCATAACCCAATTGACCAAATACTGCGATTTGCTCGATAGTATGAGTAACGTCGTTAACAAAACTGATTTCTGGCGAGAAAGGACCGCCGTCGCTGTTAATCCCTTTACTACCTTGAAGCGTTCTTGCAAGGTCAGTAAAAATTTCGGTGCTCGCAATTTTAAACTGCCCTACCGAAGCCACTTCTTGCTCGTCATAGAACACACCTGCGGTTAGCTGCCATGGTGTGTCCATCGTTGTACTAAAGCGTAGCTCATGAGTTAAACGAGTACTGGTTGTGTCCTCTTTATAGTACTTAGTTGGGTCAAGACAACGGGCATCATCTGGATTATCTGGTGTTTCATAATGCGTACACACGTAATATGCAGAGAATAAACCACCGTTTGTATAGCCCGTGTAGTCGGTAAGCGTGTCAATTTCACGGTCTAGGTAACCACCAGTATAAACCACGTCTAGTTTTTCTAAACGGCCGTTCAGCGTCCACGTTGTTAAGCCAAACTCATCAGAGTTTTCATCGCCTTGAAAGCGAATTGCAGAGCTTTCACCCTCTACCGTTGGGTCGTATGCAAATACACCTTCGGTGTCGAGCGTTTGCTCGGTGTGCTGAACCAACAAATCCCAATCTTCATTGATAATGTAAGACAAGCCGAAACGCGCACCTGAATAAACCGCATCGTTAAAGTTATCTTCTACATGCTCACTGTTTCTTGGCGATACTACTGCTGCTTCGCTAGGGTCAAAACCATTTATGCTGCGACGCGCATCCATGTCAGCAGGGTCGATACCTTTAGCCTGAAGCGCACCACCTGATATACGGTCGATAACCACAGCGCTACCGATATAGCCGCCGTTGTTTGGGTCGTTTTCGATATTGTCTATCCAACCACCTTGGCTTTCGTTATACGCAGCAACACGAAGAGCTAAGTTGTCGGTTGGCGTAACGTTAAAGTACGCTTCAACCGTATTGCTCATATCTCCGCCTTTAGTGGTGGAAATACTGGTATCAAAACCAGCGGCGAAACCAGAATGGTCGGGTTTATTGGTAATAAGTCGAACAGTACCTGCCTGTGAGCTGGCGCCGAATAACGTACCTTGCGGCCCAGGAAGTACTTCTACACGCTCTACATCGGTAGCGAAAATATCTAAGTTTCGACCGGCCATGGAAACAGGCATTTCATCAAGATAGAAAGCGACAGACGGCTGAAGCGCTTGGACCGATGAAAGGGTAATACTTGATTGGGTGGTAGCAGCGCCGCGAATGTAAATTTCGTTTTGGCCTGGGCCCGTCCCCTGGAATACAACGTTAGGTAAAAACTCTACGTAGTCTTGGAAGTTATCAATACCAAGATTTTCTAGCGCTTTTCCGTCAAGTGCAGAAACCGCAACAGGTACGTCTTGAATTGATTCACTTCGTTTTGTGGCGGTAACTTCAATGGTTTCAAGTTTAGCGGGCGCGCCCGTATCCTGCGCCGCCAGAGAGGTGGATGCCAGTGCAGCGACAATTGCACAGCTAAGCTGAGTTTTTCGCATTTGTGTGTGTTTCCTTCAGTTGTTTTTTTATTTCTTCGGACTGTGTTTAGTTAATACACATATCAAAAAGATCATATATTACAATACACCAACTAATTTTAATTTCTACTCTAACGATTAATAATTAACCTAATGTTACGAAAACATAACCCAAAGTCTAATTAATAAGGCACTTACTTCACCCAAGATTAAGTTTGATGGATAAGTGCAGCACAAATGCATACAAATCGAATTATTTCATCTGATGTTTATAAAAAGTGCTCCATGCTGTATATTTCAACGTATTAACCTAAATTCAAACAAAGGTGAAAGGAAATTACTGCGTGACTGAGACAGAAAATAAATCTCCACTCAACAAGCCGGTGTTTTTAACATCGTCTGCCTTAATAATCTGTTTACTTATTTTCGCTGCTGGTACGCCTGAACTAGCAGACACTATCTTCCAAAAATTGCAGGATGTAATCGTATCTAACGGTAGTTGGTTTTACGTATTAACGGTTACGATTATTGTTCTCGCAGTAGTGTATTTAGGCATGTCTCGCTACGGGGAAATTAAACTGGGCCCTGACCACGCTACGCCAGAATTCAGCTTTGGCACCTGGCTTAGTATGCTGTTTGCTGCAGGTATGGGTATCGGACTCATGTTCTTTGGTGTAGCTGAACCATTAATGCACTTTATGGCCCCGCCCACTGCACAGGCAGAAAGTATAGACGCCGTACGAGAAGCCATGAAAACCACCTTTTTCCATTGGGGTATTCACGCTTGGGCTATTTACGCAGTGGTAGCACTTATACTCGGCTACTTTGCCTACCGACAGAACTTACCTCTAACGCTTCGTTCTGCGCTTTACCCACTTATCGGCGACCGGATTTACGGTTGGCCAGGGCATGTGGTTGACATATTTGCCGTTACTTCGACGGTATTTGGTATTTCAACGTCTCTTGGTTTTGGCGCATCGCAAGTTAATGCTGGCTTTAGCTATTTGTTTGGTTTGCCTTCTAATACAGGCGTTCAAATTGCCATTATGGCCGGTGTGGTTGGCTTAGCCGTAATTTCAGTTACCACTGGACTGGAAAAAGGTATTCGTCGCCTATCAGAAACCAACATGGTGCTGGCTATTATCCTACTGTTAATCGTGTTGTTTTTAGGTCCAACGGTATTTTTGCTACAGGCCTTTATGCAAAATACTGGCGCATACCTGTCTGACATTGTGAGAAACACTTTTAACTTATACACCTATGAGAAAACTGACTGGATTGGTGGCTGGACCATCTTTTACTGGGGCTGGTGGTTAGCATGGGCGCCTTTCGTAGGCCTGTTTATAGCGCGTATTTCATTCGGCCGTACTATTCGCGAATTCGTTATGGGTGTACTACTTATCCCTTCAGCGTTTACCCTATTTTGGATGACCATATTCGGTAACGGTGCTATCGACCAAGTTTTGGTACAAGGAAAAGATGTACTTGCCCAAATGGTTAACGACGATACTTCCGTCGCACTATTTGTATTTTTAGAACAGTTTCCTTTTTCTTCAGTACTAAGTTTTATTGCCGTACTTATGGTGATTATATTCTTTGTAACCTCGTGTGATTCAGGCGCAATGGTAGTCGACATGCTATGTTCACACGGTGAAAACAATACCCCACTATGGCAACGTGTTTACTGGGCGGTTGGTGTAGGTGTTGTGAGTTCTATACTCCTCTATGCTGGCGGGTTAGGTGCGCTTCAAACTATGACTATTGCCGCTGCGCTGCCATTTGCTATTGTCTTGCTCATTGCCATATCCGGGCTATTGAAGGCTCTACGTATAGAATCTTATAAGCGAGAAAGCTTAATGGTGCTGGCAGGCTCGCCACAGCATAGTGACTCTGACAAAAACTGGAAAGAACGATTAGAAAACATTGTTACCTTTCCAGATGAAAAAGCGGTAAGACGCTACATCAACAAGGTGGTTAAACCTGCCATGACTGAAGTTGGTGAAGAGTTTAAAGAACAGCAATTCGATGTAAGAATTGAGGATACCGAGGAAGCCCTTACCTTAACAGTAGAATTAGGAGGAGACCCAGAATTCGTTTATGCGGTGTATCCAACGTCGACAGAACAGCCTGAATTTGGTCCAACTGACACACCAGCACTGGACGAAAACGAAAAGGCCACGTACTATCGCGCCGAAGTACACCTAAGTGAAGGTGGTCAAAACTATGATATTATGGGCTGGTCGAAAATTTCGGTTATTAATGACGTGATCGATCACTATCATAAACACCAACATTTTATTCATTTGCTTAAGTAACCCTTAAGGGTTGCCATTTGTTGGAAGTAACATGCGAAAAGAAGAAGAACTATTAGTGGCACTACGGCGCGTAATTCGCGCTGTAGACCTACGCAGCAAGCAGCTAAGCAAACACGTGGGGCTAACAGGCCCGCAGCTATTGGTTATGCAGAACATTGAAGAACGCCCTGGTATTATGGTGCGCGAAATTGCAGAGAATATTAACTTAAGCCCTGCAACCATTACCAATATTCTGGATAGGCTAGAATCACGAGACTTAGCGACTCGCATTAGAAGTACGCAAGACAAAAGAAAGGTCGGCGTTTTCTTAACCGAACGCGGTAAGGAAGCGGTAGTGGATGCACCTCGTCCATTACAAGAGCATTTTGTTGAGCGCTTTTCTCAGCTAAAAGAATGGGAACAAAGCCAAATGGTAGCAACCGTTCAGCGTATCGCTAGCATGATGGATGCAGAAGACATCGACGCCTCACCGTTTTTGGAACTGGGAAGTATTTCAGAAAAAAGCTAAATAGTATTCTTCTTAAAAAAATGGCCTTCAATTTGAAGGCCATTTTTATTTCTGTTGTTAATTAGAAAGCAATTACGACTTCGCCTTAAGCGGGTTTACTTTCCCGCCCGTTACCTTATCAGCCCTGCCCTCTTCCTTTGCTTTTTCAGCCCTGCGCTTGCGTATCTCTTTCGGGTCTGCAATAAGGGGTCTATAAATTTCAATACGATCGCCGTCTGACAGGGTATCGCGAAGCTTAACCACGCGACTCCAAATGCCAACTTTAGCGGCCTTTAAATCAATTTCTGGAAACTGCTCGGTAATGTTTGAAGCAGCAATCCCCTCTTCAACCGTCGCGTTTTCGTGAATAGCCACTTCTACAATGGCTTGCTTGGTGGGCAATGCATAGGTAACTTCAATATTAATGAGTTTATTGCTCATGCGTAAACGCTCCTAGCACGCTCAGTGAATGCAGTAACCATACTTGTGGCTAAGCTATTAAACACTTTACCAAACGCCATTTCAGCCAACTTATTGCTGAATTCGAACTCTAAATTAAGTTCAATTTTGCAGGCCTCTTCAGAAAGCGCAGAGAACGTCCATCCACCTGTTAGTGAGCGAAACGGCCCATCGATAAGTTGCATCTGAATGCTCTTGCCTGGCTCTAACACGTTGTGGGTAGTAAACCACTGTTTTATACCTGCCTTGGCCACTAATAAAGAAGCCTTCATGCTTTGCGTAGATGTGTCGAGAATTTTGCTATCGGTACAACCTGGTAAAAACTCAGGGTAAGAAGCTACATCGTTTACTAAGTTAAACATGGCTTCTGCGCTATGTGCTACCAGCGCGCTTCTATGAATACTTGGCATTGATTCCACTACTATTAAAACTATTGGCGGCATTGTATCACAGAAAAATTGCTTCGCTTGTATTCGGTTTTGAACCAAATGCCCCCATATGAGTTATTAATGACAACTAAAGACATTCCCCCGAACAATCAGTATAATAGCGAGTATGAAAAAGAACAAAGCCAACAAAAACACCTCTGGAAATATCGCGCAAAATAAAAAGGCGCGTCACGACTATTTTCTAGAAGACAAGTTCGAAGCAGGTCTGGAGCTTCAGGGGTGGGAAATTAAAAGTATTCGCGCAGGTAAAGTTAATATCACTGACGCGTACATTATTATTCAAAACGCCGAAGCGTATTTAGTGGGCTGTAGAATTAGTCCGTTGAATCAGGCCTCTACCCACGTGGTTGCTGCGCCAGAGCGCGCCCGCAAACTGCTGCTAAAGAAACGTGAAATAGATCGCTTAATGGGTGCTCGAGACCGCCAGGGTTACTCTATTGTCGCTACTTCCATGTATTGGAAGAAATGTTGGGTAAAGCTAGAAATTCACTTAGCTAAAGGTAAGCACGCCCACGATAAGCGCGACACCTTAAAAGACAAAGACTGGCAGCGCCAGAAAGAACGTATGATGAAACACAGCGTTTAACGCTGTGTTTTTTTATTCGCTGTAGCAAATAAATCACTAAGCCCTTGGTTTTCTTTTTGGCGGAGCGAATCAACTAACAGCCGAGTGTGCCCTTAAGTTGCATTAATTTACGTCTCGCTTTGTCATTTTCTTGCGGTGCAACATATCTAGAATAAGGCTCCACAGCGGAGAAGGGTTTCTTAGCGTTGTTAAATTATTTCCTAAACGCCTTAACTGTCTTCGCACCATAGCCATATTGGCAAGACTGGCAAGGGATTTATCTTTCCAAGCGCAATGGGGAATAATGCCTGAATAACTCCATTCCTGTTGCCATTTCTTTGCGAGATCAGGCGTAATGGCGAGCGCACTGGCTAAACCTACCAGTTCGCAGCCTTGCTGAATTACCCGCTCGGCAACTTCAGCGCGCTTAATACCACCTGTGGTCATAAGTGGAATGTCGGTTTTACTTTCCAGTGCATGCGCAAATTCAAGAAAATAGGCTTCTCGTGCCAATGTAGTATCGTCGCGGGTTTGACCTTGCATCGCTGGCGCTTCGTAGCTACCACCAGAAAGTTCAACCACATCCACTCCAAGCGCTTCAAGGCGATTAACCACCTCACACGCATCATCAAAAGAAAAACCGTTCTTCTGAAAATCAGCAGAATTAAGCTTAACCATCACAATGAAATCTTTGGCACACACTGCACGTACTTGGCTGACGATATTTATTAATAAACGAGCGCGATTGATTATAGAACCGCCCCACTCGTCTTGACGCTGATTGGTTAGCGGAGATAAAAACTGAGTAAGTAAATAACCGTGAGCAGCGTGAATTTCCACACCGTCAAACCCTGCTTTTTCGGCCTGCTTAGCGGTTTGTACAAAGCGTTTGCACACGTCGTGGATATCTTGGCAAGTCATTTCGCGAGGTTGAGCAAAGAGCTTCGAATGCTTACCCATATCAAGCGGAACCGCTGAAGGAGCGATAGCTTTTCCCTTCATCGCTTTAAATACCTGCCTACCTGGGTGATTAATTTGCATTACGGCAAGCGCGCCGTTCGACTTAATAATCTTTGCCCACTTTTCAAATGGCGCAAGTTCGGTTTCGCTTTCAAGTGCAACGCCACCAGGCCCTGTCATCGCCGCCTTATCGACCATCACATTCCCAGTGATCACCATACCCAAATTGCCGTGAGCCCAATATCGATACAAAGCGTAGAGCGACTCGCCGGGTAAATTACCCATACTCGACATGTTTTCTTCCATAGCGGCTTTAACAAGACGGTTACGCACCGTTACGCCGCATGGCAAATTATAGGGGGAATACAATATGGATTCTGAAGACATTTACACTACTAGCCTTTTATTTATGCTCACGTACTTTAATGGTTATTAGCGCTAATTGCATCCTTGCACACGCACTTTTCCCCTAAATAATTTGCTAAAAGTTTCGACAGCAAGTGCACAACTTGTGGCTTACATACCTGCCTTTTATACAGTTTGCATACTGCACCCCTTGAAAAATACGCCGCTGCCCCTATATATAAAACAATTCGATAGTAAGCCAAGTGAACACCAGTCGCGTACTTGCGTTTAATATGAGGCGGTAAGCGGTTGAATTGCTAGATATATTTTTTGTTTGAAATATAGCCAAACCCTTAAAATTTATAGCAATTTTAAAAAGAAACCGTTTAACACTGAGACATTTGTGTTATTATTGAAAATCACACTCGGGGCTGATTAGGATTCGACAGGATCTAGGAAGCCGGAGGTGCATGCAGAGGAGCGGTTGGCCTCTTAAAAAAGCCGCATTTAAATAGTCGCAAACGACGAAACTTACGCACTAGCCGCTTAATAACCGGTATAGGCCCTTCCACCCTAGTCTTTTCCTGCTAGCGGGGATTCGGAAGGTCATCCAAGTAGGATAGCGAGGGAACCTTGTCTGAGGGTGAACCGCGAAATAGTATCAGGCCAGCTGCAAGGAAATCCTGTTTGTCGGAGTTCCAAGCAGTTAAATAAATGACAAACTAAGCATGTAGTACCAAAGGTAGACATTTTCTGGACGCGGGTTCAAATCCCGCCAGCTCCACCACACACTGAAAACCCCGTAAGGCTTTGTAATATGAGCTTTACGGGGTTTTTGCTATCCTCACAGCACCTATCTATCGGCTCTACACAATCCAAGCCCTTCATCAGCATGAACTAGAACAGATATATAAAGGCATTCTTTAAGACTTCGCCGTGCCAAAACATGGGGCGCTAGATAATGTGGTAGCTACACTATCTCCTTTGTTTGCAGAACTTCTCTTTGTAGGCTCGAAACCCTAGTCCAGTCCACCTTTTAAATGCTTTGGCAAAAGCGCTTGCATCGTTATAACCTAAATATTGGGCGAGGCTTTCCTGTGTTACACCAGGCTTCTGAATTTGACTTAAAGCATGTTGCTTGCGTATGTTTTGGGCGATGTTTGAGTAATTAGTTTCAGTTTCTTGAAGTCTTCGTAGCAGCGTTCTTTCACTCACCGCTAAGCTGGTCGCTATTTGGCTACGAGTTAGCCAAGGTTGATTAGTTAAAAGGGCTTCCACTTTTTCTGTGAAAGAGTGCGGAGTCAGTTGATTAAGCTGCTGATTTGCCAACTCCAGCATTTGCGCTTGGATAGCGGCGTTCACTTCGCGTTGCTTAAAGTGCCAGTCAGTATCACTATACATAATGGCATTTTGGGTTTGATTAAAGCGTATTTCTGCTCCACCAAAAACTTCGCTGTACAGTGCACTAGGTGCTTGCTGGCTGTGCGTAAAGTGTACCGCTATGGGTGTAATATTTTTTCCAGCTACCCATCTAGCGCCCGTTACGATCCCTGTCATAATAACTTCTATTCTCACATCAACCGCAGCAGTAAACCTTGGTTCATATCGCACGCCCCACCCCTGCTCGTTTCTGATCTTGGCAAATTGCCCACCTTCGCCAATTAATGGTGAGTAATTAATAAGGCTATCTACCGCTACACTCAATGACGGACTACTTAATAATAAAAACCCCATGGTATCGAAGTTTTGCGGCTGCATGGCTAAACCGATGTGCATACCAATGCCTTTCGTGCCGTGCTCTTCTACCTCCAACCACAGTTTATCTTGCAGCATCAACGGTAATCGCTCTTCGCCTTCGTATTGTTGAATACTAGCCAACAGTTTATCTTCTAAATGAATATCCAATTGTGCCAATTGACTAAGAATTGCTTGCGTAAAGCTTTGAGTAACACTTGCTGCCATTTTCTATACGAGTTTCCAAGTTACGTTACGCACAGAATACTCAAGCTGTCCCAAATTAACTAGTTTTTTGTCCTATGTAAGCAAGGCAATCAAATCAACATACCGTTAACCTTTTTATCATGTAGTTAACAGAGACGTTTTTAATGAATCCCTACGTGGTTATTGGAGCTGGCCCTATGGGCCTATGTACGGTCCGCCGGTTAGTTGAGAAAGGTATTAATGTACTGGGCTTAGAAGCACACAGCGATGTGGGTGGCTTGTGGGACATCGATAGTACCACCAGCACAATGTACCAGTCTGCGCATCTTATTTCGTCAAAGCGAATGACAGAATTTGACGATTTTCCTATGAGCGACGATGTGGCCACTTATCCAAGGCATGATGAGCTAAAGCATTACTTTCAGTCGTATGCGACCCATTTCGATCTTTATCGCCATTTCCAGTTTAACTGCTATGTAGAGTCGGTAGAGCCATTTAACGGCCAATGGAAAGTGAGTTATCGGCAAAACGATGCGCAACATCAGGTCATTGCCGCTGGCGTTCTGCTTGCTAACGGTACGTTACATCATCCAAATATTATCGACTTTCCCGGTCATTTTGAGGGTGAGCAGATGCACAGTGCCCAGTATAAAAGTGCTGACATCTTTGCAGATAAACGGGTGTTGATCGTAGGCTGTGGAAACAGCGGATGCGATATCGCGGTTGACGCGGTTCACAGAGCAAAACACGTGGATATGGTCGTGCGCCGAGGCTATTACTTTTTACCTAAGTTTATTGCCGGCACTCCCACCGACACATTGGGTGGAAAAATTCGCTTGCCCAACTGGTTAAAACAGCGCGTAGATGGCACTTTAGTACGTTTAATTTCAGGTAAACCCAGTCGTTTTGGCCTACCCGACCCCGATTATAAAATGTATGAATCACACCCTGTGGTTAATTCGTTATTTTTACATCATATCGGCCACGGCGACATCACCGTACGCCCCAACATCGAACGCTTAACTGAGACCGGGGCATATTTCAGTGACGGTAATCAAGGGGAATACGATCTTATTTTACAGGCGACCGGCTATAAACTTCATTACCCTTTTATTGATAAACAGCACCTCAATTGGGTAGGCGATGCACCGCAACTTTATTTGAATATATTCAATCCGCTGCACCCCAATTTATATGTAATGGGTATGGTGGAAGCAGCCGGTTTAGGCTGGCAAGGGCGCGACGAGCAAGCCAAATTGGTAGCCAACGTTATTCGTTTGCAACTGAATCAAGACCAGGCCGCAAACAGGTTCTTAGATAAAGTGAAGTTAAAAGCCGGTCAACGCATGGACGGTGGAATGCGGTATTTACCACTTGAACGCATGGCTTACTACGTACACAAAGCGGAATATTTGGCTGCGTTATCACGCGAAATGCAACAGTTGGCCCAGGGAGCATAAATGTCGTCAACTAGCCTTCTTGTTTTAAATAGTGTACTGGCCATGATGATGTTCGGTATCGCATTAAGCCTGACAGCCGAAGACTTTCGCCGAATTGCAAGACAGCCTGTCGGACCGCTAGTTGGTATGACTGCGCAATTCGCTTTATTGCCTGCTTTAACATGCCTACTCACTTGGTTAATTCCAATGCCAAGCGAAATAGCGTTAGGCCTGCTACTTGTAAGCTGTTGCCCCGGTGGAAGCTTTTCCAATCTGATGACCTATTTGTCAAACGGTAATACTGCTATGTCTGTCAGTATGACCGGTGTAGCTAGCTTACTCGCCTGTGTGCTGACCCCGTTAAACTTCATGTTTTACGCTGCCCTAAATCCGCGAACGCAACCTTTATTGAACAGTATCTCAGTATCAACCGCAGATATGTTAGCAGTAATTGCTTTTGTTTTAGCCATCCCGTTGGTACTTGGCATAACCTGCGCCCGAATTTGGCCATTGTTTGCAAGAAAAACTGAGCCGTTTTTTCGCTTTGTCTCGTTGTTTACTTTATTTGGGTTTGTGGCCATTGCCCTTTTTATGAATTGGGACAAGTTTATCGCTGGTGCCAGCCTATTTTTACTTGCGGTAGTAGCGCACAATGCCCTTGCACTTCTCATCGGCTGGTCTGCCGCTCGTGCTTTGCGATTGCCCCGCGCTGATACCCGAGCTATCACCTTAGAAGTGGGCTTACAAAATTCCGGCTTAGGGTTGGGGATCATTTTTACCTTTTTCGCCAACTTAGATGCTATGGCGGTTATTGCCGCAGCCTGGGGGATTTGGCACCTTATTTCAGGCTTAAGTCTAAGCACCTATTGGCAATGTAAAGATCGAAAAAAAGCTCTTCAACACACGTCTAAAAAGCAGTATTTCTATGGTTCATAATATTTTAGTTACCGGCAGTGAAGGCTATATAGGTCAACGCCTAATGAGCGCGCTTGCCGACCAATACAATACGGTGGGGGTGGATATACGGCCACTTACCAACCAAAACTACCCTTACTATGAACTAGATATAAGAAATTCACACCTAAGCGATATAATCGCTCAACATAAAATTTCTCATGTCGTTCATTTAGCCAGTGTAATGCAGGCCAGTGAAAACCGGGCTAGGGACTATGATATTGACGTAAATGGCACTGCCAATGTGCTGGCAAGCTGCATAAGCAATAAGGTTGAGCATGTAACCGTGTCTAGTAGTGGCGCCGCTTACGGTTATCACGCCGACAATCCAGACTGGCTAAACGAGCAAGCGCCATTGCGCGGTAACGACCACTTTGCCTACAGTCAGCACAAGCGTTTAATTGAAGAGATGTTGGCAGAATATCGAAACGCTTACCCTGCGTTAAAACAACTTGTTCTGCGCCCCGGGACGGTGCTAGGGAAGCACACCAATAACCAAATTACCCACTTATTTTCGAAATCTAAATTACTTGGAATTAAAGGGTCCCCTTCGCCCTTTGTATTTATATGGGACGAGGATGTAGTGAATATTATTATCAAAGGGGTAACGGAAAGCATTAGTGGGCAGTTTAATTTAGCCGGCGATGGCGCAATGCCGATAGCTGAAATTGCGCAAGTGCTCAACAAACCTCTTGTACAACTACCGGCAACGTTATTGGCTGGTCTACTAAGGTTCGGTCATGCGCTAAGTCTAACTCAATATAGCGCCGAGCAAGTTGATTTTTTGCGTTATCGCCCAGTATTGGACAATAAAGCATTGAAAACAAATTTTGGCTACGTGCCTGAAAAAACATCACGGGAAGTGTTTGATTTTTATGTTTCGCACAATGCCCACGTAAGGAACTATTAACAATGCAAAGTACATCATCTAGACCTTGGGCGCTAATAACCGGTGCCGCGTCAGGTTTAGGGTTAGATTTAGCCAAGCAACTGGCAACGCACTATCAATTGGTATTAGTAGACGTACAGAAGGACGCCCTTGCGCGCGTTGCTAAGACGCTTGAATGTCGCAATTTTTTCATCTGCGACCTCGCGGTCCCAGTTGAAATCGATGCGTTAGTGGACTCAATCTCTCAACAACACATTACCCTAAGTATTTTGATAAATAACGCGGGCATTACCCATCGCTCACTTGCATCATTTACGCAGACATCAGTTATTGAAAAGGTTATGCGTGTAAATTATTTTGCACCTGTTCAATTAACACAGTCCCTTACTCCCTTTCTAAGTCATGACGCCAATGTAATCAATATTAGCTCTATGGCGGGTTGGATGCCAGTTTTAGGCCGTGCTGGGTACTGCGCATCTAAAGCAGCACTTCACCAGTATTTTGAAACCCTTCGCGCTGAGTGGCAAGGAAATGGGAAACACATTCTTATGGTGTACCCGAGTTTTTTAGATACTCCCATCGAGCACAACGCCTTAAACGGGCTTGGTAGTAAAGCAACTCACAAGAGAACAATGGTCGGAGCAATGGGCAGTAGCAAAGACATGGCAGCACAAATCATTTCAGCTATGAATAAAGGTCAGAAACGGTTGCTGCCAGACTGGTTTACCCGCGTTTCAGCTCTACTTTATCGCTTAATGCCAAATGTTTACTTATACCTTATGCGCCGCCGCTTAAGTTGTGAATTGAGTTCACCACAATGAGCTTTATCGTTGTTGCTGTCGGAGTATTCGTTGCCTTTGCTGTCGAAGCCATGACAGGATTTGGGAGCATTGTTATAGCCTTATCCATTGGTGCTCTTGTAATGGACATCACTCAGCTGATGCATTGGCTAGTCCCATTAAACATCATTATGACCGGCCCATTGGTATACCAGAATCGCGGTTATATCGATCATGGTCTCTTGTTTAAACAAGTACTACCGTTTATGGGAACAGGCACGTTAACCGGATTACTCGTGACAGACTACATCCCGGCCGAATATAGCAAAGGACTTTTCGCGTTAGTTATTTGTTGGTTTGCGATTCGATCACTTGCTCTGCTAAACGCACCCGCCCATAATCATATCGCCCGTGGCGCGTTAATATTTTCTGCTGGCATTACACATGGCTTATTTGCATCAGGTGGGCCGCTGTTGGTTTACGCCTGTGCGAGAACACAGATGACCAAAGAGCGGTTTCGGGCCACGCTGTTAAGCGTGTGGTTCATATTAAATGCATGCCTTTGTGTGTGGTTCTTGTTGTTTGAAGATTTAGCCTCACAGGCCAAATCCATCATGTGGTTGATACCTTGTGTTATAGCAGGTGCACTTTTGGGGAATATCTTGCATAAGAGGGTGAGTCAGACATTCTTTTCTCGGTTAGTATTCACCCTGTTACTGGTAGTGGGCTTGCTACTGTTAGCAAAAACGCTCATTCAAATTTTAAACCTTTAGTCTGTTAAAACGCGCCGTTGTTTTTCGGGTATATACATCTGCGCTTTCTCTCAAATAAATGTTTAACTCATCGGCCCTACCGGTTTTTGTAGTTCAGTTTTTGCCTTACTACTAGCGTTACATTCGACGTTGAGAACATTGTTTTAAGACAAATATATTGATAAATCAGGAATCAATTATTTTACACAGCACATGTGATGTTATAACATTTGCTTACTGAAAATTGATTGACTAACCTAGTATGCAAACAAAAACCGTCATTGGTGCCTCAGCACTCACGGTGCGTCTCGACAACCGAACCATCTTAGACAACTTGAACTTTGAAGTAGGGAAAGGCGAAGTTTTTGCCTTGCTCGGTGGAAATGGCGCAGGAAAATCAACTACGCTCAAAACCTTTCTGGGGCTTATGAAACCCACTAGCGGAATAGCCTCGGTGTTGGGGAAAAATGTAGCACTACATACGAATGACGTGCAACAATCTGTGGCTTATTTGCCCGAATCTGTCACCTTGTACGGGCATTTATCAGGTTTTGAAAACATTCGCTATTTTTTATCCGTAGCGGGTCTTAATAAATCCGATAATGAAATTTCCGTGGCTCTGCGCAAAGTCGCCCTTCAAGAAAATGCATGGAACAACGCGCTGTCAAACTATTCTAAGGGCATGCGCCAGAAAACCGCAATTGCGCTTGCCCTATTGCGCAATGCACCCGTGCTGTTTTTAGATGAGCCTACATCAGGGTTAGACCCTGCCGCTATTGACGAGTTTAATGCGTTGGTGTCTGAACTTGCCGCCAATGGCGCTACCATTTTTATGGTAACTCATGACGTATACTGTGCTTGCCAAGTGGCTCACCGCATTGTGCTTTTAAGTAACGGTAAACTAACTGGTTCTTTCGAGCGCATTGGCGATACGCCCATTGATACTGAAGCCGTACACGCAGTATTTGCAGGGCGTAAAGCATGATATTTAGTGTAGCAAAAACCATTTGTGCAGATCAGTGGCGCTATTGGCTGCGCACTAAAGTCGCCGCTACGGTACTGTTGTTAGGGGCCATACTGACCCTTGCAGCCCTAATCGTAAATGCATTTCACGTTGAAGAGGCCGCGCACGCTAGAGAGCACCTTCAAACTGAAGCAGAAGAACGCTTTAAAGCGCAGCCTGATAAGCACCCTCACCGCATGGTACATTACGGACATTACGTTTTTCGTGCCCCTACGCCATTAAGCGTAATCGAGCCTGGCGTCGACACCTACACAGGTAACGCTATTTTCCTAGAAGGCCATCGGCAAAATAGCGCCATGTTTGCACAGCAGCGGCAATCGGCTGGGCTTACGCGTTTTAGTAGCTTAACCCCTAGCTTTCTTGCGTTAGCGCTTGCTCCACTGTTTATTATTCTTATTGGTTACGGCAGTGTATCGCGAGAGCGCGAGGCCGGAACACTTACCTTGTTGTTGTCACAAGGTACGACGCGCTGGCAGCTAATCTTAGGTAAGCTATTAGCGCTAATTGCAGCTAGTGGTTTGTTCTTACTCCCTTTACTTCTGGCCTGCTTATATGTCGCTTTTTCAAGCGAAAGCCCGCTTGTGGTGCTGCTATTTTGCTTAAGTTACGCCGTTTACTTCTTGCTATGGGCTACCGTTGTAACTGCGTGTTCAGCGTTATTTGAGAAAAGTAGCGTTAGCTTCACCGTGCTTATTGTTATTTGGATGTCCGCATGTGTGTTAATTCCTCGCTTAGGCAGCAGCGTCGCAACGAATGCAGCCCCCTCTATGGGCAAACTTGAAGCGGACTTTAAAGTAGAAGAAAAGCTTAGAAGTTTGGGCGACGGTCACGACGTTAACGACCCTGCATTTAAAAAACTAAAAGAAGATTTATTAGCAAAATACAATGTCGATTCCGTGGACGACCTTCCCGTTAATTTCCGCGGTGTTGTTGCTCAGTATTCTGAAGGCCGACAGGCAAAAGTGCTTAATGAATTCGCCGAAAACAGGATGGGTGAAGAGTTAGAACAAGCACATATTGCACGTCAGTTTGGTTGGCTATCCCCTACGGTTGCCGTTCGCGCAATCTCTACAATATTAGCGGGTACCAGCCTTGAAACCCATCATCGCTTTTTACGAGAAGCAGAAGCTCTGCGCCTTGAATTCGTTCAAGGGCTAAATAAAGTGCATGTTGAAAAGCTGGATTACAAGCTGGATATGGATCGCAACGCAAGCGAAGAAGCCGCTGATAAAGCGGTTGTCGGTGCAGACAACTGGGCGTTGTTATCAGAGTTTAACTTTAACCCCGAGGCAGCAAATACACGCATTTCAAACGCGCTTATCTATTTTCTACAACTGATTGTTTGGGTATGCATTACCGTCTTGTTTTTAAAAGCGGCGGTTAGGAGGTTAAACCCATGATGCGTTTTACCGATCTTAAACGTGAAGCGGGCTTTGTTTTCGGTCACCGCCAAATAAAACTTACGTTATTAGTCGTTTTCCTTTTAAGTGTGGTGTCATTGTGGACAGGCTTCGCAGAAATGCAGGAACAACAGGCCACCGTTGAACAACTGTTAGAGAAAGACCAAGCCGAGAGAGATAGCGCGCTCGCCCATCAGCCGAATTACGGTAGTGCTGCGTACTATACGTTTCACTTAACGTATTCACCCCCTTCCCCGCTGGCTTTTACGGCCGTCGGTGAACGGGATGTGTTTCCTTGGAAGCACCGTATACGCATGCTTGCATTAGAAGGGCAAATTTATGAAACCGATGCAGATAACCCAGAACTGGCGTTTTTAGGGCGTTTTGATTTTGCCTTTGTGACCAGTGTATTGCTGCCATTATTTATCATATTGCTGCTCTACGATTTAAAAGCAAAAGAGCGGGAAGCTCGCCGCTTCGATTTACTCAACGTAACAGCACGCAACGCCCATGCGATATGGACGGCACGAGTAATAGTCACCTTGGTTCCTTTAGCCCTTGTTACGCTTGCTCCGTTAGTTGTTTTCGGGTTAATTAACGGTGCATCTTTGCTCTCTATTTTAACCGTTTGTGCGATAGTGATAGGTAACATTGCGATATGGAGTGCCATTGTTCTTGCGATTGGCGCCGCAAAACGTTTTGCAAGTTTCAGTGCAACGCATCTTGCCTCTATTATGCTAGGCGCTTGGCTTGTTACCACTGTTATTGTGCCCGTGACCGCACACACGGTAATTAATGCGGTGGTAGAAACACCTGAAGGTGGCGATATTGTGCTTACCCAACGTGAAGCGGTAAATAGTGCCTGGGATAAGCCCGTTGAAGATACGTGGCGCGCATTCATAGCCACTCATCCTCAGTGGGCCGATTACACAATATTTGACCCTGAAAGAGATAGCTCATTTAACTGGAAATGGTACTACGCGTTCCAACAGGTGGGCGATCAAACGGCTAGCGAGTTATCTAAAGGCTATCAGGCTGCCACGCTTCAAAAAGACACCATTGCAAGCTACGTAGCACTGCTTTCCCCGTCTTTGCTCACGCAGCGTTTATTATCAAGCGCTGCTGATACTAACGTAAGCGCGATGGTGGGCTATGAAAATGATGTACGTGCTTTTCATAAGGCGCTACGAAAATTTTATTATTACCACCTTTTCAAAGACCCTGAATTTTCTCAGGAGAGCTTTGAAGCACTGCCACAATTTACACCAAACATGAGAACGTTAGGCGAAAGCAATAAGGAAAACTAATGAAGAACTAGGCTGTAAAAACTGGCAAAAAAAAGAGGCTTACTAACAGTAAGCCTCTCTCGCGTTAAAGTTAAATCAAGCTAATACTACGACGGTTGAAGGGTCTGCATAGGCTCTATATCAGTGGTATTGTTTCTGATGAACGACTCAATATCTTTTACTTCTTCCTTACTAAAGCCTAGGCGAGCTCGGATACCGGTTGTTCCGTCAGCATTTTCAATCACAACAAAGTCGTTAACGCCTAGTGTACGTGAAAACACGGTGTGAACTTGCTTGTTGTTGATATCTACGATTTTAACTTTGGTCGAGGTTCTGTAAATTGCCATTGGACCAGATTGTGTTTGAACCCAGTTGATTGACCAATAATAGTGGCTGTAGTTTGGCAAACCTAACTTAGTGTAAAGAGACTCTTTAAATTCAACATTTTCACACTTATTCATCACTGCGTTTTGACGTTTGCAGTTAGAATGCTCTGCGATTTCTTTGCCGCCTAAGCCCACGTCCATAGGTACTGCGGTATAGCCATCGATACTTACGAGAACATAGTCGTCGAACTTGTTTAGTCCGAAGGTATTGCCCAATTCTTTAAACGAGTCAAACAAACCACCTACTTTATCGTTTTCATCACGAGGGTCTTTTTCTAGTAGGATAAAACCGGTAGATGCAGCATCGCCTTTTTGATGCTCGGCAATGTGATAGTTATCTAACAAAGTGATGTTTTTAACGCTATCCCCATCAATAAAGTAACGAAAGGCCGAACCTGAGCGCCCTACAATAAAGCCGTCTGACGTAGGTATAACGCTATTCCCCGTCGCTTTTTTGCCAGTTACTGTTCTTACTTCAAATTGACCACCACGCTTCCACACCGTACCAATCTTGATAGGCGCTTCCGAAGAATGTGCTTTGTGATACTTAAGCGTAAAAGACCCGTCGAAGTTCTCAACCGCGTAGGTAAATTCACCAGTAAATCGGTTGCCACCAAAGTTCGCTACTTGCCCTTCGAAATCGTTAAACATCTGGCCATCGATCATAATTCCATCTTTTTTGCGATAGAAAATAGCAGGGCCGCCTGTTGCATCAACTTTTTGCTTTTGTTCAGCGAGTTCGGCTGCACTAAGTAATACTTCCGGTTTAGCGGCGGGTGCGGCTTGTTGCTGCGCAGCAGCTGGAACTGTCATGCCTTGTAGCTTAGCGAGAAATGCTTTTTGCATTTGATTTGCCATCGCTCGCTCTTCAGGTGTGGGAGGTGTGCTTCCACAAGCACTGATAAGGGCGGCGGCAATTAAAGATGGAACTAATAGTTTTGCTTTCATGTTTTTTCTCTTATTGCGCTTCGGGCAGAATATTTCGTGCTGAAGCTTTTTTATGAAAACAAAGGAAGGTAGACGAAGTGATACTGTGGCAGCGCTATCCCGCACTGTGCATTATAAGACTTATGTGTCGCATTCCTTTGCAAGCACTATTAGAAAATATTCGGCCTTCAAATTCAATCTAGAAATAGCACAAAAAGTATGAATTTTAGCCACTTAGCACTATTTTAGTGTTTCGGGTGTAGTTAAGCTGGTATCAAAGGCTCTCCAAACTTGGCCATTCATTTTCAGTAAGTAACCCTTTCTCAATTAGTTTTTGCCGACGCGCCTCTATGACTAATTTCAATTCATCTCTAACTAATCTGACGGCTGGAGTAATTAAATGGCGGCTGGGAAGCATTAGCCACATTTCTGTTAGTGGAACCGTATACTGCGTTAACACGCGCTTAAGTTTTCCGTTTAACAAATCTTCGGCCACATCAATAGCAGATTTTTTTGCAATACCTGCCCCGTCAACACACCACCTTCTAACAATATCCCCATCGTTTACTGCGCGATTACTTTGCACTTTTACTCGAAATTTTTCGCCGTTTTTAGTCAGCTCCCAGGCATTGTGCGTTTGGTCATATAGCTTATAAAGCAGCGCATTATGATGGGCAAGGTCACTTAATTCCTCAGGCGCTTTGTTTTCGCTTAAATAATGCGGTGACGCACAAATAACATGGGGAATGTTACACACTTTAAACCCATACATCTGCGACTCTTTTACCGTTTCCTTTGTCATAGCGCGAAGCGCAACATCTACGCCGTCACGGTAAAAATCCACACGACTATCGCTAACGTGTAGGCGCAATGACAGTGCGGGGTTTTCGTTTTGCACCTTATTGAGTAGCTCCCGCATTAAGTTTCGCCCCATCTCTGATGACATAGCCATGCGAAGCTCACCATGAATGCACTGTTTATTTTCGGTAACTAATGCCAAGCCCTGTTGCAACGCATCTAGCGCCTGTTTTGCCATAGGCAAATAACGCTCGCCCTCCGGTGACAGCCTTATTTTTCTAGTGCTGCGCACCAATAGCTCTACACCAAGTTGCTCTTCAATTCGCTTAATGGCCATGCTTGTTGCAGATGAACTTAAATCAAGCTTCTTGGCCGCAAGAGTAATAGAATTTACTTCTGCGACTTTTATAAAAACCTGTAAGTCTTCTGTTTTCATACTTTACTCGAGCGCTCTGAATTAGTGTGGATCATTTTTATTATCCTTGTTTTCAGGAAAGTCTTTCGCGCGTTTGGTCGTTTATTATCCTTTTTCTAACGAATAAACTGAGACTATCAAATAAGCAACGCCGACAACTAACGAATTGGAGATTGTATGAAACACCTGAAACTCGCTAAATTAACGATAGCTTCGCTACTGGTTAGCGCAAGTGTTTACATTGCGCCCAGCGTGCAGGCTGAAACAAAAGTAACTACGGCAGAAGATATTAACTGGGGTTATTTAAACCCTGCTCGAGGCGATAAAAGCCCTGGCGCAGCTGATTTGTGGGGAGATAGAACAAAAGACACCGCCACCGGTATGCTGGTGCGCTTTAACAAAGGCTTTGAATCTCCGCCGCACATTCATAACATTACCTATCGCGGCATTGTTATTAAAGGTGAAATGCATAACGACGACCCAAATGCCGCTAAAATGTGGATGCCAACAGGTTCATTTTGGACACAGCCTGCAGGTGAAGATCACACCACAGCAGCGAATGATAAAACCAACCTTATTTACCTTGAAATTGATGAGGGACCGTATTTAGTTCAACCGTCAAAAGAACATTTCGACAATGGTGAGCGACCGGTAAATCTGCACGTGGATAACATGGTGTGGCTTCAAGAAAGCGACCTGGTTAATATCGCCGCCAACGATGTTTCTGCCACTTACCTTTGGGGCGATACCAATAATGTTTACGGCACACTGGTTAAGCTTCCAAAAGGCTTTGAAGGTTCGATAACATCCAGCGGTGATGAGTTTAAAGCCGTAGTTATCCAAGGTAGTTTGAGTTACATAGACGAGAATAAATCCAATGCGCGAACGCTTAACGCAGGCAGCTATGTTGCGTCTTCTACACCGGCTAAGCACCGCCTTCGCAATATAAGCGCCGATGAGACTATTGTTTACGTTAGAGCGTCGTCTAAGTACCAGGTTAACGACTTAGTGAGTAGATAATAGCGTTTGAAATACCCATTATTCGATTCATCAAACAGCATGGTTCGCAACATAGCTTTTATAAACGAATTAATGCTTTTCAGGGTTTAATGGGTAATCGCCCTAATGCGGCAGCGCATAGTAAACCTATAACAAGGGTCATTGCTACGCTAGTAAAGGTGCCTAGCAGCACGTATTCAGTGAGCTTTCTGTCTTGGTGTTTAGTGAGATCGCCAAAGCGGAAAATAGATTTCGCAGCAATAAGGAATCCAATTGCGGAAAACTGGTTTAATAACACAAAAGTCAGCATTAATACCCTTTCTAGATACCCTATGCGCTGCCCAGCTAAAGACAGGGTTTGCTGCGCTTCGGTGCTAATGGTTGGCGGGTCGTTGGGGTGAGTGGTTTGTGTGTTGCTCAATAATACTTCACTACTCCACGGCGATAACAGCTGTTTAATAACGATAGAGCTGGGTTTAAGTACAGCCAGATACGCCAACGTTATCACCAAGTCGCCAGCACTAACCTGCCTTAACGCACTAAGAACATACTGCCACTGATCGGTGGCGTATAGAAATACGCCTAAAAGAACGACCACATGTGCTATTTGATCAATAACAAACGCTGTCGTGCTTTGCACACAATACGATTTGATAACATCAATTTTAAAATGTGATACCGCGATAATAATAGCGCCAACACCTATTGTGGTTAAGCTTATATTTTCAGATAACAGTAGCAGTACGGCTCCAGCAAGAACGCCGTGTATAAGGGTGTGTATGTATAGAGGTAACGCTAAAGCATGGCGTTCATTTCTTTGCTTTACCCATGCAAAGGGCTGAAAATAAAAGTCAGCAAGGATATGTGCCAATAATAGCCCCACCAGCAATTCGGGCTGCTCTATAGTCGTCACTATGCTGGTATCTAGGTTATCAGCTAGCATTTCTCGCTCCTTTCACAAGCTCGCTTTTTAATATGTTTACACACAAGGCGTAATGACCGCGTTATTATTTTACAGGCGCGTTACTCAACGGCCGGTGGCCAAGTTTCCACACGTTAATTTCCTGCTCCATGTAGCTTAGGTATTCTGCTACCAGTTTGTAATTACTGGCATTTAGAATTCTACTCACATTGCTTCTATTTTTATTCAATATGGCAGCCACGTTTTCATGGCTTTTGTCTGACGCTTCGATATAGGCCAATAAGGTTTGAGATTGGGTAGGCGTTAGCCCTGTAAGGTGAGCATCAGCGAAACGCGTGATTAACTGTGTACTGTTTTCAAGCGCTTGATGGCTCGTATGAAAAGCGAGGTGGTAAGGCTTAATATCGTCAAGCCCCCTGCCTGACAACACAAAGGCTTCACCCGTTCCCGTTTTCACCTCTTTTGCGCGAAACTGTGCGTCCCCCACGGCAGCACTAATTCGAACATCTACGCTCGGGTTTAGGGCTTTTAGCGCTAGCCGTAGCCCAATAGCAATCAGCATAATGTGCTCAGGCTGCTTAACGACTAACTGAAACGCGTCCCCTCTGTAAACATCAAAGTCTCCGCTGTATTGGTCAGCGTATTTTGAGAGTAGCGCCTTGAGGGTGGCTAGAATAGAAGTAAAATCGTTATCAGAAAATGATTGAGACTGGGATATATCGCCAGTAAGTACACCTGCTTTGTGGTCACTTTTATCGTTCAGCTGCACGTCATTTAACCGCTTAGCAGCGTCTTGACGTGTGTCACTACTTCCCGATTTAGTGTGCTTACCTGACTGTACCATGAGCGGCTCCCGTTCTTAATGTCACCATCATTTTCAATAGGTCTAACGCTTTACTATACACAACAACCCATAAAATACAAAAACAATCACATATTAAAATGTGATTATTTTTAATCACAAAATAACATGTGACTATTTAAAGTGGTGTAACTTAACGCGCTGATAAAGAAAACTCATATTGGAGGGTGAGTGCTTAAGGTTTGTTAACCTTACTGAATGCTTCATTGAGTGCCTCGAAGGCTAAAATTTAGCGCAGTTCCTGCCGGCGTTCTTAGCCCGATATAGCGCCGCATCTGCTTTTTCAAGAAAGGAGGTAGCGCTTAGTTTGGTCTCCCCTCGCATAGATTCAGGCTCGGTTTCGCTCCAATCAAGACAAACCATACCAATACTCACGGTGAGCGTTTTAGAACATTGAGATTTTTCATGTGCTATCGATAAATAGGTTACGTTTCGAAGTATTCTCGCGGCTATTGTCGCAAGTGAATCAGAAGCTGTACCTGGAAGGATGACTGCGAACTCTTCTCCTCCAAACCTTGCAATTAAATCGTCACTTCCTAAACAGCTATTTGACAAGGTTTCGGCAACGCTTTTAAGTACAGCGTCCCCCGCCACGTGACCGTAACAATCGTTATATTGTTTGAAATGATCAACATCAATAAGCAATAAACTTATAGGAATTTTTTGCTCGTTGCAGCGAATAATATCGGCCTTTAGCGTAGCGTCAAACAATCGCCTATTTGGAATGCCAGTTAGGCCATCAATGTTGGCTAAACGCTCCAGTTGCTTGTTTGCTTCAAGTAATTCTAGCTGCATTTTGTGTAACGCTTTTCGGTTGTGAAGGTTTTGGAGTGTATTACCAAGCATTTCACCTATACGGCGCAAGTATTCAATATCGTGAGCTTTCCAAGCATAAGGGCTTCCAATAATGTCGCACCCTAGAAAACCGTACATCGTCCCATCCACCATAATGCGCATACACAAAATTGAACAAATACGTTGTTCTTGGAAAATTTGCCTTTCTTCAATCGCAAAATCGGGAATAGACGAAACGTCGTTGACTTTAAAAATCCCATTTGAAATATGGCTTATAAAAAAAGGCATGGTATCGGCGGGCATATTTTGCAACTCGTCGATGTAAGGCGTAACACCTGCTGCAGCCCACTCATGCGTATTCGACATTTTTTGACCATCGTCACTAAACTCAAATAAATAACATCTATCTACATCACAAAAAGCCCCGAACGCAGCCAGCGCTTGGTCGATAATACCATCAAGCTCATGAACACTAGAATTGATTAATTTAGATGAAAAGTTCGTAAGCAATTGATTAAAAGCAATATGCTGACTAACTGCTGATTCCTTGTGACTATCATTCAACAGGTCGGTGACGTTTGTTTTAATATGGAGGACCGTCCAATCACCTGACGAAGTGTTAACCATTCCCCCTTCAATATAGCAATTCATCGTACGTGATTGAGTCTGAAGCCGGCACTGCTTGGCAAGCTGTTCCCCAGACTCTACAAGAAGAAAAGGGTCAGCACGACCAAGCATCTCTTTCTTTGAGTACGGGTCGTAAAACGTAAAAGAGTTGCTTGTAATACCATTTGGCTCGATTATTCCAAAATCTTTTTCAAAGCATTCGCTCGCGTATACCTTATTGCTATCAGTACTTTTAAACAAAATACTCGATGGCATTTGGCGCAAAATTGAAAGGGCTTCTTTTTTATTCAAAACAGTTCTCGACATTCGATACTCTTTAAATGTAGCACTAAATATGCCGATTTCCTTAGCCTCACGCATTTCATAACAAATTTCGCATATTGGTTTATTAAACTTATTTAAGATGACAGCGTATTCAACAAGAGATAGGGAATTTCAAACGGGAATGAAGCATTAATCATGAGCGATTCAATCGTTGAATTATTAGATGAGATGTATGATGAACAAAGCGAAAAGACGTCATTAGGCAAAGTAGTGGAGCGCTTTGAAGATAGAGGCTTTGGCCCGCTCCTCTTAATGCCTGCACTTATTGCTTTGCTTCCCACAGGGGCTATACCGGGCGTACCAACCCTGTGCGGCTTAACGTTATTTTTTATCTGTATACAAGTGGCTGTTGGGCGAAAAAGCCCATGGCTCCCCAAAGTACTAAAAGAGAAAGAAGTAAGCTCTGATAAGCTAGAAAGCGCAATTGATAAAGCAAAACCCTACGCCCAAAAGACCGAAAAGCTACTTAAGCCCCGCATGACTTTTCTCTCTCACACCCCCGCTAAAAATATCATTGCGGGATACTGTGCTATTGCAGCCCTTGGTATGATCCCCCTTGAAGCACTTCCTTTCGCTGTCGCTTTGCCCGCTTTTGCACTTTGCATAACAGCGCTAGGCATGGCGAACCGTGACGGCGTGTTTCTGTCCCTTGGCATTTTACTCCAGCTAGGTACAGGTTATCTGGTATTTAAAGCTATTGGCATGATGTAGCGCTCTAGCGCACGACTATACGGCTACGATCCACTTTTTAACATTAAGCTCTTTGTTTTATTCAAGGTTACTTTAAAGTTGTTGTTAGAGAAGTAAATGGCCTGGTCGAAGCATCTGCGTTCATCATGCAGCAAAATGCGTCCCGCCGCGATGACTACTGTTTCACTGAGGTAACCGTTGACGAGGTAGAGGCCCGCACTGGTCTTGATATCATGCCCATATTGCCAGTAGAAAGTGAAAGCAGTGTAGAAGGTAAACTTGGTGGCCTTTCTTTACAACTTGGATGTAGCTAAGCTGACTGTATGCGACTCAGGCTTATGCGATACCGCTAAAGATGAATATTGTAGGGTGGTTAACGCCCTACTTATTTTTAAATGGCTGCATTAGCAATGCCCTAATAGACGCATTTTCTTTTACTGCAGGTACGTCTTTTTGCCCAATAGGTAACGTTTCATCGCTGTATTGTGCCCGTGGAGTAAAACTATTAAACAAGCGATCCCACCACGACACGCTGAACCCATAGTTTGAATTTGACTCTGCTTTGGCCTGGCTATGGTGAATACGGTGAAGGCGTTGCGTTATTAAGACCCGCCCCACTCTGTCATCCCACTTTTGCGATAGTCGTATATTGGCATGATTAAACAGCGCAAAGCCATTAAGCGCCACTTCAAAAATAACAATAGCAACAGCAGGTATGCCTAGCAGTGCCACGGCAGCGGCCTTTACGCCTAGGCTGATAGCAATTTCAACGGGATGAAAGCGAAGGCCTGTGGTGGTATCCACATGACTATCAGCATGATGCATTTTGTGAAAACGCCATAATAGAGGTACGGTATGAAACAGCCTATGCTGCCAATAGATGATCATATCTAGCAGTATTACACTTAAAGTCACTATGGCGGCGAATACGACGCCGCTGCTTTCTACATCATCACTTATTCCTATTAACGATGACCCGCTTTGCGCATAGCCTAACATTACATTGAAAAGCCCAAAGCCTTCTTGCTGGGCCCACACCGACACACCGACTAAAGTGGCGGGCAACAGTACCCGAGATATCAATGCGCCCAACGCGACCATAGACAAGTTACCCACCCAGCGTGTTTTTCTATCGAGCACAGCTTTACGCGCTGGATAACGCGCTTCTAGCAGCGCCATGCACACGAATATGCCAAGAAACACGCTTAAGCGAATAGCTGATGTATTATCCAACGTACACTCTCTTTGTCATAAATCTCTATCATAATACTTTTTCAACAATACGCGTTCTAACCCTTCACACTTTGCCATTATAAACAGGTGTTTAAGCGGCCATAACACAATGCCCACGGTTACACGCAGTTTATATTTATTAAGCTTGATGCTCGCGAGCATTTTTAGCCTTTACGCTGCGCTCTACCTTATCGAGGGTACTGAACCCTCCTGCAATACGCGTCGCCACAGTAATCGCACAGGCTGCTGCAAAAATATAAGCCATTTCAGCGAAATATTGCGGCCAGATGCAAAATGCCAAAAACACTAAAATAGTTTCAGTTCCCTCGGTTAGCCCTTGCATGTAATAAAAGCTTTTATTGGCAAACTGAGGCCTGGCTATCTGAAACTTTTCTGCGGCGATAGCAAAAGCTAAAAAACTACTTCCTGTACCAATAAACGTGGCTAATAACACCATAGCAGGGATACCCCAGTTGATAGGGTCTGCGATGCCAAACGCCAAAGGTATCGACGCGTAAAATAGAAAGTCTAAGCAGATATCCAAATATCCACCCGCGCTACTACTACTTTTCTGGTAGCGGGCTAGCTCGCCGTCTATACCATCCAAAACGCGATTGAAAATGATGCAGCAAAGCGCCACCCACCACCAGTTAAGAATAATAAAGGGAACAGCCAGTAAGCCAAGGACAAACCCGGCAAGGGTCACGTGGTTCGGCGCAACGCCCTGTTGATCAAGAAAGCTAATCAGGGGTTTTAATAGTGGCTTTATAAACGGGGTAATTTTTGCATCTAACATGGCGATAACTCAATTATTTGGCCGCCAGCAGCAATGGCGTCTTCTTTGTCGTGGGTAACCAGCACGGCGGGAATATTGCGCGCTTTAAGCTGCTCGAATGTCCAGCTTCGAATTTGCCCACGAAGCGCAAGGTCAAGCTTACTAAAGGGCTCGTCTAGCAAAACCACATCCGGCGCAGAAGCTAGCGTTCTTAATAACGACACTCTTGACTGCTGCCCGCCTGAAAGCGTATTTACACCACGCTGCCCCATACTCTCTAATTCAACAGCGCTCAACATGGTGTTAATGGCCTCCATCCTAGCGTGCGGATTACTGTGGCTATTTTTTGGCATGGCAAACGCTATGTTTTCAGCTACCGTCATATGTTCAAACAACAAGGCGTCTTGAAACATCATGCCCACTTTACGCAAATGGGCGGGTTTACGGTTAATCACGTTATTGTTGATTTTAATAATGCCGCTAACGCTAAATGGCTCATAAAGTTGCCCGGCAATGGCTTGCAGCAAGGTAGACTTGCCCGCTCCACTTGGCCCCATCACTGTTAAAACTTGCCCTTTTTCTACGCATGCGTTTACGTTCAACAGCACATTTTCTGCACGAGAGATAACCAGTTTTTCTAAACTAAGTGCCATGTAATACTGCTCTACGTTTGTTTTTTTCTTTGATACTAGCGCCGCGGTTTTTCATTAGAACGCCAGGTAAATACCACGCAATCACAAAGCCAATTAAAGGCATTGCCCCCTGAATAATAACGTATACGGCGGTTAAGCGTGTACTGCTACCCGATACCGAGGCGACAGCTTCCGTCGTGATAGTCGCAATGGTGCCCCCCGAAGCTAACAAGGTGGGTAAATATTGACTAAAACTTATAGCTAGCCCTAATGCCCACGCCACCAATATAGCGTTAAGCATTAGAGGTAGCTTGATGCGATAGAACACCTGCCACGGCGTTTTCCCTAAACTCTGCGCAACCATGGCATAGCGATTGTCGAACTTGCGATAGGCTACCGCCATAGACAAAAACACATAGGGAACAACATACACCATGTGCGCAATGTAGGTGTGAAACCATACGGCGTTTTGCAAAACAAGCTGCTGGAACCACACTAACCCGTATAAAAATGCCACTCCGGGCACTAATAGTGGTAAAAAAAGCGATATTGAAAACGCGCTGTTGGTATGTCTAGCCGCCGGCTTTAGCTGTTCGCTTTCTAGCGTAAAGAGTACCAGTAACATTGCCGATGTGCTCACTAACATGCCAAGTAATAGGCTATTTACAAGCGGTGTTGCCAGTGCCTCTAACGCGGTGCCCCAGTGTAAGAAAGTAACCCCTTCAGGCAGCAGCGCAGGAAAAGACCAATGCTTTGCTATTGAATACATTACAACCGCGTAGATCACTGTGCTTATCAATATCACGTAGAGTGAAACAATGCCGTATCCAATGCCTCGAACTAGGGCATCGGCACCGTGCCTGCGGCCTTTTATTAGGCTCTGTTTGCCTAGGTACATAAGAAAATGTTCAACGGCGAAAAATAGGAGTAACGCTACCCCACTCACAGCCACCTGAAGCACCGCTGCACCGCTGGCCAGTAAGCGCATGGACAAATCAATATGATTAAACCAATGCATAATGGCAACGGCTAGGGTACTCGGATTATTGGAGCCAAGTATAAGCGGAATTTCAACGTTTGAGGTGGCGAACACCAACACCGCAAGTATGGGCAGCTTGATTTGCGTAAATATACTTGGTGCTACAAGTTTGAAAAAGCTTGCTGTGGGTGAATAACCAAGGGAAGATCCCACGTTTACGTAGCCCAACAGTTTCTTTTTTACTAGCGGCTGAGACATCACACTAAGGGCCATTAAAATAATAAATGGCAACTCTTTAAGGCTTAACGCCAACAGTACGCTAAAGCCGAACTCATCATAAGGGAAAAAGCTGCTGCCTGCTACAGGGGGAACGTCATCACCGCCCAGCACCATGAGCCGAGCAAAAATACCTGAAGGACTTAATACAAACAATAAAGCAATGGCCGCTGCCGCATGAGGAAAGACCAGAAACGGGCTAAGCAACCCTTGCACTTTTTCAAGCCACGAAGACTGATAAAAGGTAGCTAATAATAAAAACGCGCCAGCCATCGCCAGCAATGTTGACCCCACCCCAGTAAAAAGTGAAAGCCACACCATGTGCCAAATATCATCAAGAGCAAATAGCGTTCTAAAAACGTCTAGTGAGAAGCTGTTTGCGCCGATGGCAGGGAAATAACCTAGCGCAGGAAAAATTACGCCCACAAGCCCTGCTAATACGGGTATGCAAAGCAATAGTAGTAAACACCAGCGCATAATGCGCGTAAATTGCGCGAACATTAGTAACGCGCTCCGTAACGTTCGTACCATGCATCACGCAGCGCGTCGGTCCAGCTTGCATGAGGCTCGGCCAATAGAGCGGTCGGCTTCGATTTATCGAGTGCCGATGGATGCACTGCCTCTTTTTTAAATAATGCTTGTTGGGCATTAGTGAGGGTCGTCATATCGAGCACGGTGTCATCGCCCCATACGGTTATTTCCTGCTTCTTGGCTTGTGCTTGGGGTGAAAGCAAAAAATTCACAACGGTTTTCGCCGCCGCTTTACTTCCTGAGTTATAGGTTAACCCTACAAAGTGCACGTTTGCTAAGCTTCCGTCTTGCATAGCGTAAGTGCGCACATCTTCAGGTAAATCGAAGCGTGTGACCGCAGAGGGGATTTCCGATGCGGTAAAAGAAAATGCCAATGAAAGCTCGCCCGCCCCCACCAATCGCTGGAGCTGAGAGGCGTGTCTTAGCATATGATCGCCTTGCTGCCACATAGTAGGGTGTAGCGCATCCAGATACTTCCATAAAGGGGGCAAAACAGTTTTTAGCGATGCGTCACTTACCGGTTGATAAAACACGCTGTGTTTGTCTTTGTTTAGCGCCAGCGCAACATATTTAATAAAGCTGATGCCCAAATAGTCGCTAGGTACAGGGTAAGTGAATCTACCCGGGGCTTTTTGGCTAAATCGTAGAAGCTGTTCAATGGTTTTCGGCGCCATAAGCCCTAGCGACTTCATGTGTTCACTACGATAATAAAACACCATAGACGCTTTCCCCCAAGGTGCTTCCATGCCTAAAGTGGGCTCACCAAAGTCTGTGGTCATAGCGGAGTTTTCCTCAGGATTAGTGAGACTGAAATTATTAAGTTCACTTACCCACGAGGCACTCAGTAATCCGTGCTTTTTCATTGCAGCGAAGTTCTCGCCGTTTATCCATATAAGATCCACACTGCCATTGTTATGATTACCCGCTGCTTTTTCTGCCAGTACACGAGACACTGCGTCACTGGTGTCAGCTAGCTTCACGTGTTGAAGCTCTATGTTAAAGCGGGTTTTAACTTCAAGTGCCACCCACTGAAGGTAGCCATTAACCTGGGCGCTACCACCCCAGGCATGAAATCGAACAAGAGGTGGTTTTTCGCCAGCTGATTCTTCGTGGGTTTTGCCCATTGCAGGTTGGGCTACAACAAGCACAGACAAAATGACCATGCAGGTAAAAAGGAATACCTGCATAGTGGAAAAGAACAACGGGCTATTTGTACGTAACTGCAGCTCGGCCTGCCCCCCTGAACTCATATGGGCGGCGTTTTTAGTGCTACTGTGCAACATTAAGCGCCCAATCATAGTTAAGGTATTCAATATCAGCGGTGTTATTTTTTAACGCTGAAACTTGCGCTTCAGTTAACCGCATTGGGTCTTTATACAGCAAGATAAACTCGTTGAGCGTTGACGTGTCGCGCCACTCGCCGTATTTACCTTCAAAGTCCTCACTGTACCAGTCGAATATTTTAGACAAATAGAGTGTGTCGCCACTCATTTTGTTACGAGCGCTGTCAGACAAAAATCGTTTTGTTTGCGCCTCTAACTGTTCATCTAGTTTATTCCCTGTGTATGCTTCTTCACGAAGCGCCGGGCAGCCTACGCTGGCGCAATTCACCGCAAAATGAATGCGAGGCTCATTATAAGTTTTTGTGGTTTGGTTTGTGCCGCGAATAAGTTCGTGTTCAATTTCATCTAACGTGCGAGTTTCACCAAGCAGCGGCGCTATTTCTTTTTTCCAAGGCGAAGAAAAGAAACTTCCTAAATCCCGTATCGACGCTATATCAGGATACTCAGTTAAAATAAGCGCAATGGTATAGGCGTTGTAAGCGTTAATAAGAAAAGCGAGCTGTTTATCCTTATCCCACGAATCAAATTTACTTTGCTCTACCTTAGATAAGTGCGCTAAATACTCGTTAAGCGTATTTCGCTCTTTTTTAAAGCCATCGTAATTTACCTGTGTGCTTGCGCCGTTGGAAATTGGCGTCACATACTTACTTAACAAATTATCGAACGTGCTATGCAAACCTTCTTCAGCGCTAGCGTAGAAACTTACGCTTGCAGCAAACAGCACTATGCTGCCTGCTGCAATTCTACTCAATGCTGAAATACCACGTGATACTGTAATACCTTGTAACAATAGGGCGATTTTACGCATAAAAGTGGTTAGAGTAGTTTTCACCTCTATTACCCTCTGCGCCATGTGTGGAATTTCTCAACAAAGCCTAAAAGTTTTTCAGGTGCATTAGCCCGCTTCCAATTCCCCGCTGCGTATTTCGCACCTTCAGCCCACGTAGGGTAAGCGTGGATAGTGCCTAGTATTTTGTTTAACCCTAGGTCGTGTTTCATGGCAATAACAAACTCAGCAAGCAAATCACCAGCGTGCTCAGAAACAATAGTAACGCCCAGTATTTTGTCTTTACCTGGCGGCGTAAGCACCTTTATAAATCCTTTACGCGCACTTTCGGCCACGGCTCGATCGAGTTCGGCAAATTCGTAGCGAGTTACTTCCACATCAATATCTTGTTCTGCAGCATCTCGCTCACTGAGACCTACCCTTGCCACTTCTGGGTCGATAAAGGTTGTCCAAGGAATAACCCGATAATCCACTTTAAACTTCTTAAATGTGCCGAAAAGTGCATTAACCGCCGCGTACCACGCCTGATGTGCGGCCACGTGAGTAAACTGATACGGTCCTACCACATCACCTGCTGCAAAGATATTTGGCATCAGCGTTTGCAGGTATTCGTCAGTGTCGATAGTTCTGTCAAACTTAATTCCCAAGTCTTCAAGACCAAACCCGTTTAAACGGGCCTTACGGCCCACCGCGATAATTACCTCATCATAAGCGATGGTGCTTTCACCCCCCTCTTTCGCCACCACCAACACCTTTTCACCGTTTTGTCGCTCAAAACGAAGGGCATCATGGGATGTCAGAACGTTTACCCCGCTCTCACGAAGTACAGATTCTGCATATTCAGCAACATCAGCGTCTTCTTTACCCATTAGCCGTGGTGCACGTTCAACTTGGGTAACTTCACTACCCAGGCGAGAAAAGGCCTGCGCCAACTCACAGCCAATAGGCCCACCACCCAACACGATTAACCGTTTTGGCGATTCTTCAAGGTCAGCAAATTTAGACCATAAGGTGTCAGACGTAACATAACCACTTTGTTCAATACCCGGCAGGTCAGGAACAAAAGGCGCAGCACCGGTAGCAACAACAATGGTTTTCGTGGTTAGCGTTTGGGTGTCGCCATCATTCTTTTTAATCTCTACTGTCCAGGGATCGATGATCTTTGCATAGCCTTTCACTACATCAACACCTAAACTGGTGTAACGCTCTACACTGTCGTTAGGCGCAATAGCCGCAATTATTTCGTGTACACGGGCCATCACTTTTTTAAAGGACATCGCAGGCGATACTGGCTCCAAACCATAGTTATCGGCATGGCGCATTTGGTTCGCCACTTTAGCGGTTTTTATAATGGCTTTACTGGGTACGCAGCCATAGTTAAGACAATCGCCCCCCATTTCCCCAGCCTCTACCAGCGTTACTTTCGCTTTCACCGCTGCCGCAATATAACTGGTAACCAATCCACCTGCACCGGCACCGATAACCACTAGGTTTCGGTCAAATTTCTTTGGTTTGTTGTAGCCTTTGTAAACACGGCGGCGATTAACAAGCGCCACTATGCCTTTGGCAATCCACGGGAAGATACCTAACAGCACAAAAGAAAAAATTAAACCTGGAGAAACAATGCCTGACAGGCTGTCAATCTGGGCCAGTTGCGTACCCGCATTAACGTAAACCGCCGTACCAGCTAGCATGCCTATCTGGCTTACCCAGTAAAATGTCCAGGTCTTTAGTGAGGTTAAGCCCATTAATAAGTTTATTAAAAAGAAGGGGAATACGGGCACCAAGCGCAAAGTGAACAAGTAAAATGCCCCCTGCTTCTCAACGCCTTCATCTATTTTCTTTAGCTTCTCTTTAAATTTATTGCGTACGGTGTCACGCAGGATAAAACGGGATACTAAAAACGCCAGCGTAGCCCCTACGCTGGAAGCAAACGACACAATAACTAAACCTTGTACAAGACCAAAAAGCGCACCCGCGGCCAAAGTTAGAATAGCTGCACCTGGCAGTGAAAGTGCGGTTACTGCGACATAAATAGCAAAGAACACCCCGATACTTAAAACCGGATTGTCTGCAATTTGGCTTTTGAACGTATCGAGGGAACCTTTCATTCCCTCGAGGGTTAAATAGCTATTTAAATCAAAATAAAAAAAACTAAAAATGGCGGCTGCAATAACCCCTAGTAGCGCTATCTTTTTAAACATCAATAATCCTTAGCGCTTAGAACGCGTATTGCATGGTAATTTGAGCGTGACGAGGCACGTTTGGCATGACTAGAGTCGCACCAAAATACCCGCCTTCAAAAAGTGGCTGCCAGTTTTCTTCGTCGGTGATGTTCATTACATCTAGGCGAACGCGAAGCGCATCGGTAACCTGATAGTCGGCGTTTAAATCAACCGTATATTGGTCGCGAATATGCACGGTTTGTAAAAAGTCTAACGGGAAAGACTTGGTGTAGAGCGCGCTGGCACCCACTTGGAAACTGTCGGTAATTTGCCAGCCGGCATTAATAGACGCGATTTGAGGCGGAATACCTTGCACGCGAGTATTTGATGCGGGAAATGCCGCAAATGACGGTGAGCCCACCCCAGTACCCTCGATAATATCAGGCCGGCTGTTGTCAAACGCGTCTATCACCTGAGCCGTGCCTTGAAACGCTGCAGAGTCATCGAAGCGAGCGTCTAAGTAGCTGTAAGCAGCATTTACCCATATATCATTGCCTTGATAGAACATTTGCAGTTCAAAGCCGCTGGTCTTAACGCCGCTATTGCTGCCATCGCGATTGCGTAAGCTACGGGTTTGCTCAAACACTGCCGCTTCAGCATACCATTGGCTGTTTGGCACGTATTTTACCCCTGCTTCGTACAAGGTATTTTCGGTAGCAAAATTAAGCGGGTTAATTTCATTATTACCGCCCAATACTGTGCCCCCCGCCATACTGTTTGACGTAGCATCGTTTTCGGAAAACGCAGCATATACGTTGATGTCACCGGTGAGTTTGTAAACCGCGCTTAACTGATAGCTAGTTAAGGTATCGCTATAGGTATCAGACGCTGCCGTTACTCCCTCAGGCGCTAGAGGGTCGCGGGCTTCAACATCGTAATAATCTACTCTAACGCCAGCAATGGTTGAGAACTTGTCTGTCCATGTAGAGCGTTGCTGTAGCGCCAACCCAGTTTGCCACGATGTAGAATCTGTGGTGTCTGACAGGTTAAAATCGCCGTTACCATCGCCATCGAGGTCATATTGCGCCCCAGGCGACACAAATACGCCTGGGCGTAATTCAACCAAACGGGCTTTTTGTGCATCGGTAAGCGGTATAACTCGGTTTGAAATCGGGCCAGTTAAATCAATAGGGTTGTCAGCTTCGGTGGTAAATTGGCTGTAGCCCAGCACGTCGTTATAGCGAAGCGCCAAGCCTATGGTAGTAAGTTGGCTATCGCTCCACTGGTAATCAAGTTCAGTGCGGTTTTCAAACGTATCGGCACCGTCAATAATTTCCACAAAACTATTTTGCGCAATCTCTTCGCGCTCTAAGTACTGATAATACGTAATGTTGCGAAGGGTCGCGTTATCGGCCAGTTTGTATTCTACGTTACTTCGGATAACCGTAGTTTCAGCACCGTTAATGTCATCTGGGTTGGTAAATACACGGCTTCGAGGAATAACTACTTCACCCGTAGGTGAAATAATAGCCCCTGCACCAGCTACTGTGCTGCCATTTGGCTGAGTGCCTTGCCCTGTAATATAAACCCCATTATCGATAAGGTCTTGAGTTGGACGGTTGATGCCTGCGTTATCTGGATAATCTGTATCGTAATATTCCGCACTGATATCCCACGTTAATGCATTGCTTGGGGTATAGCGGTAGGCCACAAATAAGTTGGTACTTTCACGCTCGGCAAAGTCATAAAAGCTGCCGTGATCTAAATATTCCGCACTGAAGCGAATACCGCTTTTACCTTCTTCTATCGCCGTGCCGTAGTCTACTTGGGCTGAATACTGATCCCAGCGCCCGGCGCGAAGGGTAACTTTACCGCTACTTTGACTAGTAGGCGCAACCTTGGTTTGCAAGTTAACAAAGCCGCCATTGCGCTGTGTACTTCCAAACAGCACCGGCGATGGCCCTTTCACTACGTCAATTTGCTCTACGCTATTAAATGACAATGGCAACCCAAAACCATTATTACCGGCCTGACGACGCACGCCGTCCTGAAAGAGTTCACCTAACTGCCCGCGTATGCTTGGAAGGCTTGGCGTACCAAATCCGCTGGATGCATAGGCATTAGGCGCCGCTTTCACAATATCGTGTAAGTCGTTAATATTCAGTGCTTCAATGGCCTCGGCCGAAAGCGATGTAACAGCACGTGGCGTCTGTGCTGCCGTTAAACCGTCACCAAATATACCTTTTAACGTGTTATCACCTGGATTTAGCGTACGCAGGCTCTGTTGGTTCCCTTTAACTTCAACGACTTCTATGTCTGCCACGTCTTGGGCAAACAGAGATTGACTTATTGCAAGTGCGAGTGTGCTAACGGCAAGGCCGGTTATCTTTTTCATTAACGAGTCCGTTTTATATTTCTTGTTCGACAAGACCGATACGCATAAGAAAAAATTTCAGTACATTTAATTTTTAATAAATATCAAATAAAACAAAATTAATTGAAATTTTTGTTTTGAACGGTCGTTCTAGTATGCTTTCACTTATTATATTTTTGGAGCATTTATGCAAAACAACACCAATATTCAAAAGCGACTGGAATGGTCGTTACTTTCTCTTCGCGTCACTATTTTTATCGTTATGTTTGTTTGGACCCTAGACAAATTTGTTAACCCCGCACACGGCATGGCCATTTTTGAAAAATTTTATGGCATTGGCGGCGTGCCTGAAATGGCTGTCTACGTAATGGGTGCATTGCAACTAGCTTTAGTTTTAGCCTTTGTAGCAGGGCTAGCTAAAAAGTACACCTATGGTCTTATTTTCATTCTTCACGGCGGTTCTACTCTTTCGTCTTTCCCGCAGTATTTAGATGCCTTTAATCACTTACTGTTTTTTGCCGCATGGCCTATGTGGGGCGCGTGCTTTGCACTTTTCCTACTGCGCGATGCTGACACTAAACTTGCCTTTGGCAAATAGTAAGCATTAGTTATGGGCAACTGCGCATTATCGTGTTGGCAAGTTGCCCTTGCCATGATGTATCTCAAAGCGTTGAACCGGGCTTTTTAGCCTTTCGCAGCAGCGTACAGCTGCTGCCACTCGCCCTCTTGTACCGGCATTATTGATAACCTTCCGCCTTTTTTAACTAAAGGTAGCTCAGTAATATCTTTCATACTTTTAATCACAGAAAGTGGCAGTACGCTGGAAAACTTTTCTACAAACTTCACATCGACACGATACCAACGAGGGTTTTCTTCGCTGGATTTAGGATCGTAGTATTTTGACTCAGGGTTAAACTGTGTGGTGTCTGGGTACCCGTCTTTCACCACTTCTGCAACGCCTGCAATACCAACTAGTTTGCAGCTGGAGTGATAAATAAACACCTTATCGCCTAGCTTTACGCCATCACGTAAAAAGTTACGGGCTTGGTAGTTTCTTACGCCATCCCACGGTTCAGTTTGCTCAGGACGGTTTGCCAAGTCATCGATAGAAAATGCATCAGGTTCTGTTTTAAATAGCCAATATGCCATGTTATAAAAATGTCTCTTAGTTTTATTTAAAAAGGTTTTTGCTCGTGAAAGCCTAAGCAACGGGTTCACTTCAGTGAGCGGCAACTAGCGCTCTTACCTAGTGTGGGCATTACATAAAATTGAGGTACGCACATACGAAACCCCAAGCAGTAACCGCCGTGCTGCAACATTACAATTTTGTACAAGTATACAAAGCACTTTTATTTAATGACAGTGCTATACCGTACCCGTCCCAAGACTGCTATAATTACGCCATTATTCTGTGTCGCAATTCAATTGCGCTTCAGCAACTCTCTGTTTTTTCTAGATGTGATTACTATGCAAGCCACCATTAAGGCCGACCGCGGCCTGTTTTCTTACCCTAAATATTGGCCACACTGTTTGGGTACTGCGCCATTCTTACCTATGTCTAAGGAAGAGATGGATGCCCTTGGTTGGGACAGCTGTGACGTTATTTTGGTAACCGGTGATGCCTATGTCGATCACCCTAGTTTCGGCATGGCGGTTATTGGTCGTGTACTTGAGGCCCACGGGTTCAGAGTAGGCATTATTTCTCAGCCCGATTGGAAGAGCAAAGACGACTTCATGAAGTTAGGTAAGCCAAACCTGTATTTTGGTGTTACCGCCGGCAATATGGACTCTATGATTAACCGCTACACATCGGATAAAAAACTTCGCCACGACGATGCCTACACGCCTGGCAACGTAGGTGGTAAGCGCCCCGATCGCGCTGTTACCGTTTACTCGCAGCGCTGCCGCGAGGCCTTTAAAGGTGTTCCGGTTATTGTAGGTGGCATTGAAGCGAGTTTGCGCCGTATTGCTCATTACGACTATTGGAGCGAAAAAGTACGCCGTTCGGTATTATTCGACTCTAAAGCTGACATGCTGTTTTTCGGTAACGCTGAGCGCCCGCTTGTTGAAGTCACTCACCGCTTAGCGGCAGGTGAAGATATTGCCGATTTGCGCGACATTCGTGGCACTGCCATTATCGTTAAAGAAGCACTGCCAGAGTGGCAAGGCGTGGACTCTACCTCATTAGATAGGCCTGGCAAGATAGACCCAATATCAAGCCCCTATCAAATGGAGCCGGAATGCGATTCCCAAGATAAGAACGCTAAAAGTAGCGAAGCGCCAGAAGCTGCGCCTATTGTAATTCAGCCGCCGCAGAAAGAAAAAGAAAAGCGTAAGCCTTGGGAGAAGGTGTACGTTAAACTGCCTGCTTTTGAGACAGTTAAAGACAACAAGGTGTTATATGCGCACACCTCGCGTATTTTGCACCAAGAAACGAACCCCGGCTGTGCCCGCGCTTTAATGCAGCGCCATGCTGATAGACACATCTGGATTAACCCGCCGGCGATGCCTCTTGAAACCGAAGAAATGGATGCGGTGTTTGACCTACCCTATCAGCGTGTTCCGCACCCAGTGTATGGCGATGCTAAAATTCCCGCTTACGACATGATTCGCTTCAGCATTAACATTATGCGCGGATGTTACGGCGGCTGCACGTTCTGCTCTATTACCGAGCACGAAGGTCGCATTATTCAGAGCCGTTCAGAAGACTCCATCATTCGCGAAATTGAACAAATTCGCGACACGGTACCCGGTTTCACTGGCGTTATTTCAGACCTAGGCGGTCCAACGGCTAACATGTATCGCCTTCGTTGTAAGAGCCCTAAAGCAGAAGCAACCTGTCGTCGACCTTCGTGTGTTTACCCCAGCATTTGTGCGCACATGGACACCGATCACAAGCCAACTATCGACTTATATCGTCGTGCTCGCGAATTGCCAGGCATTAAGAAAATCCTGATTGCTTCGGGCGTACGTTACGACTTAGCGGTAGAAGACCCGGAATACGTGAAAGAACTTGCCCTTCACCACGTAGGAGGCTATTTGAAGATAGCGCCAGAACACACCGAAGACGGCCCGTTATCTAAAATGATGAAACCGGGCATGGGCAGCTACTACCGCTTTAAAGAGCTTTTTGATAAGTATTCACAGGAAGCAGGTAAAAAGCAGTATCTGATCCCGTACTTCATTGCGTCGCACCCAGGCACCACTGACGAAGACATGTTAAGTCTTGCGATTTGGCTTAAAGAAAACAAATTTAAACTCGATCAGGTGCAAAACTTCTATCCGTCGCCAATGGCCACGGCAACTACCATGTACCACACCGAAGTGAATTCACTGCGCAAAGTAACCAAAGACAGTGAAGACGTACCATCTGCTAAAGGTGAAATTCACCGCAGACTGCACAAAGCGATGTTGCGTTATCATGACCCGAAAAATTTTGCGCAAATCCGTGAAGCGCTTAAGCGTATGGGGCGCGAAGATTTAATTGGTCGCGGTCCTCAGCACCTCGTTCCACCAGAAACGGCAGATGAGAAGCGTCAAAAAGCGCAAAAAGGCCGTCGGGGCGAACGCGCGCTGACCAAACACACCGGGCTTCCACCCTCGTTTCAAGGCAAAACCGGGAAAGGGAAAAGTTCAGACCGTAATGTAGGCAATAAAAACAGCCGAAATAACGGTGGCAATAAACAGCAAGGCACACGCAAACAGGAAACTGGCAGCGGCGGGCCTGAAAGTCGTAACGGCCACAGTGACAATAGAAATCGTGCTAATACTAGCAAGGCAAATAGCGGTACGGGCAATAAGCGCAATCGCACTCAAAAACAGCCAGGCATGCAAAAGCGCTAGTAAACAACGCGGCTAAAAAAACGCCCAGCGTTAGTCAACGCTGGGCGTTTTGCATTTATAAAGCAAACTTGGTTTAGACTTTGGGTGCAGCCTCACACGCAACATTATCTAAGGTGGCTAGCTCACCGGTTTGCTCGTTGCGTAATAAGCACTGTTTACCATTAGTTAAAAGCGTAAAGCTAAATATCGGGTTATTGTGCCTGCCATCAATGGGCAGACCTCTGCTATCCATCTGCGCTTTTCGCTCAATAGTCACCTTCGAAGACTGGCTAAACACGTCATCGGCAACGGTAATCTTAACGCCGCCAAACCACTCGCTAATGGTGTTTTCGATAGCCTGTTTTTGGCTGGCCGTGATAGACGTGGCTCGGGCTTCATGCATATCATCACCTTGGGTTGCTGCACAACCACTTGTTAGCGCAAGGGATGTGAATAGAGCCGTCGCCACCATCACCCTTTTATTTACAAAAAACGGCATCACTCGCGTTCCTTTATCACTGGTTGATTTATTTTATTGTGTAAAATAAACGTCTCTTTGCGTGTTTGTGGCTTATCGATGGCAATAAGCTTTTGTCCTGCCAGCGCGCTTTGGCTCTCGCTTTGATTAAAGCCTAACGCCTCGATATTGGCAACAGCGCTTGAAGCAACCACCTCTGGGCATGACCCCGTAGCGGCATACTGTAACGTAGCAGACAGCATTCCTTCATCTGGGTCACCTAAACTCACGGTAAAGTCATCTTCCACTTCACACCCCGGCAACTCAAAGTCGAAGTTTGGTGTGGTAGTAGGCATAAAGCCGTCGGCGTAGTCGCCAAAACCTTTATTATTTATCCCCTGAAATTGAATAGTGAAATACGTCTCGCCACAGTTATCGGTAGGATAGAAACCATAGGGCTTACCGCAAGTTGTCGAGCCAATTTGTACCACTTCAACGTCGATACCGCGAAGCGCATTCATCACCGCTTCACTTGCTGAGCAGGTTGCATCGGTTGCAATAACGTACACTCGCGTTAGCGACAAGCTAGGCAATAGCGTATCGGTAAGTAAACCTGCTTCGTAATCAATTTCTGTGCTGTAAAATGGCGTGGGAAGGATAGTTTCCCCAGTGACAGGGTTGGTCGATGGGTTTTTGTCATTAAATCGCAAGGTTTCAAAAATGGCATCGTTAGTTTGATTAGGCCCAGCCACCATATAAGAAAGCTGTGACGCTAACGCCAAACGCCCCCCTCCGTTATAGCGCAAGTCCATAACTAACTCTGTTACGTTTTGCTCCACGAAAGTATCGAAAGCATCAATTAAGCCTTCTTGCGCAGTAACGATAAAGGTATTGAATTGGAAGTACCCTACCTTTCCTCTCTCGGTATCTAGTACTTTAACATTTTGAACAGGCGTGACGCTTATATCACCCGAGGTGATTTCCACCGAGGTTGTGGTGCCATTAACCAACTCGAATTCAAAATTGGTTGTCGTGCCTGCGTCATCCGGAAACAGAGCGGCATTAATAGCATCCACGCCTTGCTGGGTATTATCATTAACAAAATCAACGCCGTTGATGCTTAACACATTGGCGCCTCGCGGCACTTCTGCCAAAGCGGCGGGCGACCCGGGCTCGGTGAAACGAACAGTTAGCTGCCTAGGTACTGTAGTTGACCCGAATTCCCAATTAAACCCGTAACCCGACGATATACCCGACTGAGATAACTCGTTGTACTCTGCTGTATCTTGCGAAAAGTGAAAATTGTCTTTTGGCGTGCCGCTTGGTGTAAGTTCGGTGGTTTTTAGCTGATCGAAATAGGCTAAAACCGAAAAATTTTCCGGGTCGTTATCGTCTACTTCGTCATACCAAAGGTAAGTATCGTTAGTCCAAGAGCGCAGCCATAACTTTTCATCCATTGCTGTGCCTTGCGTATCGGGGTAAGCGCTTCCTGTAAATGGGTCAATGCCGCTTCGAGGGGTTTCGCATTTCGCAATAAATTGGGATTGCGGCTCGTAAACGCCCGATTCCCACTCTGGCTCACTCGTGACAGGCGTCGTCGGCGTAGTGGCCACAGGAGGATTATTAGACGAGCCTCCCCCACCACCACAGCCACCAATAAGAGTAACCATTACCGCCAATGCCACCGAAGAATACGTATACGCTTTCATGTTCAGAAAAATGTCCTTTTTTAAATACGGCTAACCTAAAATAGTAAAACAGTACTACACGCACTTTTTTAGCATAGACGATTTTGACACAACCTAGAAAGGGTAACTACTTAACAAATGTTTAAAATGTTTCTAAATGTAAAATGTAGGTAGGGGTTGCTGCTCGGCCCAATAACGTATTCATTAGCGTATTCAATAACGAACTATGCCTGCATCATCTTAGCTAACGCCCTTTTGCCTTGTTTTTTTAAACCCACAACGCATGTTTACAGTAAATAGGCGCTATACTCATGGCGCGTTCGCACTACTCTTTTAGACCTAACACGCCCACAGCAGTGGCTGTTAAGCTACTAATGTACAGCTCTTCATCGGTTTCAATTGCGCCCGTTGTGAAAGGATATGCGCCTGTTGGGTCTTGCAAGCTTAGCTCTATTTCTCCGCGTTCACTTATTTTTATTAGATGGCCGTATGCTTGCCCCTGTGGGCGAAAAAGCTTAGGAAGTCGTTGCACTATTTTCCGTAAAAAAGGACTATCGGCGAGTTTATCAACGGCGCTTGAACGCGGTGATGCAAGCCCCACGTAATAGCCACCGTTTCTTGCCGCACTATTGTTATCGGGAAAACCGGGCAAGTTATCAATGACGATATCAACCTGACCGGACCTTGGCCCACCTAGCCAATAGCGTAGCACCCGGTAGTTTCCCGTTTCATTAACTAAAACTGACGCTTGGTCATGGCTAACCGCTACTCCATTAGCAAAGACTAAACCATCCATAATGACCTTGCTTTTACCCGTTGAAGGGGTGTATTCGATTAGCCTACCATTCCCTCTGTGCTCTAAAATTTCAAGCAAACTTGCATTTAGGGTGCCACCAAACGCTTTGGCTGAAAACTTGGTGGTCGCGTCGGTAAAGTACACCTTGCCATTTTCTGCGATATCCACATCATCTGCATAAACGACAGGGGTGCTGTTTACGCTATCAACCAGCACAGAGAGTACGCCAGCAGTATCTATCTTAAGTAACCCAAGGTGAGCATCGGCGATTAGAAGGTTTCCTTTACTATCGTACTCAATGCCTAGGGGGCGACCGCCCGTATTTACCCAGGGAGAAAAGGTACGCTCGCCTTTTTTCTTTAACAGAATGGCACCTGAATGGCTCGATGTCGCCAAGGTTCCTTCATGGTTTAACGCAAAGTCCTCTGGCCCATAGTCGTCGCCCAGATCAATAAGGGTTAAATCGGAAAGCCGTGTGTTTTCGGCGAATTCACCTTCAAACCCATTATTGGCAGGTGATTGCCATGAAACTGGCGCTATGGGTACAGGCCATAACAGTAGGTAAAGGGCAATTAACACACCGATCAACCAAGCCACTTTCATTAGCACTCTCCCCATAGTAATACGCTTTCTATTTAGCTTGCGCTTAGGTTTTCCCCACAATAGCAAGCAAACTTTCAACACGCCCCTTTCGTTTTTGAATAATGAACTATTACTCAATAGCTGTTTTTTAAGGGGTTAATATGACAATGCTTTTTGCGCATTACAAATTCGTAAAGTGACATCTATAAACAGTTTTCGCGCGTTTCATAATAAAATGCTGTAAAGGTGCATCATGTCATTTTATTCAAAAACACTTGAAGCTTCGTATGCCAAGCAGATAGACAGAGAGTTACGGGCAAGCCATGCTGGTGAAACCGGTGCGGTTTGGATATACCGAGGCGCAATATTTGCCGAATTCATCCTAAGCTTTTTTAATATTATGCGCTCGACAGGGGATACCAAGGTCTTCATTCAAGAGCATCTAAAAACTGAAAAGCAACACCTGAATCTCTTTGAAACTGAAATGCCGCTTTTCAGAGGAAGCTTTATTCTGCCCCTATGGGTAGCGGCTGGTTTTATTACAGGTTTTGTTCCTCGCTTATTAGGTAAAAATTGGTTTTTCTATACGATTTACAGTGTAGAGAAATTTGTCGACACCCATTACGAAAAGCAATGTAGCAAATTGGTAATGCAACCGAACCCGCCATCAAACGTCATTAACCGGTTCAAACGGTGTCAGATGGACGAACAGCATCACAGAGACGAGGCACAATCTCAAATCGCAACGAAAGTCACGCTGCCTATGAAACTGTGGGGGCGCTTAGTACGCGTAGGTTCATCGGCCGCAGTTACAATCGCGAAGATTATTTAGAGCAATAATCCACGCATTAAATAGAACCATGATAGATTAAAATAATTACCTAATTCTCAGCATCATGGAAAGAATGAATGGGCAAAAAAGACAGAATTAGACCACCAAAGCCTTGCGATATATGCAGTAAAGAAGCAGACGTTCAATTTAGAATTCAAACAAACGAGAGTGGTGACTGGCGTATAGTGTGTAAAACATGCCAAGAACAGGCAGCAAGTAGCGCGGGTTATCTCTACGGTGGAACATGGAAAAGAAAAAAGCGCAATTAGCGCCTACGCGTTTTCACGGGCAGGCGCTAACTGCGCGGTTAACGTGAACGCTACTTAAGCACTCGCACCCTCTGCGCTATTGCCTTGACTAGCCTGCCCCGCGCTGCCAGTTTTGTCTTTTTTCACCTTTGCTTGTTCAGTGCTAGCATGTTTTATTAATGTGCGAGCACGGTATACGCTCCAGATGACGTAAACCGCCATGGGAATATTCAGCTGTAACGAAGCAATAGTAAATGTTGCACTACCGTGCACCGCCACGTAAGTAACAAGCAGCATGAGTACGCTAAGCCCCGATATCAATAGCCACATAGGCTTAGTTAACGACTTAACCGCCACCGTTACCCCAGTATTTAATAGCATTAAACACCAAAACACCGCTACTAAAGACCCCGTGAAAAACATATCTGCAATGGCAGTAAATGCTAATGCGCTTACACTTCCCCAAACCGTTGCGTACCAAAGGCGACTAGCCAGCGGTGGATGTGCTTTTTTAGACAGCCAAATCTCCATGCCCGATACGCATAACATCGTTAGCATTACACCCAAGACGAAGTAAAGCCATTTACTGACCAGTCCAGCGAAGTCACCAAAATGTAGACGGTACATTGACCACAATAGCTGCTTACCCCATTCTCCGTTTTCATAACCCGCAACGCCTATATAATTACCCGCGGTATCAAAGCGGTAGCCTTCAGCGTAAATCATTCGATTAGGGGCCTTCGCGTAGATTTCTATAAATTGCTCAGGCTCACCCACTTCATGTACGGTTAAAAAGATAGGGGATTTCTCAGGGGCCAAGGTTTCCATTTGAGCAAATGCTTTGCCGATAGCCGGTTTGCCTTCTTGGGGCGCTAAGACCGGGTCTGGTGTGAATATTTGATCCACTACGGCATCTCTGTCACCCCCATAATTAAGCGTAGCAATGACAATAAGAATAATGCCCGCCAGCCCAAAGTAGGTGCCGGTAATACCGATAACTAAATGAAATGGCGATGCCCAAAGGCCGAAGCGATTATGCAGGTCTATTTGGGCTTGCTGACCATTACCCCCGCGTCTTAGCTTAAATGCATCTTTAGTGATACGTTTATGTGCAATAATCCCTGTGATGACAAGCGTACAAATAACTGCACCTAGCGCACTGACTAAAATCATTCCCCAACTGTGTGGTAAATTTAAATAAAGGTGTAAATCCACCAGCATTTGAGTAAAAGATACGCTTTCCTTTTCAATCAAGTTGCCTTCATTGTCGGCGAAGTAAGCAACATGATCATTTTCAACAACCAGTCGCGGAATATCTGATGTAGGGAACACCACGAAGAGGTGATGAGATTCTTCGGTGTGCCGCGACAAAAAGCTGTCCATGGCTTTTTCAACAACTTCTGGCGACACATTTTCCATTTCGGTAATGTGCGGCTGCTCCCATCGCTCAAACTCGAAATGAAATACAGCAATGGTTCCCGACAAACACACGAGAAAAAGAAGTACGCTCAGAAACACGCCCACCCACGTATGTGCATTTAATGCATTTTGTTTGGTTATTTTATCCATTATTTTCACCTACATCGGCATAAAGGTAAGTACAGGCACGCATAGACCCGCTAGAACGGTGTAAGCACCCACCACTTTAAATTTGTGAGCGGTGGCGAGGTAGTGATAAACAATCATTCCCCACAATACCGGCAAGAGCACAGTGCCTGTGGCGAGTTGCCCTGCTATTGAAAAAGGAAGTAGCGCGCATATACCAAGGGTTAGAAATACGCTAACCGCTAACAAAACAACCAATATCACCACGTAGTTCGCCGTATTACCTAGCAGAGTTTTGCGAGAAAAATCAACGTTTCTTGGCTGGGGGTTATTCTTTGGCTTTGGTAATTGGGTTTGATTTAACGCGATAAAAGGCCACACTAACAACGCGGGAATACACAGCGCGTATAGCACACCGAACTCCCATCCTTGAGCATAAGACCAGCACACGGATGAAGCCAACCAAACAGCAAGCCCCACGTATAAATAAGTAGACGCCTGCCCACGCCAACTTTTATAAACTGCCGCTAAGGCCGCAAGTGACAGACCACTTGCTGCAACTGAAAGCATAACTATTCCTTGAAGTAAGAACATAAAAGGCAACGCTAATGCTATCGTTAGCGATGAAAGTGCCTTTTGATGTTTTGTAGGTTTTTTATTTGTTTTAAAAGTACCCGAGCACGCATAAATGCGCGTTTCTAAAAGAAGGATAAAACTGCTGTGCGCTCTACTTCTTTCTATTTTAACAGTGCTAATTTAACAAATTGACACTTAAATGAAAACTACTATCATTACTATTTACGGCAATACATTTGATGACTTAGAAAAGGAAAACAAAAAAGCCGAACTAACATGGTCAGTTCGGCTTTTTGATTGGTAGGTAAAGAAAGCGCCGCTAATTAAGCTGCTTCGCTTTCATCTTCTGTTTCAACGACTTCGTGGCTTAGTAAATACTCGAACGCTGCCAATGAGGCTTTAGCGCCCTCGCCCATTGAAATAACAATTTGCTTATACGGAACAGTTGTTACATCGCCCGCTGCAAATATACCAGGCTCAGATGTATGACACTTGTTGTCTACCACAATCTCGCCGTATTGTGTCATTTCAACGGTATCTTTCATGAACTGGCTGTTTGGAACAAGACCAATTTGAACAAATACACCTGCTAGTTCGCGGGTATGAATCTCGTTAGTACTACGGTCTTGGTACTCAATCGCATTCACTTTGCCATTTTCTGCAGTGATCTGACGGGTCGCTGCATTTTTAATAATAGTGATATTGTCGCGCTTTTCAGCTTGGTCTATTAATACCTGATCGGCTTTAAGCTCTGGCATGAACTCAAATACCGTTACCGATTTCACTATACCTGCTAGGTCTAGTGCAGCCTCAATACCCGAGTTACCACCACCAATTACCGCCACGTCTTTGCCTTTAAAGAATGGGCCGTCACAGTGTGGGCAATATGCTACGCCGTTCCCTACGTTTTCTCTTTCACCTGGTACGCCCAGCTCTCTCCAACGGGCACCAGTAGCGACAATTACCGTACGCGTACGGATTTGCTCGCCAGAAGACAACGTAATCGTTTTGATGTTGCCTTTTTCGATGCTATCTACACGAACATGCTCTTTAAGTGTAATGTCGTAGTCACGTACGTGCTCCATCAAGTTGCCAACAAGTTCAGGGCCTGTGGTTTTAGGCACAGAGATTAGGTTTTCAATGCCCATCGTATCTTTAACCTGCCCGCCAAATGTTTCTGCAACAATTGCTACTTTCAAACCTTTACGAGCGCTGTAGATAGCTGATGCTACGCCAGCTGGGCCACCGCCAATTACCGTCACATCTTGCAGCGGTAACGTGTCGCCTTTATTCGCTTCTTTAAGACTTGGGTCGCGTTCGATAAGTTTGTTGATAAGCACAGAAGCGTCAACTTTACCGTTTGCGAATAGCTCGCCATTTAGATACACACTTGGTACACCTTGAATGTCGCGCTCTTGAATTAAGTTTTGATATAAACCGCCATCAATCATTTCAGCTTTAATATTTGGATTAACCAATGCAAATTGGTTTAACGCCTGAACGACCTCTGGGCAGTTGTGACAGCTAAGGCTAATGAACACTTCGAAGTTAAGCGGTTCATTGATAGCTTTTACCATCGCTTTAACGCTGTCATCTAACTTCAGTTCTGTGCCTGCTGCGTGCAGCATGGCAAGGACTAAAGAGTTGAATTCGTGACCACCGGGAATGCCTGAGAAACGGATACCCGTATCTTCACCGTCAGCTTCTAATAGGAAGCTGATAGCGCTGCGGAGTTCACCATTGGTGTCGCGCTCTTCAACATTAAGTTTTTCGCTTACTGATGCAATGTCGGACAGAAACTTCACAAGCTCGTCGCGCTTGCTATGTTCACCGGTCTGTACGACAAAGGTTACGTTTTTCTGCATTGTTTCAGCATAAGACTTCAATGCTTGTAAAATTTCTTTAGTTAACACGGTTATTCTGCCTTATTTTCGACACGCCGATCCCCGCCAACCTTCTTCTGAGGTCAACTACATAAGCGGAAATTGGGAATTAACATCAGGGAGCGGAGACCCGCTCCCTATATAAACGTTGCCAATGCTTACCGTTAGCTAACGCCAACGGCTTTATCGGCCACTAAGCAAGACGCTTAGATTTTACCTACTAGGTCTAGAGAAGGCGCTAGTGTTTCTTCACCTTCTTTCCATTTAGCTGGGCAAACTTCGCCTGGGTTATTTGCTACGTACTGAGCAGCTTTAACCTTACGTACTAGGTCGTCTGCGTCACGGCCGATACCTTCAGACGTGATTTCCATTGCTTGAACGATACCCTCTGGGTCAACAACAAATGTTGCACGGTCAGCAAGGCCCATAGTTTCACGCATACAATCGAAGTTGCGAGTGATTTCACCTGTTGGGTCGCCAATCATTGCAAACTTGATCTTGTTGATCGTGTCTGAAGAATCGTGCCATGCTTTGTGTGTGAAGTGAGTGTCAGTAGATACTGAGAAAACTTCTACGCCACGAGACTGAAGCTCTTCGTATTTGTCAGCGATATCACCAAGCTCAGTTGGGCATACGAATGTGAAATCAGCTGGGTAAAATACGAAAACTGCCCATTTACCTTTGATGTCTTCACTGCTTACGTCAATGAACTCGCCGTCTTTAAATGCAGTTGCTTTGAAAGGTTTGATAGCAGTATTGATCAATGCCATGTTTAATTCTCCATTTTGGTTTTAAATTATCTTCGCAAGCAAGTAGCATGCGAATACAAACTTTACGTTTATAGTGACGACATGGTTTTACATTTTTGTGAACTTATTCACTAATGAAAAATTCATGTCTCTCGAAACTGGTGATAAGAATAGCGCGCATCATTCTAAAAAACTAATTGGTAAAAATGAATCGCTTAATCAGGTTATTGAATTGAACGATGAAAATAGAACCAAATTGATTAATTGCATTGCAATACGCGCACTTAAAAGCTCAGCGTTTGCCACGTGAATAGGTGAGGAAAACCATGTCAGACAATCGGCTTCAACATATCATAGATGCAGTCAAACGCATTGACGAGCAAACACCAAGCTTACGGCTAGCTAAGCACACAAAGATGGCTTCAAGCCCTTTTGTGTTTTATCGAGGAAGTGCCCAGCTATTTTATGCCGATATTCTATCTGGGGTCATCAACTTCCCAAAAGAATGTGACTCAATTCCCCTTACAAGCGTAATGGGCGATTGCCACACCTCAAATTTCGGCTTTCTTACCGAAGAGGGTTCCCATGGCGACACGGTTATTTTCTCACCCAACGATTTCGACGATGCATGCGTAGGACAAGCGCAATGGGACGTTCTTCGCTATCTCACGTCTTTACATCTTGCCAGAGCACATTGCGCTGGTGTGGTTAAAGGTAAATATCAAGATGACGCTATCAACCATTCGAAACCGGTCGTAAGCCATCAGGATGTGATTGGAGCTCAGTATCGTTTTATAGAAAGCTATATAAAGACATGTGAGCGCGTTAAAGCGAACGCTTCAGTACTTAACGAAGCAATAGACACCTGCCCAAGCGCCGTTCCCAGTAAATTAACTAAGCTCTATAACAAAGCAAAGGCGCGTAGTGCAGGTGGTGAAGATTTCACGTCAAAAAGTGCGTTAGCCAAAGCAGTACAACTACAGGGCGACACATTAGCCTTCAAGCGTAACAGCGAGAAGTTCACTAAACTAAGTGGGCAAGAGTATTCAGCGTTACTGGCCGCGTTTGCCCCTTATATGGATGACGCCGTTGTGGATATCGTTAAACGCCTAAATGCCGGTACGGGCTCGGTTAATATGAACCGCTATTATTTTTTAGTGGGCCCGTCCAAACCGCATAACGCCGAAAGCTTCTCACATTGCCATATCGTAGAAGTGAAGCAGCAGCGTGAAGCCGCTCCCATTCACTATTTTAAAGCGCTTAACCCGGTTAATCGACTGAACGCGGCGCATCTTACCGCCCGCTGCCAACGCCGAATGCAGCGCAGGCCAGACTTAGTGCTCGATGAGGTAAAATACGCTGGCGCACACTATTTAGTGCGCTCCCGCCATCACGCTAAAGTTGGGGTTGCCCCGCACGATATCGCCATGGGCAACAAAGCCATTGAAAAGGGTTTTAATTACTTTGCTGAACTTTGTGGGTACAGCCTTGCTTTAGCGCACTGTCGGGGAGATCGCCGCAGTACCCGCTTCTCCTCTTCTGCGACTAAAACATTTGAATCTGTAAAGACCCTACTGGTAAAAGTTGCAAATCTGCATGCTGAGCAAGTAATAGACGATCATGCTTTATTTAAACAACATATTGAAAACAAATGAATTGATGGGTAACGCCCTAGCTTGCGTTAGCGGTTTAAACACTTCACTGAATAGAATTACTTAAGCGAAAATTAAGCGCTTTGTTACAACTCAAAGGCATAAATAAACTTACCCATAAAAGATAAGTAACTGTTGTATATAAATTTATTAAAATACAGCTTGAATAAGCTTAAATCATTCCTACCCATGCGAAATCCCTTTACGGTAGTACTCGCAATAGCAAAATGGCATTGGGCCTAGTTATTGCTGGCTTGCACACCTGCGAGCTCACACAAAGATGTGAATTAGAAAAATAATGAAAACTACAAAGGGAAAATGACGTGAAAACATCATTAACTTTACTATCTGCAGGGATAATTTCTGCGCTTTCTTCCACAGCAGTTAATGCTAACGATTTGGTCATTAGTGGTGTCATTGATGGGCCGCTAAGTGGCGGTGTACCCAAAGCCGTTGAACTTTTTGTGGTCAACGACATTGCCGACTTGTCCGCTTATGGTGTTGGCTCTGCCAATAATGGTGGTGGCACAGATGGCGAAGAATTTACCTTCCCAACTGGCGTATCTGCAACTGCAGGAACCTATATTTACGTTGCATCTGAAATAGACGGCTTTACCGCGTTTTTCGGTTCAGCACCTGACTATGATAGCTCGTCAATGGGCATTAATGGCGACGATGCTATTGAACTTTTCAAAGACGGTAGTGTTATTGATACGTTTGGCGACATTAATACCGATGGAAACGGCACCGCGTGGGAATACCTTGATGGGTGGGCTTACCGTACCTCAGGCCAAAACGCTAACGGCGGCAACTTCGATTCAGCTAACTGGACATTCAGCGGTGTGGATGCGTTAGATGGCGTAACAACGAATACCGATGCAACGACACCTTTCCCAACAGGTACGTTCACAACAGAAGGTGGAGATGAAGTAGTCGATGAGCCTGAAGTACCGGCCGTTGAGCTAGGTGTTTGTGGCGATGACGCGGTGCTTATCAGTACTATTCAAGGCAGTGAGAATAGCTCTGCAGAGGTGGGCAATAAGGTTATTGTTGAAGCTATTGTAACAGGTACGCGAGATGGCGGATTCTTTATCCAAGAAGAAACGGCAGATTACGACGCTAATGAAGCAACGTCTGAAGGCCTGTTGGTAGAAGGTAATATAGACATTGAAGTAGGCAACCTGGTTCGTCTTTACGGAGAAGTTGAAGAAAATTACGGCATGACCACCCTGGTTATGGACAGCGCTGTGGTAGCGTTAGATTGTGGCGAAGCGGAATCGGTTGCGAGCGTAGCCCTTTCAATGCCTTATGAAGTTGACTTAGAAACACTGGAAGGCATGGTAGTAAGCGTTACCGATGCTACCGTAACAAGCACGAATAACTTGTGGCGCTTCGGTGAGATTGTCGTTAGTGACACGATTAAGCGTCAGCCGAGCGACGTTGCAGCTCCACTGTCAGAAGACTACGTTGCAGCAGAGCAAGCAAGCGAAACCAGCTTACTCACTATTGAAGACAATAGCGGCTCACAATATCCTGATACACTTAATTACTTCCCTACTTTCAGCTATGCGAACGCCATTCGCATTGGCGACAGTGTGTCGGCCTCGGGCCCGCTAAACTATAGCTTTGGTACTTACAGAATAAATCCAAGTGACATCATTGAAGTAGCTTCAACACGCGAAGCCAACCCTGTTGTTGCTGAAGGTAACCTTTCAATCGCGACGTTTAACGTACTGAACTATTTCAATGGCGAAGTAGATGAAAACGGCGATGTGACCTTTGATTATGACAACAATCGCGGTGCGTCAGACGACGTGGCCTTCGCCCTACAACAAGGTCGTATTGTCGAAGCCATTATTAATTTAAATGCTGATGTTGTTGGCTTAATGGAGATAGAGAATGATGGCTTTGGCGACGATAGCGCTATCCAGTCTCTTGTTAATGCCATTAATGCTGAATTAGGTGAAACCGAACAATACGCATTTGTTGCTACCAGCGACGGTAGCGAAATAGGTACCGATGCCATTACCGTAGGCTTGCTATATAAGGCGTCTGTAGTGACACCTGAAAGCGATGCAATGATTGTGGATATGCCAGTACAACAAATTGATGAAGATAGTCTGGCACGTATGCGCCCTAGCCTTCTTCAGTCGTTCGTTCATAACGAAAGTAGCAAGTCGTTCCTTGTTGCGGTAAATCACTTTAAATCTAAAGGTTCGCAGTGTGCTGAGGACGTAGCAGAAGCACCGTCTGAAATTACGACAATTCAAGGCAGCTGTAATGCACTTCGCGTATCGGCAGCGATCACGCTTGGTAACGCATTGAGCGATGAGAGCCTGCCTGAGCGTAAAGTCATATTGGGCGACTTAAATGCATACAGTGCTGAAGACCCTGTCGCTGTACTTACCGATTACACACCTGAATCACGTGGATACACCATCGCTACTGCTATAAACACGGGCATGGACGAAGGTGCCTCGGTTGACGTTGAATCTAGTTTTGGCTATCACAATTTAGCCGAAGAGTTCGACGCAGAAGGCTTTTCATATTGGTTCTACGGCACTGAACAAGTGGGTAGTTTAGATCACGTGTTAGCAAGTGACGCCATGCTTGCAGACGCTATTGATGGTGCACACTGGAATATTAACTCAGTGGAAGCGTATCAGCTACAGTACGATCAAGCGCTTCGTTTCTATCCTGACGAAGACGGCTACGCATTTACCGACGTTGGCCCGTTTAGAAGCTCGGACCATGACCCATTCATCGCCACATTCGATTTACAAGCGGACGTAGTTGAAGACGATGAAGATGACAAGGATAGCTCAGGAGGAGCGATGGGAGGAATTCTCGCATTGCTAGCCGCAATGGTAGGTTTTCGCCGTCGTCAGTATAATGTTGAAAAGAAAAGCTAGCGTTGGAAAATAAACAGCGCCGTTCACATTAACAAAATGTGACCCGCAAACGTAAAAAGCTGCCTTTAAAGGCAGCTTTTTCAATGGCACATCACCATAATTTCCTATTTCTACACACCACTAGGCGTTCACGCTTTAGACACTACCATACCCACTAAGTCAGCGGCATTAGTATCGTCAACTTCGATACCAATACGCTTAATATACTGGTCCCGCTTCTCCGCTTGCGTTGTCGATAATTCACTAGATAACAGCACCTTTGCTGCACGTTGCGCCGACTTCATTTGTTCATCAGATAGGTTATCGTCAAGGTGAATTTGGGTAATAACTTTCAATAAACTCAACGCAATTTGTTTATCTTTAGGCGACAATGTCAGTGCCTGCAGCAAGTTATTGTAGGCGGGGTTCAATCGGTTCTCTTTATAGTTTACCGTTGCCATCTGTTTCAGTTCTTTGGTGGTAAACTGAATCTCACTGCGTTCAATGGACTCTTGATTTAAGTATTCGTTGACCACTTGCGAGGTAAAGGTATCGCCTTCAATCTGTTTACGTAGCTTATCTAAAATACTGACACAGTGTTCGCGCATTCCCAGTTCATGAAACGCCTTCATTTTGTCCAGACTGTCTTCCATCGACAAGCCTTCTGTAGAAGCTGAGCGATCTTTCATCAATTTTTCTGCACTACGCTTATCATCTTTTAGACAAAGCACGCGGGCTTTCACCACGTCAATTTGTTCACCAAGCTGACTTTGCATACCTTTTTGCTGTTTAAGCTCTTCCAGTTCGGACTCGGCTTTTTGCAAATACCTTTCTGTCTCTGTATTGCCCAGGCTAGTAGCAAGGTCAATAGTAGAACGGATAACGTTTAACGTGAGCTGAGGTGAATCGTGAATAGAGTTTTTAGCAAATTTTGCCATGTTTTGAACGGCAGAAAGCTGGCCTTTTTTGTCGTGATTAAGTCGAGCGAGGTCCCATAGGCGCTTGTTGCGCTCAATATTACGGGGCGCAAGCCTACTCGCTTCTTTCATCTGCTCATAAGCAATATCGAACTGCTCTTTTTCTATAAAATACTGCGCCAGTAAATCGTATGTTAAAAACCGTGTATCAGGCCTTTGTAACAAATCATCGACAAGAAGCTGGGCTTCTTCTAATTCGTCTTGTCTAAGTAAGGAGCGAGTTAAGCCAATATGAACCCATGCGTGGTCCATACTCTGCAATAAGCCCCTAAAATAATCTTCGGCGGTCTCGTAATCGCGAAGCTGCAATAAGCAATCGCCAATTAAGCGCTTTATTCTTGTGTGATACTCAGAAAGCGAGGCGTCTTTTAGCTGCCTTTCGGCATAATACATAGCAGTGGAATAGTCGCCTATCTGCATACAGTACAACATTTTGTGCAGCTTAAAGCGCACTTGTATCAAGTAGTCTAATCGAGACTCAATTTTATTACGCTGTAGGGGTTTTACCCAAAAATCATCGGGCTGAAGTTCGACAATACAATTGACGAGCTCGGGCGATGTTTCGGCGCTTAAGAACACGACAGTTGTTGTGTCATTGATGTGATTGAGGTGCTTTAATTCTTCAAAGAGGTGAAAGCCATCTTTATCGTGGCTTACGTTAAACGACAATAATACAAAATCAAACTGTCGCGCTTCACATAGTCGCTTTGCATGAAATGCGTTAAATGCACTGCTGACATTCTTTATTCCAATTTCATGCAATGCAGATGCTACGACATCATGAACAAGCCCCTGGTTATCGATAACCAGTACATGGAGTTCTTCTCTTGGGGTGGGGGCAGGTATTTTTTCCAGCATTGACCAATCACTTCTTACGTCTTTTCCCTAAGCGACACAATAGGCATTTAAGCGATGCTATTGTGGACTGCACTACCATATCTACAAAACGTTCTGGGAAAGCGTCAGTTAAAAGCACTTTACTTCCACATTAAAAGCAAGGCTTTTAAAACGAAACATTTAGAGCGTATTACCCTAGTGAAGGTTTAGTTTTACACCCTTTATCTGTAGATAGATAGCGTGAACTTATTATACATAAGTATAATATTTTAGATACCAGACATGCAGAACATTGCCCCATAAGTTTTAACGCGGTGGGTCTATGTTATCGTTAACGCTGCCGTTTACTCTAAACCAACCGGCAATAGAGTGACGGGTACGTGTAGCAGGCAGTACTTCATGGGGAAACTGTTCGCTTAAAAAGACGACAAGGGTATTTTTCTTCGGTAAGACTTTGGTACCTTCAACGTCATCACTGCTATTGTAAATGACCAGTTCTCCACCGTGTTCCTCCAGCCAATCTTCATTCAAATACCCGACCAGTGAAAGCACGCGATTGCCCTGCCCTTTAAACGCATCTACATGTCTTTTGTAAAATTTACCCGGTTCGTAGCAGGCGAAATGACTTTCAAACGAAAAAAGCCCCATAAAAAGTGAACGGTTTATATACTGCTGCATTGCTTCACACCATGCTAGCCACAGTGCTCCCTCTTGGGACGAGCCCGTAATCCAACATATTGCATCCCCTCTCACGTTCGTCGCTTTTTTATAGTTTTCCGCGCGACCAATGCCGGCCGTTTTATATTCTGCCTCAGAAATTGAACGCTGACAGTCTAAAAGAGCTTGTGTTATAAAATCAGGTAACCCATTCTCTTGTATAGAAAAGCCTTTCGTAACGAGGTCATCGACAATGGTTTCGAAAATCGATTCATCAAAAACATGAAGAGGTTGTATTGCTGTCAGTTGCTGTTTATTCATCTACGTTTTGTTTACCGATAAATTAAAACAAAGAAGGTTTGATGTGCATTGATGGCGTTAATGCACGCCGCGAGAAAGCAGCGACGTTATACGCCGCTAACTTTAGCGTGGCAATTATGAAACGCGGCTTTTACTCCGCAAAATTTTAATCGATAGAAGAAAAAAGTTTTATCGCTGGCGAGCGTGCTTCGAAATCGCACGCTTCTTGCTTGTCTTACTTAAAGTCAACATCAACTATACTTGAATATAAGTGATGTAAAGCGTAACAAACATGAGTAACCCATGAGTCAAGATCAAACACAAATAGAAGAAACGGAACACCATTTAGACTTGAGAAATTTAAGGCTAGATGACTACAACGATGTAAAGGCGTTAATGGATACAGTTTACGCCAATGTAGGAGGCGCTTGGCCTTACTCAAATTACAAAGCCCAGGTAACAACCTTTCCCGAAGGGCAAATTTGTATTGAAGATAAAGGCAAGGTGGTCGCTTTTGCTATCTCGGTTATCGTCGACTATGACCAGTTCGGCGATAAACACAGTTATGATGAGATAACCGGCGACGCCTACCTGACCACTCACGACCCTAACGGCGATGTGCTATATGGCGTTGAAGTGATTGTTTGCCCTGAGTATCGCGGCCTTAGACTAGGCCGCAGATTGTACGAGGCGCGCAAAGAACTGTGTCGTAACCTCAACTTAAAGTCGATAATGGCGGGCGGCCGTATACCAAACTACAAAAACCACGCTAATGAATTGTCGCCATACGAATACATTGAGCAGGTAAAGCTTAAAGATATCTACGATCCTATTTTAACCTTCCAGCTTTCTAACGGCTTTGAAGTGAAGCAGGTCATGTCAGCTTACTTGCCTGAAGATGAAGCGTCGCAAGGGTATGCGACCTTGCTTCAGTGGCACAATATTTACTATGAGCCTGGTACCCCTTCTCTAATCGCAAGCAGAAAGGCCAGCGCCCGTATAGGGTGTATTCAATGGCAGATGCGCTATTTTAACAATGTAGAAGAGCTATTGCAGCAGGTCGAATATTTCGTTGACGCACTGTCAGATTATTCCTGTGATGTTGCGCTTTTCCCCGAGTTTTTCAATGCACCATTAATGGGGCTTAGCCCGTCGGATTCTTCCATTGACGCTATTTGGCACTTGGCTACCTACACCGATGAAATTTTAACAGCGGTGTCCCATTTAGCGGTGTCCTACAATATCACGATCATTGCTGGCTCTATGCCTGTGGTGGAAGAGGAAGAGCTTTACAACGTTAGCTACATCTGTAAAAGAGATGGCACCATCGAGAGCCAATATAAACTGCATCCTACTCCTCACGAGAAAGAGGATTGGATAATGAAAGGCGGTAACAGCCTTAAAACCTTCGATACCGATTTTGGTAAAATTGGCGTACTGATTTGCTATGACGTGGAGTTCCCCGAGCTTGCGCGCATTCTGTCTGACCAAGAAATGCAAATACTCTTTGTTCCATTTTGGACTGATACTAAAAACGGCTATTTACGCGTACGCCGGTGCGCACAGGCACGGGCTATCGAAAATGAATGTTACGTTGCCATTGCCGGAAGTGTTGGTAATTTACCCAAAGTTGATAATGTAGACATACAGTACGGGCAAACGGCCGTATTTTCTCCTAGTGATTTTGCGTTTCCTCACGATGCAATTGTATCTGAAACCACGCCAAACACGGAAATGACCCTCATTGTTGATTTAGATTTAGACAAGCTTACTAAACTTCAAAACGAAGGATCAGTAAGAAACTACCTTGATAGAAGACGCGACTTGTATCGGGTTGAGTGGATCGGCGACAAATCCTAAAGCCGCGTTTCAGCGCAGCTAAATCTAACGCGTTAAAGAAATGTTTAATCTTGTGGCTTATGTATTGTTGACATCTTCATAAGCCATAGAATTTCCTTTAAATAAGCGATAACATGCGGTAGCGCGTAAAAAAGGATGGGCTCTCTTCTTATTAGCGCACATCATGATAGCCTTGTGATTAGCGAGCCCTACATAACGAGATAAATAATTTACTATGGCAAACAATTCAAAAAACGACGAGTTTCCAACAATTAGGCTGGACGAAGAAGACCGTCGAGATTACCAAACCAAAAGGCAAGCGGCACCTTCGAAACCCTCTACCACGCCGTCATCAACGCCTTCTTCTCCTTCCCCTTCATCGAACGGTGGTGGAAATGGAATATGGGTAACCTTGGTTGCAATTGTAGCGTTAGCTGCATGTGGTGGCTGTTACTACTTATATACGCTATTAGAACAACAAAAAGCCGTTGCCGATCAAGCCGAAAAACGCATTATGCAGCTTGAAAACAAACTCTCTGCCACTGGCGAAGAAATTGGCGAGTCTACGGTCGCGCTTCAGGTTAAGGTGACCGAGCTCAGTAATAAAACCAACGAGCTGTGGGAACAGATGGACAAGCTATGGGCTTCAGCTTGGCGCCGCAACCAAAAAGAAATTGCCGATTTAGGCGATCGTGTTGGCAACGTCCAAACCGCGCTCAACAAAAATATTGGTTCAGTATCTGACGATGTTAGCGCCCAAGCAGCAGCCATTGGTTCTGTGAAAAATCAGCTGGCCTCGCTGGCCGACGAGTTGCTCGCGGTTAACGTTCAGCTTGAGCAAGCGGCTAACGATAAACAAAGCGCGCAACAAAGTGTGCGTAACCTTTCAGATAAGCTTTCTGTTCTAGAGCAGCGCAATACTACATTATCTGGCCGTCTGACTAGCTTAGAAAATGAAATCCGCGAAATCGCTACAAAAGTAGTGTCTCGCAGCGGTGCATCAGGTGGAAGCGGCTCGGCGCCAGCTACGGCAGGAACTCAATAGAATATTGGTTGATGTAATCTCTATTTAGCTGTGAGGCAACACACTGTTAAACGAAGAAACGAAAGGGGCAATGTGCCCCTTTCATTTTTTATGTATTAGCGTGTGTCGTGATATTATTATCTTCTTTTAAAAAACTATAGGACATACTGCGCAATGAGTGACCAAGCGCCAAAACGTTTAAATAAATATATCAGTGATACCGGCCTGTGTTCGCGACGTGAAGCTGATAAACTCATTGAGCAAAAGCGCGTTAGTGTAAACAACCATCCTCCAGAACTTGGCACCAAGATAGGCCCAAATGACATCGTAAAAGTAGATGGCAAAATTGTTGGGGCGGTGGCTAAAGACAAATCCGATCGGGTGTATATTGTTTACAACAAACCCATAGGTATCACCTGCACCACAGAGCGACACGTTAAGGGAAACATCATTGATGCTATAGGTCACAAAGCGCGTATTTTCCCTGTTGGGCGCCTAGATAAGCCATCAGAAGGGCTTATTATCTTGACCAGTGACGGTGATATAGTAAACAAGATATTGCGCGCTGAAAATGCTCACGATAAAGAGTACGAAGTCACGGTTAACCAGCCTATCAGCGAGCGCTTCGTTAAACGCATGGCCCGTGGTGTCCCTATCTTAGGAACAGTAACTAAGCCTTGTGTTGTAAAGCCCACAGGTAAAAATACGTTTACTATTATCCTAACCCAAGGGCTCAATCGCCAAATCCGCAGAATGTGTGAATTTCTTGGGTATGAGGTGACTAAATTAAAGCGCACACGAATTATGCACCTTGAGCTCAAGGCCCTGAAACCGGGACAGTGGCGTAACCTCACCCAACACGAGCTAACCACGTTGCAAAATGCGGTTAAAGCATCGAGTAAAACTGCGCCCTCAAACTAACATGCCATTAAGAATGCTTTAAAACGCGCCTATGCGATAATAATTAATTGCAACGAACGCCAAATCTCAAAAATATGGTCTAAGCTTCTAACAAATAAAACGTTTATTTTGTATTTACCTTGGACCAATTACCTTTTCACTTTCTTTCCGGCGAACTCGCTGAGCGCGAGGCATTAACGTCATGGTATGACTATTCACTAGTTTGTACCTCAATCTTAATTTCAATTGCATCGTCTTATATTGCTTTTTTAACTGTAACCAGAATTGAGCGAACGAATAATAAGAACGAGCAAAGAATATGGCGCTTCTGTTCCTCACTGTTTTTTGGTATTGGCATTTGGGCAATGCATTTCGTCGGAATGCTTGCTTACAACGTTGGAATACCAATAGGCTACGATATACCTATAACACTGCTATCTATTTTGCCCGCAGTTTTCGCCAGCTATATCGTCGTATCGTCAAAAAGGCTGAATAAACTATCGTTACTTGCGCGAAGTGCCTGTATGGGCATCGGCATTGGTAGTATGCATTACGTGGGTATGTCAGCAATGCGGATGGATGCAATCATGGCATACGATGGGCCGATATTTCTGCTATCGATTGTTGTAGCCATAGCACTATCAGGGGTAGCACTTACGGTAAGCGATAAACAGCGTAAGTCGCAAAAACAACCAATCCATCTTAATACCGTTGTCGCTTCTATAATAATGGGGTTGGCGATTTCCTGCATGCATTATATCGGTATGGTTTCTATGCGGGTGTTTGAAGGGAAAAGCCAGCATAGTGATTTCAACGGCGCTTCTTCGAACGACTTAATTAATATCATATTATTGGTTCTCATTGCTTCAAGCGCAATTTTACTGTTTCTGCTTGAAGTGCGCGCCCGCCTTCTTATTTCATCTCGATTGAATTCTGTGCTAAGCAGTGTTCAGGAGGGCATTTTAAATTTCAATGACAAAGGCGAAATCACCTATGCAAATGGGGCCGCAGAGAGATTGTTTGCGTATCAGCCGGGCCAGTTATTAGACAAGTATATTTATGAAGTGTTGGTCAATGAGCGTTCAGATAAAAGTGCAGTCATTCATACGGTGACAAGGCTAATTACTGAATCAAGTGGTGAAAGCGTCACAGAAAGACTTAGTGGGATAAAATATAGCGGAGCACACTTTCCTCTGCTTTCGACCTTTTCACTCATGTCTTATGACAACAAAGAGATTGTGTGTACGATTACCGACCTTTCAGACTTAAAAAAGCAAGAAACGTTTACCCAGGCTGTCTTCGATAACTTACCTCTTTCTATCGTAGTGAAAAACGCTGATAACTTAACCTTTTCTCATGTCAATAACGCAGCAGAAAAAACCTTAGGACGGTCTAAGCATGCGCTTATAGGCGCAACAGATTTTGACTTATTTACGAAAACAGAGGCTTCACGTATTACCCAATCCGACACTAATGTCATTGATAAAAGAGCACCAACTATTATTGAAGAAGAGCCCGTTACTATAGAGGGCGAAACTCGATACATTACTACGCGTAAAGTGCCTTTGTTTGACCCCTCTCGCGCTGATGAAGTGGGCTATCTATTATGGCTTTCAGAAGACGTTACCGAGCTACGCAATGCAAAAAAAGCCCTGTTAAAAATGAACGAACGCATGTCAATGGCCGCCGATGCTGCACAAATTGGTTTTTGGGAGTTGGATACCGAAACAAACGAATTAATAGGAGATGACTGGATGCATAAGCTTTATGCTGTTGCTGAAAGCGACGAGTCAACCCGTTGTTCATTCTGGACATCTTTCCTTCATCCTGAAGACAGTGACCGGGTGCGGGCTAACATGCAGGCTGCAATTGAAAATAAAACCCCCTTTAACGCTGAGTTTCGGATTAGTGTGCCCGATGCAAAGGTAAGGTATATAAAAGCTGACGGACAGATTGTAGGTAACAAAATGTTTGGGATCTGTCTTGATATTACTGTCAGGGTATTAGCAGAAAAAGAGGCTGAGCGCTTATCTAGAACTGATGCATTAACCGGCCTTGCCAATAGGAATGCCTTAACGCATTACTGCTACAACGAAATCTCTAGAAATACCCGAAAAGGCACAAAGCTCACCTGCATTTATATCGACCTCGACAAATTCAAACCTATTAATGATACCTACGGCCACCAAGTAGGGGATGCGGCGTTAAATGAAGTTGCTCAACGATTAGCAAGTACGGTGAGGGAAACTGACTGCGTTGCACGTATTGGGGGTGACGAGTTTGTTATTATATTGACTGAAATGGTGACAGAAGACGATGTTCTCCAAACCTTGGCTCGTATCGACCATGAACTTCACTCCCCTATCGTTACACGAGGACTGTCGTTCGATATTGGCGCAAGCATCGGTACTGCACAGTTTCCTGGAGATGGGAAAGACCTAGATACACTACTTGGTGTTGCCGATAAAAGAATGTACCGAAATAAAGCAATTAAAAAATGTGAGGACAAAGCACCACTTTTTTGAAGGAATAAAATTCACACAGAAAAAAAGCGCCCATTGGGCGCTTTTCTTGAAACCTAGTCTTATCGACGAAGGCCTAGACGCTTGATTAGGTCAAGGTAACGCTCAGCGTTCTTGCCTTTAAGGTAGTCTAGAAGCTTACGACGTTGGCTAACCATACGTAGAAGACCACGACGTGAGTGGTGATCTTTCTTGTGATCAGCGAAGTGACCTTGAAGCTTGTTGATGTTGTGAGTAAGCAAAGCAACTTGAACTTCTGGTGAACCAGTGTCGCCTTCTTTAACGCCGTACTCAGCAATGATTTTCGCGGTTTCTGCTTTAGTTAGTGACATGTCATTCTCCTAATATTAATGCTTCGCCGATCACTAATTCAGCAAAGCGGAATGAGCGCCGTATTATAATGACCTTTGCACAGTTAGCAAGGACCGAACAACGTAATTTCATCAATTAACCCGTTTAAGGTTCGATTCCACCTTATTAATACGTTTAGCTAACTCGCTTTTGTATTCGAAACCGTTCAGAAAATCCCTTGCCCGCTGGTCACTTTTGTATCCGTATGCAGAATACACCGAGTGGGCTATGTTTATCTTAGCGTCGCGATCTACAACTAAGTCTAAATTTTGTTCGACAAATTGCGGTGATCTGTAAACTGCTCCTTGTAATAAGGTAACCACTGCTTGCTTAGTATCGATATTCGTTTGACGTTGTGCCCAACTTAGCGCGGTGTCGGGCTCAAAATAAGCGATAGTTCTAGCAGCGTGTTCAACATCAGATTGGTAGTTTTCACTACTGCTATGTTCTACAAACCAGGAAGCAGCTTCACTGGGTGATTGGTTTACATAACTATCAAAGACCGCAAGTTTTATCTCATTTTTTCGTTCGTTGTCATCTAGCGTATCGAACCAAGCTTTAGTGCTTTCAACGTCTTTGCGTACCCAGGTACTTATTAAATTCGTTTCTAACCGTTTGTCATCCGAACGTTTTACTAACGATAACGTGTCTCGAAACTGCTCTGATGTTTCTAGGACACTAAAAATACCGCTGTAGGCCGTACTTTTTAAACTTTCTGACTCAAGAAGAGCGATAGACTGAAAGGCACTATCAATGTCCTCACTTGCCATTTCTCTAAAAATGAGCAGAGGGTAAATGTTGTTTTCGAGCCTGCCTGAGGTAAGTGAAGTATTATTAATATACCAATCAAGGGCCTTAGAGGGCGATTGATTAGCCCAATTAGCTATAACCGATAAGCGAAACTGCTGCTTCGTTTCCACGTTAATATTCATATTATCAACAAGGTCCCAGGCTTTTTCGGGGTTCAGCTCTACTAAGCGAGAGACCATTGTTGACAAAATCATGGCGGCATCTGGATCGCTAATAGACGTATCGATGCTTGATAACGTATCGATAATCGCCTGCTCGCCCATCGTGCTTATAGAGATAATTAAGGCGCCTATTTGTTTTAAGCTAAGCTTGGGCTTGTCGGACAACCAGGTCTCTAGGCTAATCTCCTCAGGTTTACTCGCTGAGTCTTTGGGTAACTGATCACGCTTAGCCTCCCCTTGCTGAGTGGGTAGCGCTTCTTGTGAGACACGTTCATCTTTACCGTCGCCTACATTGGTTATGTGTACAGAAGCTTCTGAGGGGACTGTAGGGCGCTTATCATTGGCATAGTAACCCGCTGCAAATACCAAGCATAGCGAACAAAGCCATAAACCAATCCATTTGATCATTGTGTAATCCCTTAATTAACAAACTGCGCCCGTTTAAGACGTTTCGCAGAAAGTAAAAGTCTGTATGAGTGATAAATAACCTACCACTAAATGGTGCGCCTTTTATACTACTTTATTTGCCATTAAAAAAGCCTTGCGGTAACCGCAAGGCTTTAAATGAGTATAATTTGCTAGGTATAGCTAATTGCTAAAAACTAACTATAAACAACGCGACGTTTCGGGTTAACGAATATTTCTTGCTTGGGTATACCCTGATCTTTTGGGTCAAGTACCCCTTCCCCTACGCCAAGGAAGATGCCGTTGGTATCAACACCGTGATAAACACGATAAGAGGTGCCCTCACTAAGTGGCTCGCTACACTCTCCTTTAACCGATTGTCCATTATCAAAGCGATTTCTTTCAGCGTCGTTGATAGTCACAACCGGCAGACGACTTACTGCGGTGTCCATAGGAATGAGCAAGTCATCAAGTGCTGTAAAATCACCGTCTTCTAGTGACTCTTGGATTTCAATTAACTTTTCAAGCGATACCATTTTATCCGTAGGATAATCGGCCACTTCAGTACGGTGTAAACGGGTAACGTAGGCACCGCATCCTAAGTTTTGCCCTAAGTCATCAACGATTGAACGTATATACGTGCCTTTGCTGCATTTTATTCGCATATCCACGTAAGGAAGCTCAATGCGCAACACGTCAAGCTCAAAGACTTCAATATCACGGGGCTCTCGCTCTATTTCAATCCCCTGTCGGGCATAATAATACAGCGGCTTACCTTGATGTTTGAGTGCAGAAAACATAGACGGGATTTGTTTGCTTTTACCTAAAAAAGCAAGGCATGCGTCGCGGACTTGCTCTTCGCTAACATTGACGGGCTTTTCTTCAACAACTTCGCCGTCTGCATCAGAGGTGGTTGTACGCACCCCTAGCTGCGCCGTAACTTCATACGTTTTCTCAGCATCGAGCAGAAACTGAGAAAACTTAGTCGCCTCACCAAGACACAAAGGCAGCATACCACTGGCCAGAGGATCAAGCGCTCCTGTGTGACCCGCCTTGGCTGCTTTATAAAGCCAACGCACTTTTTGAAGAAGCTGATTCGAAGAACCACCAAGTGGTTTATCAAGCAATACTATGCCGTTAATATCACGGCCTTTACGACGTCTTGCCATCTACTCCTGCTCTTGTGAATCGTCTTGGTCGCGCTTTGACTCATCTTTTGCAATGGTCTGAGACACAAGATTAGAAATACGCATACCTTCAATAATTGATTTATCTTCAAAAAAGTGAAGGTCAGGGACTGAACGCATACGAAGTCGCTTAGCAAGAATACTGCGAATGAACTTCTTGTACTCTGCTAGCTGTTTTATTTGAACTTTACCTTCTTCTTCCGTGCTGTTGTAAATGGTTACAAAAATCTTTGCGTGCGCTAGATCGCGCGATACATCTACGTCAGATACCGTAATCAAAGGCATATCACCCACACGGTGCTTGTATTCATTTTGCAGGATGCTAGCGACTTCTTTATGAACTTGCTGAGCAACTCTGTCGGTACGTGAAAACTCACGAGCCATTGTATTCTCCTTTCCTTATTTAACCTTGAAGCACGCTTTTGGGTCTGACGTTTTAGGTACAGACAAAAACGGGAGCACTCGGCCCCCGTTTTTCACATGCCGAATTAACTAAGGCAATTAAATTTCGCGTTTAACTTCAACGATTTCGAAGACCTCGATTTGGTCGCCTACTTTTACGTCGTTGTAGTTCTTAACGCCGATACCACATTCCATGCCGTTACGAACGTCTTGTACGTCATCTTTAAAGCGACGTAGTGATTCTAATTCACCTTCGTAAATTACTACGTTGTCACGTAGTACACGGATTGGATTGCTACGCTTAACATTACCTTCGGTAACCATACAGCCAGCAATTGCACCCAGTTTCGGTGACTTAAATACATCACGTACTTCTGCAAGACCAATGATTTCCTGCTTGAATTCTGGTGCAAGCATACCGCTCATGGCCGCTTTTACTTCATCAATTAGGTTGTAGATAACGCTGTAGTAACGTAAATCAATTTCTTCCGCTTCTAGTACGCGACGGGCAGTTGCATCGGCACGAACGTTAAAGCCAAGTACGATAGCACCTGATGCAGCTGCAAGAGTTGCGTCAGTTTCAGTGATACCACCTACACCGCTACCTACAATATTTACTTTCACTTCAGAAGTAGAAAGCTTGATAAGTGATTCGGAAATCGCTTCTACAGAACCCTGTACGTCGGCTTTAAGTACGATGTTAAGTTCGCTAACATCACCTGATTCCATGTTCGCAAACATGTTTTCAAGTTTCGCTTTTTGCTGACGTGCTAGTTTAAGTTCACGTTTCTTCTGGTGACGCTTAGCGGCTACTTCACGCGCTTTACGCTCGTCTTTAACAACAGCGGCGTCTTCACCCGCTACCGGTACACCTGAAAGACCAAGTACTTCAACTGGTGTAGATGGACCGGCAAGCTTCATGTCTTTACCGTTTTCGTCGCGCATAGCACGAACGCGGCCGTATTCTTCACCACATAGTAGGATGTCACCCGCGCGTAGCTGGCCTTCCTGAACAAGTACTGAAGCCACTGGCCCACGACCTTTATCAAGGCGAGACTCAATAACGATACCACGACCTGGACCTTCCGCTACTGCTTGAAGGTCAAGCAGTTCAGATTGTAGTACGATAGCTTCTAGAAGCTCGTCTACGCCCATACCTGTTTTAGCAGATACGTTACAGAACTGGTGTTCGCCACCCCACTCTTCTGAGATAACTTCAAGTTGAGAAAGCTCAGTTTTAACGCGGTCTGGATCAGCTGTTTCCTTATCCATTTTGTTCACTGCAACAATCAGTGGTACGCCAGCCGCACGGGCGTGCTGTACCGCTTCTTTCGTTTGCGGCATTACGCCGTCATCTGCAGCAACAACAAGGATAACGATATCGGTTGCCGTAGCACCACGTGCACGCATTGCCGTAAACGCGGCGTGTCCAGGTGTATCTAGGAACGTGATTTCACCGTTATCTGTTTGTACTTTATATGCACCGATGTGCTGAGTAATACCACCCGCTTCACCATCTGCAACCTTCGCACGACGAATGTAGTCAAGTAACGATGTTTTACCATGGTCAACGTGACCCATGATAGTAACAACAGGTGCACGGCTGGTTTTCTCACCGTCTGTACCATCTGCTAACAACTCATCTTCTAGTGCATTATCGTTAACAAGTTCGTATTTGTGACCCATCTCTTCGATAACCAGTACCGCTGTATCTTGGTCTAGTACTTGGTTAATGGTCGCCATCTCGCCCATCTTCATCATGGTCTTGATAACTTCATTAGACTTAATCGCTAGTTTACTAGCAAGCTCGCCTACCGTGATGGTTGCGCCTAGTTTTACTACGCGCTCAACAGGTGCCGCTGGCTTATTAAAGCCCTGCTTAAGATGCTCACCTGCGTTTTTCTTAGACTTACGACGACGGCGCGATGAACGCTCTACCTGCATGTCTTCTTCGTCTTCTGCTTCTTGAGCATAACGGTTAGAGTGCAAGTGAACTTCTTCAGCTTCTGCTTTCTTACGACGCTCTTCTTCTTCTTTCCAGCGACGTTCGTTTTCTTCAGCGAGTTTACGCGCTTCATCAGCCGCTTTCTTCGCGTCTTCTTCAAGCTTCTTCTGCGCTTCTTCTTCTTGCGCTTTGCGTAAACGCTCTTCTTCCTGACGCGCAGCTTCCGCTTCCGCTTTTTCAGCTTCAGTTAGCTCTGGCTCGTCTTTTTTACGTGCTTCAGCTTCTTTCTTCGCTTGTTCTGCGCGACGAACACGCTCTTCTTCAGCGGCTTTTTTCGCTTCTTGTGCTTTGCGTGCTTTTTCTTCGGCGGCTTTTTTCGCTTCTGCCGCCGCTTTCTCTTCCGCTTCGCGCTTCAGACGTGCTTCTTCTTCAAGACGCTTCGCCTCTTCTTCCGCTTGACGCTGCTGCTCTTCAATGTCGCTACGCTTAACGTAAGTGCGCTTCTTGCGAACTTCTACTTTCACTTCTTTAGACTTACCTACACTTAGCGTGCTTGTCGTCTTACGTTTCAGTGTCATGCGCGTTGGTTCAGCTGCGCTGCCGTGTTGCTTACTTAAATGATCCAATAGTTTCTGTTTCTCGTCTTCGTTTACCTGTTCGCCGGCACTCTTAGAGATACCCGCGTCTTTAAACTGGCCAACCAATCGGTCAACGGTCGTACCAATGTCGCTGGCGAGCTTTTCAATAGATACATCTGCCATTACGTATTTTTCCCCCTGTTGACCTTACTCTTCTTCACTGAACCATACGATATTACGAGCCGCCATGATTAACGCACCGGCTTTCTCTTCGTCTAGTTCATCGATATCACTGATATCATCGGTACCTTGTTCTGCTAATTCCTCTAGGTCGGTAACACCGCGGCTGGCCAACACATAAGCCACGTGTTTACTCATACCCTCAAGATTTAATAAGGCTTCGGTAGGTTCTGCACCTTCAAGCGACTCTTCGTTCGCTAGTGCACGCGTGGTTAAGAAAGCGCGCGCTCTATTGCGCAACTCTTCAACCATATCTTCATCTAACCCTTCAACCGCTAGAAGTTCACTTGCCGGCACGTATGCCACTTCTTCTAGTGTCGTAAAGCCTTCATCTACTAGGACAGACGCAAATTCTTCGTCAATATCCAAACCAGCAGTAAATAGATTAAGTACCTTCGCGTTTTCTTCTTCGTGCTTCTTGTTGAGGTCTTCAACCGTCATCACGTTAAGTTCCCAGCCTGTTAGCTGGCTTGCTAAGCGAACGTTTTGACCGCTACGGCCAATCGCTTGCGCTAGATTATCGGCTTCAACTGCTACATCCATGTTATTGCTGTCTTCGTCAACAACAATTGATGCTACTTCAGCAGGTGCCATTGCATTGATAACGAATTGCGCTGGGTTTTCATCCCAAAGCACGATATCAACACGTTCGCCGCCTAGTTCACCCGACACGGCTTGTACACGTGAGCCACGCATACCAACACACGCACCCACAGGGTCTAAACGCTTATCGTTGGTTTTAACAGCAATCTTCGCACGAGAGCCCGGGTCGCGAGCAGCAGATTTAATTTCTAGTGTTTCTTCCGCAATTTCTGGCACTTCTAAGCGGAATAGTTCAACTAGCATGTCTGGATGCGTACGGCTGATAAATAATTGTGCGCCACGCGCTTCTGGACGAATTACGTAAAGAAGACCACGTACACGGTCACCAGGACGGAAAGTTTCACGAGGAAGCATGTCATCGCGGTAGATAACACCTTCAGCGTTGTTACCCAAATCGATGATGATGTTATCGCGGTTAACTTTCTTAACCGTGCCTGTTACCAACTCACCCACTTTATCTTCGTACTCAGCAATCATCTGCTGACGCTCAGCTTCACGTACTTTCTGTACGATAACTTGCTTAGCTGTTTGCGTAGTTATGCGGTCGAATTTGATAGATTCAATCTGTTCTTCCACATAATCGCCAAGTTGTATCTCTGGTTCGTCGATTTGCGCCGCAGAAATCGTAATTTCAGCAAATGGGTTTTCCTGTTCTTGATCATCAGGGATAACCAACCAGCGACGGAATGTATCAAAGTCACCAGACGTTCTGTCGATGCTTACACGAACTTCAATTTCGCCTTCGTTTTTCTTTTTTGTTGCGCTAGCAATAGCAAACTCTAGCGCTTCAAAAATCTTTTCTCTAGGCACTTGTTTTTCATTTGAAACGGCTTCCGCCACTAACAAAATTTCTTTATTCATTTTCGCCTCACTTTTGCTTTCGTCGATGAAAGCAGAGCTGTTCCGTTAATCGAACGTGGGAACAACGTTACCTTTTTCGATATTCGCCACAGCTAACTGGAACTGCTGGCCATCCACTTCAATACTTACCATGCCATTTTCGCACGCAAGTACTTTGCCTTTAAAATTGCGTCTGTCGTCCATCGGCATAGACAAACGAACCTGAACCACTTCACCCACAGACTCGATGTAATGCTTTTCTTTGAAAAGCGGTCTGTCCATACCTGGTGATGACACTTCCAAGTTATATTCAGTGCTAATTGGATCTTCAACGTCCAAAATCGCGCTAACCTGATGACTTACATCTGCACAATCATCTACGGTAATCCCGTTTTCATGATCAATAAAAACGCGAAGAATCGAATGTTTCCCCGCTCGTACAAACTCGATGCCAACCAACTCAAATCCAAGTGCTTCAACACCTGGCTCTAGCATTTCGGTTAGTTTCTCTTCAAGTTTTGCCAATGCAAACCTCCAAAAACGAAAAAAGGGCCTAAAGCCCACCTGTCATCACCCGGCTCAGCGAGGCTGACTCCAGGTTTTAATACAACAAAAAGCCCCGGACTAGCGGGGCTTTTATTAAAATTCTGAACCCATACCT
>Ga0209992_10000040_pt1 | contig 203799 bp, 155 predicted proteins | sample 2SBtaG_2_FD_182564 | JGI IMG/M metagenome (GOLD analysis project Ga0209992, IMG submission 182564) | Deep subsurface microbial communities from Kolumbo volcano to uncover new lineages of life (NeLLi) - 2SBTROV12_ACTIVE470 metaG (SPAdes)... | ecosystem: Environmental > Aquatic > Marine >... | reverse complement strand
GCGGTGGCGAACGCGGTGGCGAACGCGGTCAATGGCGGGGCGGCTGGGGAGGCGGGGGCGCAGGTGGCCGGGGCGGTGGCATGGCTTGGGGCTCGGCGGCGAGTCCATTGCTCGTCAACAAACTCCTGATTATTCCCGCAGGTGATCCGTCGAGTTCCTTGCGCGCCCTGGACACGAGCAGTGGGACCGAAGTCTGGAAGATCGAATCACCCAAGCTCAAGGATGAGAAGAGCTCCCCCATCCTCGTGGGACCTGCGGACAAGCAGGTCTTGGTCGTGGCGGTGGATGGCGAGGTATGGGGCCTCGACCCCAGAACTGGCGCCAAGCTCTGGACCGTGGAGACGGACGGACGAGGCGGCCCGAATGCAACTCCCGTCTCGGAAGACGGACTCGTCTTCGTGTCCGGAGGCATGGGAGGCTTGAGCACGGCCATCCGTGCCGGGCAACTCAGTGAAGAAGACGAATCCCGTGTAGCGTGGGAATCGCGGCAGGCTGCGGGGATTTCCTCGCCTGTGATGCACTCCGGAATACTGTATATCGTGGATCGGCGTGGCTTGGTCGTTCGCATGGATACAGCGAGCGGCGAGACCCTCGAGAAGGGCGGCTCAACCGAACGCCTTTCCGGTGGTGTTTATGCGTCCCCCATTATCGCTGGGGACCGCCTCTACGTGATCAGCCGCGAGGGAAGGGCCCTGGTGTACTCCACGAGTGACGCGTTCGAACTTCTTGGTTCGAGTCAGTTTGTCGACGACTCGCGCTTCAATGCCTCGCCTGCGATTGTGGATGGCGCACTGTACGTGCGCTCCGATAAGTACATCTACTGCATCCGGGCCCAGGAGCAGGGAGCCAAATGAAGTCCTACGACGAAGAGTTCGCCGTTCTCCTCGAGGGCATCAACGGAATTCAGGCAGGCATGGCCTCGAGCCTACTCGAGAGTGCTGGGATTCCTTCCATGCAGCACGGGCCAGATTTTGATGTGGCCGAGTTCGGTGGTGCCGCCCACGCAATGTTGCGCGGCACAAATTTGTTGGTCCCGCCGAGTGCGCTGGAAAGGGCGCGGCAGGTCCTTGCGCAAGCCGGGTGGGGTGAAGGCCTTGACGAGCAGGACGATGAGGGGTTGGGCGTGGAGGGTGAGTCCTAGGCAATCCGCGCTGGCCAGCGCTAGCGGGTCCGCACAGGCACCGTGATGGGCCAGCCTGGAAACTGGCGTGCGCTCGAATCACTCACATCCACGGTGCGCGGCCAACACTCAAAGGTCACCTGCCCGGCAGCCTTGTCGAAACGCACCAACCCGTACCCCTCACCGTTGAAACCCGCATCCGGGTTCGCGTAGGCGTGCATGGTGATGCGATTGTGAAACCCGTCCAGGTAGTCCCCTGTATAGGGAAGCACGGAAGAGGGATCCCGGTTAGCTCCGGCGGTGTCACCCGCGGGTCGCCACCAGCGTTCGTAGATCGTGTTGACGCTCGCTGGAACGATGAAGGCCCACGGTCCGTCCCGATAACGATCGATTCCGTGTTGAATCAGCGTGGCCAAGTGTTGATCCCCAGCAACATGAATGGCGCCTGCGGCTTGGATCAGACGCAGAGCCCGGTTGCGACCCCGCTGAGGCCATCCGTTGCTGTCCAAGTCGGCAAACAGGCGGTTGTCCGGTCTACCGTGAATGTGTGCGCCGCCACAAAACCCCGTCTGGGAGAGTACGGCCTTCATGCGAACTCCAGACCAGTCTTGGCCCCACTGCTCCAGAAACGACAGCTGCCGTTCCCCCAAGAGCGACAACCCCTCGAGGTCAATGCTTGCTGGGTCGTAGTCCGGGTCTGTGATGTGATCCGGTCGCGGGCCCTGCTGGGGAATCTTGCCCGCCGGGCCGGACTTGAATTTACGGTCCTCGATGATCGCGAAGTCGACGCCGCCCCAGCGCAAGTTTGTGAAGTAGACGCCGATCCCTTGCCCAATCGGTCGCGGATCCACCGGGTCGGGCAGGTGCGCGGTCTGGCAGCGCTCGACCATTCGCACGTAGGCGGGATGGTGATTGTAGCCCCCATCGGCGCTACCGCGCAGCTTCGCAACCTTGCCGGATTCGCCCCATAGGTTGGCCTGGCCGATGTCGTGATCATCTGGAATCGTGATGCACGGTCGGTCGCGAAATACATCCCGAAACTGCAGGCCAAACTTCAGCCATGCTGCGGTGTGCTGCTTGTGGTCGTAACTCTGATCGCCAGCGAAGAAGATGAGGTCTGGATCGTGCCACAGAATGTTGCGCACATAATTCGGCCTCAGGCCGCGGTCTCGGTTGGAATTGCAAGACAGGGCAGCCAGGGTGATCTCATTGCGGCCGACGGGATCGCGACGAATGGTGCCGTAGTAGAAAGCATCGCTCGCGTGTCGCAATCGGTACGGCACGTCCTGGGAACTATCCCAACCGTCGACGCGCAGCAGCGCTGACCACCCGATGTCGTGGACTTGCGCCCGGGCAATTTCCTGCCAGGCCCCAGCGCGCAGCACCTCGAGCCGGACCACCCTCGTCTCGGCTGGAAAAAGGGGGAACAACTGAGCCGTCAGCTTGAGTGAGCCCGCGTGCAAGGTGTAGATCCCAAAGGCCACGACCTCAGATCGGGGAACGCGCGTCTCCACAATCGGTGACGGGTCTCGGTTCCACCAATCATTGACGCATAGAGAATCCAAGTTCTCGAAGGGAGCCCGAACTGGTGGCGCACCGTGAGGCGCGGGATCCTGTGAACCTAGCGCAAGGGCGGGCAAGGCAAGTGGCAAGAGGGAGAGGGCGAGGATCATGGCTGCGGGTCGACTTTGTTGGAGCGCTTCGCTGGCCAGGATACCGTGCCATGCAGGTGCGGCGCGACCCAACACGGCCTGTGCGTCTATACACCGTCGCAAGGGCCAGACCCCACTGCACCGAGGTGGACTAAATGTGCTCGGGTGCGTCGACCGTTCGGAAGTCACGCACGTTCCCTGTATTCAAGGTGCCCGTTGGCTCCAGCATGAGGAGGTACACCTCATGTTCGGCGACCGGCTTGTGTTCGGTCCCCCGCGGAACGATGAAAAACTCCCCCTCTTCAAGTTCGATGATGCGATCCCGCAGATGCAGGCTGAGGTGGCCTTGGATCACCAAGAACAACTCGTCTTCGTGCTCGTGGTGATGCCATACGAACTCCCCCTTGAGCTTGGCGAGTTTGACCTGCTGCTGATTGAGCTCACCCACAACTTTGGGCTGCCAAGGCTCCTGGATGAGGTCAAACTTGTCGCGAATGCTTACTTTCTTCATGTGTTCGGCAGGGCACCCAAGCTACTGGCGGGAGTCCATTGTAGGCGCGCCCGCGCAGCTGGAGACACCTCACTTCACCTTGAGCAGTGGTGTGAAGTACCTGTAGTACACCTCCAACGTAAGAACACACATCGCAGTGGTGTAGCTTCGGTCACTGTTGGAGTCAGCCGCGTACTCGGCATAGACCGAGATAGGCCTCCAGGAACCGTCAGGCTGCTGAGATGGCAGGAGGCACTCTTGCATGGCCGTATTCCATTGTTTCCATGCAGTGCCACCCATGCGGAACAAGGAGAGGGTACCGTAGTACCAGAAGTACAAATTGCCGCTCGCGTTGAAGATGAAAGCATCATCACCTTGGTCGGCGTAACGTTGTGGAGCCTTCTGCAGCACAAACCGCCGGGCGCTGTTGAACTCAGAGCTGGCGATGTCCTCCCCCAGCAGCGAGAGGGCGAACAGCGCTGCGGGGGTCGATCCCGGAAGAATTGGGTAGTTGCTGCTCAGGCGAGAGGGGTCGTGGTTGTAGCGGTAGGCGCGGTGCCGTTCGTCCCAAGCGGACGTCAAAAAACCATGCGCGTCGCTGAACACCTGCGCATTCACAGTCAGGCCGCCGAGTTGTGCGGATTCCAGTGCCATCACTTGCCAGGCCGTGACCGACACCCGCGGCCAACGGTCAAAGCTGCGAGCATCGGGATAATAGTACCCCCATCCTCCGTTGAAGCGCGGGTCGCGAGAGTGCATCTGCTTGCCCTGGATATGCTCAATCGCTCGCTCGAGTGGGCGCCTTAGTCGCGTATCCGCCGTCAAAGCGAAGGCCTCCGCCAGTGCGTAGGTTGCGACTGCGTTTCCGTAGGAGGAGGTGTCCCCGAAGTGCCCGCGGGAATCCTGAATGGCCAAGAGAAAGTCAATCGCCTTTCCAACGGCGTGCGAGTACTCGCTATCCGGCGCGCCATCGATGGGCACTTGCGTGTGGCCCGCGCCTAGAAACGCCAACAGGCACAGCCCCGTCTTGCCGATAGCCACCCTCCCGTACTTCTCGTCGAGATCCCGAGGGCTACCCCAGTACCCAGCTGGGTTTTGCAACCGCGCCAGGTAGGCCAGGCCGGCTGCCACGGCGGCCTCCGTCTCAACGGTACCCCCGTGCAGATCGAGTGCATGGGTCTTGCGATCACCTGATCGAGATTGGTACGGGGTGTGATCCCAGCGAGCGATGACGGGCGTGAGCCCCTCTTGCAACTCCCTGCGTGGGCTGCGCAGGGGCTCCAAACGAGGACCCTGATCGGGCAAACCCATCACTGAGTGGAACCGTTGCGGGCCCTCGAGTCCGCCACCGGACGGGACGCGATTCCTGGCGGGCGGTGCAAGGACCGCATCGGTGACCATGCCTGCCAGCAAGTCCTCGAGCGCTTCGCCTCGGTCCCCGGACTCCGAGGCAGGGAGTGCCACCGTGCGCGGCGATTCCACGGCAGCCTCAAGAGCGACGCGCGTGCCGGACTCAGCGCCTTCTGGATGTGCGAGGAGCTTCTTGCGCAGGGGCGTGCCCAAAGAGCCCTGCGCTCGCCGATCGGCCACATCCAGCCCACGGGGCTCGGGTGTCAAATCCATTGAGAGGTCGGGTCGGGCGAAGCCTCCCTTGGCTTGCAACTCGAAGCTCTCACCCTCACGGCTACGCAGCGCTGGATTCTGGGGCAGGGATTCGAGCAGGTCGTGCTGCGCCACGCCGCTGCGAGCACCGGCCTCCGTATTCTGCGTGGGAATCTGCAGGTCTGTCCGAACGCCCATCTCTTGGGAGGGACGATTCCATTCCTCGAACTCAATCTTCTGGCTGACGTCGAATTTGCGCTCGGCTCCTCGCTGCAAAGGGGCCGCAGCGCTCGCGTCGGAATGACTCGCCAGGGACAGGGTGTCCGCTGCCGTCAAACTTCCATCGCGCAGGCTAGGCTCTGAACGTTTTCCCCGTCCTCCGGTGTTGGCTGACTCGACCGCCAGTGATTCGACAACCCCGCTGCGGCGCGCAAACGCCTCAGCGGTAGGCGCTAGCAGGACCGGACTGGACTGGGTGATTCGCCCAAGCGCACCCTGTCGCAACTCAACACGCTCAGCAGCCGGAGCGCTCGGCTGATCGGCTCGAGTCGACCGACCCAGCGCGGAGAGGCTTGGACCGCCACTGTCCAGATTAGCCAGAGACTGCCGCTCCCGCCCCGGACTGTCGGCCGCCTGACGCTGCCCATGGGCCGCAGTCTTCGCCGACTCGACTGAGATCGACGGCGCGGTCCCGAATCTCCGGGCAAGCGTCTCAGTATCCCTCAGCAAGTCGGCCCGGTTGGCCCGCCCCCGCGCGGCCTGATCCGCAATCGCGTCCGGAGCGACATCGCCCGTCTCCATTCGCTCGGGTTGTTGGGGCGCAACTTGGTCCACGCGCTCGAGCTTGGCCTCTGCGGGAGCTGCATCCGTTTCCAATGGATCCGCAGCGACGGTAAAACGCGTTGCCGGCTGCGCTTCAGTCGCGCCTTCCGCCCGGGCTACTTCAAGGGCGCCGCTGCGCTCCTCATTGCGTGCCTGAGAAGCGACTGATTGGCTAGCAACAAGTCGCATTCGTATTCGACTGTCACCATCGTGCAACACGTAGTCTTGCCCCTCGGGGTAGACCTCCCGGAAGTAGCCCATGAGCAGCAGGTGGGCGATGATCGACACGAGGAAGCACTTGTACACGACTTCCAGCTGTTCCCAACGCTTCGCAAGCCAGGCCAAAACGGCCAAGGCGGCGAGGGCCAGCAGGATGAGAATCTCGGTCAGGCCCACTGGCGGCCCGGGATTCCTAAATAACTCCAGTGAGTGAGCTCTGAACAAGTCGGCGGCGGCGGACTGTTCCCCTTCATCCGCCATGCCGTCCACCGTCAGAAGCAAGCTGAAGCCATCTCTCGACGGGCTCGGGCCGCGCTCGCCGCCGGGAGTGTTGACCCCCACGAGGGGCTCGGGTGCTAGCCACTGACCCGGCCCTTCTGCTTCAGAAAACGTGCTGCGATACAGGTCATACGAACCCGCACCGCCTGCACGATTGGAGGCGAAAAAGAGCGTTCGCCCATCGGCGGTAAAGGCTGGCTCCCTTTCTTGGTAAGCCGAGTTCAGCGGCACGAGGGCCTCAACACTCCACGCTTGACCTGCGGGCTCTTCAACTGGTCCTTGCGTGGCTTCAGCGGCTGGACTGGCCCGATACAACTGAAAGTCCTCAAGCGAGCCAAGGGTGTCGCGGTTGGAAGCGAAAACGAGGTCCAACTCCCCCGGCACGGGGGCGGGATCCGTGTCATCTGCGTCCGAGTTCACACCGCCCAGAACGCGCTCAACTGGCCCAAAGACACCACGGTCGTACGCTGCGCGGTGCAAATCGAGCCCACCGGCGGTGCCCGGACGATCCGAAGAAAACCACAGGGAGCCGCCGCTGAAGCAGGGCGCCAACTCATCCGCTGAGGTATTCAGGCTCGCAAGCGGTGCAGGGTCAACGGGCACGCCTTCGACCATTTCTGCAATGTAAAGATCGCTTCCCAAACCGCGTTCGCCGACCGCATAGACCAGGAAACGCCCGTCCGGCGACAAGCTAGGCCGGCTTTCGCCTTCGGGGCCATTGACCCCCTGTGGTAGACGGACGGGGGTGTCCCAGATTGCGTAGCGCACATCCGAGTCATGCACACGATCATAGGCCTGCTGCCCGTCGGTGAATTGCCCCTCGCTGCCAAGGTACGGTCGGAACCGGAGCCAGGCCGCGAAGAAGCCCAGTCCCATGAGAGCCGCCACGATGACGATGTTCTTGCCGAGATGCCGGTCCCCATTGGCATCCGGGCGTCCGCCTCCGGCACGCCAACGCTGCAACCTACTGAGCATGTGGTTTCATCCGCGCACTCACCCGTCGATGGTTGTAATGCCTAGATCGACCAATCCGGCTAGCCTGCACGTATCCATCAACGAAACCACATGCTCGTGAAAGACGCGTTTGTCGCCTCGAATCGTGACGGGAGTCTTGGGGTTCCCGCGTGCGATGCGCTCCAATCGAGCGCGTAGTGCGTCGGGGCCGATCGCTTCGCCGTCCATCACGATGCTGCCGTCGGCCATGAGATTGAGCACGACCTCCTGAGTGTCCAGGCCGGCCTCATCTCCACTCTCCGCCAAGGGAAGATCCACAGAGAGCTCCTTCTCGTGCACCGCGAATGTGGTCGCGACCATAAAGAAAATCAGCAAGAGGAAGACCACGTCAATCATCGGGGCCAGGTTCATGGCAAGGTCTTCGCTGGAATCGGTGTCTTGTATTTGCATGGCGATGACGGGTGAGGGCGGAGCGAATCAGGCACGCGCGGCGAGCTCGGCGTCCACTTCCCGGTAGATTTCCTCCGACCTCCTTGCGAACAACTCAATGCGGCCCTTGAGGTAGTGGTGAGCCACCACCGCGGGAATCGCCACGGCCAGGCCCGCCGCGGTTGTTGTGAGAGCTTGATAGATGCCAGCAGCCAACATCTCCGGCTTCCCGAGCCCCTCCTGCATGGCAATCTCGCTGAAAGCCTCAATCATCCCCCAAACCGTCCCGAGGAGTCCTAATAGGGGGGCAATCAGCCAGACAAGGAGCAAGGGCCGGAGGTTTTGCCCCAGCCGCTTCACCTCACTGGCAGCGGTGTCTTCGACCATTTTCTCGCGTTCTAGGAAGGGGCCAGTCGAGTGCTTCAGGCCTGAGCAGAGGATGCGCGCCAAGGGTGAACGGCCCGACTCGCAGGTGGACATGGCGGACTCGACGCCCCCTTCCCTGGCACTGTCGACAACCTTGCGCGGAAAGGACCCGCCGGTCCCCAGGTGCGAGGGCCGCAGTCGAATCCAGCGCTCCGTGGCAAAGGCCAGGGCCATGATCGAGCACAGCCCGATGGGCACCATGAGCGGGCCGCCTTTGAGCAGCAAGCTGTATAGCGAACCCAGGTCTGCAGCGTTGAAGGCCTGGGCAGCCTCGTTGCCGCCCTGTGTGGCGGAGTGGATCAGCGCGAAGCTGGCGAGAGTCACGAACATGGTGGAAGACAAATGGGTAAATGGAGCGCTGCAGACTGAGTACATGGAGGCCAGACCCGAAGATCAGCCGTTCAGGGGAGACCTGTCACCCCAAGTTGATGAGACGCTGCCTGGCCTGTTTCGCGTGCAGGCACTTGGGGGCGCGTTCGATGAGTTCCTGGTACTGAGCGCGTGCCCGTTGGGGCTTACCCTGCTTCTCCAGGACGCTACCGGCCAGGAAGAGCGCCTCCCCCACCTCCTCGGAGTGGGAGTACAGAACGCTCACTTTCAAAAAGGACGACAACGCATCCTCGAGATTGCCCTCGGACATGGACAGTTTCCCGAGACCAATGTGCGCCCGCGCAGAGAGCACTCCATCATTGCGCTCTGTCACAGCCCGGAACGAACTGCGAGCAGCGCGCAGATTGCCCATCTCGACGAGGGCCCGGCCGCGCCAGAGCTGCGCCTCATCGCGGCTAGGGAAATCGGGGAAGCGCTGGATGAGCGTGGCCAAGTGGACCTGCGCCTTTTGCCAACTCTGCGTGTGAGCTAGAGCGAGCCCCAGGCGGAAAAGAGCCTTGGGCAAGACCGCATGCTTCGGGTGAGCCTGCACAACGTGCCGCAGGGGAGCGATTGCCTGGTCGAACTCGCCGCTGCGGAACAAGGCCTCGCCCTGCAGGAAACTTGCCTCACCGGCAAAGGTGTTGTCCGGGTATTGCGCCACGAGCGCCTTGAAGCAGGCTGCGGCCGCCTGGTGGTTCTCGGTGCGCAACATCGCGAATCCACACTTGTAGAGAGAGCGGGCCGCCACGTCTTCAGATGGAGATCCCATGGCCACCTGGTAATTGGAGGTCGCCCTCACGTCGTCCCCTGCCTCAAACCATGCCTCGCCCACAAAGAAGAAGGCCTCTGTCAGGTCCGCAGAGTCCGCGGCATTGGGCAGGACGCGGCGCAACAAGCCCTCGGCTTGCGCTGCATCGCCCAGATCCAGCGCGAGATACGCTTGCTCCACTGCGATAGCCACGCCAATGGACTCTTGCTGGGTGATGCCCAACAGCTTGGCGAACAACCGTTGCGCCTTGCCCAGGCTCCCCGCCTCTCGCAGGGCCGCCGCGGCGACCTTGGCCGCCTGGAGCCGCCTCGTCTCGTCGGTGCACTGGGCGGCAAACGCCTCAAACGCCTGGCTGGCGAGGTCCCCGTTTCCCATGCGGCGCGCCGTGTAAACGGTGAGCTCCAGCCCCACCAACTTGAGGTCGGGCGTCAGATCCCGCCGCGCCAGCAAGTGCTCAAGCGCTACAGCCGCCGGCTCGTAGAGCTCTTGCGAGAAGAGCCCCCAGGCGAGTCCGTAGGTCGCGGGGGCGGCCAGTGCACCATCGGGGCCGGATTCCAGGAGCGCACGGTAGTTGCGGGTTGCGATGGCGTGGCGTCCGTCAGCGCTCTGTCTCTCCGCAAGGTCGTAGCGTGCCTGAGCGGCGAGGTCGGCATCCGGTGCGACCTTCAACAACTGCTCGAGTCGTTGCTCCCCTGCGGCGCCCGGTTCGAGGCGGGCCAACCTCAGGCTAGTCTCCACCGTGTGCGGGCCAGCTGAGTAAGCCTTCAAGTAGGCGGTAAAGGCAGCCTTGGCCTTCGCCGGGTGACCCCCGGCCTCAGACGATCGACCCAGCATAAAAAGGGACTCGGGTGCAAAGTCGGATCGCGGATAGGACTTGCCTACCTCCGCAAAACGAGTCGCAGCCTGGTCATGGTGTCCGGTCCTGAATAGGCACCAGCCTGCCCGAGCAAGGGCCCGGCCGCGCGCTTCCCGAGACTCGCTCTGCACTCCAACAGCATCAAAAAGGGGGAAAGCCTCGTCGAAGCGCTGCAGCGCAAAGAGGGCCTCGCCCTGGGTCAAGAGGGCGTCCAGCCGATATTCACTCTCCGGCTTGGCCGCTATGGGCGCAATCAGCCGCAAGGCCTCTGCGGGAAACCCATCGTTCAGCCTGGCGACGGCCGCCGCGTGCAGCGCGTAGTCGGACCCTGCAGCAGCGTAAGCTGCGGCCGCATCGGCGCCGCGTCCGAGCTCAAACAAGGCGTCCCCACGAGCCACTTCCAAGCGCGCAGATAGTTCGCTCCCATTGGGTCCATGCTTGGATGGATGCTGCAGCGATGGATCCTGCAGGGCACGCTCGAGCAGAGTGAGGGCCGCGCCATGATCTCCCAGCTGCGAGTTGCAGCGCGCCTTCCAGAAAAGGGACTCAGGACCCTGCGGAGTACTCGGGTGGGCCAAGGCATCCAAGGCTGATTGGGGCTCGCCAGCGAGCAACCATTGAATGCCGGATTGAAGGGCGACCTCGGAGGCGAAGCGACTGTTCGGATGGTCTTCCAGCAACCTCTGGAACCACTGCGCGGCGTCCGCGTGTTGACCTAGAGCCGCACAGGCGAACCCAGCACCGCGCAGGGCTCCGTCGGCACTGGGACCTGCCTCGACTGCCGCGTAGGCCGCTAGGGCCTGAGCGTGCCGCCCACTCTCCAAGTGGCACTCCCCGAGCAGGAAAAACATCTCATCCAGGCGCGGATCTTGTTTGAACGAGCTGCAGAAATTGGCAATCCGCTTGGCAGCCTGGTCGTAGTCCTCCAGTTTGTAGGCGCACCAGCACAGCCCATAGAAGGCATCGGCTCGGTACTCGCCCCCACCAGGAGCACGGCCGTCGCCGGCGGGCTTGAGACCCAACACCGACTGATAACTCTTTGATGCTTGTCCAAAGTCCCCGCATCGGAAAGCCGCCTCACCATGCAGGTAGGTGGCCGGGAGCTTCAAGTACTCGCTGTCCAGCCGCTGGACCCTCTCAAACGCCGTCCGTGCCCGCTCCGAGTCTCCTAGTTTCAGCTCGCATTGGCCCAGGCGAAAAGCCACCTCGGCAGCGTAGACGAACTGCTCCAGGGACTCGAGTCGCCGCAATTCAGCCCTGGCAGGCTGGAACTTCTGTTGATCAAACAGGGCCGTGGCCAGGCGGTATCGCACCTTGGCCGCCTTGGGATGCCGCGGGTAGCTCTGCAAAAACGCGCGTGCCTCCCGGACGACCACCTCGTGCATGCTCTTTTCGGCTAGGCCAACGATGAATTGGTAGGCCTCCTCAGCGTCATCCAACTCGCTGGTGCCCAGAACAGTCCCCCAAGTCTCAATCGGCCCTGCCACGTGCGAATTGGCTGAATGGGGGAGCGGCAGCCAGGTGGCGACGAGGGAGAGGGGCAAAAGCACTGTCATGGAGTTCTCCGCGGGCTCGCCGCTGTTCGGCCACGGCCGAACGTAATGACCTGCTCGGCCGAGGCCGATCGGGATGGATGGAATAGTGAATGCAGGGTGGGCAGCGCACATCGCCGGCCACGAATTCCTCTGATTCCAGGCCGAGCTACGCCAGTCTACCGTTTACCTACGGAATTACCTCGCGCGTGTTTCACCAAAGATCGGATTCGGGTCCATCTTGGGTAAGTCCCGCAAGACGGTGCGCTTGTGTATCACCCGTGTCAGGCCGTTGCCCTTCCCAAGCAGGCTGGTTGACACCGAGACGACCGCGCGCACTCACCCAGCAAGCGCCCGCCACATGCATTCGGGAGGCGCATCCGAACGTCTTCCGGGTGGCCCTCCAAACTCACCTCGGTTGTGAACCCAAGCAAGGCACGCTTGCCACATTTGGGTATGCGTTGGGCCACCGCCTTCTTGTGGGCTGTGCAGCTCGGAGTTGTCACTCGCGAGGGGGAAGCCTGCGCCTTGCGCTCCGTGCCCAAAGCCACATGAGGCCGCCCAGCAGGCCAAGTGCCATGTCCCCGAGGGTGTCTTCCAGCCCAGCCTGGGCTCGCGTCCAGCCAAGCCGATCCGTGGTGTACTCAGCGAACTCCCACACGATGGTCGCCGACGCCGTGAGCGTGGCGGCCAGCAACCAGCGCACCCGGTCCCCCGTCGCCTCCAGCATTCCGTGTTCCTCAAGAATGCCCAAGCTGCAATCGAAGAAATAGGCAATGGCCGCCCCACCGAGTAGGTGCACGGGTTTGTCGAGCCAAGGAAGCACGCCGTAGGCCCCAATTCCCCGGGAGAGAAATAGGTGAGCCAAGAATACGAGGGTGGGCGCCCACAGTGCATTGCGCACGCACTGCATCAGCATGCGGGCACCCACCCATGTATCTGTTCAGGCCGTCCACGGCAGCATGAGCTGGACGCAGCAACCGGAGTTCGAGGCACGACGGCTGTCACGCGCACCACCCCCTCCAGCCTCGCCCGCGCGTATCGATGTCTAGCGCCCTCTACTTGTGTCCACCAGCGTGGTGCTCCTGGATGTGCTTGAGATCCTCTGCCTTGAAGTAGAGGCCGCTGAACTTGAGTGCCGCCGCGCGCAGTGCATCCACATGACTCGTATCAGTCGTTTGCTTGCACTTCATGGCGCTGACCGTCATCTGATGCATGAGCTCGAGTTGATCGCGATACTTGGCTCGGGCCCCAGCGCTATCCTCCTTGGGCGACTTGATCCGTTGGGCAAGCCAATACGAGGCGACCATGGTCTGGATTTTCTGGGCGTGGTCATCCTTGGTCATGACCCAGCGCACCATTTGGTTCTTGCTCGGGGCTTCGGACTCGTCCATGGCTTGCAATTGTTGCATGCCCTTTTCGATCGTTGCGCAATCCTCCATCAGCATGTCGATGCGCATGGCGTCCCCGTAGATGCCACAGGGGACCTGGCAGTGCAGCGTGGTCGGCGCGGCGGTAATGCTCCTCGCGCTGGGCTCGTTAGTGGAAGACGGAACAAAGAGGGTGCCGGCCAGAGCGGCTGTCGTGATGAGGAGTTTCATGGGTGGGAATGCGTCGGCGTCCTCGCTCCAGGCAATGGAAGCCTCAGGATTGGGTTGAATGGCAAGAGGGCCAGGGAGTGGGCGACAGAATCGAGGCCGTATCCGTGGGTGACTTGCAATAAGCTACTGGACCCATGCACGTCTGTCCCGACGCAATACCCATCCTTGGGCGCCAGGATCGACGATCCCCATGTCACATCATGGTCTCCCGACGTGCCCCACCGGCAACCAGAACTGAATTAGGGCCGGGTCGTGGGGTCTCAGTAGGCAGGGGACGAGGCGTACCCGCTCGTATTTCCCGCCCACCCATTCAAACAAGGTGCCGGTACTCAGCTCTGCGCTCCAATCTACCCTGAAGCGCTGTCGAACAATCCGGTCAGCAAGGCGATCCCTAGTAGAGTCACCAGGCCGAGCAGCAGAGAAAGTAGGAGTTTCTGGGGCGTCTGGGTCATGGCCTTCTCGAGTGACGCTCCGCCGCAGGGGGGCGCGTCATTCCTAGCGCGAGAGGCCGGTAACGGTTTCGATTTTTCCGTCCAGCATACGCACGACACGTGGCGTTCGCTCTGAGAGCGCCCCGTCGTGCGTCACGACCATGACGGTGGTTCCTTCACGGTTGACCTCCTCGAGTAGCTCGATAATTTCCGCGCCAGCCTGGGTGTCCAGATTCCCGGTGGGCTCATCGGCCAGCAAGAGCCGAGGGGACATGGCCAGGGCGCGCGCGATAGCCACCCGTTGTTGCTGGCCCCCCGAGAGTTCCGCGGGTCGGTGCGACAACCTGTCGGCCAGTCCCACACGCTCCAGCAAGTCCTGCGCCCGCTGCCTGCGCCTCTTCGGTTTCCAACGAGCGAAACGCAGGGGGGTGGCGACGTTCTCCAGCGCAGTGGAGCGTGGCAGCAGGTGGAAACGCTGAAAGACAAACCCAATTCCCTGGTTGCGCACATGAGCCATTTCCGTGCGATTGAGCCTGGAAACGTCCCGTCCCTCAAAGTGGTAGGTCCCACTAGTCGGGCTGTCCAGGCAGCCGAGGATGTGCATGAGCGTCGACTTGCCGGAGCCCGAGGGCCCGAGGATTGAGACGTACTCGCCAGCCTCCACGGTCAGATCCGTGTCCACCAAGGCCCGCACGACGGCCCCTGCGGTGGAGTACTCCCTGGTGATTGCGTGCATCTCGATCATGGTCATTCCTCACGCAGGGTAGAAATCGGGTCCAAAGCGGCCGCGCGACGCGCGGGAAACCAACCGGCCACACAGCCGGCCAAGGCCAAGATCAACACGACGACGAGGCCGAGTTCCATTGAGAGCACGGGATCGCCCAAGTAGGCCCGCACTTCTGCTTCCAGCGGGACTTGCCTGATCAACGCCATGAGGCCTGCGCAGGTGGCCAACCCCAACGCGCCACCGAGTAGGGTCACCAAGAGCCCCTCGACGACGCGCTCCTGGGCGACATCGCGCGGTGTGGCACCCAGCGCCATGCAGAGTCCGATTTCCGAGCTGCGTTCTTCCACCATGGCGTGCATGACGTTCATCACTCCCAACATGGCCACCAACAACCCGAAGAACCCGACAATGCCGTTGAAGTACCGATTGCCGTCGAGCATGCCGTTGACCATGTCCTGGATGGCCAAGTAATCCTGAACATCTAGGGCATCCTCATCACGCGCATCGAATCCATGCCGGGCACCCAGCGCGGTGTAGACCGATCGGATCAGTCGCCTCTTCATGTCCGGGTCTTGCAACTTGACGAACAGGAAACTGATGCCGGTCCAGCCCCTCAGATCGCGAAAGGTCGTGTGAGGAATGCACACCTTGTCGCGATCGTCTCCGTTGTAGCTCGCAACGGTCACGGTTGGAACTCTGACTCCAATCACCGTGAACGGGGCGCCGTCGATCTCGACCAGGGCCCCCACCGCAGCGGCGTCCCCAAAGAGTCGCTGCTTGGTCCGGTGGCCCAAGAAGCACACACGCCGATGCTGCTCCACATCCATCGCATTGATGAAGCGACCGCCACTCTGAGGAATCATCCCGCGCAGCTCGAGGAAGGCCGATCCGCAGCCGGAGAGCGGTGCGTTGACCTGCTGCTCGCCGTACCGCACAGGATTCCCACTGCCGCTGGAGTACTCGAGTGCCACGGCCTCAGCCTCAGGCACCTGACTCTGTAGCCACGGCTCATCTTCGGGTCGCAGACGGATCGGCCTGCCTGCGCTCATACCCTTGTGGGGCCGCGTCGTTGCGCCGCCCCCAATCCGCAATAGATTGACCCCAAAGTTCTCGATGGTCGTGTTGGCCCCGCGCACAAAACTACTGCCGAATCCGACCAGTAGAGTCAGGGAGAGGGTTCCCCAGGCCACACCCAGGGCGACCCATCCCACGCGCCCCTTCTCGGACCACAGGTCGCGCAGTTGAGAAAGGAATAATCCCATCTCAATCCACGAGGGCCTTCACCGGGTCGAGGCGCGCGGCGCGCCTGGCTGGAAAGAAACCCGATGCCAAGCCCACCCCCATGAGCAGTCCGGCTGTGCTGATGGCCACGGGAATCGAGATGCGCGGGAATCCAAGAGACTCCGTCAAGGGCGTCAGCGCCACGAGTCCCACGAGGCCCCAGGCAGCCAGAAAGCCAAGCAAGCCTCCAGCCGCAACAAGCACGAGAGTTTGAAGCAGAACATCCAACAAGACCCAGCGCGGCACGGCACCCAACGACATCAGAATCCCGATTTCGCGCGTGCGCCGCTTGACGAGGACGAACATCAGGTTGCCCACGCTGAGGCCCCCAACCAACAGGGTCAGTGTGCCCGCCAAACCTGCCATGAGTCCCATGGCACCAAACATCGTTGCCCGGATCTTGTCCCCCTGCGTGGAATCCCAAGTATTCAGCGCGTCGCGGTCCTCAGGGTCAAAGTTCAGGCGTCGCCCAAGCACCCGGTAGACGCCGTCAATCACTAGGGCTGTGTCCTCCACCCGGGCCGCCTGGTACACAAAATTGTCCACCCAACGATCTCCGAAGAGCCGCCGATAGGTCGCCGAAGGGATGCAAATGCGATCCGCGTCCTGACCGTTGTAATCACTGTCCTGCAACTTGGGCTCCAGCACTCCAATCACGGTGAAGGGAGCACCCGCCAGCACGATTTCTCGTCCCACGGCGGGGCCTGTTCCCAGAAGTTTGCGCTTGATCTCGTTTCCCAAGAACGCCACCCGACGTGCATGTCGTTGGTCCGCGTCATTTAGGAAGCGACCCCCGGCGGCAATGCCCATGGAGCGCATGGGGCCATAGGCCGGAAACACGCCGTTGACCGTGGTTCGAATGATGCTGCCGCGGCTTTCCACTCGCTCCGCGCGAACGTACTCCGAACTCACTGCGCCCATGCCCGGAACCTGATCCAGCAGTGCCACAACATCCTCATCGGTGGCGAGTAGTTGCCGACCCTCGGGTAGGCCCTGATACGGCCGGGTTGTTCGGTTGATCCAGGTAATCACCACCCCGCGCCCGAACCCCTCGGCGCGCTTGCGCAACAAGCCCTCCAGTCCTTCACCGAAGGCGAGCATGGCCACGACCGTGAAGGTTCCCCAACCGACGCCGAGAAGCGTCGAAATGGTGCGACTGCGTTGATGGCGAAGGCCATGCAGCCACTCGCTCGGGGAGGTAATGAGCACCGCAGAGTCTCCTCAGTAGCTGCGCTCCAGCACGCGACTGCCCTCTTCCAGTCCAGAAATCAGTTCAACCGTCAAGCCGTCAGAGAGACCCAATTTCAGCTGGGTCTCACGCTCGCCGCCTTGGCCGTCGACCACCAACACCGAGGCCCGGCCATCGACAAAGCTCACCACCCGCTCGGGCAGCACCAGTACGTCGAGGGCCTCCTGCACACGTATGCGTGCCACGGCTGAGTAGCCCGAGCGCATCACAAACCATTCAGGGGGATCGACCGAGAGCTCCACATCAAAGACGACGGCATTGTTGCGGGACTGCGCCCGCAGGGATATTTCGGTCAACTCCCCGGCAAGCACCTCGTCAGGTAGAGCGCCGATGGTCAGGTCAGCGGCCATTCCGGGGGACAGGCGGCCCACGTCAATTTCGTCCACGGTTCCCCGAAATACGGGCTGCGAGAGGTCCGCAAGGGTCACGAGCACGGTCCCCGATCCAAAGGAACTCGCCGGGATGACTGGCTCACCCACCTCGACATCGAGGGTAATGACATGGCCGTCAATCGGAGCTCGAATCACATAGTCAATCAACTTGCCGTCAATCTGCGCTTCGCCGTTGAGCAGCAATTCCAACTGCCCCTGCGCGTCCGAGCGGGCTCGCGTCGCGCCGCGCTGCAATCGATCTAGGCTCTTACCGCCTTGGAGCAAGCGCATCGTTCGACCAGCAAGCGTTTCGCCAGCCCGCAACTCTGCGGCCGATTCGTGGGCCTCCTGGGCTGCCAGCAGTTCACGTTCAGCCTGGAGCCTCTGCAGCTCGGTCAACACCGGTCGCACCTCCCCAAGCGGGTCGCCTTTCTTGACGCGCTGGCCCAGGCTCACAAACATGCGCGTTACAACGCCGCTGGAAGCCGACTTCACGGGCACCTCAAACAGCGCCTCGATGCGCCCCACGGCCACGGCGTCCAAGCGTACGGAGCCGCGCTCCACCCTCACCGAGCGTGGAGTCGAATCACCGGCCTGTCCGGACGATCCCAAGCTAGGGCCCCAGGTAAGAAAGGCGAGAACGAGAGCGATGACCAAGACGACAAGGAGCCTCTTCATGTCACTTAGCCTACGGATCCGAACCTCGCGGGGTGCAGCGCTTTGTGCCCAAGGCCGAGCCAGTTCGCGCTCCCAGGGCCCAGGGCAGGGCACAGAAACCTGCCGAGCCACGGTTGCCGACTTGCGATGGAGTTGGGATCATCTTCGCCCCCTCTGGCCATGGCGCGTTTCCTCCCCCCCCTTCTGATTCTCGGCATGGCTTGGGCCCTTTGGTCCGGCCACGGCGAGCCTCTGATCGTGGCCTTCGGAGTCCTGTCTTGCCTCGCCGTGCTGGGGATTGCGGCCCGCATGGAACGCATCGCAGGCACCGAACCCTTGGACTACGGGCTTGCGCTCCGCAGCCTTGGGTACCTGCCTTGGTTGCTCATGGAGATTGTGAAGGCCAATCTCGACGTGGCCAAGCGCGTCGTGGCGTCCGACCCCGGCATCGATTCGCACCTGATTCGAACCCAGTCGAGCCAGCAGACCGAGCTAGGCCGCGTGATCTACGCCAATTCGATCACCCTCACCCCGGGAACGATCACCCTGGACCTGCGCGGATCGGACATCCTCGTGCATGCCTTGACGCGTTCGGCGGCTGCTGGCGTCCAACAGGGCGAGATGGACCGCCGCGTAACCCAGCTGGAGCGTGGGACCTGATGTACACAGCAGCCTTGATTGGAATTCTAGTCACCATGTGTCTGACTCTGATCCGAGGAGCCAAGGGGCCCACCGTGTTTGACCGCATTCTGGCAGTCAATGCGGTAGGTACGCAGACAGTGCTCTTGATCGCGGTGGCCGGGTTCTGGTCGGGGCGTCCAGAGTGGCTGGACTTGGCGCTGGTTTATGCACTGGTCAATTTCATCGGGACCATCGCGGTCCTGAAATTTGCCCGCTTTGGCAATCTCGCCCATGACGACACGCGGGTGCGCCCGTGATTGTGCTCGACATCTTGAGCTGGGCGCTGCTGGTGTTCGGAGCCGGACTGTGCGTCATCGGAGGCATCGGATTGCTGCGCTTCCCCGACGTCTACACCCGCGCCCACGCCGCAGGAATCAACGACACACTAGGCTCTTGGGCCATCCTCCTCGGGCTGATGCTGCAGGCCGGACTGGGGCTGGTGACCGTAAAACTCGCCATGCTTGGCATTTTTCTGGCCATGGTCGGGCCGGTGACGGGACATGCCCTGCTCAAGGCAGCCTACGCGTATGGCGTGGCCGTGCAAAATGAAGATGAGAAGGCAGGTGAAGAGCATGTGGATTGAGATCCTGATCTTCGCCTTGCTCATCGCGACGGCCGTAACCATCGCAACTCTGCGTGACCTTTTTGCTGCCGCCATGCTGAGCGGGATATTCAGTTTGCTTTGCGCCTGCCTGTTCACCCTGATGGACGCGGTGGACGTAGCCTTCACCGAAGCGGCTGTGGGCGCGGGCATTTCCACCGTGCTCATGCTCGGCGCCCTGGCCTTGACGGGCAGTCGCGAAGATCAACAACCCATGCGGGTGGGCCCATTCGTTGTCGTGCTGCTTACAGGGGCCATGCTGCTCTACGGCACTCTGGATATGCCGAGCTACGGGGATCCAGCGGCGCCGATTCACAAGCACGTGGCGCCCGAGTACATCGCTGGCACGGCCGCCGAATTCGGACTGCCCAACATTGTCACGGCCATCCTAGGCAGCTACCGAGGCTTTGACACCCTGGGCGAGACCGCCGTCATCTTCACGGCCGGAGTCGGAGTCATGGCCCTCCTGCTGGGACGCAGACGTCGCCGGGACCCACTCGACAGCGAGGCTCCATGCGACGACACGCAAGGGGGCTCGGTTTGAATCAGAAAACGCCCATGCGAATGCGGGAGAAGGTCTTGCCCCGAGTGGCAGCCAAGGCCTTCATTCCGCTGATCCTGCTCTTCGGCCTGTACGTGCAATTTCACGGCGATTTTGGCCCGGGCGGAGGCTTTCAGGCGGGAGTCATCTTCGCGGCTGGATTTGTCCTCTTTGGTCTGATCTTCGGACTTGAGACGCTCCAACAGGTCGTGCCTTGGTCGATCGTCGAGCGCGCCGTGGCCCTCGGACTCCTGCTCTACGGCGGAGTGGGCGTCACCTGCCTTCTACGCGGTGGAAATTTCCTCGAGTACAACGCTCTGGATCATCACAGCTCCATGCACGGGCAACACCTGGGACTCCTGCTTATCGAACTCGGTGTGGGACTCACTGTGGCCGCGACCATGTTGGCCATTTTCTACGCCCTGGCGGGGCGGGAGCGCGCCTGATGGACTTCCTCGGTATCTGGAACTACTGGGTCGTCGTGATCTTGATGATGATCGGCTTGTACACGGTCATCGCTCGGGACCATCTGGTGAAGAAGCTGATCGGCCTCGGCATGTTCCAGGTCTCAGTCATCCTTTTCTATGTCTCCATGGGCAAGGTCACGGGCGGAACAGCCCCCATCGTGCCTGCCGAAGTGCCGGCCGAGGGTGTGCTCTACTCCAACCCGCTGCCGCACGTTCTCATGCTGACAGCCATCGTTGTGGGTGTGGCGACCCTGGCTTTGGGCCTGGCGTTGGTCATCCGTATCAAGGAGGCCTACGGCACGGTGGAAGAGGATGAGTTGCAGCGCATCGAAGGAGGCCCGTCGTGAGCGAGCACTTGATCGCGCTCGTTGTCGTGCTGCCCTTGCTGGCCGCGCCGGTCTGCCTCTTGCTGCGCCGCCCAGCCCTGGTGCACGCCTGGACCACCCTCGTGGCCTGGACCTGCTTGGCCATGGCCTGGACCCTATTGCAACGTGTGCACGCGGATGGGCCGATCTCCTATTCCATGGGAGGCTGGGCGCCCCCCCTAGGCATCGAGTACCGACTCGACTCTCTGAACGCCTACCTATTGGTCATCGTGACCGCCATCGCTTCGGTTGTTTTTCCCAGTGGATCGGTGCTGACCGGAACGTCCCTGCCCGAGGGCCGACGGCATCTCTACTTCGCCGCCCTCTTGCTCTGCCTGGCCGGGCTACTGGGTATCAGCTCCACAGGCGACCTGTTCAACGTCTTCGTGTTCGTGGAAATCCTGTCCCTTTCCTCATACACATTGATCAGCCTGGGCAGTGATCGGCGCGCCTTGACCGCCGCTTTTTCGTACCTGGTCATGGGCACGATCGGCGGCACGTTCCTCCTGCTGGGTATTGGCTTCCTGTATCAGGTAACCGGGACCCTGAACATGGCGGACTTGGCGAGTCGGCTGCCGGCGATGCACACGTCACGCACCGTACTCGCGGGATTCGCCTTCTTGATGGTGGGCGGCAGCATCAAGCTCGCCGTATTCCCCCTGCACCAGTGGCTTCCCAACGCCTACACCCAAGCGCCCTCTGCCGTCTCGGCCTTCATTGCCGCCACGGCCACCAAGGTCTCGTATTACCTCCTGGCGCGCGTCGTCTTCACGGTCTTTGGAGCGGCCTTGGTCTTCGACTCGCTGCATCTGCATTGGTTGCTGGCACCCCTGGCTCTGATCGCGATGGTCGCCGCGTCATTGGCCGCCGTGTTCCAGACGGATCTCAAGCGCCTGCTGGCCTATTCGAGCATCGCTCAGATCGGCTACATGACCCTGGGCCTCTGCATGGCCTCCGAGGCCGGATTGACGGGAGGCATTGTGCACTTGTTCAACCACGCGCTCATGAAAGGTGGGTTGTTCTTGGCTGTGGCTGGGGTCGTCATGCGCACAGGATCGTCGTCGCTCAACTCCATCCGCGGTCTCGGTCGCTCCATGCCCCTGACCATGGCGGCATTTGTCGTCGGCGGACTGGGTTTGATCGGAGTACCCGGCACCGCGGGGTTCATCTCCAAGTGGTACCTCGTGGTCGGCGCGATGGAACGCGGCTGGTACCCGGTGGCCGTGATGATCTTGCTCAGTTCCCTGATCGCAGTGGTCTACGTCTGGCGCGTGGTGGAAGCGGCCTATTTCGGCGAACCGCAAAGTGATGTGTGCGAGGTTCCGTGGACATCTTGGCTGCCGACCTGGATCCTGATTGGCGCGAGTGTGGTGTTTGGCTTGTGGACCGATATCACGGTAGGTGGCGCCTCCAGTGCCGCCCGAGCCCTGCTGGGAGTCGCACAGTGAGTCCCGAGACGCTCCTGCAACTAGCCTTGTGCCTGCCCCTGAGCGGCGCCTTGGGCGTGAGCCTGTGTGGCCGTTGGCCCAATCTGCGCGAAACGGTCACGATCCTGACCACGCTCGCCACCTTCTCCTGTGTCCTGGGGATCTTGTTTGAGGTCCTGGCGGGCGGGCGCGTGACGGTGCAGTTGTTGGAAGTCGTCGATGGCTTGCCCTTGGTGTTCGACGTCGAACCCCTGGGCATGCTCTACGCACTCGTAGCTTCCGGACTTTGGATCCCGACGGCGCTGTACGGCATCGGCTACATGCGGGGACACGGCGAAGACAACCAAACGCGCTTCTTCACCTGCTTCGCGCTGGCCATCTTCGCTTCACTGGGCATTGCCTTCGCAGGCAATCTCCTGACCCTGTTTCTGTTCTACGAGGTTCTCACTTTCTCGACCTACCCGCTGGTTACGCACTACGGGAATGACGAGGCGCGCAGGGCAGGACGCATCTACCTCGGCAACCTGCTCTTCACCTCCGTAGCCTTCTTGCTTCTTGCGGTGCTCAGCACCTGGTGGCTGACCGGCACATTGGACTTCCGCCCCGGAGGCATCTTGGCCGGCAAAGTTGAGGGGCCCATGGTGGCCGTCCTGCTGGGCCTCTTCGCCTTTGGAACGGGCAAGGCGGCCCTGATGCCGTTTCACAAATGGCTGCCGGCAGCGATGGTGGCCCCGACCCCAGTCAGTGCGCTCCTGCACGCGGTCGCCATTGTCAAAGCCGGCGTGTTCACGGTCTTGAAGGTCATCGTCTACATCTTTGGCATCGATTTCTTGACCGAGCAAGGTGCCTCGATCTGGCTGATGTACGCGGCGTCCTTCACCCTGCTGAGCGCCTCGGTCATCGCCCTCACCAAGACCAACCTGAAGGCACGCCTGGCCTACTCCACGATCAGTCAACTGGCTTACATCGTTCTGGGAGGATCCCTGGCCACCGCTGCGGGAGTCACCGGAGCCGCCCTGCACATCCCCATGCACGCCGTGGGGAAGATCACACTCTTCTTCTGCGCTGGGGCCATTTTTGTGGCCACCCATAAGAAGGACATTCGCGACATGGATGGCATCGGTCGCCGCATGCCATTCACCATGGGCGCCTTCCTCGTGGGCTCACTCAGCATCATCGGGCTTCCGCCCATGGGAGGGGCCTGGTCGAAGTGGTACCTGGCCTTGGGTGCAGCCGAGGGGCACAACTACATCTTCATTGCAGTCTTGATGTTGAGCTCGCTCTTGAGCATCGGCTACCTGATGCCCGTCGTGGCGCGTGCGTTCTTCTGCAAGGAGAACCCCGATGATCGGACATCCGAGTCGGGCAAATTCTGGAGCGACATCCAGGAAGCGCCGCTCTTGTGTGTCCTGCCCCTCTGCGCCACGGCCCTGGGTTGCGTGGCGCTGTTCTTTGGCGTGCCCTTCTTCAAACGTCTGATCGACCTGATCCCCCTGTCCTGACAATGGATCCCAACAACCACAACGAACCCGACCCGGCCCAGGCCGAGGATCCGGGCTGGGCCGAGAAGCCCGAGAATGTGCGCCGCATGATCGTGGGTACGATCATCCTGTGTGTGTTGGTGGTCGTCGCCGATTTCTTCTACGACAAACACGGGCACTACGGATTCGAAGACGTTACCGGCTTTCACGCGCTCTACGGATTCCTGAGCTACGTGGGCTTGGTGCTCATTGCTGGCCAGCTGCGCAAGCTCTTGAAGCGTGAGGAGGACTACTATGATTGAGGCCCTCCCTCCGGGACTGATCCTCATTCTAGGGGCCCTGGTCGTGCCCTTCCTACGTGGGCGATTGGCGCAGCTGTTCATGCTGGCCCTGCCGGTCCTGGGCTTCCTGCAACTGCTCTCCCTGCCAGACCTGCACACGCAGACGATCCAATTCATGGGTTACGAGCTGGAGCCGGTCCGCATGGACAAGCTCTCGCGCATCTTCGGGTACATCTTCCACCTGGCTGCCTTCCTGAGCGTGCTCTACTCCCTGCACGTCAAGGACAAGGTTCAACAGGTCAGCGGCCTGACCTACGCGGGCGCCGCAATCGGGGCCGTGTTCGCAGGCGACCTCATCACCCTGTTCGTGTACTGGGAACTGACCGCCATCACCTCGGTCTTCCTCATCTGGGCAACGCGCACAGAGGATGCGATGCGCACAGGCATGCGATACCTGGTCATTCAGGTGCTGTCTGGGGTGCTTCTGCTGGCGGGTGCCATCCTGCACTACGCGGACACGGGTTCCCTGGCCTTCGGGCACTTGGGCCTCGAGAGCCTCGGGACGAAGCTGATCTTCGTGGCCTTCGGCATCAAGGCCGCCTTCCCCCTGTTGCACAACTGGTTGCAGGACGCGTACCCCAAGGCAACGCCCACCGGGACTGTGTTCCTGTCTGCGTTCACGACCAAACTGGCCATCTACTCGCTGGCCAGAGGCTACGCGGGCACGGAAATTCTGATTCCGATCGGGGCCATCATGACGGCCTTCCCGATCTTCTTCGCTGTCTTGGAGAACGATCTGCGCCGGGTCTTGGCCTATAGCCTGAACAACCAGCTGGGATTCATGATCGTGGGCGTTGGCATCGGATCGGAGCTGGCCCTCAACGGTACGGCCGCCCACGCCTTTGCCCACATCATCTATAAGGCTCTGCTCTTCATGAGCATGGGCGCCGTCCTGCATCGCACGGGCACAGCCAAGGCCACCGACCTGGGTGGGCTGTACAAGTCGATGCCGTTGACGACGTTCTTCTGCCTGATTGGGGCAGCTTCCATTTCAGCCTTCCCGCTGTTTAGCGGTTTCGTGTCCAAGTCGATGATCCTGACGGCCGCGGCGGAGGGCCATCACACGGGCGCATTCCTGGTCTTGCTCTTTGCGTCGGCTGGGGTGATGCACCACTCGGGGATCAAGATCCCCTTCTACGGATTCTTCGGTCACGATCGCGGCTTGAGGCCCAAGGAAGCACCCTGGAACATGCTGTTGGCCATGGGCTGTGCCGCGGCGCTGTGCGTGGGGCTGGGCGTCTGGTACCAACCCCTATACGACCTTCTGCCTTTCGAGGCGGAGTTCGTCCCCTACAACACCTCTCACGTCGTCACCCAGCTGCAACTGCTGTTGTTCGCACTGGCCGCCTTCATCTTCATGTACAAGGCGCACCTCGAGCCGCCGGAGATTCGGGCCATCCACCTGGACACGGACTGGTTCTATCGCCGGCCGGGCAAGCGCTTGGCTCTCAGCCTCGGGGCGGGCGCCCAGACAGTGTGGTCTGCCATCAGCGCGCTGGTTGTCTCAGGCAGCGGGCGTTTGGGTGCCGTAGTCGCCCGCCTGCATCGGCCGGGCGGTCCCGTGGGCGAACCCCTGCCCTCGGGCAAGGCCGCCCTCTGGGGCGCCCTGTTGCTGCTCGCGTTCCTCGTCCTCGCCTTCTTCATCGGCGACGCCCTACCGAGCTCGCCACGCTGAGGGGGTCACGGGAAGACCCAGCAAGATTGCTATGAGGCGCCCTTCTGTCCCTTTGAAGTTGTTTTGGGGGGCATTCTTGGCGCTCGTATTCTGGCTGCGATGGGGAGACGCGTTTGGCGACGAAGGCATGCGCAACGTGCTGACCTTCATGAGCACGGCCGTGTGCTTGGCTGTCTCATGGATCTGGCTCTTGCTGCGAGCAGGTCTTGCACAGCCCGCTCGACTAAAGGTCTTATGGATCCCGCCTGCAGTCCTGGTCCTTTTTGTGGCACTCGTGCGGGTGGATGGGTTCAGCGGTGCCATGATTCCCAGTCTCTCCTGGAGAGCGGCCCAGCCGGCCACCCCTCGCACAGGGCACATTCCCCCGTCCACGGATCATGGAGGCATGACTGAAGCGGGACCCAACGACTTCCCCGGCTTCCTCGGACTCGATCGCCACGCTCGGGCAGATGGAACCACCCTGGCCCCGGACTGGACAAGCGCGCCTCCGAAGCTGCTCTGGCGTCATCCCGTCGGCCTGGGCTGGTCGGGCTTCGCCGTCGTGGGAGACCTGGCCGTGACCATGGAAGAACGGGAATCCAGTACAGGCCTCTACGCCTACTCGCTCACGGGTGGAGAACCGCTCTGGGCCTACACGTGGCCCGGGCGATTCGACCAATCCCTCGCAGGTCCCGGCCCGCGCTGCACACCCTCCATCGCAGCGGGCCGCGTGCTCGCCCAGGATGCCCACGGGTTCGTGGTTTGTGTCTCCGCCGCTGACGGGAGCCTGCTCTGGGACTACGACCTGCGCGAGGCGTTTGGGGTGAGTGACGATCAGGAACGACAGAACGTGCTCTACGGGCGCTCCAACTCTCCGCTTGTGACGCATGACATGGTGATCCTGCCTGGTGGTGGCGAGGCAACTGCTAAGCAAGTGGGACTGATCGCCTTCGACCTGACCACAGGTGATGTGCGTTGGGAGAGTCCAGCCCGGCAACAGAGCTACGCCTCTCCAACACGGGCAACCTTGGCTGGCGTCGACCAGATCCTGACGGTAAATGAAGGCAGCCTCTCAGGTCACGACCCTGAGAATGGCATGATCCTCTGGGAGCACCCATGGCCCAGCAGCAGTAGCGCAGATTCGGCTGCATCCCAGGCCGTCCCCCTGGGTCCCGACGGTGTGCTGATCAGCAAGGGGTACGGCATGGGCGCCATGCGCCTGGAACTTTCCGTTGCCGACAGCGGGCAACTGGACGCCACGCCCCTGTGGCATGAGCGGCGATTGCTGCGCACAAAACTCACCAATATCGTCATCCACGAGGGGTACGCCTACGGCCTCTCGGATGGCATCCTCGAGTGCGTCGACCTGGCTGCGGGCCAGCGAGTTTGGAAGGGCGGTCGCTACGGTCACGGTCAAGTGCTGGGGACGGGGGAACTGCTGCTCGTTCAGACGGAAGAGGGACGGGTAGTGCTTCGCGCGGCGAGTCCCAACGCGGGTCCGGGCAGCCCCGCTTCGGATTTGGGAAGCATCGACGCGCTCGACGGCAAGGCCTGGAACAACATGGCCTTGGCAGGGGATGTGCTGCTTGTGCGCAACGCTCGGGAGGCCAGCGCCTGGCGACTCCCCACGAGCAAGGACTAGGCTCAGCCTCGCAGGGCTTGGTCGAAGTCCGCGATGAGATCCGCAGGGTCTTCGATGCCGACAGCCACTCGCACGAGGCCGGGCCCCATACCCACACTGGCCCTCTCATCGGGACTCAGAAGCGCGTGAGAGGTGTCGACCGGCAGGGTAATCAGGCATTCCACGCCCCCGAGACTCGGGGCGCAGGCCGGCAACTGAACACGCTCGAGCACCTCGCGCGCCGCGCCCTCGCCCGCGGCCATTTCAAAGGACAGCAAGCCGCCCCAACCCGCAAGCCAGGCCGCGGCAGCCTCGCGACCGGGATGGCCCTCGAGCCCGGGATAATTCACGTGCGCCACCGCCGGGTGTCCCTGCAGGAATTCGGCCAGGACCTGTGCGTTTTGGCACTGACGTTCCATGCGCAGACTGAGGGTTTTCAATCCCCGCGTCAGAAGGAAACACGAATTCGGATCCAGGCTACTTCCGAGCAAGGTCAAGGTCTGGCCAATCCTACGCACCAGGTCTTCGCGACCCAGGACAGCTCCAGCCAATACATCGCTGTGCCCATTGAGGTATTTCGTTGCGCTATGCAGTGAGAGGTCAAAACCGAGCTCGATCGGTCGACACAGAACCGGACTGGCGAGCGTATTGTCCGTCAAGCTGATCAGGTCATGCCGTCTGGCGAAGGCCACCGCCGCTGGCAAGTCCGGCAAACGCAGGAGCGGATTGGTCATGGTCTCCAGGTAGATGGCGCGGGTCTGCGGGCGTCTGGCAGCCTCCCAAGAGGCAGGGTCCATCCCGTCGATCGTGGTGCATGCAATATCCAGTCGCTTGAGCTCCGAGTGAATCCACCCGTGCGTTCCCCCGTAGAGCTGGTCCACGACAAGCAGGTGATCCCCCGGCGCAAGAATGGTCAGGAGGGTACCGCTGATTGCGGCCATTCCGCTCGCGCACACCAGACTGGCCTCGGCAGCCGCCAAACTCGCCAGCCGACCCTGCAATTCCAGGTGGTTGGGTGAGTTGTGCAGCCGCAGGTAGCGAATGGCCTCGTGGTATCGCTGTCCAGGCTGCCGGCCCTGGGCCGACTGCGTCCCCATCGCACTTTGAAAAATTGGCGTGACCACCGAACCCTCGATGCGGGGTTTGGGCGCCGCCGCGTGGAGCAGGCGGGTGTCGAATTGCAGGCTCTTGGAGGAGGGGCGCGTCATGGGCAACAGGTCGGCATGGAAACGGGGCCTGGGATGGTACATGTTAGGGATCCGCACGCACTCGCCCATGCGCTTTCCCCCCACAGCCCTCGCCCCCTTCCTGTTCTGGGCCGGATCTCTCGCCGGCTGCAGTGACTCCACTGTACTGGCTGACGATGAAAGGGAAGACCCGCCGATAACCGCAGCCCCACGGGTCGGGCCGCGCCCGCCGGAATTGCGACTCAACAGCAGGCGCCAACGGGCCCTGCCCGCCAAGCCCGAGTGGGTCACAGCGGGCGACATCGATGGAGATGGCTACGAGGAATTGCTGGCCACAACTCTCTCGCCCGGATCCCTGCATGTGTTTCGCGGCGACGCCAAGGGCTTAAGCGAGAAATCCACGGACTTGCTCGTGGGCGGCTACCCGCTACGCCCCATCCTGATTCCGGATCCTGCCGGTGAAGGCCAACAGGTCGTGGTCGCCGAGCGAGCCAGCTCCTGGATTCGATGGCTACGGCCGTTCGCTGCATCCGGTGAGCAGATCCTTGGAAGCGTGCAGCTCGGTTCGGTACCGCGAGCCATAGGCGGCGGAGACCTGGGTGCCGACGGCCAGTCGGACTTGGTACTGGCCCTCGATGGCCCGCGGCTCGTGCGCGTGACACCCAGCGGTGTACAGCAGGACTTGCCCCTCGTCGCGGATCTTCCACGCTGCCTGGTCGTGGGAGAGGATTGTGTGTTTGTCGGCAGTCAATCCCAGCGACGCGTCGACCGCTACCTTTGGAGTGCAGGTCAACTACTCGAGAGCCCGACCAGCTTCCCGTTGCCTGGCATTCCAAGGGACATGATTCTCGATGACGTGGATCAGGATGGAGACCTGGAGCTGCTGGTTGCAGGTGGATCCAACGAAATCTGGGTGCTGGGCTGGGGTCTGCCGGGAGGACCGACCGCGCTCGAGCCCGACACGGCACAGCAAGCGATGCTCTCATGGAAACAAAATTCCGTCCCCATTGACCTGGGCTTGCGCCGCTCCCCACCCTCCGTAGACGGCCCAAACAATGCCCCCACGTCGGCCGAGCGCATGGTCCTCTGCTTCTCATCCATGGCCTATGTGCGCTACTGGGATCTAACCCCGGAGGGTCCACGTTCGCACGACAGCGGATATGCGGGTCAGACCCCCACCTCGGCCACCTTTTTGCACCTGAACGCAGATGGGTTCTTGGACATGGCGGTGGCCAATCGGGACTCCAACGCCATCAGTCTGCTGCGGGGCAAAGACGCGCACACGTTTCACCAACCCACCCCAGTCAAGGTCGGCGGTTTCCCAAATGCCCTGGCCCAGGGCGATCTCAACGCCGACGGCTGGCCCGATCTACTGGTCGTGAACTCTAAGCAGGACAGTCTCACGATCTTGCTTGGGAGTGCAAAGGGATTGATCCGAGCGGAGGACCTATCCGTTGATCGCGGCCCACATGCCCCGCGCCTACAGGACTTCGATGGTGACGGGAATCTAGATTGTGGCTTGCTGTGCTCCGACGCGACGGGCTGCACCTGGCGGCGGCTTTTTGGAGACGGAACCGGGACCCTGGCACCGCGCGAGAACGCGCCGCCTCAACCGGTGGGCAAGGGCATGGGTGAGTGGTTGATGTGCGACGTGACGGGGGATGGAGCGCAAGAAGTGCTGATTCTTTCCCCTGAATTGGAACGCCTGACTGTCTTTGCGCCACCGGGTGCCGACCCTCTTCGGTACCTGCACACGCAGCCCTTGACTGGCGGACCGCGCACTTTTACCAGCCTGGCAGGCGCTCCTGGATCTGCCGCCCTGCTAGCCATTGGCTTGACCCGCGGAAAACAGAAAGGGGTGGTTATCGGGACCCTAGCGCCGCAAGGACCCGGAGAACCGATCGAGTGGTCTGTGCAACACGACATTCCTTTGACGGTGACACCCACGAGACTGCGGACCGCCGACATGGACGGCAATGGCCTCGAAGACGTCGTGGTTCTCTCGTTGCTGGTGGATGGAGGCAGCGACGGCCGGGTGGTTCCATTGATGCAGGTCGATGTCGATGGCGCCAAGCAGTTCACCCACTGGATCCGCCTACGCACATCGAGCATGCCGCGCGACATGGACCTGGCAGACTTGAACGGCGACGGCCTACCCGAAATCCTGGTTTGCGCTCAGTACGCCCACATCGTCGACCTTTGGGAAGGCCGCACCAACCTTCGCGGCCAATACAGCCTGCGTAGACGGGATGGTATCGGCTCGGGCGTGGGGGCCATGGCGGCCACGGTCCTCGACCTCAATCACCAGGGCCTTCCCGATGTGGTGATCGCAGACGGTCATGCCGACCAGATCAGCTCGATCCTGAACGACACCGGATCAGCGGACTGATCCGTTGAGCTTCCCGAGCCAGGCGATCAACCCTGGGCAAAGCCGCAGCCCGCCGCCTGCGGAATTGAAATGCAGGGTCTCACGCGGACTCAGCAGGTATCCAAAATCACGGCGGTAGTGTTCGTCGCAGCCGAGCAGGAGCGTAGCCGCCATGGCTCGCATGCGCGCCGGGTCAAGCGTGTCCTGCACCCCGTAGCAAAGCCCGAGCCCTAGCAGCAGATTCGAGGGAACTCCACTGAGGTCCCCAACGCTGATATCCGCCTGCGGGTCAAAATCTTGAAAGGTCACATCGCCAAAGGCGCCGTTGCGATACTGCTGCGACTTGAAGTGTGCCCGCATGGCGGCGGACAGCGCCGGCCGCAAAGAGTCCCCCATGGTTGGCTCCTGGCCAGCACGCAACAAGAGCAGCTCCCAGCAGCGCACCTGGTCCGCGGCCACGCTTCCCCCCAGCCGAAGACCATCGAGCCACATCTCCCTGTAGTGACTCCAACCGTCATCGACTAGGGCTGCCATACCCGTGTCCCCGGGGAAGGCGCCCACCATGGTCACCGCTCGCGCGCCATAGTGACCAAAGTCATCGTCAAACCCCGGATCCACGTCGTGCCAACTGCCCGGCCAGTGATGCGTGAATTCAAAGGCGGCCAGGGCATTGCGCGCGGCGCGTGCCAGGCTCGCGTCCTTGTCGATCGCCGCCAGCCGAGCGAGTTGGGCCGGCACATCCAATCTGCGCAGCGGGTTCGTGCCCAGATTGATGGCCCCATCAGAAGCTCGGTAGGACGCCACCACGGCACCGTCCGGCAAGATACCGCGCTCGAGAACCGCCGCACCCATGCGGCGTGCGGCCCACATGCATCGTTCGCGCAGTGCGGGTTCCAGCTCCCCCAGTGAGCCTTGAGCCGCGTCGATGAGGAACTCCATGTCCGCAGCGATCTCGCGGTACCGGTCCCCATCCGGAACTTGGGTGGCCGGATACCAACGCCGCGGGAGCTGGGTGGTTTCGTCAAGACAGTGGTCGAGGTAGGCCACCAGGAATCGCTCGAACGAATGCCTCCAGAGCGGGCGCTCCTCCCAAAGCAAGGCCTGCCCCTCGAATTCGAATAAGGGAAACATGCCTCCCGGGAATTCGAAGACCTGCCCATCTGCTCGGCGCTGCGGTTCGCCAGTTACCACGTCAAACACGTGCTGGATAAAAGGACTCCCTGCCGGCCTGCCCCTGTCGAGCCAGGAACCGAAGACGTGATCAAGTCGCTCGACTATGGCCGCGCGCAAGACGTCCTCATCGGGACAGGGCAGCTGCACCCAGGCCTGCACATCGGTCCAATGGGCGGGCTCATCGGTCGCGGAGCGCAATGTCAGCTTCAGTCGCGGCTGGAGTTCCCGACCCAACGCAGCGGCTGCCTGGAGGCCGGTGAGTTCGAACTGCGTCACCTCGCCTGGCCGTCCCAGCGCTCGCTCAAACAAACCGCCCTGGCCGTCCACGATCGCAAGCCGTCCAACGCCCCGAACTCTCCCCAGGATTCGAAGCTCGGAGACCAGCGGGGCATAAGCGGCAAGGGGCTGGGAGACGCTCGAACCTGGAGGCGTACGCAGCCAGGCTTCAGCCCCCTGCACCATCACATCCGGCGTCCCGCTGACCCTCCACCAGGGGATCAGGCGACGACGAGCCGGATCGGCACCCCGGTAGGCCTCCTGGAAGTCACCATTATCAAGCAGGTTGAATGCTTGGCTGTGCTGCGCGAGGCGCGGCTCAGAAGGTAACCCGCCAGGCACCGCCGGTCCGGAAGCCAAGTCCTGGGCGCCCGCAACGGGCAAAAGGATGGCGAACCCAGCAAGTAGTAAGAGCTCGGGCGAGCGGAGAGTTCGGGAAGCGATCATCGAGTATTCAATTCTATCCTGTTGGGCTGCCCTACCGGATAGTCCCATCGAAGTGGCGGGTCGCCGCTCCGCTTGTGGCGTTTTGCGTGACCGAGTGCCAGCATGGGACAAGAGCGAAGAGCGCCCAGGCTCGCCCATCCTTCCATGCAGCCCGCCCCGGACATTCCCCACGCCCAACGCCCCAAGGGCCTGGCTCCGAAGTGCTTGCGGGCGCTACCGTGGGCTGTGCTCGCCTTGGGTGCCTACGGTCTCCTGTATGCAATCCCGACCATCGGGACTCCCGGTTCCGATGAGTGCATGCATTCGATCTCGGCCTTGCGCTTCTATGAACTGCTCCGCCTGGGCGATTGGGGTGGCTTCTGGAGAGAGTTCCACAAGCCCGAGTTCTACACGCCCCTGGGCCGCTTGGGCATGGGGCTCGGCTACTTGAGCGGCCTGGGTTACACAGCCCCGCGCTTCGCTACAGCCCTGGCCTGGCTGTTCGCCACCAGCCTGTGCATCCCCCTCACGCGACGGGTGACAGGATCCGGCCCAGTCGGGTCGGTGGCCAGCGCCCTCTGCGTGGCGATGATGCTCGGGTCCTGGCTGGCTGTCAGCTATTGCCGTACCGCCTACCTCGAAGCCTGGTCGGCCGCCATTCTCCTGATCACCGTGCACACCTACCTGCGGGCGCGGGATCGAGACTCTGGGCGCTGGGCACTCGCTTGCGGCCTGCTCTTGGGCGCGGCCGTGCTGGTCAAATCCAACTACGGGCTCTTCGCCGTGGGCGCCGTTGGACTGTCGGGCTTGAGCGATCTCGTGCGGCGTCCGGCGGGCCTGCGTTCCGGTGCCCTGGCGCGCAACGTTTTCATCGGGCTCGCCAGCTGCCTGGGATGGTGGTTTTTCTTACCCCTCCCAATGGGGTTGGAATACGGGGCCCTGCACAGGGACACCATGCTGGAGTACCTGACGAAGCATCAAATTCTCACGTCCCATGGACCCAGGTTTCTGGCCGTGGCCTGGGGGCTGATGGCTTGCCACTCCTTGGCCGTGTTTGCCATACAGGTAGTGGGATTGCTTTGGGCCTTACCGCGCTGGTCCAATCCGGCGACGCGCATGTGTGCAATCCTAGGCATCGTGGCCCCTCTGGCCTTCGCCCTCGCGCCCTACCGCATCGACCGCTTCTTGCTGCCGACTCTCTTTGGCGCCTGCGTGCTGGGCGCCGCCGCCACAACCCTGCTCATTGCCCGGCTGCGTACGCCACTCCTTCGCGTGTGTGCAAGTGGAGTCCTAGCCGCCGTGGTCCTGGGCCTGCCCAATCTGGGCAAGGTGCGGGTCCTGCAGTGGACGTTCCCAGGGGACTACACGCCGGATCAACTCGCTGCCATGGGCGACGCCAGCGCTCAGTGGAGTCGCCCATTTGCCGAGCGCCCGGCCCCGGCGGGCGGACCTGCGGGAACCGAAGCTCTATTGCGCAGTGCCCTGCAGCATATGGACCCCAAGCAGGCGTTTTTGTGGATCGGCGGCACGGGCACGGAGTGGCCACCGACCCTCGTTGACTGGACCCTGTACACCATGCAGCGCGACCCCAGCATTCTGTTTCGGGCTCGAGACCAGCGAGCCTGGTTCCTCAGCGAACCGACGGGTCCAAGCGGAGCACCGTGGAATGAGCAGGAGTTCAGGGATTTCACCCGGGCCTACCCGCAAGTGTTCGTACTCGATCCACCCGACCCCAAAGGGCGCCCCAGAGAGTTCGAGCAACGCTACGCCCAGTGGATGGCCAACCATCCGGGGTTCCAAGCCGTGGCGCAGGTTGCCGGGCGACTGGGCGATCGAGAGTTCCACGTGCGGGTCTACCGACCGGCGCCGTGACACATCACCTCGATTTCGCCGATCGCGGAAGCGACTCCTCGAGTCGATAGAGATGACTACGTGTGCGCACGATGAGGGCGTCGCCCGCCGCAGCAGCCGAAGCCATGCATCCATCATCCAGTACATTCACGGCCAGTTCTCGGAACTCATCGTCCGCAGCGATGACTGTGCAGGTGCCCTCCCGATCGAATGCGTACACGCGACCGGCACCGTAGAGCAGCGAAGCCGAGTACTCGCCGGCCAAGCGGTGCTTCCAGATGAGCTCGCCACTGCGCACATCCAGGCAGGAAGCCACTCCCCCATCCGAGACTGTAAACAACCGCTCACCCACGATGACGGGCGAGGCCATCGTTGGCATGCCCCGGGTTGCCTTCCAGTTGACGACTACACCGCTCCCGGACTCGTCTGCTGACTGATTGGACACCTGCAAGGACCAGAGCTGGGGACGCATGAAGCCCGTGTTCACCAGCACGGCGCCCTCAAATGTGAGCGCCCGTGAGGACATGGAGAACCCGCCATGTTCCACGCGCCAGAGCTCCTCTCCATCCCTGGGGTTCAAGCCGAAGGTCGCCTCGGCGGCTGTGCTGATCAACTGCCACTGGCCTCCCACGAGGAGCGGAACAGGGGTTGCAAAAGCCTTGCGCATATCGGGCTGGACCCCGTCGAGCAGAGCGGGGTCTCGGTCGGTGCGCCACAGCGTCTGCCCGCTGGCCGGATCAAGAGCGACGACGTATTGCTGCTCGGCCCCGTCCAGATGCAGAACCAAGCGGCCAGCAAAGTACAAGGGAGACGAACCCGGCCCTTCAAGGTGCTCACAGGGCAAGTCGCTGCGGCGCCAAAGCTCCTCGGCGTCGGTCGCATTCAGACACACGAGCCCCTCGTGCCCAAACGACACAAAGACCCGCCCATCCCCGACGGTTGCGGATGGAGAAGCGTAGCTGTTCAGCGCATTGCGATGGGCGGGCTCGGGCACTTCGAAGAGAACACGGTCGACGAGCAATTCGCCCGACTCCACATCAAAACACAGCAACGAGAGCCTCGTGCCGTCGGGGTCGGCCGTCGTGAGCCAAACCCGACCTGCGGCCAGGATCGGCGACGACCAGCCGCGCCCAGGAACCGGCACCTTCCAACGCACATGGCTCTGCTCGGACCAAGACAAAGGAGGGAGCGCGTCCGCGGCCATGTGGCCATCCAGGTTCGGGCCCCGATAGTCAGGCCAGGAGTGCGGGGCATCTTGTCCTGCAGCTAGGATTCCGATCAAAGCTGCGGCGAGCACCACGGGCTATTCCTTGAGTCCCAACTTCTTCAGCTTGGGGCGGATAACCAATTGGCAGTAGCGCCCCTCACGATTGCCCGCGTAGTAGTCCTGGTGGTCCGCTGGGCCAGGATAGAACGCCCCGGCCTCGGCAATCTCAGTCACGATCGGCTGGGTGAAGGAGGCGCCCGCCTGCTGCATGGAGCGCTGAGCCTCTTCCCTCTGTCGATCCCCGCGGACGAAAATGACTGAGCGGTATTGGGTGCCCACGTCGGCGCCTTGTCGATTCAGGGTCGTCGGATCGTGCAGGCGCCAAAACCAGTCCAGTAGTTCGGCGTAGGGCAACACCCCTGGATCGAATTGGACCTGAACGACTTCCGCGTAGCCCGTCAGGCCCGTGCCGATCTCCCGGTAGGTTGGGTTCGGCTGCTCGCCTCCCATGAACCCACTGGACACCTCGTGGATTCCGTCTACCTGTTCCAAGACAGCCTCGACGCACCAGTAGCAGCCAGCGCCGAGGGTTGCGGTCTCTAGTTTCGGGGGTTGGCTCGGCACCGGGGCCTCTTGTGGTTGGGGGTCGGAAACAGAAGTGCTGGAATTGTGGTCTTTGCCCACACATGCACTGACGAGCAGGGCCGAGAGCGCCACGCAGGCGAGTTGCCACGGGGTTCTGTGTTGCATCACTACAGGTTAAGCGTGCACACCAGATTGTTCCACTGGCATTCCAAAGGGCTGGCATCCGGTATCCTGCTGGCATGCTTGAAGCATTCCAGCCAAATGCGCTGAGGCGAGCCACCTGGGCGCTCGCACTCACGCTCGTTGCTCCGCTTTGGGGTTGCGTCGGGCCGGGACACGCGCTGCCCAAATGGGAGTCCCTGCGAATGACCTCCCTGGTGACGGGTACCGAGGCCAGCCTGCGCGGAATCGCCGCTTGGGACGCGCAAGTGATCTGGGCCAGCGGAAGTGCAGGCACCTACTTGCACACAACCGACGGCGGGGAGTCGTGGACGGTGGGCCAGATTCCAGGACTCGAGCAGCGCGACCTGCGCGACATTCACCTCTTCGGTCCACGCCGCGCGCTGGTGCTTGTGGTCGGCTCACCAGCCGAACTGTGGCTCACAAATGACGCGGGCCTGCACTGGGAGCTGATCCATCGTCTCGAACATCCAGACGCATTCATGGACTCCATGGACTTCTGGCCCAACGGACAGGGGCTCTGCTTTGGGGATCCGATAGAGGGTGCATTCACGCTTTGGCGAAGTGACCACTCGGGGCGCAACTGGTCCGGCCTTCCGGCCGAGTCGTTGCCGGCTCCACGGGACAAGGAGGCCGGATTTGCGGCTAGCGGAACCTTGGTGCGCTGCCTGGCGGGCGGCCGAGCCATGATCGCCACCGGTGGAGGGGCCGCTCGCGTCTTGGTCACCCAAGACTATGGGGACACGTGGAGCGCCTATGAGACACCCATGGCCCAGGGTGGCGCAGCAACGGGCAGCTTCTCATTGGGTCTGGGCATGGGCAGCCAGGCACTGCTCGTTGGCGGCGACTACACGGACCCCGAGCGCCGCACGGGCTCCGCGGCCTACAGCTCCGATGCTGGGCGCACGTGGCGGCCCAGCGCAGAACCGCAACCCGGGTACCGCTCATGCATTCAAGCACTGCCCGGTTGTGCGCCGGGCACGTGGTTGGCCGTGGGCAAGGGCGGAGCCAGTCTGACCGAAGACGGCGGCGTCCATTGGCGCGACTTGAACCTGGACGGGCACTACTGCATGGCCTTCGCACCCAGCATGGGTCCAGCCGGATGCACGGCATTCCTGGCCGGCGCCAACGGTCGCATGTCTCGCCTGGAGATCCCATGCGTGCGCTGACATTCCACGGTATCGATGACGTGCGGCTGACGGAGACGTGTGATCCTGTTCTGGAAGATCCGCGCGATGCACTTGTGCGCCCCCTGTGTGCAGCCATCTGCGGCTCCGACCTGCACGCAGTTCAAGGCCGCGAGCAGGGCCTCGACGTGGGAACGGTCTTGGGACATGAGATCTACGGAGAAGTCCTCGAGGTGGGCGCGGATGTGCAACACATCCGACCAGGCGATCGTGTCGTCGCGCCCTTCACAACCTCCTGTGGTGTCTGCGCGCCTTGCATGGCCGGACTCACGGCGCGTTGCGAACAAGGTCAACTCTTCGGCTGGCGATCCGACGGGCAGGGACTGCACGGCACCCAGGCGGAATTGCTGCGTGTGCCCTTGGCGCAGAGCACGCTTGTCGGAATACCGAAGGATGTCCCAGGAGCGCGTGCGCTCTTGAGTGGTGACGTGCTCTCCACGGGCATGTTCTGCGCATTGCAAGCCGACGCCGCAGCTTGCAAAACCCTGGCAGTGCTAGGCGCCGGTCCGGTGGGCTTGATGGCCGCCCTCTGCGCGTTGCACCTGGGGGCTGAGCAGGTGTGGGTCTTGGACTCCGTGCCCGAGCGCCTGGCCCTGGCCGCACGCTTCGGCGCCACGCCACTCTCCGTGATCGATGGGGGCGCCGCACGCACGATTCAAGAGCAGACTGCCGGACGCGGTGTCGATGCCGTCTGTGAGTGCGTGGGTTCCCCCGCCGCAAGCCGCGCCTCGCTCGACCTGCTACGACCCGGCGGAACCCTGGCTGCCGTGGGCGTTCACACCGAAGCCTCCTTCGCCTTTTCCCCCGGGGAAGCCTACGACAAGAACTTGACCTACCGCGCAGGCCGCTGCCCCGCCCGCGCACTCATGGACACGACCCTGCCATTGGCTACCGATGGCGACTGGCCCTTGGAGGAGCTCTTCACCCACCGCGTTCCCCTCGAAGCCGGGCCCGAGGGCTACCGCGTCTTTGGAGCCCGCCAAGATGGCTGCATCAAGGTTCTGCTGGAGCTGGCGTAGTCGATTCCGGTAGGCGACCGGCCATGAGTTCGGCCACGGGCCGCGTGAGCTCCTCCTTGTCGAGCAGGATGCGCACGATGGCCGTCAGGGGCGTGGCCAGCAGGGCGCCAACCAGGCCCCATACCGTGCCCCAGAAAATCAGAGCCAGGAGAATCGTCACGGGGTGCAGGTCCATGGAGTCCCCGAGCAGACGTGGTTCGAGCCAGTTCCCCACGGCGAACTGCGCCCCACCAGGGAGCAGGATTGCCAGGATCTGGACTGGGACACTGTGCCCCCCAAGCAGAACGATCGGCAGGGGTAGCAGGGTGGCGATCAGGGATCCAACGTTGGGCACAAAATTCAGGAAGAAGGCAAAGAGACCGAAGACCAGGGCCATCTCGATTCCCAGCAACATCAAGATCAGCCACACACACAGACCCGTGAGAGCCGAGACGTGAAGCTTGGTGCTGACGTAGCCCCGAATTCGTTGCTCCACATCGCTCAACGTTCGGTTGCGGACGGATCCCTTTGCGCTGCCAGCCATCAAGAACATGAGAAAGATCAGGACCAGCAAGCCTTTCGACACCAAGTTGGCCGACATGGTTGCCAAGGCGCCCAGTGCATCGGCAGCAGCACCACTCGCGGGTCCGGCCAGGGGCGATTCGCCGGACTCGTCCGCCGCGAGCCAATCCCCAACCCCAAGCTTCTCGACGAGTTCCCATCTTTGGACGCGTTCCGTCAGGGCCTTCACATTCGTCACGTACTTGCCCTGATTGGCATTCAACTCGGAGACCGAACTCGTGATCAGGGCCCCGAACGCCACGAGCAGCCCAATGCCCAAGAGTGAACTAATCACAAAGGCCATCGGAATGGGCACCTTCAGGCGCCGCGCCAGCACGAGGACCACCGGCCGCAGGGCAACCGAAAGAAAAAAGGCCAAAACGAACGGCACGAGGATACCAGACAGCCAAACGAGTGCGGCACCCAGAGCGACTGCAGCGAGAACGCCAAGGGACAAGGTCTGCAGCCTCTGGTGGTTCTGAGATGAGTCCATTGGATCCCTCCGACCGAGCTTAGGAAGGCCGTCGACTACACAACGCCGTAGGCCAGCATGGCATCCGCCACCTTGACGAAGCCCGCCAGGTTCGCTCCGCGTACGTAGTCGATGCGGCCGTCTTCACCCTCTCCGTAGCACGTGCACTGGGCGTGAATCTTGGCCATGATGTCGCGCAGGCGTTTGTCGACTTCCGCTGCGGACCAGGAATAGCGTTGGGCGTTCTGGGATTGCTCCAGGCCCGACACCGCCACGCCGCCGGCATTGGCTGCCTTGCCCGGCCCGAAGTGAACGCCTGCCGCGCGGAAGACATGCACGGCCTGCGCATCACAGGGCATGTTGGCGCCCTCAGCGACCACCCGGCAGCCTCCGGCCACCAGGGCCCGGGCGTCCTCGGCACCCAACTCGTTTTGAGTTGCGCAGGGCAGGGCCAGGTCACAGGGAATATCCCAGGGGGCTTGCCCCGCTTTGTATTCGCAGTTGTAACGCTCAGCATATTCGCTGATGCGCCCCCGACGAACCTCTTTCAGGTCTTTGAGGAAGGAGAGCTTCTCTTCGGTTGCACCCTCGGGGTCGTAAATCCGCCCACCGGAGTCCGAGAACGACACGACCTTGGCGCCCAACTCCAGGGCCTTCTCAGCCGCATAGATGGAGACGTTTCCCGAACCAGAAACGACAACCGTCTTGCCCTCCATGGACTCACCCAATTCGCTGAGCACCTCGCGTACGAAGTAGACGAGGCCGTACCCGGTTGCCTCCTTACGGATCAGGCTTCCACCGAACGAGAGCCCCTTGCCGGTCATGGTTCCGACAAAACGGTTCTCGATGCGTTTGTACTGACCGAACAGGTACGAGATTTCGCGCGCCCCGACTCCGATGTCTCCAGCAGGCACGTCAGTATCCTCACCGATATGCCGGTAGAGTTCGGTCATCAGAGATTGGCAAAAACGCATGACCTCGGCGTCGGATTTGCCCTTGGGGTCGAAGTTTGAGCCACCCTTGCCACCACCCATGGGCAGGGTTGTCAGGGCATTCTTGAGGCACTGTTCAAAGCCCAGGAACTTCAGGATGCCCTGGTTGACGGTCGGGTGAAACCGCATCCCGCCCTTGTAGGGGCCGATGGAATTGTTGAACTGCACCCGCCACCCGCGGTTGACTTGAACCTGCCCCTGGTCATCCTGCCAGCACACCCGGAACGAGATAATGCGGTCCGGCTCGGTGATGCGCTCGAGGATATTGACGCGGCGGTAGCGCTCCTGCTCGAGCAGGAAGGGCATCACGCTCTCGACGACCTCCTGGACCGCCTGGTGAAACTCGGGCTCTCCGGGGTTGCGCAGCACGAGACCGGCCATGAAGGCCTGCACATCGTCGACTGGGGAGAGGGTGGCTTGAGCCGCCATGGATCGTGTCCTTCAGTTCAAAAAGGGAGACTGGAAATCAGACGAAGGGCGTGACACCCGGCACGGCGACCTGGCAATCCGGGGCCGGACCAAAGGCCAGGCTCTCGGGCGTCAGATCCAGGGTGGAGTTCCAGGCCTGCTCCCACGTGATCGTCTTGCCCGTGTAGGCGGCCAAACGGCCCATAATGGCCATCATCGTGGAGTTCGCCATGTACTCGCCGTTGTTGATGGGTTCGCCGTTACGGATGGACCAGAAGAGAGCGTCGTGCTCGTTTTGGTACATATCGTCCGCCCCGCCCCGGCGCAGTCTCCAATTCTGAGAAGCATCGTTGCGATAGCGCCAACTCTCACCACCATCCGTCTTGATCGAGTGGCCTTGGATATTGGCCACGCCTTGGGTTCCGAACACGTAGTCCGAGACGTTGGACGAGCAGCCGCTCATCTGCCGGCAACTCGAGAAGCCCTTGACCCCGTTCTCCCACTCGTAAACGGTGTTGAAGTGGTCGTAGATATTCCCAAACTTGGGATCCGTGCGTTTGCTGCGGCCGCCACTAGAAGTGGCCTGGGCCGGATAGACATCGCCCATGGCCCAGGCCAGCTTGTCGAGCGAGTGAATGTGCTGCTCGGCGATGTGGTCACCGGAGAGCCAATCGAAGTAGAGCCAGTTTCGCATTTGGGTGTCCATGTCGGTCCAACCCGGCTGGGGTTCCCGATACCACAACTCACCCGTGTTGTAGGTGCACTGCAAAGTGCGAATATCCCCGACGGCTCCAGCGCGGATGCGCCGCACCGTCTCCTGCTTCGCAAACTGGTAGCGGTAGCAGAGGCCGCTCACCAGACTGAGCCCCTTCTCCTGGGCCTTGAGGGTCGACTCGCGAATGGACCGCAGCCCCGTCGCGTCCACAGCGACCGGTTTCTCAACGAACAGGTGTTTGCCCATCTCGACTGCGTAGGCCACATGGGCGGGTCGAAAAAACGGAGAGGTGGCGAGCAAGACGACATCCACGGCCTCGATCACCTGCTTGTAGGCGTCAAAGCCAACGAATCGGTTCTCGCGGGGCACCTGTACCTGGCTTTGGATATCCAGTTGGGACTGGAGTGTGTTGTGACTGTTATCCAGGTGGTCTGCAAACGCATCCCCCATAGCCACGAGGATCGCGCCCTCGTCGGCGCGCAGCGCCTGAGCTGCTGCACCCGTTCCCCGCCCACCACAACCGATCAGGCCGACTCGCAGCGGACCGTCCTGATTCGAGCGTTTGGCACGAGCCGCCGCCCAGGGAGCCAGAATGCCAGCCATGGCCCCCGTGGCGCCAGCTTGCAGAACGACACGACGGGAGGGTACGGAAAATGAGGAGACGGCCATGGTGAAACTTGGATAGTGCAGAGGAGGAGTGATGGCTACCGGCTACCAGTGCCCACAGCCATCTCCATCATCGCGGCCCACCCCTCAGATCCGCAAGACACTGTCTCGCCATTCGCGGGATCCCGCTCCAAGACGATGGCCTCCACCCCCGGCCAGGACTCGATAAAGTTGACGATGCCTGCCGGGCCGTCTACGCACAACGCCGAGGCCAAGCCGTCCGCGATGGCTCCACTGGGACCCACTACCGTCGCGCGCCGGGAGCCGGTCAGGGCCCAGCCCGTGCGAGGATCTAGAATGTGGGAATACACCATCCCGTCCAACTCGAGGAACTGATACAGATCACCGGAAGTCGCCACTGCGTTGTGTGCCAGGAGCAGGGTCGGACCCGTAGCGAGGCCCTCCGACCAGGCCAGCCGAATGCGCCACCCGCGGCGTCCCGGGGGAGCGGCAGATACCACAAGGTCCCCACCGCCTTCGACCAAAGCGCTCGTGATGCCCTCCTCCTGGATGAGTTCCATGGCCTGGTCCAGGGCGTAGCCCTTGCCGATCCCCCCAGCATCGAGGCCCATGCCCGCCGTGGTCGGCCATGCGCTGTGTGCGCTCCTGTCCATGGCGACGCCCTGCCAACCCACTTTCCTCAGCGCGGCCGCAATCGCGTCCGGATCCGGCAATTCAGCCTGTCGAAAGGCCCTCCGCCAAAGGCGCACGAGCGGCCCCACAGTCATGTCGAACGCTCCACCGGTCCTGAAACTGACCTGCTCAGCCAGGACAAGGGTTCGCCAAAGGTCGGGGGAGACTGTCCCAGCTCCCGCTTCGCGACCGGCCTCCGTAAAGCGTCTCAACTCGCTGCCGGCAGAGTAATCACTCAGGACTCCGTCGATCTGTTGGATGCGGCTCAGCGCACGCTGCATGACGGACAGCGCGTGGCCTTCGTCCCGGTCGTAGACCACGACGCGAAACTCAGTCCCCATAGCGGTCGCCCGGGCTTCATAGCGGACTGGGCAGGCCGTGCGGCAAGCAACCGCAAGCGAGCAGACAAGCGCCAGTGGAATGGTGTGTTTGGGGAACATGTGCAACCCCAGCAACGGGGCACGGTGTAGAGTCTGCTCCAACGTACCCGTCACCCGCAAAAGACTCCATGCCGCGCCTCTTGCCCTCCTCGACTCTCGTCCCGCCGATCGCCCTCGCCCTAGTGGGGTTTGGACTCGCATCGGCCGTACATCCCCAGCAAGATCCGGATGTGGCTCCGGGCGCGTACCCGCCCATGCCAGAGGGGCCTGGGCCCGTCGCAGAGCTAGCGACTCCTGATCGCAATGAGCAGGGCGAACTGCTCCAATACGAAGAGTCGATCGCCGGCACCCAGGTCCGTTTCAGCATGCTTCCAATTCCCGCGGGCACATTTCTCATGGGAAGCCCGCCAAGCGAGGTGGATCGCGGCAGCGGAGAAGGACCTCAGCACGAAATCCAGGTGGAGCCCTTCTGGATGGGCCAGTTTGAGGTCACGTGGCAGGAATACCACGCATGGCAATTCAAGTTGGACCAAGCCCGGCGCGCAGAGCCCGGACCGAGCGATGCTTGGGCCGACGCCGTCTCCCGCCCCACGCCGCCCTATGTACCCATGGACTTCGAAATGGGCATCGAAGGCTGCCCAGCGGTGTGCATGACCCAGTTGGCCGCCAAGCAGTACACCCAATGGCTGTCCATGAAGACCGGGCGTTTCTATCGGCTGCCGACAGAAGCGGAGTGGGAGTATGCCTGCCGTGCGGGCACCCAGACGGCCTACTCCTTCGGAGACGACCCGGAACTGCTCGAACGCTACGCCTGGTTCTTCGACAACGGCGACGACAAGTATCATCCCGTGGGAAAAAAGGCACCCAACCCTTGGGGACTGTACGACATGCACGGCAACGTGGCCGAGTGGGTCCTCGACGCTCACGACACGGGTTACTACGCCGCCAGCGAAGCGCGTGATGCCGGGCGAGTCAATTGGCCGACAAAGCTCTACCCGCGGGTCGTGCGCGGAGGCTCCTGGGACAGCGACCCCGAGGACCTGCGCAGCGCCGCGCGTATGGGTTCCAAGAAGGGCTGGAAGGTTCAGGACCCTCAGCTGCCAAAGAGCATCTGGTACCATACCGACGCCAGCTTCGTTGGGTTCCGCGTCGTGAGGCCCTTGACCGCACCCAAGCCCGAAGCCCGCGCTCGATACTGGGAGGCCGACCTGGAAAGCCTCCTCGAGATTCAGAACAAACAACGCCAAGGCGGCCGCTAACCCCCACCTCCCTCAACCCCGCTTCTGCCATGTCGCACACATCCCCCACGCGCCGTTCCTTCCTGAAGCACTCTGCGACCGCCGCCGCCGCCGGCGCGGCCATTCCCGGCATGGCTTCCGCGCTGAGACGCAGCCAGCCCCTCGGCGACCGCACCCTGCGCGTCGCCCTGATCGGTTGCGGCGGGCGCGGACGCGGCGCCGCAAGCCAAGCCCTTTCCACGCAGGGGTCTGTGGAACTGGTCGCCATGGCCGACGCCTTTTCCGATCAGCTCGAAGACGCCCACAAGGCCATCTCGAATGCCGTTCCGGAGCGCGTCAAGGTGCCGGAGGAGAACCGCTTTGTGGGCTTCGACGCCTACAAGAAGGCCATGGACTGCGATGTGGACCTCGTCATTTTGACAACCCCCCCGGGGTTTCGCCCCATACACTTCGAACACGCGGTGAATCTGGGCAAGCACATCTTCATGGAAAAGCCCGTCGCGGTCGACGCACCAGGTATCCGCCAGGTGCTGGCAGCGGCCCAAGTGGCCCGCGACAAGGACCTCAAGGTAGGCGTCGGTTTGCAGCGCCACCACTCGGCCAAGTACCAAGAGACCGTGCGTCGCATCCAAGATGGCGCCATCGGCGAGTTGATTCTGCTGCGCTCCTACTGGAACTCCGGCGGAGTCTGGACCCGGCCGCGCCGTCCGGAGCAGACCGAAATGGAGTATCAGATGCGCAATTGGTACTACTTCAATTGGCTCTGTGGCGACCACATCACCGAGCAGCACATCCACAACCTGGACGTCGCCAACTGGATCAAGGGTGGGCCGCCGGTGCGCGCCCAAGGTCAAGGTGGCCGGCAGGTGCGCAACGGAATTGACAACGGTGAGATTTTCGACCACCACATGGTCGAGTTCACCTACGCGGACGGCACGACCCTCCTCAGTTGCTGCCGGCACATCCGCAATTGCTGGAACAGCGTCTCAGAGCATGCAGCGGGCAGCCGGGGTACGGCTAACGTCGGAGCAGGCCGCATCGATTGCGTCCAAGCCGAACCCTGGAAGTTCCGAGGAGACGACCCCAACCACTACCAGGTGGAGCACGATGTGCTGGCCGCCGCCATTCGTGAGGGCACGCCGCACAATGAAGCCGGCTATGGCGCCACGAGCACGATGACCTCCATCTTTGGGCGTATGGCCACCTACTCCGGTCAGTCTGTAGCCTGGGATGCAGCCTTGGCGTCTGAGACAGCTCTGGTCCCCAGCGCCTACGCTTGGGATGGAGATCCCCCGACCCTGCCCGATGAATCCGGTCGCTACCCGATCCCCATGCCCGGTAGCACCGCACCCTACTAGTTCCAAGTCACTCCCCTACCCCCTGCGCGCAATCTCCATGCACCCTTCGCTTCCCTCCCTGGCCGTAGCAGGGAGCCTGCTGCTTTGCAGCAGCGTGCTTTCTGCATTCGACCCGGCGACAACCTCGCGATCCGATGCTTCCCAGGCCCATTGGCTCCAGGAGCCCGAGGTCCAGGAACCCGAAGAAGAACTGACAAAATTGGAGGTCCAAATGGAGCGCGTCAAGGATGCCATGCGGACCTTGAGGCGCTCGATCCGCAAGCCTGAATCGCGGACCGATTCCCTAGCCCACGTGCAAGAATGCCAGGAGGGACTGTTGCTCGCCAAGCCCCTCGTCCCCCTCATGCTGGCCAACATTCCCGAGGCGCAACGGGCTCAATTCCAAAGGGACTTCAGGCTCGAGATGATCGTGGCCATGGAGGCATTCCTGGAGCTGGAGCGGGCCCTACTTGAAGAGCGCGACGAAGATGCACGCGAGCTCTACAAGAAGGCCGCCGGGCTGGAAGACCCTGCCCACGACCGGTTCACGGACGACGGCTAGGAGCCTCGCACCGCGCAACCGTCGCTCATTTGGTGCGGAGTGACCGCCGTACCCCAAATTCGGGGCGCGCGACCGGCAGGCAGGCGCCGGGGAACGATGGAAAACGCCCAGCTGCTGCCTGGCCAATCGACCTCATCGGGCACCCAGGTCTGCCCGGGCGGCACCACCGCCAAGGCGAACCCTGCTGGCGCCAAGATGCGTTTGACGACGGGCCCCTGGAGTCTGCTTGTAGCTCGAGCACAGGCTGATCCGGAACGCCGCGAGGCCCGCGGCTCGCAGCCGACCGGCAGCACGCCACGAACCGTTGCGAGATCCGCAACACAAACTCCCCAAGGACTTGATCCCGGCGGGTTCGCAACGCAACATGGCTCGCTTCGCGCGCCCCCCTGCCCCCCCTAGCCGTCCAGCATCTTGAGTCTAGCCCAGCAATTGCGTCCTCTCCTGCCCGCCCGTGCCCGGGGCCGTGGAAATGACACCGTCGAATTTGTGGTCATTGACGATCATGACCCGCTGCAAGTGCGCGCCACGGTTCACGGTCGGGAGTCCCAAGAGATCCTTCTGCGCCTGACCCCACCGGCCGCTTGGAGTGTTTCCTGCACCTGCCCCCTGTTCAAGAAAACCGGTGCCTGTCGACACCTGTGGGCCGTCGTCAAGGAAGTCGACGAGCGCGGACTGGATATCGTTTCGACCGTCAACTTGGAAGCGGATGAGCCCAGCCTGGACACGTTGGATCCGACGCGCGAAGTCTGGCGCGGCCGCCTGGGCAGTGTCCACAGCGAGCTAGAGCAGGACGCACCCGACCCTTGGGATGGGCTCGTGCCCAATCGCGTCAGGGCTGGCTACCAATTCCTTTATGTACTCGACCTGGACGACACGGCCAGCGGGCGGGGCCTGGTGCTGCGACCTTTCTGGCGCGAGCGGCACCGCAACCATCGCTGGAGCCGACGCCGACCCTACGACCCGGAAGCGGAAGACGCAGTCGAGCTCAGTGACCCAACGGACGTGCGCATCTTCCGCGCCCTGCGCGCGGCGCGCCGTTCCGCTTGGACCGCGTCCTCCCATCTCTCAAGCTTTGGAGGCAGTGGAGCGTGGTGGCTTGACGAAGCCGAAGCCGCTGAAGTCATCCCGCTACTCTGCGAGACTGGCCGAGCCTACCTGCATGCGGGGGGCGAGGAAGAGGCGGAACCGCTGCAGCTAGATTCTGACGAACCGTGGGCATTCGGAGTTCGTCTCGAACGCGACGAAGACACGCCGCGCGCCAGCCTGCACGGTTACCTTGCGCGCCGTGACGAGACTCAGGACATCGAGGACCCGCTCTTCGTACTCGAAGCGGGCTTCCTTTTCCTTCCGCACCTTGTGGCCCCCATGGACGCCCGCGGAGCCTGGCCCCTGCTCAAGACCTTGCGCACGGATGGCCCGCTCACTGGCCCGCTTGAGGATGCCGGGGACCTGGCCCAGCGGGTCATCGACCTATCCGGCCACCCGCTCCTGTCAGGCGAGGGCTTGCACCTGGCCGAACCGCGTACTCCCTACCCCCACCTGCGCATTTCTGCCCCCGCTGCCGAACGTGCGCCGCTGACCTGTCAGATCCAATTCCAATACGGGGACACCTTTGTGGATTTGGGTGAAGCGCGCGGAGCGGTACGCGAGAAGGAAACGGGCCTGGTCATTCGCCGGGTCTGGCACGATGAGCGAGACGCGCTGCGCTCCTTCCTGTTGGCCGGCGGGCGTCCGGCCCCAGAGGGAGACGGCATCAGTGGTCGCGTGGACGCCGCCGACCTGGACGAAGTTGTCCTGCGCCTGACTGGACTCAATTGGTCCGTGGAGGTGGGAGGCGAGCTGTGCAAGACGGGCGGTGCCCTGACCCTGCGGGTTTCCTCCGGCATGGACTGGTTCGACCTGGAGGGCGAGGTCGACTTCGACGGAAGCTTGGTGCCTATCAGCCACCTATTGACTGCACTGGAAAAGGGTGACCGCAGCCTGACCCTTGAGGACGGCACGATCGGCTATCTACCCGACGAGTTGCGCCGCCAATGGGGCGTGCTTTCCGGACTGGCGGTACGCGAAGGAGAGGGTCTGCGCTTCCACAAGAGCCAGGGCTGGTTGCTCGATCGGCTGCTCGCGGGCAAGCAGGGCATCTCTTGGGACGAGAAGTTCGGGCAGCTGCGGGACACACTGAGCGCCTTCAGCGGCTTGGCCGAAGAAGACGAAATGGAGTCATTCCAAGGAGACCTCCGTGGTTATCAACGCACGGGCCTCGGCTGGTTCCGCTTCTTGCGCGACGTCGGATTCGGCGGTTGCCTTGCGGACGACATGGGTTTGGGCAAGACAATTCAAGTCCTGGCCCTGCTGGAAGATCGGCATGTCAACCGCGGAGAGCACCGGCCCAGCCTCGTAGTCGTCCCACGCTCCCTGATGTTCAACTGGCGCGCGGAAGCGCAACGCTTCACCCCAAACCTCAAGGTTTTGGATTACACCGGGCCGCAGCGCTCCGAATTCCTGCCCCTGCTGGCAGAACAGGACGTCATCCTGACGACCTACGGAACCCTGCGACGCGATGTGCACGACCTCAAGGACATCTTGTTTGACTACGTCATCCTGGACGAGGCGCAGGCCATCAAGAATGCGACCAGCCACTCTGCCAAGGCCGCACGCCTGCTGAATTCCCAGAACCGCCTAGCCCTTTCAGGTACGCCGGTGGAGAACCACTTGGGCGAACTGTGGAGCCTGTTCGAGTTCTTGAATCCGGGCATGCTCGGTCGCGCGCGCGCATTCAAGGGTCTCATCAGCTCCCGCTCCGAGGCGGGCCTCGATGACGCGGGCCGCGCCCTACTGGCCAGTACACTCAGCCCCTTCATTCTGCGACGGACAAAAGAGGAAGTCCTGCCCGACCTGCCGCCCAAGGTGGAGCAGATTCTGTGGTGCGAATTGTCCGGCGAACAGCGGGACGAGTACAACTCGCTGCGCGAACACTACCGCTCCGGCCTCTCTACAACTGAAGGCAAACGCGACAGCTTCTGGGTTCTGACTGCCCTCTTGCGACTGCGTCAGGCCGCTTGTCACCCGGCGTTGGTGGAGAGCGATCGCATCGAAGAGCTCTCAGCCAAACTCGACGTCTTGCTGCCCCATGTCGACGAATTGGTGGAGAGTGGGCACAAGGCACTGATCTTCAGTCAGTTCACCTCGCACCTCAGCGTCGTGCGCAGGCACCTTGACCAGGCCGGGCACCCCTATGCCTACCTGGACGGCAAGACCCGCGACCGCGAAGCCGTCGTCAGCCGCTTCCGGGATCGACCGGATTGCCCACTGCTACTCATGAGCCTCAAGGCTGGCGGCCTGGGCCTCAACCTTGTGGAAGCCGACTACGTCTTCTTGCTCGACCCCTGGTGGAACCCGGCAGCCGAGGCCCAGGCCATCGACCGCGCCCACCGCATCGGTCGCACCAACAAGGTCATGGCCTACCGACTCATCGCTCGCGATACGATCGAGGAGAAGATCCTCGAACTGCAGGACAAGAAACGGGCTCTGGTGAAGTCGGTGCTACCCACCGGCGATGGAGTCCTGAAGTCCCTATCGATCGACGAGATCGAGGCACTGTTCGCCTAGCTCCTCGAGTTGGGAGACGCACTAACGGGCGCGCGTCCGCCCAGCGTCTCGCTGGGCCTGCAAACGAGCCCGCATCTCCTCCACGATCTCGGGCTCGTCGAGCCAGAGGTTGGTGGTCTCCCAGGGGTCACGGCCGAGGTGATACAGTTGCCCGGTTGGGCCGCCCTCGGTGGGTTGCACGGTCTTGGGACTCGTAAAACCGCCCGAGCCCAGGCCCTCGATGAGTTTCCAAGGGCCCGAGCGCAGCGCGAAGGTGCCGTTGATAGAGTGCTGAATGGCGTCGCGGCGACCCGTGCCCTCCTCTGTGGATAGGAAGGCCAGAGTCTGATCGTAGCTGTCCTCTGCCGCATCCGCGGGTAGCCCCACGTGGGCAAAACCACACAGGGTGGCGTAGATGTCGGTGAGGCTGAGCAGAAAAGCCGACTCGCGCCCTGGAGGAATCATTCCGGGCCAGCGCACGACAAAAGGCACTCGATGTCCGCCCTCCCAAATATCGGCCTTCTGACCACGGTACCCCAGATTGGCATCGTGCCCGTGGCGTTGGATGTCCGCATCCGGCCAGTGGGAGCCATTATCTGAAGTGAACACCACCAGGGTTTCGTCCGCGACCCCCATGCGCTCAAGAGCTGCGAGCACACGGCCGACCAGAGCGTCCACCTGGCAAACGAAATCTCCGTAGTGCTCCACTTCTGAAGTCCCGCTGAACGCCTCGCTGGGCAACCAAGGTGTGTGGGGTGCGGAAAGGGCCAAGTAGAGGAAGAACGGCTGGTCAGGATCTGTACGCACACTGCGCTCGATGAACTCCACAGCCCGGAAACCAAAGCGCGGCAAGACCTCGGCGTGCCTAAAATCCGGTCCGGCCGCGCCCTTGCGCCAAAAACCTCCGCCCCCCTGTCGGCGATGAGCGCTGCCCTCAACGGTGGCCGTGGGATCTTGGATTGCACGGTCCCCAAGCACGTACACATAGGGCGGAATGTCCAGGGAAGCCGGGATTCCAAAGAACTCATCGAAGCCGAGGTCGAGCGGGCCGGGATGCAGGGGTTGGCTGAAGTCCACGGGTTTTGTATTCCCAAATCCCAAGTGCCACTTGCCCACGGCGCCGGTTCGATAACCCACCTGGTGCAAGGCTGCGGGAAGCGTCAAGCGCTCGGGGTCTATGAGGCAGGGGTCATACCCCCAAAGCACGCCGGTCTTGAGCTTCGTACGCCAGGCATAGCGACCGGTCAAGACTCCATAACGAGTGGGTGTGCAGACAGCCGAAGGACTGTGCGCATCGGTAAAGCGTAAGCCCGCCGCCGCCAAGGCATCCAAGTTGGGCGTCGGGATCTTTGAGGCGGGGTTGTAGCAACCCAGATCCCCCAAGCCCAAGTCGTCGGCGAGGATCACAACCATGTTCGGGGGTGCAGAAGCGGACTCCTGCGCGTCAACCGTCACGATCAGGGCTACCGAAGCTAGCAATCGAATCAGTGAGCGCATGGGTAGATCTAGTCCTTGGGGGCTTGAAAGCGGGGTCCATCAGGGTAAAGACGGAACGCTTCGGTGGCGCGCCAAAAGGACGCCAACTCAGGGGCCCAAGTCGAGGGCACCTGCAGGGGATCGCGTGCTGTACGAAGACGCTCCCAGGTTGCATGGTTCAACAATCGGTCATCGACCTGGTCTGTCCGAAACTCGCGGCTATGCGCCAGGTCCAGCTGCCAGGCGAGGGCCAAGCCTGCGGCCACGGGATTCAACTCGCGCGCATCCCGGACCGAAACGTAGACCCCTTCGCAGGCTTGTCCTGAAAACTTGCTCGAGCGCGGGGTGAACTCCAACCCGACGAACTCCAGGCCCGCCAACCCCATGGCATTCAATCGATCTGCCAGATCTTCGCCATCGATCCAGGGTGCGCCTAGCTGCTCGAAAGGCTGGTCGCAACCGCGCCCCACGGAGACATTGCTGCCTTCCAGTAGTCCAAGCATGGGATAGAGCAGTGCCTGCCGGGGGTTGCGCAGGTTCGGAGAGGGATTGCGCCAAGGCAATCGCGTCTCTTCCCAAGTCATGTCGCGGCGCCAACCCTGCATCGTCAGTACCTGCAGGTCCACATCCAGATCAAGATCGGCACGGAAGTAGAGGCACAATTCCCCCAAGGTCAGCCCGTGGGCCAGGGGGCTGGGCCGGTAGCTGATGAAGCTCAGACGATCCCTGTCTGCGCGCGGCCCTCGGGGACCAAGGAACCCGATGGGATTGGGCCTGTCGAGGATCAAGAGGCTCGTGCCGGTCTGCGCACAGGCCTCCATCACATAGCCGACGGTTGTCGCATAGGTGTAGATCCTCACGCCCACGTCTTGTAGGTCGACGACCACGACGTCGAGGTCCTCCAGATCCGCGGGAGAGGGGCGTCGCTGGTCACCGTAGAGACTCCGCACGGGAACTCCCCACGGCACCCCCTGACCGTCGGGGACCGCCCCTTCCTGAGTGGATGACAAACCGTGCTCGGGGGTGAAGACGCGCACCAACTCCAACTCATCACATTTAGCCATCAAATCCAAAGTCCGCCGACCGTCGCGGGTGCGGCCGGCGCTGTGTGTTAGCAGGCCCACCCGTTGGCCGTGCAGCCGCCTGAAGTTTTCCGCTGCCAGTCGATCCGCCCCAGTCAAAACGGGCGCAGGGGCAGGTTCGGGTTCGAGAGCCTGAGCCACCGCCGTACTGACCTCACGCCTCAATCTGACCACACTTTGGTCGGGGTGCGGATGCAATCGGCTGCACAAGAAAATCACGAAGGTCTCACTCTGCAGGTCCATCCATAAGGCCGGGCCCGTAAATCCGCTGTGCCCCAAGCTGCGCCCACGGGGAAACACACTTCCGCGAGGACTGGAATAGACACTGTCGACATCCAATCCCAGCGCACGCCCCGCACTGCCGTCGGGCAACCAACTGGGTCGCAGCATGCGGGCCACCGTTCGCCGCTGAAGGACACGTTGACCATCGAGGGCCCCGCCAGCCAGAAGCATGCGGCACCAGCGTGCCAAGTCCCCTGCTGTGGAGAAGAGTCCAGCGTGACCCGCCACGCCTCCCAAGGCACGCGCCCGTGGATCGTGGACTTCCCCGCGCAACCAGCGGTCGACCAGCGGGCCCGTTGGAGCAATGCGCGGCCTCAAGCTCTCTGCAGGCGAGAACCCGGTATCGCTCATGCCGAGCGGGGCGAAAATCTCCTCACGGCAGAAGACCTCCAGAGGCCGCCCATCGGCCCGCTCCACAAGCCAACCGAGCAGAATGTACCCCACGTCGCTGTAGCGAAACTCCGTCCCGGGTGCGGCGAGTAAACCTAAGTTGCAGATGCGCTCGACGGCCACCTGTTTGCCGTGCAGGTAGTCCTCAATCGGGTTGTCCGCAATCAGGCCCGAGCGATGCAGCAACAACTGATTCAGAGTCACCTTGGCCTTGCCCCGCACGGCAAACTCAGGCAGGTAATCCGCAACGGGCGCCTCGAGTTTCAACTTGCCGCGTTCCACAAGCAACATGACGGCGGTGGCCGTGGCCACCGGTTTGGTGAGCGAGGCCAGATCGAAAATCGAGTCGGTGGTTAAGACTTCGGTCTCAGGCACAAGTGCGAGGGCACCCACACAGTGGACGAAGGGCTGCACGCGCTCTGTGACCCCGCCCTGCCCAACGTGTAGGATAGCGCCAGGTATCAGGCCAGACTCCACGGCTTCGTCAACCAGCGCTGCAGCGGGCTCCAACGGCAACTGCGCACGCGGACAGGGCGCAAGGCAACCCAGACCGAGAACCAGACGCGCTACGGTTGCCAGGACCATGCGCGCATCCTAGCGAACAGGCCTCGCCGGCCCCACGTCCTTGTACGGCGAGCTACCAGGGCCAGACCAGGATCACGCGCGCGGCCAACCACTCTTCGGCGACCCACCCCAGTTCCTCGGAATCCGGGACTGGACAATCAGGTACGTCGTGCCCCAGCCAATACTGCCGCTTGCCCTGCTGTTCGCGCACCTTCATCACCAGGGCCAGGTGAGTGCGGCCATCGGGACCCAAGAACACCGCAGCATCCGAAGGCAAATAGGCTTCGGGGTAGCGATCCAGCACGAGATGGGCCCCGGGACTGAATCTTAGCAGAGGCGAGTCCTGCTCGGCCGGAAGATGCAGTCCGTCGAAACGCACGTACAGGTACCCCACCCCGGAGAGCGCACAGATCAGAACAACGCGCCGCAGAATGCGATTCAGTTTCTTGGGAGTCACAGTGCGAGGGCCTCGAGGTAAGCACGGCACTTGGCGGCCGGGTCATCAGTCTGGAGCCATCCCCCGAGGCAAGCCACTCCACGGGCTCCAGTGGCACAGGCCGCAGGAGCCAGGTCGGGCGTAATCCCACCGAGCCCCCAAGTCGGAATGCCAGCCGATCGAACGAAGCGCTGCAGGCCATCGGTGCCGACAGGCGGTAGGTGGTCGCTCTTGCTCAATGGCGCGAAGACAGGCCCATGAAACAAGTAATCAGCAGAGTTCCAGGCCACCCGTTCATCGCCGTCATGGGTCGACATACCCACCGCCACTTCCGGCCCCACACAGCTGCGAGCCTGCCCGGCTGTGATCGATCGAAACCCCAGATGCACAGCCTGCGCCTCGGCAGGAGCAACGAGATGTGCCCGGTCGTGCAGCCCCAGCCATCCGCTTCCGAGGATGGCTTTCAGGGAGCGAGCCAACTCCAGGAACAGCCGATCCGGCAACAAGGGCTCACGCAACAGCAGGCCGCTCAAACCCGCGGAGCAAGCAGCGCGCACGCGCTGCAGTAGATCCCCGGAGTCGGACGAGAAGCTCTGCCCAGGCTCAAGGTTGCCTGGCGTGAGGGCCAGGAACTGCGGGGGCAGCAGCGGGCTCACCCCATCTCCACCAGGTAGGAGAGCTCTCGCAACAGCACACGCATCCGTGCAGGGCTGGGTCCGGACTTCAACTGCACTCGCTGCGGATCCAACACGCGTTGGATGTAACCCTTCACGCCTGGATCCTGGACGAAGCGTTTCATGGACTGCTCGTCGCTACCGTGCACGACGAGATCCCCTGTAATGCGCAGCAACCCCGCCTGGGAGGCCCAATCGCGTAGGGAATAGAGCACGTTCTGGGGCACGGGAACGCGTGAATTCAACTCCAAGGTCTCCATCATGCGCGCCAGACTCATGCCGTCCACCAGGGCTCGTTGCACCGACCCAGCGTGGACCTGGAAGTGCTTCAAGTCGCCCTGACCGTCCCGTTCACAAAAGCGGTCCAGGTCGTGAATGAGCGCGGCATCGTCGTCGCTAGGAAACAGGACGACCTCGAAATCGGGCGTCACGACCAGATTGCCCACTCGTTCCGAACCCCGATCGGGATCGGTCACGCCCAGCAGCCGAGCACCGGTGGGCGTCAAGCGCATCGCCACAGGATGACCGGAGTCGTTGTAACCGAGATCCACCAACCCCAGTAAGTGCACCCGCTGCCGCAACCAACGCACCAGACTCCAGGAGAGGCGCTGCAGATCTTCCCCGCCTTTGCTACGCGGTTCTTCGCGGCCTTCAAAGAATTCCTCCACACCCAATTCGTCCAAGCCGCACAGATAGTTGTTACGCGCCAGAAAGGGTAGGTACATGAGGTCATACCAGACGCCCGGATCGATACGTTTGGTCAGACTGACGAGAATGTGCCGCAGGCGCACCTGGTGGTAGGTGTCGCGATCTGCGGCCGGCTCCTCAATGATGAAGTCGAAGAGCGCTTGCAGCTTGTCATCCAAGGATCGTTCGTCCCAGGCCCGGCCCTCGGCGGTCAAGGCGAAAGTGCGCATGCCGGTGGGCTCAATCAGGTCCAGGTGCCGGGCAAAACGGTAAATGAAATTCAGCACTTCCTCGCGCTCCACTTCGCGGCCTGGATCAGGGATCAGATCCTTGAGAATGCGCTTGCCCGTGGTCTTGAAGATCTCGCCCTTGGCCGTGAAGCGCACGTTGTGATCGATGATGAACGTCAGGAAACGCGACACGTTGGCGACCAGATCCACACCCATGGATGCCGTTTGGTGCGGTGCGTCCGGGTCACCGGGGACGGCGACACGCTTGAGCCATGCCAGGGTGACCTCATTGAAGACAATCAGGGTCTCCCCGGAATGCCCGATCCCGTAACGACCTAGCTCCAGGTTCTCAAGGGTGCCGACGAGCGACTCCTCGAGGATCTTTCCCCAGCGCAAGCCGTTCCAGTGGGGCAACTCGGTTTCCATGCGCTCAAAAAAGGCACGCGGGAGAACACCCCCGAACTCCATCACGACCTTGCGCATCAGATCCTGCAGGCCATCGGGCAGGCGCTCCACGCGCGAGACACAAGAGGCCTCGTTCGAGTACAGCTTATACATCTCCCGTACGCGCGCGGGCGTCGTGCGGCTGGCGCGGTCCGGATCGTCGTAGAGTCGGTCCAGATGGCCACGTAGAGTCAATGCATCAAAGATCCCGCGCCTCTTGGCGCGCCGTTCCCCGAGCAGGGTATTGCCCACATCCATGCAGATGGCAAAACTGCGCACACCATCCGTCGAAACACGGCGCGACGCGCACTCCTGCACCAAGGCTCGCCGCCGCAGCAGCTCCAAGCAGGCCTCCAAGTCGTAGCTCGACAGGTACGCCAGGTCTTTGGAAGCCACGATCTCCCCCATCGTCAGTTCAAAATGAGGGGCGGCGAGCAGCAGGTCGTGCAGGGTTTGATCGCGCCGGCCAAGGCCTTCGACTCGATCCATCACACGTGCAGGCTCCGACATCCACAACTCGAGGTCCGTACGAAGCTTTTTCAGGGTGGACGGAAGCTTGCCGGGTCTGTCCGCAGCCCAGAACCGCCAGGCCTCCTGGAGGTCGGATTTAGAGAGTGTAGCGATCAGGTCATGCGTGGCTTTGGCAGCGCGACTCTTGGCGCGGCCATTTCCAGCATGACCATTGGATGAGATTTCTGAGGGGCTCAACGCACAGCTCCTGAACTGCGGGGGTCACAAGAAGGGGTAAGTGGGGAACCTGGACCACCCTCTGACGGGGATAGGTCCAAGGCCTGAGCTTCGATGATCTGGTAGCTGTAGCCCTGCTCGGTCAGGAACAGTTGGCGCTTCTCCGCGAACTCCTGGTCCTTGGAGGCGAGGGTAACCACGGCGTAGAACGAGGCTCCCGAACCGTCGGACTTGGGGCGCAGAATGCGGCCCAAGCGTTGGGCCTCCTCCTGGCGCGAACCGAAGGTGCCAGAGACTTGGATGGCCACGTTGGCGTCGGGCAGGTCGATGGCGAAGTTGCCCACCTTGGAAACCACCAAGGTCGCCACCTGCCCGGACCGAAAACGGGAGTAGAGTACCTCGCGTTCGTCCTGGGGCGTCTTGCCGGTGATCAAGGGCGCCTTCAGCTCTCTGGCCAGAGCCGTCACCTGATCGATGTATTGACCGATCACCAACACCCGATCTCCCGCATGCCGCTCCAGGATCTTCCGCACGACCTGGGTCTTGGCCGGGTTCTCGGAGGCGATGCGGAACTTGGAACGCGATCCGGCCCCGATGTAGCGGATACGCTCCTCCTCTCCCAAGGGCACGCGCACCTCGATGCAACTGGCGCAGGCGATATAGCCTCTTCCCTCTAGGACCTTCCACGGCACGTCGTAGCGCTTGGGCCCGATCAGGCAGAACACCTCGTCCTCCTTGCCATCCTCGCGTACCAGGGTGGCCGTCAGCCCCAAGCGACGACGCGCTTGCAATTCGGCGGTCACTCTGAACACCGGGGCGGGCAACAAGTGCACTTCGTCATAGATCACCAGGCCCCAGTTCTCCTTGCTGAACAGAGAGAAGTGCTCGAACTCCGAACTCCTCGTCCGCCGCCACGTCACCATCTGATACGTGGTGATCGTCACGGGGCGGACCTCCTTGCAGTCGCCCGTGTACTCACCCACTTGGTCGTCTGTCAGCTCGGTCTTGTCCAGCAACTCCTGCTTCCACTGGCGGACGGCGATGGTGTTGGTGGTCAGGATCAGCGTCTTGGCGCCCACGCGCTCCATGGCGGCCATGCCCGTGACCGTTTTACCCGCTCCACAGGGCAGCACGACCACACCGCTGCCACCGGACACCGAACCCCCGGCGTGAAACGCGTCCGCAGCCGAACGTTGGTAGTCCCGCAAGGTGAAGGGCGCACCGGTCAGCGTCTCTCCACGCAAGCAGACTTCCAGCGGGTCGCCGTCGACAAATCCCCCGCGGTCCTCAACGGGGTAGCCGATGCGAATCAGGGCCTGCTTGAGAGTTCCACGCTCAAGGGGGTCGACCAGCACCCGTCCATCCACGTCCAGCTGAACCCGCCCGCGCACGGAGGAATGGCCCAATACATCCTGCAATGCCGATGGATCCTGAGAAACGAGCTGGAAATGGTCATCGCTACCCAGGCGCTCGATGCGCAGGAGCCCGTAACGTTCCATCCAGCCGCGAATACGCTCCAGCACAGATGGCGGCACCGGCACGCAGCTGAATTCATCGAGTGTGGCCTCGATCTGCTCAGGCGTCAGCCCCAAGGCAGCCGCATTCCAAATGGAGACCGCGCTGACTCGGTAGGTGTGCAGGTAGTCGGGACTCTTTTCGAGTTCAGCGAACGGCGCAAGCGCATCGCGGGCGGCCGGGTAGCGCGGGTGTTCGGCTGTCACAGGTCGGCCCTCTTCATCCTTGGCTGGACGGCCATCAGAATCGACCACCGTGTGCACGGTGTGCAGCATCAGGGTCCCGTCGGACTGGACCATCAAGGGCTCGAAGGGTCCCATCTAGTTCACCCCACCTGTCAGGCGGGAGGCCGCGCGGTTGCCCTTCGAGGCCCGCTTTCGGCGTCGTTTTGTCTGGGCCCGCCCTGGCCTCACTAGCGCTTGGCCGGTCCGGCCAAGGTAGGGCCCGGTGCAGGACTCGGTGGCGGACTGCAATTCAGAAGGCGTTCCCTGAGCAATCACACGCCCGCCGCGATCGCCCCCACCCGGGCCCAACTCGACCAGCACATCGCAAGCGTCCAGCAGGTCCGTCTGATGTTCGATCAAGACCACCGCATGGCCCTCCGCGGTCAAGGCGCGCAGGGCCTTGTAGAGCTGCACGCAATCGCTGGCGGCCAGCCCTGTACTCGGCTCATCCAACAGAATGATGGAGGGTGGAGAGAGCCGTGTAGGTTGATTCAGGCGCGCTAGCTCCGAGGCCAACTTGACGCGCTGAGCCTCACCACCCGAGAGGGTCGTGGACGCCTGCCCAAGCCCCATGTAACCCAGCCCCACCTCTTGCAACGTCGCGAGGATCTGCATGCAGCGAGGTTGATGCTCCAGGAACTCAACGGCTTCATCCACCGAGAGCTTGAGTACGTCCGCAATCGAGAGGCCGCGGTGCCGCACGGCCAGAACCTCCGGCTTGTAGCGCAGACCGTCACACTCCTCACATGTGAGCCAGAGGTCGGCTAGGAATTGCATTTCGATCAAGCACGCGCCTCGCCCATCACATGCGGGACATCGACCGCGGGTCGAGTTGAAGGAGAAATGCCCGGGCCCCATTCCCAGTTGGCGGGCGGCCGGCGTACGAGCGAACAGTTCGCGCAGGGGCCCCATCAAGCCCGCGTAGGTGGCCGGGACCGAGTGCGGTGTGCGGCCGATCGGTGAAGCATCCACGACGACGACGCGTAAGTCTTCAGGTGCTGAGCAGGAACGCCAACGCCCCAGTGACGACTCACCCTCTAGAGCCGGGACGAGGGTGTCGAGCACCAGGCTGGACTTGCCCGACCCGGAGGGTCCGCAAATTCCGGTCAGACACCCAAACGCCAATTCGAGGTCCACTTGCTTGAGATTGTGAACCGCGGCCCCCAGCAACCGAATGGGTGGGGAGCCGTCAGCTTCAAGAGGCCCAGGATCGGCGCACACCGTCAACTCGCCACGCAAGTAGGCACCCGTCGCTGAGTCCGGATGGGCAGCCACCAAGCCTGGCGGCCCGGCCACCATCAATCGGCCCCCGTGACGGCCAGCACCGGGTCCCATGTCCACGATCCAATCGGCTCGCGCCATCAGGGCGCCGTCGTGTTCCACCACCAAGACGCTGTTGCCCCTGTCGCGAAGTGAGCAAAGGGCATCGCAGAGGGAATCCACGTCCGCTGGATGCAGACCGACTGTCGGTTCGTCCAGGACATAGCAAACGCCCACCAACTCAGAACCCAAACTCGCGGAGAGCCGCACCCTGCGAGCCTCTCCACCCGACAGGGTGGACGTGCTGCGGTCCAGGGTCAGGTATCCAAGCCCAACATCATCCAATAGCTGTAGCCGGGAACGCACTTCACCCAGGACCGGATCAATCACCCGTCGCAGGTCAGCCCGCAGCCGCATGCGCCCGATCCAGGCCAAGGAGTCGCTGACACTCATGGATAGGACCTCGGGCAGTCGCTTGCGGTTCAAGAGCACAGCGCGCGGTGCAGGAGCCAAGCGTTCGCCTTCACATTCCGGGCACCGCGTCTTGCTCATCACGGACTCCAACAGAGCGGCCCAACCGGGGTCATCCGTCTTGCGGTGCCAGGCGTCCACATGCCCACACAGTCCATTCCAAGGCAGGCTCAACTGCTCCACCATCTCGGTGTTGCGGGTGGTCTTGCGCAGGGTGACCGCATAGGTCTTGCGAGCACCCACGCCACGCAGCAGGAGGTTCTTGCGCTTGGTCGTCATGCGCTTCAGGGGTTGATCCAGATCAATCCCATGGGCCTTGGCCACGGCTCGCAGCAGGGTTTCGTAGTAGCCCTTGCCCTTGGTCAGGTAGCGACCCAACTTGCCGCCGATCGCACCGTCCACGAGCGCCAAGCTCTCGTCAGTCACCAACTGCGCGGGATCACAGACAACCGTTTCACCCAAGCCGGAGCATGACTCGCAGGCCCCCACGTGGGTATTGAAGGAGAAATGCCGGGGCTCGAGCGCAGAGTCCAATTGGAAGCCGCACTGCGTGCAGGCCCCAGCGGTGGAGGCTTCCCAACGCAGGCCCTGCTTGCACAGGAAACTCACTCGCCCGTGGGCCAGTCCCGAAGCCTGCTCAATTCCCTCTGCAATTCGAGCACGCTTGCCAGGCTCGACTTTGATGCGATCTATCACGAGATCCAGGCTGCTCTCACACGAGACGCTCTCGAGCGCATCGAGCCGGACCAACTGTCCGTCAACCCGCGCGCGCAGGTAGCCCGACTCCAACCAGCCACCTGCCAAGCGTCCGAGTGCTGCGGTCGCATCCTCAGGCAGGGCTCGACCATGCCCAAATATCGGAGCGAGTAGGGTGCCGCTCATTCCTGCGCACTCACTCTTCAACAGACGGCGCGTTAAGACGCCAGGATCCGCGGGTTCGAGTTTCTGGCCGTGCTCGGGGCAGCGGGGCGTACCGGCGCGCGCCCACAGCACTCGTAGGTGGTCATGCAACTCGGTCGTGGTCGCCACCGTCGATCTCGGATGAGCCCCAACGGTCCCAGCTTCCACGGCCACCGAGGGGCCCAGGCCAGTGAGGCTCTCGACGGGCGGACGATCACGATCCCCGAGGAACTGGCGCGCGTAGGTGGACAGTGACTCCACAAAACGACGACGCCCCTCACTGTGAATCGTATCCAAGGCCAAGGACGTCTTGCCCGATCCGGAAGGTCCGGTGATGACAGCCAGGCTGCCGTGTGGAATGGACACGTCCACGTCCTTCAGGTTGTGGGTTCGGGCACCACGCACCTCGATGCTGGTCGGCGCCGAGACAGAGGACTTGCGCCTCCTTCCAGCCCCGCTCGCAGCCCGCCCCTTGCTCGCCAAGGCCTGGCCCGTGTACGAAGACTCTGTTGCGGCCACCGTTTCAGGCGTTCCGGCAACCAGTATCTCTCCACCCCCCGCTCCGCCCTCAGGCCCCATGTCGATCAAGAAGTCGGCGGCTTCGATCAACTCCAAGTTGTGCTCGATCACGACAACCGTATGCCCTTGATCCACCAAGCACTGCAAGGCCGCGGTCAGCCGCCCCACATCCTCCATGTGCAGACCCGTCGTGGGTTCGTCCAACAGGTAGAGCACGTGACCGTGGGTGCGCTTCTGCAGGTGCGTCACCAACTTGATGCGCTGCGCCTCACCCCCGGACAGGGTTGTGGAGGGCTGGCCCAGAGTCAGGTATCCGAGCCCAATGTCCACCATCCACTGCAAGGGCCGGGCGATTCGTGGATGGTCCTTGAACAACTCGAGTGCTTCACCAGACGTCATCGCCAAGACGTCAGATATCGAATGGTCCCGGTAGCGGACATCCAGAGTCTCGGCTTGGAACCGCGCACCCCCACACTCCACGCAGGGCACCGTGACAGGCGCCAAGAATTGCAATTCCACAAGCTCGGCCCCCGCTCCCTTGCACACCTCGCAGCGGCCACCGTGAATATTGAACGAGAAGCGCGACTTGTCGTAGCCGCGCACACGACTCTCGGGCAGAGCCGCGAAGAGGTCGCGAATCGGACCCAGCACCTTGGTGTAGGTGGCCGGGTTGGAACGTGTCGTACGCCCGATCGGCGCCGCATCGACCACCACCAGGTCAGTCATGCGCTCAACGCCTTGCAAGCTCTTGTACTCGCCGGCCACCTCGCACTCGCGGCCCAGGGCACGCAGCACGGCGGGGCGCAGGGTGCGCTGAATCAGCGTAGACTTGCCCGACCCGGAGACTCCGGTCACCGCCACCAAACAACCCAGGGGCAGGTCCAAATCCACCTGCTTCAGGTTGAACGCACAGGCCCCGGTCAGACTCAGGAACTCACCGTTGCCTGCTCGTCGCTCGGGAGGCGCAGGCAAGTGCATCTCCCCACGCAAGAGGCGACCCGTCGGTGTTTTGGCCAGAGCCACTTCCTGCGGCGTGCCCTGCGCCACCACGCGCCCGCCGAAATGTCCCGCGCCCGGTCCCACATCCACGATCCAATCGGCAGCGCGCAGGGTGCTCTCGTCGTGCTCGACGACCACCACGCTATTGCCCTGATCGACGAGGTCACGCAAGGCTCCCAGCAGGGCAGCGTGGTCCCGGGCGTGCAGGCCGATTGAGGGTTCATCGAGTACGTACAACACCCCAACCAAGCCGGCGCCCAATTGAGCGGCCAACCGAATGCGTTGGGCCTCCCCGCCCGACAAGGTGTCGGCACCCCGCTCGAGGCACAAGTAGCCCAATCCCACCTTCTCGAGGAATTCCAGGCGTCGGTCCACCTCGGACAGCAGGTCGCGGGCGATGCGCTGTTGACGCTTGTTCAACTCTAGAGAGTTCAGGCGCGCGGGCAGCTCGCAAACCGGAAGTCGACACAATTCCGGCAAGGTTGCGCCCCCCAAGCGAACGTGACGCGCAGCTTCCCCGAGCCGACTGCCCTGGCAGTCGGCACATGAGCGCGTCGTCAGGAAGCGACCCACGAGCTTGCGTTGGGTTCCCTTCGCAATGGCGCGCTCCAATTCGGTCAGGACTCCACGGAAGGGTCGGCGCCATGTCCACTGCCCCTTGCCGCGCTTGCCTTTCCAGCGCTTCTTGTCCTCAAAGCGCTCATCCCCCGTGCCGCGCAGAATGATGCGCCGCGCCGCGGGAGTCAGATCCGACCAGGGAGTATCGAGACTGAAGCCGCCATGTGCAGCAATCTGCTCGAGGAATCTGAATTCCACACGTGGAAACAGCAGTGCACCTCCGCTGGCGCGTGTGACGGCCAGGGCTCCCGCGCGAATCGAGAGAGAGCCATCGGCTACGACAGCCTGCTCACTGGGAGCCTTGAGCGATCCTAGCCCCTTGCAGGTGGGGCAAGCCCCCTGGGGAGAGTTGGGTGAGAAGAGGCGAGGTTCCAGCTCCGGCAACTCGCGTCCGGTTTCGGGGCACACCGCTTGGGTCGACACCGACTGCACACCATCTGGAGTCAGTACGAGCATGCTTCCGTCGCCCAGATCCAATGCGGCATCCACGGATTCCCGTAGACGCGCGGGACTGTCGGGGTTGGGCTTGAGCCGATCCACGACAACCTCGATCGAGTGCCGTTTGTAGCGTTCGAGTTCGGGCACCTCCTCGATGCGCTGGACTGTCCCGTCGACCCGCACGCGCACGAAACCCTTGCGGCGTAGGTCTTCCAACAGGGCACGGTGCTGACCCTTGCGGTCGCGCACCAGGGGCGCCGCAAGCTGCACAGGGACGCCGGTGTAAGCCCGCAGCAACTCCTGGACGACAGATTCAGGAGTGCGAGACTCCACGGGCTCACCACACCAGGGACTATGAGCCACACCGGCCCGAGCAAAGAGCACGCGCAGGTGATCGGTGACCTCAGTCAGGGTCCCGACCGTGGAGCGTGCGCCGCGCGGAATGGAGCGCTGATCCACGGCGATCGCCGGGGAGAGCCCGCTGATACTCTCGACATCCGGCATGGAGATGCCTCCCAAGAACTGCCGCGCGTAGGCCGACAGGGTCTCCAAGAAGCGCCGCTGCCCTTCGCGGTAGAGGGTATCGAAGGCCAAGGAAGACTTGCCCGAACCCGAGACCCCGGTGACCGCGACCAATGCGTTACGCGGCAAATCCACGTCGACTCCCGCCAGGTTGTTCTGGCGCGCACGGCGAATGCGAATGAGGTCATCCGGTTGGGCGCTCTTCATAGGGAAAAGGACGGGGTTGGTGGAGACGGCCGGCGCTTGCTCCGATACCCCAGATACGGTCCGTGAGCCCCCTCACGGTGACCTGCAAGACGGGCGAATCGGGGATTGGGAGCGCCCAAACGAGTCCGACAGTGTAACCCAGACAACCGCCATTCTCCTAGCCCTCCAGCGGGCCCCCACGCCTCAGATTGTGGGACCTGCGCCCCTAACCCACACGCGCCAGATGTTCTGCCATAGCCGCATGCAGACGGGGTCCCGCAGCCAGAATGCTCCCTCCTCGGAGCCAATCGGAGCCCAATCCCACGTCCGTCACCTGCCCTCCGGCCTCAGTCACCAGCAAGCCCCCCGCGGCCACGTCATGTGGAGAGAGGTGGTACTCCCAAAAACCGTCCAGCCGGCCGTCCGCCACGAAGGCCAGATCGAGTGCGGCCGACCCCATGCGGCGCAGTCCGCGAGCCACGTGAAAGAAACTGGCGAAGTGATCGAGGTTGGAGGGGCTCAACTCGCTGCGGCGGTAGGCAAAGCCAGTGGCCAGCACAGCTTGCTTCACGGTGGCGGTTTCCGAGACTTTCATGGGCCTGCCGTCGACCTCTGCCCCACCCCCGAGAACCGCGCTAAAGGTCTCCCCCAGCAGCGGGGCATGAATCACCGCCACCTGAGGGGCATCCCCCACCCAAAGACCCATGGATACCGCGAAGCAGGGCAATCGCTGAACAAAATTGACCGTCCCATCGAGCGGGTCGAGAAACCAGCGCGGAGAGTCGTCCTCGGGGTCGCGAGTTTCCTCCTCGGCCTCGATTGAATGATCAGGGCAAGCGTCTCGCAAGCGCCGCACGAGCGTGCGTTCGGCATCCAGATCGGCGGCCGTCACCAAGTCTCTGTAGTGGCTCTTGCGGCCGATCGCTGAAGGGTCCAGAGAGCCCAAGTGTCCGAGCAAGACCTGTCCCGCTTCGCGAGCCGCATCCACCGCCAGGCTGCGCAGGCGTTGCCGTTCAGCAGGGTCCATCAACGGCAGGCCGCAAGCAGGCCGCAGATGCGATCCTGCATGGGTTTCCAGCAACGGTTGTTGAGACCCGCGATCGTGGGATATTCCACTAGGATCGAAAAGGCCAGGCGCCGTCCCGTGACGGTTTGGACGAGCCCGGAGAGTGCGCTGGTGCCGTTGATAAAACCGGTCTTCGCCCAAACGCGGCCAGACGTGCTGGGGCCGGTCATGCGGCGCTCCAGGCTGCCGCGCTGCCCAGCCAGCGGCATGGCGGCCAGAAGCAGATCTGCACTGCCATCCCCCTGATTCAAGGCGGCTGCGACCAAGGCCGTCAACTGGCTTGCGCTCACCCGATTGTCGCGACTGAGGCCCGAACCATCCACCTGCACGAATCCTGAATCCTGAATGCCTAGGGCCTGCAGGGCTCGCACGACGGCTCGTGCCCCACCGATGCGATCTCCGGATCCCCCCACTCGATCCCCGAGGTGCAAAAAGACCTGGTCCGCGACGGAATTGTTGGAGTGAGTCAGAATCGGAACTAGGTACGAAGTCAGCGGAGAGGTCACGCGCGCCACGGTCCGGCCCACGGGCATGGCACGTTGACGCCGGAACCCCCCGTCCACACGCACACCACGGCCTTCCAGGCCTCGGACGAGAGCGTGCCCAAACAGATCCACTGGATCGGGGTGAGCGAAGCGCCACAGGCGAGTTGGAGTCCCGGCGGGGACGCTACCGCTCACGGTGACCCCCCAGGCGTTGGCCCCCACCCGCACGTCGAGTTTGGCCCGGCTAGAGCCGGTTGTGACGCTGCCCTTGCGCCTGAGTCCATGTCCACGCGGGCGAACCACGACCTGAGCCATGCTACCCACGCGGGTCGCAGCGACACTGGCCGTGAGGCATCCAGCGTTGGCCGTAAATCCGCCGGACAGCGCACAGTATTCCTGCCAATAATCCCTTTCGGCCGGCCAGGCGGGACCGGGCCCGGGTACGCGGTAGCTGCCCTCATCGAGAATCAACGCCCCCGACACGCGGCTGATCCCGGCGACCAGCAGGGCATCGGCCAATCCATCGAGCCAGGGATCCAATGAACCGTCCCCACCCTCGACGTACATCGGATCCCCGTCCGCGCGAGCCACCAGGTCTCCATCGAGCACGCCGTCTCGGGCCTGGCCGAGGGCCTCGACGGGTGTCGCGAATTCCGCATTCGGGCCGAGCAAGACCAGAGCCGCTGCGCAGGTGATCAACTTCTGATTCGAGGCGGGCCGCATGGGCCGTTGGGCTTCGCGTTCCAATAGGACCAGGCCGCGATCCAGGTCACGCACGTGAACGGCCACGCGAATGTTCGCAGCGCTGGCCTTCCCCTGACTCACAGCCGTAGCGTCACCGCTCGCGTGCTGAATCGCAGCCTGCACGGCAGATGCCAGTGAAGCGTCGAGGTTTCGCGCCCAGCTGCCGGTATCCCCCAAGCGGTCTCCGCCGCCGGGCACTCCATCCTCCCGCAGTCCGCTGGCATTTCTTGGGGAAGGGGTGGCGCCAGTCGGCCCCAAGCCACCTGGCCCCGGGCGCGTCAGCGTCACATGACCTGATTCCACTCCCTCCTCGCCCATCAACCCGCCCCAGCCCAAGGCCAGCAGCAAGAGCGCCAGCACAAAGCCTGAACCGAGAAAGATCAGTCGCGAGGGGTAGGCAGTCGCTTGTCGTCGTTCGCCAGTTTCCATGTGGTCAAGAAAGCCAGTCGTGCCGTGGCCGCAATTTTCTCCACGTCCAAGCTGTCGGGCGTATCCCGCCAGGTGTGATAGTCCTTGTTCTTCTCAGGTGGATAGTCCTCCATGAAGAACACGACGGGAACGCCGATGGCGTGAAAAGAGTGGTGATCTGAGCGTTTGAAGAGCCCCGCGTCGGTGACCTTGGTGATACGGCGGATGCCCGTCCGGCCGCTGCGATTGGCCTTCTCCACGAGGCGCTCCATGCCCGGATTCTGCTTGAAACCCATGCAGAACACCTCATTTCTGGGGCCCACACCCAGCATGTCCAGATTCACCATGGCCACGACCTTCTCGCGTGGGACGGGCAGATTGGCGGCCAGCTCGCGCGAACCCAGCAGACCGTCCTCCTCTGCTGAGAAGGAGGCGAACAGGACAGTTCTCCGGGGCTGCGCTCCCTTGAAGGCCTGTGCCACTTGCAGCAGCGCTGAGGTTCCCGAGGCATTGTCATCCGCTCCGAACCCAACCCGTGCGCGCTTTCCAACACCAATGTGATCGTAGTGGGCTCCTACAACGACGACCTCTTCGCTTAGCTCAGGGTCGCTACCCGGTAGAAGCGCGACGATGTTGTTCAACACGAGATCGCTCTCCACGGTGGCTGAATTCAGGGTCACGACACGCCCATCCGGCCGCAGTCTGGCGGGCTTGCCCGAGCGGTCGACGCGTTCGGCCAGTGCGCCGATGTCCTTTCCACAGAGAGCTTCGGCACAGGCCGCGCTGATCTCCAGGGCGGGCAGCGGTGCGTCACGCCAGCGGTCGGTGTCGGGTGGATTGAACGAAGCGTACGTGTAGCGGTAACTCAGCGGAGCGCTAGTTGGCGGAGCGCCACCCTTCTTGTCGCGCCGCTCGGGGAAGGGGCGGCGCATGATCAACACCCCGACTGCGCCGCGCTCCTCGAGGGCCGCGACTTTGTTCCAGACAGAAGCCAGCGCTGTGATTTCCGGCCCCTTGAACTTTCGTTTGTGGTTCGGCTCGCCTTCGATGATCAGGGCAATCTTGCCCTCCAGGTCGAGCCCGTTGAGATCGTCGTAGCCGTCCTTCTTGGCTCGGATCCCAAAACCGGCGAACACCAGCTCTCCGCTGCACTCCCCGCCACAGCGGGGCAGCGGAACAAAGTCGGCCCCATACTCGAAAACCTGCTCTGCGTCGCCACGAGCCAGTATCAATGCGCAGTTCTTGGCATCGGGCCGCGTGTGTGGGACTCCCCGACGGTCGCTATCGACTTCAACTCGGAAGGGGCGCAGGAAGGTGCCGCCCTGCGGGTGGGTGGACCATGCGGGAACGGGCTCGTCTTTAGCCACGCGCTTCCAAACATCTTCGTTGTCCTGAGCCACGGTAAACCCAGCGGATCGGAACTTGTCGCAGATGTACTCGGCGGCCAAGGTTTGCCCCACGCTGGGAGAATCGCGTCCCTCGAGCTCCGGGGAGGCCAAGAAGGCCACGTGGCCCTGAATGGCCTTCTTCTCGATCACCCCCAAGGCCCCCGTCGGCGGTGCCTGAGCAGCCTGCACCGCCGATGCTGTCAGCGAACCGAGCACTAGCGCGACTGCGAACATGGGGCTGCAACGGTGGCTCTGGGGTTCCGGTCGACAGGAGCCAGGCTCAACTCCCAGACGATTTGCTAGCGAAGATCGACTCATCGACTTGGGAGCATAGCGACTGCGGAAGCCCAAATCCCGCCTGATGGACAGCGCTCAGGGCCGCCGGCAGGGGCGTTCGACCTACGCGATACGGGTCAAGGAGGCTCCTGCGGCCTCCACGGCGGCCAGGAGACGGTCGTAGCTAACGGGTTTAGCTAGAAAACCGTCCATCCCAGCGTCCCGACAGCGCTGTTCTCCACCTTCAAAGGCCCCCGCGGTCACGGCCAGGATGGAGACTCGCGCACTGCCGCGCGTGCGCTCGATGGCCCGGATCTTGCGAGTCGCTTCAAATCCGTCCATGCCCGGCATCTGTACGTCCATCAGGACCACATCGAAGGCGCCGGCCTCGAAAGCCCGCAGGGCTTGGGCTCCGCCTTCCGCCTGCTCGGCAGTGTGACCCGCGCGCTCCACGACCACGCTGGCAAGCCTGCGATTGACGACATTGTCGTCCACCACAAGCACACGCAGGGGCTCGGAGGAGGGGCTCGGCGGTGTGTCGACTTCCGATGTGATCTCCGTGAGGGGCAGGGTCAGGGTCACAGCGAGACCCTCCTTCTCGCGGCCCTGCAGAGTCAATCGGCCACCCATCATTTTGGCCAGTCGCGAGGAGATGGCCAGACCCAGCCCTGTTCCTCCGTGTGACCGGGTCGTGGATCCGTCCGCCTGGCGGAACGGTTCCAACCACTGATCCGAGTGGGCACCCTGCAAGCCAGGACCCGTATCCAGGACTTCGAACAGGATCCCCTCTCCCGAGGTGTCCGCCCCAAGGCGACAAATGATCTCGCCCTTGTCTGTAAATTTGACCGCGTTATCGAGCAGCTGACCAATGATCTGTCCCACTCGAGCGCGATCGCCCATGCGCATGGGCTCCCACTCGGTCGCCACGTCACAGGTCAAACGCAGGCCCTTGCTCAGTGCCCTCAAGCGAGCCCTGTCGACGTACTCGGAGAATACCTCCAGCAGGTCGAAGCTCTCCTGCTCCAACTGAACGGCATCGTTTTCGATGACCGACCAGTCCAAAACCCCGCGCACCAGGTGCAGCATTTCCTGGCCCGAGTGCTGCACATCGTGCAGCAGATCCAAAGTCTCTCCAGGCTTGGAGTCACGCGCCAAGAGATCGGCGATGCCTAGGATTCCATTCAATGGAGTGCAGAGCTCGTGGCTCATGTTGGCCAGGAACTCCTTGCGCGCCTGCTCGGCGGCTTGCGCACGGTCGAGCGCCACGGTCAGGTTGGCTAACGCCGTGTCCTTCTCTGCGCCAATCTTGACCAGCTCGCGGTTGCGGGCCTTCAGGCTATCCTGGGTATCACGCACACTGACGCGCATGTGATCCAGGGTTCCGGCCAGGCGCCCCAACTCGGCCGCACCGACCTGGGGCACGGGTGTCTGGAAATCACCGTCTGAAAGTCCCCGGGTCCGTGCATCGAGCACCTCCAGGGGGCGTCCCAGGTGCCGACGCAGGAGGCCGGCCAAGATCCCGGCCAACAGGGCGAAACTTCCCAGTCCAACCCACAGGATTTCCTTGGCACGTTGGCTCAGGATGGCCTGGGTCTGGGCCGTGGAAAGGGCCAGGTGCAAGGTCCCGAAGTAGAGCGGCTCCCGACCCGGAATCTGCAGTTCAATCGGGGCACTGTGGTGGCTGGCATCGAGCGCCAGGTTGCCCAAGTTGCCCACCTCGGAGAGGACTTCTCCGTCGCGCAAGATTCGAACGTAGAGCACCTCCTCATCCTGTCCCAGGAGCTCCACAAACGTGTCCACAGCCGCATAGTCATTGCCCGACAGCGGCTCTAGGCAGGAGGAGGCTCCTGAATTGACCAGGTGCTCCCCTAGGCGGTACAGGCTCTGATCCATCAACTGACGGTCTTCCCGGAACGACTGGTACCCCATCACACACGACACGCCGGCCACGATGGCCAGGGTCGCGCCGATGAGGCGCCAGGCGAGGGGGAGACCGTGTCGCGACATTACTTCTGCTGTGCGGTGAGCATGCCGGCCGTCGAAGTCGGAGAGCCGAAGCGCTTGGAGACCTTCATCCCTCGGCGCACGAAGTTGTACTCGCGATCCCGTGCGGGCACGAATCGGTCCACTCCGAAGGCGGCCAGAGCCTCAGGATTTTCCATCTGAACCAGAGTCTGCTTGAGAGCAGCCGCCACGTCAGCGTCCAGACCCGCCCGCGCGATCCAGGGCTTGGTTACGTTTTCGAACGAATGAACCACGACGAGGGAACCGTCGCTGTTCATCTTCTTGAACGTGCCTTCCTTGAGGGAACCCGCATCAAAGTCGCCGTGCTGCACGGCACCGGCAACCTTGTCGTGCCGTCCAAGGAACTCGTACTTGCTGAAGTCCTCGGCGGTGAGCCCGGCGTTGACCAGTTGCTCCTGAGCCAAGTAGCGACCGATCGTAGAGTTTTCGTCGCCAAAGGCGAAACTCTTGCCCGCCAGGTCGGCGAGGCTCTTGATGCCGCTGTCTTTGTGGGCGACGATCAATCCGTTGAAGCGTGTCTTGCCCTTCTTCTGCTCCATCGCGAGCAGTTGGATGTTCTTGTTGCTGCGCTTTGAGAGCACATACGAGGCCGGACCGAAGCGCACGAAGTCCACCTTGCCGGTAGCGAGAGCCTCAATGCCCTCCTCATACGTACGGAAAATGCGCAGTTCCACCTCGACGTCGCGGCCCAGGATCTTGCCGGCGTCGTCCTGAACGGCTTCCAGCATGGGCATGAACTTGCGGTACATGACCGTAGCCTTGTCCGATTGGTACAGGCCAAAGCTCAGCTGAACCGGATCGCTGACTTCGGGTTGCGGGTCCTGGGTTTGGATTTGCGGCGCGGGGCCCTGGAGGGCCGGGCACAGGCAGAGGAGTAGGTTGGCGAACATCGAATTGGGTGGGTAGCTGGTAGAAAGGGAACGTTCCCTCTTCGATCAGGACCCTGACCCAGCTTGAGCGCCGTCTGACGGCCCGCAGCGCTTCGCGGGAAATGGGTCCCAAACCGCCGCCCCAGCCCCCTGGGCCCCATTGGGCCGTCTCGAATCGAGATCGCCTCGATCCCAAATTCGCCCCTGACTACGAACGGGTGGATGCGAAACCGTCGGGATGGCCGCGCTTGAAGCGCCACGCATCCTCGATGATCGCGGTCAAATCCGCGCGTTTCGGCGTCCAGCCCAAGACCGAGCCGGCGCGCGTGCCACCGCTCACGAGCCGGGCCGGATCGCCCTCCCGGGGCTCAACAACCGTCACGGGAATGGCGTGCCCGGTCACGGCGCGCGCAGCTTCGATGATCTCGAGCACGGAAAAACCCTGGCCTGTGCCCAGATTGCAACTCAGCGATTCGATGCCGCTTTGCAAGAGAGCGACGGCGTCCAGGTGCGCCTGGGCCAGGTCACAGACATGAATGTAATCGCGAATGCAGGTGCCGTCCGGAGTGGGGTAATCCTGACCGAAGATCTTCAGCTCCTTTCTCTGCCCCAAAGCCACCTCAAGCACCAAGGGGATCAGGTGCGTCTCGGGAACGTGCACCTCGCCCAGGCTGCCGTCCGGCAGGGCCCCCGCGGCGTTGAAGTAGCGCAGGCACACGTTGCGCATGCCGTGGGCACGCTGGAAGCTGGCCAGGATTTGCTCCACAACCAACTTGGTGGCCCCATAGGGCGTGATCGGGGCCTGGGGTGCATCGTCCGGAATCGGCACCACCTCGGGCTGGCCATAGGTGGCACAGGTGGAGGAGAAGACCACATCGCGTACTCCCGCGCGCTGCAATTCGCGTAGGAGGTTGAGGGAATTCACGACGTTGGCCTGGTAGTAGAGTCCCGGATGGGTGACGGACTCGCCCACGTAGGTCTTGCCAGCGAAGTGCATCGCGGCCACCGGCTTGTAGCGCTTCAACGTGTTCGCGATGGCGCCACAGTCTGCCAGGTCCGCCTCGACAAACTCTCCTTGAACGGCCTCCCGGTGACCCGTCGAAAGGTCGTCAAAGGTGATGGTCTCCACGCCTTGTTGCCTGAGCAACTGCACCGCGTGACTGCCGATATACCCGGCGCCGCCAACGACGAGAACCGGACCTTGGGGCGTGGGTAACTGGGCCATGCGGGGGAGTGTACAGCCAGCGATCCGTGGAAGCCTCCCTTGCTGCCCAGTCGGGGTTTTGAGGCGGCCCGACGCGCCCGCAAATTCAACCCTTGTGAACTGACTGGGTTTGGTGTGCTTTCATTCCGCGAATTGCCCCCAGCTTCAACGAAAACGGGCTGGCGGCCAGCAGCCCCCCCTCCTCACGCAGCGGGGCCCGACTGGTGGTCTCGAACGTCCGCAGACGAGGCCAAAGGAAGGAATGCTGTTTGTGGTTAGGTCCACGGAACCCAGTCAGTTCTCAACTCTTGCTCCAAGGTGGGACAAGTCGTTCCAGAATCCAGGCCAGGACTTGGCCACGCAGCCGGAATCTCGAATCCTGAGCCCCTCGAACCCCATCCCCAGCAAGCCAAACGCGAAAGCCATGCGATGATCCCCGCGGGGATCCAGATCGGTGACGCGCCTGGGATCGGCCCCCCCGCTGGGAGGAGACTCCACCGACAACCAGTCGGGACCCCGGCGGACTCCCCAGCCAAGTCGTGTCAGGCTCTCGACCAGACCGCTCAATCGCGGGCTCTCCTTGCCATCCAGGGTGCCCAGGCCACTCAGTCTGCTGGGCTCTCCAGAATGCAGACAGGCTAGGGCCGCGACCACAGCCAGGACGGGTGCGAGATCGGGTTCCCCCTGCAGGTCGAGGCTTGCCCCCCTGCGCGGATGTCCACCGGCAATCAACCCCGAGGGCTCACTGACGGCCCGACATCCGAAGGCGCGCAGATGCTCCATGACCCGCACGTCCCCCTGGTCGGAGGATGAATCAAGACCGGGAACGCACACCGTTCCCCCACTCACACAGCCGGCGGCCAAAGCCACCGCTGCAGCCGAAGCGTCGGGCTCGACCCGCACCACTCCCACGGGTGCCACGAGCTCACCCCGAACTTCGAAAATCTTCCCAGTCTGGACAACCTGCACGCCAAAGGTCGCTAAGACGGCTTGGGTCAAGCGCACATAGGGCAGGCTGGGGATGGCCCCATGGACCGTCAAGACTCCCGTGCCGCGCCGGGCTAGCGCGAACAACAGGGCGCTGAGCTCCTGACTCGATTGGGGGTCGCGCAGGATGAGCTGCTCAGGGCAATCCACTGGCTGACAGCTCAAGGGCCAACTACCGGTCACTCCCTTCGGCGTCACCGGCCTGGCGCCTGCGTCACGTAGCGCCCGAACGAGTGGGGCACTCGAACGGTGAACCAGTGTCCCTTGCGGGACGATGCGAAAGGGACTCTCGGCTGCACCACTGAGCGCCAGGCACCCGGACAACAAGCGCGCTGCAGTGCCCGATTCTCCAACGGACAAGATGCGCTGCACCTGAGCCGAGGTTTGCCCGTCGGTCGGCCTTCCGGGATAGGAGCCCTCTGACCCCCATTTCGCACCGGCAAGAGTTCGCAGCGCACCCAGCAGGGACGCCACATCCTGATTCTCCGGCAGGCCGTCCACCTGGCTGACTCCTGAAGCCAGGAAAGCGCCTAGCAATTGGCGCTGGGCGAGGGACTTCGATCCGGGGACAGCCAAGCTCCCCGCAGCGGGCCGCCCAGGATGCACCGTCACCAGGGCGCTCTCCGAATCGTTGGCCGCGGGCTCCATAGCTCCGGATTGTAGTCCCCGCGCAGGCCTGACATACTCCCCCGCCACACATCTCACAGGCCTCCTAGCTCCAACCATGTCCAACGACTCGATTTACCTAGGCCGCGATGACGCGCCGCCCGGCTTGCAACAGATCGCCAGCGGCAAGGTCCGCGACATCTACGCGATTGACACAGAGCGCCTGCTATTCGTCACGACCGATCGCATCTCGGCCTTCGATGTGGTCATGGAGGATGGCGTTCCCCATAAGGGTCACGTACTGACGTCCATCGCTCAGCACTGGTTCCTGCATACAGAGGACATTCTACCCAATCACTTCTTGGGAACGGATCTGTCCGAGGTGCCGGGTCTGGACAACCAATGGCGCGAGCGCCTGCAGGGACGCAGCATGGTCGTCCGGCGCTGCGAACCCGATCCGATTGAGTGGGTCGTGCGCGGACACATCGCCGGATCGGGCTGGAAGGAATATCAGAGGGCTGGCAGCGTCTGCGGAATCCCCTTGCCCGAGGGCCTGCAATTGGCGCAAGAGCTCCCCGAGCCGATCCTGACACCCACCACCAAGTTGGAGGCGCACGACCGCCCCCTCTCTCCCGCCGAAGCCGCGGAACTCGTAGGCGAGGAGCGCTATCGCCATGGAGAAGCCGTTGTCATGGCCCTCTTCGAACGCGGCACCACAGAACTCGCTCAACTCGGTATTCGCCTGGCGGACACCAAGTTCGAGCTGGGGACATGCAACGGCCAGACCTTGCTGATTGACGAGGCTCTCACTCCCGACTCCTCCCGTTTCTGGGCGGAAGACCTCTACAAGGTAGGCATCAGTCCCCCGAGTTATGACAAGCAGATCCTGCGCGACTACCTCGAGACATTGAACTGGAACAAGGAATATCCCCCTCCGCAGCTCGACCCTGCGGTACTCGCCAAGGTGGGTTCGAGCTACCTCGAAATCTGCCAGCTGATCACCGGCTCCTCACCCCTGGAGGTGACCTCGTGAAAGTCGCCCTCTTGATGGGATCGGACTCGGACCTGAAACGGCTGGAGCCCTGCCTCGCGGTTCTAGCCAAGCTTGAGATCCCCTGCCTGGCCAGGGTGCTTTCCGCTCACCGCACGCCCGAAGCCTTGGCCGCCTTTGTACAGGACGACGCACCTGCCCAGGATGTGCGCGTGTTCATCTGCGCCGCTGGGGGGGCGGCCCACCTGGCCGGGGTCGTGGCCGCACACACCAACCTGCCCGTACTCGGAATCCCCATGGACAACCCGCCCCTGGGAGGACTCGATGCCTTGCTGGCCACGGTCCAGATGCCCGGAGGAGTTCCAGTGGCCACCTTGGGCGCAGGCGCCGGTGGACCTGTCAACGCCGCACTCCACGCCGCTCGAATTCTGGCCCTCTCGGATGAGGACCTGTCGGAGCGCGTCGAAGCGTATCGCAAGGAGCAAGTGGCGGCCGTGGAAGCCAAGGATGCCAAGCTGCAAGCACGTCTGCGCGAGTCAACGCAGGGGGCCGCAGGGGCGTGAGTGCCCAGGCCCACGTCGAGACCCTGCGCTGGGAAGGGCAATGTCCGGGTTACGTGTCGATGGTCGAGCAGACCCTGCTGCCTGGACAGCATGTACAGCTCGAAGTGCGGACCGTCCCGGAGATGGTAAACGCCATCTATCGCTTGGCTGTACGGGGGGCGCCGGCCATTGGCGTGGCCGCAGCTTTTGGCGTCTTGCTGGGGGTACAGGACCAGGGAGCATTGAACCGGGAAGAGTTCCAGAAGCACACCCTGCTGGTTTGCGATGAACTGGCGACCGCGAGGCCCACGGCTGTCAATCTCTTTTGGGCCCTCAATCGCATGCGCCAGCGGCTGGCACTCGATTTTGAGCAGGGTCTGGACGTGGCGGGCCTGATCGCTGGGCTGTTTGAGGAGGCACACGAGATTTTCACTTCCGACCGCGCCACGTGTCGGCGCATGGGAGAGATCGGTGCGGAACTCATTGCGGACGGTCAGTCTCTTCTGACCCACTGCAACGCTGGCGCCCTGGCGACAGCAGGCATGGGAACAGCCCTCGCCCCGATGTACGTCGCAGCCGAGCAGGGCAAGCAGTTGCACGTGTACGCCGACGAGACGCGGCCGCTGCTCCAGGGGGCGCGCATCACAGCCTGGGAACTCATGCAGGCCGGCATCCCCGTGACCCTGATCACCGACAGCATGGCTGCGCGGGTCATGCAGGAGGGCAAGGTGGATGCGGTCTTCGTGGGTTCCGATCGCATTGCAGCCAATGGGGATGTGTGCAACAAAATCGGCACCTACGGAGTGGCCCTCTCGGCCCAGGCCCATGGCATCCCGTTCTACGTCGTGGCTCCCCTATCCACGATTGATCCCAGTCTCTCGGATGGCTCCAAGATCCCCATCGAAGAACGACCCGCCGCCGAGATTACGGAGGGCCTGGGTCGCCTCACCGCTCCGGCCGGGGTGGACACCTACAACCCGGCCTTCGATGTGACGCCCGCTCGATTGGTGACCGGCCTGATCACCGAAGTCGGGCTGCTCACGGCTCCCGATGCCGCGTCTATCCAGTCGGCGCTGACCCGCGCCTAGGGCAAGGGCTGCCGACGGGGCCTGGGGCGCTTATCAATCTGAGACTCCCGCGGCAAAAGCCCCCAATATGTAAGGATTCTGAGTGTTGTGGTACGCTTGCGGGGTCTCTCTCCCTTTCGGCCAGTCTCGGCTTTTTAGAACAAGCCCAAACCCCCCGCAAACCCATGAAGTCACTCCTCCTGCCCGCCAGTCTGCTAGGCCTGTGCTCGCTGGCCCAAGCTCAGGGCAACCTGCTGCAACTCCAAACCAACATGGCGTTTGGCCTGCAGAGCAGCCAGATCGTCACTCTCGACGGGACCTTCGTGCCCGGCCAGACGTTGGTAACGGATTTGGACCTGGCCGGCATGCCGGTCACCCTCGAACTCGCTCCCTTCTCCATCCGTGACGCGGCCTTTTCATTGAAGGTGGCGGGCGCCAATGGCGAGCGCTTCGTCGATCCGGGCGACTTTCGCACCATGCGCGGAGCGGTTCTGGAAGATCCTGGAAGCATTGTGGCCGGCTCCCTGCTCGACGACGGACTCTATGCGCGCATCAGCCTGACGAGTGGCGATGACTACTGGCTTGAGCCTCTGGTCGCACGCGTGCCGGGTGCGCAGGCCAACCAGTACGTCCTCTACCACAACGACGATACGGTCAGCCGCGCCGGAACCTGCGGCGCCGACAGACTGGCCGACAATAACCCCAAGTTCGTGCCTCCGCCCAGTGGAGACACCTACACCATGGGCATGCACTACACCGCCGATTTGGGCGTGGACTGCGACTACCGTTTCTTCCAGAAGTGGGGCAGCAAGGGTGCCGTCAAGAACCGCGTCGAACTGGTGATCAACACCATGGATGTTGAGTATCAGCGCGATGGGAACATCACCCATCGCATCACCCAGATCATCGTGAGGACCGCTCAGGGGCCCTACACCCAGACGGATCCTAGCGCTCTCTTGAACCAGTTCCGCAGCGAGTGGAACAACAACCAGAAGAGCGTCAAGCGTGATGTGGCGCACCTCTTCACGGGTAAGAACCTCGATGGCAGCGTCATCGGGATTGCCTACGTAGGGGTGATCTGCAACAAGAACTCCGGATACGGCCTCGTGCAATCTGACTGCTGTGGCTCGCTGTCCTGTTCTGCAGACCTTTCGGCCCACGAGCTCGGACACAACTGGAACCTCGGCCACTGCAGTTGCAGCGGATACACCATGAACTCCAGCCTGACCTGCGCCAACCGCTTCCACCCCAGCAGCAGCATTCCCGCCCTCATCTCGTACCGCAACTCGAGGGGTTGCCTCGACAACCCGCTCCCAGGCGACGTGTTGTTTGAGGACGACTTCGAGAGCGGCTCGATGAAGGCCGGGTGGAACTGCTCTACGGCCACGCGCTGCAAGATGCAGAGAGCTTCGGCCTACAACAGCGCCTGGGGTGTTGCCCTGAAGAAAACCGTCACACTGGACCGTGCGGTGAGCACCGTCGGCTACCCAGGGGTCACGATCGTCTGTGCGGAGCGCAGCCAGAACTACGAGGCCACCGAATTCCTCACCCTCGAGTGGTTCGATGGCGCCACGTGGAACACTGCGGATCAGTGGCAGCAGAAGGGCTGGCGTGAACAGTTCACGACCCTCCCCGCTGCAGCTGGCAACAACGCGGCCTTTGCCGTGCGCTTCTCCTGCAACGCAGTCGGCAAGAAAGAGCGCTCCAAGCTGGACAACGTCGTTGTCGTAGGCGGCTGAGCCAAGCAGGCAGGCCTATGACAGGTCCATCTGGAATTCCAACTGGCCACCCGGATTGGGGACTCAAGTGAGCCCCTGGTTCGGGTGCTGCCACATCTGCCCAAGCGGTGGGAACCTCGGGAGCCGCCGCTTCGTCTACCTAGTTCGTACGCCCTCTCATGGGTGACTCCCGTGCACATCCACCACTCCCCAAGCAACTCCCATGGTCAATTTCCCACTCAGGCGCTTCTTGCCCCTTTCCGCCGCTCTAGGCCTGGCCGCCCTGGCCGGAGCCCAAGACAACCTCGTTCACATCCAAGCCAACATGGCCCTGGGCCTGGAAGACAGTGAACTCATTCGCATCCAGCAGCCCATGTCCATTGGAGCGCCGATCCTGCTTAACGTGGATCTCGGCGGCTTGCCCATGACTCTGGATTTGACGCCGAGATCCGTTCGGACCAGCGGATTCCAAGTGGTCACGGTGGATGAGGACGGTGTGGAGACTCCTGTCGAATCCGGACCCGTGCGCACCCTATGGGGCTCTGTGCTCGAAGACCCGGGCAGCCTCGTCTCCGCCAGCTTGATGGATGATGGCCTGTACGCACGCATCAGCCTCTCGAGTGGGGACGACTACTGGCTGCAGCCCATCGCTTCCAAGGTGCACAACGCAGCGCCCAATGACTACCTGCTGTACCACAACGATGACGTGATCGATGTGATCCGCAACTGTGGTAGCGATCTGTTGCCGGATAACGATCCCGTCGCCCAGTCCATCGGCGGTGGCGGCAGCACCTACGGCCCCGGCACCTTCTGGATCTGCGAGATTGCCTGTGACTGCGATGGCAACTACTACAACAAGTACGGCAGCGCAGCCGCCGTGCAAGCTCGCATTGAAGCTGTCATCAATGGATTGAACGTCCAATATCTTCGTGACGTCAATATCCGCCACGACATCAGCTACCTACTGATTCGCACCTCCAACGGACCGTACACATCCACTGACCCCTCGACCCTGCTGAACCAATTCAAGAACGAGTGGGTTTCCAACCAGTCGAGTGTCCAGCGGGACATCGCCCACCTGTTCACGGGCAAGAACCTGAACGGCGGCGTGATCGGAATCGCATGGCTTGGCGTCATCTGCAATAAGTCGCTGGGTTACGGACTTGTGCAGTCGGATTGCTGCGGCTCTTTCGCGTGTACAACGGACCTCTCGGCACACGAATTGGGACACAACTGGAACGCGGGCCACTGCACCTGCAGCGGCTGGACGATGCACCCCTACATCGGCTGTTCCAACCGTTTCAATGCCACGAAGACAATCCCCGGAATCACATCATTCCGCGACAGCCGCAATTGCCTGGACCAGGGTGCGAACGGCACGGTACTGGCCTCCGATGACTTCGAGAGTGGGACCTTGGACCCTCAATGGAACTGTTCAGACGCCCTGCGCTGCCGCATTAAGCGCAAGGCCCAGAACAAGAACAGCACTGGGAAGTGGGGTCTGCAACTGCAAAAGACGGTCGATATCGATCTGGCGGTTAGCACAGTGGGCTACCCGACGATCGACATCTACGTGTCGGAACGCAGCCAGAACTACGAGGCCTCCGAATTCCTGAGCCTGGACTGGTTTGATGGTTCGACGTGGCAGACAGCCGACCAGTGGCAGCAGAAGGGTTGGAGGGATCAGTTGGTCACCCTGCCCGCCGCCGCCGGCAACAACGCCAACTTCCAGTTGCGATTCAGCTGCAACGCCAAGGGCAAGCTCGAGCGCTCCAAGGTGGACGACGTGCTGGTTGTCGGCAACTGACCGTTGCCCATGCCCGCCCTCCGAGCCCTCGGTTCGGAAGGCGGGCCAAGGGCAATCCTCCGAAGCCCCGGCGTGCGGCAGCGCGTCGGGGCTTCTTTCATTCCAGCCCGCTGGGCGTGCCCCCTATTGAGACCGGTTCTGGGTTGAGCCTTCAGGGCGCCACGCCGTGGGACCGATAGGTGACCTGGGCCAATCCCCTCCCTCAATCGAGTACCCCCATGGCAACCCAACCTCCCACCCATTCCGACGAGCCGACCGCGGCGCCGAACAAGAAGGCCAAGCCCACCAAGGCCGACGAAATGACTCCCGAACTCCTGGAGTTCATACGAGCCGTTGATGAGTACAAGCGCGTGCAGGGGCGCCCCTTCCCCTCCTGGGGTGAGGTACTCTCGATCCTGACCGATCTTGGCTACGCCAAGTGGGATGGGCACGGGCCCATCCACTAGAAACGGCGTGTTCCGCGCTGCGGCCTAGTAGATTGGCAGGCGTTCGCAAACAGCAGCCACCTCGCCGCGCAGGCGGGAGGCGCAGGCCTCGTCATCTGGGTGCTCCAGGCGTTCCGCGATAGCCCCAGCTAACCAGGCCATATCCGCTACGACAAGCCCGCGCGTCGTGACAGCTGCCGTGCCAAGTCGAATTCCTGAGGCCTCCATGGGAGGACGCTCGTCAAAAGGAATCAGGTTCTTGTTGCAAGTGATGTCGATCGAGTGCAGCGCGCTCTCGGCGGCTGCTCCCGAGAGACCGGCCGCATGGACATCCACTAGGAGCAGATGGTTGTCCGTGCCACCCGACACAAGGCGCAGGCCATGGGATAGCAGAGCCTCTGCCAGGGCTGTCGCGTTGGCCACCACCTGCCCTTGGTACTCGGCGAAGCTGGGTTGTGCAGCTTCCCGCAATGCGATGGCCTTGGCCGCGATCACGTGCATCAACGGCCCCCCCTGGCCGCCTGGAAAGATCGTACTGTTGAGCTTCTTGAGCCAGTCCAGGCTGTCGGTCAGGATCATGCCACCGCGCGGACCTCGCAGTGTCTTGTGCGTCGTGAGCGTCACAACGTCTGCGTGGGGAATCGGGGAGGCGTGCACACCCGCCGCGACAAGGCCCGCGATGTGCGCCATGTCCACCATGAGACTGGCGCCCACTTCCTTCGCGATGGCCGCAAAACCCTCAAAATCGATGCTGCGTGGGTAGGCCGAGGCGCCCGCCAGCAGCACGCGCGGTTGGAACTCACGCGCCAGCGCGGCGACCTGCTGCAGGTCAATGCGCTCCGTGTCCCGGTCCACCCCATAGCCCTTGAAGTCGTAGAACACGCCTGAAAAATTCTTCGGGTGACCGTGGGAGAGGTGACCACCGTGATCGAGATCCATAGCCAGGACCCGATCCCCGGGTTCGCACATGGCCATCAGGGCGCCCATGTTGGCTTGGGTCCCGCTGTGGGGTTGCACGTTGGCGTAGCCGACGTTGAAAACGCTCTTGGCTCGCTGGCGAGCTAGGTTTTCCACATCATCCACGTGCTCGCAGCCGCCGTAGTAGCGGCGCCCGGGGTAACCCTCGGCGTACTTGTTGGTGAGCGCCGTCCCCATGGCAGCAATCACCTCAGGCGAGGCGTGGTTCTCCGAGGCGATCAACTCCAACTGATCCTCTTGGCGCTGGCATTCGGCGTCGATCGCGTCCCAGACTTCCCGATCCGTCCGTTCCCCCGCTTGGGAGCCAAACCCGGCACTCAACGGATCACCTCTTCCGTGTTGCTGGCCAGTTCCTCGGCCTGCAGCAGTTCGGCCGCCCCGAGGGGTGCGACGCGTTGGTTGGATTCGTAGATCCCGGCAGCGTCCGGATCCAAGGCCCCGTCTTCACTCCACGCGAAGAACGGCCCACTGAGTTGACCCGCCACAAAATCGCCGAACATGCGTCGCTTGCCGTTCTCATACCAGCGCTGTGTCAGGCCGTGCAGTTCACCCTGCGCATAGAAGGCGACTTCAAACGGCGAACCGTCGAGGAACCAGGCTCTCTTTGCCCCTTCGGGGATGCCTGCGACAAAAGTCGTCTGCAGCCGCAATTTGCCGTTGGGGTGCCACTCGAGCCACTCCCCCACCTGCGCGTCCATCTCGAACGATCCCTGGGATTGGAGCTCGCCATTGGCGTACCACCCCTTCGCCACGCCCTCTTTCAAGCCGTTGTCAAACTCAAGCGAGTTGAGCTTGGCGCCGCCTTCGAAGTACTTGGTTTCCGTGCCTTGCTTCAACCCGTTGACGAATACCGATTCTGCTTGCAGAGCCCCACTCTCGTAGTAGATCACGCTCTTGCCGTTCGCTTGCCCATCCTTGAATTCGATCGATGAGCGTGGCTTGCCGGATGGGTAGAATGCCTCGAGCAACACTTGCGAACCCGCCACAAACATCGCTTTCTCCTGGACCTCGCCGGTTTCGTGGTAACTCAGCCACTCTCCATCCCGCTGGTCTGCTCGGTAGTTGCCGGTGGAATGCACCTGACCACTCGGGTACCACTCCTTGTATTCACCCTGCATGAGCCCTGCGGCGTAGTTCACCTCACTCTTGTCCCTGCCATCCTGGTGCCACTCCTTCCACAGGCCCTGCTCCAGACCTTCATCTGAGTAGGTGCCGCGCTTGGCTACCTGACCGTTGGGGTGGAACTCGGAGTACTCACCCACGAACTTCCCGTAGCGAGTTGTTCCCTGGGTCTTGGGCATGGACTGCGCCTCATCCCAGAAGGTCTGCGCTGGGCGCAGTCCGGATGCGTCGCCCGAACCGGTCTCAGAATCGCCACAGCCGGCGATCGAGCCGAACAGGCCCAGAAAAAGCAACGCGGGAACGCGCGGTGTCAAGCGGTGTACGGAGATCATGGGGCGTGAAGCGATGGATGCTGAATCAGGAGGAGTCATCGTTACGGATACGGTTCAGGTCTGTCCCGCGAGATCCTACCTTGGGAATTCCGAGGATTCTGCCCTGGCCTTCGAACCCGACCAACGACTTGGGTGGCATCCCGTAGGGATCGTGGCCCGCAGCCGTTGAGCCCGGTAGGATCCAGCAGTACTCAACGCCCCCTGCCCCAAATTGATGGACTCAACCCGCTACAGCCAGGCCTCGCCGCGCTGCGACCCAATCGCCGAGGCAAGCTTGCCCGCCGAACTGCCCGCCGAACGGTTCGCCATTTGGGCCGCTGTCCTACTGGCTACCTGTCTGTCCAGCTGTGGCCCCTCGCAGCCGTCGTCCCCCAACGTGCTGCTCGTCACGCTCGATACGACGCGACCGGATTATTTCTCGTGCTACGGGGGCACGAATCGCACACCCGGTTTTGACGCCTTGGCGCGCTCAGGCGTGCGCTTCGAGTCGGCACTGTCCACCTCGGCCGTGACACCCGTTTCTCACGCCAGCATCCTGACTGGGTTGAATCCGTACGACCACGGTTTGCGAGTCCTGTCGGCTGCCAGCGGGTTCCGCCTGCCCACATCGAGCACCACACTCGCCGGGTACTTGAAGAGCGCCGGTTACGCCACCGGGGCAGTCCACTCTGCGTTCCCGGTTTCGAGTTACTTCGGATTCAACCAGGACTTTGACCGCTTCGAAAGCTTTGACGGCACGATGGATGTCGGCAACGGAAAGACCGTCTGGAATCTCGACGACCTGCAACGCCGATCCGATGCCACAACAGCCCTGGCCCTCGAAGTGATTGACGACCTGCGATCCGGAGGCCGCCCGTTCTTCCTGTGGGTCCACTATTGGGATCCCCACGATCCCACGGTCCTGCCTCCAGACGAATGGTTGAGCGGAATCGGGGGCAGCTCGGCTGGAGGCTCCGCCTCGGCCCAGTACGAACAGGTCTATTCAGCGGAAGTGCGCTATATGGACCGTCAATTCCAAGGGCTGATGGATGGTTTGGAGAGGAATGGATTGCGCGAAACCACTCTGATCGCATTGACGGCCGACCACGGCCAGGGCCTAGCGGATGGGCACAAGCGACACGGTTGGGCCGCGCACCGCATGACCTACCAGGAACAGATTCACGTGCCCCTGATCTTTGCAGGCCCCGGATTGCCCGTGGGCGACTCCCAATCCGCCCTGGCCAGCACAGTCGACATCGTGCCGACCCTACTCGACCTGGTAGGCATCGCCGAACTACATCCCAGCCAGCTCGATCTGGACGGCCGCAGTCTACGCCCCTTGTGGGAGGGACAGAGCCTGCCGCCGGCAATTGCCTACGCCGATCAGATCAATGGCTACGACTTCAACGCCAAGATGGTCGAGCAACGACCGGACGCAGCCTTTCTCTTCACCGTGTGCGATGGAACTTGGAAGCTCATCTGGCGCCCACACATGCCTGCCCGTTCGGAGTTGTTCAACCTCGAGGAAGATCCCCTCGAAACCGTCAACCGCATTGGTTCCGAGCGCGCCACATACCTGCGGCTGATGGCGGACCTCGCCGAACGGCGCCCATGGGTTCTGACACACTTCCCCGACGATGGCAGCGGCGGGGCCGTGGGGGTAGGAGAAGCACTCAGCGCGCTTGGATACTCCGGCTCGGGAGACGAAGGAGACACGGGACTCGTCTGGCGCTGGATCTGCCCCGAACACACTGAGTACTCCCTGCCCCACCCCCTGCCCGCCAATTCCGCCAGCACCCACGGCGAGGACGGCTGTCAGCGGCTGCTGGTCCCGGTGTGTGACTGGAGCTCGCTGGGCAAGCCGGCGCCGCGATAGACGCGGCTTGCCCCGGGTGCCTACCAACAGAAGTCGTTGACCAACCGCGGCGTACCCCGGTCTCCCGCACCAAAGTAGGTCGTCGACGAGCACCAATCCCAACCGTCGTCGTTGTTGCCGCTCAGCTCCTGGGTAGGCTGCAACACAGCGGAGCGTCCCGCCTGATCCGGCCAGTTGACCCCGTTGTCGTAGGCGATGCCATCCACGAGGACCCCGGCAGGAGTCGACAGATAGATCTCGTCTGCCGAATTAGAGAGCACCAGTCCCTTATAGACGGCATCCACCGTGACGCCCCCATTGGTGGTCTTGTCTGCGTTCACGCCGAGCACCACGCGGGCACCCGGCTGAATCACGATGCCCGCCCCCTGATTGTCGAGCACAGCCAGATCACTGCCCGCATCGGATAGCACCCAACCTTCCATATCCAATGGGACGGAACTGCGGTTGTAGACCTCAAACCACTCCCCCGCGGAATCCGCTACAGCCTGGGGATCCTTGTGGAACTCGGTGATGACCAGGGCGCCAGCCGGGAAGGGACTGAGCACGCTGGACTGCGCCGGCGGCTGCGGAACGCGTCCGCTGACTGATGCCGCACTCCAGGGCGCCCCCCGCTGCCAGGCCACGACGCGCAGGTCCAACCCCAGGCTGAGGGCGGCGGGTGGCAACGACCAGCTCCCCACGCCCTGGCCATCCAGGGCCACAACAGGACCCAGCCGGCCGCGCAACCCACTCAAGCACGGGGCCCAGGGAAGCAGCGGGCCGGTGGCCGAGACAAGCACGAGGCAAGCACGACCGTGTGCACGTTCTGCACCGCCGGCGACCCCAAAATTCCAGGGGCCAGAGACTTGGCCCTGCCCGAGTCCAGGTGAGACAAAGAGCTGGGGCACCCGCAAGCCAGGGGGGGCGCAGGGATCCGCGCCGGGGTTCTGGCTGGCGGGTGCGGTGGCCTGGGCGAGGGGACCGAGAAGGGCACCCCCGGCCAACATCAGGGCAAGGGACAGGGGGGCGCTAGGCCGGCACAAAAAGAATACGAATGACATGAAAGACTCCTGGATTGAGTGGTCGGAAGGGCAATCGCCCTTCCACAAGACGCTCAGGACTCGTCCCGGTATCACCCCTTGCGCCGCACTCCCCGGCAGGTACACACTGCAGTCATGAAACGCATTCTCAAGGGCTTCATCCTCGTCACCCTCTCGCTCGTGTTGCTCGTCGGCCTGGGCCTTTCCCTTGTTCCAGATCGCGCGCGCGCGGCGCTGCACGACGCCTCCCAATCAGCTCTGGGCGTGCCCGCCTCGCTCGGAGGTGTGGACGCGTCCTTTGGCGGCTCGCAGATCCACTTGGGGCTTGTGGACTTTGACATCCATAACCCAGCAGGCTTTGAAGGCGCACACCTGCTACACCTCGGCGCGGTCACTTGTGACTTGAACGCTGTCTCGCTGCTGTCCGGCACGGTTGCCGTGGGCGAGTTGTCGGTCGAAGGCCTGCGACTACGGATCGTGCAGGATGGCTCGCGGTCCAATCTGACTCCGCTGCTCATGAAGATCGCAGAGGCCATCCGGACGCCAGGCGCCCCGGAACCTGACCCCGAGGGGCCAACCGAAGAGCCGAGTTCGGGGCCCCGATTGAAGCTGAGTCAACTGACCCTGCGCGGAATCGGTATCGACCTCGAATTGCGTGGGTTCGGCGCCATGGACTTGCAGAAATCCGCAACACTGCCGGACTGGACCCTGCCCCTAGATGAACTGCGCTCGGGTGACGGAGGAGATCCCACCCTCGATGATCTACTGGGCCACCTCCTTCAGCAGATTCACGGACGCGCCTTGGTGGAGGTCGAGAAATACGTACCCTCTGAGCTCATGCCCCTACTGCGTGGCGCATCCACAGAGGATGTGATCCGCAATGGCCTGAGCGATGAACTGAAGAAGGTCCTGCCCGAGGGGTCGATCGATCGCCTGGAAGACCAAGCCAAAGACAAGCTCAGAGGCTTGCTTGACGACCGCTAGGCCTTGACGGCCATCCGGAGCCCTGGAAGGCGCCCCTCAATCCTCACTCCCGTCTGCGGCCTGGCCCGTGTACCCCATGGCTTTGAGACGCTCCCGTGTCTCCGCGTTTTGGCTGGCATCAAAACTCGACGGCAAGGGGCTGCACCCCTCCTGCCAGCGTATCAACTGCGCTTTCAAGCGATTGCGCGCCGCCAGACTTTCGGGTGTGGGAGTACCCAGCAACAGGTTGACCTGCTCCTGCGGATCCCGATCGAGGTTGAACAGCTCCTCAATCTGGTTGTAGGGCGAAAGCGCGTACTTCCAAGGCCCCCTGCGCACACACCGGGCCTTGCGCGCGTTCAACCACCCCACCTGGCCGCGTTCGGCGACCCAGGGTTGCGTCGCTTCTGAAAAGACCGGTCCGCGTTTGAATTCACCGTCACCCAATGCGGGGACAAGACTGACTCCCTCGCACCTGAAAGGCAGGTCCAGGTCCAGGAGTTCACAAAGCGTGGGGACCACGTCGATCGTGGATACCGGCGTGCGAACTCGACGCCCCGCATGGCTCCCGTCTGGAAAACGCATGATCAACGGAACGTGCACCGTTGTTTGGTAGACCGCCAACCCGTGATTCCACAGATCACCATGCTCCCAAAACGTCTCGCCGTGATCCGCTGCAACGACAACCAGCGTCTCGTCCAGAAGGCCCCTCACGCGCAGGCCCTCAAGTAGGTCACCCAAGGCCTTGTCCACAAAGCTCATCTCACCGGCGTAGAGGCTGGCCAGGTGCAAGTCTTCGAGGCCGGGTCGATTGGGAACGTTGCCGACCAATGCGCGCAAGGGTCCAAGCAGGCCGGCATTGATGGCTCCTGCGTGACCGAACGCCTGTCCCGTCACGGCCTGTTGCTGAGCACGCACAGCGGCTTCCACTTCGACCATGTCGCTGGAGCGTGCGTCGCCTGGACGGAGAAACGGCTCGGCATAGGGCGCAGGCGGCGCGTAGGGCGCGTGCGTATCGAAGTAGTGGACGAACAAGAACATGGGGTCGTCGCTGTCCAAGACCCGGTCCAGCGTGGCGAGAGCGGCCTGGGTCACTCGGTCCCCCCTGCGTTGGTTCTGATCCGCCCCTCCCGCGCCCACCAGCACGTCGAAGTCCTCATTGAAGTGATCAAATCCTTGGTCGAACTGGAATCGACTCTCGAGTGCGAAGGAGCCCAGGATTCCCGCGGTTTGGAATCCAGCGTCACGCATGATTTCGGCCAGCATGACGTTGTCCCCGTGGACGACAAATCCGTTGCGAGCCACCCCATGGGTGTGGGGCCATGTGCCGGTCATCAATGATGTGTGTGCGGCGAGAGTGGTGGGTGCTGCGCTTGTGGCGGATTCAAAACGCACGCCCTGCGCACACAGCCCATCCAGCGTGGGCGTGCGCGCGCGTTTGTCTCCGTACGCTCCGATCTGGTCCGCGCGGGCCGTGTCGAGACTCACGAGGAGAACATGTCGGATGCCCCCGGGTTCCCGCCCGCCGCACGAGCAAGCAGCCAGGGCCATGAGGCCGGTGGCGAGCAACGATCCACCTCGGGATGAGCGACAACACATCTTGAACAATGCCATAGGGGTTCAAGCTCTCAGAACGGGAAAGCCATTACAACGGGTCAAGGGCAGGGATACTCCGCAGGATGGGCAATGTTGGAGTCGGTGCTCGCTGGTGGAGTCGGGCACGGGCCAACAGTTGGGAAGTTTCCAGTGACAGAAAGGGTGTCTGGGCGCGAGAATACCGGTCTCCCCCTAACGGATCCTACCCATGCTGAATGTCCCTTCTTCTGCCCGCTGCATCCTCGCTGGCCTCTTCCTGACGAGCTCGCTGAGCGCCCCCGTGGAGGCCCAGGTGCTGCGCACTGAACTGGTTGCCGGTGGTTTCTCCCGGCCGGTCCTGCTGACCGCGCCTCCCGGCGACACCGCACGACTCTTCATTGTGGAACAGAACAGCGCGCAGATCAGGATCATCAAGAATGGGGTCACACTCGCGACACCCTTCCTCGATCTGGGGGCCAAGGCCTCAAGCGGCGGTGAGCGTGGGCTGCTTGGTTTGGCCTTTCACCCGAACTACTTCCAGAACGGGCGCTTCTTCGTCAACTTTACCAATGGCCAGGGCAACACACGCGTTCACGAGTACGCCGTATCTGCCAATCCGGATGTGGCTCTGAAGGCCAAGGTGGCGATCATCCAGGACATCCCCCAGCCCTTCGCGAACCACAACGGCGGTTGCCTCGCTTTTGGTGCGGACGGCAAGTTGTACATGGGGACCGGCGACGGGGGATCCGCCAATGACCCTGGAGGTCGGGCCCAAGACTTGAGCGAGCGCCTGGGCAAGATGCTACGCCTCGACGTGGACATCCCGCCCCCGTACGTACCCGCGGACAACCCCTTTGTGGGTCAAACGGGCGTGCGCGAGGAGATCTGGTCCTACGGCCTGCGCAATCCTTGGCGCTTCTCCTTCGACAGCCTTACCGGCGACATGTACATCGGTGACGTGGGCCAAAACGCCTGGGAGGAAATCGACTTTCAGCCTGCGAGCAGCGTCGGTGGTGAGAATTACGGTTGGCGCTGCATGGAAGCTCTCGCCTGCACGGGCCTCTCCGGATGCGATTGCACGGACACGAGCCTGATCCTGCCCATTCGCGAATACGGCCACAACAAGGGCTGCTCGGTGACCGGCGGACATGTCTACCGCGGCCCACTCAGCGCCCTGCAGGGCACGTACTTCTACGGCGATTACTGTTCCGCCCGCATCTGGAGCTTCCGTTACGACGGAACCACGGTCTCGGAATTCAAGGAGCGGACGGCCGAACTGGACCCCCCCGGCGCGGATGCCATCGATGACATCAGCTCCTTCGGGGAGGATGGAGTGGGCAATCTGTACATCGTGGACTACGCCGATGGACAGATCTTCCGTATCACCTCCGATTGCGACTACAGCAACTACTGCAGCACGTCGCCTAACTCAGCTGGGCCAGGCGCCGTCATGGGCTTGACGGGCAGCGTTAGCCTGTCCGACAACAGCCTGACTCTGACCTCCTCGGGCGGTGTGCCGGGTCAGTTCGGCTACTTCCTCTTTGGCGATTCGCCGACAGCCGTGCCCACAGCCGACGGGGTGCGTTGCGTCGGCGGCAACCTCTTCCGACTCCTACCCCCGCAGGCCATCGACGGATTTGGAAACGTCACCAATTCGCTCGATTTCCTCGCCCCGCCCTTCAATGGCGCAGGCCAGGTGTTCGCCGGCACGACCTATTACTTCCAGCACTGGTATCGGGACCCAAGTGGCGGTCCTGCTGGATCCAACTTCTCTGACGGCTTGCAGATTATCTTCTGCCCCTGACAGATCTTCTGGCTCTAGCAGAGAGGGCCTGCCCCGCTCTTAGCCCGCCCGGCCGCGGCTGAGCGCTGTTTGCAGTGCGAGGTTGGATTCGAAGATGGACAGCAAGACGGCGCCCTTCTTGTCGTCAGGAGCCACCGGACTCAATTGCGGAGCCCTGTTCGCCCGGCCACGGCGAGAACGCGCGCGCGCAGGCTCAGTACGATCGGCTACCTCCGCACCTGCCCCGGCTGCTGCCCCCTGGGCAAAAGGGTTGCCTGGTGTGGATTGAGCGAGCAGCGCGTCATAGGCGGCAGCCCGCAGGCTCTGGAGACTGTCCACACTCGCGTCGACATTGCTCGCAATTCCAACGCGCACGAGCACACGCACGCTGACTTCCCCGTTGGAGAAGTCCCACTGTCCGACCTGCGCGCGTATACGTCGAGCCATCCCCTCTGCCGCTTCGCGTTCAGAATGGGGCAATAGCATGCAGAGCAACTCACCCTCTGGATACCCAAGGAGATCCCCCGCCCTCGAGCTGCGCTCCAACAGATTCGACACCCGCCTACGAACTTCATCACCAGATTCCCGCCCGTGAATCGCCTCGAGTTGCTCCAGCCCTTCGAACTGAACCAAGAAGCAAGCGAGTGGTAATTCTTCTCGCTCACAGCGGGCGAACTCAATCGCCATGAGCCCCTCGACCTCTGAGCGGCAGAAGATGCTGCCACCTAGGGGCGCGGTGGCGTTGGAATCGGGGCGTTCTTGGAAGGGGCGCATGGGAGGAGACTCCCAGGAATCGGCATTCCTAGCGGCCCACTTGAGTCGTACCCCCCCTAGCCTGCTACAAGGCCAGGGGGGGCCAGCAGCCACGTATGGGCAGGGTCTATTCCCGGCTCCCCACCAGGAAAGCCACCAGATCACGCAGCTCCACAGGAGTGAGGGCATCCCCCACGTCTTCCGGCATGGAAGACGGGCCCCGCTTGCGGGCCTCGATCTCCGACAGCTCCAGTTCCAGGATCTCCTTCTGAGGCGTTTCGAGCGTAAGCCAGCCATCGTCCTCGGCAACGATGCGGCCGGTGAGGGTCTGCCCGTCGTCGAGCAGCACGAGCCAGTCCTCAAAGCCCTCCGCGATCGTCTCCCCCGGTCGCTTGATCGAGCGCAAGATTTCCAGGGCACTCAAGCGGGAACCCACGCCAGTCAATTCGGGGCCCACCTCCGAGCCACCCTGATCCTCGAAGGCGTGACAACGCAGACACTCCGTCTCGATCTTCCCCAGGAAGACCATGCGGCCCGCGTCCGGGTCGCCGCCCTCAAGCGCCCAGACCCAATCTGCCAAGACTTGATCTGAGCGCGCCTGCGCCTTGCGCAGGCGGTCGAGCGCAAGGTCGAGCGCTGGCGTACTCAACTTTTCAGCCGCCCGCTGCAACTCCAAGGCCAGGGGTCCCACTCCGCTCGTGGCGCACAATCCTTCCAACCACTCCAAGAGGTAACCCTCCAGGCCCCCGGCCCCGGATTCCCCCATGACCTTCAATGCGAGGCGGGCATCGTTGACATCGCCTCCGGCCTGCGCGGATTCATAAGCGGCAACCAGCAACTTCAGGGCACGCTCGGGCTCGCTTGCCGCCAAGGCACGCAACGCAATGATGCGCACCCCTCGGTTGGGTGACTGCGCGGCCATGCGCAAAATGGACTTCATGTTTGGGTGCTCACCATCAAGAGCGCAGAGCAGAGCAGCTTGCTGCACAGCGCCCCCCGGTTCAGGAACCCCCTGCGCCAAGGCGCTGATGACGTCATTCTTCCCGCCGTCCACCGAGCGGCTCAACTTGACCCATGCCGTCCACCGCTGCGGCCCAAAGGCCTGCCGCGCGAGAGCCTGGCTCCCCAGCCTGGCGACCCATGCGCCGGACAGGACCTGGCCCGGCCGATCCACCGGTCGCCATTCGCCCATGACCGAATCGATGGAGTTGGGTTCGTCCCAATTGACGAGCAGCGCCAAGGCCTCGGCCCCCAATTCGTCCGACGCGCAGTTTCTGGACCAATCGCCAATCGCCTGCGCGGAGTCCGGAGTATGCACTCGCCACGCCGCGGCCAAGACTCGACGCGCGAGGCTCGCATCGTCCGATCCGAGCTTGGGCAGAAGTCCGGCCAGGGCGTCCATACCCGCAGCGATTGGCTTGTCGTAGATCGCGCGAACCGCCTCGTTGGAGACCAGGGCATCAGGGTCATCCAGGAAGCGTACGACCCGTGCATCTGCGACTCGGCGTAGAGCCACGACCGCCGCGATTCGAACGGCAAGCCGCGGATCGGAAGCCAGAGCCTCCAGCTCAATGCCTGTAGCCTGGTGAGCCAAGGCCCGCGTAGCCGCATGACGCAACCACGGGTCTTTTTGATCCACGGAGTCGATCAAATCCAAAAGCGCGGGCACGACATCCGCCACTCGATGACCGGCCCGCCCCAGATTTGCCAAGCATTGGGAGGCAAAGAACTGCACTCGGGGCTCTACATCAGAGAGCGCACGCCTGGCAGCCGTCGAGCTCTGCGCCCTAGGCGCTTCCGACAAGACACGCATCCACTGCGCCCTCACCCGGGAATCATCGTCCCGGTGCAGCGAGGCCAACTGCGCCCACACCTGTAGTGCCGATTCACCGCCACGACGCAGCACCTCACCTGCACCCCAAAGCCCGTGCAGGCGGACGAATTCGCCCGTGCCATTTTGATCTTCTTCTGAAACGCTCGGTTGTCCCTGCGCCGCTTGAATCAGCACCTCTAAGCAGTCGTTGGCGCCGTCCGCTGGGAACTCACGAGCCCTGGCGGCAAGTTCCCACTGCGCTTCCAATCGCACGGTTTGATGCCCATGACGGAGCAGGGCGCCGAGCTCCCGTGGGGTCCGGCCATGCATGCCCTCAGCCAAGAGAGATTGCACCTGCTCGCGCACCTCGGAGTGCTCCGACCCCACCGGGTTCACCGCAAACAGTCGGCCCTTGCCCGTCTTGTCCCACCCGTGAACCCAGTCGCTGTAATACATGACACCGTCGTTGCCAATCTGCACATCGGTGGGCAGGCAGTTCCAAAGGAATTTCTCTGCCCCAACCAGCGCGAACCCAGCGCCCCTCTGTTCCAACTGAAACCGGTGCACGCCGCTGAAGCTTGCATCGCCACGGAAGTCGCACAGGAAGAAGGAACCCCTGTACTCGGGCCCCCAGCCCGTTCCGGGGTAGTAGGCAATTCCGGACGGCCCGTCGGCAAAGTTGGTCACGGGCGGCACGATGTAGGCGGGCTGTCCTGCGTGCAACGGCTGCCAAAGCAACTCGGCGTTCCACGGCCCGCGGCTCACAGGGTCCTGAATGTACTGGTAGGCCTGTCGCCAGCCACTGTCCCCTCCTTCAACCACATACACCCAGCGCGCCTTATCACCACCATCAGAGTTGTTGTCACCCGTGAAGAGGTTGCCGTAGGCGTCAAACACGAGGTCTTGCGGGTTGCGCAGCCCCGTCGCGAAGATTTCCAGTCCGGACCCATCTAGTTCGGACCGCAGCACCGCCCCCGCCTGGTGGTGGGCAAGGGTCTTGCCCTCGTGCTCCACGTGGAAGCCGCGGTCCCCGATCGACCAATACAGACGGCCATCTGGCCCGCGCACAAGCCCATGCATGTCGTGACCGGCAAGAGCCGTGTGAACTCCCCATCCGGTGTGCTGCAGCTCGCGTCCATCGGAAACTCGATCTCCATCCGAATCCCATAGGCGCCACATGTCCGGAATGCAGGCGAAGTACACGTCATCGCCCACGGGCAGAATGCCAGCGGCCACTCCAGCCGCAGGATCAGCAAACCCACCGGCGAAAAGAACGGATGAATCGGCCTGACCGTCTCCGTTCCCATCCACCAGGCAAACCACCTGCTCCTGCTCGACGAGGTAATCGCGAGCAAAATTCTCGCCCTCGTGACGACGCATGTAGTCGACCCGATCGGCCACGGTACGCGCCGCAAGTTCGTCCGGTAGCCAATCCATGTGCGAACGCATGTCGGTCACCCCGGAATTCAACCGAAACGTCTGGGCCACAAAAAACCGCATCTGGTGATCGATGGCGAACGCCACGGGGTTGGCGAGTAGAGGCTCAGCGGCGAACAGCGAGAGCTCAAAGCCTTCGGGCACGACCACGGCCGAAAGGGTATCTCGAGCCTCACTCGATGCGGCAGCTACGGGCGGGACGTAAGGGTCTTCCTGACCGCAAGCCAGATCGGTCAGCAGGTAGGAGGAGATCAGCGCGGTAAGCAAGTGGGCCTTCATGGGCGCAGTCTAGCCCTTGCCAACCGCCCTTGCAGCTATGGCCTCAGCGCGGCGCGGCGAGCCAAGAGCAGATCCACCATGCGTCCGTAGCTGGCCACCCCAGCCGTTTGCCCCTGGCTCTTGAGGTACGCGTCGTTCGCACTTGCCGACAAACCCCACAAGACGGTCTGCTTGCTGCGCCAAAATTGAGCCTGACGCGACAGGTCCGAGCGCACCCCCTCTGCAGTCGTGCCCTCCAATTCTCGGGCCCGGCCTAGGTCTGCGCGCGCCAGAGCTGCGCGTGCGTAATCCAGGGCCTGCAATGACCCGGAGTAGCGAACCCTCGCTTGCAGGCTGGCGCGGCACACCAAGTAGGCGATGAAATTTGCCTCATCCTCGCGTGCAAATCCGCGCCCGTGGGCGACTTCGTGGGCGGTAACAAATGCGACCTGAGTGTCTGGCACCTGGGCGTTGACGTGCGCTTCTGCCGTGAAAGGCGAATAGATGCCCGCGATTCCCATACTCGACATGAGAGCCGACGACAGGGGCCTGCGTACGGGAACCGCACGCCCCGCAAGCACCGGGTACCTCTCACCAATCAAGAGCCACGCGGCGTGCAGGCTTGGATCCCCGTCCCATCCGCCGCCCAAGGAAAATCCCACCGCTTGCTCGTCTGGACCGGGGAAGCCCTGCAGACAGGCTGCGCGTTCCGCTTCGGCTTCCTGCGCCAAGGCCATCACCAGGTCCGCCAGCTCCTCAACGGAGCGCGGCTCAACGGTCCAGCCTGCGTGGTGCGCGAAGGGCTGGCGGGCGTGATGAAAGCCCCAGGTCACCTCGAAGCAAAAGAGCCCCAGACCCCCAAGAGCCACGACCCAGGCCAAGCTGCGGCGGACCGCTTTCCCCCACTGCACGGGCCGCCCGACCACGCTGCGTGCGCCCAGGGCGACCCTGAAAAGCTTCAACACTAGGGCCGCTGCAGCGAGCCACAGACTTACCTCTGCGACGGAAAACGGGAGGAATCCGAGGGGTGCCAAGAGGGCCCGGACCAGGGGGAAGAGTCCGCGACAATAAAGGGACTCGGTCCGCGCAGGATGGTCGTGGAAGGCTTGCAAGCCCACGACGGCGATCCCGCCCAGGACAACACCCAGGATGACGAGGCGCCCCAGTCGGCTTGCCCGCTCCTGGCCAACGGCATGGGACCCAGGCGGCTGAGGAGGGGAAAAACTCATGACATCCGAGCACCAGAATGTGCATCAGAGCCCAGGCCTGCGCAAGAATCAACCGTCCCCCCAGGCAGTCACTCCTATCCGAGGTCGTTCTGTCTTTGTCACCCGGGGATCTTCGCCTAGCGCCTACAATGGGGCGTCACGGCATCGGACATCGGCCGGACCTTCCACAGTGCGCCTACTCCACGCGACGCCCAGCCTGCCCCAAATCGTCCCGGCTCGTGCCGGTGCGCTGCGATGCTGGTGTGTTGCGCTCCTCGTCAGTTGCGCATGGGGACAAGCCGCCCATGGCCAGGACTTGCACGCGCCCCGTGCGGGCCTGCCCAACCTGACGGCCAAGCCCGCTCGAACCCAGGTCTCGCCAGTCCACGCGGAACACACCGCGCTGGTCAAGTTCCTGGATGGATCGGGTGTGCGGTTGCAGTCTGGCCGTTTCAGCAGCCCGCATCCGGAAGCCGAAGCGGTTTTCGTCATGCTGGATCAGCTCGGAGTCCAGAGTCGACGCCTCTTTCCGCAATCCGACGCCACACTCGACGCTTGGCGCAACCAGGCGCAAACGAGTTCGGGTCAGGTTCTGCACGACTTGACATTGTTCTATTCCCTGCACCTGCCACAGGACCTCGACCTCGGCCAATTATGCGATGGGCTCAATGCATTCGAGGTGGTGCGCCGAGCCTGGCCGGTGGGGTCCGTGAGTGATCCCGTCGTCACCCTGGTCGCCGGAGCAGGAGACTACTCCGATCAGCAGGGCTATCGCGGGCCGGCCCCCACTGGGGTTGATGCGGACTTTGGCAACACCTACAGCGGCGGGCTCGGCACAGGCATCACTATCGCGGACGTCGAGACAGGTTGGACCGACGACCACGAGGACATCGCCCACAAAGCACTGGGGAACTTCGTTGGGCTTTGCTGCGCACCTTACCCATGGGACCACGGAACTGCCGTGTTGGGCGAGCTTGTAGGAGAGCACCAGAATCTGGGTGTACGCGGTCTGGTCTACGACGCAGACGTTCTGCTCTCCACGCACCAGGGATTGGCTATCAACATTCCGGCTGCCATCACCAACGCCTTGGCGGCCCTGATTCCCGGCGACTTCCTGTTGCTAGAAATCCAGTGCCAGGATGCGCCTCTGGGTCCACACCCCTGCGAGTGGGACGATGCCATCTTTGCCAGCGTGCAATTGGCCACGGCTTCGGGTATTCACGTTTACGCAGCGGCGGGCAACGGCGGTCACGATTTGGATGATCCCAGCTACGGCGGAAAGTTCGACAGATCGGTCCGAGACTCTGGGGCGGTCATTGTGGGCGCCTCGCAAGGAGCCAACTTGACCGCGGCCGGTTTCTCAAATTACGGCAACCGCCTGGACCTGCACGGCTGGGGCAACAACGTCACCAGCGCGGGATACGGGGACCTGTACAACGGCGGTGTGCAATCCACCTACACCGCCCAGTTCAGTGGAACGTCGAGCGCCACTCCCATTGTGCTCGGGGCCGCCGTTCAAATCGCTGGCATCCACACGCAGGTAACGGGATCAGCCATCGATCCTTTGCGCTTGCGAGCTCTGCTTCGGAGCACGGGCACCCCCACCACCAGCGGCCCGCCCATTGGCCCGCGCCCGAATGTGCGGGCAGCGATCGACGCTCTGCGCTTTCCAACCGTGTCGATCCAGGGCAGCCTAGTACCCGGGGGGACGTACACGGCAACGAGCCAGGGCACTCCAGGCGATGGCTGCGTCATGGTGTTCGGTACTGGCCTGCAAGATGTATCCCCAGTCGCCGTCCCGCCCTACGGATACTTCATGCTGGCTGGATCCCTACAGCGCAAGCAGGCAGGCGCCCTCGATGCTGCCGGACAACTGAGTTACACCGAGAACATCCCCAACGACCCCAACCTCTCGGGCACCACTCTGGGCTACTGCCTCACCTGGCAGCGTTTCCTATCCGGACAGCCGGGAATTGGCGCCTTCGGTAACGCGGCCGCCATCGAGATCCAGTAGATCCAGGCGTCTGGGCTACTTCAGCTCGTCCCAGTAGTCAGCCGGCATATCGTGGGCAATTTTGAGGGCTCCATTGGCACCGCCGTAGACGGGCTCTTCCGTGCGGATCACTTGCCCCCCTCCAAGAGTCCTCACCATCTCCTCTTCAATCGCGGTGTCGAGGCCGCGGATTTGACTGCCTCCGCCAGCCAGCAGAACCCGCTGCTTGAGGCGATCCTGAAACTCGGGGTCGAAGGTAGCGATCAACTGCCCCAGACCTTCCACAATGGGCTGCACAATCTCATTGCAGGAACTGCGGATGGCTTCGGTCAGGTCAAAACCCTGGGGCTTGCCTTGAACGGGCAGGTCGACCAACAGTCCTTCGGCGGTGGCCTCTACGGTGGAATAGCGTTCCTTGATGCTCTTCACCATCTGCACGCTGAACTGTGCCTCCGGGTAGGTCGCTGAGATCGCTTCACCCAGTTTCTTGTCCACGAAGTCCCCAGCGGTGGTGAGGGTGATCTGATCCGATTCTTCGGGCATGGTGCCGTGCATGCGGCACAGGTCCACCGTGCCGGCACCAATGTCGATTACCAGCACGTCCTCCAACATGTCCAGTCCGTAGGCAACCGAAAACGGCTCCGAGCACAGCATGACCGAGTCCACGGCCTTGCGCGCAGCCTGCAGAATCGCGTCCTTGTTGTGGATTGACGCCTGGGCGGGTACGCCGATCACCGCATAGACCAATTCGTCGCTCCGCGGGCGTGCCTGGCGCACGATTTCCTGCACCAGATCTTGAGCAGCGCGCAGGCTCTCGCCGTCCTCGGCACCGTCCTGATTGAATTTCAGAACTCCGTGCTCCAGAGGCCTGTGCAGATTCAGCGACAGGCGCTTGTCGCGGGCTTCCTGACCAAACAGGACATCCTTCTTGAGCAGTTTGCGAGCTACGGGGTCCTTGGGATAGCCCACAAAGGACTCAACGGTTTCGCGCACACCATTCGATGAGCTCACCGAAGTACGCGAGGTCCCCAAGTCAATGCCCATGTACAGGACGCCTTGGTCTTTGGAATCGGAGCCTTTGTTCGCTTGGCTGTCGGCCATGTCTGGAAGCTAGTGAGGAGGGGGCGGTCTTGAGTGCGACGATCCAGTTGCCCCAGCGATCGCGGAGCCCGGATTTGGGCGGCAGATCGTATCACCCCCCGCAGACCTGCCCATGCTCAATGCGTCTCTTTGGAAAATCCGTACAACAGGCGGCCGCGACGACGCCCGGTTCTGTGGCCCTCTCACGCCCCGGGTCGGCGTTCCCCCAGGGCTCTCCTCAGCTCCAAGTTGACCGAAAGCATCTCAGCCAGCAGCGTTGAGCGCATCATCGCGACCTTCTCGTCGACGGGGTCTTCGGGCAACTGAATGGCCAGGTGCTTGGGCCGCCGCTGGGTGCCCCGATTCAACCCCAAGTGCCCAGCATCGAATTCGTGCAAAACATGCTCCGTGGAAGGCGCAGCGCCCGGAACCAAACTCTCAAGTGCCTCGATACGCCGCCGCAAGGAGCGAATCCCGTGGCTCTCCTTTTGCGCATCCATGCCGCGGGCTGCCGCAAGCCGAGCCGCGCCCTGCTCCCCCTCCGTAGCGCGGGCCAACTGAGCCCGCAACTTGAGGAGTTCACGCTCTATGCGGGCCAAGAGGCCGAGATTGCCTGATCGACGTGCCGGGCTCCCTTGCGGCCTAGGAACTTGGCGCGCCATTCCAAGCGTGTGCACGATATTTGCACGCCGAAATGGACTGAGATTGGACATGTGCACTGCCATCATCGGCCATCGTCCAGGTTCTGCCTAGGCAGGGAGTCCTCAAGTAGGCCCTCCTGTCCCGCTCTGGGCCTCAAAAACCCCATTTCCCCCGCGCGCCAGTCTGTTCCCGAGGGCCCGAGACTCGCGAGTGTGCAAGGATGCAGACCGGGATCTGGAACTCCCAATGACTGAAATCGACCTTGCTGAGTACACTCCCCTCGACACCCCCTACTTGCACCACGAGGCACCCCATGAGCATGTTGGATTGGTTCCAGCGCGGAACCCAGGAAATGATGGTCGCCCGTCCGGACGGGACGAAGGCCCAGGTCGTGTGGAAGCACCCCGATCCGACGATCCCCATGAAGAGTCAACTCACGGTGGATGCCGACGAGAAGGCCATCTTCTTCCGTGATGGCAAGGTCGTATCCACTCTCGACGCAGGTCGGCACACGCTGGACTCGAGCAACCTGCCCTTCCTCTCGAACCTTGTGGACAGTTTCACAGGCGGCAACGTCTTTGTAGCCGAGGTGTTCTTCGTCAATGTACGCGAGCATCCCGGTATCAAGTTCGGCGGGCGCATTGGTCACGTCGAGGACCCCAAGAGCGGCGTTCCGGTAGAGACCATGGTGCACGGCGAGTTCTCTTTCCGGGTCACCGACCCCGTGAAGCTCATTCTCGGACTCGTCGGCATGGGCCGCGCTGAGTCGGCGCTGGTCAAGGCCTGGCTGAAGGAGCAGGTCCTCAAGGTGCTTCGTGACACGATCGCCGAGCTGATCGTCAAGCAAAAATGGCCCCTACTGGATGTCACCTCGGGTGCCTACACCGAGGAACTCGAGACCTCTGTGTTGGAGAAACTCACGTCTCACGTCCAGGACTATGGCGTGCAGATTGCCCGCATGGGCAACTTCGTGATCGGCATCGATGAAGAAGATGCGGACAATCTCAAGGAGCTGTACCGCGACGCGGCCTACCTCAAGACCGTTGGTGGCGTCGACGGATACCAGCGGTTTGCTGCGGGCAAGGCCATGATGGGCGCGGGTGAGGGCATGGCCCAGGGTGGCGGCGCAGGTGGTGAAGGCGGGGCCGCAGGCTTGCTGGGGGGAGCCGGCTTGGGTGTCGGTTTGGGCATGGCGCAGATGCTCGTTCGCGATCCGCGTGGGGGAGAGAGCCTGGCACCCGCCACGCCTGGGATGGCCTGCCCCAGCTGCGCCGCTGTGGTGGCGCCCGGCAAATTCTGCAGCTCGTGTGGGGAAGCTCTCAAGCGCGAAGTGGCCGCGGGTTCATTCTGCACCGCCTGTGGTGAAGCCGTTGCCCCCGATGCTCGCTTCTGCGGCTCATGCGGCGAGGCTCAAGAGGGTTCTTCAAGCACAGAAACCGGTGGCGGCGGTCCGTCCGGAGCTACGGAGTAACCATAATCCCCCTGTCCGTGGCCCGCGCTCGGAGCGGGCCACGCCAGCCAATTCGCGGCTGCGACGAGCACGGCCACTAGCAGGAGGTCGCGCCCGGGCCTCCTTGTCCGGCCCCCACCCAAGCGGCGGCCAAGGGCCGACACACAGACGGAAAGAGCGAGACAGGCTGCCGGGAGCGGAGCCAACTCGCCAAACGCCAAACCCGCAACGACCAGGCCTCCGACAGCCAGCAGCCAGGGGACGAGAATCCACGGATCGGGAACCCGGCCCCAACCCGGTCGGCTCAACAGCCACGCCCCGCCCAGAGCAAAGCAGAGGGCCCCGGCGATCAAGGACGCTCCGGCAAAAGAATGAGACAGGCAGACCGCCGCCCCAGTGGTGACGATCAAGAGCCTCTCCAGCAAAAACCGCGAGCCGGGCTTCACGCAGAAGGATGCTGCGAGCCAGAACACACTCGACCCCACGAGCAACAGGCTGGCCTCTCCCATGGGCAGGTACTGCATGCGCGGTCTCAGAATGACTGTGCAGACCAGTAGGACGATGCCAGTCAGTGAAGCTAATCGCAGTCGACGGTTGAGCCCCCAGAGGTTGGGCAAGAACGCAGCACCCAAGGCGGCCCAAATCGTCCAGTCCAGGGCCTCGCGCGCGGGCACGTGCGGCAAACGATGCTTGAGCCCCCAATGTGCGGCCAGGAGAACCAGGGGGATGAGAAAACGGGCGGAGACGTGCGCCCCCCCGCCACCCTGGGCGCCCGCACCTCGACGCGCGGAGAGGCTTAGGATCAGAGTCGCAGCCACAAGCCCCCATACGAGGGGTTCCAGGATGCCCACGGGCTACTCGTGCAGCCCCTCGATGAAAAACGTCAGCTCAATCTCCGCACCCAATGCTTCTGTGGGAAAACTCTCCATCCCAAACTCCCTGCGGTCAATCGTGAGCCGGCCCTCAAAGCCAGAACGATGCCCCATGCGCGTCACCTTCTCCCCGATAAGGGTCATGGGGAACGTGACCTCCCCCTCTTCCCCTCGCAGGTTCAGCATGCCGGTGACCAGGTAGACCGGGCGCTCCGGGTCGGAATCTTCTGCGGGCACGATCGAAGTGGAACGGAATTCGGCCGTCGGGAACTGCTTGGCGTTCATGAAGTCCGGGCCAGTGATGTGTTTGTCGCGCCCTTCACTAGCCGAGTCGGCACTCGCGGCGTCGATGCTGATCTCCACTTCGCATTTTGCAGGATCTTCTTGGTCCAAGAAGTAGCGTCCCGAAATCTTGGTGAAGCGTCCGTGGAATGCAGAAACTTGCATGTGTTCAATGCGAAAGAGAACACCCGAGTGCAGCGGGTCGACCTCAAATTCCAGCCCCTGCGCAGGAGCCTCGACGGGCTGAAGAGCCAATGAAGCCGATGTGGGGGTCCAGAAAAGGGCTAAGAGAGAGCAGGCGATGAGCGTGTGTAGGGCGGGTTTCATGGAACCAAATAGGTGGATGGCGTGGACCGAGACTGACTGACCGCCATGTTGCACTCCCGACACGACACCTGCTCCGGGAATTCCGTGCTTGTACCCAAAGCTCACCGAGCTACCGTGCGTGCGACTTCTCGAGTTCCATGCCTATCGATACCCTGCTCCCGAGCCTGGCCTTGATTGCGGTTCTGGGCGTCGGCGCCCAGTGGATCGCATGGCGCCTGAGCCTGCCCTCCATCCTCCTGTTGCTGCTGACGGGCCTGCTGGTCGGCCCCATTCTCGGGTGGGTCGATCCGGACGCCATGCTCGGCGAGCTCCTCTTCCCGGTCGTGTCGCTGTCGGTTGCCGTGATCCTGTTTGAGGGCGGCCTCACGCTCGACCTAGCCGTTTTGCGATCGATTGGGCCAGCGGTCTTGCGCCTGTGCACGGTTGGGGTTGCCAGTACTTGGGCCCTGGGCGCTCTGGCAGCCCACCACCTGGCCGGGCTCCCATGGCCCTTGGCTATCTTGCTGGGTGCCATCCTGACCGTGACCGGGCCGACAGTCGTGGGCCCTCTACTGCGGCAGGTTCGCCCCCACGGAGTCGTCGGCCCGATTGCCACCTGGGAAGGCATTGTGGCCGATGTGATCGGAGCCACCCTCGCGGTACTGGTTTTCCACACGATCCTCGTGAACGGCGCTGGCGGCCCGCCAGAGTTCCTGCCCCTGCTGAAGGGTCTGGGCCTCACCTTGGGTACAGGACTGTTGACGGGCATGGGAGGCGCCGCACTACTGGGTTGGCCCCTACGCCGCCACTGGGTGCCCGACCACCTGCAGAGTCCTGTGGCGCTCGCGCTCGTGCTAGGCATCTACGCCCTATCCGATGCCCTCTCTCCAGAATCCGGCCTGCTGGCCGTGACGCTCATGGGTATCGCCCTGCGCAATCAGAAGCGCACGCCTGTGCGGCACATCATCGAGTTCAAGGAAAACGTGCGCACCCTGCTCATCTCTGTCTTGTTCATCGTTCTAGCGGCGCGCATCGAACCCGCGGGACTCTTGGCGCTCCGGACGGGTGACTGGCTATTCGTGCTAGTGCTGATCGTGGTCGTCCGACCGCTATCTGTCTTCCTCTCGTCTGTCGGCACATCGCTGCCCCGTGCCGAGAGGATTTTTCTCGCCGGACTGGCACCGCGGGGAATCGTAGCCGCGGCAGTCTCCGCCCTCTTTGGAGAAGAACTGTCTCGGGCAGGCCTACCGGGATTGGAAGGTATCGAGCACTTCGCCCCCCTGGCGTTCCTGGTCATCGTCGTCACCGTCGTGACCTACGGCTTGAGCGCTCGCCCTCTCGCCAAGTACCTCAACCTAGCTGAACATGGCCCCCAGGGCGTACTCATCGCGGGCGCCCATCCCTTCGCTCGCTCTCTGGCCAAGGCTCTGGACTCTGCCGACCTGCCCGTTGTGCTCGTTGATAGCAACCATGGGGCCGTCGTCGAGGCCAACTTGGAAGGCCTGTCGGCTCGCTGCGCGAACGTGCTGAACGAAGACGCCCTCGAATACCTCCCTCTGGGCGGAATAGGGCACCTGTTCGCTATGACTCCCAATGACGAGGTCAATTCCCTCGCCTGCTTGCACTTCCGCGAACTGTTCGGCCGCAGCCATTGCTACCAACTGCAGACCTCCAAAGCCCAGCGCACCGCCAGCGTGGGGGATCTACGCGGGCGCGAGCTCTTCCATGAAGATCTGCCCCTCACCGAACTCCTCGAGAGGACCAGTCGGGGCGAGGAGGTCCGGGTCACTCCGCTCTCGGATGAGTTCGACTTCGAAGCGTGGCGTGCGGAACACGGCCCGCAGGCACTGCCCCTACTGGCTGTTGACGAAGATGGGTTCTTGCGCGTCAGCACGACCGAGGAGCCCATCGAAGCGGGAAGCGGAGAGCGGCTCATCGCCCTGACCGGTGATTCTTGACTTGGGGTCAGCCTCCGCTGACTGCGCTTGTGACGGAGTAGCCGTCTCCCTCCGCAGCCCCTTGGTTGGGAAGAGTCTCCACGCGGCCATCACCACCCAGACGCACCCACATGCCGGTCTTGAGTGACCGCATGGCGTCCGGGACACCGACGACTGCCGCCAGGTTCTTCTCCCTGGCCAGGATTGCTGCGTGACTGAGCCAGCCACCCACCTCAGTGACTAGACCCCCGGCTGTGCTGAACACTTGGCTCCACGAGGGGTCGGTAAAGCGCGTGACGAGCACCTCTCCCGGCTGGAACTCATCCAGTTCGGAAACGTCCGAGCACACGCGCACACGACCCACCACGTCGCCGGACCCTGCGACTCGTGAGCCCTTCAAGCCCACACGGTGACCCGTCGGGAATTCGAACACGAGCCCCTCGCGCACCAGGCACTCAACATCCCTCGGCGTCAGACGCGAGGGCAGGTCGATGCCCTCGAGCGATTCGCGCAGGCGCTCGGCGCGAGCCACCTTGACCCGCAGGTCGACGGGTAGGATAGCCTCGCCATCGCTCTCCCGCACAAGACGAGCTACGTCGGCGGGCTCCAGAGACCACACGTCGTCGCCTTCCAAGCCCACCCGGCGTCCAAGCTCTGCGACCGCACGTCGTGCAAGGGCCAGAACAACCAAAGCGTGGTGCTTGGCTTCTTCCTTCAGAACTTGCAGACGTCGGGCACGGTCAACCGTGGCGGCCAGAACGCCCTTGAGTTCCTTCTGCGCGGCCTCCTTCTTGACCCTCGGGCGCAGCACCGGGACCGGGGTCGCCCTGGCGAGCAGACCGTCAAGCAGGCGCGGATCCTCCCCGTAACGCGCTTCCGACCATTCGAAATCGTGTGCGGCCCTGTGCCCCATGGGAGTCAGGAACGCACTGCGCTGCTCATCCCCGCGCGCGATGTCGGCCAACTGGCCCATGGCGCGACTGGCCGTGGTGCCTTCGGGGACGAGATAGGCGGCCGCGTCGAGCCCCGCCTTCTCCAGGCGCTGCCGCGCCCCACCCAGGAACCATTCTGCCGCGACGTTGACGCGTTCCGCTGTCACGTAGGATTGCTGTGTGAACTCCTGCACGCGGCGCTCGTAGAGGTCGACGAGTTCGCGACTAGAGAAGCGCGTCAGGTCCAGAGCGCGGTCCATGGTCGCGTATTGCTTGGCGCACTGCTCGAGCTCTTGCACTTCAAGTTCCAAGGCGGGCAGCGCACGCGAAAGCTGGAAGCCGGCCCAGGAGGAAATGCCGCCGTCCTGGCGGTGTTGGACAGCCGTGTGCGACCACACTTGACCCAAGGCGAACTGTACGCGCTCCGGGCCCTCTTCGCTGGGAGCGAAACGCACGCCAAAGCTGCGGCATGCGAGATCGACGGTGCCGCCGGCCAACCACATGTCGGCCACGAATCGTGCACTGAACGGCGTCGGGTTGGGGACCAATTCACTGATTTCATCCTGCGCGAGGATGACTTCGTCCATGCCCTCGCCCTGCACCGCACTCACGAGCTTCTGGCGATCGCGTTCGAAGTGCGCGTCGCCAGAACCCTGCGCGCCAGCGCGCACTGTCACGTCTCGCGCCTGAAGAATGGAGATCTTGCCACCGACGATGGCCCATTCCACGTCCTGGGGGACGCCGAAGTGCTCTTCAATCCTTTGGCCGAGGAGCACGAGCTCTTCCAATCCGCAGTCTTCGGGCTGCTCGCCCTTGCGCCAATCTCCGCTGAGTCGACCGAAAGTCACGGCTTCGGGGATGATCTGGCCACCAACCAGACTCTCGCCTACTCCACAGGTCCATTCGAGCATGCTCGCGCCAGCGTCCTGGGGGTGTTCGGTGAAGAGGACCCCTGAATACTGGGCCGGAACCATCTTCTGTACCAGGATTCCGCCGCGGTCGTCTACGCTTCCGTTGGACTGCGCGAGCTCCGAACCCAAGGAAGCGGCCACCTTCTCGATGGCATCGAAGAGCCCGTCCTTGTCGACGTCGAGCAGCGTGTCGAAGATGCCAGCGAAGCTCGTGTGTTCTCCGTCCTCCCCGAGGCCAGAACTTCGAACGGCTACCTTTTCAGCCCCCAAGCGACTGAATGCGGCTCGCACTTGAGACTCGAGTTGCTTGCGCCGGGAGGCATGTCCCAGGGCTTCCACGCCCCGGGTTGTGATCGCAAAACCGCCGGGCACGGGCATGCCGATCGAAGTCAGAACTCCCAAACGCTCGGCCTTGCGCCCCACATCTTCCTCATCGGCGCAGGTTGCCAGGGTGCGAACCAAGGCCTTGGCTTGGCGCGCACGCCCGATCGCCAGGATCTTGGCCACGCGACCCTGGGCAGCGACCCACCCGAGGGAGAAGACGAGATAGAGATCCTGAGCGGCCCGCAATTCCCAAGTCAAGACGACCAGGAGGGCGCCCACGAGGGTCGCTGAGAGCCCCAGCACGGCGCGCCCACGCAGGTCCGACTTGCGGCCCCAGCGGCCTTCGAGCACGAGCCCTGCAGCCAGAATGCCACAAGCCAGCGCCAAGCTACGGGACGGGTCCGGTTGATCCAGGGCGTCCATCCACAGGAAGCCCTCGCCGGCCCCTACGCTCGCGCTGACCTGTCCCACCGCTGAAAGCAGTGCCAAGAAAAGCACCACTTGCAACAGGCTACCCAGCAGGTTGCGCATGGGCGTCAGTCCCGCGTCCTTGCGCGCCTTGCCAAGGGCACGGGCACGGCGGACGGGATCCTTGGCCAGGCCGGCCCCCATGGCCGCCCAGTCCTGCTTGCTGCGCCACTCCACCCAGTGATCGCGGCTACCCTTCCAGGAGAGGGGTAGGGTCAGCGCGCGCGCAATCAACGCCAAGAGGACGGTTCCCCAGCCCAGACCCACCCAGCCGCCCAGGGCCTGGAGCCATCCAGCGAAGCCGGCTACGAGCCATCCGTAGGGGGTTTGGCCAGCTTGCTGACGCTTCCACTCCGCCCGGTAGGCTCGTTCGCCGGCACCGGCAACCATGTACTCGTACGGAACGGTGTAGCGCCCCAGGAATTCTCCACCGGCCCGGCTCACGCGCAGCCCGAGGATGCTGGCGTAGAACGAACTACGCTTGTCATAGCAAGGAACGATGACTTTGACCGGTCCGAGCGCAGCCAATGCAGCCTGGCCCTGCTCTCGGGTCAACTTGCGCAAGGGAATGTTGATCGCCCCCGGCAGATGGCCGTCCTCATAGTCCGCGGGATATCGAACGTCGACGAAGACCACCTCGTGCTCTGCAACCAACGCCTCCACGTCCGGAGTATCGAGCAGCCGGTCGGCGCCCGGAAAAGCGGGCAGCTCGCGCAGGTTCTCACGCTCCCCACTGCCGGTGATCGCTCGGCCTTCAGCAACCCATTTCTCGAAGCCACCTACGATGAAGCCCAAATCGGCGTGCACGTCACTGAGTTCATCCACGAGTTCAGAGCTGCGGTTTCCGGAGAAGCAGATGAGGACGGCGTCCGACTGCAACTCGCCGTCGTGCTTGCCCGCCAGCAGGTCGGGGTAAGGAATGGCCAAGGCTCCAGGAATCGTGCCCCTTTCAATCTCCTCCGGCTCGCGAACATCAATGATCTGGCGCGGCTGCGCTGCGCTGAGTTGCGCCTCAAACTGCTCGGTCTCGAGTCCAGCAGGGTGGTGCCCCTGCGCGCTCAACCCCAACGTGCGCAGGTTCACATCCCCGACTCCCTGCCCCGACTCCATAGAAGGTCGCACGAGCGCCTGACGCAGGCGCGCGTCATGGGCGTCGGACACCTTCAGGTGATAGAGGAAAAAGCTACCCGCCGTCAGGGCCCACAAGACACCCAATCCCAGGGCGACTCGGCTGCTAACACCCCCACCGGAGCCCGTTCCAGGCTGCTGCCGTTTGCGCATCACCAGCCCAGACGCGCCCACGGCGGCCAGGCCCAATGCCTGGCTGGCGCTGGCGAAAAGATTGATGACCAGGTCTGGAGAGGGAATGGCTAGAAAAAGGACTGGTGACGGCATTTCTTGGGGGGGTGAGGCTGTCTTGGGGGAGGCAACAAGGACAACTCCGGGGGTCCAGAGCCCAGCAGGGCCAGAAAAAGCCAGAATCTCCAGAAATCAGCCCTGTCGGCGTGGGCCCCTGCGGTATTGGCCCTTTCCCAACACACAGCCTAGACCCTTGCGGCTCTCCCTCTCCGTTTGGGTCAGCGCTTCCCCCGCTCTCAGGCCCTGCCGTCCACTCAACGATCGGTTCGAATCCCTACTGAAGAAACAGGGTGAACTGACTGGGTTGGGTGTGCATCCATTGCGGGAATCGCCCCCAGCTTCAATGAAAAGGGGCTGGCCGCCATCACCCCCCCCTCCTCACGCTTTGGGTCCCGACGGGTGGTCTCCAACTCCCACAGACGAGGCCAAAGGAAGGAATGCCGTTTGTGGCCATGCACACGGAACCCAGTCAGTTCTGAAGCTTCGCCCGCAGTGCCTGCGCCAATTCCAAGTCAGGGGCCAACTGGAGCAACTGATCCAGGTCCGCCAAGGCCCCCACTCGATCTCCGCTGGCCTCTCGGGCCAGGGCCCGGGCATAGAGAACAGACACCTCCCCCGCTGAGGCTCTCAGGAACTCGTCGGCCTTTGAGAGGGCCTGCTCTGCCTGACCGGCCTCGACCAATAGGGCCACCCACAAGCCCCTCAACTCCGTCAGACCGGGACTCTGTGGCCCGGCTGAGGCCGATCGTGTTTGGACAGTCTCGCGCACGAGGCGCAGAGCCCGGGGCCCGTCGCCTAGGGCGCGGCAACTGAGGGCAAGTCCGTAGATCACCTGGGGGTGCTCGCCACCCGCAGCAAGAGACTGCTCAAAGAGCTCGACTGCGCGCGCGTCTCGACCCGCAGCAGCCTCTGCTTGGGCCAGCTGTTGGTACCCCACCGCGGCACTGGGACGCAGACCGATCGGGCGCTGATTAGAGAGCCAGGCAACGGCCAACACCACGGCGCAGCCCCGTCCGAGAGCGCCCCACTGCTGGCCTCGCGCCCGCATCCAAAGCCATTCCAGCCCGCGCCCGCTCAGCACACACAATAGGGGCAAGACGGGTGCCCGGAATCGGGAACAGACAAAGAAGACGACAACACCCAGGCAGTAGACGCCAATGAAACCCCAGACTGGAAAGGTCTCGTGCCTCCTCCCTAGACAGAGCAGCGCGCCCAAGAGCCCTAGCCCGGCGAGCAGGTTGAACTGAATCGGGTTCCAGGAAGAGATGGGGTCGAAGTAGTGCGCGAAGAAAGAGACGTCGAGGTTGTTTCCCAATTCGGAGTTGGTCCAGAAGAGGCGCAGCTTCCAGAGCATGTGCTTCAGGGCAGCACCCGGTTCCTCGGCCATCCACTCCAGGCTGCGATGCACGTAGTAGCTCGACACCTCTGAAGGTGCCAGGCTCTGACCCGCGGCGTCCTCGGCCTGGGCCACCGAGTCGTAGAATCCCTCCCACCAACCACCGCGCGTACCTGGAACGATGGCCGTCGACCCGTCACTGGCAGGATTGTTGCCGATCCAGAGATTCACGCCCGCCTGCGAGGAGATCAGAACCCAGTCCTCGCCAACCAGTCGGTTGTAGGCCGTGACCGGTAAAATCGGGAGCAGAGCCGCGCCGATCAGCCACCAGGCCGCGCGCCCACTCGAGCGGCCAGGCCCCCCTCTGCGCGCGCAACGGTGAAGCCAAACGGCGATGCAGGGGATGAACAGGAGGACATTCGGTCTCGCCAAACAGGCAATCCCCCAGGCCAAACCGGCGAGTACTGAGGAGCGCGTGGTGAGCCGTTGAGACGCGAGAAAACTGAGGTGCAATGCCGCCAGGTTCAGGGGGATCGCCAGGCTCGGAATCAACAACTGTGAGTCGAAGTGCACCAGCACCCACGAGGTCGCCACGAGAAAGGCTGCCAGGTGCGCGGCCAAGGGGCGAAACAGATGGCTGGCTATCCGGTGGGTCAAGAGCGTCGTGCCCACTCCCAGCAGTGCTTGAAGTAGTCGCGGGGCGAGGTATCCGGAACCCAGGACCTTCTGCACCGCGGCCAGGAACCAGATGTACAAGGGCGCGCGAAAAAACGGGCCTTCCTGAAAGGTCTCACCAGCAGCCAGGGCCTGCGCCCAATCAGCGTGGTAGGCCTCGTCCATGGCCGGTGAGTCAAAGTACGGACTCTCACGCAACACCAGCACGTGGATCACCCGCAGCACCAAGGCCACCAGGGCCAAGAAAACCAGCATCCTTCCGGGTGCGGGCACCCGACTCTTGTCGCTAGGCTTGGGAGACGGGCACATGGCAGGTCTACGGGGTGGGGTTCGGATCGTTGAGCCGACCCAAGAGCCAACCCGCCGGAAGCCTAGCAGTCATCCACACCCGTTGCACAGCAGTTGACCGAGCCTGCTGAAGCCTCTCTGGCCCCATGCCTCGCCTCCACCCACTGGAATCCCTGACGCACCTGGCACCCACGCCGCGGAAGATTGAGGCTCTCGGTTCCTATTGGGCCTTGGACCCGGCCCAAGGCATGAGCAGCACGAGTACCCACGCAAAATCCGATTCCGCCGAGGCTTGGGTACGACGCGACCTAGATGAGTTGAATTGTCCCCTACGGTCCGACAACTCTGGCGCTGGGATTGAGTGGATCTTGCTGCAGACCCTGGGAGGACTGCCCGAGGGTGCGCACTCTCCCACTCCCAGCATGCAAAATGAGGCCTATCGGCTGATCGTCCACCGAGCAGGGATCCGGGTAGAGGCCACGAGTGAAGTCGGCCTATTCCGAGCGGCGAGTACGTGCGGGCAACTCCTGCGGGGAGCCGCGCATGAGGCGCAGGTTTCAGGGGCGAGTCGGTGGACCTTGCCCTGCGTCTCGATTCTCGACTGGCCCGAGTTCGAACGGCGCGGTTTGATGCTGGACGTCAGTCGCGATCGCGTTCCCCGTCAGGCCCGGCTCAAGCAGATCATCCAGCGCTGCGCGGAGCTCAAGTACAACCACCTAGAGCTGTACTGCGAACACATCTTCCCCTACGCCGGGCACGAAGTTGTCTGGAGCGCGTCCAGCCCGATCACCGTCAACGATTGGCACGAGCTCGAGCAGTGGGCCCTTGAGCACCACGTGGATCTCGTACCAAGCCAACAGACCTTCGGGCACATGCACCGCTGGCTGAAACACGCGCGCTACCGGCCCCTGGCGGAGGTGCCCGCGGGCGTTGAGCACCCATTTGCCCACGATCCCGAGCCCTTCAGTCTCTGCCCGACAGACCCGCGCTGCTTGGAATTGGTGCGTGAGTTACTGAACCAGCTCTTGCCTCACTTCTCCAGTGAGTATGTCAACGTGGGCTGCGACGAGACCTTCGACCTCGGTCGCGGGAGGTCGCGCGGCGCCTGCAAAGCACGCGGCGCGCGAGCCGTGTATGTGGAGTACCTGCAAGAGGTCCTAAGGCTCGCCGAGCAACAAGCACGCCGGCCCCTCTTTTGGGGCGACGTGCTACTCGGGCAGGAGCGCGAGCTCCCCGAACTTCCTCGGTCTGCAGTGGCCTTGCTTTGGGGGTACGAGCACACGCATCCCTTTGAGGACCAGGCACGGCGCCTGAGTGCAAGTGGGGCGTCCTTCTGGGTCTGCCCCGGCACGAGTTCCTGGCAAGCTCTGACAGGCCGACACGGCAACATGTTGGCCAATGTCCAGAGCGCTGCGGCCGCGGGCCGCACCCACGGGGCCGCGGGTTACGTGCTGACGGATTGGGGCGATTTTGGTCACTGGCAACCTGAGTCCATCTCATGGCTCGGGCACGTTGCCGGTTCTTGTCAGGCCTGGAATCCCGATGCGGCCCTCGATCACCTGCCGGTACAGACTCAGTTGCACGTTGCACGCGGTTCTTCCCCAGCCCTGATCCAATGCCTCGTCGACTTGGGACTGCTGGTGGACGTATGCGGAGCGACTAGCTTCAACGCCACACCGTGGTTCTTGTACCTAAGGCGCCCGTTGGACGGAGCCATTCCCAGGGGACTCAGCAAGCTGACCACGGCAGGCCTCGCGGCGACGGAAGAGCGAGCTCAGGAAATCGCACTGCGCCTGCGGGAACTCACGATTCGCGCTGGGTCGGATGATCCGACCGCCGATTTGCTCTGGACCATCCAACTCACGCAATGGGCTTGCCGCCTGGGTAGGTCACGATTGGAGGCCGGTCACGACGTCGCGGCCATCCCCGAGTCCAAGCGGCAGGACCTCGCAAGGGAGTTGCAGGCGCTCACCCGCCAGCAGCGAACCCTGTGGCTGCGAACAAGCCGACCCGGCGGACTGGAAGATTCCATGGCACGCTTGGAGCGACTGGCCATCTGGTTGCGAGAGGGCGGGCGAAAGCCGCTCTAGCCCCTAGCAGGAATGCAGGGACTGTTCGAGTACGTCGTCCACGCTGTCTAGCCAACCGATGTCCAACCCCGAGCGCAGGCCGGCATCCAATTCCTCCCAATCTCCATGATTGCGGCGTGGCAACAAGACTCGCTTGATCCCCGCCGAACGGGCAGCCAAGACCTTCTCTTTGATGCCACCGACTGGCAGGACCCCACCTGTCAAGCTGATCTCCCCGGTCATGGCCATGTCGTTGTGTACACAGCGACCACTGAGCAAGGACACGATAGCCGCATACATGGCCACGCCTGCGGAGGGACCGTCCTTGGGCACCGCTCCCGCTGGAATGTGCACGTGCAGGTCGGTCTGGTCGTCGCCAGTAGGTTGCCAGTCCGGGTCTGCTTGCGAGCGCACCAGACTCCACGCGGCCTGTGCACTCTCCTTCATCACGTCCCCCAGTTGGCCGGTGAGGATCAACTTGCCCTTGCCCGGCATGGAGCTGGCCTCGATGAACAGGATCTCACCCCCTACCGGGGTCCAGGCCAGGCCCGTGGCGACCCCAGGCCGACGGGCGCGGCGCGCCAATTCAGGTTCGACGCGACGGTGCCCTAGGACAGCCTGGACTTCCTTGGCGCCCATGGCGAGGGGCTTGCGGCGCCGACCGGAAAACTGAACAGCCGCATGTCGACACAGGGCCCCGATCTCGCGTTCCAGAGCACGCACGCCCGCTTCGCGCGTATAGTAGCGAATCAGCTCCCGCAGGGCGCCGACCCGAATACTGAATGCCTTCGAATCCAATCCCGCCTCTCGAATCTGACGCGTGACGAGATAGCGTTTGGCAATCTGCAATTTCTCCTCCTCGGTGTAACCGGGCAGTCGCAGGACTTCCAGTCGATCCCGCAGTGCGGGATGCACCGCATCCAAGACATTGGCGGTCGCAAAGAACATGACATCCGAAAGGTCGAAAGGAACGCCCAGGTAGTTGTCCGTGAAGGAGTGGTTCTGAGCAGGATCGAGAACTTCCAGCAGTGCTGAAGCCGGATCCCCATGCATCCCCTGGCCCATCTTGTCGAGCTCATCGAGCATGAAAACCGGGTTGCGGGTCCGAGCGCGGCGCAGGCCCGCCAGGATGCGGCCGGGCATGGCTCCGACGTAGGTGCGGCGGTGGCCGCGAATCTCCGCCTCATCATGCACGCCTCCTAGGCTGATGCGCACAAACTCCCGCCCAAGGGCGCGTGCCACGCTCTGACCCAAGGAGGTCTTGCCCACTCCTGGGGGTCCGACCAGGCACAGCGTGGGACCCTGGGTCTGCGGATTGAGTTTGCGAACGGCGAGGAACTCGATAATGCGCTGCTTCACCGGGTCGAGCCCGTAGTGGTCCTCGTCCAGAATTGTGCGCGCGCGGTCCAGGTTCAGCTTGTCCTTGCTGGCCGAGTTCCACGGAAGCTCAAGGGCCAGTTCCAAGAAGGAGCGCAGCATGGAGTACTCGGCGGCCTGCTCGGGCGTGCGCTCCAGGCGCTTGATTTCCTTGCGTAGCTCGCGATCCACCAATTCCGGCAATTTCAGCGCATCGAGCGACTCCCCCATCGCGACCAGGTCAGCCCCCTTGCCGTCTTCCTCCCCCAGTTCGCGCTGGATCGTGCGCAACTGCTCGCGCAAGAAGTACTCACGCTGTGCCCGGTCCATTGTCCCGCGAGTTTCCTCTCGGATCCTGCGGGAAATAGAGAGTACCTCTGCCCAGTCTCCCAGCACGCGGTTGAGCCGATCGAGACGAGCCCCGAGATCCAACTCTTCAAGCAACTCCTGCTTCTCCGCGGGGGCCACGTCCACAAAGGTGCAGACCAGATCGGCCAACATGGCTGGGGACTCGATGCCCTCGATGGCCTGGGCCATTTCTTCGGGCGCCCCGGGTGCCAATTCCAAGACCTCTGCAGCGCGTGCCTTGAGCGTGAGAAAACTGGCCTCGATGCCGGGCGTTTCTGGCTCAGGTGGATCGAGCAGTTCCACCTCCGCAACCGGGTAGGGATCGTGTTGGACGTACTTGATAATCGTGAAGCGCAGCCCGCCCTCACAGATCGCGTGGTGCCGCCCGTCGGGCGCCGTCCAAAAACGCACGATTTCTGCGATCGTCCCCATGCCATACAGGTCGTCGGGGCCCGGGTGCTCAAGGTGTTCGTCCCGCTGCAAGATAAGCCCCACGGGCGATCCGTCCTTGGCAGCGGCCTGCACGGCGCGCACAGTCGCTTCGCGCCCCACCATCAAGGGCAGGACGACACCCGGAAAGAGCACCATGTTGCGAACAGGTACGAGTACAACCTCCGTCGTACCGACGTGATCCTTGCGTGCAGAACGACTGGGTTTGCGAGTCTTCTTCGGCGCGGATTTCTTGCGCCCCTTCGACTTGCTTGCAGGCGTGACCTTGCGACTAGCCTTCTTCCTGGTCCGCGGTTTGGCGGCGGCCGCTTTCTGCGTGCCACGCTTCTCCGGTGACTTCTTTTTCCGACTCGATGACCTAGCCAATATCGCTCCCTTTACAGTAAACGTGCGACTTCTATTCTCCGCAGACGGCCCACGGTCTGCTCGACGGGTAACTGCAGTATGCGCAAGCAATCGCCGGCGCTCAATGGGCTGCACCCGGTGCTACACTCCCGCCTCCCCACACCCCTCCCCACCTTCCATGAGACACCAAGTCCTCGCCGCACTCCTCTTGACGCTGCCCGCCTGGGCGGGCTGTTCAAAGGGGGCCGACAGCTCCACTGCGGTGATCCGTTTCAGTGCGATTCCCGATGACAATCGATCGGAACTGCAAGCCCGCTACTCCCTGGTCGCTGAGTCACTGTCCGAAGCCATGGGCGTCCAGTTCGTCTACCAACCCAGCACCGACTACGAGGCTTCCGTAGAGTCGTTCAAGAATGGAGACATCCACCTGGCCTGGTTTGGTGGAGTAGCCGGGGTCCGCGCTCGATTGGCCGTGCCGGGCGCGCTCGCCATCGCCCAGGGCCGGGTCGACCCGGAGTTCCGGTCGTATTTCATCGCCCACAAGGACCTGGGACTCGAGTTTTCGGAGCAGTTCCCCGAAGGGCTGCGCGGCAAGACCTTCACCTTTGGGGTTCGCGGGTCCACCTCGGGCCGACTGATGCCGCAGTACTTCATCACCCAAGAAACGGGGCAGTCCCCCGAGGAGTTCTTTGGTCACCCACAGCGCTTCTCGATCGGACACGACCAAACGGCGCTCCAGGTCCAGGCGGGGTCGGTTTCTGCTGGCGCCCTCAACTACAAGACCTACGAACGCATGGTGGCTGAGGGCAAGATCGACCCCGAGGTCTGCAGGCACATTTGGACTACCCCGCCCTACGCGGACTACAACTGGACCGCCCACCCCGATCTTGATCGCCTGCACGGCGCAGGGTTCATCGCACGACTTCAGGCGGCGTTGATCGCAATCGATGATCCTGCCGTCCTGAAAGCCCTCGACCGCACGGAAGGCCTGATCTCTGCCGACAACGAGCAGTTCGCCCCCATTGAGGCGACCATGCGTCAAACGGAATTGCTGCGCTGAGTACTCCCGCTCTGGCTTTTGCCCTTGAGGGGGCGTGCGTCTCCTACGACAAGCACCATGCGTTGCAGTCCGTAGATCTGGAGATCGCGTCCGGAGAAATCGTGGCCCTGGTGGGCCCCAGCGGCGCAGGCAAGACAAGCATGCTACGGCTCTTGGCCGGTTCACTCCTGGCTGACCAAGGAGATGCATACTTTGAGGGTCAGAGGCTCTCCCGACTAGACGCCGCAGACTTGCGCGAGGTTCGCAGCCGAATCGGGTTTGTGCACCAGGATCATTCGCTCGTGCCTATCTTCCGCGCGCACCAGAACGTCATCGCGGGTGCCCTAGGTCAAAGAAGTTTCTGGGCTGCGGCGCGCTCGATGATCCGGCCCACGAGGAGCGACTTGGATCGCGCTCACCGATTGCTGGCCCGGGTGGGCATCCCGGAGAAACTCTGCCTACGCACCGACTCCCTTTCTGGCGGACAACAACAACGAGTCGCCATCGCACGCGCCCTCTTTCAAGCACCGCGTGCCCTCTTGGCCGACGAACCGGTTGCCTCCGTCGATCCGACTCGCGCACGCGCGGTCCTCACATTGATGAAGGACGTGGCCCGGGAACGAGGCTTGACTCTGGTGGCTAGCCTGCATGACATCCGCCTGGCTCGCGAATTGTTCCCACGCTTGGTGGGTCTGCGGGCAGGCCGTGTGGCCTTTGACGCCGCCACGCATGAGGTCGACGACACCGCGCTTGAGGAACTCTATCGCCTCGACGGCCAGGCTCTGGACAGCGATGGATAGACACCCCCAGGAACCCACGCCGCGGGGTCTGATCCTGATCGGCATCGGGCTTTTTGGGGTGCTGGCAGCTTTGCTCCTGGGACTCAAACCGTCCGGATTGGTGCCCAACTCTGGGGGCCTCGAGTTGGCCCGGGAGTTCTTCGCAGCGGCATTGGACCCGGCTTGGACTCGGGAACCCGGGGGCCTCACACCGAATCCGACACCTCTCCTGCCTGAGCTCGGCCTGGCCGCACTACGCACGCTCATTTTCGCGGCGGCTGCAATGAGTCTGTCCATCTTGGTGGGCCTGCCCCTCGGCGTCGTGGCGTCAGACACCTGGTGGAAGCGCTCCTCATTCGCGTCCGCCCGCATCACGGCTGCGGGCCGGGCTCTGCAGACCGGCGTTCGTTTCTGGATCGCGCTCATGCGCTCCGTACACGAATTGATCTGGGCGGTGGTCCTGCTTGCGGCCGTGGGGCTGAACACCTTCGGCGCCGTCCTGGCCATCGCAATCCCCTACGCCGGCACCCTGGCCAAGGTCTTTTCGGAGATGCTCGATGAGGCACCGCGCCATTCGGCCAAGGCCTTCGAAGGCATCGGAGTGCGGCCGCTGCACGTCTTCCTGTTCGGCCTACTGCCGCGCGCCCTACCCGACATGATTGCCTACACGGCCTATCGGTTCGAGTGTGCCGTCCGCTCATCTGCCGTGCTTGGTTTCTTCGGATACCCCACCTTGGGCTACTACGTCAGCCTCAGTTTCGGGGACGGGCGTTTCCACGAAACCTGGACAGCGATCTATCTGCTACTGGCTCTCATCCTGTTCCTCGAATGGTGGAGCACGGCGATACGTAGCCGACTTGTCTCATGAGCGAATCCGGCCACACACTGCTGCCGGATGAGCAGCACCCGGTCGAGCCCAGCCGCAGGCTCCTATGGGTGAGCGCAGTAGCCGCTGCCTCGCTGGTCTCCCTTGCTTGGTTGAGTGGCGAAATTGATGTCAACGGGTTCTTCGGGGCACAGCGGGTGCAGAATCTCGAACGCTTCCTGGCGGAGGACGCGGTCCCATTTCCGCTCCGAGAATCTGGGTTCTCGTGGGCGGGTCTGTGGTCCTGGGTGCGCGCCCACTGGCAAGAGGGAGGTGGGCAGGCCACTCTCACCACCCTCTGGATCGCCGTCGCTTCGATGGCCCTGGCGGGGGCCGGGGCATTGCTCATTGCCCCATGGGTGGCGCGAACCATTTCAACCAAGGAACCCTTCCTTCAAAACGGCAGCAAACGGCCGCGGGGTGCTAGCTGGATATGGGCCTCACGCTCGGCTCGCTTGCTCTGCATCCTGGCGCGCGCCCTGCCTGAGTACATCCTGGCATTCCTCTGGGTGGCGATTTTGCCCGGCAGCGCATGGCCTGCCGTACTGGCCCTCGCGTTGCACAACGGCGGCATTCTCGGCCGCCTATTTGGCGAGACTCTAGAAAACCTGGAGCGGCGGCCTCTGCAAGCCCTACGCGCACTGGGCGGCAGTCGTGGCCAAGTCACCGCCCTGGCGGCCATTCCAGTGGCCCTTCCGCGCTTCTTGCTCTACTTCTTCTACCGCTTCGAAACGTGCGTGCGCGAGGCCACCGTATTGGGCATGCTCGGTATCGTCTCCCTGGGCTACCAAATCCAAGACGCTCGAAGCCGTCTTGCTTACGACGATCTGTTGTTGTTGGTGGGTTTTGGGGTCCTGCTTGTGCTGCTCGCCGATCTCACATCCCACGCCGTACGAGCGTGGCTGCGCCGCGAGGCACCCCGGTAGGGGCCGTAAAGAATGCGAATGGGTGCGCGTCTCCTGCGTACCGGCACCTAGGATACGCCTGCCCTCGCCCTGCCAGCGCCTGCCGCGACCTGCCCCCCTATGAGCCAAGCTGTTCTCTCCATCCGCGATCTTGTCAAGTGCTACGGCAAGGTGCGCGCCTTGGACGGTGTCAACCTGGACGTGCCCGCTGGACCAGTGGGACTCTTGGGACCCAACGGTTCGGGTAAGACGACGCTCTTGAAGCTCCTGCTGGGCCTGCTTGTCCCTACGGATGGAGAAGCCAAGGTGCTGGGCTACCACCCTACCCGCCGGAGTGACCGGCTGTCCGTGCGCACCGTGGTCGGCTACATGCCTGAAGGCGACTGCATCCTGCCCGGCATGAGTGCCATTGAGTTGGTATCCACGCTGGCGCGGATCACGGGCCTGACAGCGGAGGATGCGATGACCCGCGCGCACGAGGTGCTCGACTACGTCCAATTGGAAGAAGCTCGCTACCGGCCCACTCACGAGTATTCGACGGGCATGAAACAACGCCTGAAACTGGCCCAGGCCCTGGCCCACGACCCAAAATTGCTCTTGCTGGACGAACCGACGAACGGCCTCGATCCAAAAGGACGCAGACAGATGCTAGAGCTGGTGGAGGATCTCGGGCGCAACCAAGGCAAGAACATCCTGCTCTGCTCTCACCTGCTGCAGGACGTGGAACGCACCTGTGACCACGTCGTTGTGCTAAACCAGGGCAAGGTGGTTGAGCAAGGCAGCGTCAGCGAACTGACCGCCGCCAAGGGAGCCTTGCTCTTGGTTGAATTTGAAGGGGATCGTGAGGCCTTCCTTCACCATCTCCAAGCGGGAGGGTTGGAAGCGACTCCCAGTTCGGAGAACGGGCTCAAGATTCACTGGCCGGGCAGCAGCGCCGATGCGGACCAGGTCTTTGACTTGGCCCATCAGGCTGGCGTCGCCATCACGCAACTCAGTCAGCAGCGCTCTAGTTTGGAGGAAATTTTCCTACGTGCGGTCGGCGTCACTCCTGCCACCCACCAGGATCAGGCCCCAGTGGGCGAAACGGCATGAAGGCCTCTACCCACACTGAAATCTACAGGCCCTTCCGCGGCTCCCTGCGAGACCACCCGCAGCGCTGGCTGACGATCGGAACCTCATCCGTGAGACAGGGCTTCAAGCGCAAGCTCCCCGCTCTGTTGCTTTTCACCCCGGTCGCCATCGGGTGCGTCATCGCGTGCTTCAAGGTGTACTTCGCGTTCTCACTCCTCTCGGGGGACTTGGTGAACAACAACTCGCTGCAGGCTCAGGGCATGGCGCAAATGGTGGCGTCGGTCCTCGGGGATGTGGTCGAGAACATCTTCCTCTACATGCAAGGGATGTCCTTCTTCTCCCTGATGATCGTCGCCTGGTACGGGGCGGGCCTCATTGCTGAGGACCGCCGTCTGGGCGCAAATCTGCTCTACTTCGCCCGGCCCATTTCGCGCGTCGACTACCTGCTGGGCAAGGGCTACGGGGCGGCGGCCTTCGGATTCCTGGCACTCACCCTGCCCTGCCTCATGGTGTGCTTCGTGGCCGCTTTCACGTCGCCCGAATGGAGCTTCCTACGTGATGAGTGGACGACCATCCTAAAGGTGATTCTCTACACGGGTTTCTGGGTTGCGACGGTCACGATGCTCGTGCTGGCCATTTCCAGCCTGGTGGGAAGGAAGACCCACGCCCTGATTGGTGTGATTGGCACGATTGTCATCTCCTCAGGCGTGAGCGAGGTGATGGCCAACCTATTCCGCGAAGACAGCTTCTCGTTGCTCAACCTGTTCCAGAACTTTGAACGTGTAGGCATCTGGATCTTCGATCGCAGGCAGCACGGTCCGGATGTCAGCATCGAACAGACCTTTGCAGCTCTGGGGGTCTTCTGGGGCATCTGCCTGCTCATCCTCTCCCTGCGCATCCGCAAGCTTGAGGTAGTCGCATGACCGCCGTCATTCGAGCCAAGGGGTTGGGTCGCTGGTACGGGGAGGTCATTGGCCTCAACGACCTGAATGTCGAGATCCCTGCCGGCATCACAGGCTTGGTCGGCCCCAACGGGGCAGGCAAGTCCACATTCATGAAGTTGCTCGTGGGCGAGATGCGTCCGTCGAGCGGCGCTTTGCAGGTCCTAGGACTCGAGCCCTTCGCCAACCTGGAGCTCTACCGTCAGCTGGGCTTCTGTCCCCAGCAGGATGCTCTCTACGACCACATGAGTGGTCTGCAGTTCGTGACCTATTGCATGCGCCTGGGTGGAATGAACTTCACCGACGCCAAGAACGCCGCGACGCGCGCGATGCAAAGGGTGCACCTCGAGGGCGCCATGCAGCGCCCCGTGCGTGGCTACTCCAAGGGCATGCGCCAGCGAACGAAACTGGCCCAGGCCTTTGCACACAAACCCAAACTCATCATCGCTGACGAGCCCCTGACTGGGCTCGACCCCGTCGCCCGACATCAGGTGCAGGAGCTGTACCGGGAGTTAGGAGAGTCGGGCACGAGCCTGCTCATTTCCAGCCACGTCTTGCACGAGGTCCAGAGTCTCACGCCGCGCATCGTGCTGATCCACCGCGGTCGACTTCTAGCTCAAGGGCCAGTTGGGGAAGTACGACAGCTCCTCTCGCGCCACCCGCGCAAGGTGCACCTCACCGCCCGCGACCCAAGAGGACTGGCGCGAGCCCTGCTGGAACTCCCCCACGTCCATAGTGCAACGCTGGACGAAGACGCCGGCGGACTGCACATAGAAACTCGCGACATTCAGGCGTTCCACTCGGAATTGCCCGCGCTGGCCAGCCGCACGCGTTGCGGAATCGAAGGGCTTGAGAGCTCGGATGCCAATCTCGACGCTGTCTTCGACTACTTGGTGGGCTGAACCATGTTGCACTTCATCCAGACCGCCTGGCTATTGGCTCGCCTCCAACTACGCTCTCTGCTGCTCTCGCGGCGCATGCTCCTGTGTGTGCTGCTCGCGATCGCACCGGTTGTCATCGCGTGGTTCGCTGGCGCACACGAGGACGCCACCGAGACAGTTCCAATCCTGGGCTTGTTCATGGTGTTGCAGGTCGTGGCACCCCTCATATCGTTGACCTTGGGGTCGTCAGTCGTCACCGAGGAGATCGAGAGCCGCACGATCACCTACATCTTCACACGGGCCACAGACCGTGCAGCGTTCTTTCTCGGGCGGCTGGCGGCCAGCTCCGCTGTCAGCGCCTGCCTGCTAGCCCTCTCGGCAGGCGGGGTAGTTTGGGCTTCGACGACCACACGCAGCGGTTCTGCCAACATGAAGCGAGATTGGTCCCAGGGTCGCCCCCCCGTCATGGTGGAGATTGTACGAGACCTGCCGGACGGCTTGGCCAACGGGCTCGTTGCGGCTGCTGCACTGGCAGCCATCATGTACACCTTGATCAGTGCCGGACTCGGGGTGTTCTTCAAACGCGCCATGATCCTGGCCCTGGCGTACACCTTCGCTATCGAAGGCTTCATGGCGAACATTCCTGGCTCCACTCAGAAAATGTCGGTGCAGTTCTACCTGCGAGGGTTGCTCACGAGCGCGTACGACAAGAGCTCGTCGCTACTGACCGAAATCCCCGGGCTCGCCGAAACTCAGCTCTACAGCGTCCCGGAATCGATCGCACGATTGGGTGCCGCCTACGTTCTGTTGCTGGTCATTGGCGCCCTCGGCATTCGCCGCAGGGAATACCTGATGACCTCCTAGGGCTGCGGGCTTGCCCTCGGAAGTGGACAGCCCCCACCGTCGCATCGCCCAGCAGGCGCTGCAAGCCCATGCGGGAGGCCCTTGAAGCCATGCCGTTGCTGGCACGCTTCCTGCTCTAGGGCATGCAGCTCGACCCCATTCGGGGGAAGAGCCACCTCGCATCCCAAGGAGACCCCCATGTTCGCTTCCATTCGCAACGCCACCTTGCTCAGCACGGCGCTCCTGTGCATGGCCCCTAATTCTTCAGCGCGCGGGCCCAAGGCAATCCAATCGCGCGTCGTGACCCAATACCCCAGGCGCAGCGTAGGCCCAGGACTGGACATTGGACTGCGGCTCGGCAAAGCGCGAGTGCAGATCGGCTTCGGATCCCGAAAAGCCGTTCGCTGCTGCTCGCACCAGGCGGGTTACTACCGGACCGTTTCGGAGAGGGTTTGGGTACAGGGTGCGCCCATCCAAGTTTGGGTTCCCGCGCGTTACGAGTGGCGCCCTGACTCTTGCGGGTCCGTGATCCAGGTACTCGTCCAAGCCGGCTACTACCGCACCGAATTCGGTCCCGGTCACTACGCAATGCGTTCGCGTCGAATCTGGATGCCTGCACGTACGGTTTGCAGCCGCGGAATCCACATTCACTAGGCCCGTTCGGGCAGCACTTGAGGCGAGCTTGCACCCCGGTGCGAGCTCGCCTTGTTCAATCCTGCGGCCCGCGCTCAAGTAAGAGAGTCTGGTCTGGCCGCGGACTGACGCCGGGCGCGAGAGGCACGGCGCGCAAGCCAGGGCGCAGGACGCCCGGCCGTTTCTTGCGAAACTCGCGCAGATCATCCAGGTCGCCAGGAAACCATGCGCAGGCCAGGATTGTGGGCTTGTAGCGACTGAAGAACTCCGGCGGCACAGTCTTGTCATGGCCCGGGGAAGTCGCCTGGGGCAACGGCGAGCGCTCGGCCACCTCGCGGGACACCAGGCCGTTGCGGTCATAAACCCGCAATCCGGAGTAGTAACCCAAGCAGCCGACCGCTCCCGAGACGACCGAATCATCCGGATCCGCGATCTGCTTGAGAACCCTGCCCATGTCTGCCCACTCTGAAGCCTGCCTCGCCATCCGATCCCACTGGTCATATTCGCTGCGTTCGAGTGCCTGTGGAGTGCTGTGTCGGAAACCAAAGGCTGTTCGCCAGCGCACGGGAAACACGTCCTTGTCTTTAAACGCCGCTGGTAAGACCAAAGCGCAGCAGACCAGGCCGCAAGCCACCGTAGCCACGGGGCTCCCCTGTTCCTCTAGCCCACTCAAGCCAGCGCACAGCAAGAGAGCGACAAAGGGCAGAGCAGGGACGAGAAACCGGCCATAGGCCATGAAGTCCCCACCGGTGAGGACGACATGCAACGCGGTGGCGAGAACCACTGTCAGAACAGGGCCCAAGTGCCTTTCTCGCCAGCAGCGCGCCGAGCCCAGGGAGACGAAGGCCAGCAAGACGCCCGGAAAAACGATCAAGAAGTGCATCAGGTAGTTGTAGCCACGCTCGGCCGCGCGCATGGATAGGCCAACCTTGGCGCGTGCTGTGTTGGGCAGCCAGTCCCCATAGACACCCCAACGCCAGGCAACGTGTGCAGCCCAGACTCCCACCAAGACCGAGGTTGCCGAGAGCAAAACTCTAAAGCGACTGCGATCACCACCAGACCAGGCGCCCACCAGGGCCGGTCCGAGCACCCAAGCCACCCACCACGCACCATCGGCTCGCAGTAGAACCACCAAGGCCCCCACGCCTACCACCTTCCACAGCCAGCGCCGGCCGGGCTCCGACCACGTGAGTGCAAAGAGCCAGAAGACCGACGCGCAGAAGGGCATGGTGGCCATGCCCCCCGTACTCCATACGGCCAGGGGCGGCAGGCAGCCCAGGAAAAGCGCACTCGATCCCAGGGCCAAGGGTCCGTTCGCGATGTAGCGGGAGCTGTAGCGCGACCAGCCCACGAGCAACAGTACGGCGGCTGCCAGACTCAGGACCTGGGAAAACACCTCGGGAGCCGCGCCCAGGCGCAGGCCCAGGCCCATCAGGATGGCCCACAAGAACTCGCTGTAGCCCTCGACGGGCGGGGTGTCACCCGGTTGGTAGACGAGGCCCAGTCCATTGGCCCAGTTCTGGGAGTAACGGAACGTGATGAACGCATCATCGGTCACGAACGCGAATTTCCAAGCGAGCCAGCCCAGGGGCAACAGGGCGGCGACAAAGGTCAGGATGCGAACGGCGCGCGGAGCGGCGCCTTGGGGCGGAATCGGCGGGTGCACCTAGCTCGACGCTCCAACCACTTCCAAGGAGTAGATCTGGGGCAGATGGCGCGCCACGCAGCGCCAACTGCGGCCTTCATTGACGCTACTCCAGATTTCACCCTGACTCGTCCCAATGTAGAGGCCGAGCGGGTCGTGGGCATCGTGGGCTAGGGCCTGGCGCTTGACGCTCCAGTAGGCGTGGGCGCGGGGCAAGCCGCGATCCTGCCTGGACCAATTCTTGCCGCCGTCCAAAGTGCGGTAGAGACCGGGCCGACCCGAGGGAGCCGTGCGCGACCAGGCGCGAGTGCCGTCCAATGGAAACACCCAGGCGGCATCGGGATCGCGCGGGTGAGAGAGGATGGCGAAGCCCACATCCTCGACACCCCTGGGGAGGTTGTCCCCCACGCGCTGCCACTGGCCTTCTTCACGGTCCATGCGATAGATCCCTGTGCGAGCCTGCTGCCAGAGCCGATCGGGGTTGGTATCCGACATCACGACCAAGTGTGGGTCCTGACCAAACTCTTGCTCCACATCTTCGAAGCCGGGGCCGCCAACACGCTCCTCGAGTTCCTCAAAGGAGCGCACGGTTCCCAGATTGACAGGCGTCCAGGTGCGACCGGCATTGTCACTCTCAAGAACACCGCCTGCGGAGAGGGCCACGTACAAGTGACTGGAGTCACGCGGGTCAATGCGAATGGAATGCAGTGTGGGCCCATCGGGGGTGCTGTCTTGGCTCCCTCCGGTCCACTGATCGAGCAGGGGGTGGTTGTTCAAACCGGCCACAGGCCGCCAGGTCTGCCCTGCGTCTCGGGAGCGGAACAGACCCTGGGGAGAGGAGCCCGCGTACCAAACGTCCGGATCCTGCGCGTGGCCTGGACTGAGCCAAAAGAGGTGATGCACGCGCCGTTGCTGAAGACCTGCGGCAGCGTCGGCGAAGGCGGGTGACTTGCGGCTTCTCTTGAACGTTCGACCGCCGTCGTCCGAGTAGCGGATGTGTGCGCCATGCTCAAGGTCCAGGGCAGTCATCACGACCTTCTTGGGAGCCCTCGGATCGGCCACCATGTGATGCACCATGGCTCCCAGGCCCTCGGTCGCTTGGACTTCGAACTCCTGTCGCTCCGAATCACTGGCCACGACAAAGGCGCCCTTGCGCGTCCCCACCAGCAGCCGCACGCGGCCTTTCTTGGGGCGCGCGAGGCGCAGTTTGTGTTTGGGGTGAGAGAGTGAGGGGGTCATCGAACTCAGTTGTGAGCCTCATCCTACCGGGCCAAGGCCGAGCTTTGCCCCCGGCTTGGATCGAATTCAAGGCGGCGAGAGCAACCTGGGGTGCCATAGCTTAGAACGACCGCATGACCGCCCGCCCGACAACAGGCTGCAGGGATCGCCGGAAGACCCGTTCTTGGGCCCCACTCCAGCTCTGCGCGCTCGCTGTGAGCCTCCTGGCCTGCGCCGGGCCTGACCCAAGCGGACCTCGAGTTTCCGGCCCGGCAGGCACAGGGCGCTTCGCAGATCTTGGGCAAGAGCGGAGCGTCAAGCGCTTTGATTTCGACGCTTCCTCGGCTGAGATCCGGGGGAACGAACCGCAATCGGATCGGGCCTCCTCGCAGACGGGCGAGTCGAAGTACCAGGCCGCGGTGCGCCTGCGCCTTCCGAGTCGTGAGTCGTTTGTTCTACACGCCACCGTGCCGGTCCCTCGGGGGGCGATAGCAGGTGGGGTGCAGTTCGCCCTGCGCCCCCAATCCGAAGGAGCACCCTGGGTCGAGGCCCAATGGGAAACGGTCACTCGATACCCGAGCGGTGAACCCGATGTTGTGGAATTGGCTGCGCGGGTTCAGCGACCGGCCGGGTCACGGCCAGGCCAATGGCTTACTTTTGACGTGCAGGTCTCACCTCCCGGACCAGAACAGGCTGCTGCTGCCCAACAAACAACGGCCGTGTTTGCAGCCTGGCCCAAGGAACTCGAACTGCGTTGCCGAGATGTCCATGGTCATCTCTACACGGCACGCTTGCTCGACGAGCTGGGCGCCGCCAGCCACGCGGTCCAAATCGCTGCGGGCTCGGCCTACGAGCGGGTGCGACTGTACGCGACCTTGACTCCGGAGGCACAAGCCCGCGCGGCGAGCAAGCCCGCCTTGGAACACCTGATGGGAGTACACGCCTACCTCACCCGGCGCATGGGAGACGGGCGTATCTCACTGGACCTGCGCATCCATAACGGCGCCACGTCCGGCGCAGCACCGGTGTCTTCTCAGGAAACGGCAGCGGGCATCGTGTACTGGGATGCTCTCGAGTTGGTCTTACCCAGGGGCTGGTCGGCGGATGCGCTGGTCCGTGATCCCTACCTGGGTCGCGGACGCAGAGAGGGGGCGAACTGGGTACTACCGCTCGTCAAGGCCCTGCCCCAGAACGCACTGCACATGATGGGTCCGCAATCGCAATTCCTGCGGCGCCTAACTCTGTACGGGCCGGATACGATCGCGGAGCGCGGCCGGCACCCCGCGCTTGAAGGCCAGGCCTTTTGCGTTGAGGGAGCGGGGCTGTGGTCCTGGTGGAATCCCGAGACCGCTCGCTATTTTGCGCAGCGCACTCTACTCGCCTCCTGGTCGTCCTATAAGCGCGACGGCAAGGTAGGGCAGGCCGCACTGGAAGATCGACTAGCAGAGGAGCTGCAACGAATACGCAAGCTGCTCAAGAGCGGCAAGGACCAGCACGGCCTGCTCAGTGGTCCACTCATGGGCTGGTGCCACCCCCTAGGTGTGTCGATTCAGGGCATGACTGGCGGATCGGGGATCTATCCCATCGCCGGGCAACGAATCGCCGCGGCGGCTGATTCGCGTGGAATTGAAACGCTGATGCTCGAGCACCGCATGCACGCCTGCCGGCAATCAGACGCCCAATGGAATCAGAGCGGTCAGCCTGTGGGCTTCGAACTTTGGCGCGGCTCCGAGAACCGTGTGCCCTTCGACTTCCGCACCAATGGCAACATGGTGCCGCGGGAGTTCAAGCTCCCGGCGCGAGGTGGTCCTCCGGCCTCTGAGCAGGTGGCAGCCGTCTACGCGGCCAAGCGTCGTCCTCCCTACGACCAGGGAACTCCCGCGAGAGTCGATGGCACGCGTCCGAGCCAAGACGACGCCTTGTTGGCTTGGTGGCCCCATGACGGTCAACACATGGTGCGCTACACCTCGGCGCCCAAGGCACTGGTATGGCTCGCCAACGACGCATTGGCCAGGGATTCCCTTCTGCACGCAGCCGAACTGTTTCACCTCGCGTACCACGGTGCCCGACACGCCGAGGAGAGCTGGTCACCGGGAGCAACCCTGCGCGTTCACGAGGAAATCGCCCGCACCTATCCGGGCCACGGATTGCCCATCGGTCGCGACCAAGCCTGGGGAATCGACGCCGCCTGTGCCGCCTACAGTTGCGCTACACCCCAATGGAGAGCGACGCACCAAGCTTGGCTCTTGCGGGTGGCTCAGCTGTTCTTGGATGGCGCGATGCCGAGTGGCATCCTGCAGCGCCAGGTCAATCCCAAGGTTCTCGATGGACGATACGCATCCAGTCAGACCTTCGAGTCCCTCTTTCTCCTGCACGCGGAACGCTGCCTGATTGAATCGGTATTGAAGGGGGTCGATTCCAAACGAAGCGCCGCCCTGCTCGAGTTGCACCACCGCGCACTGCACTTCCTGTACTGGGGGCCGGTCTGGAGCGGCCCGCGCGAGACTCTGCACAGCGAGACACCGCAGGCAGGTCCCCGCTGGCACTTCGCCGTAGCCCCCAAGCAGGGCTTCGAACTGGAGCCTTACTGTGATGTCTCAAAATGGGGAGAGGACTTCTTGCCCGACGACGGGTTGGACCTCGGCGTGGAGACTCGCTACGGCTGGGGTCCACTCGAATACGCCATGACTCACCCACTGAGGGGTGAAGCCGGCGGTCTGGAGAGTCGCTACCTGACACGCAGTTTGGATGTGGGACTGCCCGCGCGGGACGTGTATTCTCGCGTGCGCGGCATGTTTCGGGAGGCGTCGCGAGAGAGCAACGACCACTCGGGCAGTTGGGCGGGTTATGTGGGCAGCCTGCAAGCGCTCGGTGTGCGCTAGACCCCGGGTCGAAACCGGCGGCGCTCGGGGTGGTAGGCCTTGGGACCCCCCGTGGGGTCCTGAGCCCGTAGACTGGACTGGTACCCCATCGCCCGCACCCCAAGAGTCTCATGTTCTCCCCTCGATTCGGCCTGCTCGTTCTCGCTCTCGCGGGCGGTGCGCCCCTATTCGCTCAACAAGACCCTCAACCGTTTATGGGCCAGCCCGTTCCGGGCCTGTCCCCCACGGAACTCGACCGCTTCCTCTTGGGTCAGCTCGACTTCTTGACGCCGCTGACAACTCGCGACGGGTTGGGCCCCATCTTCAATGAGCCTTCCTGCGCGGGGTGCCATAACCATCCGGCAGTCGGCGGTTCAGGAACGCGCGTCGTGACGCGCTTCGGCAAGGCGGCCATCGGCGGCAACCGCTTCGACCCCCTGATCAGCCTGGGCGGCACCTTGCTTCAGGACCAATCGCTCGACCTCCAGTGTCGCGAAGTCGTGCCTCCGGAAGCGACGGTCACGGCCCAGCGCAAGACTCCCATTGCCTTCGGATCTGGGCTTCTGAGCGAGCTTGTCGACTCAGACATCGAGGCCAACGCGGCCAACCAACCCCCAGGCTGGACTGGCTTTGTCAGCTACGTGGGAGACGTCACCCAGCCGGGTGGCGCCCTGCGCCCCGCGCGCTTCGGCTGGAAAGGCGACGCATTGAACGCGATCGCCTTCTCCGTCGGTGCGGGACTGAACGAAATGGGTCTCACGTCACGCTTCGCTCCCACTGAGAACGCCCCCAATGGAGACCAGGCCTTGCTTGCCGCCTGCGACCTGGTGCCCGATCCGGAGGACAAACCCGACGCAGCCGGCATCACGCATGTACAGCACTGGACGACCTTCCAACGCCTGCTCGCTGCGCCCGCCCAGACCCCGCTGGCAGGCATGACTGGAGAGGCCCTGTTTAATTCCGTGGGCTGCGCAGATTGCCACGTTCGAGATTACGTCACCGGCGCCGCTCCGGAGCCGAGTCTCTCCGGCGTGGCGATTCGACCCTACTCCGACTTCTTGGTGCACGAGATGGGCAGCCTGGGAGATGGCATCGTGCAAGCTAACGCCAGCGAGACTCAGATGTTCACGCGGCCCTTGTGGGGCCTGGCCCTGCGCAATTCATTCCTGCATGACGGAAGCGTGGCCGGTGACACGTTCTTCAATTTGATGGTGGCCGTGGTGGCCGCGCACGACGGGGAAGCGGCAGCTTCCCGCAGCGCTTTCAACAGCCTCTCGGCCAGCGACCGAGTCGAAGTGGTGCGCTTTCTGGGCTCGCTCGGTCAGACCGAGTTCGATTATGAGTTGGACAACGATCTCGATGAATTCGATTGGTTCTTCCTGCAGCCATGGCTGACGGGTCCGGGCGGAACGATCGGCCCTGACGACGACCAGGCCATTGCGGATCTCGACGCGGACGGCGACTTCGACTTGACTGAATTCGGTGCGTTGCAGCGCACCTATACGGGCCAGGTCACGAGCCCGGCCCCGCGACCTCAGCCCGTCCAGACGCAGCTGAAGTTGGATCTGCGCTCGGGTGGCAACACCCTCTGGATTGCGCCGGGGGCTCCGTTCACCTACGAAGTGCGAGCGACCCTTTCCGACAGCCAAACCGATGGCCTGGCCATGGTGTGCTTTGATCTGCACTTCGATGGCGGCCCCTTGCCGCCCATGGCTCCCCCACAAGATGGCAGCATGTTCGAGTTCGTCAGCCCGCGTGGGCTGTGCAACCCGGCCGGCTTCGGGGGTACACCCGTCGCGGGAGACCTGCTGCAAGTGGGCGGAGCGCTCAACACGATCAACAACAGCTTCGCGCCCACGCCCTCGGGAGCTGTCGTCAAGGGTATCGCTCAACGCGGAAACTGGCAGACGGTCGCAACGGGAATGGCCGTCGCCCCCAGCGCGCCAGGCACCTACAAGCTGCACCTCATGAACCCGGTCGGCAACGCCATCCAGAAAGGTGCGAGCGGCGCGACCTTCTATCCCGTCGTCGGCTTGGAGGTGGGCTCCGTGCGTGAATTGACTGTTATCGTCGACTCTTGCGCGCCAACCAGCTACTGCAGCGCCAAGCCCAGCTCCTCGAGCTGCATGCCACGCATGCAGTGGAAGGGTAAGCCCTCGGCTACCGGGCCCAACAACTTTCACTTGCAGGCCAGCGCAATTCAGGGCGGTGAAGCCGGCCTGTTTCTGCTGAGTCTCGCCCCCGCCAACAAGCCGTTCTTCGGAGGAACTCTCTGCCTGGGCGGCACCCTCCAGCGCACACCTGCCTTGCCCACTGGAGGCACGCTGGGCGTGTGCAACGGGATCATGGACTTCCACATGACCCAGGGGTTCATGAGTGCCCGCGGCCTGACACCCGGAACGCTCGTCTACGCCCAGGCTTGGTTCCGCGACAGTTTGCACAGCGACGGAACAGGCGTCGGCCTCACGGACGCTATCTTCTTCACGGTCTGCCCATAATCCCCACCGACCTAAGCGATTACGCCATGCTCAATCTGATTCGATGCCGCGCTCTCACACGCTTTTTAGGAGTCGTGTTCCTGGCACAGTTCTCGTCGCAGGCGGCTCAGGCCCAGATAGGCTGGGCCAGTTTCAGCAAGGACAACAGTCTCCTGAACGCAGGCAGTGGAACTGTGCTGAATGATCCCGAGGAGAAAGACTACGCCTGGGCCGATCTCGACCAGGACGGGTGGACCGACATGATCATCGTGCGCAAGACGCCTTACACCAATCCGGGGGGCAAGACTAATGTGCTGCTGATGAACGAGGCCGGTGTCTTGACGGATAGGACGGCGCTCTACGCAGTGAATTCCAGCATCGCGGGAGACAACGGCTTCATGACTCCAACCAACGACCGCGACGTGGCCGTAGCGGATGTAAACGGAGATGGTTGGTTGGATGTGATCACCTCCGCTGCCATTGCCCCCAATCAGCCGAAGCACATTTCGCACCCGCGCGTGTACATCAACCAGGGTGCGGATGGCGGCGGAAATTGGTTGGGGTTGCGCTATGAAGATGCGCTCATCCCCGATTTCGGCACCTTCCCCAATTTCTGCGCCGTGGCGGCGGGAGATGTCACAGGGGACGGGTTTCCCGATCTGTACTTCGCTCACTACGAGCAGTCTGCGCAGGTGGATCTGAATGACAAATTGCTCGTCAATGATGGCACCGGGATGTTTGCGGACGAGAGTAACCTGCGCATGTCCGCGGCCATGCTTGACTCGAGTTTCGGCGTCTCTGCCGTAATCGCCGACATGAACGGAGACGGGTTCAACGACGTCGTCAAGAACACCGCCCTCGGTTCCACAGGTGCCTCCGGCCCCCGAGTCATCGTGGACTACAACGATCCCGCCAATGTGGGCTTTTTCAAGATCTTCGATCAGGCCTACTCAGGAGCGCCCTACCACGCCAACGTTGGGGATCTCAACCAGGACGGGAAGTTGGACATGGTCATCAGCGATGACGCCCAGGACCGATACCTGCTGAATACGGGCACGGATGCCCTGGGTCGCGTCAATTGGAGTCCGGCCTTCACCTTTAACGTCGACGACGGTTTTGGAAGCAACAACCTCGTCAGGGATCTGGACAATGATGGTTGGAATGAGGTTCTGATCTGCGACGTGGACGTCGACATCCCCGGTTGCACAAGACGCATGCACGTGTATCACAACCGCGGCGGCAGCGTTGGGGGCAACGTCACCCTGATGGAGGAGTCCGGAGGCGGGTGGAAAGGAGCTACCGGACTGACAACGGGTGATCTGCGCGGCATGCACGACGTCGCAGTCTTCGATGTCGACAACGACGGCGACATGGATCTGGTCTTGGGCGACTGCACAGGCACCAACCTGTTCGTCAACAATCTCATCGGCCCCATTGGGACGAATTACTGCGGGCCTGCTGTGGCCAACTCCAGTGGCATGCCCGCTGTGATGAGCGCCATCGGATCCGATCAAATCGCCTTGAACCAGGTCACGCTTGTGGCCGGCAGCCTGCCCACGAACCAATTTGGCTACTTCCTCACCTCGCAAACATCCGGGTTCATCGCGAACCCTGGAGGCGCCCAAGGAAACCTATGCCTGGGCGGGAAAATCGGTCGCTATTCAGCGTTCTTGCAGAACTCTGGCGCTGCGGGAACTTTCCAACTGGAGATCGACCTGACCCTGATGCCCCCGCCCGTACAGACGGTCGTGCTGCCAGGCGACACCTGGAATTTCGTCGCATGGTTCCGTGACAAGAACCCCACGAACACCAGCAACTTCACCGACGGCTTGTCGATCCTGTTCCTCTAGCCAGCCCCGCGCACCTCAATAGGACGCGTCAGTGATCCGCATCGCCACCTGGTCGGGGCCACGCAATGTGTCCACGGCACTCATGCGCTCGTTCGGGGAGAGATCGGACACGGTCGTCTGCGATGAGCCCCTGTATGCGCACTACCTACAATCCACGGAGCTTGCGCACCCCATGGCGGAGGAGATCATGGAGAAGCACGAGTGCGATTGGGAGCGTGTCGTTGAGTGGTTGACCGGTCCCCTACCCGGTAATCCCCGCGTCTTCTATCAAAAGCACATGGCACACCACTTCCTGGATCACATTCCGCGGGATTGGGTGAGCGAGTTGCGGAACGTGTTCCTGATCCGCGACCCGGCCGCCATGTTGGCCTCTCTTTTCCAGGTGATCCCCGCATCGGGGCTCATGGACACGGGTCTTCCACAGCAAGTCGAACTGTTTGAGCAGGAGCGTGAGCGAACGGGCAGCACGCCCGCAGTGCTCGATTCATCGGACTTGCTGCGCGATCCGCGGGGTTGCCTTACGGCCCTCTGCGAGACACTCGGGATTGAGTTTCAAGAGTCCATGCTGGCATGGAAGAATGGCCTGCGCCCCACCGACGGGTGTTGGGCCGAGGCCTGGTATGGCAACGCACTGGAGTCCACGGGCTTCGCGCCGTACCGTGAGCGCGAGGTTCACTTGGCAAGTGAACACAGTGAGCTGGCGGCCCAGTGCCAGCATCTCTACGAGCGCCTCTACCCCCACCGCATTCGAACCTAATCATGAGGCAGGTTTTTAACGAAGCAAACCGCAATCTCCGCATCTGGGTAAGAGGTGAACTCCTTGATCGCGAACAAGCCAAGGTCAGCGTATTTGATTCGCTCGTCCAAGGGGGAGACGGTTGCTGGGAGGGGCTCCGCTTGTATGACGGCCGCATCTTCAAGCTCGAAGAGCACCTGACGCGTCTACGCCACTCGGCCCTGGCACTAGCGTTCGAGAAGATCCCCTCTTCCGTCCAAATTCAGGACGCAATCCGCCAGACCCTTGAGGCGAATGCGATGCGTGACGGAGTGCACATTCGACTCACGCTCTCGCGCGGCACAAAGATCACCTCGGGCATGGACCCGCGCCTCAACCAGCAAGGCCCCACCCTGATCGTGGTCGCCGAGCACAAGCCCCCTGTGTACGACAAGACGGGCATTAGCCTGGTGAGTTCCTCCCTGCGGCGTTTTCCTGCCGACTGCCTGGACCCCAAGATCCACCACAACAACCTGCTGCAATCGATCCTGGCAAAAATCGAGGCCAACGCTGCCCAGGCCGATGACGCCCTCATGCTCGACGTCCACGGCTTCGTGGCGGAGACCAACGCGACCCACATCTTCGGGGTGCTGGACGGCGCACTGTTCACGCCCACGACCCGAGCCTGCCCGGAGGGGGTCACGCGCGCGACCGTGCTGGAAATCTGCGCCCAGGAACAGATTCAGGCCAGCGTACGCTCGGTCTCTCAGGTCGAGCTGTACCGAGCTGACGAGGTCTTTTGTACGGGCACGATGGGTGAGCTGGCGGCGGTCGCCAAGATCGATGGACGCCCAATCGGGACGGGCACGCCGGGCCCCATGACCACTCGTCTCAGCCAACTCTACGCACAACGAACGGCCGCCGAAGGCACGCAGATCGTGCCGTAGCTGGAACGCGCGCTGCGACGCTTAGGGCGCGACCGCACCGACCATCAAGCGGGTGATCAGGCCTGCGAAGCGCGGCGCATCCACGACGGGTGAGCCCTCGGCGATGAGGGCCTGGCCGTGCAGCAGTTCCGCGTACTCAGCCAGGCGCGGGCTCTGCGGGTCGGACTCGTGCAACGCTCTGAGTCCGGCCACCAAGGAGTGATCCGGATTGACTTCCAATGCACGCTTGGTCACCGGCACCTCGCGACCGCTGCTGCGCATCATGCGCTCCAGGTGCGCACTCATGGAATGCTCCTCTCCTACAAGCACAGCAACACTGTCCTTGAGCCGGTTGGTGAAGCGCACCTCGCTGACGTGCTCCTTGAGAGTTTTGTGCAACGCCTCCAGCAGGTCCTTGCTTTCCTCCTGCTTGGCCTCGCGCTCGGCGCGGTCCGTGTCGTCTTCCTTGACCTCTCCGCGATCCACGGCCCGTAGGGGTTTCCCGTCGAATTCCGTCAAGCGTTGCAGTACCCACTCGTCGACTGGATCGGTCAGCAACAGGACCTCTTCACCCGCGGCCTTCAAGGCCTCCAGATGCGGGGAGGCTTCCAAAGTATGGCGGTCCTGGCCGCAGATCACGTGGATCGACTCCTGGTCATCACCCATGCGGGACACGTAGTCCTCCAGGGTTGTCCAGCCGGCAGAGCGACTGCTTTGGAAAAGGCAGAGCTTGGAAATGCGGGCGTCCTCGTCATCGCCGAAGTAGATGCCCTCCTTGATCAGCGGCCCAAAAGCCGCCCACAGGGACTCATAGTCACTGCGCTCGCTGGCGAGCATTGTGCCCATGGTCTCGAGCACCTTCTTCACGAGACGCTTACGGATGCGGCCCACCTTCGGATTGTCTTGCAGCAGTTCGCGGCTCACGTTCAACGGCAAATCGGCGGATTCCACGACCCCTCGCACGAAGCGCAGCCAAGGCGGGAGCAACTCCTCGCACTCACGCATGATCAGGACGCGCCGCACGTAGAGGCTCACGCGCGAGGCCTTGCCCTCGGCATCGAAGAGATCCATGGGACGCTCCTTCGGCAGGTACAGGAGCGCCGTGTATTCATGCGCACCTTCCGCCCGGAAGTGAATCGTGCTGAGAGGTTCGTTCCAGTCGTGGGTCAGGTGCTGGTAGAAATCCTTGTACTCCTGCGGCTCGATCTCACTCTTGGGTCGCGACCAGAGGGGTCGCATCGAGTTCAGGGTCTGGGTCTCCACCACCGTCTCCGTCTCGCCCTCAATGGCCTCGCCCTCTTCGTCTTTCTTGGGCTGAGTGCGCTCGACCTCCATCTGGATGGGGTACTCGACAAAGTCGGAGTAGCGCTTCACCGTCTCGCGCAGCGTCCACTCCTGGGAAAAATCCGCCTCTCCTTCACTCGGCTCTTTGAGCGTGAGCTGGATCACGGTGCCCCGAGCGGCCCCCTCCACGGGTTCAATGCTGTACTCGCCATCCCCCTTCGATGACCAGCGCCAACCCTCATCGGAGCCCGCCTTGCATGAAACCACGCTGACCTCGTCAGCCACCATGAACGCGCTGTAGAAGCCCACACCAAACTGCCCGATCAAGTCAGGCGCGGCATCTCCGCCCTCTCCTTGAGCGGCCTCAAGAAAACGCCGAGTGCCCGAACTCGCGATCCGGCCGAGGTTGTCCATCAACTCATCGCGCTCCATCCCAATCCCGTTGTCTGCCACAGTCAGCAGGCGAGTCTTGGGATCCGCATCGAGCACGACACCTAGACTATCTCCGTCGGGGAGTAGGTCCGGCTGGGTCAACGACTCAAAGCGCAACTTGTCGAGCGCGTCACTGGCGTTGGAAATCAGCTCGCGCAGAAAGATCTCACGTTGAGAATAGAGTGAATGGACAACGAGGGAGAGGACCTGCTGGACCTCCGCTTCGAAACTCTTGGTTTCGGTCTGGGGCGTCATGGGGAGTGTTCTAAGGAAATGAACGCAAACGGCGATTTCGGGCGCAAACATTCTCCCCACGGGAGCGCTGACCGCAAGCCCCCCAACGGGCTCGGCAGCGGAAGTTGTTGGAACATCTTTCGTGGTGGGCCACGTCTTCCTCCTGCGAGCTTCCCCCTACGGGCACCTGGGCGCATTTCCCCCCCGGACCCCCGGTTGCGGGCTACCCTTGGGTGGAGCCCCCCCCTCGACCGCTTTCATGATTCAGCTAACTTCTATCCTGCGAACCTGCCTGCGGAGTGCGCGGTTCACGGCGCCAGCCCTGGGGCTTCTTGCGGCCCTGGGCCTGCTACTGCCAGCGCACAGTGCGGGCTACCTGGTGTTCGGTGATCGTCTCGACCTCTCCCAACGGGACTTCCGCATCTGGAACAACTTCACGGACCCCGAAGCCAACTCGAACACGACCCCCGATCCCGACTTTCCTGGGGCCACGGGGGCCGAGTTGGCGATCTGGAAGGGTGTTGCCGAGTGGGGCTCCCGAGCCCACGGCTCGGGTCGCAGCGATCCAACCCAGGCGCAAATCGGGTCCGGAGCCTCTAACTTTGACGCCTTCTATTCGGGGTTGGCCGCAGGACCGGGCAACAAGAACGGCAATGTGATCTCGGAAATCCCCGGCTCCCTCTTCATCAAGGCCTACACGGAGATCCCGATTCGGGATGGCTGGCGCATCCGTTTCTATCAGGATCCGTGGACCTGGAATGACTCGCCCGACGGTAAGTTGGTCGGCGGTCAAGATGCCTGGGATCTGCAGGGAGTTGCCTGCCACGAGTACGGTCACGCACTCGGGCTGGATCACAGCGGCGTGCCTGGCTCCACCATGTTCGGGGGCTCTACGCCCTCCGGTGGAGTCGCACTGCGATCGATCGAAGCCGACGACGTGGCAGGAGTGCAATCCATTTACGGAGTGCTCTCAGCCAACAAGGTTCAGATCACGCATTACGAATTGGTCGGGGGGCGAGTCCAATTGCACGGCAGCGGATTCCATTCAAACAACAACCAGATCTGGTTCACCCACGCCGCAGTGACCAGTGGATCGGATGGCACTCCGGTGCAGGTCAACGGTGTGCCCTCTTGGGGAGGCGGTACGCGCATCACGGTGACTCCACCCGCCTTGGCCGGTCCGGGAGAAATCCTGGTCCGCAGGCCGGGGCAAGACCCCGAAGACCTCTCCAATGCATTCCCCTTCAATCCAAACTCACCGCTGCTCCCCCCGCCCCTTGCTTACGGCACGGGCAAGATCAGCAGCGGCGGCTTCGAAGCCCGGCTCAAGTGGGACAGCCTGCCCAGCCAGAGCGCTGGATCCTTTCAGATTTCGTGCCTAACCGGCGTTGCCGGGGGAACACCGGCCATCCTGTTCAGCGGCCCCCACAGGGCGAACCTCCCGGCCTTGGGCGGCACCCTGCTCGTCGCCCGCCCCCTGGCCCGCGAGCAGCTGGTTCAACTCGATTTCTTCGGGGCAGCCACCCTCTCGGTACCCGTGCCATCGGGTCTGGTGGGAACCACCCGCTACTACCAGCTGTGGTTCAAAGACCCCAGTTCCAGCTTCGGATCCGGTCTCACGAACGGGCTGCAGGTCACCTTCCTGCCTTAGGGGCTCAGCGGTCGACGGTGGGTCGAGAGGCCTTCTCCTTGAGAGGCGCAGACGTGTAGAGAATCTCGACACGCCCCGACAACTGCACGGTTTCGGTGTAGGTGTCCCCCGTACCGACCACATGGATTTCGGTGCGGAATGCCTCGCGGCCTCCGAACTTGAAGGAGACCATGCGCCCGGCATCCAAGTCCCAAAGCAGGGTACCGGAGCCAGTCAGTTCGACGAGCTGCTTGCCACTGGTCGAATCGACACCCCCGTCCTGCTCGCGCTTGAGCTTGTTCTCGCGCGAGAACTCGGTGATGTCCGACAGCAGACGCACACCCTCTACGCTCAACTCCACTTGGGCCACCCGGCGACCCTCAACTTCCTGGATGGCGACCAGGCGCGCACTCGCCTCCCCGCTCACACGGCCTCGAATGCCGTGATACAAGCTGCCACCGACCCCCATCTGGAGTGTGCGAGTCAGCACGCGCTCCATGCCTTTGACGCCCTGGTATTGAGGAGCCCCCCCGGGAGCAAGCACCGACCGGAGCTTCAGAGGGTCGATAGCCCAAGATTGGTCGAGAACCACAGGGCCCGGCGGAAGCAGCACCTCGCCGGGCAAGTCGGCTGGCAGGCTCGCCAGCCAGGATTCGCGCGCCTCAGGTCCGTCGTAGTACCTGCCGTAGTCCTGCTCCGACTCGACCCAGGTGTACACGGCTCGCAGACCCGCAATGCCCCCCTTCAGGGTGACCTCATTGAGGGGTGCGCCTTCCACCAGGTGGTCTTGGCTGGCAACGACTTGACTCTCCAAGATCTCGCGCTGGAAAGTCTGGATGCGACCGTTCGCCACGGCCGAAACTCGATCTGCAAAACGCAGTCTGTTCTCGGCTGACAATCGTGTGCGCGTTTGAATGCGCTCCGGTGCCCCATTGCCCACCTGGCGCGTCAGAGAATCCAGCCCGAGCAGATGCTTGGCCTGGAACTCGCGGTGCCAGGCCTCGCCGGCCGTTGGTTTGGGAGACAGGTCGTACGAATCTTGGAGCACGCACCTGCGTTCGCCCGCAGCAGCGCCCGCGAGAATCAGAAGGGATGCCGTCAGGAGCGGGTAGTTCATAGGTGAGCTCATTTCTGCTTGGTTCCTTGGCTGTATGTGCCCGTCAGCTTGGCGTCCACGCGCCCGTCCTTATCCCAGGCCTTCCACTCACCGTGCCATTTGCCATCCAGGATCGAGCCTTGGGCCTTCTTCTGGCCGCTAGGCCACCAGCGAGTCCATGCGCCCTGGGCAACACCTACCAGGAACTCTCCCTCGAACTTCTTCCCACCGCCGGGGTGGTAGCCCACCCAGTGACCCGACTGCTCATCGGCGAGGTAACGGCCGCTGGCCTCGTCCCCGCCATCAGCCAGGTAGAAGTTCCAGAGCCCTTCACGCTTGCCGTTCACGTAGGGGCCTTTGGTCTTGACCTTGCCGTTTGGATAAAACTCCGACCACACGCCGGTCCGGCGCCCATTCTCATGGGCGCCCTGTTCGAACAGACTGCGAATCATGGGCACCTTCTCGCCAGGCTGCGCCTTCGCCTTGCTATCGGGAATTTCACGGTAGATGGTGGCGGGACCAGTCTGTTGGCCAGCGGCCCAAGTCATGGTGGACTTGATCTTGCCGGATTCAAAGTAGCGCTCCTGCTCACCGTGCAGAACTCCTTTGGCCCAGTGGGCTTTGGAGACTAGATGCCCATCACCACCGAACATGTTCCAAACTCCGTGGCGAGCATCTTCGAGGTAGGAACCCCGAGCGCGCAGAGTCCCATTGGGGCGCCAAAACGACCAATCGCCCTCCCTGTTGTAGTTCCGAAAGGACCCACGGTAGGCCAATTCACCCGAGGTGTGCCAGGCCGTCCATTCGCCGACCCGACGGCCGTTTTGGATCATTCCCTCGCGGGCCTTGGACCCATCAGGATGGTAGAGGGTCACTCGTTCTCCCTCGTCCCCAGCCTGCACCCCAGAAGGCAACGAGGGTTCCTGCCCACCAGCGGACAGGCCAGCGGGTAGGACAGCCGGGGCGGATGCAACTCCCGATCCAGGAACAGCGAGGGCGAGAAGCGCTAGAGGCAATGCGCAGGGTGTCAGTGAAGGCATAGTCATTTCGTCAGTCAGATCCGGTGTCGGATGGGGCGGGTTCCTCGGAGATCCTTTCGTCATCCAGGTAGGTCCCACTCCACACTTGATTGTTCGTCCCGTCTGGCCGTTGATACAGCCACGGGCCCTGGCGCTTGCCCTGCACGAGGGTCCCTCGCGATTGGAGTACCCCGTCGGGGTACCAGGACTCGCTCAGACCCTGTGCAACACCCAGCTCATACTCCACAGCCGAGACCTTTTGTCCGTCGCTCATGAACTGGGTCTCCAGGCCGTGTTTCCTGCCCTCCTGATAGGAGCAGGAGCTCAGCAACTGTCCGTTCTCGAAGAAAATCTCCCAGACCCCGGTTCGTGCTCCTCGAGCATTCGAGCCCCGGGACTGGACCAGAGAAGATCCGACGTGATAGCGGACCATGGGCCCGTGCAGGATGCCCATCTCGTACGTCTCATCGAGGACTGGGTAGATTTTGGCCTGGGCATCGAGGTCTCTGGGATCCTCGCCCTGCGCGCTTACCCATGTCTGCCGGCGGCCGTGCAATTGCCCGCCCTCGAATGTCTCCAATTTGGAGAGCGCGCCCCCAGCAAGGAACTCTCTCCATTCCCCTTGCGGGACTCCAGCCTTGTACTTGTACTCGTACTGAATCGCGCCGCCCTTGTGGTACTGGTGATAGAAACCGTCGCGCTCGCCATCGAGGAAAGTCCCGTCCCAGTGCAAGAGCCCCGACGGGTACCAAGCCCGAAATGCGCCCTGCAAAACGCCCTTCCTCCAAAACTGCATCGACTTCATCGTCCCATTCGGAAAGTACTGCCATTCTGGACCGTGGCGATCGTCGAAAGCCGTTGAGCCCGGCAGGTAGTAAGCGATGCGGCGCACTGCACCATCCTTGAAATGATCCGTGGAGCGCTCGACAGCCACCCCTTCGAATTCGTCGCTCGCGCCCCAAGCCGCTGGCCGTGAGCGATCCAGAGCCGCGGGCGGGTTGACCGGATCAGGGAGGGTTGCGCCCTGCTCCTGTGTCCCGTTCGTGGGGTCCCGATCATCCATTGCGGGCGTGCCTTCCGATGACATCGCCTTGGGGGGCGACTGGGAACGGCGCTCGTCCGCTGGCGCGCAGCCCGCCGAAACAATCAGGCAGGAGGTGATCAAGCGCCGTAGGGGGCGGGAATCGAGGTAGAAGATCATTGTCAGAGGATACGCAGGAGGAGACTAGAGGTTGGACTTCTCTCTCCCGCCATGCCAGCCCGCGTTGCGAGTCAGGCCTCCGTTTGTGGTCCGAACTCCCGCCTGCAGTGCCCCGATCCTGAACGGATCAGAATCTGCCCTCTGGTCGGGCGCGGAGAGCCGCTCGAGGCACCTCGAAAAGCGGTCCGGAGCCCCTGGCATTGCGGTGAAAGTGGCTTGGTGGGTCGCGTCCAGGTTAGACAACCTGGAAGCGGTTCTCCCCATTCCAACATCTGATGATGGTCGCGACCCACCAAGCTCTATTCGGACGTTAGTCCCCAGAAACTTGTTCCCTACTGAACTGACTGGGTTCGCTGGGCACAACCGCGGGAATTGGCCGGCCCGTGGGGAAAATTCGCAAGAGAGTGGGTCTGGGGCCCCTCACGCTGACCCATCGCCAACTTGATGACCTGGGCACCGACGTCCATCGCCGCCCCTAGGAACGCCGTCTTGCGCCCGGCCCAGCGAACCCAGGCAGTTCAGTTTTGGTCCCTTCCATCGCGCCCAGCGCAATGCACAGCCAGGGACCGGTCAGCGGTCGTGTGTTGTTTGGAGACGAGTTTCTGGGACCTAGCGGGCCACCCCCTTCTGCCGCACCCTGAGGGGGGGTGTGGGTGCAAGGGCTGGTTTTTTGCTCACTTCGACACAAGAAGCACAGGGGCAATTCTCGAAACGGGAGTAACGACCCGGATTCCACGCGCCGGGAACACCCCTGAACCACCAGAACGAATCCAATGCAACCTAAGATTCTCCTTGTCAGCAACGATCCCGCTCTCCGCCTCCGTATGCAGATCGGCCTTGAAGGGGCCGAAATCAAGTTCGCCCGCGACGAGAGCGAGGCCCGTGTCGTTCTCGCCAGCATGCGCAATGATGAGGCTCCTAGCGACGAACAGACCCCCCAGGAGGGCCCCTGGACACGTCCCGGAGAAATCCTGCCCTTCGAGGAGTACGAACGCCGTATTCTGCAGCACGCTCTGACCAGCACAGGCTGGAACGTCAAGCAAGCAGCTGCAAGACTGGGCATCGGCCGCGCCACTCTCTACCGCAAGATTGATCGCTACGATCTGAGAGGACGCAACGCGGGGTGAGCCACCCCGGCACCCCCCTATGCAAGAAACTCAACCCAACTCGATCCGCGTCAGGCTCACAGGCCTGAACGATCTCGCACCCGACTCCCTCTCAGGGGATGACTTTCGGGCCTGGCTCACCGCACCCATCGTCGGTGAGCCTTTGTATAAGAGGATTCTGAGCGTGCTCCTGCCGCTCTCTATCCAGGAGTTGGTACTGGAACCAGGCCCGGTGAGCGATGCCGTGCTGACGCTCTTTGAACAGCGGCCCATCTACAACCTGCGCGCTCGCATGGCGCCCTCCGCGAGAGCGGCTTCCCCGGAACACACGGCCACCCTGGTCGTCCCCGTCGGCGGTCTGCTCGAAGCGGATTTGCTCGGGCTGCAGCGGCGTGGCGAACAAACCAACCGAATCGAGCGCACACCTGTTCACCTCCCTGGCCAGACGACGCGGCCCAAGCCAGAGATCATCTATCTGCCCCCAGGGCGAAAACAATCCGAGATCGATGTGAACGAACCGCCTTCAGATCCGTGTTCACAGGTCCCCCCCATCATGCGGCCCACAGACACATCGGTGTACCTGCGCGAACTAGCACTGCGCACGTTGGAGGGCGATCTTGCCTCACTGAGCCCGGCGGGCGAGATGCGCGGTGGAATCTTGTGTGGCCCCGATGCACAGGTAGCCGAGGGAGTTCGAGTGGTAGGGAACGTCGCCATCGGAGCCCGTAGTCAGACAGCCACGGGTTGCGTGCTGGGACCCGGCGCGGTGGTTGGGGAAGACTGCGTGCTGGAAGCCAACTCGCACGTCATCCACTCCATCGTCCTCGATGGCTGCCGTGTCCCCGCAGGGGAACGTTTATTGGGAGTCATCCGTCTACCCTCAGGTGAGACCCTCTAGGTGCGCCCCAGGTGCAGGTCATGGGTCCCGCACCATGCCGGTGAGACGGGGCGACACTTCTAGCCCGCGGGTGAGGGCCCAGGGCAGCCTGGAGTCGCCCGTGGCTTGAACCTAACCGGGATCCCGCCCAACGCCTCCGTTCAGCCTGCGTACTCTCTGGGGCCCCACAACTCGTGCCCACCATCGAGTTGTGCCCTTTTTTCCCAGCATCGCCCGAGAACCGCTTCCCCCCTACCCACCTGCTAGAATCTCCGTACAGGTGCCCCAGGGGTGCAGCCCCGTAGCTCAGTGCCCACCTAGAAAACCGCGACACCAAGATTGCCCGATTTCGGGCGCCACCTCGACCATGCTCAGTTCTCTTCGAATCCACACCCTCTCCCTGGCGGCCCTAGCTCTCCTTGCGGCTCCCACTCAAGCCCTCAACACAAGCGAGGCAACGGCCCGGATCACCGACGCCCCGTTCGCGGACCTGTCGTTGCAAGACGCAGCCACGCGGGCCCAGAAGGAGAAATTGCTGCTTGTCTTGTTCTTCGATAATGAGAACTCACCCGATGCACGGCGCATGCTTGAACGCACGTGGGTGGACAGTGGGGTGAAGAGTTGGCTGGCCGACAATGCCATCGCGCTTCAGGTCCCTTCGACGGACACCAAGACCAGGAATCGCTACGGGGTCACCACCTTCCCCCAAACTATCCTGCTCAACCCGGACGGGATGCACCTGCTGCACAAGATTGAAGGCCACGCAACCGCCACGGAGGTAGTCATCGGCCTGTCAGCGGCCACCCTGGGCAGTAGCCAGACAACTCGCCCTGATGGGGAAGATGCCGAGAACCCCCTGGCCTGGATGGCTTGGGGCAACCACCTGTTCAGCAACGACCCCGGGCGCAGCATCGAGTGCTTGGATGCTTACCTGTGGTGTCTGGACAACGGCGATCAGTACATCGATGGATTTCGCGCCTACTACTTCGAGTTCCTCCTACAACGACTTGCCTATCTGCGCAGCTACACGAGCAAGGCCACGGAAGCCATGCTCACACGCCGCGATCGCTGGCGCGCAGGCATCATCGCGGGCATCGCCACAGATAGGGAGATCGACGAGTACATGCGCTTCTGCTTCTGGCTGCGCGACGAACCCAACATCTTGGATGCTGTGGTCGAAATGCGCGATCTCACCCCAGAACATCAGGTCGCTGCACGCAAGCTGCTGCGGGCCGAGCTGAACCGAGCCGTGGCGCGCAAGATGTATGACGACATCCTGCGCTTGGATCCTGCCCCCCTGGCCTTGATCGATGCCCGCTTGACGGCCCTGCACAAGACGCCGATAGATGAGCGCACCAAGACCAGCGGGTTCTTTGATGAGAGACTTGTGATCATCCGGGATGCGTCTTGCTACTTTGAAGCCTTGTTGGCTTCCGCGCGCGCTGGCGATGCGTTTGAGCTCGTGGATCGTGTCGTGAAAGACGCCCCCACAGGCGTGACGTTCCAGGCGTTCATGGAACGCACGAACCGCTTGAAGGTCTTCCCCCTCACCGAACGCCTGGCCAAGCAGGGACTCGAGCTCGTGGGAGACCGGGGCAAGAAACACATCGAGGCGCAACTCGGCTTGATCCGAGCCATCAAGGCTCACGAAGAGCGCCAGGCCAAGGATGATCCGGACAAGCACGACGAGCACGACCACGAAGCAGGTGGTGGCGACGGACAGCGGTAGGGGCCACGCGAACCTGCACTTATCTTGGCTCCCTCGGCGAGGGACGTCGACTGAACTCCCTGACCGACCTGCCCTAACTGAGGCGTGCCTACCCCCGCTTTGAATCCCGCAGCGAGCAGCGAGACCGTTCCCTGGAGACCGCTGCTCACGATCTGCGCGGCGGGCGTGTTCCTGCGCCTGTGTTTGCTGTGGATCGTCGGAGATCTCGAACTACAGTCCGACGAAGCCAATTACGTCTACCTCGGAATCGCCTGGAACCACTTTGGGTTCTACTTGGACCAACACCGGTATCTGTGGCCGCCCGGGTATTCCTGGTTGATGGCACATAGCCTCAGTCTGTTGGGCGAGAACGGGATGCTGGGCATCAAGTACCTGCAAGTGCTTGCTTCGGCCTCGATCGGGCTCACGACGATGCTCTTCGCCACACGTTTGTTTGGGGCGCGAGCTGCTCGCCTCGCCGGCTGGATCTGGGTGGGCTATCTGCCCTTGGCGGCCTTCACCCATCTGCTGTGGAACGAGACCCTCTTTTCGGCCCTGTTCTTGCCCGGCCTGTATCAGACTTTTCGCTTGATGCAGAACGGCTCCGATGCCCGCGCCACGCGCAGAGTCGCCGTCGCAGGACTGTGCTTTGCCGGCAGTCTCTACTTGAAGGAAAGCCCCCTAGCACTCATGGTCGTACTCGCCGCCCTGCTAGTCCCCTTCGCGGGTGGGCTGCTCGAGGGGCTACGCCGCGGGTCTCTGCTGCTGCTCATCGTGGGGGCCTGCATTCTTCCCTGGGGTATGCGCAACCTGGATGTCTATGGGCGCTTCATTCCCTTGGGTACGAGCCTTGGGGAAAACGCGTTCAATGGACTCAACGAGGATTATCGCAATTTCGACTGGATCCCGATCGACGTCGAACGCGACCGACGGGGTCTGCCCCCCACTCGGACAGTGGCCCGCCACGCTTTCGATTACGTGGATCCCGTTGTCTACAAGGACCTCGATCTCCGCATGGACGAGTTGCGCAAGGAAACTGCAAGCGCAATCAAAGCCAGCCGAAAGGGGGTCGCCGCAGGGTTTGAGCCCGATCCGCGTGCAGCGGACTTGCAAATTCAACTGAGACAGAACATCGCTCTGCAGGACCGCTGGAGGGAGGCTGTACCCCCGGTCGAGCCCGAATCGCTGGTTGAATTCGCGAGCGAGAGCGGCTGGCTGAGGGCGGAATCACCGGCCGTCATCAACACAGCCGAGCGCTCGAGCATCAACACGGCCAACGGGATTCGATTTGCCCAAGATCACCCGGGGTGGTACCTGCGTTCCCGCCTGCGCAAGGTGGCCGACCTCCTGACACCGATGTCCTTTTTCACCCGCCATCAAGCGCTGGGCCACTACAACGAGACGGCCCTAGGCGGGAATCTGCTGCGCAGGGTCACCAGTCTATGGGCGCTAGCCTGCCCCCTGACCGTCTTGCTCCTGGGGATTCTGGGTTACGTCACTGTTTTGAAGAACCGGCCCGCTTGGTTGCTGCTGGGTTGCACACTGGGGTACTTCCTCTGCACGACGCTCTTGGTTGCCATGTCTCGCTTCCGGATTCCGACGGTCCCACTGCTGATCGTGCTGGCGGCTGGCTTCATCGTACACCGCAAGTCCGTGACGCGCCGCCGCGATCGAGTCGTGGGTAGCCTGGTCGTACTGTACTTGCTCTTCTCGTGGTGGATGACTTGGCCGGAGGTCAGCATGGTGTTCGGGGACATGATCTGGAGTCGACACGAGGCATGAGTCTGCCGCTCAAAATCCGCAGCTGGATCCCCCATCTCGCGCTGCTGACTCTTGTGCTTGTCGAGTACCAAAGAGCCCGCGCGAGCCACCTGACGCGCGAAGAACTGACGCTGATGCTCTCTGAGAGCACGGGGCGTGAGAAGGCTTGGGCCATGCACGTGCTGGCCAACCGCGACGACCCCAGCGACGGTCCGCTGACGCGTTCGGTCATTCAAGACGCGATCTTGGACCCCGACCCTTGGGTCGCGGATATGGTGTACACCGCTGACCTGTGTCGGCTCCTGAAGCCATCGCGTCAGGAGAAACGGCTCAGCGTTCGATTCGACGACCCTGAGAAGTCGCAGGACAAGCTCGAGGACTGGTTCCGCCGCTTTGCGTTCTACCGCCGCAAGGTTGGGGGCCGCCCCCTAGGTGGATCCCTGCGTCTCAAGCAACAGGAAGTCCAGTGGTTGCTGCAGGTGCTGCGGGGAGACCTACTCGATGAAGGTGAGGTCATCGCCTATCTTGAGCGGCGGCAGGCTGGCACGAACAGCGCGCGTATGCAGAACCTCAAGCCCAACAAGAAGAGGGACCGCGAGGACAGGAGTTCCGCAGGTCGTTTTCCCGGTAGATGAGCCCACAGCGCACCCCCAAGTCATGATCGTCACACTCTCCAGCAGCCGGCGGCCCCGCCCGCTCCTCGCAGCCTCGCTCCTTACGACTCTCCTAGGGGCCTGCTCCTGTTCAAGCTCGGACCCTGAACCGCGGGAGACGCGCCCCAATGTCCTGCTGGTCACGCTGGACACGACACGGCCCGACCACCTGGGCTGCTACGGTGCGGCCGCGGGCATCACTCCGAACATCGACGCCCTGGCTGAAGGCGGGACCCTCTTCGATCGGGTCATCTCGACGGCCGGCATCACGCCCATGTCGCATGCCTCGATTCTGACCGGGCTCAACAACTACGAACATGGGATGCGCACATTCTATTCGGAGGACTGCGGCCACACGTTGAAGGATTCCGTCGTGACCCTGCCGGAGACCCTGCAACAGAACGGCTACCGCACGGCGGCTACGGTCAGTGCCTATGTGGTATCGGAGATCTACAACCTCGATCAAGGTTTTGACAAGTTCTTGACGGGTGTCGACATCGAGAATATCGACATCACCCACCAGCAAAAGCACGCGACCGAATGGGACACCGGCGGCCTGACGAACACGCAGCGCAGGGGAGATTTCACCATCAGTGATGCCCTCAAGTGGCTAGAGGAGACCGAGGACGACCCGCGCCCGTGGTTCCTGTGGGTCCACCTGTTTGATGTTCACGACTACTCAGTCGTGCCGCCGCTGGACTTCATCGAGCCCTTCGGCATCGAGTATCCGAGCACGCAACCCAGACTCGTGGGTATGAAGAGCCACCAGTGGCGGGAGAAGATGTACGACCCCGAGCTAACGTGGATGGATGCACAACTCGGGCGACTGCTCGACCGTCTGCACAGTTCCGGACAATTCGAGAACACACTGATTGCCGTGACCGCCGACCACGGCCAAGGTCTGCTCGATGGCTACAAGCGGCACAAGTGGGCGAAACACCGACTGCTGTACGACTGGTGCATTCAGGTGCCCCTGGTAATACGACTGCCCGGGGAAAAGGGATTGGTGAGCCGCGTGGCCGACCAGGTTCGCACGATCGACATCACGCCTACGATCCTCCACTTCCTGGATCTGGCCCCTGGGCAAGCCCTTGAAGGATTGAGCCTGCTGCCGTTGATGCGAGGAGGGAGTGAATCTGAACCGCGCCTAGCCTATGCAGATGCCCTGAACCTCTATGACGCCCACTCTCCGGGAAAGCGCCTTCCCAGCGGCCACAACGACAACCTCTACGCCATCTGCGACGGGCGCTGGAAGCTGGTCTGGCGGGAGACCCATCCGGAAAACTCAGAGTTGTTCGACCTCGCTACGGACCCATTGGAAATGAACAACCTCTACACCGCAGAACACGCTGAGGGGCTACGCTTGTTAGCCCAACTGGACTCGTGGGAAGTCACCAAGGTCACGCCTCCGGGAGCGGGGGCCGCGGCCGCATCCCCCGATCGCCTGAATGACCTGGGATACGGGGGGGATGATGAAGACGATGACCAGTAGGCAGTAGACCCCCCAAGTCTCGATCAAATCCCCACCCTCATTCGAGGGTTCGTAGCACTCATAGTGCGCATCCTTCCCCTGACAATGGCTGACTCCCGACTGATGCGAATCCGCATCGCCCTCTCGATGGGCCTGTTGATCCTCGCGGCCTGCAGCTCCAAGCCCCAGTTAGGGTTGGTTGTGCAAAACGCGGTCGACCCGGATCGCCCCACCTTCCACGACTTTGGCACGCTCAAATTCGGGGAGGAAGTGGAGCGCACCATTCGCATGTTGAACACGGACTCCGATCCCGTATCCGTGCTTTCGCTGCACCCCGCCTGTACATGCACGCGCGTCAAGGCCATGCGTGCCGTACCCGCCGACGGCGGCGCCTCGGTCATGGGCGATCTGGCCATGCGCGAAAATATTCTGCGAGTTGAACCCGGCGGGGTGCTGGAAATGGTGGTGGCGGTCAACACCAAGAGCATCCGGCCCAACTCCGACAAGCTGGGTATCTTGCGCGTGCGCACGGACTCCGAGCGGACTCCCTTCCTGACCTTTGAATTTCACGTGCTGGCAGAGAAGCTCTTCACCCTGAGCCCCGCTGAATTGCGCCTGGGGGACATTCCCCTCAGCCATGGTGGTTCCAAACGCATCACGATCTTGGCGGGTTATGTGGATTCGCCTGCCCAGGTACTCGAGGTGCTCGAGACCACCGGCGGTATCGAAGCCACCCTGCAACCGACCCTGGCCGGTAGCGAGGTGCGCTGGGATCTAACGGCCACCGTGCCCCAGCTGACCGAGCTCGGCACACGGCACGAGACAATCCTGCTCTCCACAACGGATGAGGCCGGCCAGGGCGACGCTGGCCGCTTGCTAGTGGATGTGTGGGCACGAGTCGTGCCCGACATCATCATCCGACCCGAGCCCATCCACTTCGGCCTGGTGTCCCTCGCCGATGGGGGGCAAGCCCAGGCCGAACTGCGCGCTCTGGTCCCCGGAACGCGGGTTCGAATCCGGCAGGCATCGGTCACGGGGGATCACGCGGGTGCGCTGACCTGCTCCTTTGAACCCGTCGGTTACGTCGATGATGAGGGCCGCTGCGATCGCTGGAGTCTGAACTTGCTCGCCCCACCTGGTTTGGCCCCCGGGCAGTTCCACAGCACGCTGGAGTGCCTGCTTGACGATGAGGACGGCCAGCCCGTGCACGCCTCTCTGCAGGGCGTCGTTCGCTAGTCGGCCCTAGTCGGCCAGCACCCTAGCGAAGCGCTTCTTGCCGACCTGCACCAGAATGGGCGCGGCGCTACGGTCCACAAGGCACTTGGGGTCCGCGAATACATTGCCGTCCAAGCGCACGGCGCCCTGCTGAATCAGGCGTCGAGCTTCCGATGTCGACGGCGCTAGACTCAGATTCGCGATCAGGTTGGGAAGCGCAAGCTGCTCACCCCATTCCTGGGACCAGGCCATCTCGGGCAAATCTGCGGGCAAGGCCTTGTCACGCACTTCGCGATCGAAAGCCTCTGCGGCCGCTTGGGCCTGCTCCTCGCCGTGGAAGAAGGTCGTAATCTCGAAGGCAAGACGCGCCTTGGCCTGGCGCGGGTGGCCCGCAAGTAGGCTCGCGACTTCGTCCACCGGAACCCGCGTCAGATGTGTAAACCAAGTCTCCATCAACGGGTCATCCAGCCGCATCACGCCGAAGGTCATGTCCCTGGCGCTGTCCAAGAGCCCTAGCGCGTTGCCGTAGGACTTGCTCATCTTGCGGCCGTCCAAACCGTCGATCAGCGGATGAGTCCGGACGCATTGGGCACGCTGCCCCTCCTGCTCCTGCAGGCGTCGACCCACGAGCAAGTTGAACAGCTGATCTGTACCACCGAACTCGACATCACAGTCGATCGCCACCGAGTCCCAACCCTGCATCAAGGGGTACAGGAACTCGTTGATGCCGATGGGTTCGGATTGATCCAGGCGCCGGCGAAATAGATCCCGTTCGAGCATCTGGGAGACTGTCATGCGCGTCGTCAGCTGCAACAGATCGTCGAAGCGCATGGCGTCAAACCACTCCGAATTGCGTCGCACCTCGGTCTTCTCCATATCCAGGACACGCGCCGCCTGATCGGTGTAGGTCACGAGGTTGGCCTCCACCTGCTCGCGCGTCAGCACGGGCCGTAGTTTGTTGCGCCCCGACGGATCCCCGACCATGGCCGTCGCATCCCCCACGATCAATACGATCTGGTGACCCAGGAGCTGCAGGTCTCTTAGAGCCATGAGCGGAATGGCATGGCCCAGATGCAAGTCCGGGGAGCTGGGGTCCATTCCGAACTTCACGCGCAATCCACGCTCGGCGTGCAGGGCGCTGGAGATGAGGCCCGCCAACTCCGACTCTTCGATCAAGTCGACGGAGCCGCGCCGGAAGGCCTCCAGGTGGGTCTCGGTTTGGGGATGCAGGGTCGGAGTCTCAGGCATACCCCCATTGGGCCCTTAGGAGTCGGAAATGTCCAGCGTGCCTGTCTGCGTGCGCCGCGCAGACCGAGCCCTCAACCAATCGCGCCAGACGAGCGGATCACCTCCAAGATCCGGATTCCCCGCGAGCCAGCGCAGGCTGGGAACCAAGCGCACAATCTGCTCAGGGGTCCAGGTCTCGACCAGGGGCGTCAGCCCGTCGAGAGCGGCTTCCCGATCTTTGGGCAGAATCCGGGCCGTGCGCTCGAGCAACGCGGGCAGGGGCGTGTCGAAGACCTCCGCGGCCTTGACGAGTACAGCAGGGTCCACCGACCCGTTGGGAATGACAGGCGCGAGCTCCACGCGCTGAGCCGATTGGACCGCCAACTTCATCGCCGGGAAGCGCACCCCATTGGCCGTGACACTGCCCGAGCGCAGGCGCAGCACCCACCGATCGTTGACAGCCAGGGCCCCTGTGGGAATCCGTCGGTCGTACTCATGCAGCTGCAGGCCAACTCCGGACTCTTGATCCAACTCCACGGGTAACATCTCTTCCAGGGGATGGGTCTTGTAGAAAACGTGGCTGCGACCATCGGGCAGCAGGGTCCGGCGTTGGTGTTCCAAACTGGCCGCGCCGGGGCGCAGGGTCACGGCGGCTGAGTGTCCAGAGCGGCCGTGGAACCGTATGGCGGCCATATGAGAATCCGCTTGGGGCACCAGTTCCAACCACAGCTCCATGCCCGAGATCAGCTTGCGGCCCTGGAGAACTCGCTCGAATCCAACGAGGAGGTCCTCAACCTGTGCCCGAGTTGCACCGTCGAGCGACAACCTACGGCGGATCTGGGCTGCAATGCCTCTGGCTGTGTCATCCTCACCGGCTTCAAGTGCTGCCTTCAGCCCTTCGAAGGCGGGCATGTAGGAGGCCGGAATCCCGGTAAAGCTCAGGCCGTGGGTCTCCTCCGGTGCACCCGGCCCTGCGCAGGAACCCATGCATCCAGCCCACAGGCTCAGTGCCAGCGCAAGGCAGACGGCGGGTAGCGAATCTCGACGCGGGGGTGAATGTGCCATGAGTGGGAGGGCAGGACCCAAGGGGCAAACAAAAACGGAGGGGGCAGTCAGCCCCCTCCGTGTACTAACCCGAGATCTTGGCGATGTTACTCGCCTTCAGGCTTCTCCTCGGTTTCGCTTTCGCTGGCAGGCTCTGCGTCTACCGCGGGCGTTTCAGCTTGCGGCTCAGGGGCGGGTGCCTCGTCGGCTTCAGCTTCCGGTTCCGGTGCGGGCGCGTCGGGCAATTCGGCCGCCTCATCCGTCGACTCCGATTCCGGCGCGGCGACTTGCTCGACGGCTTCGGGTCCAGCCTGTTCGGCACTAGCGGGCGCGTCGTCCGCAGCAGGCGCCGGGGGCTCTTGCGCGCTTGTATCCGCTCCCCCTGCTTCAGCCTCAGAGGATGCTTCTTGCGCGGCCCCCTCTTCACCCGCATCACTGGGTTCGGCGGCTTCCCGCTCAGCATCCGCCGCCCGAGCAGCCGTGGCGGCCGCCACGATCTCGTCGTTCTCGCTGAAGTCCGCGTGCACGAAGGACAAGCCGATCTTGCGATCCTCCACATCCACACGAATCACGCGCACCTCGACCTTCTGGCCGGGGAAGAGAAGATCCTCGGCCTTGGCACCGCGATCATCGGTGAGTTCGGAGATGTGCAGCAAGCCCTCAAGACCCTCTTCGAGCTTCACGAAGACACCGAAGTTGGTGACCTTCGTGACATAACCCGAGAGCAAGTCCCCCACGTGATAGCTGTTCGGGATCTGCTCGTGCCACGGGTCGGCACTCAGCTGCTTGCGTCCCAGCGCGATGCGTTTCTTCTCCTTGTCCACGGACAAGATCACGCACTGCATTTCGTCGCCCTTCTTCACCATCTCGGACGGGTGGCTGACCTTCTTGGTCCAGCTCATATCCGAGACGTGCAAGAGGCCGTCGATGCCCTCCTCGATTTCCACGAAGGCGCCGTAGGGCGTCAGGTTGCGGACGGTGCCCGAAATGACCGTACCCACCGGATAGTGGCTCTCCACCAGGTCCCAGGGGTTGGATTCGGCCTGCTTCATGCCCAGCGAAATCTCCTGCTTCTCGTGGTTGTACTCGAGCACGACCACAGAAACCTTGTCGCCCGTGTTGAGCATCTCGGAAGGGTGGTTCACGCGGCGCGTCCAGGACATCTCGGAGATGTGCACCAGGCCCTCGATTCCGTCCTCAAGCTTCACGAACGCGCCGTAGGACATGATGTTGACCACCTCGCCGTCCATGCGCTTGTTGACGGGATAGCGCTCTTCCACGCCGTCCCAGGGCGAAGAGGTCTTCTGCTTGATGCCCAAGGCGATGCGTTCGCGATCGAAGTCCACACGCAGGACCTTGACCTCGATCTCCTGATCCATTTCGACCATTTCCGAGGGGTGCGAGATGCGTCCCCAAGACATGTCCGTAATGTGCAACAGGCCGTCAATTCCACCCAGGTCGACGAACACGCCGAAGTCGGCGATGTTCTTGACCGTGCCCATGCGGACCTGGCCTTCCTTGATGTCCTTGAGCAGGTCTTCCTTGAGACGCTGACGCTCTTCTTCGAGCAGCTTGCGACGCGAAACGACAATGTTCATGCGCTCCGGGTCGATCTTGATGATGCGCGCGCGGACGGGTTCGCCCAGGAAGTCGGAAATATCGTGCGTGCGCCGCAGGTTGACCTGGCTCGCCGGCAGGAAGACGTTGACGCCTTCCACATCCACGAGCAGACCACCCTTGATTTTGCGCTGCACGATGCCCTGAATCTCGTCGCCCTCGTTGTACTCCGTGGAGACCCGTTCCCAAGCGCGCAGCCGGTCGGCCCGGCGCTTGGAGAGCAGAGACATGTCGTACTCATCCAGGCCTTCGTAGAAGACCTCGAACTCGGCTCCCGGCGCGGGAAGCTCATCGCCGAACTCAGCCAAGGGGATCGTACCCTCGGCCTTGCCGCCGACATCCATGATCACCAGACCGGTGCGTTCATCCACCGTGTCGACCTTGGCGATCACGATTTCGCCGATCTTGACGTCACAAATGGACGCGTTGAGAGATTTGTTGAGTTCTTCGACACTGATTTCCGAGAAAGCATCATCGAGCTGACGCTCGAGAGCCTCGGGATCCATTTCGTACTGTCGGACTCGTCTTGAGGTAAGGGCCATCGATCCGGGTTCTATCTAGGGGTTGTTGTGAATAGACGTATCCGAGGCCGAAGAAGCGGCCTCGGAAGACTCTGCGAGCATGGAAGCAATCCGCTCCCAGGCTACATCCAAGGCATCTGGGCGGGATCCGTCAACCGCAGCGGCGAACTCTATGCGGACTTTTCCCGGGCGGGGCCAGCGCGCCCCCCGGGGCCACGCCTCACGGGTCCCCGAAACTGCGCAGGGAATGATGGGCGCCCCCGTGGTGCGGGCCACCAGCAGGGCGCCCTTCTTGGGTTCGAGCAGCTCGCCGTCCGCACTGCGCGTGCCCTCCGGGAAGATGCCGAGGGCGTCGCCGGCCTCCACATGCTCGATCATGCGCCGCAGTACGGACCTGTCCCCGCGACCAGGATCCACCAGGATCACCCCCACCCGGGCGAATACGAAGCGCAGGAAGGCGTTGTCGACCAGACTCCTGCGCGCCGCAAAGGCCACGTGCCTGTGGTCGACAGCAATCGCCATGAGTGGAATGTCGAGGAAGGACTGGTGGTTGGAGACCAAAATCACGGGCCCACTGCGCGGGACATGCTGGTGCCCCACGACGCTCCGGCGCCAAAACAAGAAATAGCCCACGCGCAGGACCGCCAAGGCGCACCGCCAGGTCCATGTCTTGCGCGTGACAAGCGGAGGGTCGCCCTGCACGACTCAGGCCTCGTCCGACACGTGGCGCAGCAGGAGTTGGCAGACCTGCTCGGGGCTCAAACCGTCGGTATCCACGCGCGTCGCGTCCTCGGCCTGGCGCAGGGGAGAGTGCTCGCGATTGCTATCTATGCGGTCTCGGCTCTCGATTTCGGCGGCATATTCAGCGGCCCGCTCCGGTTCTCCCAATTCCAGTGCTCGACGTCGACCGCGCTCCAATGGACTCGCAATGAGGAAGAATTTGTGGTCGGCGGCCGGAAACACGACTGTGGTCGTGTCGCGCCCCTCCGCCACCGCTCCCCGTACCGCGGCGATGGCTTGCTGCTTGGGAACGATCGCCGCTCGAACTCCAGGGTGCGCCGCCACACTGGAGACCGCCGCCGTAACCTCTGCCGAGCGAATGGCCGGTTCACCCGGCTGGCCGTCGATCAGTACTCGTCCTTGGTCGTCAAACGCGAGCTCAGTGATCGCCGCCACGTGCGTGCATGCACTGGCATCCCGCGGATCCAGTCCCTCAGCCAAGACCCCCAGGGTCACGGCGCGGTACATGGCTCCGGTGTCGAGAAAAGTGAGGTGCAGATGGCGGGCCAGAGCTCGAGCAACGGTGCTCTTGCCTGAGGCAGCCGGGCCATCGATGGCGATGATCATGGGATCCTGGTGGCCCCCGAGAGGAGGTGGGGCAAGCAGTTTACGGCGGAGGCCTGCGGGGTCAACGCAGGCCAGCGGCCCCCTGTTCGCAACCCGAGCTCACGCCCTCCCACCGTCCATCGCAGAGATGCACCGCATCGCGCGGCCCTCCCCAAGCATCCAGCACGATCCAGCGCAGGGCGCCGAGTGATTCGTCACGCCATTGATGAGCGTGACCGCACACGAGGGTCTGGCATTGGGAGGCCTCACCCAAGGCGGCTGCGGTCTCCGTGACCATGCGCACCTCCTGCATGGCCTTGGCGGCGGTGCTACGGGCCGAGGAAGTCCTCAAGGCTCCCGCCATCCGGAGCTGCAGCGCCAGAGGCAATGAACTCTGTAGGGCTCGTAGCGGAGCAAAGCGCAAGACTGCGCGCATCCGCTGGTAGGTCCGGTCCGCGCTGCACAACTCGTCCCCGTGGATGAACAGGGTCCCGGGAACGGCCTCGCCCGACTCGCCCGCAGGCAGGCAGCGCACCCCCCGGGGGAAGACCCGCGCCCCGCTGGCCTGCTCGAAGGGCCGGCCCAACAGGAAGTCGCGATTGCCCCACAGGACATCCACGCCGACGTCACGATCCGACAGGTCGCGCAGGCCACGCGTCACCTCGCGGGACCCAGGCAAGTCCACCTGGTGTCGGCCAACCCAAAACTCAAACAGATCACCCAGAATGAGCAAGTGCGGCGCTTGGAGGCTCTCACACCAAGCGCGAAAGCGGCGGGGCGCATCGGACTCGAACACATCGAGGTGCAGATCCCCTACAGCCAATGTCCCCTCGGGAACATCGATCGTGGGCCACTCACGCACCCGAGTCCTCGCTGGGTTCCGCCTCACCTTGCCCGAGACCGTGGGTTTTGAGTTTCTCCCACAGGGCCTTACGCGAGATCCCGAGCAGGGAAGCGGCCTGCGCACGGTGCCCGCCGGTGGCCTCGAGGGCCCGCTGCATGTGCGCGCGTTCGGTCTCGAGCAAGAGCTCACGCAAGGGTTGCACCTCGTCGTTCACCTCCAGCGCACCACGCCACCTGGAATCCTGCGGCAGGAGATCTTCAGCCGCCAGTTCCGAGCGCTTGCCAGCCAATACGATCCCACGTTGCACCGCGTTCTCCAATTCGCGCACATTCCCCGGCCACGGGTAGCGATCCAGCATGGACAGGGCGCTCTTGGGCAGGGTGTAGACCCGTCCACGCCCGTAGCGTTCCAGCATGTGCTGAGCGAGCAGAGCGACGTCGCCGCTGCGTTCGCGAAGGGGCGGCAGGGGAATCGGGACGACGTTGAGACGATAGAACAGGTCCTCGCGAAACAGCCCCTCGCGAACTCGGGCTCGCAGATCGACCTTACTGGCCACAACGACGCGAATGTCGATAGACAGGGTGCGCTCACCCCCGACGCGCTCAAAGTTCCGTTCTTGCAGGACACGCAAGAGCTTGACCTGGGTGGGCAGGGGCATGTCATCCACGTCGTCGAGGAACAGGGTTCCGCCGTCGGCCAGCTCGAAGCGCCCCCTGCGCTCCTTGCGAGCATCGGTGAAGGCTCCCTTCTCGTGGCCAAAGAGCTCCGCTTCGAGCAGAGTCTCTGGCAGGGCGGCACAAGAAATGGCCACAAAGGGATGGTCCCTGCGTTCCGAGAGATTATGCAGGGCGCGAGCGATGCGCTCTTTCCCCGTTCCGCTCTCGCCGACGATCAGGGCGGTAGCATCGGAGCCGGCAACGGTGCGCACGCGCTCGAACACGGCACGCATAACTTCCGACTCGCCAATCACATCGGCGAATCCACTGCCTGCATCCAGCTGGCCTCGCAGCGCCTCGTTTTCTGACTCAAGATCCCGCACGCGCGAGTAGGTCATTAGACGCTGGAGGACGGTCTCGTTGCGGAAGGGCTTCTGGATGTAGTCCACGGCGCCCAAGCGCATGGCATCCACGGCATCTTCGACCGTCGCGTAGCCGGTCATGAGAATGACGGGCCGATCGGGCTCCAGCTCCACGGCCCGACGCAGAACATCCATCCCCCCTCCACCCGGCATGCGGATATCCGTGATCACAATCTCGGGGGTGCCCTGACCACGGTCCTCCAGGGCTTCAAGGGCTGAGCGGGTATCGGTGGCGCCGAGCACTTCGTGGCCGGCCTCCTCCAATGCGTCCCGCAGAGTAACGAAGATCGTGACCTCGTCGTCCGCGAGTAGCACCTTCATTCTGTAGCGATCCCACCCGGATCGAGCAATTGCATGCAATCCCCAATACTCGCGGCACTCGCCAGCGCCTCTTCGGCGGCCAGGAACATGGCATCAAAGAAGAGCGCCGCTCCCCCGCCGTTATGGGAAACGCCGACTGACAGGGTGACCTGCATCGTGCGCCCATCCGTCGTGAAGTCCAATGCGCGAGCCGCGTCGAGTAGGCGATTGGCGAGCACGGTGGCCCCATCAGCATCCGTGTGGGGCACCACGGCGAGCAATCGGTCGTCCGCCATGCGGCCAAGGAAATCCGAGCAGCGCGTCTGAACTTTCAACATGCCCACGACGGCCTCAAAGATCTCCTCCTTGGACTCGTAGCCGTACAGGTCTCGCAGATGGCCAAGCCGGTCGACCGAAACGAGCAGGCACGAGACGGGATAGCTGTAGCGTTGCGCACGATTGAACTCGACTCGCATCAGATGCTGGATCTGCACCAATGAGAATAGGCTCTTGTCTTGCTGAGGTTCGGGCATGGGCGCAGGCGACGAGGGGACCTGAGGGTCTTGCTGGAAGTTGAGGAACGGGTGCTCTGAGAAGGAGCGCCGGAGGAGAGTAGGTTGACTGGGGTCAGGAGCCAAGAACCGCTGGGATCCTAGCCCCCGAAAACGCCCACAATACGTGCAAACACCCCAATGATCTCGTCCAGGGTACCGTCCAGGCTAGTTCCGTACTGCACCCGGACGAGCAGCAGGACCGCCAAGACCACCAAGCTGTAGACAGAGATCGCGATCAGATTGGCCAGGACATAGGCCGCTCCCGTGCGAGTTGCGGCTCGCGCCCTGCGCCGCACGCCCTTGACTCCCCGCTGGTGGGCCGACATGAGCAAATCGCGCTGCAGGCGCGTGGCCCGCTCGAGCAGGCGGCTCTCATCCGCACCCGCATTCTCTCCTGCAAGCAGGTCACGCGTGCACGCGGCCGAGTCGAACTCCGAGGCCATGACGGCCGCCCGCCAGCGCTTGACGGCCTGCTTGTCGGTCATGTTCAGGTCTGCCAGCAGCCCAGCACGCACGCGCTTGCCCACCTCATCTTGTCCGCCCGAAGAGGGCGCCGTCGGGGGCGCCGCCGTCCCAGCGGACGAAGAGGGTAGTTCCTCCAGGACCGCCGCTTGTCCAAAGACCAGCACAGCTCCGCGCCACTGGAGGCTGCTACCGGTTTCGAGCGCGGCCTGCTCGAAGACGCGCCCATCCAAGAGAGGCGGCTCTCCACGTCCCACGTACACCACCCTCGGCGGTTCGCTCCAAATGTGAATTTCCGAGCCATCAGATCCGGCGCCGGATTCGACGTCCAAGCAAATATCGCAGCCCACGCCCCCCACCCGGGTACGTCCCGCGACCAGAGCGTAACGCTTCGTCTCGCCCCCTTGATGCACATCTAGCCAAGCGTCTCCCATGCACCCTTTCTACATCCCCCATGGCGAGCAAGTCACGCTCTCAGAGCCAATCCGTTTGGGATTCCCGATTCGGGGCGTCGGAAAACCCGGCGGGTCAGTCAAAAAAACCTGTGTCCGGATCGCCGGGTCGGTTTTCCCGACCCACTCGGCAGTATGATAGACAATCGGTCTGACCCAACCGACCCATCACCTTGCGCTTCGGACTCCATCAATCTGCCCGGCTCGAACAACGCCTGCTGCAATCGCCGCAGATGATCCAGGCCATGCAAATCCTGCAGCTACCGGCCTTGGAGCTGATGGAGCGCATCGATGCCGAACTAACGGAGAATCCGTTCCTCGAAGTGGCCGAGAAGCAGACCTCTGAAGGGGCTGAGGAGACGCCCGGCGACCCGCGCGATGAAGTCGCACAGGACGACCACACCACGGATGGGCTCGAAGGCATGCTGGACGAGATGGAGCGTTACGAACGCGACTTTGGTGATGGACCGACAGGCCCGCGAATGGCCCCCGAAGAGTCCGAGCGCAAGTACGAGGCCATGAAGAACGCTCCTGCCGAGCCCGAGTCCCTCGCGGATGCCGTGTTGGGCCAGATTGCGTTGCTCAAAGTGGAAGACGAAGACCGGCAGGTGCTCGAGTACATCGTTTGGTCCCTGGACGAACACGGCTATCTGCCGGAAAACCCCGAGGAGGTGGCGCACGAGGCTTCCCGCCAACTCGACAGGACAATCTCCCAAGAGGAGGTCCTCGTAGGCCTGCGCAGGCTACGGCGTGTGACCCACCCAGCTCTGGGCGCTGCGGACCTGCGCCAGGCTCTGCTGCTGCAGCTGGAGGCCGACGAAGGAGAACACGCACTCGAACGGACCATCCTGACGGACCACCTCAGCGACTTGGAAGCCAATCGACTGCCGCGCATCTCCAAGGCGACCGGTCGGAACGTCGAAGAGGTCAAGAGCGCCATCGAAGTCATTCGAGGTCTCGACCCGCACCCAGGAGCCGAGTATGGCGGACGCACGGCCAACACCATTACACCCGAAGTCATCGTTGAAGAGATCGATGGAGACTTCGTGGTTCGACTGGACAGGGAGCGCAACCGTGAGCTCATGATTAGCCCGGCCTACAGGCGCCTGTTGCAGATGGCCAAGCCCGGCAAGGAACAAGGTGAAGAAGACAAGAAGGTGCGCGAGTGGGTCAAGCAGCGCTTGGAATCCGCACGCTGGTTCATCGACGCCCTACGACAACGGCAATCCACCTTGGAGCGCATCGCCTGTGAGATATTCAAGCGCCAAAGGGGTTTTCTTGAGCGCGGGATCAGCGCCATGCAACCCATGCGCATGCAAGAAGTCGCTGACGAACTGGACGTACATATCTCCACCATCTCGCGCGGGGTCTCTGGAAAACACGCCCAAACCCCACACGGCATCTACGCGCTCAAGTACTTCTTCACGGGCGGGACGACCAAGAGCACCGGAGAATCCACGAGTCGTGTCAGCATCCAAGATCGGCTGCGTCAAATCGTCGATGAAGAAGACAAGAATGCACCGCTCTCGGATGACCAACTCGCCGAAGCCCTGGCCAGTCAGGACGGCATTCAAATCGCCCGGCGCACGGTCAGCAAGTATCGCCGCGCGCTGAACATTGGGTCTTCCAGCCAGCGGCGCGAGTTCTAGCGGACAACTCCCCCTCGCAGCGCGAGCCCCTGCAGTTTGTTAGCCTCGGGCCGAACCTCCCACCGGAACTGCCACGCCATGAACGCCAAAGCCACCGAATTGCGCAAGGGAATCGTCCTATTGAAGGACGGTCAGCTGCTGCTGGTCACGGATTACAGCCACTCGACGCCAGGCAACTGGCGCGCCATCATTCACGTCAAGACGCGCAATCTCGAGACGGGTCAAACGGGTTCCTTCCGCCCTGCCGCCGGTGACTCATTCGAGGTCGCCTACCTCGACCGCAAGAAGGCCCAGTACCTCTACAAAGAGGCCAACGGGGACTTCATCTTCATGGACGAAGAGTCCTACGAGCAGTTCGCGATCCCCCCCGAGCAGGGTGAGGGGCCCATGGCTTACGTCAAGGAAAGTGAAGTGGTCGACGTCACGTTCCACGAGACGACGCCCATCAGCATCGATCTCCCGCCTTCGGTGGTACTCGAAGTCACCGAAGCCGAAATGGCGGTCAAGGGCAATAGCGCTACGAACGTCAAGAAGGACGCCGTGCTCGAGACGGGCTTGAAGGTCAAGGTGCCGCTACACATCAATGTAGGCGAGCAAATCAAGGTCAAGACCGACAACGCTGAGTTCTTGGGTCGCGCGAACTAACTCCGATTCAGCACCCCGGCGGGCCTAACTTGGCCCAACTCAGGGCCTCTGCGCCCGGCGCAGATAGACGTCTACGTTCAAGTCTCGGCCTTCCTGTCGGACGGGAAAGCTGCGTTGCAACTCGCAGTCGTCGCGCAGGAAGCGCTCGAACGCTTGGCGAGCATCCGCCCCCCACTCTGGAAGGAATGCGGGGCGCACGACGACCCACAGATTCGAATCCGTTTGCGCAGCCTTGCGCCAAGCCGCCGGTCGGGTTCGGTCGCACCACCGAACAGCCTCTGGCAAGCGCAGGTTGGTGGACCCGGGCACCAAGTAGAACTCGCCCACTGGCGCCTGCATGCCAAGCACGATGTCCTCGGTCGCCCGTTGAGCCTGCACGTACAAATAGGCCTCGCGCCACCGGGGCCGTTGCCCCTGCTGAGTTGTGAAGTACAGCCCCAGACCCGCGAGCAGGGGCGCGCAGATAACCGTCACGAAGCCCCAGCGCAGAATGCGACTGCAAGGAATGCCCGGCATGGCCGTCACCCACACGGCCAGCACGCTGATGAATGGCAAGAAAGCCAGTCCGTACTGTGCGCTCGTACGCGCCAGAACACTGGCCGCCGCTAGAGCGCCCGCGCCGCTCAACACCACTCCCGCCAGCACGAGGCCCCGTGCGTCCCTCGTGCGCCAAATAACAAATGAGCCAAACAAGGCTGCGGCGGAGAGGGTGGGCGTGATGTAGTACGCAGAGGTCAAGACCAAGTGCTGAAGGGAAGCGAGCGGTGGGTCCTGCTTCTGCAGTCTGTACTGCTGAAAGATGTCCAACACCCAGGGCAGTACGGTCAACCCAGCGAGAGTTGCGAACAGAACGAGAGCCGCGATAACCCGCGTGGGCGTTACCCACTCGCCAGCCAAGTCTCCCGCCTGTTCTGGCGACCGCCAGCCCTTGAATCGGATCCACGCTAGGAGTGGGCCGGCTACCAGGGCCACGCTGACGATCACGGCCTGCAACTGAAAGAGCGCGCCGAAGCCGGAGAGGGCCAAGCCCCAAATTGCCAAAGCGACCGAGTTTCGCAGCAGCCCGCGCAGGACATAACCTGCACCGATCAGGGAACTCAGCTGGACGAACGTGTAGAAGCGCGCGTTTTGAGACCAGTAGAGCTCCCACGGACTCAGCGCGACGACCAGGGCCACCAGCGCGGCTCGCCGACCTCCAACCCATGGGTGCAGCGCCCAGAATGTGGCCGGGATGCACAACCAACCAACAAGCGCAGGCAAAAAACGCAGAGACCATGCACTGGGTTGCTCGCCCAGAGCCTCAACAGTCCAGCGCACCAGTCGGTAGCCGACCCAGTTGTAGTTGCCCACCCCGTGGTACGCATCGGCCAGGGTGTAGGCCTCATCAATCCACAGACTCCACTGGTCCAGATTCCAGAACCGAAGCAACCCGGCCAGGCAAGCCGCGAGTAGCCAGAGCAGCGGCGCATGGCGGGACTCAGCACTTGGTGACTCCGGCGGCGCAGGAGGCGTGCGGGATGCCTCAGGCTGGGTCTGGGGGGACTGGGACGACGGGACGGGGGACATAGCTCAAGGGACAGGGGGAGAAAACCGAACAATCCCAAGGTAATTGTCGTCCGAACGGGCCCAAACCCGTACTTGCCTTGCCCCTTTTCACCCCCGAGAATCAGATCATGCGAGCTTGGACAAGCGGGCTGTTGGCCCTCCTCACCTCCTGTGCAGCCACGCAGCCCATGCACTTCTCCAGCGCCCCTCCGGGTGCCGCGATTTTCGTGGACGGCAAGGACACAGGATTCGTGACACCCGCCATGGTGACCGTGCCGGACCTGGAGAACAGCCGAGTCGAGTTCGTGTTGGAGGGCTACACCACGGCAGTCCAGCACCTGCGGGATGAACGGCAAGGCGAACTCGTCTTCTGGAAGGACGCCACGGCGTCGGCAGTGGGTTGGAATTTCCCTCTCTTCCTTCCGTCGCGAGACTTCTTCCTCTTCTACAAGATGCCCAGCTCTCCGCGACTGGAGAACCAGGTGCGTGGACGGATTTTTGTTCGCTTGAGACGCAGCAGCGATCAGTAGAGTGCGCCGAGCTGTCTTCCTCGACCGTGACGGGACGCTCAACCGCGAGGTGCACTACCTCGCCAACCCGGAACAACTGGAGTTGTTACCCGGCGTCGCTAGTGGGCTGGCCCGCCTGGCTCAAGATGGGTGGTTATTGTGCGTCGTCACAAATCAGAGCGGTGTGGCGCGCGGGATCGTGAGTCCACCTGCACTCACTGAGATCCATGCACGTCTGGGCCAATTGCTGGCGGCGCGTGGTGTGAACCTCGACTGGATTGGGTACTGCCCCCATCACCCTCAGCACGGCCCGCCGGATCTGCGCCGCGATTGCGACTGCCGCAAGCCCAAACCGGGGCTGCTCTTGCAAGCTGCCGAGGAACTCAACATTGACCTCGCCGCGAGCTGGATGATTGGTGACAGCACCCGGGACGTTCAGGCGGGTGCGGCCGCTGGCTGTCGCAGCCTGCTCGTGCAAACGGGCGCGGAAGATCAAGCAATTCCGGCCGAACAGGACTCCCGCACCCGGGTCGTGCCGAACTTCGAGGTGGCCGTTGATCGGATCCTGAAGGACCGCTCCCCCGAGGCTCCGTAAGGATCTCTCGTGTCAGTTGTTTGAGCGCTGCACGCGCCGGAAGGGATGCACGAAGTTGGCCAACGACTGCGGGCTTCTCGATTGCACCCAAACTCGACCTCGACCGCTGAAGCGCAGCAGCAACTGGTCACCGAAGAGGAAGGAACGGATCTTGCGGGCGCGCGTCACGCGGTAGTCCAGGCTGGGCTCCCAGGCCACGGCGTAGCCATTGTCGATCACGTACTCGCCATCCACATCGACGCACTGGATATCGCCGTAGGCGTGGAAGAACAGTAGGCCGCTGCCGGTGCAGCGCAGGATGAAGAGCCCTTCATTGAACAGTCCCTTGAGCCCCCCCCACTTGCTGTCACACACCACGGAGCCCGTTGAGGCCAAGAAAGCGCCACGCTCCAGGAGTAGTTCCTGACCGTCCATCGGGTACTCCACCATGTCCCCAGCGGAGCCTGGAGCCAGGGCCAGTTCGCAGCCATCGCCAGCCGCTGTGTACTCGTTCTGGAAGAAGCTCTCTCCAGCAAGGAGCTTGCGCTTGAGCCCCTGAAGCACTCCGCCACGAGTGGAGGTTTTGACGTCCAAGGGGCCGGACATCCAAGCCATGGCGCCCGAATCGCTGAGCACTCGATCCCCCTGATTCATAGTGAGGTTGAGCAGGCTGTAACTCGGACGGTGGTCAATGGAGTGTTGCAATGTAATTCCCTAGCGCCGTCGGGGGGGTAGGCGGCGCCCGAGCATGCCGCCGAATTCACGCGGATTGTGGGACTGGACCAGCAGCTTGCCGCGCCCTTCAAAGTTGAGAACAAATCCCTCACCAGACAGGAAGGAAGTGATCCAAGATCCGCCGGTCTTCGTGAGGGTATAGGAGAGGCTAGATTCGAAGGCCACCACGTGACCCGTGTCGACAGTCAAGGCGCCATCCACTTCGACCTCCTGAATTCTGCCGTAGGCCCCCACCAGCAGGGGGCCCGGCCCGGACACTTCCATGAAGAACAGATTCTCACCGCTGAAGAGACCTTTGAGCCCCTGGAAACGAGGATTCAAATCCATGTGCCCTTCGCAACCCAGGAAACTGCCGCCAGCACACAACCAAGGCTGAACCGCATCGACGTCCACTTGCTTGAGGTGTCCCTGAAGAGTGGGCGCAACGCCGACCTCCCCCGTGCCGCCATCGGTCGTTTTGAAGGTGGATAAGAAGAACGTGTCCCCACCAGCCATGCGCTTCAGGCCGGCCAAGATCCCGCCGCCACGGGAGATCGTCGTGACGTCGTTGTCGACGTTACTCGAGGCCCGGAACATGGCACCCGAATCGGACTTGAACAGGTCGCCGGATTCGAGGTGAACGAGTGCCGAGTGAAATGCACCGTTGGCCTGTAGTGTGATATCCATGAGGGGGGAGTGAGAGAGCCTGGATCAGCCGCGCAGGAAGGGAGACAGCCAGCCAGCGGTCGCCGGGAGGTTGCGGGTCTGCACCCACAGCCGACCCGTACCCTGGAAGTCCATGGTCAAGCCCTCGCCGGAGAAGATTGTGCTCTTGAGCCCCCCCATCCCAGCGATTGAATAGTCGAGTGTCGGATCCCAGGCCACGGCGTGACCTGTATCCACTCGCAGCGAGCCGTTGATTTGCTTTTCGATGACCGCACCGTAGGCGTTGAAGAACAACTCCCCTGTCCCCTGAGCGCGTAGGACAAAGGCGCCCTCTCCACTGAACAGCGCACGCAGGCCACCGAAACGGGTCTTCAAGTCAATGCCGGAGGTGCAGGCCAGGAAACTTCCCGCTGTGAGGACCAACTCAGAGTTCTCCAGGTGCTGGTGCACGACCGTCCCCGGCAAACCGGGGGAGAGGCAAATCTGGCCGCCGTTCGGCCCGCCGTACTCACCCATGAAGAACGACTCTCCACCAAAGACACGGCGCACGAGTGCGGGCAAGATGCCCCCCATCAGGTGAGTGCGAAGCTCCAACCCGGGTGACATGCGGCTCATGGCGCCACTCTCGACTTGGAGCTTCTCGCCCGGCTCGAGGTCGATGGCTAGTTCGCCGTAGTCAGGGTTCCCCAGTATGTCCAGTTGCATAGGCGCTAGGGTAGCCGTCCTACTGCGCCCGGTCCAGCGCGGCGTTCTAGGGTAAGAACCGAGCAAGGGGCCCGGACAAGACGCGCGTCAATCCGCGGGGCAGATGCCGCCACGTCGCCTGCAAAGTGCGCAACTTGGGATTCGAGGGGTTGAAACTCGGTAAGTTGCGGTCGCGCACAAGATGAAAACTGTAGTGCAGATCGAGGGGTTCGAAACCTTGGTGCACCTTGAAGCGGTACGCGCCTGAGTCCTTGCGGCTGCGGCCAAAATCGAAACGCTTGAAACCCTGTTCAGCGGCCCATTCCTGAAGGGCCAGGTACAGGAAATTGCTAGCCGACAAGGCACGATCTGCGCCTCGCGCTGAACCCGAATAGTAGGCCAAGAAATCACCTTCATGGTGGAAGGCCATAACAGCGGCCACGGGCAGATTCTCGTGTTCGATCACATGGACGCTGACTTGCTCCGCACACTCTTGCAACAAGGTGCGAAAGAAGGACAGGGGCAAAGAGGGTGAACCCAGGCTGTGTTTGTTGAGGTGGAACAGCTGCGCGAAGGATTCCAGGTATTGCTGGCCCTCGCGATGCACCAGTCCATGCTGCTTGCGGGCCTTGCGCGCCTCCGCTCGGGCCTTCTTCGGCATTCCTGGCAGAACCAATTCGGGGTCGCTCGGGAGGTCCTTGATGAAGGTGGCGTGCAGCGCAGACATGGGCCAACCCAGTCCCGGGTCGTTCAGGCAGCGCAATTCCAACTGCCCAACCCGCTGTTCTTGAGCCTGGTCCCGCGCGGCCGCCACCAACGCCGCAACCACCTGCGCGTCGTCCCCAAGCGGCCCACCGTAGACGGCATAGGGCATCGAAATCAGGCGCACGCGACCCTTGAGGCCGCGGCAAGCCATGAGCGGCAGCAGCCCCACGAGTTGCTCGTCGCGCCAGGCCAACAACTCGCAGGCCCTGTGCCCCATGGACTGCTCGACGGTCCTCCTCCACCCGGAGAGGTGGAAAAAGGTGCCCGAATGGTGGCCCCTGACGAAGGCGTCCCGTACTCCATCGTCGGCTGCGGTGCCCGCGCGCACCCTGATAGGAGCTGCGTTCATTCGTCTATGCGCTCGATGCGGTATTCGCGCACGTTGCGAGCCTGCGTGAAGATCACGATTTCCCCCACCAGCCCAAAGCCAACGATCTGCACCCCAAGCACAAAGGCGAGTACGCCTAAGAGGAACAACGGGCGCTGATAGAGCCCTTGCATGTCGTCCTTGAAGACCCACAGAGCCAGCTGCCAGCCGGACGTCAAGCCACCCGCCAACATAGACAACCCTCCCAAGGCTCCAAAGAAACGCAGCGGCTTGTGGGTGAACTTGGTCAGGAACACGACCCCCAGCACGTCGAGCACGCGACGCAGGTAGACGCCTGGCCCATGCCACCCCACGCCGCCAGCCATCTCAGCCACGTGGCGCACTCGGACCTCGTCGACGCGAAAGCCGCGGTTGTACGCAATGGCGGGCAGGTAGCGGTACATGGTGCCGTAGATGGTCATCTGCTCTAGTACCTCACGCCGCATCAGCCGCAGGGTGCAATTCACATCGTGAAAGCGTGTCCCCACAAGACGTCGCAACAGGGCGTTGAACAAACTCGATTGCAGGCGATTGACCCAGGCATCGACCCGTGGCGAACGCCAACTCGCGACAAAGTCTGCCCCATCATCTGCCCGTTCGAACAAGCCTCCTAGCGAGGCGGGGTCGATCTGTACGTATTGGGGAGCGGTCAGAATCCAACGACCCTGGGCGTGGTGAAAGGCACTGGAAAGACAAACGGCCTCTCCAAAGCGCTTGTGCAATTGAATCGTCCGCACTTGTTGCTGGGACCTGGCCTGCAGGGCCAGTCCTTCCTCCCAACAAGCCCCGGACACGCCGCTGTAGACCAGAATCGCCTCCCACGAACGTCCGAGCTCATCCATCGCCCGGCCCAAGCCCTCGACAACGGCCGTGACCTCAGCGCGCTCGCTCAGCACGGGCACCACGAGGGTTACATCGGGCTGCGTCTCTTGCGCACGGGCACTCGGTTCATCGGTCTGGGGCACCATCAGCGCGTCCTCCCAGAGGCCACACCGTGTTGTTCAAGCGGTGCGAACGCCTTGCCACCGTGCAAATCGCTGACTTTGACAACCAGCTCTGCCAGTAGGCCCAGCATTAGGCAGAAAGCGCCCGCCATGGCAGCCAGGATGTAGACCAGCAGAGCCATTTGGCCCCAATTGCTCGCGAAGCTCGCACCGCCCACCTGGATCCCCGTGCGCGCAGCAAAGACTAGCGCGAGCAACAGGAAGGGTAGCGAGAGCATCCCGAAGTACTGCAGCGGAGAGCGTGAGAAGGACGAGATCATCTTCACCGTCAGTAAGTCCAGCAGTACGCGCATTGCCCGCGAAAGCCCGTACTTGCTCTGTCCATAAATACGTGGCCGATGGTGGACAATGACCTCGTCCAGCCGCGCTCCGCTAGCCTGCGCCAAAACCGGCAAGAACCGATGTTGTTCGGCGTAGATGGGTAGGTTTGTGACCAGCTCGCGCCGGAAGGCCTTGAGCGTGCAGCCGGTGTCGTGCACGTGTGCGCCTGTCACCCAGGCGATCATCCTATTGGCGATGATGCTGGGAAGGCGGCGCAGAAGGAAACCGTCCTGACGCTCTTTGCGCCAGCCAACGACCAAGTCGCTACCTGCGTCCAAGCGTTCGAGCAGCTTCGGGATGTCCGCGGGGTCGTTCTGCAGGTCCCCATCAAGGGTCACGACAGTGGCGCCGCGGCTAGCTTCGAAACCCGCAGCCATGGCCGGGCTCTGACCGTAGTTGCGAGCCAGGCGCACGATGCGCACACGCGGGTCCTTCGCGCGCAAGCGCTTGAGTGTGGCATAGCTGTGATCGCTCGAACGATCATCGACATAAACCACCTCGAAGCTCGGAATCCTGTCAGGATCTGCACCCTCCAATGCCTGCACAATCTCCCCTTGCAGGAGTTCCAAGCTCTCCTCTTCGTTGTAGACCGGGACAACGACGGAAAGGGCCACGGGGGCCTTGTGTTGAGGGGATTGGGGAGCCTGGGGGGGACACATAGCGGGCGATTCTGAGCCTGGGGCGGACGCGTGACCAGTGGCCCCTCGTGATGACCATAGACCGCGCGCTCGTCTTTTCCTTCGAGCATCGAGGGTCCCTACCTGAAGCCCCCCCCGGAGTTCATGGAATTCCACTGGAATCACGGTCGAATCTGCCAATCAGGTTCGTGGATCATGGCTCGCTGGCAAGCTAGGATCGGCGCATGCATGGCCCCTTGAATCCCGCGCCTTGGACTCTGATTCTGGGTCCCTCCAACCGGGCCATTCCACTGCAAGGGCTGATTGAGGCGTGCGCAGCGGCCCCAGAACCCGCGCAAGGCAGTGGCCCAACAACAAGCGTCGGCAACCCGGAACTGCTGAGTCTGGACTCGCTCGCCGACTTGCTGGAGACGCCGGCATCTCCAGACCGAGCGGGCAGGTTGCTCCTGGATGTGGACGGCATGGCTTGGACGGACGTGGGCTTCGTCACCCACTTCCTCGGCCGCGTGCCCCACTGGGAACTGTGGTTGATGGGTGAGGACGATCGCAGTCGAACTGCGCGGCAACTCTTGGGCGCCGCTCAAGCTCGCTGGTGTGGGTGGCCCCTGGATCTCGAGCAACTTCAACGACTGACGACGCCACCGGGTGCAGACCTTGAGCCCGCGAGCCAAATGCGACCAGCGTCCAGTTTGGTTTCGACCCGCACCGCTCGAGCGGCAGAGTCAGCACGGAGTTCAAGTGCCATGCAGGCGCCGACCTCCACGCGTTCGACACGCAACTCCCCGCGCAAGCTGGAGGAGGACTTGATCAAGATCGAGTCGATCCTCTCGGGAGACAGCCTGGCCGCCCTTGCGATGCCTGATCCCGCGTCGAGTCTGGACACGTTGACCGAGTCCGACGTGATCCTGACCCACGAAGAGCTGGAGGCGTTCCAAGCGTCGATGGAGTCAGGTTCGTTCCTGGAGCAACCCACCGAAGAGCCCGCGGCTCCCCACGAGTCGCCGATCGAACCCTCCAGCGCACCCCCCAAGTGGTACAAGTCGCAAGTCGCCGACCTGGCGGACATCGCCCAAAGAGTGGACTTGGCCCTCAATGTCTTGCGCGAGCAACATCAAGACGCTGACCTGGATGGTGAGTTGGTCGACGCGCTAAATGACCCAATCGAACGGCTGGGGCATGACGCCCTACGTCTCGTTCAGTTCTCGCGCACCCTGGGGTACTTGGCCGCGCCGCCCAGCCAGGGCAAGGAGACCCTTCGGTTGGACACCCTGTTGCAGGAGACCCTGACCGGATTGGCCGACTCGGGACCGCAGCGCGCGCGCTACATGTTTCGCGCCGAGGGTGCCCTCGAAGTTCGCTCCGACAAGGGCTTGTTGATCCAGGTGTTGGATGCGCTCTTGATCCTGGCTGGCAGTGCTGCGGGCCCCGGAGGCGAAGTGCGAGCGTCTGCTCACGCCGTCTCCGGAGAGCAAGGGCAAGCCCTGGCCGAGCTACGCATCGCCTTCCCCGCTGGCCTCCTGTCCGATGTGCCCGCCGCCGAAGTGCTCGAACCGTACGGACTGCGGGGCATACTGCCTGGGCTGGGACCCAATGCCCTCGCGGCGGCCTCGCGCATCGTTGAAGGGCAGGGCGGCGACCTGCTGTACGGGGAGGGTGCCGAGCCGGGCCAGGCCCTCTTCCTACTCACCCTACCCTGCGCCTAGGCGCGCGGCCCCGGGAGGCGTCTCAGGATGGGACTGCTGAGGCGGCGGGGCTTCAGAACCCGCGCCACTCCTGTCGAGAGAAATGGACATGTCCAATTCTCGCGACTCCCATCCTGGCCCCCTGCGGGCGCGGCCCTACCCGGCGTTGGACAGGGCTCAGACCCCCTTTCCCCACACGCGCGTGCTGGTGCTGGACGGGGAAGTCGAATGGGCCCGATCGTGCGCCGCACGAGTCTCCAACTTGGGTTGCGGCACCTTTGCGCCCCCCCCTGCCGAGGCAGCCGCGGCCGTCCGAGATCAGGAATGGGACGTGATCCTGCTTGGACCCTCTGCTCTCGATGACGGGACGCTGCGTGCCTTGGAGCAGGACAGGCGCACCTGCTTGCTCGCCTGCGAATCGAACCAAGTCTCCGCGCAGCGGGTGCAGGCCTACCTTCCACTCGAGCCCGACGAGCCTTGCTTGCGCCACACCCTTGGACGAGCACTCGAGCTGTCGCTGCTCGAGGACGAAAACGCTCAGCTGCGCTTGGCTCTCAAATCACGCTTTGAATTTGGCGCAATCCACACCCAGGACCGCCGCACCTCCCAAGCGCTCGAGGTGGCGCGCTCGGTGGCCAGTACGCGCGCCAATGTCCTACTTTCAGGGGAGAGCGGAACCGGCAAGACCATGTTGGCCCGCGCCATCCACGAGCATTCCGACCGGGCTGCCAAGCCTTTTGTCACGGTCAACTGTGGATCCTTGCCCGACAACCTGCTCGAGAGCGAGTTGTTCGGACACCTACGCGGCGCCTTCAGTGGCGCCCACCAGGATCGCGAGGGGCGTATCGCTGCGGCTCACGGCGGCACCTTGTTTCTGGACGAAATCAACAGTGCCCCACTGGACTTGCAAGTCAAGCTTCTGCGCGTCCTGCAAGAACGCAGCTTGACACCCGTGGGCGGCAACACCGAAGTGACCGTCGACATCCGCCTGATCACGGCCACCAACCAGGACTTGGAGGCCCAGATACGATCGGGCCGCTTTCGCGAAGACCTGTTCTATCGCATCCACGTGGTGAGCATCGAGTTGCCGCCGCTGAGGCGGCGCATGGGTGACCTACCCGCCTTGTGCCAGGCCTTCATCGATCGCTTCGCTCAGGAATACCAGAGGCCCCTCAGCGGGCTGAGCGCTGATTGCCTGGCCGTGCTCGCTGGCCACGATTGGCCGGGCAACATCCGGCAGCTCGAGAATGCCCTAGAGCGCGGCGTGCTTATGGCCCAGGGCGACGAACTTCGCCCGGAACACCTCGGCAACGACATTCTCGAGAGCGTCGGTTGGAAAGCAGGAAAACCCGCACCCGACAGTCTTGTTGCAGGCATTGCCCACCTGGATCACCTACCCTCCTTGCGTGAAGCGCTCGAGGACCCGGAGATGGCCATCATCACCCGGGCACTCGAACTCTGCGCGGGAAACCGCAACGACGCCGCCGCGATGCTCGACATCAACCGTTCCACTCTCTTCAATAAGATGCGCAAGTACGGCCTGATGGACTTGCACTTCCAGTAGACCCACCTCGCGCTCAGATTCCATGAAATGGACGACGGCCACGCTAGCCCTGCTTGCGACCGGAGGATTGCTCCTCGCGGGCAGGGTTCTATTGCGCCCCGACCGGGCGACTCCGTCGGAGATTCTCGCCAGCGTTGAGGCGGCGCGGGCGCTCGAGATTTCGGATTCGGCGCTGCTGCTGCGTGACCTCAATCGCGCCGTCAAAAATAGCGCCTCGGATCAACCCGATCCGCTTGACCGAGACCTGGCCGCCGCGCTCTTGCAGTGCCGGGCCGAGTTGCAGGCCGAGCTAGGAAACTACGACCGGGCTGCAGCGGACCTCGATCTAGCCCTGCTGCTCGATGAGAAGCAGGAGCCCGCTCTCACGGCGCTCAAGATTCAGTACTTGGCGTCTGAAGGAGACGTTGCCGGTGCGCTGCGCATGGCGTTGGCGCTCTGCGAATCCCACGAGGAGTTCTACCCCGCACAGGCACTGGCCGGAGTCCTGGCCAGCCAGGAGGCGCAACGCTGGGTCTCGCAGGCAATGGAGCTGGCCGATACGGACCTCGGGCGAGAGGAATCCAAGCAGGTCAAGGCGCTGATGACGTCCATGGGAGCGCGGACAAGGGGGGAAGACCCAGAACGAGCGCGACAGGCCAACCTGCTGAGGGAGTTCTTCCTGCCCAACAGCCGGACGGATCTGCTGCAGGCCCTGCAACTGCTGGACAGGGCCAGCGGCTTGAACGCCACGGCACGCGCCAAGCTCTGCTCCTCGATGGCGGGCGATCCCGGGTTGGAGGCCATCACAGCCCTCTTGCAACTCTACATCGCGGCGGGCCAGGACGAACTCGCCGCTGAACTAGGCGGTGCGCTACTTGCCAAGCCGCCGGCGAGTCATTCTGAGGACATCTTCAGGTTGACCTTTGAGAGCTTGTTGCGACTGGAGCAGCCAGCGGGTGCCTCAATCTTGGTTAAGGAACTGAAGTGGGACCGCATGCGCCCGTCCCGTGAGCTTTGTCTCGAGGTTGGCAAGCACCTGTTCATGCGCGGTGAATGGGGCCAGCTCGACGCGGTCGCCAAGCGCCTCGACGCACTCCAAGAAACGAAGGCCCTGAGCGCAGCCAAGTTTTTTCAAGGCTACTCCTATTCTGCGGACAAGAAGTGGGCCCGCGCTGCAGAGAAGTTGGTGGAATTCAGCACGCTGGACATTGCGGACCCACCCGTCCCCTTCGCGCAGCCGCGCGCCAATCTGCAACTTGCCCACGTGTATGGCCAGCTGGGTGCCCACAAGCTCGAACGCGAGCGACTCGTGGCGGCTATTGGCCGACCCGCCCTACTAGCCAATCCTGGGTGGCTGAAGGAGATCAGGGCCTCCGAATTCCGACGCCTGGCTGAACTCGCGCTCGCCGAGCAGAACGCCGGCTATCGCAATGCCGAGGAGTACCTCACCCGGGCCCTCTCCAAGAGCCCGGAACGGACGTCGGAGTGGATGGAAGAATGGAACAGAGTCGGTGCCCTGTCCCTGCAACGAGCGGGGCACACCCTCGACGAGCTCTTGACCTCCATGAGCTCCCAGGGGCGCTCGCTGCCGGCCATCGATGTGGGCCCCTGGACGCTATTCAAGATCGCTGAGTCGCATCTAAGGCGCTCGAGTCCCACTGCGGCGAGTAATGCTGCGCGCAAACTCCTCAAGACCTACCCCCACCTCTTGCCCGTGCTCGACATTCAGATTGAAAGCCGGCTCGAGCGAGGCATGCAAGAGGAAGTGCTGGATGACATTCTGCTGCGCATTCAACTTGCCGGTAGCGACCCCGCGTCAGCTGGCTTCCTCAAGCGCATCGGTGTCGACGAACTCCCCTCCGCACAACGCAAGCGTCTTGTGATTGAAGATCCGGACGGCCGCGGTCGACTCGAAGTTGCGCGCCACCTGCTGGCCATCGATCAACCCTCCCGAGCGCTCGTCGCACTCGAGCCCCTGTCGCTGCCCGGCCTGCCGGGACAGGAAGGACCCCTGCTCGAAGTGCTCCCTCCCGAGCTACGGATCCTGCGCGCGCGGGCCCTGGGGCAAGCTGGCCGGCTCCCCGAGGCCTCGCAGGCCTGGCTGGAACTGCTGGAGAACTCTGTAGTGAGTCCGGACGCCCTCGTGCATCTTGTGCAAGCTCAGCTCGGCTCGGGTCAGTCGGAGGCTCTGGAGCCTCTGGTCGATCTTCTGATCGGAGCGCTCGCTCAGCCCACCCAGAACAACCGGGCGGCCGCTCTGAGTGTGGTCGACCACCTGCTTGCAGGCGGGCAACCCGACCTGGCCGGGCGTCTACTGCTTAGCCTGGACGGATCCGTAGAACTGCGCGGCGGAGACGTTCTCGAACGCATGGCCCTGGCCGCAGCCCAACGCGGTGACGCACAAGGTCTGGAGCTTGTCCTGGAACGCGCCGAGGCTTTCTTGACCCAGGGTGGAGCGGAACTGATTCGCGTTCTCTACGCCGTGGAGAACCGTGCCTGGCCCGAACTCCCAAAACTGGTCCGGCAGCTGCGAGCCACGGGATACGAGCCCAGTGAGCCAAGCGAGGCCATCCTGTCCCTACTCGAAGAGCGCTTGGAGGCGGGGCACGAACAGGCCCGGGCCGGATCCAAGGCCAACCCTCAGTCGGGCACCTGGGCCATCATTCTGGGCGCCGCCCAGTCCCTCATGGATTCCAAGTTGGTTCTGCCAAGGCCCATGGGCAAGAACGCCCAGGCTGAGATGGGTCTGTTCCTGCGTGGGGTCGAAGGCGCGCGTAGGGACCCGCGCGCGGCTCTCAGTCTCCTGCTGTCTATCGAACGTGAAGGCTGGGGCACTTGGGCCTTGCCGCGCTTGCTTGAGATGGGGCAGACGGGGGGCGGCGTCCTATGGCCGACCTTCTTGGGCGCCCGCGCCCATGACTCTCTTGGCCAGGAGCGCGAGGCGCAGGACCTCTACGACCTGCTCATACAAGACTACTCACGTTTCGTTCCTGCCTGGAATGGTCTCGAAGCACAACAAGTCGCACTCACTGGCTCCCCCATCTCCAAAGCCGTTCTGGAATTACGAGCCAAGCGTGCGCGAGTCTTGGGTTCGCAAGAAACGAATACGGACATCTCCAGAGCGATCGATAACGCCAGTCGCTTGGCCGCAAATGACAAGGGCACGCAAGCCGTTAGGATCTTAGAGAAGGCCATCACCGAGAGTGACGGCGACACCCACTGGGCACGCATCTTGCTCGCACGCATCTTGGTCGACACGCAAGACTACGGCCGAGCCGCCAGTGAATACGCGCTCGTTCTTGCCGGAATGCCGTCTGACCCAGGCGAGCCCCTCCTGGCCGAGTACGTGGGCATGTTGCGGGTGGCGACAGATGAGAGCCTCCCGCAGGACAAGCGTCTGAACCTGACTACGGTCGAAGTCCTGATCGCTGCACAGTCCAAACACTTTCCCCAGGACCCACTGCTAGCTTTCGAGCAGGCGCGCCTGGGGTTCCTCCTGGACTCTCGCAACCCAACGTTAGCGGCGGAGTCCGTGGAAACCCTGTTCAAGCGCTTCCGGCGGGTGACGTTCCATACCCCTTTGAACGACTTGCGTCCCGGCTCAGCAATCGCCTGGGCACGCTTGCTCACTCGGGTGCGGCCGGGGCTGGCGCAGGAACTGCTCACCTCAGATCTACAAGCCCACCCGGGTGACATTGACCTGTGGCACTTGTATGCCGATCTGCTCGCTGTCCAAGGACCGTTGGTCGAGGAACGCGCCCTGCGCGAGGCCATCGTGCGCATGTGCCCCGAAGCCGCCGCCCACCAAGACCTAGCCTGGGTGTTGATGCGGAGCGCTGCGCCCGTTGCTCTCGTCAACAACCATCTCACCCTGGCTGACGAGCTCGAAGACGGCCCCCAGGCCGCCGCCCTGCGCGATCGAGCCGCCTTTATTCGAAACCTAGCCTCACTCGAGCGCTCGCGCGGGAGGGGCATCGACGCGCGCGCTCTGAGCAAACTAAAAAAGCAGTGGGCCAACCGCCGCAAGCTGCGCAATGTAGACCTGCCCGTACTCGGACGTCGGTTTGCCCTGGGCCTCCTGAAGCACGGTGCGGACCAGGACTTGGTCCACCTACCCGTCGTGGTGAGTGCATTGCAGGCTTTACCCGATTGCGATGCCTACACACGGGACTTCGCGACCGCCTTGGCGGGCATGGGTCAGTAGGCTCACGCGCGTGGATGATGAGCGGCCAGCATTGCATGGACAATTCTGCGAGCTGTCAGCGAGTGACAAGCGCGAATCAATGGCCCGGCTGCCGCGCGAATCGTGGGGTCCGATGCGGAGAGCCAACCGCCGCCCCCACCCACCCGGGCTGACGTCCGGCGACTCGTGCGGTGACCGTCAAATGGCTCTTGAGTGTCCCGGAACTTAGGCTGAATCGCCGGCGTGGCCTGCGAGGACATCCCTCATCGTTCCAAATTGGAAACGCCCCAGTAACTTCTCGAGGCGTGGCAGGCTCCTGTGCAGATTCAAGTAGTGGCGCCACTTCTTCAGAGCCGGAGCCGGAACGCGGGGTTGATCGGGATCAAATTCCCAGGGATGCAGATACAGGGCGCTGGGCTTGCCCTGGCGCTCCAACCGTGCCAGCGCAGCACGATGCATGAAACCGGGCAGCAGGCGGAAATACCCGCCTCCGCCCACAGGCCAGTTGCGGCCCAAAAACCTGAGAGTTGCCACAGGAAACTCCGTCACCGGGCCTGCTGGGGTCTTCACCACGGAGACTCCCGGATCGAACTCGGGCATTCCGTAGAGCGGGTGATGGACGGGGTGGATACTGGAGTCGTAGGTGTAACCCCGTCGCGCGAGGGCCTCCATGGCCCAGAAGGTGTCGGCGGTCAAGGTGAACGTCGAAGCCCGGAAGCCCACGGGTCGCGGTGCGCCTGCGGCAACGATGGCTTCTTCGGCTCGACCCAGATGGTCGTCGATGCCCTCAGGACCCACTTCCCAGAGAAAGCGGTGGTCGTAGCCGTGACTCGAGATTTCGTGCCCCTCTGCGTGGCAGCGGCGCACGAGATCAGGTCGACGCTCGGCGACCCAGCCGAGGAAGAAAAACGTCGCGCGTGCGCCGTGGCGCTGCAGGGTCTCCAGGATGCGATCCATGCCAACGTCCAGGCGACTCGGAACGTCCGCCCACGAGTCCATGGGAAACTGCTCGCGCAGGTTGGCTACGTGGAAATACTCCTCCACATCGAACGAGAGTGCGTGCCTGGGAATGGGGCTCATACGCACCCCTCCAGGGCAGCCATCACGCGCCGAGCATTGCCGCGCCAAGTCAGGTCGCGTTCCAGCAGGGTCTCTCGGGCGCACTGTCCCATTCGCAATCGCAGCGAGGCATCGCCCACCAATTGGACCAGTGCGGAGCACAAGTCGTCGCCATCACCGGGCGCAAACAACAAGGCCTGCTCACCGGAAGTCAGGACCTCACGCAGATTGGGCTGGTCGGGGGCAACCGTGGGCAGGCTCGCCGCCATGTACTCGTGCAGCTTCAAGGGTGAAGCATAGGGATTGATGGCTGGGACGAGCCCCACATCAAAGGCAGGTAGGAGGGCCGGGACTTCCGCGTGCGACCTGGGTCCTGCAAAGTGCACGCGGTCGGCGACCCCGCACCCCTGGGCCTGGTCGCGCAGTGCCTGTTCTGCAGGGCCTTCTCCGATCAGGACCAGATGTGCGCGACTCAGTTCCGGCGACGCCAGACCCTCGACGACCAGGTCCAGACGGTGCCAGGGCCGGTAGTAACCGACGAAGCCCAAGACTGGCCCCTCGACCGACTCGATGCCTAGGTCACTCCGGGCGGCCACGGGATCGCGGTTCTCGTAGGCGTCGAGGTGCACGCCGTTGGGGGCCACAAACAACCTCTCCGCCTCGACCCCCATCTCCATCAGCATGTCAGCGAGGACCTGGGTCACCACGCACACCCTGTCCGCGTGCTGGAAGATCCAGCGTTCTGTCTTGTGCGCCATGCGCGGGAACGAGAGGCCGCGAGTCTTGGAGAGCTCCAGGACCATGGGTGAGTTCACCTCCAGCACGAGGGGCAAGCCGAGCTGCTTGGCTGCTGAAACCCCGGCCGTGTTTCCGAAGGCGTAGCGCTCGTACAGACACTGCGCTTTGAACTCCCTGCCGGCAGCGATGAGCTTGCGGCGGGCAGGCACGGCGTAGGCGTACTCAGCCAGCTCACGGACGAAGCGCGGCAGGTGGCCCAAGACCGACCACCTGCGGCCGGATCCCGACTCTGCGGGTCGAACGCTGGGACTGGATCCCTCGCCCGTGCGGCGCACGAGCGCCTCCTCGCGCACTTCATGCCCCTCGGCGACAAGGGCCTCGATCAGAGAGCGAATATGAACCGCCTGGCCATCCTCGGCCTGTGTTCGGTGGTGATAGAGGATTCGCAAGTCAGTCCCCTCCAACCTGGCGCAGCAGATTCTCCAGGATATCCGTAGAGCGCTCCCAAGTCAGGTCGGCAACGCGCTCCAGCAAGGACTCTTCGGAAGGCGGTTCGTCCAATAGGGCCTCCATGCGCCGACCCAAATGCACGGGGTCTCGGTCGACACTGAGCATGCTGGAAGCGCCCAGCAGTTCCGCTGTACCCCCTGCGGCCGTGGCCAGGACGGGGCGAGCGCAGGCCAGAGCCTCCAAGACCACATTCGGTCGTCCCTCTCGCGAGGAGGTCAAGAGCAGCAGGTCGGCCGCCCCGTAGTACAGCGCCAGCCGCTCGGGTTGCACTTCGCCCACACAGCGCGCCCTGCCGAGCAGCCCAAGTTCGCGAATGCGCATGCGCACGGCCTCTTGCAAGGGTCCCTGTCCGACGAAGAGCAAGTGAGCCTCAGGGGGTGCACCAGACGCGAAGGCCTCGAGGGCGAGTAGAGGATCTTTGCGAGCAATCAGATGCCCCACCACCAGTACGAGAGGAGCCTCGAGGCTCAGGTCGAGCTGCTCCCGGCACTGGAGACGATCGCGCGGAGAAAAGCGCGTGCGGTCCACCCCATTGGGGATCAGTACCCCCTGCTGGACAGAACCGCCCTTCCGTCCCAAACGATCCATGGCGTCGACAAGGTCCTGACTCACGGCGGACCAGCCCGAACTGGCAGCCAGGTACTGGCTAAGTTCTAACCCTAGGTGCGCCTCGCCAGAAACCTCAAGCACATCACTCCCGCGACCATTGATCAAGCAGGGTAGGCCTTGCTCGCGACACATCGGCGCCAAGGCGGAGGCGGGCCATGCGTAGTCACAAACGACCACGTCGGGGTGGCCCAAGCCACGCTGCGCCGCGCGGGCGAATCGGAGGGCATTCTGCCGCGGCCTGCCAGGCCAGTGCAGATAACGCGGCCTGCTGATGGTAAGACCCGCCCGCACTTCTCGAGCAGGTATCTTGCGGATCTCCCCCCACCTGCCCCAGGCAAACGGGGGGGCGAAGGGCTGTGGATGAAGCACCTGGACGGCGTGGCCGCGTGCGGCAAGCGCGAGCCAGCGGCGCTCGGCAAAGATGCCCGTATGCGGATGAACTTCGCTCGGAAAGAGGGAGGTCACCACGCTGATGCTCAGAGGCGCTGCACTCACGCGCGCAACCCCGTCACGGCATGCCTGCGGCGCCAGTGCTCCAGTACCAGGAGGCTCCACAACGTTCGACTGTGATCTCGACGGCCAGCTTGGTGCTCGGTTCGCAGGGAGGTCAAGGCCTCGGGCCGGAACCAGTCCTGGGGAAGGCTCGTCAAGGCCTGCTCCAGTGGTCCTGCCAGCGGCCCTCGCAACCAGGAAGCGAGCGGGGTGTCGAAGCCACGTTTTGAGCCGTCGAGAACCTGCTCGCTGATGCGCGACCGTAGCGCTTCTCGCAAGCGATGCTTGCCACGCCCTGCGCGGACCTTCTCGCGCGCGGGGAGATTCGCGAATTGGCCGACGAAGCGGTGGTCGAGCAGTGGCACCCGGACCTCCAACGACACCGCCATGGACGCTCGGTCGACCTTGGCCAGAATGCGGTCAGGCAGGTTTGTGTGAAAGTCAGCGTACTGGGCGCGGTACAACGGACAGTCCACATTGGGCCTGCGGTAGTGCTCTTCAAAGGCATGGAAGGGGTCGTAATCCCGCAGCGTACTCACCAGGTCTGGATGGAAGAGAGCCAACACCTCGCAGCGTGAGGCCTGGGAAACACTGTTCCAATAAGCGCGGCCGGGTTCGGCCCCCATGTGCGTCAGGAACGTCCTGGCCCGCAAGGGCCGCGGTGCCCAATCCAACTTCGGATAGAGGCGCCCCACGGCGCCCGCCAGAGCCCGTCCCCCGCGACCCAACACCGACCGGGTGCGGTTCTCCGCCAGGTCGTGGACATAGCGTCGATAGCCCGCAAAAGTCTCGTCTCCGCCGTCCCCCGACAGGGCCACGGTCACGTGCTCACGTGCCATCTTGGAGACCAAGAACGTGGGCACGCTGGAGGGGTCCGCGTGCGGCTCGTCAAAAAACCAAGGCAGGACTTCTGTCGCCAGGGTCGGATCGGCGTTCAGGATCTCGGTGTACTGCACGGCGCCCAGTGCAGAGGCCGTGGCCCGAGCCGTGTCCAATTCATTGTGACTCCGCTCTTCGAAACCCACGCTGCAAACGACTGGAGGTGTGCCCCGCGAGCGCGCCATGGAATCCACAACGGCAGTGGAGTCGATGCCACCGGACAGGAATGCACCCAACGGGACTTCAGACTCCAAGCGCTCAGCAACGCTGCGATCCAGTGCATCGAGCACCTCGACTTGACTGGCTTCCCCGCGCAACCCATCCGTAGGCAGGTCCCAGAAGCGTTGCAGGTCGGGCCCGTCAGCTTCAGACCAGAGCAGGGTGTGCCCCGCAAGCAGGCGATGAATGCCGGCCCAAGAGCTGTGCGATCCGCCAACGTAGCCCTGGACCATGTAGTCCAGCAGCGCCTCGGGGCGCGCCTCGCGCGGCAAGGCCTCGCTGGCCAGGAGCGCTTTGCATTCGCTACCCCACAGGAACCCGGAGGGCGTGTCGGCCCAATAGAGAGGTTTGATACCCAAGGGATCCCTGCCCAGCAGAATCGTTGGGCGCTCCGGGTCACGCCAGTCTGCAACGCAGAACGAGTACATGCCCACCAGGTCCCGTACCAAGTCGCGGCCCTTCTCCAAATACAGGTGCAAAATGGTCTCGATATCCGATGCGCTGCGAAAGACCGCGCCGCGCTGTTCGAGTCCGGAACGCAGGCTGTGGTGGTTGTAGATCTCGCCATTGGCCACGACGGCTACACGGCCATCCGCGGACTCAATAGGCTGCTGGCCGCCCCCCACGTCAATGATGGACAACCGCCTGAATCCCAACCCAACCGGCCCGCGCAAGAGCGTGCCATCCTCGTCCGGACCGCGGTGCAACAGACTATCGGTCATGCGCTTGAGGCACGCCGCATCGAAACCCACGCTAGCAGGGCGTCGTACAAAACCCGTGTGGCCACACACCGGGCTCAGGTCCCTTGACTGGGCAGGAGTGGAGTGCGGAACCGACTCACCCTCTCAGGTGCGCGCCCGAAACCGCGCGAAGCCCTGAGCATCAGTCCGCCACGGCGTCCCATGGAACTACGTACTGGGTAGCGAGACTCGTTCTCCATTTCTTGCCTGGCCACATGCCCGAACACCATGACGATGGCGACGTAGTGGTAGATCAAGTCGAAGTGCGCACGATTCAAGAACATGCTGCCCAGGATAAACGTACCCAGCGCCGCTTCGAACATCGTGCAGTAAGAGAGAATCCAACTCGAGTGGTATCTGCGCCGGGCCTGCTTGCGAATGGTCCACACGTCCCACAGGGACAGGAAAATCATCATGAGGTACAGCCCAAACGCGATCGAACCGCACTCGGCCCAGATCTGCAGGTAGCTGTTGTGAGCCACAATGATTCCCTCCCCAGCGAGCACTTCGGCTGTGGGGTTCGGGTCGTAGTCTGCGTAATTCTGCTGGAACCTCCCAAAACCCACGCCCCAGATCGGGTTGGCCTGCACCATACGCAGGGCGATGCCCCAGGCCCGCAGGCGCCCCGCTGCGGAGCCCTCGGTTTCGTAGTCCTTGATTGAGTAGATGCGCTGCTTGTACTCGGCAGGGGCTAGAGCCAGCACGGCGATGGCGCTCAGTCCAACGAGGGCCATGCCTACGAGCCGTCGCTGGGACCTCCAGACCAAGATGGTCATGCAGAATCCCATGGCCAGTGTTCCGCCTCGGGAGCGAGTCAAGACTACAGCGATCATCGTCAAGGGAATCATGAGCATGACCCCCTTGCTGAGAATGGGACGCTTCTCCGAGGTGCCCAGGTGCAGCAACAGGGGAATCGACATGGCCAGGGCCAGGGCGAAGTCGTTGTTGTCCTCGATCATGCCGCCTGGGCCACGCTTGATGTAGACGTTGCCCAGCTTCACGATCCCCGCCACTCCCGCCTTAACGCCGTAGAACGCAAAACACATAGCGATCACCCAGATCAGGATTCGCAGTCGCTCGCGAGTGCGAACGATGGCTGTGGTGAAGATCGCCACGCCCATGATCTTGATGTAGTCAATGTACTTGGCCACATCCGCGGCCTCGTCTCCCTCCGCCAGCAGCAGGTGCCCAACGCCCACGACGATCACCAGCAGCACCATGATGGCCGTGCGCACGTTAATCAGGGGTGGGCTCTTCTCCTTCGAAAGCAGGTAGCCCCCAAAGGTCATGATCGCGATGTAGAACGACCAGCGCTGATCGCGGGCGAAACCCCAGGACAAGTCCTGCAGACGCATGTAGGCCAGCACCGAGAAGAACAAGAGGCCCACAAAGGGCTTCTTGAAACTGAGGGGCATGGCCCCCAAGCAAATCAGCGTGACGAGGATGTCGCGCATGGGTGCAGGTCAGGTGTCGCGGCAGACCCTACTCAAAGGCCCGTCGGAAGCTCTCGATGGATGTGCGCAGATTGTCGGATAGGAGATCCTGATTGAGCTCCCAGGCGTAGGTCACGAACCCCAGGGCAACGATCACCAGCAGGGTAGAGCCCCCCACCAAGAGCCTGCTCAGCCCCGCGCGGCGACGCTCCCTGGGCGTGACGATGGTGTTGATGGTGCCAAGGACCGGAACAACCATTACGCGCGTAATGTCATTGACCGTACGGAAGCAGTTGCGCCCGTACTCAGCTAGAAAGCCACTGCCAAGGCCCAGCGCCAGGCCCAAGACCGCACTTCCCAGGATGATCATGATCACGCTGGGCTCCGTCGGGATAACGGGCAAGCTCGCCTGCTTCAAGATGTGGAAGGGGTTGCCGGCCGAGCTATCCATCTCGGTCCAGAGCACCTCCATGCGGGTGTAGTCGTCCTCAACTGCGGCGAGATTGCCGTTGAGACGTTGGCGCTCAGCCTGTAGGAGGTGGAGTTCTTGATACACCGCCTGGAGTTGGGTCGTATTCGCCTCGGCCTCCCTTAAATCAACATCATCCAACGCCTCGATGCGCGCGACCGTGCGATCGAGTTGCTGCTCAGAAAGCCGAATTTGCTCACCGAGTTTGAGCTTGGCCATGTTCTGCTGCATATCGGTCGGCAAGGTGCTGCCCACTTGAGTCGCCTTCAGTAGGGCGATTCCTTCCTTGTAGCTAGCGATCCGATCTTGGAGCAGGGTGTACTTGGAGTGCCCGGGGCGGTAGCCCTCGGTCACGAGGCGCAGTTGATCCTTGTCGATCAACTCCTGTAACTTGTCCACGCTCTTCTGGAAGGTCTGGCCGGCCGCCGTCGCCGTGAAAGGCACCTGGTCATCCATTTTGGCAAAGGCAACTTCGAGTTCCTCGATGTCGAAGCCCAGCTGAATGGATTCCTCCGCGAGCCTCTTGCGCTCGGCGCGTAACTCTTCCAACTCCTTGAATTCCGGCGCTAGCTCGCGCTCGCCCCAGGCAGCCGTATCCCAAGGAGGAATCCCGTATTGGTCGTGCTTATCGGACAGCTCGGTCGAGATTTCGCTGAGCCGGGCCTGCATCTGATCCCTGCGCTCTTTCAAGGTGTCGAACGCGGCCTTCGTGGCTGTGCGGCTAGCCAGGAGTACTTCATCCTGCCACAGACGACTAATCGTGGTGGTGAACTTCAGTGCCTGAATCGGATCCGTGTGCGCGAAGGAGATCGTCACGATTTGCTCCTTGCTCGAACGATCCAGGGCGGGCGAACTCACCTTCAGGTTGTCAATCGTGCGATCGAGCAGGACTTCCTGTTCCTCCTTGGATAGGGAATCCCACTGCCAGTTGAGTTCCTCGATTACGGCCTTCACGCGCTTGGGAGCGCGGATCACGTGCGAGGCAACCTGCCCTCCCGATGTGCCCGCCTGCCTGTTCTCACGGTCCCCCACATCGCGCACCATGACGCGCTCTTCTGCCACGAATTTCTTCGGCACCAAGAACGCAAAACTGGTGCCCAGTGCCAGGCACAGGCTCAGTGGGACCAGCAGATACCCGATACGCTTGCGCATGACGCGCATCACATCTTCGATCTGACTGGTGGGCTCGACTTCAACGGGCATCGTGAATCAGGCTCTTAGAAGCCTCCAAAGAGGTTGTTGTTGTTGAACCCCTGGCCTCGACCGCGCCCACGGCGGCGACCAAATCCAAAGATCGGACCAAGCGCTCCGCGTAGCAGCTGTTGCACAGGGAACAAGAGATCGTCGATGAAGTAGGCGAACTCCGCCAGCATCGTGGCGGGCACAAAGATTATGTCGTACTCCTGCACCTGGACATTGAACGTCATGTCCGCGCGATCGAGCATGTCGTTGATGTTGATGGTCAGGATGACAGGATCGATGGGATCCGGCCGCATCAGGCGCACGCGCCCGAGGTTGGAGCTGTTGTCGCTAGGGCGCGCGCGCATCACCGCCTCAAAGATCGTCAAGTCACCAGGATGCTTCACCTCCCCCTGCTTGCCCACCTCGCCGAAGATGAAGTACTTCTTGCCCTTGGTCTTGATCTGAACAACGATGTCCGTCTGCTCGTACTTCGTGCTGTAGCGCTCCTGCAGAACGGACTCGATGTCCGAGCGTGTGAACCCCGCCACGTGCACAATGCCCAACTCAGGCATCAGGATCGTGCCGTCGATATCCACGACCTGCGTGCCCTTGATCTCGTCCGGGTGGAACATGTCCTGGTACTGGACCGCATCGCCAATGGTGGCGTAGTTTTCCTCCTCCGCGTTGCCGTAGTACTTCTTGCCGAATCCGTAGTGGTTCAGGTACTGCAGGGCCCGCTTGTTGGGCGCACTCTGGCAGGCGCCCACAAACACGAGGAGGGCCAAAAGGCCGAGGGAGCGGAGACTGGGCATGGGGATGGGGTGCGGGGAGGACGGGTCCGTGGTCTAGATATCGGCAGTGCAGGCCATCAGGTTGACCCCTCCCGCAGGGCCTTCTGGATCTATCCAGGGGCCTGAGCTTGCCAGGAGGGCACCCAAGCCCATTACCTCAAGGAACTTTGGGATGCTCGAGGCCCATTTGCCAGTACGCAGCAGGTTCCCGCGCGCCAAAAGCGACCCAAAAAGAGACTCTCGAGGCCCAATCCGGGGCCCAGGCCACGCCATTAGGGCTTGGACGCCCCGTATTGCCGGTCGTAGTACGCCCTGTAGGCGCCCTCGCGCACGCGAGCGAGCCAGGTGTCGTTCTCCTGATACCAGCGGATTGTGCGCGGCAGGGCCTCGTCGAAGGTAAAGCGCGGAGTCCAGCCCAGGTCGCGCTGCATCTTACCGGCATCGATGGCGTAGCGCCTGTCGTGCCCCGGCCTATCCGTGACGTACTCGATCAGGCTCGCAGGCTTCCCAAGCGCACTCAGGATCGCCTGAACGATCTCGATGTTGGGGTACTCGTTGTGCCCCCCGATGTTGTAGACGTCCCCCACACGGCCACGCTCGAGCACGGCCAAGATCGCCTCGCAATGGTCTTGGACATAGAGCCAATCCCGAACCTGCATGCCATCGCCATAGACCGGTAGAGACCGATCTTCACGAGCATTGGCGATCATCAGGGGAATCAACTTCTCGGGAAACTGGTACGGACCGTAGTTGTTGGAGCAGCGTGTGATCAGCGCGGGAAATCCATGTGTCTCGCGCGCGGCTCGCACGAGCAGATCGCTGCTGGCTTTTGAAGCACTGTAGGGCGAGTTTGGAGCCAGAGGCGTGTCCTCAGTGAAGAAGCCACTGCTCCCCAGGGTGCCGTAGACCTCGTCGGTGGAAACGTGAACAAAGCGCTCCACACCCCGTGCGCGGGCCAGGTCAAGCAACACCTGCGTACCCATGACGTTGCTGCGAACAAACGGCTGGCCTGAAAGGATTGAACGATCCACATGACTCTCGGCCGCGAAGTGCACGACGCTGACGCTGCCGTCGCCCGCCGCATCGAAGGCTCGCTCCACATCGCCCGGCTCGGCCACATCTCCGCGGACAAACGTGTATCCCGGACGCCCCTCGATCGACGTCAGATTCTCAAGGTTGCCCGCATAGGTCAGGGCGTCGAAATTGATGAGCCGCAGATCCGGTCGCTGCTCAGCCAGCATCAATAGGAAGTTGCTGCCGATGAACCCGGCCCCTCCCGTGACGATCAGGGTGTCACTCATGAGTCTTCACTTCCTAGATAGGTCTTGAGGGCGTCCTGCCAGTGCAACAGGGGACGGCCGCGCAGGGCCGTCAAGCGTCCGCAGTCCAACACACTGTAGGCGGGTCGCGGTGCTGGACGCGGAAAGGCCTCGCTCGAGCAAGGCTGAACATCGACGCCCTCGACCCCCGCATAGTCCAAGGTAGCTTTGGCAACCTCAAACCAGCTGGCCTGCCCCTCGCAGGCCGCGTGAAAGATCCCCACGAGCGGTGCGCGCAGCACATCCCACAGCGCGGGCGCCAATTCCAAACTGGATGTGGGCGAGCCAATCTGGTCTTCCACAACCTTGAGTTCATTGCGCTCCCCTGCCAAGCGCAGCATCGTGCCCGGGAAGTGGTTGCCGCGCGGCCCATAGAGCCACTGTGTTCGAACAACTCGCGTCCCTGCGGGGTGCGCGGCGAAGGCCGCCAATTCGCCGGCCAATTTCGTGCGACCGTAGGCGCTCAGGGGCCGAGTCGGATGCTCCTCCTTGTAGGGTTCTGTGGCTTGTCCGTCGAAGACGAAATCCGTCGAGACAACCAGCAGGACAACTCCCTCCTGTGCGCAGCATTTGGCCAACACCTCACAGGCCGTTGCATTGATCCGATGAGCCAACTCTTCATTCGATTCGGCGTCATCCACGGCCGTGTACGCGGCGCAATGCACCACTCCCGTGAAGGGGCCATGAGAGGTGAAGAGGGCCTGAACCGCTTCCTCATCGGCGAGGTCAACACCGCTGGCGTCCACGCCGGGGGCGTCCTTCAGATCCGTACCCACGGTGTTTACGCCGTCGGGAACACAGAGCAATACCTGGCTGCCGAGCATGCCTGCGGCTCCCGTCACCAGGACGTGGGTCTGCCGCGTAGCGGCCTCACGGTCTTGCATGCCTGCGATGGGCCCGTCGGTCATGGGTTCAACTCAGTCCTTGTGGTTGGCTCCACCTTGAGCCACCAGAGAAGACGCCAAATGCAGCGACTCGAAGGTCCCCGCGTCCGTCCACCAGCCTTGAATCACATCACAAGTCAAACTGCCATCTTCGATGTACCAGTTGTTCACGTCCGTGATCTCCAGCTCGCCACGATCGGAGGGCTCGAGCGTGTCGATGATCTCCCAGACGCGCCCGTCGTACATGTAGATACCGATCACCGCCATGCTTGAGACGGGGTCGCTCGGCTTCTCAATGATGCGAAGAACCTTGCCGTCTTCGACCTCTGCCACGCCAAAACGCTCCGGGTCGTCGACTTGCTTGAGCAAAATCTTGGCGCCCTTGCTCTGGGCTTGAAAATCAGCCACGGGTTGGCTGATGTTCCTTTCAATCAGGTTGTCGCCCAGCACAACGCAGACCGAATCCCCCTTGGCCCAGTGGCGGGCCAGACCCAAGGCCTCGGCGATTCCGCCTTCTCCTTCCTGGTAGGTGTAATTCAGGTGCTTCAGACCGAATTCCTTGCCGTTGCCCAGCAGCGACAGGAAGTCCCCAGACTTGCGCCCGCCCGTGACGATCATGATGTCGTCGATCCCCGCGTTGACCAGAGTCTGGATGGGATAGTAGATCATCGGCCGGTCAAAAACCGGCAGCAGGTGCTTGTTCGTAATCTTGGTGAGCGGGAACAAACGAGTTCCCAAACCACCGGCAAGGATGACACCCTTCATGGACTTGAATCGGGGAGAGGCAGGGGGAATGAAGCGGAAGTGGATTCCGCAGAGCTCCGCGGAGTCGCCAGACCTTACACGATCGGGGCCTGGGACGCGCCCGCCGTGGGGGCTCCAGGCCCCTCGAGATACCAGGCTAGAAACCTCTCCAATCCGTCGCGCACGGCCGTGTTCGGCCGATAATCCAAATCGGCCTGGGCGCGTGAGATATCCGCGAAGGTCACGGGTACATCCCCGGGTTGATTGGGCAAGCGTTCCAAAATGGGATCCCGGCCGCAGACCTCCCCGATCATCTGTACCAACTCGGCCAGGGATGTGGTCTGGGACTCGCCCAGGTTGTAGATCGCATAGCCGGCGCAGCGATCGATGGCCGCTTCCACGCCACCGACGATGTCCTCCACGTAAGTGTAGTCGCGGCGCGAATCCCCGTCGCCGAAAAAGGGGATGGGCTGGCCCTTGAGGATCAGAGCCACAAACTTGTGGATCGCCATCTCCGGTCGTTGGCGAGGCCCAAAGACCGTGAAGAAGCGCAGGCAGGTGGTCGGGATCTGGAACAGGTGGTGGTAGGAGTAGGCGATCAGCTCCCCGGCGCGTTTGGTCGCCGCGTAGGGAGAGACGGGCCGGTGCAACTCGTCCACTTCGCTGAAAGGCACCTTATCGTTTCCGCCGTAGACGCTCGAAGAACTAGCAAAGACGAAGCGTGTCCCGGGTGAAGCGCGCAGCGCCTCGAGCAGGACCATTGTCCCGCGCACATTCACATCCTGGTAGAGCAGGGGATCCTCCACGGAGGGTCGCACACCGGCCATGGCAGCGAGGTGCACCAGGGCCTCCGGCCGAAACTCATCAAACAGCCGGCCAACCAGGTCGGAGTCGCGAATGTCCCCCACGACGACTTGGGCCCCGCTCAGCGCCGCAGCATTGCCGCGCTTGATCTCGGGATCGTAGAAGTCGTTGAAGTTGTCGAGCACGAGGACCTCGTCCCCGCGCGCAAGCAGGCGCTCGCACAGGTGAGACCCGATGAAGCCAGCACCTCCTGTAACCAAGACTCTCATGCCCAATCCACCCCGGTGTTCATTCGACGGTCACGCTCTTGGCCAGGTTTCGCGGCTTGTCGATATCGCAGCCGCGTAATCGCGCCACGTGATAGGCGAAGAGCTGCAACGGAATTGTGTTCAGTATGGGTGAGAGCCATTCGAGGGTCTCCGGCACGGCCATTACCTCTTCGGCCTCCGCCAGGCTCTCGGGATCGGAGCCCACACAGACGACGCGTCCCCCGCGCGCCTGAACCTGCTCCATGTTGGCGCGCACCTTGCCCGAGAGGGGGCCGGCGGCATTGATCACGAAGACGCTCATGCCCGAGTCAATCAAGGCGATGGGACCATGCTTCATCTCGCCCGCCGCGTATCCCTCGGCGTGCATGTAGGAGATCTCCTTCAGTTTCAACGCCCCCTCCAGAGCCACAGGAAAATTCACCCCGCGACCCAGGAACAGAAAACCGTCCTGCTCCAGGTGCGCGCGGGCCAAGCGCTTGACGCCCGCCACGTACTCCTCGGTCAACAGGGAATCCAATTTGGGGCGCAAGAAGCGTAATTCGGTGAGCAACTCCCGGGCCGCGTCGGGGGCCAGACTGCCGCGCGCTCGCCCGAGTCGCACGGCCAGCAACACCGCAGCCACGACCTGTGCCGTAAAGGCCTTGGTGCTGGCGACGCCGATTTCAGGTCCGGCGTGGGTCAGGACCACGCCGTCCGACTCCCGCACTTGACTCGATCCTTCCACGTTGCAAAGGCTTACCAGCCGCGCGCCGTGGGCGACGGCCAATCGCGCTGCCGCGAGGGTGTCTGCCGTTTCGCCCGATTGAGAGATGCAAAGGGCCAGTGTGCCGGGCACCAAACAGGGCTGGCGATAGCGAAACTCGGATGCAAAGTCCACGTCAGTAGGAACCCCGGCTAGACCCTCAATGAGGTAGGCGGCTATCTGTCCAGCGTGCAGAGCCGTTCCGCAGGCGATGACCTGCACGCGCTGCACACCGGCCAAGGACGCTCCAGCGAGGCGTTCGTCTTCGAATTCCACGTCATCCCCGCCGGGAGTGATACGACCGAAAGCGGCCCGGGCAAGCACGTCGGGCTGCTCGTGGATCTCCTTGAGCATGAAGTGTGGCCAAGTCCCGAGGTCGGCGTCGGAAGAATTGAACTCGACGCTACTCGCCAACCTCTCCGCGTGCTGCCCGTCCTTGTCCCAGACTTCGATTGAATCCGCTGTCACGCGCGCCACGTCCCCATCCTCGAGGATGCTCACGCGATTGGAATGTCCGACAAGGGCCACCACATCCGAAGCGAGGTACGTCCCACCCGGAGTTGAGCAAAGGGCGAGCGGCGGGCCCGAGCGCGCACAGACCAGAGTAGTGTGACCCTCATGCCGATCGACCACCGCTAGCGCGTAGTACCCCACCAATCGCGCCAACACAGAACGTACGGCTTGCACAAGGTCGCCGCCCTCGCCCAACGCCCGCTCGACCAAGTGAGCTAGAACTTCCGTGTCCGTTTCGGAACGAAAGAGGACGCCCGCGTCCTGCAACTCGGCCTTGAGCTCGGTGTAATTTTCGATGATCCCGTTGTGGACCAGGGCCAGCCGCGTCCCGCTGCCTACCTGCGGGTGAGCGTTGACATCGCTAGGAGCGCCATGGGTTGCCCACCGTGTGTGGCCGATGCCCACAGAAAGATCCACCTCGGCGCCTGGCAAGACGGTCTCCCGTAGGCGATTTTCCAGGTTGGCGATGCGGCCTTCTGCTTTGACGACCGTCACGCCCTGCGCACCAGGTCCGGTAAGCCCAAGCCCCGCACTGTCGTAGCCGCGGTATTCGAGTACTCGCAGTCCCTCAAGCAAGGCCGACGTCACCGGCCCCTCGGCCAAGAAGGCGCCCACAATCCCGCACACGGTCAGTCCCCCCCGCCGCCGGCATCCTCGCCAAGCAGTTTTGACTGAAAGAAGGCCAGGGTCCTACTGAGACCTGTCCCGAGATCCACCTCAGGCTCCCAACCCAGGAGAGTGCGCGCGCGTGTGATATCCGGTTGCCGCACCTGCGGGTCATCCTCCGGAAGTTCCTTGAAGACGATCTCCGATTGAGTTCCGGTCAACTCGACGACGCGCTTCGCAAACTCGAGGATGGTCATCTCGTTCGGGTTGCCGATGTTCACGGGCAGGGCCTCTTCGGAATTCAACAGGCGCCAAATACCCTCCACCAGATCATCCACGTAGCAGAAGGAACGCGTCTGCGATCCGTCGCCGAAAACGGTCAGGGGTCGACCTTCCAGCGCCTGGGACATGAACGCCGGCAAGGCCCGGCCATCGTTCAACCGCATGCGCGGCCCATAGGTATTGAAGATACGCACGATGCGCGTCGGCAGCCCGTGGTAGCGGTGGTAGGCCATGGTCATGGCCTCACCGAAGCGCTTGGCCTCGTCGTACACGCCGCGCGGTCCCACAGGATTGACGTTGCCCCAGTAGTCCTCTGCCTGGGGGTGCACGAGCGGATCGCCGTAGCACTCGGAAGTCGAAGCCAGCAGGAAGCGCGCACCCTTGGCGCGCGCGAGCCCCAAGACCTTGTGAGTTCCAAGGGATCCCACCTTGAGCGTCTGGATCGGCAGCTCGAGGTAATCGATCGGACTGGCGGGCGAGGCGAAGTGCAAGATGGCGTGCAGGTCACCGGGCACGTGCAGATACTCGGTAACGTCGCGCTTCTCAAAGCGGAAAGCCGGGTCGATAAAAAGAGGCTCCACATTGGCCAGGTCTCCGGTAATGAGATTGTCCATGCAGATGACTTCCCAACCCTCCCGCAGGAAGCGTTCGCACAAGTGGCTGCCGAGGAAACCCGCGCCGCCGGTGATCAGTACAACCTGGCGACTCACTCGTTCTCCCCAGTCGGTCGAATGGTGGTCAGCGCCTCGCTCGGCTGGCGTTTGACAAAGTCGTCGATCCAGACCTGCTCGCCCTCGCGCAGCCGCATGCGCAGGCCGTGCCCCTTGATTTCGCCGGGCCCCTTGCTTTCATTGTCGCCCGAGGTGCGAACGAGTACGCCCTGACCCTGCTGAATCAACTCGACCTGCCCCCTAAATGAGAGTTGGCGATCCCCATCCGTCTGCGTCTGGAAGCCCGGATCCTCCTCACTAGGCGACGTGCCATCCTCCAGGATGGGAAGGTCGATCACGTCTCCCGGGCTGAGCTGGAACACATTGTCCAAGTAGGCCAGGCGCCCCATGGCTTTGGAGCGGTTGCGAACACGCAGAATCTCATCCCCCTCGCGCTCGACCACGAACGGGCCCTCGTCCGCGTCCAAGATCGCCCCGCCCAGCAGGCGTACCTGCTGTCCTGTAGTCATGTTGATCACGGCCGTCTCAATCTCGTGGAAGAAAAACAGCGGCTCATCGCGGCTCGGCGATCCGACCACTCCCGAACAGTGCCCCAAGAAGCGCACGGAGGATTCGCCACCAAAAATGACCTCCGCGCGCCCCCCCGCGCCAGAGAAGACCCAGGAGCCCGCGTTCAGGCGCGCCTGCTTGCTGTAGAAGTACAGTGGAAAACTCGCCGACTGACCAGGGCGGCGTACGTGAACCGGATCCGCAATGCGGATCACGAGAACCTCTTCGGGGCCGGCGGGGTACGCCAATGCAGTTCCGGGCGGCAAAGGATCCACCGCAGCGGCCATGGGGCCGGGATAGCGCTGCGTGCTGATGTAGCAACCCTGGAGCAAGAGCAACAGGGGTGCGAGTCGGTAGAGCACGCGAGTGGGGTTTGAAGTCATGGGTTCACGGGGTTGGTGATCCCACTTGATCCAAGCTGGGCCGAATGGGGCTCAGCGTGAATTAGGGGTGGGAACCGAAGGTACGTTCCACGAAGTTCGTGTCATGGGTGCCGGCGAGGAACTCGCCGTGGGAGAGGACCTCGCGCTGGAATGCAATGGTGGTATAGGGCCCTTCCACCACAAATTCATCCAGTGCGCGGACCATACAGCGAATCGCTTCTGCGCGTGTGGGGCGGTGAACGAGCAACTTGGCAATCATGGAGTCATAGTTCGGCGGAATCGAGTAGCCACTGTAGCAGTGGCTGTCGATCCTCACGCCGGGCCCCCCAGGGGGCACAAAAGCGGTCAGGCGGCCCGGTGAAGGCATAAAGTCGCGTTCCGGGTTCTCCGCGTTGATGCGGCACTCAATGGCGTGGCCCTGGTTCTGGATGTCCTTCTGCCGCAACCAGAGGGACTCCCCTGAGGCGATCCGCAGTTGAGCAGCAATCAGGTCGATGCCCGTCACCATTTCGGTGACCGTGTGTTCCACCTGAATACGGGCGTTCACCTCGATGAAATAGAAGGAACCACTACCGTCCAAGATGAATTCGACGGTGCCCGCATTCTGATAGTTCGAGGCCTTGGCCAAGCGCACCGCTGCATTGCACATGTCCTTGCGCTGCCTAGGGGTCAAAGTCGGCGAGGGCGATTCCTCGATCAACTTTTGATGTCGGCGCTGAATGGAACAGTCTCGTTCTCCCAAGTGCACGACATTGCCGGAGTTATCGGCGAGGATCTGCACCTCCACGTGACGGCCGCCTTCGATGAACTTCTCGAAGTACACGGTGTCGTCGCCGAATGCGTTCGCAGCCTCCGCTTGGGCCGAGCGCATGCCACTGAGCAAGCTAGGTTCGTTGTGCGCCACTCGCATGCCACGCCCACCGCCACCCGAGGCGGCCTTGATCATGACCGGATAGCCGATTTTGCGCGCCACTTCCTTGGCCTGCTCTTCGTCCGTTACAGGGCCATCCGAGCCAGGCACCACGGGCACCTTGGCAGCGATCGCGATCTCTCTCGCGCGCGCCTTGTTGCCCACCATGGCAATGGTCTCCGCCGTCGGACCGATGAACTCGATCTGACACGAGCGGCAAACCTCGGCGAAGTAGTCGTTCTCAGCCAGAAACCCATAACCCGGGTGAATCGCGTCCACATCGGCGATCTCCGCAGCAGAGATGACGGCCGGAATATTCAGGTAAGACTTGGCACCGGGAGCCGCACCAATACAAATGGTCTCGTCCGCTTGACGCAGGTAGAGCGCATCCGCGTCCGCCTCCGAATAGACGGCGACGGTCTCCACATTCAACTCACGGCAGGCGCGGATGATGCGTTGCGCAATCTCGCCCCGATTGGCGACCAGGACTCGGCGAAACATCAGCGTGTCTTGATCAGGAACAGCGGTTGACCGAATTCGACGGGATCCCCGTCTTCCACGAGTATCTCTACGACTTCCCCGCTCATGTCGGCTTGAATCTCATTCATCACCTTCATGGCCTCGATAATGCAAACGACGGTTTCATCGCCTACCGTGGCACCCACCGCGACGAAGGGGTCCGAGTCCGGGGATGCGGCTCTGTAGAAGGTCCCTACCATGGGACTGGTCACCTCCTCGACGCCCGCAGCTCGCGCGGGGGGTGCGTCGCCGGCGTCGGAAGTTGCTCCCTCCGCGCGGTCATTGCCGTGCACAGGTGATGCGCCGGGCATGACCACCACGGGAGCTTGGGCGCCGGCCGCACCGCGCTTGAGGTGCACGCGCAGGCCACCCGGGTCGTCGGCAACTTCGAGTTCACTGAGGTCGCCGCGCTCCATGATGCGCACCAGGTTGCGGATCAGTTTGAGGTCCATCGGAGGGTCGGGCAGCGAGGGCTGCCCCTAGGGGGTTGGGTTCTGTGGAAAATTCGGCTTGCGTTGAATGCGGCGCTTGTTCGGACGGGACAAGACAAGGCCACCCGGAGTGTAAACATCCGGAGCCTGGAATTCAGGAGCGGGTCCAGTGCCCCGAGGCCCCACCCGATTTTTCCAGCAGCTCCACGGCCCCCAGCCGGATCCCCTTGTCCAGGCCCTTGGTCATGTCGTAGACAGTGAGCGCGGCCAGCCCGGCCCCCAGCATGGCCTCCATTTCCACCCCCGTGCGGCCCTCGCAAGAGGTGCTGCAGAGGACATCCAAGGTATCGGGATCGACCACCTCGAAGGTTATCTGCACGTGGTCCAACCCGAGCGGGTGGCACATGGGGATCAGGCTCCCCGTGGCCTTCGCCCCAAGAATGCCGGCGCTGCGGGCGACTTCCTCGATGGGGCCCTTGGGCCCTTGCCCCTGCATGACACGCTCGCAGAGGCCAGGCGGGAATTCCACCCGGGCGCGGGCCAGTGCTTGGCGACGGGAGGTCGACTTGGACCCCACGTCCACCATGCGCGACTCGCTCCCTTGGGGCCCGACGCGTACATGGGGTAGACCCCGCTCGGCCGGGGCATCGGGGTCGGATTGTTCAGAATCGTGACTCACAGGTAGGTTCCCCTTACGAAGACTCTGGAGAGCAGGCGCCCGGTAGCCCAGCGGAATGCCCAAATGGAGACCCACGCTGGGACCCAGGCCGGCGCCCGCACTGGGGCACCGGGAGCCATCTTAGAAAGCCAACAATAAAACTGTACGGATTCGGAACCGAGCAATCGTCGGTCGAAGACCTAATCTCCTAGGGGGAGATCGTGCGCCACTGAGGCTACCCTGCTCCCCAACCCTCGTCCAACCACTCCCGATACGCATGCAGCACAATCCCACCCGCTCGATTTGCCCCCCCCTGGTTCGTTCCTTGGTCCGCTTTGGGGCCCAATCCCTGGCCCTCGTCGCAGCACTGGGCGCTGGAAGCGGGCCCTGCCTGGCCGCCGCCCCGCTTCAGGACTCGCCCCAGGAGCTTGAGGCGATACTGGACGAACGCGTGGAGGCCGCCGCCCAGATGGAATCGGAGGATTTGTGGGCTGCGGCTCAGGTCCTCTCTTCCCTCGTGGGTGACGAGGTCGGAGCTCCCTTCGACAGTGCCGTGGAAGTTGCGCTAAACAAGATCAAGGGCAATCTCGAACAGGGTCGCGGCACGCTGCTCCTGGTGGCGACCCGCTTCCTTGGCGATGACCCGGACCTGGAGCTCTGCGCAACCAGCCTGGTACCGCTCATTGCATCGGGCGACCCGGGGCTGATCGGCCCCGTTGCGGACCTGATCGAGAGCTCCGACCTCAATCTGGCTGAAAATGATGTGCGCGAAGACCTGGCTCGCTCCTTGATTGTCGTCGCTCAGAACGGAGACCTGGCCCCCACACTACGAGTGGCCTGTGCCACGGCGGCTCACGGAGTCGGCTTGGGCAAACAGATCCCCAAGGCCCGCGCCGTTCTTTACGACTTCCTGAATTCTGGAGATGCCCCGCTGAGGGCCGAAGGTGCCTTGGCGCTTGCCCAACTGGGCATCGTCGAGGACGTCCCGGGAGTGGCCGGCGAATTGGAACGCTTGGCTGCCCTACCTGGCGATCGCGGCCGCTTGGCCCAGGCCTACTTGAAACAGGTCCAGATCCGACGCCACAAGGAGACTCAACTACGCCGGGCCCGCGATGTGGCCAGTGATCTGGCAGCTCGCGGTTCGGTCGGCTCCGATCTAGGCAAGATCGAACGCCTGATTCAACTCGTTCAAGATGCCCACATCGACGGCGCCGGGGTCACTCGCGCCGAGCTGATTGAAGCGGCTGCCGGAGGTTTGCTGCACAGCATGGACCGGCACTCATCCTACTTTTCGCCCGCTGCTTTCAAGAAATTCGAGCAGGACCTGGAAGCTGAGTACGGCGGTATTGGCGCTTACGTGGGAGTCGACCGCGACGACGGGCTGTTTACCGTCACACGACCCATCTACTCTGGGCCCGCCTACAAGGCTGGGCTGTACACCGACGACAAGATCGTCCGTATCGGCGATTGGCCCACGGTTGGCGAGCCCGTCAACGACGTCATCAAGCGCCTGAAGGGCCGTCCCGGGACGCCCGTCAAGCTCTACGTCTGGCGCCGCGGTATGGATGTCGGCCTGATCGAACGGCCCACGGAGGCCATGGCGGTTGAAGTCACGCGCGATCAGATTACCATTCCCCCGGTCAACTCATTGATGCTGCCGGGCGGCATTGGGTTGGTGGAATTGACCACCTTCAGTCGGGTTGCAAGCCAGGAGCTTGCCGCGGCGATCGTCGAATTGAAGGCCCAGGGCATGCGTGGGTTGATCCTGGACCTGCGGAACAACACAGGCGGGCTGCTGACGGAGGCGCGTAACGTAGGCGACCTCTTCCTTGAGAAGGGCAAGGTCGTGGTGAGCACCAAGAGCCGCGTCTACAGGCCGCGCTCGTACCGCACAAGCATCGACGCGATCATCCCCAAGGACATGCCCATGGTGACGCTCATCAATCGCTTCAGCGCTTCCGCGTCGGAGATCGTCGCCGGCGCCCTGCAAGACCATGAGCGCTCCAAGCTCATCGGCCAGCGCAGTTTTGGCAAGGGCTCGGTGCAGAACCTGATTCGACTGCCCGGCGAAACTGATGATGAGTTCGCCGATGAGAACGGCAACCAGCGCTTCGACGACTGGGAGACGATCACCAAGGACTTCGACGGGGACGGCGAGTTCGACCGCGCACCGCGCATCAAACTCACGATCGAACAGTACATGCTGCCCACGGGTCGCTCGATTCACCGCCAGCTCGACGACGAGGGCAATATTCTGTCCCCGGGTGGGGTGGAACCCGATGAGACCGTGCCCACGATGCGGCGGGACACCTGGCGCCTGGTGGAGATGCGCAAGCTGCAAGACACCCGTCAGCTGAGGCGTTGGGCCCAGGACCACTTCGAGGCCAACAGGGAAGCCTTCGACGAGTTGGCGCTGTGCGATATGGATGATCCGACAGCCTACGCCGGCTTCGATGAGCTCTATGCGGGGCTGAACACAATCCTCTCCAAGGACGACGTGCGCTTCCTGCTGCGTATCGAAGTGCGCAAGTTGGTGCAGGATGAACAAGGCCACGCCTTTCCGCTGGGCGACTATCAGGAGGACAGCCAACTGCAATCCGCGCTGCGCTCCATCCTTGCCGACCTGGGCGAGCAACCGAGTAGCTTGCCGGCCTATGCCAAGACCTTTGATGAAGTCGGGAATGACGGTCTGGTTTTGGGCCAAGCCAACCCGCTTAGCCTGCGCGGTGTCGACCTGGATCAAGCCCTGGCCCTGATCGCCGAGGCGGGCGGAGGGGACGAACTCATCACGCGCCAAAAATTAGAGGAGCTGACCGACCTCATCCGCTCCATGAAGAAGAACTGAGGCCGGTTCGAATTACGCAGAAGCAGGGCCCTCGTCGGGTTGGGGATTGGCCCCCAACTCGGCGGGCAACTGCGGTTCGTAATTGAGTTCGAAGGCCTGTTCGAAATCGAAGACGTCCTCGAATTGGTCCAAGGTGTCGCTCTCCTGCCGGTTGAGCATCTTGGCTTCCACCAGCACAAACACGATGCGCCCCCAGTCGAGGGTCGAGTGCACGCCCCACGAGCGCCAGACTTCTGCTGCCAGGGGACCGAACATGCGTTCGGCTAGTACGCGCATTCCCTCCAGCAGCTCGGGTCCGCTCACATGCCGGCTCGATCCAGACTGATCCTCGCGTCCCGCCAAGGCCAAGGCGGTCTCGAGTGACTCAAACAAGAATCGGTAGGCGTCGAACGAGTAGCGCCCGTCCTGAGCACACGCTTCGCGCAGGGGATCGCTCACAGGCCTGCCCCCTGGGCCGCAGCCTGGTTCGACAAGGCGTTCAAGCTGCGCAACACGCGCTCGCTCAGGACTTCGGGGTTGAGGTTCAAGGCCACATCTTGCCGTGCTTGCAAGATCCGGTCCATACAGTCGTTCATGTCGTTAGGTGAAACGTCTTCTAAGGCTTCGAGTGCATCTCCATGGGCCAGACTCGGGCTCGGCACAAGTGCCGCTTGACGCAGTCCATCCAGCAGCCACTCCAAGGCCACGTCCATCAACGCCACGGCCTGTGTGCGACGCTCCGCGGCGGGAGTCTTGCCAGGGAACTCTCCCTCGAGGTCCCAAAACCTCTCGCCTGCCTCCTGCGGGTCGAGGCTGCCTGCCGCGACGGCCTGCACGATGTCGCGCATGGGCAAGCCTGCTCGCCGAGCCAAGGTCATCGCCTTTCCCGGCGCACCTTGGCTCCAGCGTGCGAGGGCTTCACGGCTCATGGCGCTGTCTAGCCCAGGCGCCTCTCCGGCGATGGATTTCAAGACAGTCAGCGTCTCGGCTTGCGTCAACGAATGGAGATCGACGGAGATCGTGCGACTGCGGATCGTTTGGCGCAGGACATCCGGCTTGGCAGTCGTTAGCAGCAAGAGCATGTCATCCCCGGGTTCCTCAAGGGCCTTCAAGAATGCGTTTTGAGCTGAATCATTCATCGAGTCGACCTCACGGAGACAAGCAATTCGCCATCCCCCTTCATCGGCTACCAGCCGTCCGAAATCTTCGATCGAGGGACCCTGGTACGCCGTCTTGGGCTTGTCCTTCCGATTCGCGATGAAGTGGACCGTCATGGAGTCCTGCCCCTCAGCCGCCGGATCCACCAGGAACATGTCCGGGTGGCTGTTGGCCGAGACCCGGCGGCACGAGCCACAGACAAGACACGGCTCACACGGTCCTTGCTCACAGAGCAATCCCTGGGCGAACCAGCGAGCCGCCCGGTATTTGCCTATGCCTTCGGGACCGTGAAACAGCAACGCGTGAGGTAAGCGCTCACTGCGCGCGGCATCCCACAGACCCCGTAGTGTCTGCCCGTGGCCCAAGGGAGCTTCTTGCCTGGACGAGTCGATCATCGGCCCGTCACCCCCAGCCGATCCACTTCGGCCAAGACGCGCTGGGCCACTTCGTCCGGACTGCCTGTCCCTGCAATGAGGGCAGCCGTCGAGTTGTGCTGTGTGTAGTCCCGCATGGCCTCGGCAACGCGTTCTTGGAAAACATGCCCCTTGTCTTCGATACGGTCGCTCGACAATCCGCGGCGACGCTTGGCGGCGGATGGGTCGAGGTCGAGAATCAAGATGCAGTCGGGTTGCGGGTCTCCGGCCCAGGTCATGAGCAGCTGCACGAGCGCATCCATCGGTACGCCGCCTGCGGCTCCCTGGTAGGCGAGGGTACTGGGATGGAAGCGCTCGCACACCACCCACTGTCCGCGCTCCAGAGCCGGACGCACGAGGTCGTCGAGCATCTGCCTCCGGGCGGCGCAGAAGAGCAAGCTCTCGACTTCCGGGCCCATGTCTTGATCCCGGGAGAGGAGCAGGGAACGCAGGGCCTCCCCCAGGGAAGTCGAACCCGGCTCGCGTAGGTGCACAACGTCCAGTCCGCTGCGCTCGCACAAGGCCTGCACCAAGCGTTTGGCCTGGGTGCTCTTGCCGCACCCATCGACGCCGTCGAGAACGATGAAGCGACCGGGGGACGGAGGGACTGCGGGCATGGGTCCATGCTAGCAGGCAAACGAGCTGGCCCCTAGGGCGAGACTAATCGTCAGCCGCAGGACCCCCGCCGTAACCGAGGGCTCGTATTTGATCCTCCTGTTCGTCGCTGAGTTCGGCGCGCACGTGCGTACCCCCTTGGACCTCTTTCAGCCAAACGCGCATGGCGTCCTGGTATTGAGCCGCGAGTTCGGGCTCGACGTCAGCCAGGTTGAGCGCACAGCCCGGATCCGGACCTGGCCGATAGAGGAAGTCCTGACCCGCTGGCTCCGCCCGCTCAGGCCCCAACTGCAGGTACTCCGTCAGGTTGTGGAAGTAGTGCACGTCAGCATCCCGGCAACCGGCCTGGGCTTGGTTGGAATGCACAAACCAGACACGCCGTTGGGCTGCGCTGGGATCCACAGCCAACTCAACGAGATTGCGACCGCCGGGACTGTGGCCCGCGCCCCACGCTGCCTCGTCGACACCAGCCCACAGACCGAATGTGCGAGCGATGTCCGCGTTGGATGCTCGCGAGAGACTGACAAGCCCGCGCTCCTGACCAGGCAATTTCACAATCAGGGGCACGGACATGACGGCCGGGTGAATGCGTTGGTGGTTGTACCAAACGTCTTGCTCCCCCAGGGATTCGCCGTGATCCGCCGTGATCACGGCCCGCGCCTCCTGCCAGATTCCCGCCTGACTGAGGTCACCCACCAACAACTCAATCAAGTGGTCGGTGTAGGCCACGCTTGAACGGTAGAGGTGGCGAGCATAATCAGCATTGCTCACCCCGTGCAGGAACTCCCCTTCCCGTGTGAGCGTGGTCAGCCCCACGCTGGGGGGATCGACCTGCTTGGGCGGTACGCTCTGCCCCTGACTGGCCAAGCGCGCTTCGAACTTCTGTCTGAACGCCGCCGGCGGCCCGTAGGGCGTGTGCGGATCAAACAGGTGGACCCACAAGAACAAGGACGGCCGGGGACCCGCACCCCACTCGGACAACCACGGCTTGAGACCCTCCAGAGTCAGTGCTCCATCGATCGTCGCCCCGGGAGCCACATTCAGGAAGCGGTCGAAGCCGCGACCCAACCCCGACCACGCGGGCTGCAAGTGTTCGACCGACACCGCCGCGGCTGTTGTGTACCCAGACTGGCGCAGGACCTGGGCGAGGGTGCGCACATCCGGTGCGAGAGTTGAGCGGTTGTCCAAGACTCCGTGTCTTGGCACCGGCTGGCCCGTCAAGATGGACGTGTGAGCGGGCAGGGTCGAGTTGCAAGCACTGAAGCTCTCGGCGAAGCGGATGCCCCGCGAGGCGATCTGATCCAAAAACGGCGTGTCGGGCGGACCTCCATAGCACCCGAGAGCGTCGGCCCGCAAGGTATCCAAGGTAACCAGGATCAGATCCGGCGCACGAGTGGC